>Ga0180432_10000029_pt1 | contig 203678 bp, 171 predicted proteins | sample SS_ome_10_FD_132414 | JGI IMG/M metagenome (GOLD analysis project Ga0180432, IMG submission 132414) | Hypersaline lake sediment archaeal communities from the Salton Sea, California, USA - SS_1_MS_2 metaG | ecosystem: Environmental > Aquatic > Non-marine Saline and Alkaline > Hypersaline >... | reverse complement strand
TTTAAGACTAATTTCAAAAAATAATGATTACAACATTACTGTAATTGACAATCTGCATACTGGATTTAAAGAAGCTGTTGATATTGTATCAAAAGAGGCTAGTGCAAATATTAATTTTGTAAAACTTGACTTAAGAGATAGCTCACAATTTGAAAAAATTGAAGATAAGAAATTTGATGCAGTATTACACTTTGCTGCACTTTTGAGTGTAAACGAATCTGCCGAGAAACCATTAATGTACTTTAATAACAATGTTGCAGGATCAATTAATCTTCTTAGATTTATGAAGAAAATTAAATGTAAAAATATTGTTTTTTCTTCAACTAGCTCTTTATATTCAAGACATGCCAAAGTACCATTTACTGAGAAATCAGAAATTGAACCTGAAAATCCATACGCTGAATCAAAATATATGATGGAAAAAATCATATCATGGACATCACAAGCTTATGAAATGAACTATTTTATTTTAAGATATTTTAATCCCTGTGGATGTAGCTTGGATGCTAAAATCGGATACCCAAATATTCCAGCAATTCACTTATTTCCTGCAGCAATACGTGGGGCACTAGGTCTTCAAAACTTTAAAATTACCTGTGGTAAAGTTGATACTCCTGACGGCTCAACTATCAGAGATTATTTTAATATACTTGATCTTGCAGATATACATAATATTGCTCTAAAAGCACTCCTTGAAGGTCATAAAGGCGGTATTTACAATGTTGGTATAGGAAAAGGTCATTCAGTTTTCGAAATAGTTAAATTGGTTGAGAGAGTCACAAATTACAAATTTAAAATTGAATATGGAAATAAAAGAGAAGGGGAACTTCCTATAGTTTACTGTGATCCACAAAAATTTAAAAACGAATTTAACTGGAAACCTAAATATACATTAGAACAAGCAGTAGAAAGTCTAGTAAAGTGGTTTAAAAAAAGACCTCAAGGATATAAATATTAAAATTAGTTAAATAATTTATTATAATCTCGCTATGAAAACAAAAAAAACAATTATAATAATCTTAGTTATTTTTATAATTTTATTCTTATGCAGCTGTATCACATTGGGTACTCTATTTTTTATCTTATATAATAAATCGAGCGAAAAAGAGGATAATGCAAATCAAGATACTTCTAATTCTGAAAACTCAATGGCTAAATTTGAAAGTAGTAGCGAATTTGATGAATATGTTGAAAAAATTTCAGAAAATTTTGAAGAGATAGAAGAGTCAAATGAATATGGTGCATCAGAAGATACTTATCCTATGCAGGCGGGAGAAGGTAAAGATGATGGAACCGACAGTGAATCAATTACAAACATTCAAGAAAAAGGAGTTGACGAAGGAGATATTGTAAAAGCTTATAAGGATTATTTAGTAATTTTAAGAAGAGGTAGAATATTTACAGTAAAAGTAACTAGCGAAGAAAATGACATTTTAGAAACCGTATCTGTTTTAAATGCTTATCCTAAAAACTTCACACAAGGAACTTGGTATGATGAAATGCTTATATATGGAAATACTATAGTTGTAGTTGGTTACAGTTATGAGATGAATGCAACTGAAGTTGGATTATTCAACATAGATGATGAAGGCTCAATCACACATAAATCAACATATTTTATAGATTCAAATGACTATTATTCATCAAGAAATTATACTAGCAGATTAGTTGATAATAATTTAATATTTTATATGCCATACTATTTATTTACATGGGATTATTCAGAAGATGAAGAATATTACCGTAAGACTAGTTTACCAGAGATAAAAAAATGGATAAAAGATAACGAAACAACAGAAGGAGAAGATATACTTGACAAGACAGATATCTATAAGCCTATTCAAGATACACTTTATCCTACACTACATACAGTTGTAACATGCGATTTAAGTAGTTCGAACCTCGATTGTAATGCTCAGGCTATTTTAGGTCCTTACTCTAGAAATTTCTACGTTTCAAATAATGCTATTTATATTTGGACTTCTGAAGATCCATATGAATATTATTACAGTGATGAAAGTGATACAGATAAAGATAAAACTTACTCATATTTATATAGAATTCCTTTAAAGGAAAACTCTGCATTAGTACTCCAAGCAGATGGAGCTCCAATTGATCAATTTTCTTTTAAAGAAGACTCTGATGGATATTTAAATGTATTTGTAAGAGAGAACACTGCTGGCGAAGGTATGTGGAATTCAGAAGTAACTTCCGGAGGAGTTGCATTAATGAGAGTTTCAATCAATGAATTCTCAAATACTCCAAGACTTATATCTAGAAATTCTTTTACAATTTTAACTGAACCTGAAGGGTATACTATTCAAAATAGATATGTTGGTGATTATTTACTATATGGAAGCGGAAGTAATTGGTATTATGACGAGAGTGCTGATAATTATATTTATATTAAAAATTATAAAACTGATGAAAATATCCAGACTCTCGAATTAAATCATAGTATTGATCGTATAGATGTAATGGGAGATGGCGCTGTTGTAGTTGGAAATAATGATGAAGATCTCAAATTTAGTTCTCTTGAATTATCTGGGAAATCTAAAATAACTGATGTATATATAGTAGAAAATGCAGTTCAAGGAGAATTAAGGAGCCACGGATTCTTTTATAAAGATGATATTAGTACTTTAGGACTACCAATAAGAAAAGAGAACGAATCCTATGAACACCTATTTAATGAATCAGCAGAAATCTTATTTCTAAATGTAAACAATAATAGAGAATTTATTAATATGGGATCTCTTGAAGCTGATCCACCTCGAGAAGAAAATGATAACTGTGAATTTTCATGCGTAGATTGGTATGGCAATTCAAGACCAATATTTTACAATGATAGAATATTTGCTCTAATGGGATACGAAATAGTTGAAGGAAAAATCACCAACAATGTAATAAATGAACTTAATAGAGTTAATTATTTTTCAGAATAATATTATTTATTCTTTGTTCTATTTTCAGTTTCTTGCTGATCCTGCGTATTATTGTACACATTTATAGTAGGAGCTGTACTATTTGAATTATTAGGATTATCTTGCTGTTGTAAATCTGATCTACTTGGCTGAGTATTAGTTGACTGTGGAGATATATTATTATTTGGCTGTATAATCTGCTCACCTCTCTGAGTATTTAACGAGTTTTTTGATCCTTCTTTAAAAATTTCAATTAATAGTTTATCTGATGCGAAATCAACTATTATAATTATTATCAATGCTATAAAAGTAGCAGTTTCAAATATTATGTTATCATGTCCAAAAGATGGCAATATACCTTTAAATGGCTCATATACAGGAGATGATATAGCGTATAATAATGTAATAAATCCGCTTTTACCAGCTCCAATTAGTTTAAAAACTAATCTTAAAGCTAATATACTTTCAATAATTTTAAATCCAGTTTCAATTATTCTTTTTACTTTATTACTTACTTTATCCTCAAGTACACCAATAATGATATTTAGAACTGCAAGAGCAATAACAGAGTATATAATTATTGCTATTAATGAATTTATCTCAAATATAATGTTTCCTGAAGATAAATCCTCAACAGTCCCATCAAAAGGAATATATAAAGGATCAGATAAGTTATACCAAAATTCAACAAATGTACTCATTGTACTTGCTCCTATGAGCTTAAGCAGTATTCTTATCAAAATAATTATCTCAAATAATCCAAATATAAATAAAACAATACCTTTTAATATCTTTTTTATCTGTGTACTTTCCATTTTATTAAAATTAAATCTAAACTATTATAATTCGATTTATTCTATCATCTTAATTGTTTCATTAGCAATTATCTCAGATGCTTTTAAATTAATCATATCCTTTGCCTTACTAATAGTCTTTTTTAATGACTTTTCATTAAAATCCTTTCCTTTTTTTATTAATTTAAAAGCTTTATCTATATATTTTTTTAATATTTTCGGCTTTAAATCCTTTTCTTCAATTATTTTTCCTAATCCTATTTTTTCTATCTTCTTAGCATTCTCAAACTGTTCATTATTTAAACTCCATGAAATAGGTATAAGAATAGCAGGTTTTCCGAGAGCAAATATTTCAGTCATAGTATTTGCTCCAGCTCTACTAATAATTATATCAGCTTTATTAAATATCTCTCCTATTTCTATACCAAAGACATGTCCTTTAACAATATAATTGCCTTTTGTTTTACCAGTCAAAGATTTTTCAATTCTATCGCATTCTTCAAAATCTTTCGTAACAGTAGTTATACCTGTTTGATGTATTACATTATATTTTTCAAGCAGTTTTTTTATTATACTTTTAATATTTTGATTAATTATATGAGACCCCTGATTACCACCAGTAACGTATATAGTCTTCAATTTCATATTTAAATTATAATTATTCGTCTCACTTATTAATACTTCTTTTCTAACTGGATTTCCAGTTAATATTACTTTATTTTCGGTAAAATACTTCTTTGATTCTTCCCACGAAATAAATATTTTTTTAGAGAATTTTGATATAAATTTATTTGCCTTTCCTACAATAATAGTCTGTTCATGTGTTACTGATGGAATATCTAGAAACCATCCTGCTAAAACTATAGGAACAGCAATATAACCTCCGAATGAAATAATTATTTTTGGTTTTGTTTTAATTAATAAAAATATTGATTGTATAAAACCTATAGGTATTTTGATTATATTTATTATTGATTCAATTAGTGTTTTTAAACTATTAAATTTAATTACCTTACCTGTCGTTATATCAATAAATGGTATTTCTAAATCATTTTTAATCACATTATACTCAGCACTATCATTTTTATCTTTCTTCATAGTCTTTCTTCTTCCCACCCATATAAAAGAATCATAACCTCTTCTTCTTAATTCATTAATAATAGACATAGCCGGAGTTAAATGTCCTCCTGTAATTAGAATTGTTTTTTCTCTCTTCATAAATCGGTTTTGTAATTTTACTTTTTAGAATACCTGCTTATATTTAATAATATACCAACTGCAGTTAAAATAACAACCATAGAACTACCTCCATATGAAAAAAAGGGTAGGGGAATACCAGTTAAAGGACCTAATGCAACATTTGCGGCAATATTTAAAAACGCTTGTAAACCTATCCAAACGGTTATTCCTACAGCCAATAATGATCCCAGTTTATCAGGTGTATTTTTTGCAATTTTTATCCCTTGATTTATAAATAGAAGAAATGATAATACTAATATGACATCACCCACAAAACCAAATTCCTCAGCAAAAACAGCAAAAATTGTGTCTGTAAATGCACTATTCCCAACAAGATAGAAAAACTTCTGTCTGGATTCACCAAAACCTACGCCAAATAACCCTCCTGAACCAATAGCTATTAGAACTTGATTTATCTGATATCCTGCACCAAATGGGTCTGAAACATTTCCGCTTTTCAATGTTTCTAAAAAAGTCTGCACTCTTCTTAATCTATAAGGGAATATCACAGCTGCACTAATCCCAACTATCATCATAATTGCTATAATGAAAAAGGATCCAATTGTATGAATCACATCATTTCCAGATATAAAATATACTATTAAAGCTGTAGCTCCTACAACTGCTGTCGTACCCAGATCCGGCTCAATTACAATCAAAAAACATATTAAAATTAATATAATAGAAAAAGGAAGTAACTCTGTTTTCAAGTGATTTTTAAAAGACTCTTTTACATTCTTTGTTTGCTTTGGTCTTTGTTTTGATAACCAGCTAGCTAAATATAATGTAAATGTCAGCTTTGCTAACTCTGATGGTTGTATATTTAAATCACCAACCGAAAACCATCTCTTACTTCCAAATACAACCGGTCCTATTAGAACTACTAACACTAATAACACTATAGTAGTAACTATAGCAGGAATAACTATCTTAGGATAATTGTGATAATCAAACATATAAGCTAAAACTGCAAAAAAAGTTCCAATCCCGACCCAAATCAGCTGAAATTTTAGAAATCGGAATTGATCATTATAAGTATCTGCCGCTACGATTACACTTGCATCATAAACCATAACTAATCCAAATAGTACTAATACTATAACTAAAAAAAGCAGTAAATAATCAGGAGAACCTTGGGTAAATAATCTTTGTTTTGTACGTTTTAAAAAACTTCTTCTTCGCTTCATACTTACATTGTATACGAAAAATTAGTTTTGTTAAAACTTCTTTGATATAATTATCAACTATATGAGGAATAAAATAGCAAGAAAATGGACTATATCTAAGATAATTAGAATTTGTCCCAAATCATTAAATCTTTTCACGGAATACGGTTTTCATTGTGTAGCATGTCCTTTAGCACAAAATGAAACACTAGAGCAGGCTGCTGTAGCTCATGGCTTAGATGAAAATGCTGTTAAAAAAATGATTGAAGAGCTAAATGATATTGAAAAAGAGATTTAATAAACTATTCTACAATTTCTATCAATTCAACTTCAAAAATTAATCCTGCATTTGGTGGAATACTTGAAGAACCAATTTCTCCATAACCTAATTCAGAGGGTATAGATAATTTTCTCTTTCCTCCAACTTTCATGCCTATCAATCCTTCATCCCACCCCTCTATAACACTCCCTTCACCTATTGTAAACTCAAATGGCTCACCTCTATCATATGAGCTGTCAAATTGAGTTCCATCAATCAGAGTACCTATATAATGAACTTTTAATACGTCTCCCTCTTTTACTTCAATACCATTACCAACCTCAATATCTTCTACAATAAACTCTTCAAAATCTCCAGTACTATCAGATGTTGATTCCATAGACTCAGCTAACTCTTCAAGTTCTTCCTGAGTATATTCTTCATAACCATCTTCGTTACTATCTGTAGGGTTTGTCTTATCCATAATAAATATAAATAATACTGAAAATATAATAATAGGTAGAATTATCATCAAATATCTTTTTAATGATTTTCTTTTTATCATGGATTTCAAATTAATATTTAAAATAATTCAAAAAAATATTTTATAAAAATTAAAAAGCGACAGACAGGATTCACTGCTCTGCTTCGTTTTACTCAGCTTCCCAGTACTAATTCCACTTACGAATTTACTTCATTCCATTTGTAAATTCGAGTGTCATTGAGCGAACCCCGTATAACTTCGATTGTAACTGGTACTCGCTGGCGACCTTCCGCCATTGGCGGACGTTCTAACCACATTATTTAATTAACTAACATTAGAGATTAAAAAGCGGCAGACCGGATTCGAACCGGCGACCTTTTCCTTGGCAAGGAAACGTTCTAGCCAACTGAACTACTGCCGCTTTTTAATCTTTACAGAACTTTTCAAAATGGACGAGATAGGAATCGAACCTATGACCTTTCGGATGTAAACCGAATGCTCTAACCAGCTGAGCTACTCGTCCGAATATTATCTAAATAAGGATTTATATATTTTACTATATCTATAAACAATCAAGCAAGGAAACTTTATATATAAAAATCACTAAATTTGTTAGAATATTCAAAATAAATATATTTTTTATTTTACAGTAATACTTATGAATAATATCGGAATAGATTTAGATGATGTACTTGCTAACTTTAATAACGGCTGGTTATCATACTATAATAATAAATATCAAACTAATTACAAATTCTCACAAATAAATAATTATGATCTTGAAAAAGTTTTTAAAACAAAAAAAGATGTTATGATAAGAAGAATTAAAAACTTTTATAGAACAAAAATATTTGAAGAATTAAAACCCATAAATGGCACCAAATCGGTAATTAACAAAATAAATAAAATTTCAACAATATCAGTTATAACATCACGCCCACTATGGTTAGAAGAAAAAACTAAAAATTGGCTTAACAAGCATTTTGGAAAAAAATTCGATAATATTATTTTATCAAATCAATTTGGAAATAAATCAATGAAAAATTTAATTACAAAAGCACAAATCTGCAAAGACCAAAATATAAATATCATGATAGAAGATGCTCCTACATATTCGATATCAATTGCCAAGACAGGAACTAAAGTACTATTATTTGATAGACCTTGGAATAGAGATATTCCAAACGGAAAGAATATAACAAGAGTGAAATCATGGAAAGAAATTGACTGCTATATTTCCAATAATTGCAGTTTATAAAATTTATTCGTATCTTAGTGCTTTTACAGGATCAAGCTTTGAAGCTTTTACTGCTGGATAAATTCCTGCTATTGTAGCAACAAAAGTTGATAGTGCAGGTCCAAGCAGTATTAAAGAGGTAAAATTAGATAAATCTAATGTTTCAAATGACTTTAGAAATGTATTATGACTCACAATATTCAATATCTCCGAAACTCCATATCCCAAACCTAATCCTATTAAACCTCCTATTAGTCCTATAAACATTGCTTCTAATGTAAACATCACTGCTATATTTATCCTTGTTGCTCCGATTGACTTCATAACTCCAATTTCCCTAGTCCTTTCCATAACTGCCATAATAAGAGTATTTAAAATTCCTAAAGAAGAAACCGCCATTGCTAAAACGCCAAAAGAACTAAAAATTATTGTAATAATATTAAACATTTCATTTAATATACTCTTACTATCCTCATAAGTTGTTGCAGTAAAACCCAACTCTTCGATTTTATTTTTTACATCTTCTGCTAAAGCCGGATCTGTTAATTCTACATGTAATTCCTGCCTGCTATCATCTTCATCAGTTAAAGCTTTTTCATTTCCATTAACAAAGTTAACTATCTCAATTGCATCTTTTGAAGATATATACACTGCAGATGAAATTAACGTTCTTTCTGTTACTCCAGAGACTTCGAATTCAAAATCTTTATACTCTGATGTTTCTGTTTCCTGAGACTCAAAATTTGTATGGTTTATATTCATCTGAGTTGCGTGAAGAACAAGCTTTTTCCCAATAACATCATCAGCATCTTCAATTCCAAAAGAGTCTAAAAATTGATTCGATATAATTATCCTTCCAGTATCTTCTTTATTAAAATAATTTCCTGCAACTAAATCCATATTTTTGAGTATAAATGTTGGGTAATAAAATACAAATCCAGCTTTATACTTTTTTGTATCTCCTTCAAGTACAACATAATCGATACTTGGCATCAAAGGCTCATAAGCATCATTTACTCCATCAAAATATTTTATTTTTTGTATATCTTCATCTGTAAAACTTCCAAAATCGAATTCAAAGCTTCCATTGTTTTTATCCTCTTCATTGTATTCTACTGGAGCGTTTCCTAAACCACTCAATACTACCTTACCCGGCCTTTCTTCAATTGGTGAAACCTCTATAAGATAAGGCGATGATAAAGTATTAAACTGTAAATCAAAGAAATTTTCGAAGCCTGGTATAACAGAGTATACTAAGGAAATTAAAGTAGCTCCAATAACTATCGAAAATACAGTTAAAAGAGTTCTGACTTTTTGTCTAAATAAATTTGCTAACGATATTTTTATTATATCTAATACTTTCATAATTAAGAAGTTTATATTATTTAATCGGTATGTTTTTCTATTAATTCCTTACCATTTTTTACATCTTCAATTACTTTTCCATCAAGAATCCTTATTATACGACCTGCTTTATGAGCTATCCTATCATCATGAGTTACTACAACTATAGTAACTCCTAACTTTTTATTTAATTCTTTAAGCATTTGTATGATAATTTCTCCAGATTTACTATCTAAATTCCCTGTTGGTTCATCAGCTAAAATAATTTGAGGGTTATTTACAATAGCTCTTGCTATACATACTCTCTGCTGCTGACCTCCAGATAATTCATTTGGTTTATGTTTCATACGGTCTCCCAATCCAACTTTCTTTAATGCATCGATTGCTAATCTATCTCTTTCTTTTCTTGAAACACCAGAAAAAATTAACGGTAGCTTTACATTATCAATAGCAGTATATGTAGTCTGTAAATTAAACTGCTGGAAAATAAATCCAACCATCTTGTTTCTATATATAGCTAACTCTTTATCTCTTAATTTACTCAAATCTTTGTCATCAACTATAACTTTCCCCTTATCTAAAGAATCTATGCCTCCAATCATATGTAGAAATGTAGACTTACCGCTACCTGACGGTCCTATTATTGCAATAAACTCCTTATCTTTAATTTCAATAGATACTCCATCTAAGGCTTTAACTTCTGTATCACCAAGTTTGTATATTTTATATGCATTTTTTATCTTTATCATTACTAAATTTTGCAAAATAAAGATTTAATTAGTGTATCATAATAACTAACATATTTTCAACCTATTAATATCTGTGGAATTCTTTATTTACTTCTTTCAATAACAGGAATTACACCTCTAATGGCATTTGTAATCAAAAATTTCAGAGAAGGATATCTAGCTTCATTTATACTGTATACATCTTTTTATATATTTCTATCTCCAAAAATATATCTTATACTTAATATAAATTAACTATTGTTTTTATTCTTTATCATCTTCTGTTAGAGGATAATCCAACCTTTGTCTTAGCCATACTGCCTGATTCAACCCTTCTAAACTAATTCCTAATGCAGCTTTAATTACTTCTATTGGAAATCCTTGCTTTATAATATCTAAAATTACACTTACCTTATCTAAAATAACTTCTCCACTTGTTTCAGGTGGATAAATTAATTCACCTATGGAGATATAAGAATATTCTCCTGTTTCAATTGTTAAATTGATCCTAATAATTCCATCATCACCTTTAAATATTTCTATTTTAAAAGGAATTGTATAATTATTTTCAGATATCCTATCAAACTCGAATATTAAGGTTTCCGAAATTCTTAACGAATTAATATCTTCAGTAGTTCTTCCCTGTACTTCTACCACCTATTCTGCTTTTTCTTCCGGTTCCATATTTAATAAATAAAAAAATAACTGCCAAATGGCAGTATTTAATCTATATATACCAAATTTTTAAATTAAAATTAATAAAGAATATAATATGCTATAATATAATTATATTAAAAAGCTCTAATGAAGCCAAAAACATTTCAAATTCTAACAGGTATATTGCTGATGATTCTTGTTGCTCCTTTAGCTTTGCCTATAATGCAGCTAAAATTAAAAAAAAAGGAAATAATACACTATATATTAATCGGTATTCTTTTTACAATATGTATAGTAATTGATACTATCCATCTTAAGAAACATATGAAAAAACAAAAGGTAGATCTTTCAAAATTTCCATCTATAAGCTATATACAAAATAAAATTATTAACATATTTATAGGAATTTTTGTATTTGTTTACTTAATATTGACTTGGATTTACGCTTTAGACCCTAGTAGTGAAAAGAGTAATTTATTTTTATTTATTGGTTACTCGTTGATGCTTATCTTGGTTATAATGATGACTATATTTTATAGAAGTGGATAAGATGAATAGATTTAATATTCCATTATCTTATTTATTAAAAATCTCATAATACTACTATCTAATCCTCATAAGATCTCTAATACAAGAAAGAAGAACTTCTGGAGGTAAAACTACTTCTCCAACCATACCAGTTACAAAGCCTTGAATAAAAAAACCGATTCTTTCTAACCTTCTACTTTCGGTAGTCCAAAACGCAAAACTCCTCTCAGTAATATAAACTATAAATCTATCAAATAAATCTCCTTTACCAACTTCTATACTTTTGTTAGCAATATTTCCAAATGAATCCAATGACTCTTCGGGTATATTTATTATTTTTTGACCAGCTATAAAAAGTAATACACCGGCTAAAACTGTTGCAAATCTTGGCACATGACATTTTTCTCTAAGTAATGAACCAGTAACATATCCCATCGCTAAACCATTCCCTTTATTACCTATTATTGCAAGCAAATCTCTTATATCATTACCTGTTTGATTTTCAGGAATTAAAGTACTTTCCTGCTCATTCATAAAAACTCTCTAAAATTTAATATATATTTAAATATTATATCACAACTATAGGGTTAATATCAACTCTTTATATCATCAACAAATTATAAAATCTTTAACTAATAATAAGTACTTTGATATAATTATGCTAATTAAATACTTAATACTTCAGGAGGTCGTCCTTAGACAAATACAAGAGTAATACGTATTTGTTAATAGGTAGTAGCTCAGGTTTTTAATAATCCTACGAAGCTTTAGCGTAGTAGGAAGAGCGCCTGATCCTGTGAAGACGCATAGCGTCTTTTTACGGGATTGGGCGCTTTTTTTGTTCCCAAAGTAATAAAAGTATATTATATTATTTTATTTATTATATACGTGAATATGGCAAACGAAAATCAATACAAACTCAAAACCCTCTATTTAGCTACAAGAGGAGTAAAAGAGTATAGAGCATCTATACAGCAATATGTCAAACCTAATGACTGTATACTAGAAATAGGCTGCGAGTGGGGGACTACATCTGAACTGCTCTATAATAAGTGTAAAAATCTCATAGCTACGGATATAAGCTTAAAGTGTCTAGAAAGAGCAAGAAAGATGAGACCTGAAATAAGATTTGAGGTCTTAGATGTCTATGATATTAAAAAGGCTTTAAATTTTAAAACTAGTTTTAATAAGATATATATAGATGTATCAGGCTTATCCGGTTATAGATCACTTTTAGATGTTATATCACTTCTTGATATGTACGCACGTGTATTTAAAATGGATTTGATAGTAATAAAGAGTGGGGCATTGAAAAACTTTGCTAAGAGAGTTATTGCGTAGAATAATTAATATTATTCAAATACACATTTACATTCTTTATCATTCCACCTCCCGCCCCTATCAAGACATTTATCTATTTCTAGATAATCTGGATTAAATTCATTTAATATAAATAATAAACTTGAGTAGAAATTTATATATGAAAAAATACCCAATATAGAAATTATTCCAATCGAAATAATTATTGTTAATAATAACTTTATTCTCTTTTTAAAGTTTAATTTTCATTGCATATTACTATTTATAACACAAGAATACTTCAAAAGTAACACACAAATTAAATTATTTTCATAATTACTTAGCAACTACAGTTACATACATAGGTGTTAAACACTTTGGCGTATACCTATTTAGCAAGCCGTAACAACCAGTTGCTGCATAATAAGGATCATGTATTGTCCCTCCTATATCTGACTCCGAAAGTAATTCGAGACATTCAATTCGCACCTCATCAAGACCTTCTATTAGTACTTTTCTAACAAACCTGCCCTCAATCCTTAAAGACCTTTTAGTTTCTCCATTAGTCGTTGGTGGTTCATCCTTTACTATAGTAAATTCTTAAAAGTAACCTTCAACAAGAAAAGCTGTATCACCAACTCGAATATTCTCAAAACTTATAGTTGGAGCGAACAATGACTCTGATGGTTCCATATATTCTTAAACTTCATTTTATCTCTCTAAATTAAGTATTTCTTATTCCACTCTTTAAAATATCATACGAGTCTAAAGTGATTAATATAGAAGAAATTACCATTAATGTAGCTCCTAAAGCAATAAGCATTTCTCCTTTGTATTTCCAACCCATTTCAATAAGAAGTGAAGGGTTATAAAGCACTTCAGTATTTAGAAAAGGAATACCATACTTACCTATTTCTATGATACATGGTTCAAAAAATTGTTCACTAATCAATCTTCTTATTGAACTGGGAGACTCTCCTAGTATTAACTGCCATTCCACCATTCTTCTTATATCTATAGATCTTTTAAGATTCAATATACTTCCTATTCCTGTCATAGCACTTCCTGTTAAAAGTAAAACACCATGTTTAAGAGCACTAATAACTCTAGAAGTTAATTGATTATTTTCATTGGTTTGTGTAATTGTTGTTTCTTCTTCCATATTAATAGAATTTTTTTGCTATAATAAGTTCATTATAACATACTATAAGTTATGTATAAATAATCATTATGAATTAAAACTATATACCTAAGGAAAAATATTTATAGAAAATAAACTTTTAAGTAATTTTTTATTTCTATTTAGATAAAACCTCATAAGCTGAATCAATGATAATAGTAGCTAATCGTTCCTCATCAACGATATTACCTTCTTTATCTCGAAATGGTGGTATAAATTCATGTATTCCACTAGCCAGCTCATGAGAAGGAATACCGCTTATATAAAAAGGAACATCATTATAAGGAGGAAATGCTTGCAAGAAATATCTTAAATATGAATAATTAGTTGGATACCTGCCTTCTGGTCTCAGCCTATCAGCAGGTGCTCCCATATTTGAATATAATCTCATCACTGCTTTATATACAACTCCTATTTGTCTTTCTCTTTTCATTGGTTTATCAAACTTATTTTCTCGTTGCTGTATCTCTCTATACACAGTATTAAAAACATCCCAGAAATTACCTCCTTGCATATAAGCTTCAAGCATCTTATATTGATAACTATTTACTGCTCTTTCTCTTCCAAACAACGAAAGAACAGTTGCCTCCATTTTTATTGCTCCAGCATCTGCTAAAATATCAGATCTACCAAGAGCAGTTAATCTCCTCACTGCAGCTAATTGAGAATCATCCCGTGAAATTCTCTGAATTATATGTACAATCTCGTGACTAAATCTTGATAACATTTTAGCTAAATCTGATCCTAAACTACTCGGAATTATTAAAAGCCTATATCTATTACTTAACGCTAAACCTCTTCTTCCTTCTTCTTCATGTATCGTATAGGTTTTAATACCTTCATCTGGAGTACTATTTTGCTCATACCTTTGGATTTGAACAGCCCCAACTTCAGGACTTGATAATACTCCTAATCTATAAAGAATTCTTTTTAAAATTTTAGAGTAAACAGAACTTCCATAACGCTCACCTGCACATTCTTGTAATTTAATTAACTTATTTCTTGTTTCTTCTGGTAGCTGCTCTGCTGTCATTCTTACAGGAACCATATCATATTCACCACTTGCAATAAATTCTCTAGTCCTTGGATCTACAGAAACAAAATTACGTCCATCTAATCTGCTATGAATAACTGATGCCCTCATTTCTCCAAAATGCTGAAATTTAAAATTTGCAAATCTTCTAGTTCGTCTTCTTCTTTCAGCACTATACTCATTACCTATTCTTAAAACTATTTCTTCTGAAAACCCTCTCTGTTCACTAGAGACTAAATCCTCCCTTATCACATCAACTAACATCAGATTGATACGTTCTCTATAAATTCTAAGAAGCTGCATCTGAGCTATAATTAATGTATCATTATCCAAATCGCCTTGTACCACTTGTTTCAATTCTGTAAAATGGTCTTGAACATCTTCATCTCCGTGGGGAGGTATATATCTATTCCAAGCTACTACTCTTAATTCTTCCGGTAATACTTCTCTACACCGATTAACAGTTCCCTTTATCTGTTCTTTAAGAGCTCTTAAATTATCTAACTTTATTTTAGTATCTTCAGGATTCAACACATAATGCACAGTAACAGGAAGAACAGATGTTTCTGGTACAGTATTATTATCGATACTATTAACTATATACTCTCTAAATAATTTATCTGCTTGAGCTTTAACAGAATTAAAAATACTCATCTTGGCTTCCATATCAATTTCTGAATTATTTGCTATTCTGACTAAAACAGAATCAAGTTCTCGATAGCAACTTATCTGAGCATTATTAAATTCAGATACAAAAACATCTCTAGCAGTATCACTAGATACTTTTTCTAATACTGATTCTTTAAAATCATCTAGTGAAAATGAATCTCCCTTTATAAAAAAAGCATTTATTGTAATAGTGCGAGTCCTGATAGAAGACAACCCTATCAACGCATCTGCTAACTTAGTATCTAATTCCAATAACTGCTCTCTTGTTTCGCAGACTGGATACATCTTAGTTTCTTCTTGGGGTGTTTCTGGATTTTTCATTTATATAATTATACCTCATATTCTAGTGTTTTTCATTTGATATATTAATTTTAGTAAATTATCTAAAATAAACTTGAATAATTAATTAAGAAAATACTTAATTTCTTAAATATTTATATAACCTGCAAAACGAAGTTAAGAAGTAGAAATAAAACTTGATAAATTATAAAAAATTACAATTAATATTTTCCTATAAACGATATATAGTGTTGTTATACAACTTTCTATCTGATACAATGCGATTTATGCCTTATATAAATCCTAAAATAAAAAATATACTATTTGACGCAGATGGAACTTTACTTGAAGTAGAGAATCCATATCTTGTAATAGCAAAAAAATTAGGATGTACTAATGAAATAAAACTACTTATCAACCAATACTTAGATAAAAAACTTTCTTATTTAGAATTAGTTAAAAAAGAAACCAATATATTTATTAATAAATATAGAGAAAAATATAAGAATCATCCAAAAGTCTTTGATATTGAAAAACTACTACCAAATGCAATTGTAAAAAATGGTGTTACAAAAATATTAAATTACTTGAATAAGAAGAAAGTAAATATTTATGTTATTAGTTCGGGATTTATGTATATGGTACAAAATTTAAGTAATTATGGTATTAAAAATAGCAATATATTTGCAAATACTCTTCTATACGATATTAAACAGAATTTTCAATCTATTAAGATCAATGTATCAGGAGAAAAAATTCAAATAATAAAAAAATTAATTAATGAAAAGAATATAAATATTAAAGAGACTATTTATATTGGAGACAATGTATGGGATAAACACGTAATTGAATATATTTTAAAGATAGGAGGAAAAACTGGTTTAGTTGTAAATAGTAAAGTGAATAAATCGTTTAAATATACTAGACTATCAGATAAAAACCTCTACAAATTGCCTAATCTATCATATATAATACATATTATTTAAGTAGGATTTAATCTACTCAATGATTCGACCATTATAGGGAATTATCCATACCTTATTTCAAACACAGTTTTAAAATAGAAGGAAACATAAAAAGTCCAGAAATAAATTACAATTTATAATCTATAAATGCCTAGGACTAGATTTGCTAAAGGCGAGACTTGACTATGCTGAGCTTGTCGAAGCAGAGTCAAAGCTCGACCTAGTCCTCCTAATACTGAGCTTGCGAAGTATAAGGAGGAAACCATATGGGAAAATAAATGTGTTTGAATAAATAATTTCTAGAATGCCTAGGACTGGATTTGAACCAGTGACACCGCGATTTTCAGTCGCGTGCTCTACCAAACTGAGCTACCTAGGCTTCATAAACTTTTAACAATATCACTTTCTCAACTTTAATGATAAACCTGCTTATCCATTATCGATATCAGATTATACAATGCAATATATAATTAATGCAATTTATGAATTAATTATTTAGTAAATATTAAATCTAAAACAATATTTTTACACTTATCTGAAGATATTAAATCCTTATATTTATCATAAGAACATAACCTTAAAGCTTTATAAGAATCAGCTATTTCTTCAAGATTTTTAAAATGCTTTGGATAACGCCTCTTCATTGAATCTATTTCATTCCCTTTAGATAATATATTCACATCCATTGAATTAAATCTCCATGATCCAAGAACGGGAACTATTAATATATCTTCATACGGAATTGATAATTTATCAGATATCATTTTCTCAAGTTTTGATAATCCATTTATATTTTTTGGATTAAATTGATCCATTTCTATTAACTCATTGAAATCACTGCTTTTTAACCCTATCGAATTGGTATCTTTAAACTTATTACTATTATGATTATATTTTTCCTTTCTAACAACTAATCCCTCTTTATAAAGATTTCTTGTCATTAAATTCTTGTACATATATTTAACCTTTTTAATCTTTGAATTTGAGACTCGTCCTAAAAGCTCAAAATCATTCATATTTTTTATCTCATCTTGTGATATCTCATCTCCTTTAATCATGTGATAAAGAATTTTATGCATCATTCTTTGTAAAATTACAGCAGCTTTTCGTAAATAAACATTTTTATACATTTTAATATAGAATTCCTGTATATCTTTTGCTTCATCAACAGCTTTCTCATCAATAACTAATTTATTTTCTAAATAATACAAATGTTCTCTAACATAATCCGCCCCATTCGGTTTACATCTAATAGTAAATAAACCATCCCTGCAAAGATAATCTAATTTATCCATACCTAAAGTCTTATCATGTACAGCTAAATACAGATTATCTTTATGTTCAAATATACGTTTTAGAACATCAAAATTAACTTCTGATTCAACAAAAATATCTTTAAATCTTTCTAATAATTCAACAGCAAATTCATCATGATTTTCTCTGCATAATGCTTCTGTTGCATGAGATAAAGCAAAATGTCCCCAATCATGATACAAAGCGTATATCTCTAATGCTTTCTTTTCTTCTTCATTAATAAAACCACTATCTTTCCATCTATATGTCAAATTCTTTGTAGCTTGATAAGTTCCAAGACTATGTGCCTTTCTTGTATGCGTTGCAGAAGGGAAAATCATAGATGTTAAACCTAATTGATATTTAAATCCTAATGACTGAAATCGTTCATTATCTATGAATTTGATTACATTAGATATATTAATTAATCCGTAAATTGGATCTGATATAAGTTTTGGTCTCTTAAACTTATTCTTCATGCTAATTTTTCAAGAATAATAAATTGAGAAATGCCGAACCTATTCAAAGGAGTTTTCTCTAATACCCTAAAAATTCTCTGAATTAATTTTCCTAAAATCTGTATCTTAGATGACAATTTATCAAAACCAGGAAAAACTCCTTTTAGATACACTTTTTTATAACTTACTCCATTTATTAAATTTAACAACTTCTTTCTAGTATAATTCCTCACATGAGGAGTTAATTTATTATAAATCTTGTTTGGTAAATAAGTTACTAGAGGTATATTCCCAAATATATATTTATCTCCTAAATATATTCCGTGAGTTTCAAAAAGCCACAATCTATTTGGAGCAAAAATAACAATTTTACCTCCTGGCTTCAATACACGAAAACATTCCTTCATAGTCTCTACATCATTATCTACATGTTCAATCACTTCATGCAGCCAAATTATATCAAATGTATCTTTCCGAAATGGTAATTTTTCAGAAGGAGCTAAAAATACATTCTTAAACTTATTTTTTGCTATCTGTATTTTCTCTTTATCAATATCAATTCCATAAACTTTAGAACCCAATTCTTTAAATTGAGATAAAAACATCCCTATCCCACACCCTACATCTAATATTTTTTTATTTTTGAAATTAATGTATTTTTTAGATAAATTTAACCTGTGTTCTAAACCCGAAGTCCACTCCAAAGAAGGACTTCCCTGTTTAATCCTTTCATATGTTTTAGATCTTTTTTGCCAATTTTCTGATCTATCCATTTGATACTAATATTTAAAACTGACTTAGCCAAATACCAAATAATATTAAAATAGGGGATAAAATCCAAAATCTCATTACAATTTTATGCTCAGGCCATCCAAGCATCTCAAAATGATGGTGTATAGGTGCCATTTTAAAGATTCTTCTTCCTAATAATCTTCTAGCTACTCCTTGAATAATCGTACTTAAAGTTTCAATCACAAAAAACAAACCTAATATAGGTAATAAAACTACTCTATTTAGAGCAAAAGCCACAACTGCAAGTAGAGTTCCTAGTGCTAATGAACCAACATCTCCCATTTGGAATCTAGCAGGTGGAATATTGAAATATAAGTACGTTATCAATGAACCAATAACCGTAGCAGTAAGAATTGTCATTGAAGCATTACCTAAAGTATAAGCAACAACTAAGAAACCAAAAAACGCAGATAATAATAAACCAGCAGCAAGACCATCCATACCATCAGTAAAATTTACAGCATTTGCTGTGCCTATTATTGTAAGTATTATAAATGGTATCATGAATACTCCAATATCTATATTACCAATCCATGGAAACCAAATATTACCTGGATTCTCCCATCCAGAACCAAAATAAATCCACCATGATACTAAAGCTCCAATAATCGTCTGCACAATTATTTTCTCGTGACTTTGTATCCCCCTACCAGGGTTAGAACCTAAAAGATAAAAAACCCATCTAAATACAGCCCAAGGTAAGGTAACTAGATAAAACAACCTCATGAATGGATTTGCATGAACTTTTATTAAACAAATAGTTCTACCTACACTTCGTATTTTCCGCTCCTTTCCATAAATATTCAAAATATCATCAAAAGCCCCTAAAATAGCAGAAAATGTAAAAACTAATAAAGGTATCTTTGTTGTTCCATTTAAATTAAAAAATAAATTAATAATAAGTACTGTAAAAACTACTATCAATCCTCCCATAATAGGAATTCCCATTTTTAACCTTCTTGAATCAATTATTGCAGCGAAATCCTTATCAATTAATCTCACGATTTTAAATTTATATAAAATATTTATAACTGGAAAAGAAATGACTAAACTAAAAATAGAGGAAACAAATATGTATAATATAATTGAATTTAAGTCCATGCTTTTATTTAATCTAATTTATTTTTAATTATAACAAGTCATTATAACAATAATATTTTAATTTTCATATTTTAATATATTTTCCTAATTTAAAATACATAATATAAATATTATTATATATAGCTATAACGTATAATTGTTAATATAGTAACATTCTGATATACTTTCGATAGAAAATTATTAAACAAATAAAAATGTTAAAGAAACTAATAGCACCACTACAACAGATATTATTACAAAAACATATATGTCCAGGTTGTACTTGTAATCTAAACAAAGCTAAACTACGTGAACAAATAACTAAAAATAACGAAAAGGTTACATGTAAATGCGGAAGAGTATTTCTGTATGATAAAGAATTAGGCACATATAGAAGAGCTTCTGAAGATGAGATATAATCACTATTATCCTATCTAATAGCATTTCTTTCTATAAATTACATGCTATAATACATCTATGAATTTCCCAAAGAAACTCCTAATTAAAATCGAAAATTCTCCAAATTTACCCGGTTGCTATATATATAAAGATATAAACAAAAATATTCTTTATATAGGTAAAGCAATTAATATCAAAAACCGTACAAAATCATATTTTAAAAACTACAAAATTTTAGACCCTAAGATATCTGTTATGGTAAAACAAATAAATGATGTTGAATTTGTTACAACTGATAGTGAATTAGAGGCATTAATTTTAGAAACAAATTTAATAAAAAAATATAAGCCTAAGTATAACCGGTTAATGAAAGATGACAAAAACTATGCCTGGTTAATGATAACAAAATCAGATGATTTCCCACGTTTAGAAATTATTAGAAATAAAAAAAACACAAAGGCTGATTATTTCGGACCATATGTAAATATCAAACCGATAAAAAGAGCATTAAAAAGTTTAAGAAAGATTTTTCCATATAGAAGTTGCAAAAGAAAAATTAAATTAGAGAAAAAAGTTAAAAAGTTAATTTTTTATTCTTCTAATAAAAAACCCTGTCTATATTACTATCTAAATCTATGTAATGCTCCATGCAATAATAAAGTATCTAAAAATAATTATAGAAAGAATATTAATAATATAAAAAGATTTTTTAGAAGCAGAAAATTCCAGATAATTAAAGAATTAAAAAAGGAAATGCAGCAGTATTCAAAAAATAAAAAATATGAAGAGGCCTCAATGATAAGAGATAAATTAGAAGATTTAACTTACATAGCACAAAGAATTAAAGTTGAACAAGATATGGATGAAAAATTATGGAAAATAAAGAAGGATCTAAATAGAATTGAATCTACAAAAAAATTAATATCAAAATTAAAATTTAAAAAATTGAAATATAAAAAAAGTTTTAGAATAGAATGCTACGACATCTCAAATATATCAGGGAAAAATGCTACTGGTTCTATGGTAGTCTTTGTCGATGGAAAAAATAAAAAGAAACATTATAGAAAATTCAAAATTAAAACTAAAAATGAACCGGATGATTTCTTAATGTTAAAAGAGGTTTTTAAAAGAAGATTTAAGATGAAAAATTCTGATAGAAGTTTTCGAATAATCTCCGATCTAATAATAGTTGACGGAGGTAAGGGACAACTATCATCAGTAATAGAAATTTTAAATAATTATAAATTAAAAATTCCTACAATTGGACTGGCTAAAAAGGAAGAGGAAATATTTAAATTAGTTAATGATAAATTTGAAAAAATCAAATTAAAAAAAGGCTCTAATGAATTATTTTTAATACAAAGAATTCGAGATGAAGCTCATAGATTTGCTATAAAATACCACCGACTGCTTAGAAACAAAAGTCAAATCAAATCAGTGTTAAATGATATACCTGGAGTAGGGGATACTATAAGAAAAAAATTATTAAAAGCTTTTGGATCCTCTGAAAATATTAAAAAAGCCAGTGTCAAAGAACTTCAGGCAATTGTTAAGAACATAAACACTGTAAAAAATATAAAAAAGTTTTTATGATATAAATTTTTAAAATATTTTTTATCAATAAATCTTATCTACTGCTTAAAATATACCTTGTCCCTCTTCCTTGTCCTTCGACTCTTAAAAGCCCTTTTTTGACAAGCTCATTTAAATCTCTATAAGCAGTCATAGTAGAAACTTCCATAATTTCTACATACTCCTCACGCTTTACTTGTGGTATATTCTGAAGATATCTTAAAATCTTTAGCTGCCTTCGGTTTAAATTTAAAAAAGGCTGTTTATTTTTTTCGTTATTTTTTTCAATTAATCTATCCAGTCTTTCTCTTAAAGAACTCAAATCCCCTGCATAATTTCTTATAAATCTTTCTATCCATAAAGTAATATTATCATTTTCTTCAGCTGCTTTCTTCCAAGCCTCTAAATATTCATCTTCATACACATCAAAATTCTTTATTACTGGCAAAAATCCATTAATAATTAAATTTGACTTATAAAACAAATATTTACATACAGCTAAGATAGTTAATTTATTTGACGTAACAAATGGAGTAGTTCTAACAAGCCTATAAATAACAGCAGGTATACGAATTAATGGATGTATTTTAGAAGAGTTTACAGAAAACCAATCTAATGCTTGTAATGTTAAAGATTGTACTTCAACCGAAGCTATATCTTCATCTCTCAATTCAATCCAGTTATCGTCTTTTTTATCAATTTCCTCTCCACTAGTTCTATATTTAGCATCCCATTCTTCAGCAAAATTTTTTATCAATATCTTATTTAAATGAAGCAGAATATTACCTTTAACCGGGAAATAAGATGTTTGAGTTGATATAATGTATTCCATTGCATTTCTAAAATTTATAAGATATTGTCCCCTATAATCGCCTATATTTAAAGCTTTACCTGAAGCAATCTTCCTTGCTGTCTTCAGAGTACCACTCATTCCAAATAAATTACCTAAATGGAATATATCTTGACTATTTGCTTCTAATCTAGCTTTTTGGACTACATCATCATCAATATCAAGATCAATTATACCTTTTTTCTCTACTTCAAATTTAACTACATTCTTTATCATACTGTGAGTAATAGCAAAATTAGGTTTATACATCTATCTTTTTTAATAATTTAAATGGAGCCGGCCATGAGAATCGAACTCATAACCTATCCCTTACGAAAGGATTGCTCTACCTTTGAGCTAGACCGGCATATATTAATAAATATCCACATTATGTTACATATTTATTATAATAAAAGCGAGGTACGAGACTTGAACTCGCGTTTCCTCCTTGGGAAGGAGACGTACTACCCCTGTACTAACCTCGCAAAAATTATAATACGATAATGATACAATATTAGTAAATAGTTATCAACTATATCAAAAAGTATTACAAATTATTTATTGTTAATTTACCTCAAAAAAACCATAACGATATATATAAATTTGACTTGCATAGGTAGATATGTTATCTTGCAAAGCCAGTGAGAAATGAATAAATCTAAAAATATAATACAAGTAAAAAATTTATCAAAGACATACAGCAATTATAAAGCAGTAAATAATATCTCATTTAACGTCAAGAAGAATGAGATATTCGGAATACTAGGACCTAATGGTGCAGGAAAAACGACTACAATAGAAATGATTGAAGGTCTTCGTGAAATAGATTCAGGAGATGTTACTATTAACAATATTGATATAGACAAGAATCCATCTAAAGCAAAGGAATTTCTTGGTATTCAATTACAATCGAGCGACTATTTTGATAATTTAAATTTGACTGAAATACTTGAACTATTTGGCGAATTTTATAATAAAAAAGTCGATTCTCAAGAACTTTTAGAAAAGATACAACTTTCTTCAAAATCAAAATCATTAGTAAGAGAATTATCAGGTGGACAACAGCAACGACTATCAATAACACTAGCATTAGTCAACGACCCTAAAATAATGTTTCTAGATGAACCAACAACAGGTCTGGATCCTCAAGCTAGAAGATTAATGTGGAATTTTATAAATGATTTGAGAGAAGAAAAAAGAACAATTATTCTAACAACTCATTATATGGAAGAAGCAGAATTTTTATGTGATAGAGTTGCTATTATGGATAAAGGATCTGTATTAACTATAGATACACCAAATAATCTGATAAAAAAACTATTAAAAAAAGGATTTAAAAAGAAAGTAAAAATTCAAAAAGCCAATCTTGAAGATGTATTTTTAGATTTAACAGGAAAAAAATTAAGGGATTAATATGAAAAAATTAATGAAATTAACAATCTCAGTAATTAAAATGCACTTTAGAGATAAAGGAGCTGTTATTTGGACATTATTATTCCCATTTATAATTATATTAATATTTGGTCTTCTAGATTTTAATAATGCAGAATCAGCAAAAATCGGTTTTGTTTACAATGAAAAATCAAAAGAATATGTAACCAGTATTAAAGAAGTGTTATCACAAATTGGAAATAGATACAAATTTGAAGAAGGAAATCTTGATGAAGAAAAAAAAGCCTTAGCTGAAGACGACAGATTATTGGTTATGGATATAAGCGTAAATGAGGAAAATAAGGTCAACATAAAGGCTTATCTTAATAAATCAAACGAACTATCAGCACAATCCACATTATTAATAATCCAAAAAACACTCTCAGATTTTGAACTCCAATTAAATAGAATTGAACCTCTATTCAATGTTGAATCAGAAGTCGTAAATGTAAATGAGTTAAGAAATATTGACTATTTAGTTCCCGGCGTTGTAGCAATGTCACTTATGCAAAGTGGACTCTTTGGTGTTGTAGGAACAATCGTTACTTACAGAGAAAAAGGAATCTTAAAAAGACTTTTTGCAACTCCATTACCGAAAAGCACCTTTCTTATATCACAGATTCTTTCAAGACTTCTTATATCTATTTTACAAGTAATAATTTTATTAGTTAGCTCATATATAGTATTTAAAATAAATATAGTAGGAAGTCTATTCTTAGTCGCTTTAACAGCGACACTCGGAAGTATTACTTTCCTAGCATTAGGCTTCACAGTATCTGGTATAGCTAAGACAACAGAATCTGCGAGAGCAATCATGATGCCTATAAACATGCTAATGATGTTCACAAGTGGTGTATATTTTTCAAGAGATGTTTTACCAAACTGGCTTTACGACATTACCCAGTTTACTCCATTAACTTATCTTTCCGATGGATTAAGAGACGTAATGACTAAAGGATATAATTTAACAGATATTACAGTTAGGACAGCAATAATAGGTTTATCTGTTTGGCTTGTAGTATTTATAATTATATCTATAAAAACATTTAAATGGGAAAAAAACGCATAATTACTAAATCTCTTCTTAACATCTAATCTGATATCACATTGATAATAATAGGTTTTACTATATTTTTCCAATCCTTATAATTCATAGCTATTGAAACAGAACGATCTCCAGCATTAAAAATAATATCTTCATTTTCACTGAGACTTGGATCTACGTAGACTTTCAACCCGAAAATATTCCCAAAAGGAGGTATCCCCCCCGGTAGAACTCCTTTAGTTATCTCTTTAACTTCGCCTTCATCTGCAAATGAAAAACTTTTACATTTCAAAGCTTTCCTTAACTTCTTATTATCTAATCGTTTATCTCCTGGTATAACTACCATAATATAGTACTTTTTGTCTTTCTTATACCTTATTTTTAGAATTAAAGCTTTTGAACCTTGAGCTAATGAATATTCGGGCCTTATCTTATCTGCTTCTTCTGAAGTTATTACAGGTTTATGATCATACCTTATATAATTAATCCCATTTTTCACTAATAACTCTATTATTTTCTCTAATGCAAACATATAAGGATTAAATCAAAAATTATTTCATTATTTAAGAGGAATTGCAATTATAAGCTATTTTTCTTCTTCAATGATTTCTATTTTCAAACTCCCATCATCTTCCTTTCCTACGACCTCTAATTCAATCCCACAAAAAGGACACTCAATAACATCATCTATTTCATATTCTTTTTCAAGTTTTATATCGTTTTTACATTCTGGACATTTTAAAGTTTTTTCCATTTTGAATTATGTGACAATTTAACTATAATAGTGTTAATATATTATAACTAAAATTATTACTCAAATAAAGAATTTTGACCAAAACAAAAAGAGCATACGCTCTTTTTGTAAGAAACCTACCCCTTTAAGGGGAGCTAACAATATTAAAAACGTAATTTATAAATAAATATCACATGGGAATCTGGAAATATAATAAATATTTTGATCCGAAGGTTAAAAAAAATTACCGTTTAACCTTAGACGAAGGTAACACCCCATGTAAAAAATGTTTTAAACTTGCTAATATATTAAACATTAAAACAATATATTTAAAAAGAGAGGATTTAAATCCAACTGGTTCTTTTAAAGATAGAAGTATTGCATACCAATTAAGCGTACATTACCAAAATAACAAATCTTCCTTCGTTATATCCTCAACTGGTAATGCTGCTATTTCAAGTATAAGTTATTGTAAATTGTTTAACTGTTATCTATCCGTTTTTGTTTCTAAAAAAATACCTGCAGATAAACTCCTAAGACTTTTAAAAGCTATAGAAATAGAAAACTTTGATCATAGTATACTTCAAAAAGAGGATACACAATCAATTACAAAAGATAACATTTCAATATATTTCTCGAAGAAACCAAAATCAGATTCAATAAAATATGTAAATGAAAACAAATCTGTACATTTAAGAGGATCAAATGACGAATTGGCAACTTCAGGTTTTAAAACTATCACTTATGAACTGGTAAATAAAATCAAAAATATGGACGCTATTTTTATTCCATGCAGTAGTGGAACAAGTACAATTGGGATTTATCAAGGTTTCTTTGATATAAATAAATCATCTCCACCAATTCATATTGTTCAAACAACAAAAGTTCATCCAATGGCATCTGTTTTTGACAAAAATTACTCAAAAACTACTACAAGCCTTGCATCTGCAATATCTGACAGAGTAGCACATAGGAAAGACCAAGTTGTAGAGGCTATATCAAGAAGCGGAGGTTCAGGTTTGGTTATTAATGATGATGAGATTCTTACTGCACAGTCTTTACTAAAACAGCATTGCAATATTGATACATCCTTTGACTCTTCACTTTCATTAGCAGGATTGATAAAAGCCATAAAAAACGAATCCAATATAAAAAGACCCGTCTTAATTTTAAGCGGTAAATAAATATTATTATTGACTATGGTTAGTAAATGGATACAATAAAATCTTTAAAAATAAAAATTTATAAAAAAACAATCAACAAGCCGATTTTTTTTGTTACTAATGATCCTGAAAGGGGATTAGGATTAGAAAAGTTACTAGAAAACTACCATATTCTTTGTATTGATGATAATGGTATCGTTGACTATCTGATAAAAGAGAATGTAAAAGTATTCTCTTTAGAGAAAGAAATGCAAAAAACGAATCCAATTTTCAGGAATTCTAATAGGCTATTAAACCATAATCTAACTCAAAAATACATAAAAGAGAATACTAAATTAAAAAATGGCTACCTTATGTTTTTTAAGATAGCACCTAACCTCGCAACATCCGCTCGAAAATTAGGATTTGATATACTTAATACTTCTTCAAAATTAAATCACAAATTTGAACTCAAACTTTCACAATATGAATCAATAAAATATTTAGATATAAAAATCCCGAAAACTGTAATTACTATATTAAGAGATGCCGATTACAAAGATCTAACAAAAAAACTTGGCAAAAACTTTATCATACAATTTAATCGAGGTCATACAGGTACGGGTACAATAAAAGTCAATTCAAATATTGTTTTAGATGAAATAAAAAATAAATTCCCTAAAAGAAAAGTAAAAATTACAAAGCATATTTACGGACCTGCTTATACTTTAAATGCATGTATTACAAAACACGGAGTATGCTGGGGAGGACTATCTTATCAAATTACTGGTATAGAAGAATGCACCTCTTATAAAGCCGGGACAGTCGGCAATGACTGGTATTATCCTAAGGACCTTAAAAAGGATACTATTGACAAAATTGATAAATACGTAAAAATAATTGGAAATGAAATGGCTAGATATAATTTTAAAGGAATGTTCGGACTTGATATCGTTATCGATAAAAATACTAATGAACCTTATATTATCGAAATAAATGCAAGGCAGCCTGCTTCAATACCGATGTTTAACAAGCTTCAAATATTAAACAATCAAATACCTTTACAAATGCTTGCAATTGCTGAATTTTTGAATATTGATTATGACATAGATATAGAAACTTATAATAATACTGCTTCAAAACATTACAAAGCAGCACAATTATTTATTCGTAATAAAAATAGCTCTTCCGCAAAAATTATAGGCGGAATAAAAGTAGGCTCATATAGAGTCGTAGGAGATAATTCTGCTTATGACTGGAGTAGTGGTAAACCTAAGCTTAAGAAAAATGTAATAATTACAGACGAAAATAAAGATATGCCTTTGATTTTCAAAGAAGAATCATATTCAATAGAAGATTTAACTGATGGAGGAATGCTCATTTTATGTTCAAAAGAAGGGAAAAATATCAGTCAAAATTCGGAAGTTGCAAGGATACAAATTCTCAGAACAATTATAAATAAAAATAGAGAATTGACACCTTGGTTAAAGAATATAATTAAGGGCTTAAATAAATATATTGTTTTAAAAAAGAATAATAATGACTAAAAAATTACCAAATGAAGTACAAATCTTTATAGACAAATATTTTAAGCTTCCACTTAATGGAAAAAATGTCCCTTGTCCTTATTATATAAATATAAAAAAGATTAAGCAAAGAATGGGATTAAGAGTGCTTATAGGTAAAGGCACACCTGAAGAAATAATCCAAGAAAGTTTAATATATGAAAAATTAAGAGGAGTAGACTTCTCACAAATGACCGTTAATGAGATAAAGGAATTTTTAATAAAAAGACATATAGGAATTGATTGCTCTGGGTTTGTAACTCATATTCTTGATAAATGGCTTATTATTAATGGAAAAAAACATATTTGGAAATATTTAAAATGGCCAAAACAAAATTTGTATAGAATTATTGCTAGAAATTTCCGCCCAGTAGAAAATATTACTGCAGAAATGCTAACTTCAGATCTAAATACTATACAAATTAAAAATATTAATAATATTAAATGCGGAGATTTGATACGTTCACGTACTCCTAGAAGGAGTAATAATCTTAAATATGGCAATCATGTTATTCTTATTTCAGAAATTAATAAAACAAACGGCAAAGTAAATTCATTTGAATATGTACATTCGACTTGTAAATATGAAGACAAACATGGAGTAAGAAGAGGTAAAGTAATTATAACAAAATTTAATGAGCCAATTTATAAACAAAAATGGACTGATATTTACAAGGGAAAAAATTATACTCTTAAAGATTTACAATCTGATAAAGACTATTCTCAAATTAGAAGATTAAAAAATGTTCCATTGTTATAATACATTAATATGATATAATTGTGTAGTAATAATTAAAACTATCATTTACTAAATATGATAATAATATCAAATATACCTTAGTATAGCTCTAGAAGGAGTTTGATATTATTACATCTTTATAATTTCCCAAACTATAATTTTCTAAAGCTGTGCTAATTAGGCATATATTTCATTACGTTTATACATTTTATTTATTATAAATTAGAAATGGCTTTAGAAAAACTTAAAAAAATTGAAAAATATCTAAATAAAATAGAAGAACCTGAATTTAGATACAAACAAATATTAAACTGGGTATTTAGAAAAAAAACGGGGAATTGGAATAACATGATAAATATTCCAATATCACTAAGACTGGCTTTAAAGGATAGATTCGGAGACAATTATCTAACAATACATCCTTCAAATATCTATAAATCTAAACAAGCAATAAAGGTAGTTTTTGAATTAAATGATCAGAAAAAAATTGAAACAGTATTTATGAGATTCAAAAATAAGAAAAGCTGGAATTCTATCTGTATATCTAGCCAGGTTGGATGTGCTTTAAATTGTAAATTTTGTGCAACTGGAATAATGGGTTTCGTCAGAAATTTAATAACAGATGAAATAATTGAACAAATATTGTACTTTCATCTAAATAAGCTGAATATTAATAGTTTTTCTTTTATGGGGATGGGGGAGCCTTTGCTTAATCCAAATATTTTTAATGCAATCAATGTCTTAATCGATAAAAATTACTTCAATATAAGTCAAAGAAAAATTAGTATATCTACTGTTGGAATAGTATCTAAATTAAGAGAGTTAATTTATAAATTCCCCCAAATAAATATATCATATTCCTTACATACACCATTTGAATACGAACGGGAAAAGTTAATGCCAGGAGCAGCGAAGTATAAAATTATGTCTGTATTCAATTTATTGAATAAACATAGTAAATTAAACAAACGTAAAATATTTATATCTTACATTATGCTAAATGGTATTAATGATACTAATAGACATTTGAATGCCTTAATTAAATTAATAAAAAAACAATATTATCCCAGATTATTCCATGTTAACCTCATTAGATACAACAAAATAAGCAATTCAGAATTTACCAGTTCGTCTAAGAATAAAATAAATTCTTTTATGAAAAAATTAAAACTCAATGGGATTAATTCTACTTTTAGACAATCATTTGGATATGATATTAACGCTGCTTGTGGGCAATTGATTACATAGATAATATTCTTACTAAACAATAAGTATTTTGGTAAAATACTTACAGGGTACTTAGCTCAGCTGGTTTAGAGCACCCCGGTCACATCGGGGAGGTCGCAGGTTCGATTCCCGCAGTACCCATTCGACTCCTCACAATTTTTCGTTACTCTCAAAATTGCTCGTCGCTCATATCAGGCCAGTCACTTTTCTAAATAATAGCCGTGAGGAGAAAAACAGTACTGAGAGAAGGTAAATAAAGTGAACCGAAGTCGAAGTACAAGTCTCGAATCCCCGTCGCTCCTTGGTCTTACGAATGGAGACTTTGTAATTGAAGTAAAATCTGAAACAATAAGATTCATCGTAGTTGACTTTATAAATTGTGCATCTTCTTACGATTATAAGGAAACTTTCAATTCAGTTTGGAAACAAGTGAAAGATGCACGTATTGCAGAAACGGTTGAATAAGAAGAAAAAGGATAGAAATCATTTAGTTATAGGTACCCTTATTCAGAATGCTTATTGGAATTATATAACTACTGGAACATTATTTATTATTAAACTATAAAATATTTTAAAATAAATATTCCTACCTACACTCCCAATAATTAAACAAGCAATTCTTTATTTTAGAACTTAAGCACGGAGAATAATTACATTGAAACATTACAGCAAACTCATCAACCCTATTTCTTTCTGCCATAGTGACAAAAGCTCTAACCTGATCCTCAGCATTGAAAATATCTCCATTTGAAACACTTTGAAAAGTCCCAGGTAAAAACTGAAATATTCCTGTTGGATGTCCTCCCTTAATATTAAATGAACTAACTGTATACTGACCCCAATGGCTTTCCTGCTGTCCGACATAAAACATACCTTTAATAAATACTTCATTATTATCCAAACCTTTTTCCCTTAATACCCTATCAATATCTATAAGATAATCTTTCATATTTGGAGAATAGTATTCTTGACCTAAACTCTTATACTTCTGTTCTAAAGTTATTTTAGATATTACTCTTGATTTATATAAATTCACCCTTCTGTAATCATTTGAATCTAAATACCTACTTGGAGTCGGTTTAATTATTGTAGCAGTACCAAATACCTTTACCTGCATTGAAAAATACCATACACTTATCCAAATAAAAATAACAAGAAGTATAAACCATCTAAGAAGCCACTTGGTAACAAGCAGTCTATTTACCCTATATGCATAAATACGTAATCTAATCTTCATTTCTTCATTTTTTACAATCGTAATATATTCATATAAATAACATTAAATATATAGGGCAGAAATTATTTTTATTTATTCCATAATAATAATAAGAGGCAGTTTTTAATATTTAATTAATATATCAGAGAGAAAATAATCTTGCAAATTTATTAATATATCAAATAATACACCAATTATAGTATAATTAATTTCATTATGTGTGAAAATGAGACAAGAGAAATACAAATAACTCCTACTTGGACTTTGGCAGAACTTTGGAATGCAGCACTTAAATTTTGGGAAGAAGTTAATACACACATAAATCTAACCCCTTTACAAAGACGCCTATTATGGGATCTTATTATAGATACAATTCATAAAAAAGAGAGTAGTCCAAAAACTCAATATGATATATCCATATTGCTTGGTTCAGATGAAGATGTACCAAATCCTTAGCACCTTATTCATTTTATTTAATCAAATCTAATAAATCAATTTCATTAAAGACCTTTTTTAATTCAATGATCTCTTCTTCGCTAAATCTCTGCAGTACATACTTCTCTCCACTAATATTCTTATTTTTTCTATTATCAATTCCTATTCTTAAACGCTTAAAACCAGTTGTACCTAAATGCTGTTCAACTGATTTCACTCCATTATGATCCCTAGGAGATTTTTTAAATTGCAATTTATACTTGCCCAAAGATATATCCAAATCATCATGGACTAATATGAAATCTTCATCTAAATCTATATTTAGCCACTTAACAATTTCCTTTACTGATATTCCGCTATTATTCATAAACGTAAGAGGTTTTGCTAAAACTAAATCATCTCTCACCTGATGAATAATCGTACTCTTAATTCTCCTTTCTTTAATATCATTATCCTTAAATTCTTCTAATAAAAAATCTATAAACATATATCCAGTATTATGTCTTGTTAAAAGATATTCATCCTCTGGATTACCAAGACCTAAAATAAGTTTCTTTTTTCTTTTGATACTTATCATATCTTCATTTAATGTTTTGATATTATATAAGGTACCTTTTTATGGAAATTAGTAGCATTTTGGAAATGATATCCTAATCTAAAAAGCAAACTTTCGCTAAATTGAGGCCCAATTAATTGCATTCCGATAGGAAGACCAGATTTTGTAAAACCACTCTGAATAGCAAGTCCAGGACATCCAGTAGGATTTAAGGTAACTGTAAATGCATCTTCAAGCCACATAGATAATGGATCATTTTCATGAGCTCCTATATCAAATGGAGGAGTTGGGGCAACAGGGGTTAATAAAACATCAACATCTTTAAAAGCTTCTTCAAATTCACGAATTAATAAAGTTCTTACCTGCATTGCTTTTTTATAATACTCATCAAAATAACCTGCTGACAGAGCAAAGGTTCCAAGCATAATTCTCCTTTTAACCTCATCCTCGAATCCTTCACTTCTTGTTTTCTCATAAAGTTCATTCAAATTTTTAGCATTTTCAGACTTATATCCAAATCTTACCCCATCATATCTTGCTAAATTTGAACTAACTTCACTTATTGCAGTTAAGTAATAAGCTGCAATAGCATATTCAGTATGAGGTAAAGATACTTCCTCTAAATGACATCCTAAATCATCAAAAATCTTCGCAGATTTTTGTATAGAATCTTTAACTGCATCATCAATTCCATTACTTTGGAAATATTCCTTAGGCAATCCTATTTGAACTGAAGCAATTGCTTTTTTCATTTCTTTTCTGTATTTAGGAACAAATTTTTGTACAGTAGTAGCATCATTCTCATCTTCACCTGCAATTACCTCCATAACCGAAGCTAAATCCTCTACGGATCTAGCCATACAGCCTACTGAATCCAAACTCGATCCATAAGCAATTGAACCATATCTACTTACTCTCCCATAAGTAGGTTTAATGCCTGAGACATTACAAAATGAGCCTGGTTGCCTTATAGATCCCCCAGTATCTTCCGCTATACTAAACAAGCCCATTCTAGATGCAACTGCTGCTGAACTTCCTCCGCTAGAACCACCAGGAACTTTTTTCTGATCATAAGGATTACAAGTTGTGAAATAACCACTGTTTTCTGTAGAACTACCAAATCCAAATGGATCACAATTTGTTTTACCAATCAAAATAGCCCCTTCTTTTTTCAATCGTTTTATGACAGTAGCATCATATGGAGGAATAAAGTCTTCAAGCATTTTACTTCCGGCAGTTGTTTTCAAGTCTTTAGTGCAAAAAACATCCTTAGCAGAGTAGGGGATTCCTTCTAAAATTTTTAGTTTTATCCTCTTGTCAATCTTGCTATCAATTTTCTTTGCCTGATCAATTGCTTCTTGCTTATTTACAGTAATAAATGCCTTAATCTTATCATCATAATTTTCAATCCTATTTAATGAATCTTCAATTAATTCTACACAAGAGAATTTCCCTTTCTGTAAATTCGAATTAATCTGAGAAATTGTTAAATTCTTTATATCAATCATAAATTTTTACTATAACTTTATAAAGGCGGTAATGTTTTAAAAAAGCCATTTTCTTTTGAAGAAGCATTCTTCAAAGCATCCTTTTGATTCAAGAACATTCTAAATTCATCCTTCCTTAATCTATTATATATTCCCGTAACCTGATCTATTGGCTTTATCCCTTTAGTATCTACCTCACTTAACTTGTCAAAATAATTAATTATATCCTTAAGCTGCTTTTGATACTTCTGGATCTCTTTTTCTTCCAGTCGAATATGTGCTAATTTCGCTATATGTTTTATTTCCTTTTTTGTAATTTTCTTATCCATAGTTATCACTCCTTCAAATATATTTTAATAGAGATTAAAAAGATAATCAATATAAAAGTATTAATTTATACTATTTAATAAAAGGATAAATTTATTTATGAGGTATTATATCAACAGCTTTCTTGCCTCTTTTAGTCCCCGTCATATCACGAAACTTCACAACACCATCACACCTTGAATATATAGTAAAATCTCTCCCAATAGAAGTATTTCTGCCTGGAAAGTATTTTGATCCTTTTTGTCTTACAATTATGTTGCCGTTTTTTACCTTCTCACCTCCATATTTCTTTATGCCATATCTTTTTCCGGCTGTCTGTACCCCTTGTACTACTCCTCCTGATGCTGCCTTCTTATGTGCCATAATTATCTTAACTAAACTAAATATCTAAATCTTTATAATCTCAATCATAGTATATTTTTGTCTATGTCCTTTTGTTTTTCTATATCTAGATTTCGCTTTATATTTAAATACTCTTATCTTTTCCCCCTTAACATGTTCTACTACTTTAGCTTCCACCTTTTCATTTTTTATAGTTGGATTACCAATTTTTACTTTTCCCCCTCTATTAATAAGCAATACCTCATCATAAACAATATCTTCCTTTGGTTTTTTACTTACCTTAGGAATACGTATCTTATCACCAACACTAACTTTATATTGAGTACCCCCAATTTTCACTATAGCAAAATCCTTTTCTTTTTTCTTATCCATAATTTATAAAACTAATAATTTCTTGTATTTACACCCGATGTTACCACTAAGCTTTCCTGTGTGTCAATCATATCTCTATGTATATTAACTGACTGAACAATACCTAAACCAATCATTGTCACCATTATACTACTTCCTCCATAACTAATTAAAGGCAGTGGAATACCTGTAATTGGAAGGATTCCCATATTCATACCAGTATTAATAAACACATGGATTAGTATCATACTAGCAACTCCATAACAAATCAAGGATTCGTAAATGTTACTTGATAACTTCGCAGATCTAATTATCCGTATAATTAAGAAAATATATAAAAAGAGCAGAAAACTAGCCCCTAATAGTCCAAACTCCTCACAATATGCTGCAAATATAAAATCACTATAAGCTTCAGGAAGGTATCGTAATTTACTTTGAGATCCCTGTAAAAACCCTTTCCCTAATAATCTACCAGATCCTATTGCTATCTTCGCTTGTCTTGACTGCCAACCAGCTCCTTGCGGATCTTCCTCTGGGTTAAAGAAAATTTCTATTCTCTTTTGCTGATATTCCTTCAACACATTATCCCATACATATGATAGTGAAAAAACTGCTATAATGCCCAAAGCAACGACAATAATTGCTTTTATAAGCTTAACATTCATAAAACGCTTAATTACTAAAAAAAGCACAATAGAAATAATAAGAAAAACAATATCTATATTCCCGATAGTTAAAGAATAACCTAACTTTTCATAAAGAGAACTGAAATTAATAAAATTTCCAACTACATTAATAGTTAAAAGTAATATCACTATTAAACCAAATAATTCTGTTTGCTTTGGATAAACTATAAAATATAAAGACAAACATATTAACCCTGTAATTGCAGCATTACCTAACGCCGGTTCTATTAAGATTAATAGAATACAAATTAAATTAATAACAGTAGCTAATGTATAAACATATATAGATGGATAACTGTTTCTGATATTGCTAAATAAATTCTTTACCTTATCTTTAAACTTTTTCTTAGATTTCTCCTTATTCCAATTTGTTTCTTCCTTCCTTTTTAAATTAAAAATATTAACTAGAATACCGCTATTTAGAAGTACTAATATTATTTTAGAATATTCAGAAGGCTGAATACGTATAAATCCCCATTCAATCCACCTATTCGTATCTCTAATAGGATCACCAAATAGCCAAACATATAAAAGTAATCCAATGATAATAGTATACATCACAACCTGAATAGGAAAATATCTATAATAAGTAGGATCAATATTTGATATCAAAAAATAGATAAAAAAACCCAATATAACAAAAACCAATTGTCTATTTATAGTACCAGCACCTTCAACTAATGTTTCAGCAGTAAAAGTTGAAGAGTAAATTACTATTAAACCAATCATAACAAGAATAAGAATAGCAATAGTCAAAAACCAATCATGTTTTTTTAGACCTCTTTCTTTCACTAAAGAATGATACTATAATTAATATTAATATAAAGACTATACAATTTTATATTAAACCACAGAATATTCAAAATAATTTAATGAATAAAAACCAAAGAGCCAGTAAAGTATTTAAAATTTTAAACAAGAAATACTCAGATTATCCATTAACAGGACTAAAAAACTGGTATTCTCCTTGGCAATTTTTATTCTGTGTAATTCTCTCAGCAAGAGCTAATGATGACCAAATTAACAAAGTTACAAAAAAATTATTTGATAAATTTAAAAACTTAGATGATTTTGCAAATGCTGATATAGGAAAAATAAGTAAATATATTAAAAGTACCGGTTTCTACAAAGTAAAATCTAAATACCTAAAAAATTGTGCTAATAAACTAATATCAGATTTCAATAAAAGAACCCCAAAAAAATTAAATGATTTAATAACACTCCCTGGTGTCGGAAGAAAAACTGCAAACGTTTATCAAGGAGTTATTTTGGGCAAAAGTGAAGGAATAGCAGTAGATACTCATGTAGCAAGAATGAGCCGAAGACTTAAATTTACCAATAACAAAAGTGCAGAAAAAATTGAAGAGGATCTAATGAAGCTATTTCCTAAATCTAAATATCACCTCATCAATCCAATTTTCTTTTGGCACGGTCGTAATATATGCATTTCTAGAACACCAAAGTGCAATTCGTGCGAACTAAATAAACTTTGTCCAAGTAAAGAATAATAATGCCACCTACAAATAAGAAAAAAAAGAATTAATTTGTCTATTAATTTATTTCATTTCTGTTTTAGTTATATGCTATATCATAAAACTAAACTACATTTTAACAATAATTATTTATGGTCTCATACCTTCAATATATTTTTATTTAAAAATACCTTCTTTCTCAAAAAAAATACTTCCAGAATCGATAATAATTAGTTTTCCATTTGTATTTATAGTCGATTATATTTCTCATGTTAGTAAAACATGGTATATACCAGACATATCTGGTATACGTTTATTTGATACTTATCCAATAGAGGAATTTATATCTGCTTTCACTATTGCTTACACAATAATAATAATTTACACATATTTTTTTGATCATTATAGAAAAAAAAACTTTAAGTAGTAACTTTAAGTTTTATACTGTTATATCAACTTTGATATTAATAGTTTTTGGATTTATTTACGTCATTTCACCTGATATATTAATAATTCCTTACTTTTATTTCTGGTTTATGCTATTCTTCTTTATCTCTTCACTTGTATTAATTTTAAAATACCCAAAACTTTTTAAAAGCACATCAATTCTTGCTTTATTCTTGTTTATTAGCTCTTTTACTTATGAAATAATAGCTCTGAAACTTGGTCACTGGGAATTTGCTAGAGGTAATCATATTGGATATATATCTATTTTCAACACCACATTTCCAATAGAGGAGGGAGCGTTTCTAATCTTTACCCCATATTTTGTATCTTTAATTCACGAAGTATTCTCAGATAACAAAAGGTCTAAATAAAAAAAGTATAACTGATCTATATCTTAAGTAATATTTGATTAATTAATTTCAAAATGGTAAATCATCTGGATCTATTGTCTCATCTTCATTATTTGATACCCCCGATTTCTTCTCTTCTTTAGCTGGCTCTTTTCCCTCTCTACTATTTTTATCATCTCTATTAAAATCCTCTCCCTTCTCATATCTATCAATCAATATCACTCTATTTACAACTATTTCTGTCTTAAATTGCTTTGACCCATTCTTGTCCTCCCAGCTCCTTGTCTGAAGCCTGCCTTCTATATAAACTCTAGTACCCTTCTTAGCTCTTTGAACAAATGATTCAGCTCTTTTTCCCCATATAACTACATTATGAAATTCAACTTCTTCTTTCCATTCATCATTTTGCTGGTATCTTCTATTAGTCGCAACACTAAAGTTGCATACCGAAGTCCCAGTACTAATAGTTCTTAATTCAGGATCACGAGTAATATTTCCCATTATTCTAACTTCGTTTATATCTCCAAACATGCAATTAATTTAATAAATTAGATAATCCTTATCATTGTTTTTAACAAAAGAAGGAAGAAAAGTAAAGAGCTGTTCTATTTTAAATTTAATATACTATAAGTCGCCCTTATGTTATAATATACTATGTTATTTTAAATATATGCAAGAAGAAAATACAACACCTTCACCACAAGAGACGAAGACAAAAACAATATTTCAAGCTGCTGAACAACCACCTTGTTATATAAATCCAGCTTTAAGAGATGTCTTACTATCTGTAAGTTTTACTTTAGGAGCCACAGCAGGCTTTTTTTTAAATAAAACAATTGAGAACATTACACCTGAAAAAAATATACAACTTGCAATTACACTTATAATGGCAACTGCTACTGTAATAAATGTAATTCGGTCCTCAAGATATATAAAAAGTTTATTAAATAAGTGGAAATATAACAGTTACGATATCGATAATAGTGATATTAGAACTCTATTTTACAAAAAACAATTAGCCGCTCTATTAATTGGCTGTATCAGTACAATAACACTACTTACTACCGAAAAATTTTTCAACATATATTAAGAACTAGCACTCTCATATCTTTTCAATCCCATTTTCCAAATAACATTCGAAATTATTGTAAATATAACAGCAACAATTACAGAATAAAAAGCATACTTAATATCTAGAATTCCAACTAATGCCCTTACAGGAACATTACTGATAATCATAATTGGAATTACAAATGTAAAAATAATTAATAAAGTCCCTTTACCTAATATTTCATAAGGGAATCTTGAAAAACGATCAAAGGCATTTATAATATAAAGTACAGAACCAACTTCAGTAAACCAAAATACAGCACACATAACAATAAATTGTATACAGTAAATAATCCATATTGAAATAGATAATAAAAAAACATAACAAATAATATTCATTAGAGTCAAAGAGATTCCCAATTTCAACAAGCAATAAATCAATATTATCAAACCATTAAATAATATCGACAAACTTGAAAAATCCATTTTATGGATTGAAATATAGAAACGGGTTTTTATCGGAAATGTGAGTAATTTATCTGAATCACCATATTTTACTAGTTCAAAAAATGATACTAACGATGGCCATATAATCAAGTAAAATGCTCCACCAACCCATAACTGGTTTGTACCAACAAGTAAACCGATCTGATATTCATTCCAGCCAGCAATTGTATCATAACGTTGCAGCAGAAAATGAATAAATAATAATTCACAAGCTAGCCATGCGGATGTACCTAAAAATCCGAATAACAAGTTTAACCGATACTGCATATCAGTTATAATTTCCAATTTTACTAATCTAAACCAGACCTTTAGATATTTTTTTACTCTGTTCATTTAATTAATAAATAATACTACATCCCTACAGCTTCATACTGTTTGAGACCTTTCTTCCACAAAAATTTATTTAAAATAAGAAATATTATTATCCAAAAAATAAAAATCCCATATGATTTAATAAATTCTTCTAATACAATATCTCCCATTAAAATTTTTATAGGATAATAAATCATGTATGGAAATGGTGTTAATAAAATTATCCTTTGAAAATTTATTGGTAATAAATCAATTGGTATAATACTGCCAATAAAAAAGCGTATAGCATTTTTTACAACCATTTGCAGTCCAAAGCTTTCCTTTGACCAAAAGGAACTAATCCCTACAGTAAAAAACAAGGAAAAATTGAATATTACAGCTAAAAAACATCCGATAAAGAATTTAATAAAAGTTACAATATTAAAATCTATATTATTTAAAAGACTAGGCGCTACTATAAAAATCGGAATCGTCATAACAGAATAGAGCATCAATTCTGATAATATTTTAGATAAATTCTTGCAGAAAAAATATCCTCTTACATTAAATGGTTTAATTAATTTTTCAGATAAATATCCTTTTATAATATTATTTCTTAGATCTCTTGATGTTTGGCTTGTAAATAAACTACCAAATGCTTGTGTACAAAGATAATAAAAAATAATGCCGGAAAGTCCATATCCAGTTATTGTATTTCCTTCATTTTCAATATGTGTCCAAACAAATACAAACCCCACAAAAACAAAGAGATTTATCAAAAAACTTATCATTAGATCTTCTCTATGTTCAAAAAACACCTCAAAATTTGTCTTAAAAAATTGCCAATATTTTTTCATCTTTAAAAATCATTAATAAAACTGATTCTACCATTATCAATATTTCTATGCTACTATTACAATATATCAGATGATAGAATATGAATTTTACTGATTATAAACTAAATAAAATTTATGTTGATGAATTTGGTCGCAAGTCAGGTATTCTTGCATTAAATAAACCTGCAGATATAACTTCCCATGATTTAGTCGATAGAGTAAGAAAAAAATTAAATACAAAAAGAGTAGGGCATTGCGGCGCACTTGATCCATTTGCTACAGGAGTAATGATAACTCTTGTAGGCAAGGCTACTAAACTTTCGAATGAACTAACTTTTTTGAATAAGACATACAAATTTGAAGTTTTACTCGGATTATCATCGGATACAAAAGATATTGAAGGTAAGATATTAAAAATTCAAGATACTAAAAATATTTCAAATAAAAACATAACTAATATTGTAAAAAGTTTTAAGGGTAAATATCTACAAGAAGTTCCCATTTATAGTTCAGTAAAAATAAAAGGTATAAGACTTCGAGAACTAGCAAGGAATTCAAAATCATTCAATACTTTTATTAAGAATAATAAAAAGTATGCAAAATTTAAAATTATCGAAAACACCTCTGTATACAAAAAATTAAAAAGGCAGAAAAGACTGGATTCAAAAAATTCTACTACAATAAAAATTCCTGAACGAAAAGTTAATATCTCTAATATCAGAGTTTCAAAAATCAATACAATTAAATCAAACGAACTAAATATTAAACTAAACATTAAAAAAATTCTTTGTTTCAAGAAAATACAAATAGAAGCAACAGTTTCAAAAGGTACCTATATACGCCAAATGGCTGAAGATATCGGGCATAGAATAGACAAACTACCAGCAATACTATACTCTCTTGAGAGAACCCAAATAGGCGATATTAATAAATCAGATTCAATTAAAATTCAAAATTTATAATAAAACCTTATTAATAATATAAATTTCAATATTATTAAATATCCTAATAAGATAAACCAGAAAAGATTACCGCCAGTTGCTGCCAGTACATCACCAGCACTTAAAGGTTCATCAGAAATAACTATATCACTTGAGTACCTAGGGAAAATTCTAATTGAATCTTCTTCATCTCCATATCTGGATACAATTCCTAAAATCCCTGCATACTGACCACATTTTTTCTCCGGTGTTTCAATTTCAGTTGAAGACTTTATCAATATCTTTATAACTCCTGTACCATCATCTATATAAAAAGTCTTTCCTGATGTTTTGATAATCTCACCTTTAACTGCTACATATTTTCCTACATACTTATTACTAATATTTTTTAAATCAACTACTTCCGGTAAAATCTCATTGTTACTAGATACAAACTTAATAGCATTTTCATCATTAACATAAATTCTCAATTCTTCTTTATACTTTTTTAATTCACCAAATACTTTAATTTTATCTCCAACTTTAAATTCAGACCAAAAGTCTTCACTTGATAAATAAACTTGAATCCCAGAAGTTTCATCTTGAACATAGAAACGTTTTGAACCTAATCTATTGATCTCAACACTAATTATCCCCTGAATACAAACACTTTCTCCCAATTCTTTCTCTTTTACTTTTCCTACCGATAGGACATCAACACCATAAAATACATCTTCAGGATCAACATATATATTCTCCTTTCCCTTAGTAACAACCTTGGTTTGAAATATCTCTTCTACATATTTATTATCAGAATATTTTCTAATATTACTGATATTCTTGTCAGTTTTTTCATAATCAAAATAATCAACTTCTTCTTCATTAGGATCAAGAAGAGTCACAGATTCTCCACTATTATTCAAAGTGATTTTTAAATCATCATTTTCTATTACTATATAACTTTTAGAATCAACAAAAATATCATTAGTGAAAGAATAATTCTTTGAACTATCTTCAATAATCCAATCTTTTAAACTAATTTTTTTATCTCCCCAATTATAAAGTTCAATCCATTCATTTTCATCATTATTTGGCGAAGGATATATTTCTGTAATCATAATCTCATGTGAATATATTTCTTCAGGCTTCTTCTCATTTCCATTACCAGGAGTCACTAAATAATCATCTGTCCATTCGCCATTTTCATCAATCGAAAACGAAACCCCACTTTCTGCATTCTCCCAACTAAAACTATCTTCATAATCATTACAAATCAGATTTATTTCATCTTTAGAATTCTTTAAATTAATGTTAAACTCCAACGCCAGATAATCTTCATTTTCATTATCTCCCCAAACAGAACTTCCATTTCCCCATCTCTTTTCAAAAGATTGTTCGTCAGTATCTTTATCTAATAAATCCTTCATCAGCACTAAATAATTATCTGCTTCAATTATCAGATTATCAGGCAATTTCTCATCATCTATATAGCATTGGCTTAAATCAATAGTATGATCTAAATTATTATATAACTCAACCCATTCATAATCAGTATCCGATCCTTCAGGATTTGGCATAATTTCATTTAACCTAATATTTGAGGAATCTATATCTAATTGCCCAACTACTTTTCTATTAAATGGATAGAATAAAAAGAGCAGGAGAATAATAAAAATAAAAAGAATTCTAAATCTTTTCATACTCAATACAATTTAATATATATAATTATTATCTATATTATATACACTATAGTATCATATCAAGTGTAATTCTATAAATATGAGATTGGAAAATGTTAAATTCAAATAATTAGTTATTAAGTATTTACAATTTCACCCCAGCATTTATAAAAATATCCAGATCACCATCCAAAATATTCTCAACATCATTTCTTTCAATTTTAGTTCTTAAATCTTTAATCATTTTATATGGATGAAGTACATAACTGCGGATTTGATTTCCCCAAGTAGCAATTTTATGTTCACCAACCTCTTCTTCTTTTGCTTTATTAATTTTTTTCATCTTCCTTTGATACAACTTTGCTTTCAAAAGATTTCTTGCATACTCTCTATTCTGAGTCTGGCTTCTTTGATTTGAACAATATACAGATATGCCAGTTGGTTTATGAACTAATCTAACCGATGTTGCAACTTTGTTAACATTCTGTCCTCCAGCACCTCCTGATCTAACAGCACTAAATTCAATATCATTTGGTTTAAGCTCTATTTCGACATCATCTTTAATAATAGGAGACACCTCAACAGCTGCAAAAGAGGTCTGTCTTAATCCCTGAGCATTAAAAGGAGAAATTCTTACTAATCTATGTGTACCATGCTCTCCTTTAAGATATCCATAAGCATATTTACCGGAGACTTCCATAGAAACGGTTGATATACCTGCTTCTTCTCCTTTTAATTCATTCGTAACTTCAATTTTCCATCCTGCCTTTTCAAAATACCTAAGATACATCCTAAGAAGCATTTCAACCCAATCACAAGCCTCTGTTCCGCCTTGTCCGGCATGAATTGAAAACACAGCATCGTTTTTATCAAACTTTCCTGATAAGTAAATCTCGATTTCCAATTTATCTAACTTCTTTATCAGTTGTTTTTTCAGTCTTTCAGCCTCTTTAATATCAAGCTTATTTGGAAAATTTTCTTCAGACAGTAATTCTATAAAAACTTCAAGTTCATTTAAACTATCTTCAAAATTTTTAATTCTCTCTATTTCATTTCTTAAATCGCCTATTTCCTGCATAATTCCCTGTGCTTCCTGCTTAGCATCCCAAAATCCTTCTTTTTTAGTCTCATCTTCAAGCTTAGATAATTTATCTTTTATATTCTTCAAATCAATTTTTTCCTTGATCTGACAGAATCTTTTATTTATTTTTTCTAATTCTTTCTTAATATCATTCATATTATAGATTTTATCAGAAATAAGTAATTTGAACCAACAATATACCTCTTACAGTCTACTGTCTACATTCTACTGTTTACTGATTACTGACAACTGACATCTACCATATTATAGGTTGCAAACCAAAATTTCGACTGATATAATTACAGCATTACTTAAAAATTAATAATTGTCGATATGGATCCAGAAACAGAAAACTCACAACCTTTAATTCATTACTTAACAACTCAACTTGAAGGACATATTCCAGCAGAAGCCCTAGCAATGCAAGGAGTTCAACTTAGTCTTCTAAACCAGTATAAAGCAATAAGAGCATGCGCTAAATCTGATCATGATGCAATAGCAGCACTTCAATTCCAAATCGGTATGGGACAAATAACAATTTTATGTGAATTCGAAAGGCATGCCAGATCGATTAATCCAAGAAATGGCGCTAAAGAAGCAATAAGATTAATGCTAACTAATCATAATAATACTATATTGAATGCTGTTCATGGACATAGACCATCCGTTGCACAAATAGCAAGTAGTTTTAAAAACACTCCTTATCAAGAATCATTTGCTCATATGACTGATTACTCCCAAACTTACATGCAAACTATGTCATCTCTTGTCGAAACAAGAAAAGTAGCTGCAGAAGTAAAAACTATGAGTACTGTTGAGTTTCAAGCTATGTTAGCAAAGCTAATGAGACTTTTTGAAGAATTAAAAAGGATACTTCTGCAATTGGAATCAACCAGCAATTTAGCAGTAAACTTCATAAAAAAACGAATTACAATGATTAAAGACAAATTATCTTCAAGAGAATTATCTTTTTCTCAGAGAGTAGTTGTACAAACGGCTGCTTCAGCAGTAGCAGCATAAAACTTCAGGATCTCTAATTATTGGCAAAACTATCTATTTATGATATATTTCATAAGTTATATTGATTAATACTCTTTTTTAAATATGGCAAACACTAAATCAGCAAAAAAAGCAATAAGAAAAATCAAAACTCGGACTCTGAGAAATGCTAAAAAGAGAAGAGAAATGAATTCAATTATTAAACAAGTTCGCGATCTTGTTAAAGCAGGCAAGAAAAAAGAAGCTCAAAAACAATTTCGTACTGCAACAAAAAAAATTGATAAAGCTGCAAAAACACATATAATCCATAAAAATACAGCCTCGAGATATAAATCAAGATTAGCCAAGCTTATTAATAATACAAAGGAAATTAAAAAGAAAAAAAGTAAGAAAAAATAGTCAATATTCTTGGCAACTTTCTAAATTATGGTTATAATTAAAAAGAACTATTATTAATTATTATGTCAAAATCACTTATAAAGTTAATTGATGTTGCACTTATTCCGGCTGCAATAATGATTTGCGGTAAAGTAGCTGGATTATGTTTTGCAAACCTAGTTTTTAATCTTAACTGGGGAATATTAACTGATCCCAACAACTTCTTCTCAGTTAAAATAGTATACGAAACTTTGAATCAACAAATAATTGCAACATCCTACTCCAATCTTATGATGTATCTATTTGTACTTATTGGTTTTACGTTTATTTTAATAAGAGCTTTATATTTCCATTCATCTCACATATCACCAAAAATTCTAGCTAAATTGGCAACAAACAACCTTTTAAACCTTATTGCTAACTCCTTTGAGATATATTATCAGTCAAGTGTTTGGCTTATAATGCTATGGCTAGCTTTCTTTGCTTTATTCATAAACGTTTTATTGGGAAACTCATTTGTATGGACATGTATAACGACATTTATCTCGAATATAGTAGCCACCACCTTGCTTCTCAGAGATGTTACTAAGGAAATAAAAATATCTAAAAAAAATCTGCCAAAAATAGCAAATAACAATTTTCAAACTAGTTAGATATGAATAAAGTCTATAAAGTTGAAATTACTCCAAAAACCATTTCTGTTACTTTCTTAACTATTTTTTGTGTTTGGTTAATTATTACACTACGTGATCTAGTACTATTACTATTCATTTCATTCTCTATTGCAGCAATGCTTTCTCCATTAATTGACTACTTGCATACTAAAAAAATTCCCCGGAATGTATCGATTATCTTTATTTACATAATATTTCTTGCTATTATTACTTCTTTGATCTTACTTCTTTATAAACCTTTAATAATACAACTCCAGGACTTCATTAAAAATTTCCCGGAAATATTCATCAATGTTATTGATGCAATCATTGAGAGAGTACCTATAATAGAAGAAAGATTCAATTGGGATGAAATTCTAAAAAGCATAAAGGATTCTTTTTGGCAAAGTTCAAATATAACTGATTTTTCTTCGCAGCTAGTTTCAGGAATTGGAAAAGCTTTTGGTATCGTAGGATCTACTTTTAACGGTTTAGTAAGCTTTCTAACAACGATTATGCTATCAATCTATTTCATTCATTTTAAGGAGGACTCAAAACAAAAATTTTTAAAGATAATACCCAAAAAACATCAAAAAAGAATACTAAAATTCATAAATACAATAGAAAAGCAACTCGGTACATGGCTTAGAGCACAGATTATTTTAATGTTAATTATTGGAATTCTTTCATTTATCGGATTTGAAATAATAGGTTCAAATTTCTCTATTCCAATGGGAATCATCTCTGGCATCCTAGAAGCTGTTCCAGGAATTGGTCCCCTAATAAGTTGGATTTTGGCATTAATTGTTACAATTGGATCTGGACTTCCTGCATGGAATATTATATTTATAGCAATATGGTTTATTCTTATTCAGCAAATAGAAAACTATTTTATAGTCCCAAAACTTATGGAAAAAATAGTCGGAATCAATCCAGTAGTAACTCTTATTGCAATATTAGGTGCTAATAAAATCTTAGGAGTATGGGGAGCTTTGGTAGCTGCTCCAGTAATAGCCATTCTACAAATATCTATAAAATATTATTTGGACTTCAAAAAAGGAAAATCTTCTTAAATTTATTTTCAATAAATAAAGAGGGAGAGAGATTATTGTCTGCAGATTATAATCTCTCTTAAAGTACTTTATTTCTATGCAACACCCTCTTCTGTATCGTTTTTATCCTCTCATAACCTAAACGATACATGAGTCGGTTGGGGACTCCTTATGGAAGATTTAATATTTGTCCAGGATAAATTAAAGCTTTACTACCATTTGGTAATGTGCCAATTTTTTCTAAATTAGCATCTTTGACTTTACCCCATTCAAAACCGCTTCCATATTTTGCTTCAGCTATCTCCCATAAAGTATCCCCCCAAACTACTGTATATGTGTCTCCATTTATATCACCGCTTTGGTAATTGTTAGCGACCCATATTGCTTCTACTATTCCACCATTACCTCCTTCATCCGCATCTTCATCCTCCGAACTAGTTTCATCTTCTGTAGTTTCTTCATCTTCGCCTTCTTCGTTACTTTCTTCACTATCTTCTTCTAACTCATCAGTTGCTCCATCACCATCCACATCTCCTTCCTCGCTCGTATCTGTAGATTCATCTTCACTCTCATCTACTTCCTCGGCGACTTCCTCTTCAGCATTCTCTTCTCTCGATTCTTTAATTTTGGATATAATTTTACCTACACCCCAAATTCCAGCCCCTAGAAGAAGCAATACTACTACAGCACCTACTAGTCCTAGTATAACTGAAGGACCAAGCGTTTCTTGATCTTCTTCATTCTCTTTAACAGCCATAACAGACTATATTAAAAAATAAATTAATTCGGGCAGAATTTTTATGGGCAGAATTATCTGAGAGGACTTTTTCTAATTCATTATAGATACACATATTATGTAGAGCAAGTAAATTACTTTTTCTAATTTTAATTAGAAAATAAGTATCTTTTAATCAAATGAACAAATAGTTATACCAGTTGCATTAGATTTATCATTTCAGTAAACTATTACCAGATTTAAATAAATAATTTAATTTGAATGATTATAGAATTTCAATTAAAATAAAAAACATGATTGAATTTGTTGACATATCTAAAATTTATTCTAATCTAGAAGCTCTAAAAGAAATCAACCTTGAAATTGAAGAAGGAGAGTTTATATTTTTAACAGGACCCTCAGGTAGTGGTAAAACCACATTAATAAAGCTACTTATAAAAGAAGAAGAACCTACAACAGGAAATATATTCTTTAATGATATAGATTTATCTGAAATAAAAGGTAAGAAAACTGCTCAATTAAGAAGGGATATAGGTGTCGTTTTTCAGGATTTTAAATTACTTCCGAATAAAAGCCTTTATGAAAATATCAGTTTTATATTAGAAGTCTCTGATAAAAAGAAAGCGGATATTGAAGAAACTGTTAAATACGTACTTGAATTAGTAGAACTATCAGATCGTGCTGAGGCATTTCCAGATGAAATTTCTGGAGGTGAGAAACAAAAAATTGCTATCGCAAGAGCTGTCGCAAATAACCCAAAAGTCCTAATTGCTGATGAACCAACTGGTAATCTAGATCCTAAATCTAGCTGGGATATAATTAGACTTTTATCTAAAATCAATGAATGGGGAACAACTGTAATTATGGCAACACACGGAACTGATATAGTGAATACATTAGGAAAAAGAGTAATTGAACTCGAAAATGGAGAAATTATTTCTGATAATAAAAAAGGTGCATATGAAACACCACCAATTAAAATACCACAAATTGAAAGTGATAATAAAAAAGTTACAAAAAAGAAAATAAATACAGGAAAGACAAAGAAGGATAAAAAGGAGAAGGAAGTAAATAATAAAAAAGAAAAAAGTAAAACTAATGGAATTAAAGAAAAAGAATTTGAAATAACATTTACAACAAAGACAAAAACTCCTAAGACGCCAAAAAAGAAAAAAAAGAAAAGAAAAGGAAAAGATGTTGTTGATTTACATAAGCTTAAATTACCTATAGAAATAGAAACTATACTAATTCAAGAAAATATTACTACAATTGATAAGCTCCAAAAAACACCCAAACTAAAAAAAATTAAGAATCTTAATAAGGAACAGGTAAAAATTATCTTAAATAAGTTAGCAAAGAAAAAGAAAAAATAGTATTATTTTATAGAATTAATTAACTGTTATATTAAACATGTTTATTAAACTTAAAAGAATAGTAAAAACAGCATTAAAAGATCTCCAAAGAAATAAATCTATAACATTAAGTTCTATTGCTGTCATGACATTGGTATTTTTAGTCCAATCAATATTTCTAATTTTCGCCTTTGTATCTGTAAAATTTCTAAACTATGTAGAAACACGTGAACATCTAGAAGTATTTTTTAATACAGACGTTCCAGAAGGAAAGATTCTTGAAATAAAAACTATTTTAGAAAATACTCAAAAGACAGCCTATGTTGAATACACCACTCAAGAAGAAGCAGCCGAATTTTTAAGACAAAAACATAGCGACAATCCTTTGATATTAAATGCCATCAATGCTGACACATTGCCTGCCAGTTTAGCAATTAGAGCAAAAAAAATTGACTATGTTCCAGAACTTAATTCTATATTACAAAGTCAAGACCCAAATGATACTTTAATCTATAAGATTGGTTATAATGAAGATACAACTAATTTAATTAAAGACTTACTATTCTGGGTTAAATTAACTGGAGCTATTCTAATATTTTTTCTAATAGTAGTCATATTTTTAGTATCATTACTTACAGTTGAAATGAGCATAAATTCTAGAACTGAAGAAATCTCAATTATGCAGCTTGTAGGAGGAGATAAGTGGTATATCCGGGCACCATTTATCTTTGGAGGTACAATTTATGGAATAGCCGGTTCATTAATAGCAACTTTAATAATTGTCTCACTCAGTGTTTTAGTCTATTTTGTTAAAGACCAATCTCCTACCTTGTCATTTTTATCTAACTTCTTTTCAGATTTAGATTTACCAAATATCAATCTACTAATAATTATTGGTGTTTTCTTGGCTCAAATGTTGTTAGGTGCTATAATTGGTAGTATAAATAGTTTAATTGCAGTTTACCGCAGATTAAAATAATATATTAATTAAATCTGCTCTAAAAATGATAAAAAAGTCTAATATTAAAATCTTCAAAAAGCTATTTTTCCTAACAGTAATTTTTTCAATAATATTTATTTCACCTTTCTTTATCAAAATTTCTAATCTAAATGGAAATTCTATTGAAGCATCAAGTGATGACCTTTACGAAGAGCTTGAACGCCTGAAAAAAGAATTAGCCCAAATTGAAAAAGATAAACAAGACTTGAACTCCAGAATAGATAGTGAAAAAAGTTTACAGAATTCTTTAAGTGCTCAGATTTATAATCTTAATAATAGTATAGCTGAGTTAGAACTTAACATAAAAGAAAAAGAGGTGGATATAGAAAAGAAAGACACAGAAATTAAAATATTAGAAGAAGAAATAACAGAAGCAAAACAGCAAATAGACAATATTGGCAAGGATGTTTCTGAACTTGAAGATACTGCAAATGACATTATAAAAACTATTTATGTCGAGTCCAAGACTAATAGTATGATAGATTTGCTACTTACTTCAGAAGCAAGTAAAAGCTTCATGAGCCAGCTCCAGTATCATACCGCAATTGGCTCTAATGATCAAAAGACACTTGAAGAGCTTGAACATGAAAAAGAAATTCTAGAGGAACAAAGAGAAGCCATGGAGGAAGATAAATTAGAAGTTGAACAATTAACTGAACAAATAAAGAAACAAAAAGAACTCCTTGAAAAAGATAGAGAACAGCTTTCTGCCCAAAGAATTCAGAAAAATAGACTTTACTCTCAATCCCAAGAAAACATCGAATCATATTCCTCTTTACTAGATAATTTATCTGACGAAGAAAAAATTAACCTTGCCCACCAAGCTAGACTTCAGCAGGAATTATTTAATCAATTTGGCGAAATAATAAGCGGTCAATATGTAGTAAAAGGAACAATTATAGGTAAAGAAGGACAAACAGGTTATGCTTTTGGGGAACATTTACACTTTACAATAACAAAAGACGGATTAAGATATTGGGGAGAACTATCTCCTTATTGTGCTGCCTATGGCTGCAACCCAAATCCATGTAATTATTTACCAGCTGGAGTTGGTGGATGTGGTATTTCTGGATCCCCACTCGAATGGCCAATGAGAGGTTGTTATTACTATACAAGCCCTTGGGGTCCTAGATGCCTTGGAGGTCACTGCAGTTTCCATGATGCAATAGACTTATCTTATTGCTGGTCTCAAAAATACACAAATGATTACATTTATGCCGTCCATGATGGATGGGTCCAATATGGTACAATGTCTGATGGCTGTAAATATGCTATTATTTGTGAAAATCACAACTGTAATATAGGATACAAATCTGGCTATTTCCATCTTGAATAACATCTACCCACTCTAATATCTTTAATTTTATCTAATTCTTAAATATAATATTATAATTATAAAAGGAAGTTATTTAGAATATTAATCAAAGTTAATTTTATATGAATACTAAAACAGCAATTATAGGTGGTGGCGCATCAGGAATGACAGCAGCTATTGCCTCTGCAAAAAACAAAAATAATGTCACTATTTTCGAAAAAAATGAGAAATTAGGCAAAAAGATTTTAATTACAGGAAACGGCAGGTGCAATATTACCAATAAAAATGTTACATGGGAAAATTATAATGGTACTTATCCCAAATTTGCTGCATCTGTTTTAGCTAGATTCGATAATAATAAAACTATAGAATTTTTTGATAAATTAGGACTAATACTAATAGAAGAAGATAAAGGTCGATTATTTCCCAGAAGCAACCAAGCTCAATCTGTAATTGATTGTTTAGAGCATGAATTAAATCAGCTCAAAGTTAACATCAAATTAAATCAAAAAATTAAGTCTGTTGAACATAAAAACAAAAAATTTACACTAATTACCTATCAGAATAAAAAATATATTTTTGATAAATTAATTATAGCAACTGGCGGAAGAACATATCCAAAAACCGGATCTACAGGAGATGGCTATAGATTAGCTCGAAATCTAGGTCATAAAATTATGACTATATTTCCAGTATCAATACCATTTAGAATCAAAAATGTAATATGTAATAAATTACAGGGAATTAAAGTTGTCGTAGAGTTAAAAATTTATAATAATAATAAACTACTTACTAAGAACACTGGTGAGCTATTATTTACTCATCTTGGAATATCAGCACCAGTAGTCCTTGAGTCGAGTAGAGAAGTATCAGAAATAATTTTTAAAGAAGATGAATATAAGCTAAACTGTTCAATAAATTTCTTCCCTGAATATTCACAAGAAGAACTATTCAATATTCTCAAAAAGCGTTTAAAGCAAAACCAAGACAAAAATATCGGTAATCAATTTATAGGTATACTTCCTAAAAAAGTTGCTCCTACAGTATTAAAACATTCAGATATTGATCCAGAACAAAAAAGTTTAAATATATCAAATAAAACACTAGACCAAATAATAAAAATACTTACTAATCTAAGATTTGAAGTATTAGATGTCTTAGGATGGGATACTGCACAATTTACCGCAGGAGGTGTAGATGTAAAAAAAATCGAATCAAAAACAATGGAATCAAAAATTGTTCCTAATCTTTATTTTTGTGGTGAAGTAGTAGACATAGACGGACAAAGCGGAGGATACAACCTGCAATGGGCATGGAGCAGCGGATATATAGCTGGGAATAATTAACTATTCTTCAACATCCTTTACATCTCCTTTTGATATCCAACCATCTTTACCTTCAATTAATACCTTAAACCAATTACCTTTTGACGATTTTACATCTACTTTATCTCCTTCTTTTAATTCATATAAAACTTCTGATGTATTATCCGGCTCGGAAAAAACTCTATAAATAGTCTCATCATTACTGTTGACATATTTACTTGCTTTAGCTTTAGCATCATCTTCAATATCACTTTCTGTTACTCCAAGAACATTTCCATTACTATTATCATCTCTTTTAGTTATTAATTTAGCTGTTTTAGACAATAAACTCTGTGAATAAAAATCTCTGTAATAATAAAATGATGAAGCAAACAATACTGCTGAAGAAAATAATATACTTACTATTATAACTAAACTTTGATCAATGTTTTTAATTTTAACCTCATTCTTTAAAGACTTCTTAGACTTTTTTTTCGATGATTTATCTTTCTCATCCTTATCTTTTCGAATTCTGTTAATTATTAAGAATACCCCAATAATCAACAATACCCCTCCTCCAATCATCCCTACTAGGAATAAACTACTATTAAAATTATTATCAGTATCTTGATCTTCACCAGTTACTGGTAAAACATTCTCTAAAACTCCAAAGAAAAGCGTTTCCTCTCTCAGTACTTCTTCATCAAAATACACCTTAACATTGGCAAAATAATCACCTTTTGATAAATCATTTTCATCAAATTCAACATATACTTCCTTAGTTTGATATGGTTCTATACTATCTATACTATCTGTTTCTAAAGTCTTGATATGTTCTTTATTAATATCACTAATATTTATAACAACTTTTGAAGGAGACGCTTCGGCGTTACCAGCATTTTCAATTCTCATTAATAATTTGATCGGATCTCTTTCTAAAACATTATCAATGTTCAAATACCTTACAATTAAATCATAATAATCTTCTTCAACTACATCTAAACTCATATCTAATCTTACACCTTCAACAATCGAAACTGTTCCACCTTCTTCAGTATCAACCGGCATAATTTTTACTCTTACATATCCTTCATAAGAATCATAATCGGCATCTTCAGGTATATTGACAATTATCGTCAATTCCTTTGTTTTTTCACCTTCCTCCATAACAAATTCTGTACCAGGTTGATATGAAAACCACTCATCCATTTCGCCTAAATCTGGTTCAACTACAACCTGTACCGCTATTACAGGATCATTTCTTGATATAGTAAATGTTTTCGTAAAACTATCTCCAGGTTTTGCATGTTTATTAATTATTTCAACCGGAGTAACACCAATACTAGCATTTATTCCTGAAGGCAAACAAAGTATTCCTAAAAGTATTATAATAGAAATTAATACTTTTATTTTTATTATATTTTTTGTTAACATATTAATATTTTTTTATTTTTTTAATATTACCAATCAGCAAATTCACCTTTGACTCCAACAATAGTATTTGATCCAGTATAAGATCCAGATGCTGTGCCAACTGGTATCTGCAACCCCCAATAAGTAAGTTCAGTTTGATTCGATCCAGTTGAAGTTGTTTTATTACAGTTAAGTTCTTTCTCCACTGCACCAGTTGTCAAAGCTGTTCCACCTGCATATGTAACAGTAGATATAATATTATACTTCTGCTGTCCTACAACAACAGTTTCTTCAATACAGGTAGGATAATCAGTACACATATTAGCACCTGAAAGCTCCTCATCTAAACCAACATTTCCTGTAGCTTCTACAGTCGTATTTTCAGGTAAATTGGTGCCATCTGCAATTTCTCCGATACCTAAAGTTCCATATCCAATAGTACTTTCTTGCACATCATATGACATAAAACTGTTCATTTCAACCCCAGCTGCAACTTCTGTGTTTCCTGTAGCTGAATCATCATCTATAGCTTTTACAGTATCTAGCCAATTTTGTGCACTATAAGTGGTATTTGCATCTGTAGGATCAGCGTGATATTGAATACTCGCTGTACAAGTAAAACTCTCTCCTGCATCCCCACTATCTCCATAATAAGAAGACGTATCCATAGCATCACAACTATTACCTCCTCCTGAACTACAGCTTACCTCTGGATAACAATAATTATTTTCTGCTTCCCCAGATGTATCACATCCTGAATAAGCAATCGACGACCTATATACAAAAGCTTGTATCGTATTTAAATCTGCACATCCATTATTATCACTTACAGTTGCCGTTACAGTAAAATCAGTTGTTGTATCTGCATTTACAAGATCCATAGCTGAACCGCTGTTTAGAGTAACTGATGATACAGATGGACTGACATTAGCGATATCATAAACTCCATCTCTTGAATTAGAATCAGAACCAAGGTCGTGGTCATCAAATACAAACGCCTGATAATCATAATCAGTACCAGTACAAGAAGCACCACTAACATCACTACAGTCATCCGGAGCTACACTAGGTACACTAAAATTACATGTTGGATTCGAACCTGTTAGTACAGCAGAACCAAGTTGTTGTCCCCCCGTACAACCAGAAGAAGTAGCACCTGTCGAATTTCCATCACAAACTATCAACATTACTTGTCCAGATGTATCACTATCTGATGCTGTAGCATTAAATGTCATAGTTCCATTTGGATTGGCAGTACTATCTGCTCCGCTCCCTCCATCATCCTCTATAGCACTAAAAGTAGGATAATGATTTATATAGAAAGGAGATCCACTATCTCCACTTCCTTGATTAACTCCAGAACACTGTGGAGAACTAGAATCACCATCACATACATATGCATACCAATCATTTGACTCTGTTGCTGCAACAGCTGAATAATTACAGCTTGCCTGTGATCCGCTATCTGTAGCCCCACTAATACACCAATTTCCTGAAGTACAAGTAGGAGGAGCACCAGCATTTCCACTTATACCAGCACCTTGACATATTGCTAAATAGTATTGATCTCCATTAGAATCTGTCGCAGTTCCTTCAAAAGTAACATTTGTATCTTCATCAGTCGGGCTTGCAGAAGTACTAGCTGGATTTTCAGCAACATTACCACTTAAGGAAGGGGCACTATTTCCTACTGTAAAAGTAACATCTAAATCATCTGCATATGAATCCTGAATTATTACTCCATTTATTACAAAGTAAATCAAAAAAATTACTATAAACGAAGAGATTAATAGAGTTGATTTTCGAAATATTGTTTTCATTTTTTATAAACTGTAAAACTACTATCTATAAAACATATATATAACTAGAATAAATAAAAAATTGTATCTTGTCAATACTAATTTTGTTTAATTATCATTAACTGCAACAAAATAAATCTTCCCTATATAATTTCCTACTCCCTGCAGGCTAGGAATCCCAATCCCCCAATAAACATATCCAATCGAATTTGATGGTGCTGTTGTAGGTTTTATTAAAGATAAATCTACTGTAACAGCAGTATCTGTAAGATCAATACCACTTCCATACTCAAAACCACTTGTCGAGTATTCCTGGTTTTCAACATCTAAAATGTATCCGCTACATGTAGGATAATCAGTACAACAATCATCTCCATTTAATTCAACATCAATAACTTTATTACCTGTATTCATTATAGTAGTAGTTTCATTATCTGTTCCTGAATCTTCGCCTGCATACAAAGTCTCATAATTAACAGACTCCTCACTTATATCTAAAGCCATAAATGATTCTACATCTGGAATTCCACCTGACGAAAACGCTTCTCCTGTTTCTGCATATGAATCTGTCGCTTCTATCCATCCTCTCCAATATTCAGCGGAATATGTACCTTCATCTGTAGGATCAGTATGAAACTGCATATCTATAGTACAAGTAGCTGTACAAGAATTATCAGAACATCCTGATAAAGCACAGTCTGTATCTTCATAACAATTATTATTATTATTTGTACAATCTTCAGAACCGCTAACACCCGATCTATACAATTTCCCATTTACACTGGAAATGTCATCATAACCATTCGCATCAGTTACAGTGCCAGTCCAGCTTATGCTAACCGTAGTGTTATCCTGCAACGATATGTCGGATCCAGAATTCACACTAACACTGCTAACAACAGGAGCTGAGTTTTCATCGATAGTTATCTTCCAATCATTCAAATATGGAGTTCCGCCGTCTAAAATTAACTCACCATATAAATATAATTTTGAATAAGTTGTCGTATTCAATTCATCAATTTCTACAGGACTAGTCTCAAAACCAGATGAATTTCCAGTTAAATCTACATCGGGTATTATAGTCGGAGTACCTACATTATCATAATAAACATACATTTTAATATTCCCATTGGCTTCATCAGATGACCAATAAAATTTGCTCCACGAACTAGCACCTGATACCCATGTAAAATCCATTTCTTCAGATAAAATAGTTCCGTCTTTTTCATTCTCATCATTAAATGTAATAAAACCATCATTCATAGAATCATATTGAGCTGCAAGCCAGTCATCAGATCTTTCAGTACTTGAAATCCTGATTTCATCTAGTTGACCATCAAAATACTCTCCCCATGAATCATTTTTACCTATTTGCATATCATTGCTATTATTGTCAGAATTCCCCCCCCATGTCTGATGATCATAATCAACCTCGCTACCATTCTTGTATAATCTTATTTCAGAATCGCCTTCATCTGTAATAGTTGTTAGATAATTCCAGCTACCGTCTTCATCAAAATTAGTACTGCTTCTAGCTTGTCCACTTGTACTATAACCATTTCGATTAAATAAATCTTTCGCATAAAAAACAAAATACCAGTTAAACGTTCCACTTACCCCTTTAGCTGTAACACTTCGCCATGCATCTACATCATCCGCATTCATCCATGCCTCTATAGTATAAGTTCCAAGATCCAAAGTATTATCATCATCAATAGTTATATAATCATCAGTGCCATCAAAATCAGGCGCGTTTGGACCTATCAATCCATTATTTGATCTTGATGTAACCGAAACAGTTGTAGAATCGTTACTATTCCCACTAGAATCGGCATAACTTCCTGTAGTCTCATTCAGATGCCATACTCCAGCATAACTATTGCTCCATGTACCTGAAACATCTTCACCAGCAGTGGAAGTAGAGGAATTACCATAATACATGTATATATAATCAGTTGTAGAACTACTATTTATTTGAGGAACTTCAACCCATACATACGAATTACCGGATTCATTCCATACTTCGACTTCATAATCTAATTCTGTTGAGTCATTACTATCAATAAATCTAAGATCATCATAATCATCCTGCACACTTGAATAGTCAATGCGATCTGAATCTAGCTTTACTAATACTGGGAAATTTTGTAGGTTGGAAGATTGATCAGCATTATCAAATACTAACTTCTTCCTCTTAGTCCAGTCAGTATCCCACCATGAATCAATCTCTAACTTAACTCTATCATTCCCAGTATCAACCTCTACATGATCTAAAGCATCATCACTAAACTGTTCATCTGCTGTCTGAAGCCAAGCTTCCCCATCTGTTACAGTAGAATCAATTGTAAAACTTCTACTACTTGACCAATTTGACCATACATTTGTTCCATTTGGATCTTTTGCTCTAACACGCCAGAAATATGTAGTATTATTTGACAATGTAGTTTGAATTGTATATTTAATATTTTGATCTTGAGTAAACGGATGAGTATCACTTCCATTCTCTGTATTTTCAAAACCAGAATCAGTATCAGAAGATACATCTTCGACAGTTGAACTAAAATCTTCATTATTATCCAATTGTAAATTATACTCTATATCATCTCCATCACCATCAGTCGATTCAAAATTTAAATCCGGTGTTGTGTCACTTGTAGCTTCATTATCGAAGAGCCGATTTGCTAGAGTTGGTACTGAAGGAGCACCATTTTGTATAAGTCTAAAAGTTTGATGATCACTAGAAATATCATCTAAATACTGAAAATAAATTATATCAGTCTTAATTATATTTTCTACCGGATCAGTGCTAAAAGATCCTGAATTAAGATATCCTCTTATATAGAATAAATCAGTTCCACCTTTAATGGAATATTTTGACCAATCCGTAGGAACAGAAAAATAAAAATTACCATCAGACTCAAATGTAGACGCTCCTGAATCAGTTTCAGTAATACTTAAATCTCCCCAACCATAAGTATCTTTTCTTGCGTCATATATTTCATATATCTCATCAGCTGATAAATCTCTATCAAAAACAGCCACTTCATCAATTAAGCCATCATAATAATAGTTACCAGTTTCATAAGCTCCAACTACAAAATCACTACTATTATCATGTATTCCACTGGTATGGGCAACAGGGGTTGCATCTGACTCACCGTTAAGATAAAGACGTATATCAGTATCATCATATACAACTGCACCATGATACCAAGTACCCTGTGTTAAAATCGTACCACCTGTTATCTGATCATAGCTTGATCCATCTTGAGAAATCACTGCCTTTAAAGCTCCTGTGGTATCAATACGAAACTGATAAGCGCGATTATTTGTAGAAGCATCATATTTTGAAACCATAAACATATGTCCTGAAATATTTTCTACTTTTAACCATAGACTAATAGTCATTTCACAATCAGCTCCTGAAATATCCAAACCTGTTTGATTAGCATCAGAAATTGAAAGATATTCTGTGTCTCCTGCTTCAAAATCAGCAGAATAATCTCCTTCTTTACTATAACTTGATTGCGCAATTGTATCCCCAGAAGTCTCAGTTAAATCATTGTCATTATCCGTTTCATCAAGCCTGGTTGCATCGCCAGCTTCTTCAAAATACCATAGTCCCTGTAGATTAGCATCATCAGCAAAAATGAACTCTTCATCTTTATGTTCTACCTTTCTACCCCAATACTGCCAGTTAATATCCGGACTAGAACCTGAACCATTTGTATCTAAATCAATATTTAATCCTTCAAAGCGTAAATCGCTTCCAATATAAAAATATTCACCTCTATTATCACTATCAATTGCATCAAAATCTAAAGTATAATCATTTGAGTTATCAAACAAATATTCATCACTATCACCTGTATCACCACCTTGTGCCAGATCATCAGGTTCATTCGATGCACCTCCAAAAACCATGAATTCATCTATAATCCCATTTGCGTCCCAACTTGCTGAACTACTATAGTTACCTATATAAGTATAATCATCTAAAGTTAAATTTGCTGAATTATAATCAACATTATTATCTCCAGTAGGTAATCGCTTTCCGTTCTGATAAATTTTAAACTGGTCGTCATCACTTAATGTATCATCCCATTCTACTCTAAGATGCGTCCATTCCCCTGCTATCCACGAATAATAACTTTGACCGATACTACAGTTCGAGTAAGTACCATCAGCTTTAGCAAAAAATTGTAAAGCTCCGCCATTTTCATGTCTAAACATAAATTGATTATTTGCATCAACATGATTACACCAGAAATAATAGTAATTAGCATCAGTATGATCATAATTCGGTTTGTACCAAAATTCAATAGCTCCTTTAGCTTTATTAAAATTGTTTGCTGTTTCAAAGGAAATACTCTCTCCATCTGCATCATAATTAGCTCCTTTTCCATACATTCCATCAACAAAATCCACATCATCCCAAGCAGAATCATAAAAGTCTCCTACGTCTGGATTTTTAACCTCCCAAGCACTATCCATTGTAGAATACCATAACAGCTCATCTGCAAAATAAGCGTCAGTGAAAGGTTTAAAATCAAAATTATAATCAGTATTTTCGATTAACAAATTACTCTCTAAAGAAACTGCAGCTGGATTAGAATTTCCTCTATACCCCCTGATCTTAAAAACCGGATCATGTCTAACAGACCAGTAACCTGACTCCCATGTAGGACTATTGTTTAATGTTCCAGTATTTGTATTATTACTTGAGTCAGCCGCTGAAGTACCAGAACCATCATCTAGCCTCCAATAAGCAACTAAATTCGCTTCATCACCTTCTAATATCTTTTTGAAATTTTGTTTTATCTCTGTAGCTGTTCTTACATCATCCCAAAGTCTTACTTCATCTATTAATCCCTTAAATTCTTGAGATCTGCTTCCTTCTACACCATTACTAGAAATACCAGCACCTAAAGCAGTAGGCAAAGAATTTGAAATACTTCCATAAGAACCTACTGATACAGTTGAATCTAAATTACCATTAACATAGTATCTTATCTCACTATCAGATTCATATACCATAGCAACATGATGCCATTCTTCAAGATCATAGTTAGAGCCACAAGCATCACAAGATTTGTAATTTGAATTTGCATCATCAATTGAAGAATCATAGAAACACCATTTTCCTGTATCACAGTTTCCAGTATCACCAATTTTCAACTGCCATCCGGCATAACTTCCTCCTGTTCCTGTTCCTCTATTGTTAATTATTCTAGCAGTTGATTCATCTGGTTCCTTTGGATATATCCAAGCCTCTACAGTAAAACTCCCTTCTCCAAACTGCAGTGACGAATCATTAGGAGCTCGTATATAATCATCACCTCCATCAAATTCAACTCCATAACCTCCATCAATATCAATTTCAATCTCATTACTACTGGAACTGATTGTATAATTATTATCAGCTTCACTATAATGATCCGGCATGAATCCAAGTCTCCACTTACCATTATAAATTGTTCCATAATTATTATTAATAGTTTCATCATATGCAACAGTTCCTTCATTTTCATCTAGTTTCCAGTATCCAATTAAGTTAGCCTCTGAACTTGCAATTTCTGAATTCATATTATCCTGTATCTCCTGCTGTGTTCTCTCATCATCCCACAATCTAATCTCATCAATCTGCCCAACCAGATGGTATGTTGTGTCAGTCTTTGCATTAGCAAGACCAGCTATACATCCCAAAGTCATAGAACTCAAAGAATCTGGTTCTTCATGTATACTTTGGAAATTACCGTCTACGTATGTCTTTATATTTGTACCAGACCAAGTGACTGCAAGATGAACCCACTCATCTTCTACAAAATAATATCCAGTATCATAATTATGAACATCTCCAAAACCTACTTGAAAGTTTCCTGCTTCATTTTTAACATATATCTTATCTCCACTTGCTCCTTCTCTAAATGATAAAAAAAACTGATGAGCTTTAGAATTACGCATTGGTTTTACCCACATCTCAACCGTACCACTTGTTCCTACATCATTAGCTGCAGTATCTATGTCAATATAGTCAGTACTACCATCGAAATACATTCCTGGACTTGGAGAAACGGGTTCATCATTTACAACATTACCGCTTATATCATTCCATTCAGAGCCAGTTGTGAAATCAAGCTTATCAGGGAACATAAAATCATTAAAAACAGCTTCTCTTTCAGATTCAGTGTCAAGACTCTCTTGGGAATCAAATAAAACAAACCAATAACCTGTATTTTTCCTATAATATGTTTGACCTCCATCTGCATAATAAATATCGGGGTAATTTCCATAATACCATGACCCATCAATACTTTCATCTAACAATCGATCACCATTTTGTACTAGCTCTCCAACCATAATGTCTTGATAATTACCTGTACCTTGAAAAACAGTATAAATATCATTTGTATCGTCATATACAGCATCTGTAGTAGATGTTGAAGATTCAGTTATACCATCACCATATATTATAGTAGTTGAATGCGGTGCTGGTGAAACAATATTAAAATTAGCTTGAACTGGATGAATATAATTAATCCATATCCCGCCTTTAAAATCAACTTCCGTTTGAACAAAAAGACCTTTTAAATTAAAAGTATATTCTTCTTTCGCCCAGATTTTATCAGTTCCATCAGTTAAATATGTACCACCACTGGTAGATAAGTATCCCTCCACACGAATTTTTATCTTACTATCTGTATTTTCAATTACAGTAATTTTTCTATTCTCATCATACTGAAGATCATACCAAGTACTTGATGTGTTAGCCGATACTGTAAAAAATTCAAGTACCTGATCTGGACTGCTATCATTTTCTGATCTATCATAAAATTCTATATAATCAGTAGTAACTCCCAATTCCATTATCATTCTATATTTATTTTCAACATCAACTTGAATTTCTGAAGATGAAGTTGTCAGACTCAAAGAAGGATCAATCTCCAAATTTCCCTGTTTTCCTTCTGAATAAAAAACCATATTAATCTCATTATCATTAATAATTGTTTCAACATCTTCTTCAAAATCCATCCAATTTAACTCAATATCATCAATTCTATAAAATTTATCCCTTTGACTTTTATCATCTTTAATATCATCAATATCATAATCCCTATTTATTTCAATATTCCAAACCATACGATTCAACCTCCCGCTTCCTAAACCAAAAGAATACTTTTTATAATAATCTTCACCGTCAAAACCTATTTTTAATTGTAAATAAGAATTATACTCATTTATACCGTCAGAAAGTAACAAGTCTTTTTTTACAATTATATAATTATTTGTTTGCTCGACTACTTTAATATTATCAATTCCTAATAATTCATACTCAATCCATTCATTATTTTCTTTATATTCAAAAATTGGATTAGAAACTGCTAAAAATTTAAAGACATCTTCCCCTTTTATACATCTATAAAGCTCTACTCCAGCATCATTTCTTAGAATACTAAAAGTCTGGTAACTTTTTTCTGACTTTAAAGTTATATCTAGATTCCCTTCACTATCCTCTCCAGAAAAGTATGAAAAATAGTTCTCCTCTAAATTCCTATCTATCTGATAATCATTTTTTGCTACTGACACTCCCTTGACTTCACCTATAGATTTATGATATTTACTCTGAAGCATCGAAAACATTTCTTCATCAATATAAAAATCAGATGGGTTTGTTTGAGAATTCCTTTCCGTTAGTAATATTTGAGATGATATCCCTTCCAAAATTTTCCCTTTTTCAAAAGAAATAACTGTAAACATTGCAAAAATAATCAATAACGATATAGGATATATACCTCCCTTTTCGAAAATAAACTTAAATACTTTTTTGGATACCTTTTTTACTTTTTTCATACAAAAAGTTAATATTTCCTCTATTCAAATTTAATAAAAATAACTAATTTTTACAAATTCTTCTTTATATTATAAAAGATAACTGATAAAATTACACATCTAAATAAACTTCCTTTCTAAAATGAAGAAAAAAACAAAGACCAATTGGAATAATTTAAGAGTCAAGAAAAAACATCTCCCCAGGATAAAATCTTCTTCAGAACTATCCCCAACTACACTATTAAAAAGCATTGATAAACATATTGATAAAACAGTAACATTATGCGGTTGGATTTATAACAAAAGATCATCAGGGAAAATCCAATTTCTTCAATTAAGGGATGGAAGTAGCGATATACAAGCGGTAGTTGAGAAAAAAAGTGTAGATAAAGAAACTTGGGAAAATGCAGAAGAACTAACAATTGAATCTTCCCTACAAATTACAGGAAAAATCAAAAAAGATAATCGTTCACCGTTCGGTTATGAAATGAATGTATCAAAGATAAAAATTATTCAAATAGCCTGCGAATATCCTATTGGCAAAAAAAAGCATGGTGCTGATTTTCTCTTAAACAATAGACATCTATGGCTAAGATCTCAAAAACAAAGAGCTATTTTAAAAATTAGAGATGAAATTTTTTATAGCTTAATAACATTTTTAAGAAAGGAAAATTTTTTAAGAATTGATACTCCTATATTTCAACAAGTATCATGCGAAGATACATCAGAGCTATTTGAAGTTAATTACTTTGGAGAAAAAACATATCTTACACAATCAGGACAATTATATTGTGAAGCTGCTGAATTAGCTCTTGGAAGAACATACGACTTTGGACCTGTTTTTCGAGCAGAAAAGTCTAAGACAAGAAAACATCTAATCGAATTCTGGATGATGGATGCTGAACTGCCATTTACAGATCTACAAGGATTGATGGATTTTGAAGAAAAATTGGTAAAACAATTAATATCAGACTGTCTTGAAAACTGCAAATACGAATTACAAGTCTTAAAAAGAAATACTAAACTCCTTAAGAAATATATAACATCTAACTTTAAAAAGATAACACATAAAGACACAATTGATTTATTAAATGATAAGTTTAATCTAAAACTTTCATACATGGACGATATAGGAGCTCCTGAAGAAACTAAGCTTGCTAAAATATATGATGTACCGATATTCATAACTGATTGGCCAGCTGAAATAAAAGCATTCTATATGCCTAGATTTAAAGATAAAGAATTAGATAGGGTAAAAGCTGTTGATCTAATGGCTGCTGAAGGCTTTGGTGAAATTTGCGGCGGGGCAGAAAGAGAGTTTGATTACAATAAACTTTTAAAAATTCTTAAAGAAAAAAAATACCCTTTTAAAGATTATAAATGGTATATGGATCTTAGGAAATATGGAACAGTTCCACACTCAGGATTTGGTATTGGGATGGAAAGAACCGTTAGATGGATAACTGGTATCAAACATATTCGAGAAACAATACCTTTCCCAAGAATGTTAAACCGTCTTAGACCTTAAAAATAACTTTAAATATTAACTGAAATTTACCCTCCGCCATCTAATATCTGAAAACTGATATCTATCAACCTTATTTTTATATGTCTATCCCAAATCTCTTTGTCATGCCAGATTTAAAATGTTTCCAGCCTTTTCTGTAAGGATCTTTATCTTTACCTTCATAAAAAGCATCTAGATACTCCCAAATCCATTGTGTTACATCAGAAGATAAATTATAGAATTTTTTTTGGCCCTTCTTTTCTTCAATCCCTTGTGTTATTTTTAAAAACTCATTTAATATATCTAAATTATCAAAATAATTTCTATCAACGACCTGCATAAAATCAGCTCCTACAATGATTTTAGCTAACACAGTATTAATTTTACAATCATGATTTATTATCTTTAACCTATCTTTCTTCCACTTCGAATAATCCGTGAATTGTCCCAATATTAAAAGATCATTAACATCCCTATTATCCCAATCTAACTTTTTCACAAAACTTTCCATGAATATCAAACTTCTAACTATATGTGTAACAACATTAGATTTAGATTTAAAACTTGAGTTTAACAAATACCCTGTATCATGAAATAATGAGGCTAATAAAAGCAATTTTAAATCATTTACAGTTATGCTCTCATTTATTTTCAACGCTCCAATAAAAGCTCTAAAAGATGTAACTGTAGTTGTATAGTTATGATCAAAATTATGATAAGCAGAAGTTAGATCATAACTTTTAAAAATTTTCCTTAAATATTTTAAAGATTTTTCAGTAATAACTTTAACCTTTTTCAAATCATCACTTGATTGTTTATCACTGAAATATTTTAATAGAATATCGTTATCAAAAAGATTCAACAAATCACGATTATTTGTAGGACTAATAGAACCACATGGTCCTTCCCATTTAACTTGCTTTTTTATCTTTTTATTCATTTTTTATATACAATATTTTTAAATTTAATTACTATCTTACCATTTTTGATTTATTATCGACAACAAAGTAGAATTATTTATATTAAAATAATAAAGATAAATTGAAAAACCAGATATATTATCATATTCTGTTAATAAAACAAATTGAAAAATACAAAAGTAAAAAAACTTAACAATATCCTTAATAACAAGAAAAAATTCATTCCTTTAGTTATTCTCTTTATCATTTTTATTATCAATATTTCATTTGTTTTTATAAAGAATTTAAATTCTTCGACTATAGATCACAAAATCGATCCTCCAGATAAAACACAAATATTATCAAATTATAATTTTTATAGAATTTCTACCTTAGTTGATAATAAATTGTCCCAGATGAGCATTGATGAAAAAATCGGACAGCTTTTCTTTGTATCAATACAATATAATTACTTAGATTTAAATACGAAATCATTTATCGAGAATTATCAAATTGGGGGAGTAGTAATCATGAGTAATAATATTTCTTCACAAAACCAACTAATACAACTTATTAATGAACTACAGAATCTTTCTTCAACCGACTTATTAATCGCCACAGACCAGGAAGGAGGAATAGTCGCACGAATCCCATGGGATGAAGCTAGAAATATATCGCAGCCTCATATAGGAATTGTAAATAGAGAAGATTTTGCTTATTCAACAGGAACTAGTCATGCAGAATCTTTACAAAGTGTCAATATAGATATTAACTTTGCTCCTGTACTTGATGTCTCGTTTTCTTCAAACAGTATAATGGCAAACCGTTCATTAGGAAATAATGCACCAAAAGTATCATTGCTTGGAGCTCAAATCATAAAAGCTCACCAAGATAACAGTATAATACCAACAGCTAAACACTATCCTGGAATAGGCAGAACAATAATAGATTCTCATAAAGCTCTGCCTGAAATAGATATAACTAAAACCCAATTACTTGAAGAAGAATTACTCCCATTTCAAAAAGCAGTAGAGGAGGGGATAGAAATTATTATGACAGGTCATGTGCTGTATCCTCAAATAGATGATCAATACCCAGCTACATTGTCTCAAATATTTATTACAAATATCCTTAGAAACGAATTAGGTTATGATGGACTTGTTATAACAGATGATATAAATATGCAGGCTCTTGATAATTATCCAAATAAAGCAGTTGATACAATAAATGCAGGTTGCGATATGATATTAGTTGTTGATATAGCAAAGAATCAAATTGAATATATTGAAAAAGTAAAAGAAGCTGTAAAAAATGGTAAAATAAGTGAGGAAAGAATTAATGAAAGTGTGAAAAGGATACTAAGACTGAAGTATAAGTATGAGTAGGCTGTACCAAACTATTCCATAAATACTAATTTATAAAGCAGTGTTTCGCTTTTTATTGCTTCAATAATTATCCAGATTCAAGATAATTATATGTATTATAGTACTAAACCCTATAATATATATCTTGTCACATCTTCACACCTCCAATCAACTGAAGATGAGAAACTCTTGAGGAACGGATAGAGGATAGTGCGAAAAGGATACTAAGGTTGAAGTATAAGTATGAGTAATCTAATAACTACTCACTTCATTAGTTTTAAAATTTATAATAAATTCACGATTAATGTGATACTTCAAAATTTGCTCCTTGTACTTGAACCCAAACTTGTACCATACCAGGACTACTTTCATTACATTCTACAGGTAATGGTGTAACAATTACATCTCTTCCTGGATTATCGTGTATTATAGCTTTTAACATCTCAAATAAAATATCTTCTCTTTTTAGTGGATCACCATAAGAAGCATAAAATCTTACTGAACCATCTTCACAAGCTCTAACTCCTAAAAGACTACTTCCAAGAACTGGCATCCAATTACATCCCTCTACATTATAAATAGATAAAGAATAATTAGTATAGTTGGTTGGTAATGTATCTATAGGTTTATTATTATAAAGAATATTTACTCCTGCTTCACTTGTTGCTAACATTTTAATACTATATAAAATATATTTACTATAAGTTCTATCTTATCACATTTTCACATCAACAATCAACTGTGTTGGAGCATTCATATAATACAACTTGTAGTCTCTCACACTACCTATCCTAATATAATAAGTCGATACATTTGAAGCATAAGTGCATTTCACACCTCTTACAGCAGTATTTGCATAACTCTCATCATAATCAATTGATGAAGGGAAATCGTTGTAAATATTCTCAACAACTAATTTAATAGCCTTACCTCCTTCATAATCAACTATCTTTGAAGTTGCATTTGGTATTGTTCCAGTACCTATTGTACCTAGCCTTAAAATGATCCTGTAAACATCAGATTGTCCCGAATGGCTCAAACCGCTTATTGTAATAACACTTCCAGATGCATCTCCTTCAATCGATTGTGATTCCTGAGAAAATACAAATTCCTGACCATCACCGTTTTCAACATCCTGTTCTTTGATATCCAGCACTATCTTTGATGTACCTTCAATAGTATGCAGATAGAACTCAGTTTCCGCTTTTATTCCAATCTTATACCAATTTAGATTCTCTTCTCCAGTAACTTCATGAAAAATTGTAGAAACTACAGATCCTGTAATTTCAGACACATTGCCTGTCTTTATTCCACTTGTATCCTCATCAATTCCCCTCATTTTTACAGAAATCATATTTGAACTAGTATACAAAGTTGCTTGTGTATAGGGGAGACTCCCCCCATCTTCTATAACAAAAACTATTCTAAAGAACCCTTCATAACCTAACTGTTCTATTTCTGCCAGCTTAACACCACTTACCGATTCTTCTCCGACAGTTTGATCTTCCTGCGAAAAATCACTATCAGTTGGTGCATCTTCTGCAGTAGAATCAGATTCCTTATCACTAACATCAACTTCTTCTATGTCCTCTTCAGCAACATCACTAACATCCATTTCTTCTTCATTATCTTCAAGTATTGCTTCTTCTTCTGCACCTTCCTGAGTATCTTCTTCCTCTTGATAATCTTCTTCATTTGACTTCCCATTACCAATAAGCCATATAAATCCACCAATTGATAATATAACTAAAGCAACAACAATTATTAATTTTGAACTAGAGCTGTCTTGAGACTCCTTTAATGCAGCCTTGCGGGATTTAGCTAATTCTGAATATTTTTGAGCCATAGTAAAAGCAACTTAACATTTTAACAGTAATATAATACTCAAAAACACAATTATTAGCAAAACGTAATATTAAATATTTTTTGTGTACGAATATATGGTAGTTAAAGGTCGAGGTCTGGGTATTTCATTTGGGTGGAAATTTTATAATACGATTGTTAATCGTAAACAAATTCCTGCCCGTAATGCTTCGCTGCTAGCATTGCGGGCATGTGGTAACAAAAGGTACCATCTGGGGTTTTGGGTGGCAAACCCCAATACAAAACTAATAAATCTCAACAGTGTGTAAATGTATGATACTTACATAATTAGTTTATTTAATAATAATATTTTTGGTATAATATAGTTTGCCGTTAAATAAAATATAAACCCAAAATTATCAACAATATTAAAAATAATACAAATACTCGATATATAAAAATTAAGGGAGCAAAGGAAAATAACCTAAAAAATATTAACGTCAACATTCCTAAGAATAAATTCGTTGTCATAACAGGCGTTTCTGGAAGCGGTAAATCTTCATTAGCCTTCGATACTATCTATGCCGAAGGGCAGAGACGCTATGTTGAATCACTATCTTCATACGCAAGAATGTTTCTAGGAATTATGCAGAAACCTAAGGTTGATTATATAGAAGGACTATCTCCTGCAATATCAATCGACCAAAAAACTGCTTCACATAATCCAAGGTCAACTGTAGGCACTGTAACAGAAATATATGATTACCTAAGACTTCTTTTTGCGAGAGCAGGCCATGTTCACTGTCCTACATGCGGAAGAAGGGTAAAATCTCAAAGTGTTCAAGAAATAGTAGACTCGATTTTGAAAAAGCATGGAAAAATATTGCTGCTTGCTCCTATTGTGAAAGCCAAAAAAGGCACATACGAAGAACTTCTGCAAAGGCTTTTTGCAAAAGGGTATATAAGAGTAAGGATTGACGGCGAAGTACACAATTTAGAAGAAGAAATAAAATTAAAAAGATATAAGATACATAACATTGAAGTAGTAATAGATAGGTTAATTATCAAAAATAACTCAAAAAATGATAAAAATTTTATAAAAAGACTAACTGACTCTGTAGAGAAAGCACTTAATTTAAGTGAAGGAGAAATAATTATAAGTAAACTTCAAAATAAATACTATAAAGATAAACTTTATTCAGAGAAATTTTCTTGTCCTGACTGCGACATATCATTTGAAGAAATAGAGCCTCATACATTCTCATTTAACTCTCCTTATGGCGCATGTAGCAAGTGCGATGGATTAGGTATAATTAAGGAAATTGATCCAAAACTCATTTACAATCCTAATCTGACCATTTCTGAAGGCGGTATCTTCCCATGGAGCAGAATGGCCGATAATCCGGAGAGCTGGACTATGAGAATAATATCAACAGTAGCTGAAGAATATGGCTTTTCTATAAGAACACCTATTGGCAAACTTTCAAAGGAACACCTGGAAATAGTATTGTATGGCGCAGGTGATAAAAAACTTGAAATCCAACACAAAAATGATAACGGATATTATAAAACAAACTACGAAGGAGTAATTCCAAACCTTAAAAGAAGATACAAACAAACTGATTCCGATTATATCCGAAGGGAAATTGAAAAATATATGAGAGAAATTCCTTGTAGCCTCTGTAAAGGCAAAAGACTTAAACAAGAAGCATTAGCCGTTACAATAAGGAACAAAAATATTTACGACATTACAACTTTATCTATATCTGAAGCTCTTAAATGGATTTGCGACCTAAAAAGCAAAAATAAAGTCAAAGATAATTTAACAAAACAAGAAAGATTAATAGTCAAACAGGTAATAAAAGAAATACTTACTAGATTGAAATTTTTAACTTCAGTTGGATTAGAATACTTAACATTGAACAGAACTGCTTCAACCTTATCAGGAGGCGAAGCTCAAAGAATCCGCTTAGCAAGTCAGATAGGTACAGGACTTTCAGGAGTTTTATACGTACTTGATGAACCCTCTATTGGACTACATCAAAAAGATAACCAAAGACTCATAAAAACATTAAAAAATCTCCGTGATTTAGGTAATACCGTATTAGTAGTTGAACACGACGAAGCAACTATACGTCAATCCGACCACATAATAGATATCGGTCCAAAAGCAGGAGAACATGGAGGAAAAATTGTTTCACAAGGTAATGTCTCCGATATTATTAAAACCAAAAAATCAATTACAGGTAATTATCTATCCAAAAGGAAAAAAATTACAAAAGAATCTATACTTAAAAAAGCTCAAAAGATCATTAAAAAAAATCATTTCAAAAAAATTAACAATAAAAACAAAAATTTAGTCCTAAAAGGAGTAAGGCATCATAATCTAAAAAAAATTAATGTAATTTTTCCATTAGGTAAATTTATTTGTATAACTGGGGTTTCTGGAAGCGGGAAATCTTCATTAATTAATGAAACATTGTATCCTGCACTAGCATCAGAACTTTATAGATCTAAAAAGATTATTGGAGAATTTAAATCATTAGATGGATTAGATAATATTGATAAAGTTGTAAACATCGATCAGTCTCCAATTGGAAGAACTCCACGATCAAATCCTGCAACTTATACAGGAGTATTTACACCAATTAGAGAATTATTTTCAAAGACCCGTGAGTCTAAAGCAAGAGGTTATAAACCCGGAAGATTTAGTTTTAATGTAAAACAGGGAAGATGTGCTAACTGTAAAGGAAATGGATTAATTAAAATCGAGATGCAGTTTCTTCCTGATGTTTATGTTCCATGCGAAGTATGTAAGGGTAAACGTTACAACAGAGAAACCTTTCAAATTGATTATAAAGGAAAAAATATTTCAGATGTATTAGATATGACAGTAGAAGAAGCTATTGAATTTTTTAAAAATATACCTAAGGTAAAAAGAAAATTGCAGACATTAATGGATGTTGGCTTAAGTTATATAAAATTAGGACAAAGTGCAACAACTTTATCTGGTGGAGAAGCTCAAAGAATTAAACTTTCAACCGAGCTTTCAAAAAGATCAACAGGAAAAACTTTATATATTCTCGATGAACCCACAACTGGATTACACTTTTATGATATAGAAAAATTACTGAAAATACTTCATTCATTAGTATTAAAAGGTAATACTGTTATCGTAATAGAACACAATTTAGATGTTATAAAAACTGCAGACTGGATAATAGACTTAGGTCCTGATGGAGGTGATAAAGGTGGGTATATAGTAGCTGAAGGAACAATAGAGGATATAAAGAATAATAAAAAAAGCTATACAGGCCAGTGGCTAAAGAAAGTTTAATCTCCTAATATTTATATTCAAATGTTATAATACATTTATGAAAATAAATGCATTTAACGAAACTAAATTCGAAATTGATAAGAGAATAATCTCAAAAATAGAAACTCTCTTTAATAATTTAAAGTTAAGCGATTTTTCCTCTGAGAGGAAAAATCGCATTTCACCACTGCTAAGACCTAATACTACCTGTAACTTAATCCTATACGATAAAAGAAACATTACTAACCTAAACAAGAAACTTTTTAAACGTAAATCTCCTACAGATGTAATATCTCTAAATAATCCGGATTATTCACACAATAAAATTTTCATGGGAGATATATATATCTGCCCGCAAGTTGTAAAAGAAAACGCTAAAAAATTTAACACTGATAATAAAGAAGAGTTGATTAGAATTATAATTCACGGTATCTTACATTTATCTGGTTTCGATCATAAAAAATCTTTTGACCAAACTAACGAAAAAATGTTCAAAATACAAGAAATTTTAGTTAGTAAAATAATAAATAATGATTAATAAACCAAAAAAATTCTTTTTCAATCACTGGGATGAGATATTTATCCTTTTAATTACAATAATATTCTTAATAATATTATTTATACCTTTCTTTTTAAATAATTCATTAGATAAATTTGATACTCCAGGTCTACTTTCACTAAGCTGGTTTATAAAAGAGTACACTTTTCCTGATTTCCAAGGCTGGAATCCATATTTCTTTGCAGGCTTTCCTCAAGGAATACTATATCCTCCACTATTTCATTGGCTAGTAGCATTATTATCACACATATTTCAATTATCAATTGCTTACAAATTTCTAATAACCATAATCGCTGCATTAATACCTTACTCAATCTATGAATTCAGCTTAAAAATTTACAAACAAAAAAGTTGGTCTTTATTAAATACTTTATTTATACTATTTACTCTTATAATACTGCCTGGATATTTAGGATTCAATTATGATGCAATATTTGATTACGGTCTAGGGCCAAGCTTTATGACTATTCCTTTATTTTTTGGATACTTAACTTTTTTATTCGACAAGAAAAAAAATGTGTCAGCTTTAGCAGTATTATTCAGCATAATGTTGTTAACTAATCTAGTAGCACCTTTAATAGCACTAATTATAACTATTACTTACTTCTTACTACACTTCAGGAGAAATAAAAATCTATCAACGATCTTCATTAAATTAGGAATATTAATAATATTATTAACAACCTTCTGGATAATACCGTATATAATATTTAGAGAATATACTACATCCGGTGTCCCTCCCATGAGATCAAACAAGATACTATCAATAGCTTCAATTATTGGTTCAACTGCAGCATTCTTAATATTAATAATAAAAAATAGAAAAAAATATTTATCCCAAATAGCTTTACTAATCCCAGGAATTATCATCGGTTTTTTAACTTTAATTGATTCATTATTTGAAATATCTATCCCTCCAATACATCCTTTCAGGATTCAAATATTTTCATTTTTAGCTATCGCATCTTCACTAACAAGTTTAATTCAAGTCCTTCATCCGATATTTATAAAAACAGCTACAAAATTAAAATTTATTAAATATGTTAAATTAAAAACTCATCTTTTTAGTAATTTCTTTATATTAACAAGTGCATTAATCATTTTATTGATAATCCGTTTAAATCCAAGTGGTGCAGAAAAAGTTGAAATTACAGAAAATATAAACTGGCAGGGTAGAGTAATCAGATCCTATAAAGTAACTGAAGTGCTTGATCAATCAAGATCTGTTATTGATAAATCTGTCATGGCTAATCCTGACAGATTTGCAGTAGATGGTCTATTAAAAGAGTCAAGCTACTTAGCACCATACTACCAGTCACTTTCCAAAAGCTTAAATCCAAGCAATTTTAACTGGGAAGAATTAGATCAGTGTTACATAGAAAATTATCAATTATCTAAAGAAAAGACAGATTTTCTTATGAAATTACTTTGGGTAAAAAGCATATTCACTATAGACCCAGACTTTCCAAACTGTAACAATTTTAAAGAAATATCATCATTTAAATCAAATTCAAAAGATGATGGAATAGTTGATAGAAAAATGTATATATGTTCTTATCTACAATCTCAAAACAGCAACTTAGTTGAAATGATAACTAGTAATCCAACTACTATTGACCAAAATTGGAACAATGAACTAGAAAATTGGTGGAAATCAGACTCACAAGAACTCTTTACAAATAAAGAGATAAAAATACAAGATACAAATAATGTTGTTTATGTACCTCAAGTAGAATTTAGTGAAAATTTCCAAAAGATTTACATCAAGAGTGGAGTAGAGGATACTCTCTATTATTTAATCAAAATTAATTACTTTCCAAAGTGGAAAGCACTTGATAAAGACGGGAATGAAGTTGAAATTATAAGAACATCTCCTAACTTTATAACTATCCCAATAACAGAAGAAATAACATTGGAATATAGAATGACAAAAATCGAATGGATAGTATTATTAATATCTATTATAAGCTGGATAAGTTTAGTGGTTACAACTATTGCAAAAAAATTAAAATATAGAAAAAACTAATTTTTATTATTAAAGTTGATAAAAAAATAAAGTGAAAAATTTGACGTCTTTAAAATTCTATAATATCATCATTTAACTGCTGCCCCAATTATAAAATATCACTATAAGGATTTAGGTCCAAATTATGCTAAAAATCAAAAATATTCAAAAATCATATGGCGACTTTAAAGCATTAAATAATGTTTCTTTTACTGTTAAGACAGGTGATATAACTGGCTTCCTAGGTCCTAACGGAGCTGGCAAAACAACAACAATGAGAATAATAACTGGTTTTTTAACCCCTGAAAAAGGCGAAATTCTTTTTGAAAACAAATCACTTCAACCTAATTATAAAAATATTATCACTAATACTGGATATCTTCCTGAAAACAACCCTTTATATTCAAACTTAAGAGTCGATGAGTTTCTAACATTTATTGCCCAAATGAAAAATGTTTATGTTGAAGAAGAAATTGCAGATATTTGTAAGAAATGCGGGATTGAAAATGTTTTAGAAAAAGAAATTGAAACCTTATCAAAAGGTTACAAACAAAGAGTAGGTCTAGCAAAAGCATTATTGGGAAATCCAGATTATCTCATTCTTGACGAACCTACTGAAGGATTAGATCCAAACCAGAAAGAAGAAATTCTAAATTTAATTAAAAGTTTTTCAAAGGATAAAACTATTTTATTTAGCTCTCATAATTTATCAGAAGTTTCCCAAATTGCCGACAGGATAATTGTTATAAATAAAGGAGAAATAGTAGCTAAAGGTCAAAAAGACAAATTAATAAGAAAATATTTTAAGAATGCTAAAATTTCAGTTAAAACTGATGCTCCTCAAAAATCATTTAAATCAAAAATTAAAAAATTATCCAATATTGAAGATATTAAAACTGTAGATAAAAAAACAAAGTTTTCCGAGTATGAAATTAGCTGCAACAAACCTGATGAATGTTCTCTTAAAATATTTAACTTAATTATTAGAAACAAGTGGCAATTAACTGAACTGCATACTAAGTCGCAAGGCTTAGAAGATTTGTTTAGAGAAATAACGAAGAAGTAATTATCAGTTATTAGATATCAGAAGTCGGATAATTAAATATTTCAAAAATTAAAATAATTGTTAGTTCCAAGCTCCAGTTTGGAACCAGCAAAGAATAAACTATAACTTTTGATTTTAAATTAATTAACAATGAAAAATATAATAAATTTAACTAAAAAGGAATTAAAGGATTATTTTATCTCACCTATGGCATATGTAATCATAGCTGCTTTTATAATTGTAGTCTCAATTTGGTTTTTATTTGTGAGTGGAGTATTTACCTCCAATCTAGCAACTATGAGAGATACATTTATTTTTATATCTCAAATTTTAATCATTGTAATCCCTGCTCTAACAATGAGAAGTTGGGCCGAGGAGAAAAAGTCAGGAACATTGGAGGTAGTATCAACACTTCCAATATCCAATCTTGAACTAATATTTTCCAAATTTTTATCTTGTTTAATATTCATTTTAATAGCAATTACGCTTACCTTTCCAATCCCATTAACATTAAATATATTAGGAAACCCTGACAATGGAATTATAATCTCAAGCTATATTGGTCTAATATTTCTATCTGCTAGTTATATAGTTATCGGACAATTCGTCTCAATTAATAGTAATAACCAAATAGTATCATTTATATTGTCAACTGTATTTACCTTTTTAATATATATATTTGGGGAAGCTCAATTTCTACAATTCATGCCTTCATTTTCAAGAGTAGTTCTTGAATCTCTAGGTACTGGTGCTCATTATATAAGTATAGCAAAAGGAGTAATTGATTCACGGGATATCTTATACTTTTTATCTATCATAATAATTCTATTTTACTTTATATATAGAAGCTTAGAAAGAATTAAAAAACAGGGGAAATGAAAATCACATTAAAAAAACCAAAACTTAATTTTAAATTATCGAATTTATCCAAATTTTTTGTTAATATCGGCTCAAACCAGCTATCACAAATATTTGTATTATTTATAGTTCTTATAGGTATTAATGTTTTTTCACAAAAATACTTTCTAAGATTAGATTTAACAGAGACAAATACATACACTTTATCACAAGGAACTAAGAATATACTAATCTCATTTGAAAATACACTAACTATAGATGTATATTTCTCGGATAATATTCCCCCAGATCTTATCCAAGTAAAACAAGATTCTATAGATACTTTTGAAGAATATGTAAGATACTCAAATGGAAAAATCGAACTAAATATTAAAAATTCAAAAGATGAAAATTTTAAAACTGACGCAAATAACGCTGGAATACCTGAAGTACAATACCAGGATTACTCAAATGATACATATGAAATTGCTACCGGATACTTGGGAGCGTCTATAACTTACAATGACCAAACGGAAGTAATAGAAATGATAACTACAAATAATATTAAAAATATAGAATATGAAACATCATCAAGAATTTATAATCTAGTCAATGACGAAAAAATTAAAGTCGCATTTCTAACAGGTCATGGTGAAAAAAGTATTTATTCTTACTACAGCACTATATATAGTGAACTTTCAAAACAATTCTCCATTGAATCAATTGATTTATCTGAAGGAGAACCTATAGACTCGGGTGAAATCAAAGTTTTAATAATTGCTGCTCCAACTGATGTATTATCCGAACGCGATATGTTTGAAATTGATCAATATATAATACACGGCGGCAGAGTTATAATTCTCAGTGATCAATATGAATTTAGTACTGATTCAGCTGTAATGACTAAAACTGCAAGCAATCTGGATGAATTTATAAAAAACTATGGAATAGAACTGTCAAATTCACTAGTTCTTGATGAATCATATCTTCCGTTACAAATGATTTTTACTTATCCATACTGGGTCCTAACTCAAAGTGAAAATATAAATAAAGATAATCCAGCTCTTTCCCAGTTAAATAGTATTGTATTCTTTTGGGCAAATTATCTGAAAGAAGCAAAAACAAATGACAACCAGGAAATAACAAACTTGATACAGACAACAAATAAAGCTTGGATTAACACCGGAGATAATATTTCAGTTGATCCTTCGCAACAATTCTTCATTAGCAGCCAAACTCAATACCCACTCGCAATGTTAATAGAAGGAAAACAAGTTAGCGCTTATAAAGATCAAGAAATTCCTGCTTTAGAAGGCGACTCTGAGGATAAAAGGACAGATAAAGATACAAGAATAGATGAAATCGATGACTCTAGGATTATTGTAATAGGTGATAGTGATTTTATTACTAATGATTTAATCGGCGGCTCAGAACAAAATCCTACTTTATTCTTAAATTTAGTTGAATGGATGGCAAGTTCTGAAAATTTACTTGAGATAAGATCAAAAAATATTGAAACCAGATCACTTAATCCTATAAATGAATCACAAAAGTTATTCGTAAAAACACTTATAATAATTGCAGCTCCTACAATTATTATCGCTCTTGGTATAACATACAACATATTAAGAAAAAAAAGGAAAACTAAATTTTCTGATTAGGTACTCTAAACAATATCATCTCTAATTCTCCTGCATAATAGATATCATTTCTGATATAATAACTATCTATGAAAACTATAATATTTTCTGACACTCATTTAACACACAAATTTGATGAGAGGAAACACAAATAATGACTTCTAAATCTAACTTACAAACATACTTTATAAAAACATTCGGATGCCAAATGAATTATTCGGACAGTGAGAGAATATCAAGGATCTTAGAAAATGTATCCTTAAAAAGAGTAAATAATATAGACAAAGCAGATTTAATAATCTATAACTCATGTTCTGTCCGCCAAAGTGCAGAAGACAGAATACTAGGACTTAAAAAGAATATCCAGAAGCTTAAAAGCAAAGTTAACAAAAGGTATTTAAAATATAAGTTGCCGATTGCTATTCTAACCGGATGCATGTGTAAAAGATCTTGGGATAATAACCAAAAGAGAGAAGAGAAATATCTAAATAATTTAAAAAGAAAAACTCCTTGGGTTGATAAATTCATACAAATTGATGATATTTATAAAATTCCAGAAATATTAGGTTTGAAAAACAAAACTGTAGCAACGAACGATTACTTAACTATACAGCCTAACTATCAGTCCAAATTCAGTGCTTACGTGCCGATCTCAACTGGATGTGATGAATTCTGCACATACTGCATTGTCCCTTATACACGCGGTAAATTAATAAACAGACCATCCAAAGAGATAATTAAAGACGTTAGAGAACTGATAAAAAAAGGGTATAAAGATATTATGCTTCTTGGTCAAAATGTAGATGCTTATCAGGCACCAAATAAATTTAACTATAAATTTCTTGACCTTTTGAAGGAAATCGATAATTTAAAAGGTGATTTTTGGCTCTCATTCCTTTCATCGCATCCCAACTATTTCTCACAAAAATTAGCTGACTACTTTATCAAATCAACATCTAAAGCTAACGAATCTATAAGAAATAATAAACCGTTAACACAAGGGGGACACATCCGATCTTATTTACATCTTGCTCTTCAGTCAGGAAGCAATAAGATGCTTAAATTAATGAATCGAAAATACAATATTGATAAATTTATTTCTTTATGTCAGAAATTAAAAGAAAATATTCCTAATTTAAATCTATCTACTGATATCATTGTTGGATTTCCCAACGAAACAAAAGCAGATTTCCAAAAAACTATTAATGTTTTCAAGAAACTTGAATTTGATATGGCTTACATAAATAAATACAGCCCTCGAAAAGGCACTGTTGCATTTAAAACAACTGATAATGTACCTCTTAGCATTAAAAAGAAAAGAGATAAACTTTTAACAAAAATCCTTTCTAAAACAGCTCTAAAAAATAACCAAAAGTATCTTGATAAAGAAATTAGAGTATTAATAACTAAAACTAATAAAAAAATTGCATTTGGTAAAAGTTTTAACTTTAAGGATGTAAAAATTAACCTAAATAACATCAATTTTATCGAAATAGGAGATTTTTACAATGTTGAAATTAAAGAAGTTAACAGCTGGAGCCTGCAGGGGCATTTAAATCCTCGCTAATTTCATAACTAAGTACATAAATTGTATTCTATATATTTATTTTAGTATAATAATATAAATCTGAGATCGTCTAACAGCCCGCCTGCAACGCTATGCGTAGCTTTGGGGGCAGGTAAAACACTTTTTACAACTGAATACTAACTTTTTTCTTTATTTCGGGGATCGTCTAATGGTAGGACACCAGCCTTTGAAGCTGATAATCTTGGTTCGAATCCAAGTCCCCGAAAACAATCATGAACCAATTTTTGATTCGTGATTGTTTTACGGTACTGTTACCTCACCAATCATTTTTTAAATATGAAATACTTTGTTTATATTCTAAAAAGTCTAAAAGATTCTACTTTCTATATCGGATTTACCAGTAATTTGGGAAAACGATTAACTGAACATAACAAAGGAAAATGTAAATATACAAAAGGACACATTCCTTATAAAATTATTCATTTTGAAACATTTGATATTAAGAAAAAAGCAAAACAACAAGAAAAATATATAAAAAGTATAAAAAATACATCTAGATATTTGAAAATGATTGGTTCCCCCGAAAGCTGAAAATATTTAATATTCATAGAAATTTTCTGCTTTCGGGACAGTCCCGCTTAAGCGGGGGAGTCCAAGTCCCCGAATTCTAAAATCGAAATATTTTCATGAGAGATATGAAATTCTTCTACACTTATGTATTATTATCACTTAAAGATCATAAACTTTATATAGGCTATACTAATAATATTAAAAAACGATTAAAGAAACATCTTGAAGCTAAAGTCTCTTCAACAAGAAATAGGTTACCATTGGAATTAATCTATTATGAAGCTTGTTTATTAAAAGAATCAGCAATTAACATTTCTCTAATCTTTTTTTTAGGATATTTTTTGAGATTACCTGCCTGCCGTCAGGCAGGAAAAATATCCTTTTTTTATGAAAAAATATCTTCAAGTATTAATTTTATAAAATTTTTACAAAAAAGTTCTGCGGTGTTCCGTACAAAAAAACATTAGCTTTGTTTTATATCTACAACACCCTGTTGGTTTTATTATCCTCTTCTCTAATCCTACGGTATAATAGAGCTATATTCATAACTACAGATTGTCTACTAACCTTAAACCTTAAATTTATTCTATAATAATTTCACACATAATCTGGTATACTCATTAATAATAACCCTTTAAGAAATGCAAAAATAATGAAAATATTCTCATGGAATGTAAATGGCTTAAGATCAACAGAAAAAGAGTTCATCAAATTTATCAAGACAAAGAAACCTGATATTTTAATGATCCAGGAACTTAGAGCATATCCAGATCAATTATCTTTCTTTTTAAAATCAATACCTAATTACAAAGTTTTATTCAATCCAGCTGACCGACCCGGTTACAGTGGCACAGCAATCTATTATAAAAATAGCATTAAATTTGAAAAAGTTTCTTCAGTAACCTCTGATGAGATTTTAAATCTAGAAGGGAGAACTATTTATTGCAGAATCGGTGATTTGTATATATTTAATTTCTATACTCCAAATGGAACAAGCAGTGAAGAAAGATTAAAATTTAAACTCGATTTCTATAGTCATATATTGAATCTTATAAGAGGACTGATTAATAAAAACAAGTCGGTAATAATAGGAGGGGATTTAAATGTAGCTGCAACAGAACTTGATTTATATGCTCCTAAAAAAAACTTGAATCACTCTGGATTTCTTGAATCAGAAAGGAAATGGTTTACCGACATGCTTAAACTCGGATTTATAGATACTTTTAGGATGTTTGAAAAAGAAGGAGGGCACTATACTTGGTGGCACATGAGAGATCCTGAAAGAAAAAAGAATCATGGATGGCGTTTTGATTACTTTTTAGTATCAAAAAAGCTTAAAAACAAGGTAAAAAGCTCAAGAATACTAAAAAATGTATTTGGTTCCGACCACTGTCCAATTATGTTAGATATCGATATATAAGGCAATTATATAGATATCTAATTTTCCTATATTTCTAAAACCTAACTTTATTTTATAAAATACACGCATTAACCTATAGTATGGTTTTTCGGCATATATTATGGTATAATTTGATTATTGATATTTATTCTTTAGTATAAATTCAATGTCAACAATTATAGCAACAGCAGAACAAGGAGAAACACAAACTGTTGAACCGACAAGAAAACAGCAAAGATTCATCAGAAAAACATTAAAACATGGCGATATAACCAAGGTAAGCCTTGGAGAAAATCCTTATACTACTCATATGCTTCCTATATATGCAGAACTTGGTGGTAACGCACCATTTTGCATAGTAATGGAAATCTCACTCAATTTAATAACTAGAGACGTTCTTACTGGTTACTTTAGACATATAAATTCCGTAATAAAAGATAAGAATACTGTAATCGATTGGAATAAAGAACAAATATTAAGTTGGCATGGATATACAGTTATTTTAGGAGAGCTTGGAAAGATAAATCCATATGAAGAAACGCAAAGTGTAAGAGTAGTAAACCCTACACCAGCTAGTTCATCAGGTCCTCTTGGTGCAGAAACAGCAGATCAAGCTCAAGTCGCTCAACAAATAATAGGAGGAGGTATTCAAGAAGGAATGCAAGAATTTACAGAGCATCTGACAACAATTATTAATCAATTAGAAGCGACTTTACAGGTTCACATTAATGGAATACAAACAATTGTAAATACACTCCAAGAACAAAGAACTGCTGACCAAGAGGCTTTAAATGAAAGTCTAAAACAGCAAAGAGAAGGTATGATAGCACTAATAAAACAACAACAAGAAGGATTGGCTGATACAAGAAGACAACTTCAAAATGCAATTGCACAGGCAAGTGAAGCAAATAGACAAATACTTGATCTTCAACTAGAAATGCTTGAAGCGGCAATGGAACGTATAGCATTGAATCAAATCAAGATAATGTGCGATAGTTTAATGCAAAGTCAGGAATATGACCCAATATCTCAATTAATTGAATTAGTAGATAACTTACTTGAATCAGGAACAACAACCGAAGTATCAATAACTACACTTATAGATATAATAGATAGTTTATTTAATCAAACAAAAAACAGATTTGAACAATTAAAGGAAACATGTAATTCGACAAATAATTCATCAGAAAAAGCCAATATCATAAAGCAAATGAATGAATTAAATATACGAGCACTTTCTTTAATAGCAATGAAAGATATACTAGATAGATCAACTTAATTTATTAATCAATAAAATGTCTGAGATAGCTGCTACATCAGAACAATTAGTAAAACAAGAATATAATTCTGCTTCACCTGATTTAGGAGCAATGATAGAAGCACGCAGACAAGAAATTAACTTGTCCCTATCAACTACACTCGCTAGGTTAGCGGAAAAAGCTAACATTATGCCGAGTTTGGAAAATTTTAGAATGGCTTTTGAAACTGTAAGAGCTATACCTCTAGCACTATACGATACATTAACATACTTTTACACAAAAGGAATAGAACAAAAATGTTGTAATCTAACAGCCGAAGAAGCAGATTTGCAATGGACACTATCTATGAAACAAGCATTCAAGTATAATTTTCACTGTGAAATCGCTAAAAGACGAATTAAAGCAGAAGGAATCGATCCTGTATTAGCAACAGAGCTAGCACATGAATTTGCCTGGGGAACTGTAAAAACAGAGGTAAGAACACGTCATGAAAATCAGCTCCATGGTAGAATCAGAGCTAGAATTGCTCGTCAAGATGCCGTTTATATAACACAAACAACAATAGAAGATTATAATGTTTTTAATACTACTTTAGAAGAAGCTGTTATTCAGGGCAAGCCTGTAACAGTACTCGAAATATCTGATCAAGATACTCCCTGGATCAAAGCCCAAGTACAAGCTACATTAGAAAGACTATATTCTGAATATAGATTAGATACAAGTAACCTAATTGAAATACCACATTTTAGATTAAATCCTTATAGAAGTGTTACACTTGCTCGTGAATTAGGCAGAATAGATCCTGACCATGCTGAATATGTAAACTCATTGTTATCTCATCCTTATGGAGTACTGAACACATGTGTTCATCGATTACACGAACTATTTACTGAAGTATCTCAAACAAGAAATCTAACTGACGGTGAAAAAAGACAATTCGTTGCTGAAGTAATGATAATGATGGGAATGCCTAAGGAAGACATTAGAGGTATCTTTAGAGAATCAAGAGAAATGCACCGAAGTGAAGATCAAAGGAAAGTTGACATTGCCTTTATGTTATCTAGAGTATCTCAAGCCGCTGCTGTAATTCATTCAGTATCCCCTGAAGCAGCAAGAACATTTGTATCTACTATAGCTGAACTTACCGGAGCTAATCAAGAAGCAGTTAATTATTTTATGCAAGCTTTATCTAATGAAGGAGTACTTGCAGCAATGGCATCTGGTGATGGATCTGGTATTAAGCTTTTAGCAGAATTATATCCAGGACCATTAGCTAAAATACTAGGTGTACCAAATCCAATCTCAGAAACAGGACAATTCTTAGATCATCTAGCACAAAGAGTAAGGGATATTTGGTGGATAACTGGTTTAAATGCTGGCTTCATGACACTTTTCGAGGGAGTTCAAATTGCTTTAGGAAATCAAGATTTAAATTCTGCTATGTCTGAAGGGTGGAGATGGTTCCTTTTTCTAGAAAGTTTAATGCCATTACAAACCATTACAGCGGTTTTTCCTGGTTTACAAAGACTCCCATTACAAATTTCTATTCAACAAATAATCAATTGGGCAAAAAAACTCCCCCTTACAGAAGGATTTGCACAAGGGGCAGATGACTGGATTCCTGCCTTTTTCAAAGAAGGTCTAGGTTTAGGACTTGATCCTATGAGATTTTCTAGTATGGTACCTAAACAGTTTAATAGATGGAGTATACAGGGTGGAGGAACAACATGGGTTTCCAGAACAAAAGAACCTGTTCTACTCGAAACATCAGGTCCATACAAATTTAAAGTAACTGATAAATTTTTTAATGGCTTTGCAACTACAAGAACATTAACAGTAGGTCCAAGCACAGGTGAACTTAGATCAAATATACCAGATCACTTTTTAGCTCATACAAACCCAATTACTGCTCTATTAGGTTTTAACCGAATAATAAAACCAGTAAGAGATCTACATAGGAAATATGTAGCTGTAATATCAGAAGTCTGGAGAGCTGGTGAAATAGGAGCTGGTACAACCTCCGGACCTTCATATAAAGATCAACTTATTGCCGGTTTTCTAAATCTTGTTTTCTCATTTTTAGCACCAGTATTTCCTGAAGCTCAAGTGCATAAAAGTGTTGATACAACAGCAGTTGCATTAAAAAGTGCTCAAGATACTCATGAAGCCAGTGTTGTAGTTAAGGAAATACCTAGAAGAGATAAATACTTTAATTCAAGAATACTAGGTTGCTTTAGTGATCTAGCCAGCAGCTGGCTTGCTATAAATCTGAATGTAATGCTACTAAGTCTCTTCCCTGGATTAAGAACATCTTTAGCGAAAGCTGGTGAATTTCTACAAACTCCTACACAGTCACTTGGTTTAACATTAAGAATACCCTTAATCGGTGATATATTACCATTGCTTTTTGATACACTTACAATTGGCGCTCCTGAACTTACTGGAAGAACACTCCAAGCGATTACTGCCGACCAAACACTTGCAGTCCATAGTATGATAATTACAGCAGTTGATGGTATTGGAGGGAAAGTATTCCAAGGTGGAAGAAAATCAACAGCAGGTGATTCCGGCACACCTCCAGGTACAGGTGGAAATCATCTAATAGTCCAACCTGGAGCAACACCAAGAGCAGATCAGGTATTTAATGAAATTCCCGCTGGCGACCTTGCTAGAGAAATCATGGTAAAAGTTCCAGATGCATTAAGACCTGCAGAGAATGAAAATTTCAAAGTAGCAAATGGCTATCGAATATTCCGTTCTGAGAATAATTTAATAATAGAAAAGACAGGAATTAATGCATCGCAACCAATATCTATAACTGGATGGTTTGAAAATCCTTAAAACATATTAGACACCATACCACCAACAAATGGTATCTTTGAAGCAACTTTCTGCATCCTCTCCTTTGCTCCTCTAGCCATAAGATTCTCTGGAGCTTTAAGTACTTCCATTAAGTATTCAGGTAGTGTTGGAATCATTAAGACAATAACAACTGAAACTATCCTAGTTAAAAATGGAACATTCCCATCTGCATCTACAGCAGTTGAATATGTCAATAGATCAGGAGCTATACCAGCTATTTCATTTCCACTTTCTACAGTAAGCCATGGAGAACTAGCATCCCCCATAATTATAGCTGCTAAAAACATCATTAAAAAAGCTGCTGGAAACAACAAACTCGCTGATAAAAAGTAACGCAACCAAGAAGTTATCGCACCTGATGAAATCGGATAAAGAAGAAAAGCAAAAGGCGCAAATATAGTATAAAGTATCATCTTTGCAAAACTTGATACTAAGCTAAAAAATATTTTAAAAATACCAGAAATAATCATAATTGCAATTATCAAATTCAGCAATTCTCTTGCTGCATCCGGCGCCATATCACCAATCTTTACTCCCCTGTCTAAAAATCCGATATTAGTTGGAGTACGAATAATATCAGTAACACTTAGAGGACAAATATTTGAATCATCATTATAAGCATAATGCCAATCGGGCTTTTCTACACCATTACATGGAACCTCTCCCCATGTTTCAAACTCAGTAAATCTACTTAAAAGTCTAAAAAGATTGAAATCCTTACTATAATCCTCATTGTAATCCTTATTCTCCCCTTCTGAAATATGAAATTTATCGTCGTAAAACATATTATGAGGATAGGCTGGATCCGCAACTCCCTTATTAAGTCCATAGAAAGTACTATCAATAAAATTTTTATTAAAAAATATTGAAATAATAACTTTTTCTGCAACATTTCCTATATCAACTAAAAAACCAGAAATAGAATAACTAGCTAAGATTAAAATTACAGTCAATATCAGCTTAGGTAAAGAATTTAAGATAGTAACATATCCCTGCCCCTGTCTTACCCTCAACAACACCATAACAGCTAGAATTAATCCAATAATTATTACAAAAGCTAACGCAATATTTCTCATAACCATCCATATCTTCTGTACTGGTTGAAAAGATCTATAACCGGTAGGAGAAGCATAAACAGGTTCAATTACCCCTGCATCTTCAAGAGTACTAGCTATATATTTAGTACCACTAACTTGATCAGTATTCTCGTAAGTCTCGACAACCAAATTATTCGCTAATACAATCAAACTACCTTTTATTACATAAGAATTACTACTCCCTTCATTTTCTTCTGTATGACCTAATACAATGTCATTAGCTGTTGAAATTAATTCTGGAACTAATCCATTATTTCCTTCACGTCCAACCCATCTTCCTAAATTGGACAAATCATTAGAAGCATAAATAATAGATACACTTGTCGCTAAAACTACAGAAATAATCGAAGTAAGTAAGCCTACTTTTGTGATTCGTAAAATGCGAGGCAGCCTTAAATTTATCTTTTGAATCAAAAGCTCAAACTTAAGAAATAGCAATTTTAATCTCTTCAAAACAACTTATTTTACAAAAATAATTTACTTAATTATTTCACATAATATAACAGACAAATATTATTTTAGCAACTTCTATCAGAATTGCAATATTTATCAGTTTTATTTATACTAAAATCATAAATATTATATTTATTTAATGCCACAAGCAAGCACAACTAGAACACAAACAGGTACAACAGTTAGAACTACACCAGCAGCTCTTGTAATGATGTTAAGATCGGTGCTTCTAAGCAGACAAAGTGATCCGGGACTACAGAACGCTATTCAAGATACACTATCAGCTACATTAAGTAGAAATCCAAGATTTAATCCAAAAACTATTAATCCCTTAAGATTTAATTCTTTCAGCCAAATAGACTCAGCATTTGGCGGGATAGGAGATGTATTACAATTATTAACTGATGCTAATCAAATCCCAATAGAAGAAGCTCGTAATATATATAATAGGTGTCAATTTGAAAGTGAACTAGATATACTTGCAGCACAAGCAGCTAAACTTCCTACACGTGAACTAAAATATACCAACGTTTCTGCTAATATCATTTCTGACCAAGAAGATAAAGAACGAATTGAGGATTTACAAGATCGAAGAGATGAAGCTCATGAGAATCTAGCTAATGAATTATGGGATAGACCCAAATTTGAAGAAGAGTTAAATAGGATAAATGAAGAAGAAGAACGTTTTAGAGCAGAAAGAGAAGATACTTTAACAAATCGTATTCCAATAGGAGCATCAACTAACCACCGTTTTCAGGAAATTAAAGCAAGATTACAAAATCCTAATCTTTCTCCTTCTGAAAGGAAAAGATTAGAAAACGAGGAAAGAAGACTAGAAAAAATAGTCGCTGGAGAATACGAAAGATATTATGGTTATACACAACCAAGTCATTTTGCTACAAAAAACAATAGAATTATACATGAAAAACAAAAAAGAGAAAATGTACCAATACATAGAAGAAACCAATATGATAAAACTAAACGAGCAGAAAGTAGACACAAAAGGGCTCTTCGCAGATTTAGAGCTGGAATCCATGATCCAGAAACAGATATACAGCTTCTAAATGATAGATTCACTCCTCATCCATCAGAAGGTATGGGAGTTATATTTGATAAACTAGCAGGCGAAAATGGTTTAATTGATAGAAAACCACCAAAGACCGAATTGAAGGGAGCAGCAAAAGCTGCAGCACTCACAAGAACAATTGAAGACATTGAAAGGACATTACAAAGACAAATCGAATTTGAACTCAATAAAAAATCATCAGATTCTATATTAAATAGAGAAATTGCCAGGAATATAGCTAAAAAATTAGCACCTAGAATAGGAGAATCACATGAAGCTATAGCCGACCAAAGAGGTATAAATGCAGCAACACATACAACGCGCTTTTATAATATTGAACTCAACCAACGTGAAAGAAGAGAAGCAGCTCGGATTGCAATAGAAACCCAATTAAGACATGCTGACATTGATTCAGATACTGCAGTTCAAAATACTCGAGCATGGCTAGATTCTATACATAATGCTATACAAAGAACTCCCATAACAACAAGACAGGTAAAAATGGAGCGAGTAAAAGGTTTTAAACTAAGCAAAGGCTTAAGAAGACACCTTCCGAGAGGTGTTGGAGCTTTAAAACTTGAAGAAAAACTAATGCAGGTTGAACCAATACGAGGTGACCATGTAATATCACAAACAAACAGAACTGCTGTCCTGCCATCTGTTGCAGGTCAAGTTCAAGCATTTAGTAATGCTTACAGAGCAGGCATAAAGATTGGTGATGCAACAAGATTAATAGATGGATATATATCTGATCCGGGAAATATGCAAGCCCGTATAGCAAAACAAGTTGCTTTTGCACAAGGAGCAAACTTAGTAAGAAAAAAGTTCGAAGAAAATCCAATTGGTGCAATTCCTGAGTTAACTGCAGATTATTTATACTCTCTAACTCCAGAAAGTTTACAAAAAGCATCAATTGGAACAAGAAGCGCATTATTAGGTCTAGCCACATCAGTACCTTTTGGACCAGCAGTTGGTGCTTTTGCAGGACTTTCTCATGCTGACTTTCTTATGTTTGACAAATTTAAGAAAACATACGCTCCATTTATTGATACTAAAAGCTGGTTAGAGGGATACATCAAAGGGCAAGCCCTTGTAGCCATGGCAACAATCGGACCAGGGTCAGCATTTATAACAGAAGATAATAGAGGGGGAATAGCAATCGGAGCAAAACCAATATCAGGTGGGTGGAATGTACTTATAAAAGGTATTGGTAAAACTATAGAAAGAGCTTACGAGAATAATGTTTTCAATCTCAGTAGAACATTTGGTAGAGCAGAGGGGCAAAGAAGAACCAAACGAAATGTCCTAATGAATATTGGTTTCTTTACTAGTGAGAGATTAAAAGATGATAAGAAAAAAAGAGATCCAATAAGTTTATTACTTGGTTTAGGCTGGTCCGTAGCTAAAGGTTTTGTTGTAGGAGTATTAGAAAACACTCCTATACCATCAACTATTAGACATTTCTTAAAAAATAATGGAGGGGATCTATGGAATGACTTTAGATATGGTTCAGGTTATTCTGACCCGGCTCGTCTTACCCAAATAAGAAGAGAATTAATTGACGAGATTAAAATCGACTCAAATTCACAAGCTTATAATGATGCTATACAAAAAATTGATACACGATTAAACAGATTAGAATTGCTAGGGAAAGGCGCAAGAGGAATATCAGCCTCATGGCAAGCGTTTAAAACTGGTGCAGAAGTTATTTTTAGAGGTGCTGGAGTGGCTGGAGTAGCTTTTCTACTTGGTCAGCCAGCACCTGTAGCTATCGCTCTTGGAGCAGGATATTCAATCCCGTGGGGTATACGAAAAATTATAAATACTCCTATTTATGGTGGGTTTTTTAGTTGGAGTGGAGGAGGTTATCACCCAGGTCTTCTTTCAAAATGGAATTGGAGTAAAAACTGGCTTGGTAAATTATCAGAAGCTTCCCAACTTCCTATGAGAGAATTGATAAAGGCTGAAAGGTTCTCTGGATTTTTTAAAGGGTTGGCTTCAGTCAACAAATTTATGCCTTGGGATGGAATATGGATAGGTTCTCTGCTTGCAACACTTGGAGTACCTCTGCCAGTAGCTTATGGTTTCCCAATCGGAATAGACCTCGGAACAAAAATTTTTCGAGAAATATCTAAACTTGAAAAATTTGAGAAGTTTTTTTCCGCTACAGGTACTTGGGTACGATTTACTGGATTTTTAAGTGTTGGCTTTAACATTGGATCTCTAGCACATGCTCTTGAACAAGGAGGATTTTCAGGACTTTTTAAAATATTTACTGAAGGATTTTCTGTACAAAACTTACTTAGATTTTCTACAATTCCTGGGACGTATTTAAGTTTTCTAGGTTTAGCAGGAGCATTCGGAGGTACTCTTCTTGGAATGCCAGGTGCTATAGCTGCTGGAGTATTAACAATAGGTACAATTGGAGTTGACCAACTAATGAGATTTTTAGGAACCCAATTTGATATATTATGGCTTCAACATGGTCTCTGGAGTCCCTTTAAATGGGCAGTTGATGGAATATGGAAATTTATCAAAAATAAAGGATGGAATATTGCTACAGGGGCATTATCCAGTATTCTTGGTTTATTCAGCTTGTTCTCATCAGCAATGAAGGGAGATATACAAGGTATGGCAATATCGCTTGTTCTTATGTCTATAGGTGGTTATATTTTCGTATCATCAACTGCTGCAGTATCTCCATTCCCCTCATCTTACAATAAACCAACCCTTTCTGAAGGTTCTAATGTATACAACAATACTTATTTAAAATCAGCGAATAAAAATTTTATTAAAGTTGAAGATAATAAACTTACATATAAATATTATTACGCAATTGATAACTTAGATGATAATGATATTAATTCAATAACTATTTCCGAAAAAGATGTTTTTCAAGGAATACCAGATAATTCTATAACCGAAGTAACTTCAGATGACAATTTATCATTAAACAACCTTACTGTTTCAACTACAAACACTTTTAATTCCCAAGGAACTATTTCTAGAACTTTTGTAATAGTTCTTTCGGATAATTTAGCTACTCTTTTACCTGATCAAGATGACAAACTTTGTAACACCTTAACTATAAATATAGATGATCTGCAAAGTGACAGTGGATCTGTAAACAGCGATGAATCACCTGTTAGTATAACTAAATGTATAAATAATCAAGGAAACGAATCTATAGCAGATGGTACACTTACCCATATTCCTATATCCTCCGGACAAATTACTATACCCGGTCAATGTTTTGATGCAGATAGAGCATATCAAGGCGGAGTAGTACATGGACATAGAGGATTAGATTTTGTTCCGAATCTCGTAGGATCAACAGCATACGCTATAGCAGCTGGAGATGGAGAAGTTATAGCAACACGTTCAAAATGCACTGAAGGCGACTTAACTGGAGATTGCCAAGGATGGGGAAACTATGTCATGCTCCAGCATGGTAATTCATATAAAACTGTTTATGCACATCTTAGAACTGTCTCTGTAAATGTAAATAATCAAGTACAAGGAGGCGACCAGCTTGGAATTGTAGGTACTACAGGATGGTCAACTGGAATTCATCTACATTTTGGAGTAATAGACGGAGATTTAAATACTAGTAATCCTGACAATTATTTAAATCCATGTGCTTTATCATTAGATATTTGTAATTCAGTACCAAACTCAGGAGGATGTACAGCTTCTCCTCAAAGAGTAACTCGATAAACTATGAACAAAAAAGAAATTTTTAAAATACTACAAATCTTAACTATGGTTATTATATTATTAGTCTTAGGAGTTGTTCTTTTCATATTATGGAAAAGTATTAGAACTGATAAATCTAGTAAATCAGAAGATGTAATAGCTAAATTCGGTGTTCTAAATACACCTATCGAAGAAAATATCCCCAACGCAATTAATTCTACTTTAAAAGCAGAAGTTTCAGGATTAGAAATCTCAGATATCGTCTACAAAATAGACCAAGATTCTGAATTTTTTCCTTCAAATGAATTATCAGAATCTATAGCAGAACAAATAAATCTTAATCTATCTGAAAATAAAGATAACAATCTATATTTTACAAATGGAAACGGAGATACAATCTTATCATATAATGATAATACCAAAATTATATTTCTAGGTGTCTTTCCTCCAATTACTGAACTAAATACTTCTATCACAAATGAGGATGAATTCGAGGAAATTGCAAAGCGTAAACTTAAAGAGCTTAACTTATGGCCATATAACAATAATTATTCCACTTCATACAAATATTATTTTTCTTCTGGATATGAATATTCAGAAACTAATTCAGCAGATAATTCAAATATGATAGGAATAAATTTTAAGCAAAATGTTTTTGATATACCTCTTTTTGGTAATGATACTGATGATGGTGAAATCGAAGTAGTAATTGACTCAAATCAACGAATATTAAGAATCAGTTATTCTTATAGACCAATAAATACTAAAAATACTTCTAATTATCCTCTAATATCTCTTGATACAGCTATTAGTAAAATAGAAAATAAAAAAGGTGAGTTAATTTCTTCCGTAGAGACAGAAATAGAATTGAAAACAGAAGAATTTACAATAAATGAAATTGATATGTCTTATAGAATAAATTTTAACAATCAACAGTACTTACAACCAGTCTATATATTCAAAGGAATAGACAATAATAATCAGTCTATTACAATTCTTGTCCCGGCAATAGAAGATACCTATCTTCAAAGTAGTAATTAACACTATAACATATTTATTTTTAAACAAAGCTCATTTCATTCGATTATAGGGGATTACTGATACAAATCTCCAAAACATTAACGAAGTGAAATGTTTTAGCTAGATTTGTTAGTCCCGCTTTGTGGGATATATATCTACGAAAATTCTTCACTCGCTTTGCTTGTTTGAATTTTCTAGAGCTATATAAGAAAACCCCCACTATGAAATGGGGGTTTCGGTTCGCGTACCTTTCTCAATATGAAAACTAGCAAATATACACGTTATATATAAACACGGACAAACCGTTTCAATAAATTTACTCCTGAATTTGGGAGAATAGATTTAGAATAATTATGTAAAAATAATTGCTTAGTTCCCACATTTAGAGTTTAGCATATAAATCCTTTAATAACAAAACACACCTGATTATAATGTTCTTCCTATCTAAATAATTAAATTAAACTACATGTATAAATTTCTTATCCGATCAATATTCTAATAAACAGAAGAGTCAGGAGGTGACTTAGTATATCCATGGGGCATTGATAGGTCCTTATCACTATCTTCCTCACTATCGGTATTAACTTCTGTTTGAGAGTTATAGTCTTCCTGTTGTTGATACTGTGAAGATTCAGCTGGATCTCTATAACCAGTAGTTGTATAAAAATCACTTTTATCACTAGGTTCATTAATTGGAGCTACAGGGACATCAGATGAACCTGTGTCAACTGGAGAATAATCATCATCAGATCCTCCACTTCTCCTGCTCCATATAAAATATATCAACCATGGAATCAATATCAATAGCAAAGCAACACCACATAAAATCGATGAAATAACTAATGCATTTCTATTCATCTCTACATTTAATATTGGAATAGTAATATAGTTATCGTCTGTATCTTCAGCCTGATCCTCCTCACTATCTTCTTCCTCACCTTGTATCTCAACAATTGTAAAATACCACTCTTCATTTACACTCTTTTCATTTGTATCCTGAACACTGATTTTTACTTTATGCCTACCTAAATCCAAATCTTCTTCTACTTTACACATGATCTCAGTACTCGTGACTTCACAAACAGACAAAATACTTTCATCATCAAGCTCTACTTTTACACTCTCTGTATCAATTTCAGCATCATTTGATGGGTGCATAGATGCTGAAATCAATGGATTAGTTGAATTTATCTCCGATCCATCAACTGGAGCTAAATTATTTATAGAAGGCATAGAATCATCTACACCCGAAATATCACCGTCACCTTGATCATCTTCACCATCTTCAGTATCATCATCTTCTGAATGATTTGATATATAAAACATCTTTGATATTAAAGATGTCTCATCTGACTTTGCACTATTATCAGTAATAACTATCTTTACATAATATTGTCCATCTGCAATATTAGAAACATCCCAATTCGCTTCATTCGTACCAGCAGGATATGTTCCAATCAGCTCCCAATTCTCACCATCAGAGGAATAATATAACTGAATCTGAGAAATACCTTCATTATCACTTGCTTCCCATCTAATTATATTGTTCTCCCCAGATAATACACTATTTTCAATTGGGAATTTAAATTCAATTTGAGAAACTTGATTTTCAGGTTCATGAACATTAATAGTTATAGGCTGTGTATCATAACCTCCATGATTATCATCTACAAATACTACTAAATTATACATCCCCGGAACAACTGTAGTTCCAGAAATTGTTTGGGATTCAAAAGTCATCCAGTCTGGACATCCGATAACATCATAATTTATCTTGTCTCCATCGGGATCGTTAGCTTCAATTTTATATTTAAAACTTTCACCAGTAACTAAATTAGTATCTGGTAGTATACTAATAATAGTCGGATTTTGGTTGTCATTTCTTATATAAAACTTAACTGAGGCATAATCCTCCCAATTAGAACCGCTAGAATCAATGCTAGCATCTCTTGCAAAAACCTTTATGCAATACTTATCATCTTCATATACACGACTATCAAAACTTACAACCAACCCCTTATTGCCAACCTCTTGATCATCCTCACTTATTCTATACTTATAATAAGTTGCGATATTCGATATAAAATCATCCTGCTGAGTACAATTTTCATTATATAAATCTACTTTAACATCAAAAATATTGCTACCATTCAAGTTCAAAACCACATTATCTATACCGCTATATTCTAAATTCTCTTGAGGATAAGAAATATTTACTTCGATCATCTCTCCAGTAACAGGCAAAATAAAATCACAAACTCCTCTCTTAACTGCACTAATATCAAAATCTTTATTTATACAGTTCCCACGTACATCACAAACATCAACCTCGACTGTACTTGTTTTTCCAATAAAATCAGTTGAAACTTTCCCATCTATTGAAGCCGAATATTCAAAGTTCTCATAAATATCACTACCTTTAGAAGAAATCTGTTTTACAATTGTCTCAATACTATCTTGCTTCAAATTTACAAAATCACCTTCAGAATTAACCTTGAATCTTATAACTTCTCCATCATCATCCTTTGCAATAATAGTCTCATTAAAAGAAGGAATTGGAGAGGTAATGCTGCCATCACAATCAATATTAAATTTAAAAATCTTATCATCAATAAAATCCTTAATAATAGGACTAGTATTGTCATTAATGCAATCCTCCTCACTATCATATCTTTTCCAACTGGACGGAACTAAACATCCACTATCGAACTTCTGACAATTAGCACTTCCACTTTTTTCATTATTAGATCCGACTGGATTACGTCCCCATACAGAAGAACCATCACATGAGTTAGTGTTTAAAATAAATTCTGATAAAGCATAAAGATTGCCTTCATCTTTGTCACAACCATTACACTCTGAATAAGAAGTTAATTTTGTTGCTTTAGCTAAAATTGCAAATTCATCGCTAATATCAAAATCTGCTTTACCTGAATATGTAATATATTTATAAGATTTAGAAATCCCTCCTTCTCCTTCATTCTCAACTTCATTCCCCCTACTAAACCAACTAGGAGAATTTACCTCTATAAATTCTAAATCCTCAATATTATATCCTTCCATTTTAAAGCTGTATTCAGAATAAACGTTTGGATCAAGATCTTCAATCTTACCTGTTGATAATATTAAATTACTGTTTTCTGCTTCTATTTTTAAAATATAAAGCTCGTTTCTTAATGTTAAATACAAAGACAGAGGAAATGCAAAAATCATAATCAAAAAACTAAAAGATCTAAAAGGCTTCTGAAATAAAAATTTATCAATAACCCTTAAAACTTTCTCAATTATAAGTCTAAATTTATTCTTAGATTTCAAATTTTCTAAATCTATATTACTGCCTTTTCTAGCTATATATTTCAAATTACTTTTACTTTCCATAAATTTATAGATTTTAAATTAAAAAAATTTAATCCGTCGCTATTATTTGATCTATTGTATCAGCTACTTCTTCTAATCTTCCCTGTATCGTTGAAGTAGACATTCCGCCCGAGGTAACAATTTCTTTAATCAATGCATCAAATTCATCTGCCACATTCTCCTTATCAACCATCTTCCAGCTTATTGCAGTATCTGCCATTTTAATATAAGCACCTACATATTTATCACTAATTAAATCCTCAGTCATATCCTTTCTAGGATAAATCTCTCCAAACTCCCTGGTTTCTTTACATTTATTATAAAAAGTCTCCAACTGATCCTGTTCTGAAGCAAATTTCAGAAAATCCCAAGCTATATCAGAATTTTCCGAATTTCCCGATACAGCCTCTCCCCAATAAGTTGCCCAATTTATTTCTTCGTCAGTTACAGTCGGCTGTTGGGGAACTGGAGCAATGTCATAGTCTAATGTTGCTCCTACACTATCTAAAGCATCATTCACATCAAACACTCTCCAACTTGGGGCAAACATCATTGCAAGTCTTCCTTCAGCAAACATAGTTATATCTCTAGATAAAGTCCTATCCCATACATCATGTCTTGTAGCAAACTCGGTATAAAACTTTAACGCTTTTGCAGCTTTCATATCTTCATCAGTTGCAAAATTGGTACTTCCTGAAGATCCAACTATTGAAGCTCCTTCTTGAAGCATCAAAAGACTTACAATATCAAAAGAAAAATCTACATTATCAGCAGTTCCTAGCCCAGCACCTGCTATATTTATACTTCCATCCTCTTTATACTGTGTCAATGCTTTTGCTTGTATTAAAAAATCATCCCAATTTTCCTCAGGTGTAGAATATCCCTGATCACTTAATATATCTTTATTATAATAAACTCCAATTGCATCAAACATCAAAGGTATACCATATATATCTCCGTCATCCCCTATAAAATCAACAAGTGCAGTATCATAAAAAGTTGAGGCATATTCAGTCTCAGTCATAACTGACGAAGGAAGACTAAATAAATATTCCTGAAACAAAGGTGTCCATGTATTATGAATTCTCATTATATCAGGATCGTTACTTGTATCGCTGTCACTTAAACGTTCTAAAAGTCTCTCCCTATACTGACTTGTCACCTCCTGTGGCTCAATTTTAATAGTAACATTTGGATTCTGTTGATGATATGCATCAGCAAGGACTTGCAAATCCTCTTGTTCCTCCCATAATGTCCACCATATCAATTCAACTGACTGATCTTCAGGTTCTTCAACTTCTTTATCCGACTTAAAAACTTTAGTATACAAAAGCCATCCTCCCATACCTAATGCTGCGACAAAAAGAACCGCTACTCCAATTTTTAAGATAGTTAAAACCTTATCTGTCATAAATAAATGATAATATTAACAATACTATTTATAAATTTAGCATAAAATTAAGTGGTTCACAAGATTCTGAATTAACTGCTAACTACTAAATTGTAACTTTAAACAAACGCAATTTGCGAATATTAATCAATTCTTAATTTTACTACTTAACGTTATAGGTAATTTTATGATAATATGAATCGAAATCAATTAATAATATTACTATTAAAAAATATGTCTACAATTGAAATAATTTTAAGCATAATTTTAGCTATTAATATAGGAACATCTACATATCTATTTATTAAAATAAAAGATCTCAATTCTAATTTTAATAAATTAATAAAAGGAGTTAAATCAGGGAATTTCAAAGATATTCTAATCCAACATTTAGATAGAATAGATAAAAATACAGATCTATCTTCAAGAATTAAAAAAGACCTAGAAACCTTCAAAGAATTTACTGACAGAAACTTACAAAAAGTTGGTTTTAAAAGATTTAATCCTTTTCATGAGACAGGAGGTGACCAAAGCTTCATTTTAGCATTATTGGATAATAATAATAATGGAGTAATATTATCTAGTCTACATCAAAGAGAAAATACTAGAATTTATGCAAAATCAATTGAAAAAGGAGAATGTAAAAATAAACTTTCTAAGGAAGAGAAAGAAGTTTTAAGCTCAACTTTAAATAAATAATTTAATTAAATATCAAAATGGTATTACAAGTAGATTTATCAAAACCTCCAGAAACAATAGATAAAAAAACTGAAAATCAAAAAAGTCATACACCTAAAAGGAGTTTAAAATCAAGAATAAAGCATAAAATAAAGTTATGGAAATTAAATTTTTCCAAAATGCCTACCTCTCATAAAATTATTCTTTCTATCTTTTCAATGGGATTAAGTTGTTTAATAGCTGTAGCTGTAGTCTATGGATTCGTAATCTTTACTACTCCACAAAGACAACCTATTGACACTTCGTATACCTTGCTTAAAGTGCAATCATCTAAAGAACTATCCTTTCAGAATGAGCTCCCTACACCTCCAAAGGTTAAAGATCAAGAAAATCCAATAAATGGTGAATTATATACAAAAGAAGAATTTGAACAACTAGAAGAGAAAAAAGCTTTACTTGTGATGATTGAAAATTCAACTGATGCAAGACCTCACTCTGGTCTAACAAGTGCCGACTTAGTATATGAAACACTTGTAGAAAGTGGCATAACACGTTTTATGGCTGTATTTTGGGGAAAAGAAGCTGAAAAAGCCGGACCAGTTAGGAGCATAAGAACATACTTTTTGCATTGGGCTGCAGAATATGATGACCCTCCAATATGCAATATTGGTCAGGCAGGATATGAATCTTGGGAAGATGTTATTGTCCCTGAGGCAGACGCAAGAAGCTATATTATCAAATATAATGTTAAATCATTTGGATGGTATGGTAGAAATGTAACCTGGCGAGACTATGATAAATACAATCAAGGAATATCATGGGAGCATGTAGCTTTTACTGATACAGAAACATTATGGGAAGATGCCAAAACTCTAGGATGGACTGGACCTTCAAATATAGAATCGTTAAGTTTTAAAAAAGACACAATTAAAGAAAAACGTCCGCTAACCCAAGAAATAGAAATCAAATTTATGAATTTAGGATCCGAAAATTCAAAAGTAAAATGGGTTTATGATAAAGACAGTAATACTTATAAAAGATATTTAGCAGGAGAAATTCACTATGATGAAAATAATAATAAGCAAATTGCAGCAAAAAATATAATTATACAACACTGTAAATATGCACCTACCGGAGATAGAAATGGACGCATAGTATTAACAACAATCGGAGAAGGAAATGCAGAAATTATTCTTGATGGCCAAGTAATCAATGGAACATGGAAAAAAGAAACCAGGACTGATAGAACTAAATTCTTTGATGGAGAAGGGAATCAAGTAGAACTGAATAGAGGGCAAATATGGATTGAGATTGTACCTGTTTCTGGTACAACCGAATTAGGTACAATTACATTAAATTAATAAATTTGATAGAATATTTACTTAATGTTATTTTTTAATAATCAGTTAATAATATTATGGCATCAAGATTAGAAAAATCTACTGTAACAGCAAAGAAAATTGGAATTGGCTGCGGTGTATTGATACTAATAATTCTTCTATACAACATTGGAGCAAGCATCTTTAGGAAAGAACCTGACCCATATGATCCATATCCCCAATATGCTGAAAAAAAATATAATGATATTCAAAAACTAGAATTTGAATCTTTGCAGCTAGCAGATGAATCAGAACCAAACTTCAAAATAGAAACTACAGATGGATCTCTACCAAAAATCCGTAGTATTATGAATGTATATAAAACAAAAACTCCAAGACAATCTCTTACAGCTCAAGATGATGCAGTAGATATAGCAAAATCTCTTGGTTTCAACGAAACCCCTTTAAATATTACTGAAACTGAACTTAAATGGACAAAAGAAGCAAAAACCTTAATAATCGATAAATTATATGGGGATGTATCTCTGACGACGGATTACACAAAAGACCCTGATGCCAAAAATGACCGCGAAATACTTCCTGATTCTGAACCCTATGTCCAAACAGCTAAAAATTTCTTAAAAAAAGCACATATATTCCCAAGTAATTATCAAGACTCAGATAAAAACACTGTAACTTATTTAAAATTAAATTCAAATAATGTATTTGAAAAAGCAAAATCAGCTCAAGATGCAAACTTTGTTAGAGTAGACTTTTTTCAATCTGTAGAATCTGTAGGAGTTACAATCCCTGAAGGCATTTCAGAGGAACAACAAGCTACTATAGATGATTACAGATTATTTGCGGATGTAATTACAGATAATCCTTATGAGGGTTTAATCTATATAATATTGGCAAATGAAAGCGGAGTAGATAATATATATGAACTAAAATATGTTGACTGGGAATTAGAAAGCAAATCAACTTACGATTTAATTGGAATCAGCAATGCCTGGGAAGAAGTAAAAAAAGAGAATGGATATCTTAAATCTCTTTTTGAGATGAATACTAATCCTTTTCAAGAATATACTCCACTAGATATAAAATCATTCCTACTTACAAATGTAGAAATATCTTACTACTCTTCTAGAGAGTATTTAAAATATATTCAGCCAATGTATAAATTTACTGGTATAGCAAAACTAGAAGATGATAATGGAAATGATATTGATTATGATTTCACTTATTATTATCCTGCAATAGAATTAGAAAAAAGTATAGAAACAGAAGAAAATGTAACTAACGAATAAACTGTATAAGAATAATATCTTTATGGTGTAAGATTTTCCTCAACTTCTTGTGTTATATCCTCATCAGTCGGTTCAAGTTGCCCCTCCTCATCAGATTCTTCTATTCCAATAAGTTCATCATTTTCTTCCTCTAAAGATAATTTCTTCTCTTCAAGAGCTTCTATTCTATCAAGAAGTAAAGTATTCATATCAGATTCATTTGGATAATAATTTTCTACTGTATTCTGATAAAGAGCTAGAGCCTCATCAAATTCTCCGGCATATTCAAAATAATTTCCGAGTGCAAATACAGAAAGAGAATAGTCAGGTCTCAGAGAGTAAGCTTGTATAAAAATCTGCTCTGCCTGAGTTTGTAAATCCTCATCTTCATTATACTGATAGATATATCCAAGAATAATATAATTATCCGGATTGCTCGGATTCAAATTTATAGCCTGTGAAGCAGCATATAATGTTTCATTTCCATATGACTGACCGTCAGTTAAATCTACAAGCTGCTTATAAATTAATGCCGCTGTCTCCCAATTACTCCAATTTAGATTATTTAATTCTATAGTTGTATTCAATTCATCCTTAATCAAGGAAATTAAGTAACTATGATATGTCTGCAAATTATCTGTATATTCTTCCCCAGCAGCTGGTATACTATTTCTCAATGCCTGAAGTCCAACATAAGCCATCTGTCTGTGATAATAATCTCGATTTTTATTCTTATTAATTGCTTTAACAATATGATCATTTGCCTCATCTACTGCATTAAAACCAACAGCAATTTGGGACTTCTTGTAATGAACTTCAGCTCGATAATTATTTAGAATAAAAAATATACTGATAAGAGAAAATAATATAAACACTCCTCCAAGAAAATAGGAAATAACATTCTTTTCATTTTCAATAGCCACTTTACTTTTTGAAAGTAAAAGAGAAACTTCATAGCTTTCCTTTACCCTTTCATTCTGCAAGTAATAAGAAATTATCAGAATGCCTAAAAGCAGCCACATTATAAATGATACAGAAATAGTAAATACCTCCAAAAAACTAATTACTATTATTGCCAAAATACTTAATCCAATACCAAAAACATATCCAATCTTGCTATTATTTATTTCCCTCTTTAAAATATTTTTTAAAATAAACAAAAATACCAAAATTCCCAATAATATAAAACTTGCAAAACCAATAATTCCATTATTTGATAACAAATCATATACTTGAGCAGAACTTCTTGTATAACTTTGATACCAATTCGCCTCTAAATTCTGTTCAGCAGGACGGAATCTTGCAAAATTATATGGGTAAGTATCCAAACCAGTCCCAATCAAAAATCCCTTGATCTTATACTCTCTGAATGTTTCAGTTACAATTGTCCAATCTGTATTAAAAGGTACATTTTGATATTTTGAAAAACTAATGTCACTGCTAAACATACCCCTAACTCCTTGTGAGAAGGAAAACAATACTGCAAAAACTGCGAATAATATTACCGGACAATATTTTAAAACCAATTCTTTGGTAACCGGAGCCTTATAAACAAATGATACTATGATTATAACAAGCACTAAAAACCAGATGATTACCCCATATAAGCTTAAATCAGATATGGAAGTTAAACCAATTGCAAAGAGTATTATACTTGATGATATAACCGCATAGATATCTTTTGTAAAATTTTCATCATCTCTTGAAATAAAAGATACAGCAATAGGCAAAATACTTACAAAAATAAAAGGAAGCAGATTAGGATTTCCTACTGGACTAAATATAAAGTAATTTAGAAATTCAAGAGACGGGTGGGAATTCCCCAATCCTTCAAATAAATCATAAAATATACCGAAGCTCTTTAGAATAGTAAACAACGCAAGCAAAGTTACAGACACTAATAATGATATAATTATATTCCTAACTGCCTTCTTCTTATCTGCATTATTTACAATGACATAATAAAAAAGTATTAATGCTACATTTGAAATTAAACCACCAGTAAATCGTGAATAGTAGCCCCATATACTTGTCTCTTTATTTATTGAAAAGATTACAGATATAATCTGAGTTAATAAATAAACTAAGATAGGTATATCTAAAGGAGTTCTAACTAAAGTTACTTTTTTAGTCCGAAATATTTTTACAGCCCATAAAATTATAAGAATAACTAAACCAACAATTAAAAAAGTATTTTTTGTAATCTCATAAAATTCATATGTATAATGCGTAAAAACCCATGGAATAAAAAATGTAACGATGCATATAACACTTACTATTAAAGAATCAATTTTTTTAACTTTTTGATTTACACTACTTTTCTTTAAATTATTCTTGTTCTTCTCGATGTTATGATTGTTTGATAAATGCAAGTTGTTTCTACGTATTTCAATTTCAGGATTCATGTCCACAAAAATTATAACTTATATCTAAATTTTATACTTTTATTCTAAACTTTTTTTTTAGAATATACAAATCTTTCTATATTAATTCCATAACCAACACTATTGCTTGACAAATAAGCAATATTTTTATATTCTGTAACAATAGAAAAGATATTTTGCTAACAATATAAATTCTGCCTATGATCACATCAAATATTTCACTAAAAATATCTAAAAAATATAAAGTTTTACTTCTATTACTTATACTTATTATTCTATCTTCTTTAATATTCATTCACCAAAAGGCAGATGCAGCTATTAATGAAGTAATAAATATTCAAGGCAAACTTGTAGATTCTGACGGGACTAATTTTTCAGGAGCATGTGGATCATCTTGTGATTTTCAAGTAAAAATATATGATGCATCATCCGCTGGCAACGAACTATATAGTGAATCTCATTCGAATGTTACAGTATCCGACGGTATCTTTAATATAAAACTCGGAAGTGTTACAAGTCTTGATAACGATGCTGATTTAACTGGTTTTGATAGAGATGACCTCTATATTCAAGTTGAACTTGATGCAGATGATAATGGAAGCTATGAAGAAGTATTCAGCTCAACAAGCAGACCACAATTAACAAGTGTGCCTTATGCACTTAATGCCAAATACGTAGGAGGTGTTTCTTCATCAGGTTTTATACATCTCTCTCCCAGCTCCGCTCAAACTACAGGTGATGTTTCTACTTCTCTTATCCACCTTAATGAAAATGGCTCTAGCTTTCCTAATCTCCTCGAACTTGAAGTTGCTGGTTCAGATATTTTTACTATTGCTAATGGCGGCGATATCACAACTACTGGTAATACTACTATAGCTGATGCTAAATGGGTTGGTCTAGGCAACTCTGCCGGTAGAATTGTTTTTGAAGATGATACTACTGATTATATTAACCTTTTAGATGCTAATGTCGGCATTGGTACTACTAGCCCAGAACGAAAACTAGAAATTGATAGTGGTAGAATAAGACTTTCGGGAGATCCAGTAATCGAATTTTATTACAGTTCAGCAATCAAAGCTTATTTACAATACAATGTAGGTACTGATGTGATGAGTTTATATCATTCTGATACAGGAGGATCTCAATTAAATTTACTAGCAAATGGCAATGTTGGTATTGGCACTACTAACCCAGGAGCTACTCTAAATGTTGTTGCTAATAATGCTGAAGCTAGTATAGAAACTTATAATCTAAATGGAAGCGGTTGGGCAGGCTTAGAAATGCAAAACAGTTCTGCTAGTTGGAAAACATTCTTAGGTTATTCAAATTCAGGAGATCACTTCAGAATAAATGTTAACAACATTCCGTTATATCTATTACAAAGTGGAAGTGAAAAATTCACCCTTGCAACTTCAGGCAACATCGGCATCGGGACGACAAGTCCTATTTCTATTTTAGATATCGATCCGGGTTCTGCTGGTACAACTTCTATCGGAGGAAGGAGTATTTCACTAGGAGTTAGAACAGTTGTTACTAGCGGTCGCTCAGGCTTTACTGTTCAAGTAGGTAATAACTATACAGCAGCAGATGATAACGCTGCCTTCCAATTTCTATATCCGTTTGATACCGGAGGTAACGCTGGTTATAAACCAATACGTATAGCTACTGGTAGTACACTTTCAGATGTATTCTATGTACGCCAAGACGGGCAAGGTTATTTCGCTAGCAATATAGGGATTGGAAGAACAGGTCCAACCCAGTTATTGGAAGTTTCAGCTGCTACAACTGGTCAAATTTTATTATCAGATTCAAATGACAGCTATAATGAACGAGTTACTATTGGTACTGGTTCCGATGGTGGTTTTTTAAGAATTAGAGATGATGAAGAAAACCAAAACGTACTTATCAGAGGTTATTCAAATGGCGGTATTCAGGCTTTTTTTAATGCAGGCAATGTCGGCATCGGGACTACAGGAGCTGCTTCTAAATTACACGTAATTGAAAGAGGTCAAACAGTGGCTTATACACCATCTGGTACTTCAACAAAAGGCATTATAATTGACAGTGGATTGTCTAGCGGTTCTGGCTCATACGCACACCTAGGATTAACTATTTATGGTGATGCTGACGATTACTCTTTTATACATGGAATTCATAACAGTGCTATATTAACAGAATTAGCTATAGGAACAAATTCTACTGAAGCCATAAGAATCGATGGTAGCGGCAACATCGGCATCGGGACTACTAATCCTGGAACTGTACTTGCTGTTGCTGGTCTGACAGGAACTAGCTCAGGTAGCTACCTAAGAGTATATAATAATAACATTTATTATTACTCCTCTAGTAGAGCAAATAAAACCAATATTAAAAATTACTCTGATAACTTCTATAAAATCCTTCAAGCCCAGCCCCGCATCTTTAACGACAAAGCTACTGGCGAGCGCCTTATTGGCTACATCGCTGAAGAATTTGAAGATCTTGATTTAAATAATCTTGTTACTTATGGCGCTGATGGTAAAATTAAAGGCTTAGCTTATGAAAAAGTCCCTATATACAATCTAGAAATCATTAAAGATCATGAACAAAAAATTATTGAACTTACAAACAGCTCTTTGTCCGAAGATTATATCAATAAACTTGATCAAATAATCTCTTACTATGACGATGTTCTTTTAGGAGACACAGGTTCTCTTGACTCAGTTTCTAACCTTACCATCACTGATACACTCAATGCTAATATCATCTTAGCAGATAATGTTTCTTTCAACTCTATTGAAGTCGATGACATTACTGTTAATAATAATCTCAATGTATCTGGCCTTTTAACCTCCCACCAAATTAGAACTGAAAAACTCTATGCTTTATCTAATAAAAACATTATTCTTCAATTATCTGAATCCTTTGGTGATACTGCTTTTGAAATACAAAATAGTGAGGGTGAAGTTGTATTCAGCGTAGATAGTGACGGTAAACTTTCATTTTCTTCTGACAAAGAAGATTCATCAGTTGGTACCTCTTCATTTGGCATCGGTGAGACTGAAATAACTATCGAAACATCTGTTGTAACTCCAGACTCTAAAGTCTTTGTAACCCCAAAAGCTGAAGATAACAATGTCCCAATTATAGGAGTAAAAGAAATAGGTGATGGATATTTTATAATTAAAATGGATCAGACACATTACAATAAAACCGAATTCGATTGGTGGGTGATAAACTGAGGAGTTGTTGGTTCTAAGATCTTGGCTCAAGGATTATGCTTTTATGACTTTTTTTCTTTATTTTGTTATACTTTTTTAATTAAAATAATTAATTCTTCGATATTTTCTGTTCTTAAATATTACTATGAAATACAAAACTATTAAATTTAATTTTGAGAATTTAAAAGTTTGGCAGAACTCTATCCAATTCTCTAAGAATATTTATGTATTAACAAAAACTTTCCCTAAAAATGAAATCTATGGTTTGACAAGCCAAATCCGTAGAGCTTCTATTTCAATCCCATTGAATATTGCAGAAGGAAAAGGAAGATATCACAAAAAAGAATTCATTCAATTCCTATATCTTGCTCGTGGTAGTCTTTATGAAGTTATAACTTGCTTAAAACTAGCACAAGAACTAAAGTATATCCCAAACAACCATGAACCAAGAACAAAGAACCTAATCCATCAAGCTTATGAAATTCAAAGTCAACTTTCTGGATTAACAAAATATCTTAAATCGAAATCATAATAAACCATGAACCAACAACCAAGAACAAAGAACAAATCAAAAAGAACTCTTTACTTCTTAGTAATGTTAATTATCTCAGTTCTTGTTTTTACAAACAGCACTGGTCAAATAAATGCTGATGATGTTGATTCAACAAACTATATAATCAAGGATCTAACAGTTGGAAGCGGAGGAGGGGAGGACGAGTCGAGTAGCAATTACCGTTTAGTACAATCAATCGGAGACAATTTAAATGACGATAGATTTGACTCCTCTAATTACAAATTAGGAATAGGAACTCCACTAAACTGGATGGCTACTGCTCCTTCTATTGTTTGCTTTGAAACAACAACTGATGGATCAACAAGCTGTTCAGATGCTGATGTGAATCCAGACGGAATGGTCATGCTTTGCGGTGACGGCGGCTGCTATGATAAAGCCAGATTTGAACTCAATTCTGAAAACAATCCTTCTGATACTCTATATTCTATACAGATCACTACCGATTCAGGTTGGAGTTCATGGGATTACATTGATGGAGCTACTTTTATGGTAGAAAATTCATCAAATCATGATATAAACGATTACTTAACTGAAACCTCTTGGGAAGGAACAGTTTCAAGTTTTAATGTTTTAGGATTATCCTGTGGCACAACATATTATCTTAGGGCTACAGCTCTACATGGCGATTTTACAGAATCAGATCCAGGACCTGATTCTTCTGCAACAACGTCTTATCCTCAAATTACTTTTGATATAGATATTGCTAACATAGGAGGTTCAGGATCAGAAACTTCTTCACCTTATTCGATCGATTTAGGACAAATTTCAATAGGCAGTGTAACTACAGCTACAGACTTAATATGGCTCGACCTTGGATCAAATGCCTCCGGAGGTGCAGTGATATCAGTACTTGACAACTACACCGGGCTTTACAGTCCGACTACATCGTATACAATTTCATCTTCTGACTCAGATCTCGACTCTGCATCTGAAGGATATGGGCTTCAGGAATACTCATCAACAGTAACCTATTTAGGACCTCTATCTGTTGAATCAGCATTTGGCAATGGAGGAAATACAGTAGGAGGAATATCAACAACTCCAGCTAATATTTATAATACAAGTTCTAAACCTATCTATGGTGGACGATCATCACTCTATGTAAAAGCAAAAGCAAGTAATAATGCAGAAGCAGCTAGCGACTATGAAGATGAAATTACATTTAGAGTTGTAGGTACTTATTAGACTAATCTTTAATTTCTAATTATCTATAAATCCTTTTAGCCTTAATTCTTTTGTATATAAATAACAAAAATAAAACTATTAATACCAATCCAATTAATCCGTAAATAATGTATTGCTCTGGAAAAACATAAAATTCAATCTCTTCATATTTACTTTCATTTTGGTCCTTTTCTGTATAGATATTCAATATCCCCTTATAATTACCAATAGGAGGGAAAAATCTAGAAATAGTATCATCTGTCCATTGTAAATAATCACTCATTACCTGACCAGGAAGTAAATATACCATCTTATCATTTATTGTTAGGGTTTTACTTTGCCTTTTACCTGTTGGATCTTCTAAATAAATTGAGCCTCTTGGCTGTAAATGTATATCCCCTGTATTCTTTATAAGAACACTAAATTTCACCTCTGGTCTAGTAAACAATTTTTTATCAACTGAAAAATCCTGTATTTCAATTTTACCTTCTGCTTTCTGAGCATTCTCATCTAACACAGAAAGATATATTATCTGACCTATCTCTCTTCTGGATATAACTTCAATGTCTTCTTCAATTGACGAAAAATAAAAAATGATAGAAGGATAATATCCTATATTCTTTGCATCATCTGGTAAATTTAGTTCACTAATAAATTCAACAGTTTCTTGAGGCTCAATTATAAACGGAATATTAGTTTCAGGATTTAACCATATAGCTGGACTAGATGATGTATCCTCTGTTACTGATATTCCATCCTCAACATTCTCATTGATATTCACATTTCTATATGTTACATCAACTTGCAGCCTAATATCATTCTCATTCTTTATATAAGTGCTTATACTCTTAGTATCTCCAGCTTCTAATGATAAAACATTAAACGAGGGCCAAACAGTTAAACCTTCATATAAATCATCTTGGGATTCCTCAGCATAAACACTAGATCTAAAAATTATACATAAAAAAACAAATATAAACATCCATAATTTTAATACTTTTGAAATATTTCTCTTACATATATTTTCTTGCACCTCTATTTCTCCGTCTTTTATATAAAATAATTATGAAAATCAATATCAATACTACTATCAAGATCAGTCCCCATGGAATAATCCAAAATTCAATACTCTCCTCAGTCGTAACTCTTTCGTTATTAACAGTATGACGAAGTTTTAAAGTTGCAGTATATTTCCCAAAATACATCTTGGGAAATTGATCCCAATTGAAAATAAATTTATTACCATCCTTTGTAATAAAACCATTATTAAATTCTTCAAAATATTCTCTAATGCTACCTGGTAAGACTAAATTAACATCCTCATTTACTTTTATTGTATCAACTGTCTTAGTAATATCACCTTTATGTATAAATATATTTCCTCCGACTTGTGTATGAATATTACCTGTATTTTTGTATCGTATTGAAAAATTAACAGGCGTAAAGTCATAAAAAGTTTTATCGGTTTTAAAATCAACTATCTCGCCGTTTTCATTTTCATCCCCAGTAACTTTTATGAAAAGTAATGAGGCTATACTCTTTGAGACCTCAACATAATCCCTGTCATCTCCAGCTTCTTCAGTATATACTAATGCAACATAGTGTCCGCCTGGTTCAGCATTTTCAGGTACATTTATCTCAAAGTGTGACTGCTTTCCTTCACCAAAATTAATATTGTATTCTGTTTCTGAAAAACTAATCCAATCAGCAGAATTAAATTCAATTTGTAAATCCTCATTGTAATAAAATTCAGGATCTCCTGTTTCACCTCTCTGCCTGAAATTAAACGAAGTTGGATAATATCTGACCAAATTGCCATGCTCAAAATCATTCTTCAACTGTAGTGATCCGTTATATACTTCTCCAGGGTCAAGTTCTAAATGTATAATTGCTGGATTAATAATAATTCCCCAGTATGTTCTTTCTACATCTTGAGCATTAACATCAGAAGCCACTAAATATAAAAATAATGTTAATATTCCAATAAATATTATAAATTTCTTCCTGGTCATATGAAAGTATTCAAGATAATCTATTAAAAAGAATATAGCATATATACAAGAAATATCAACTCTATATTAAAAAATAGAATTAAAATGAAGCTGAAGCATAATAAGAAATTGTATGTGAATAATTACCGGTATTGGTACTATTATCTATAGCTGCTCTATGGGTCACTAATGCAGTATTTGTTGTATCAGGTGATGACGGACTATTCGGACCATCACTAGTATATAAATTTGTTTTAGAAGAGATTGGTATAGGTGTGTCATCATCATTAAAATCTCCAGATTCAGTTATATTTCCTCCAGTTGCAGATCCTCCATTAAAAGCTATACCATAATCTTCAGTCCCAGCTCCAACTGTATTATTCTCAGTCACAGGATCTATATCTTCTGAATCCGCTACATCACCGGAACCACTTCGTCTTAAATCTCCATCAGAATCAATCTGAACTGTATATCCCGAAGAAGCATTCGTCGCAGGCTTCAACCTATATTCACAAGTACTAACACTTGATATATCTAGTACTCCTAAATCACAAGCATTTGTATCAGATGTATCGGTAGAGTTTCTTATTGCAAAAGATAAAGTAGGCTGTACTTCCCCTGTCACTGTAACATCATTATCATCTCCAACATATATTAAAGCTGAGCCGTAATCATTATCATTATCATCATAAAACGAAATTGAATAGATACCTGCTACAGTATCATTTTGAAAATTTAAACACATTTCAGCATCAGTTCCTGTAGCTTGTGTAGTAGCCGCCGATACTGTATATACAGCACCCGATGTTGTAAAAGATCCAAATGATCCATCAGTAGTTGTATCTTGATCAAGATCATCTGTTGCTGATGCACAGTCATCAACTGCAGATACAACTGAAGGTGAAATAACTATTGTTATTATATCTCCTATTCCAAATTCAGTTGAACTTGGAGTATAGTCAAAAGTAACATCTGTATCTGTAGAAGCATCAAACTCTCCATCAGTTGGAGAGGTTACATCTAAAGAAACTCCTGATGCATAGATTGGACTGCTGTAAACGAAATATTGAAAAAATACAAACATGATTAAAACAAGAAGTGCAAAAATACTTTTGTTTTGTTTAACAGGCAGTTTTGACATATTGATTACATATCAATTTATTGTTGCATAAACAATCTATAAAATATTCCTCTAATTGTCAAGTCCCTTTCATTATATACTTTCTTTAAATTTGTTAGCCATGTCAACTCCATTATCACCACTTCCCCATTAACTCGCAAAGCAAGTTCTAGGGAGTGACAGAACTTATTATGCTAAATCATGCGAACAGATAGGCCTTCATATTTTTGTTTATTTATTATTTATTGACAAAATCATATAAATTACTTAGTATATATTTAACTTCATTCACATAATCTTTTTAACCTTTTATGTATATAAAATCTGTCCTTAAAAATGAATCTAAAACTAGATATATTTTAATAGGTATTTTACTTCTACTTATATTTCCAATTTATACAATATTATTACAAAATAACACATCTGCAGCTACAGGTATTTATGAAACAATAAATGCTCAAGGCAAACTTGTAGATGATGACGGCACAAATGCTTCCGCAACTTGTATAGGGACTAATTCATGTGATTTTAGATTCACCATTTATGATGCTGATTCGGGTGGTAACAATTTATGGCAGGAAACTCACTCTGATGTAACAGTAACAGATGGTATATTTAATGTAAAACTCGGAAGTGTTACATCATTAAATGATGTTGATTTAGAAAATTTCAATAGAGATGACCTTTGGGTTGAAATAGAATTAGATGAGAACGGAGATGGAGACTTTACTGATCCAAATGACCAAACTTTTAATCCTAGAACACACATGTCATCAGTTGCTTATGCATTTAATGCTAAATACGTAGGAGGAATTGCCTCATCCGGCTTTATACAGCTCTCTCCCAGCTCTGCTCAAACTACCGGCAATGTTTCTACTTCTCTTATCCATCTTAATGAAAACGGTACCGGTTCGCCTAATTTGCTTGAACTTGAGGTTGCCGGCTCTGATATTTTTACTATTTCTAATGGAGGTGATATAACTACTACTGGTAATACTACTATTGCTAATACCAAATGGATTGGTCTAGGCAGCTCTGCCGGTAGAATTGTTTTTGACGATGATACTACCGATTACATTAATCTTTTGAATGCTAATGTTGGTATTGGTACTACCGTACCAAACTTTACACTTGATATAAATGGAATAATTGGTATAAATGCAAATCAATTGATATACCATGCAGACGCACTTGATAGCTTTACTGGAACACTATTCATTAGTAATGGTGGCGGAAGCCTATCACATACTAGTGGAGATCAAGCCTACTACAATACAGCTCTAGGAATCAACTCTCTACTCAGCAACACTACAGGATTTAGTAACACTTCCATAGGAACAGATGCTCTTTATAGTAATACTTCAGGAGGAAATAATACTGTACTAGGGTACAGTACTCTATATAGCAATACCACAGGTGAAAATAACATTGCAATTGGTGTAAATTCACTTTATACAAATACTACAGGAAACGATAATATTGCAATAGGCTATGGGGCTCTTTATAACAATACAGCTAGTGATAATGTAGCTATAGGAAATGCTACACTATCAGCAAACACCACTGGTTCTTTGAATGTCGCAATTGGATATTATGTGCTCTTAAATAACACCACAGGTAATTATAATACTGCCATAGGAACTTTAGCTGGAGAAAATATTACAGAAGGCGCAAAAAATACTTTTGTAGGTTATCAGGTTGGCTCTGGTATAACTACAGGAAGTAATAATACTATTATAGGAAGCAGTGTTACAGGTCTAGCCTCTGATTTAAGCAATAGAATAATAATTGCTGATGGAGCAGGAAATATTAGAATTTATTCAGATAACAACGGTAACATTGGTATAGGTACTACAAGTCTTAGTTATCTCTTAGAAGTTAATGGTACCCTTCAAGCAGATGACTTTTATTCAGAAGATGGTACTCAAGGCGGTTCTACTACTACAGGTGGATTAACCTTTAAAGACGGTCTTTATACTTCTGGTTCTATTTCTAGTAGTGCTGAGTGGACAGATGGAGGAAACTATCTTTATCCTTCAGATAACACCGGTCAGGAATATATTTACATTGGTGGTAATTCTGATGGAACAGCTGAGATTAAACTTAATTACTCTGGCATTTCTTGGTTTACAGGTGGTAATGTCGGTATTGGTACTACTAATCCAAGTGCTAATCTTCACATTTACAGAGCTTCTTCCAGTTCCAACTTCTATGTCGAGTCAGACCTTGATACTGGTGAAGCCGGCTTCGAAGTCCTTGCTGATGATAGCTCTAATATCGTTATGCGTAAATACGGCAGCAACAAAGCAGGTACTTATCATGATGTTAGCCTTCAAGGCTTAGGCAGAATTGCTTCCAATAGCACTAATTTTATGATTGATACCATGCAGGATGGTAACATCATCTTTGCTAAAAGCACTGGTGAAACTATGCGCATTAATACCAGCGGTAATGTCGGTATTGGTACTACTAACCCTATTGCTAATCTTCACATTTACAAAGCTTCTTCCAGTTCCAACTTCTATGTTGAGTCAGACCTTGATACTGGTGAAGCCGGCTTCGAAATCCTTGCTGATGATAGTTCTAATATCGTTATGCGTAAATATGGCAGCAACAAAGCTGGTACTTATCATGATGTTAGCCTTCAAGGCTTAGGCAGAATCGCTTCTAATAGCACCAATTTTATGATTGATACCATGCAGGACGGCAACATCATTTTTGCTAAAAGCACTGGTGAAACTATGCGCATTAATACCAGCGGTAATGTTGGTATTGGTACTACCAACCCAGCAGCTAGACTTACTAGTTTCGGAACTGAAGGAAACCCAGCTACATCAGGAACTACTATCACAGGGCATTTTGCAATAGGAGGTTACTATAATAACAATATCCTAACTATGGGAACACAAAATGCATCTCCTTATGGCTCATGGTTACAAACAACCAACATAAGCGATCTATCAATTGAATATCCTTTACTATTAAATCCTAATGGAGGCAACGTCGGCATCGGGACTACTACACCCTATATAAAACTTAATGTAAATGGTGTAATAGGAATAGGTAATGGTTCTGATGCTTATGCTAATCAAGGACATTCAGTTGAATTGCTAACTGATACAACATTTGGTGGTGTAAATGATGTACATACTGGAGTTAGAATGTACGCTTACGATATGAATGGTTGGGGTACCGCAAAACTAGGTATACAAACAAGTACAAACTGGAGAACTTATGAAACATCAGCTATTATTGGAAATGATTTAGCATATTTTAGCGGTAACGTCGGCATCGGAACGACAAGTCCAATATCTCAATTAGAAATTGTAGGAGATTCAGCTGGAGCATCTTCTGTACCAGAATTAGCACTTACAGGGGGAGGGTATAATATGTCAGACCTCTATGTGATGAATAGCTACAACGTTAATACTGGAGTAGGATATGCCGCAAAGGTTATAGGAGTGAACCTTCAAAATAGATTAGGAACTGGGAATCAGGTTTATTTAAGGGCAAATTCTGGTGGGATTACTTCTGCAGGAGCAATATATCTAGGTTCAGATGATGTAAATCAGGGAGTTTTTGGTGTCCTCGGTGCAACAGGTGCTCCAGGAACAGAATTATCACACCTGCTAACAGTAAAATCTAACGGCAACGTCGGCATCGGAACGACTAACCCTTCAGGAACGCTACAAGTACACGCAGCTTCAGGATACAATTCACAACTATATTTAAGTGATGGTGATGTTGCACATGGTATGACTTCAAAAGTACCCACTAATACTTATGCGCATCTTGATCCAGCTTCGAGTACTGCTGGTGGCTTATTTATTGAAGGCTTATCTGATACAGGAACTAATGAAGGTTTGTTTTTTAGCGGTGTCTTAGGAAGTTCAAACCCTACTGACTCAGTTCCCGCATTCGTCATACGAGGTCAAAAACAAAATGGTACAAGTGCTCAGGCATTAGGTAGTAATGAAACCGTTTTACAAATAAGGAACCATAGTACAAACCTTGTTACAATCTTAGGAAGCGGCAATTTCGGTATAGGAGATACTACTCCGGATTATGATCTTGATGTTCCAGGTACAATCTATGCTGGTACAAGAGCTGGTGATCCTATTGATGTTGCTGAATGGATAGAAGTACATTCTTCAAATATCAAAAATGGGAAAAATACAATTAAAAAGGGAGAATTAGTATGTGCTAGTAATGATGACAACAAAGCCATAAGATGTAACAATACCAACAATGACATTCTTGGCATTGTCTCTACAAAACCTCATCTTATCATGGGAGAGGAACAATTTGATCATGATATATCTGTTCAACTTGCTCTTGCTGGTAGAGTTCCTGCTATTGTTGCTGCATTTAATTCTTCATCTTCTATAAATAATGGTGATTCAATTACTTATTCACCTATCTCAGGTATTGGAATGAAAACTACAACAACAGGTCCAACTGCTGGTAAAGGTTTAGAATCAACATCTCATTGGAATGAACATAATTGTTCTGTTGTTAATAATGTTGATAGTATTAACTGGCCTAGCGATGATGGAACAAACCCTTCCAGGCCTTGTTATCGTATTCCTGTCTCATCCTTGGATGCTTCTATTAAAGATATTATCAAATCAAGGTACAATTTATCTGATTCTGATTACTTCTATTTAGGTAAAATAATGGTTTTTATCAATGTCTCATGGCATGAAACTGAAAAATACACCTCTATACTCAATAATATAATCTCTGATTATGACAATGGTCTTTTAGGCGGTTTAGGCGGTTCTGGTACTCTCGATTCTATCACCAACCTTACCATCACCGATACACTCAATTCTAATATCATTTTATCAAACTCGGGAGTATTTAATTCCATTGAAGTTGATGATATCACTGTTAATAATAATCTCAGTGTTCATGGTCTCTTAACCTCCCACCAAATTAAAACTGAAAAACTATATGCATTATCAAATAAAGATATCGTTCTTCAATTATCAGAATCTATAGGAGATACTTCTTTTGAGATACAAAACAGTGAAGGTGAAGTCGTATTTAGTGTAGATAGTGATGGAAAATTGTCATTTTCTTCTGATAAAGAAGATTCATCAGTTGGTACTTCTTCATTTGGCATCGGTGAGACTGAGATAACTATTGAAACAAGTGTCGTAACCCTTGATTCCAAAGTCTTTGTTACTCCAAGAGATGATATAGGAAACACCACACTTTATGTTGAAGAAGCTGAAGAAGGTAGATTTAAAGTAATCATGGCTGATCCAAAAAGTTATGAAGTCAAATTTGACTGGTGGGTTATTAATTGAGGAGTTGATTGTTGCTGGTTCTGGGTTCTTGGATATTGAATGTTGATGATTAATATAATTTAGTTGATTAATGATTAATATGATCGATGGTTTGAGATTAAGTCACTCGAAATGATTGAAACAATCAACTTGTTTTTTCCATTATAATGAATTGAGCACTTTTTAATGTAATCTTATTACAATTGTTAAATCATGGGTGTGGGGGAATTACGTGGTGGAAATATTAACAGTCGAGAGTAATCCGCCAGACATTAATTCCTCCACGATTTTTGTGGTACTTTTTATAAAAAAGTACCAAAGTACAAATTTTTACAAAAAAGCTCTAAGATATATCTTACAAAAAGATGTCAGTTCTATTATTATCTCATCCCATTCTACGCTACAAAGAAACCATAATGTAAATAAAGATAAAACACTTTTAGAATAATTCCTCAATCTATAACTTATTACCATTTTTTGTTATACTGTATTAGTTTTGAAATAATATATAAATATTGAATCTTAATCGTTCTATGAACTTACAACCTCGAACCAAGAACAAAACAACCAAAAACTTTTTATTTATCGGAATCTTTACTTTAATAGCTCTTATTTATATAACAAGAGCTAATCTTATTTACGCTGATGATGTAAGTTCCGACGATTTCCAAATAAAAGATTTCACACTAGGAAGCGAAGGAGGAGAGGAACAGTCAAGTTCGGATTTTAGGCTCATGCAGTCTATAGGAGATAATCTAAATGATGAGCGTTTTACCTCTACTAACTATAAACTCGGTGTTGGAACTACTTTCAACTGGATGGCAACGGCTCCTTCTATTACTTGTTTTGAAACTACAACTGAAGGCTCTACAAACTGCTCTGATGCTGATGTCAATCCTGACGGCATGGTAATGCTTTGTGGAGATGGAGGATGTTATGACAAAGCAAGGTTTGAATTAAATTCAGAAAATAATCCTTCTGATACTCTTTACTCTGTCCAAATAACTACTGACTCTGGATGGAATTCATGGGACTTTATTGACGGTTCCACTTTCTTAATTGAAAACTCTTCTAATCATGACATTAATGACTACTTAACTGAAAGCTCTTGGGAAGGAACAGTTTCAAGTTTTAATGTTTATGGTTTATCTTATGGAACGACATATTATCTCAGAGCTACGGCTCTCCATGGCGACTTTACAGAATCAAATCCTGGTCCAGACTCATCAGCAACAACAGCTCAACCTCAGATTACATTTGATATTGATATAGCTGGAACAGGAGGTTCAAGCTCAGAGACATCTGCACCTTATACAATAAATCTCGGGACACTCAAATATGGAAACATCACAACAGCTTCTGATTTAATTTGGATGGACATAGGAACAAATCTAAATGGCGGAGCCAAAATATATGTTAGAGACAGTTACTCTGGTTTGTATAGCTCCTCACAATCATATACTTTAAGTTCATCTGATACTGATCTAACTTCAAATACAGGTTACGGACTACAGGAATACTCTTCAACCGAATCTTATCTAGGTCCATTAACTGTTGAATCTTCATTTGGAAATGGAGGAAATATTGTAGGAGGTATAGCTAATTTAATATACTCAGAACCAGTTTATAATACAAACTCAAATCCGCTTTATGAAGGAAGATGCAGTTTGTACATAAAAGCAAGACCTGCTGAAGATACTCCAAAGTCAGATGATTACACTGACAATATAATAATGACTGTTACTGGAGATTATTAAACTATAAATATCTTCTCTTTAAAATTCTAAATAAAGAAATTCCAGCCAAAATTAAAGCAAATACCCCGATAATTATAGCTATATGTTTTAATGGCACTATATAAAAATATGTCTCTGCCTGCGATACAGCTGTCTTATCTGAATTATGGTAAATTTCTGCAACTGCTGTATATTTACCAAAATCTGGTATCAACTTGAAATTACTCTTTCTACTCCACGGTATTCTTTCCTCAAGTTTCTGTCCCTGAATTAAATAAACATATTTATCATTTACTGTTAATGTATCAGATAAAAGCATCCCATTTCTATCATAAATATGAATACTCCCTCTGGGATGAATAAATGTGTTTCCAGTATTTTCAAGTATTAAATTAAAAACAGCTTCAGTAGAAAAAATAATTTTCTTATGGACATTAAACTCATTTATACGGGCCAGTGAACTCATACTCTTATCCCCACTATCTGAAACATTTAAATATATCAAAGAACTTATAATATCTGTAACTTCAACTGTTGTTTCTTCTTGTCCAGAAAATTTCGTTTTGTAAAGAATAACCGGATAATAACTTTTAATCTCAGCATCACTTGGAATAGATAATTTAAACAGGAATTCTTTTACAGAATTAGGTTCAATCTCATAATCTGTATCTTCTGACGAAAGCCACACAGCTGGCTTTTGACTACTTTCTCCTTCTTTTATTACTAATCTATCTTCGTTAACAAGTGATTCTAAATTTATATTCTCAAAAGATATATCAATATATAACTTTTCATTTGTATTATTCCTCAATTCAGCTTCAAGATATATTTCTTCCCCACACGTAGTATCTATCTCATAAACAACAGGAGACACAGTTATCGCCTCGACATCATCATAAGCACTTATAGAATCTGCATAAAAAAATATCAAAAGTAGTGAAATTCCTGTTACTAAAATTATTTTCTTCATATATTTAAAATTCAAATACTAAAAAACATCATTTCTTTCAATTTCTTCAGATTGATATTTTTTTATTCCTTTTTTGCGCCATTTCTTAAATTTTTTCCATATTATGATTAATATCAAGACAACAAATGGAATAATTAACAATTTCCATGGTATTACCCAAAATGAAGTAACTGACTGTATATACTCCATACCTTCATTTTCCTCCCAAGCAATATTTAATTGAGCATAATACTTTCCAAATCGAAACTTTTTTAATTTATCAAATTGAATATCTAGTTTTCCCGACTCATCTCTAGTGACAAATGCATCGCTCCAATCATCTTCAAAATTTTTGCCTGCATCAACAAATATTCTTTTCTTACCGTCATTAAAGCTAATTGACCCAGCATTATCAGCAAAATCTTTATTCTTAGATATGAATATTTGTCCTACAGGAATAACATGAACATTTCCTTGATTTATTATGTGAGTATAAAATCTAACCGGAAGATACTCATATATCATTTTATCCGTCTCAAAAGAAACTATGCTCAAATTCTTCAATTCATCGCCAATGCCAATATAATTAATAGAAATCGGTATAGAAATTTCAGGAGTAATTCCAACCCCACTATCAAGCTCTTCTTGCGATTGAGTAGTAACAACTAATTCGAGATAATATCCATTAGTTGGTAATCCTTTTGGTATATTTATATTAACATCTAAATCAACTCCTTCACCTTTTTCCAAATAGAACTCATTTGGCACAAACTCAAGCCAGCCGTCTTTCTCAAAAGAACTCCTATAATCTGAATCAGAATTTACAGGCACATAATACTCTCCATTTTCATCTATCCCAATTTCACGGCTGACAACATAAAAATTTCCATCTTCAGATCTATGGTTCGTCACTCTAAATGTTTCCTCTATCTCTACACCTTGGCCTATATTCTTAGACAAATACGAAGGAGCAACTACTATACCTGTACTGGATTCTTGTGCAGAAATACTATTAAAAATAAAAGTTAAAAATACTGTAAAAAAAATTATTGATACAACTAATTTACATTTTTTCATACTAAATAACTCCTGAAATTATCAATATAAGTATATCTATGGTTCTATAAGTAGTCAATTTATAATTAAATAATAAGGTAATTTGATAGCAATTATGAAGGGACTCTGTAGCATGAATTCTAATAGATTCTGCTCGTTCTAAGCTCCAGCTTGGAACCAACAATATTAAAACATTTCCCTAAATATCAGCCTTGCATGTAAATATTAGGGTATCAGTATAGTCATTTGCAATTGCAGAATTCTCACCAGCAGTTGCATTAACATTAAAGTCAGCTGTAATTTCTGAACATTCAGCACTTCCCGAATTCCCGATATCATCTCCGTATAAATCAGTTCTCATCGGTCCGACATCTGTCGTTGCAGTACCTCCAGTAAAATCACTCTCAGCAGTAAATGAACCACTTCCTGCTGATGTATTGCCATTATAATAAATACCAAAACACGGTGTAGTTGCCTGGCAGTCAGAAGTTGTTGCACTTATAGTCCTTTCAGAATCCGAACCATCAAGCAAATCTGTTTCTGTAGTAGAATACAAACCATTATTTGAAGCATCACTTCTATAGTACCAAACCATACCTTCAGATCCATTTGTACCTCCCTGTATCTGTATGTCATCTGTTGAAGATGTTACAGTACCATAAGTTAAACTTCCTAAATCAATTGCATTATCACTTCCAGTAGTTGTAGTTACATCACATCTTACAAATGAACCTACATCTGCACTAATCACAATTTCATCATCATCAACTATAGGTAAAATCATTGATCCTGTATCAATATTGGTTGGGTTACTATCTCTAGTAGTAACAGTAACACTATAGTTGCCTGTCGAACCCGGATTATCTATTCCTGCAGTAATGATAAAGCAGTAAGTCTGACCTTGAGTTAAATCACCAGATGCAAAAGTTACAACCTGCCCTGACACACCGGTCGCAGCTGAACCTATACTTGGCCACGCGTTCGTACATTCACTATCCCAACTTGAAATACCAGAAGTAGAAACTGTAACATTAGCCGGAGTGCCATCAACAGTATAACCACTAGCAAATGTTACCTGAACATCACTCTCGGTATCATCAGTTACAGCATCAGCTTTTACTAAGAAGTTTACATCCGTGACACTGGCTTCAATTCTAGAAGGTCTTATAGAGAACTCAGTAAACGAAGCAGCATGTAATTTAATTGGATAAGATACAAACGCTAATAGTAAAAACACAATTGATATTGTAAAAACATTCTTTACTGACTTCATAGGCAGTAGCAAAAATTAATTTTATAAATATATAATAAGTAATGAAAGGGAAAATGTCAACTCAAATAATGTTTTTCATCTAATAAAAAAATAATCTGTATCAATTTTAAACACTTAAAAAAGTCGTCCAAGCAAGATTCTAATATATAATAATATTATTCTGTATATAACAAAAGATATAGTCTTGCATTAATTTGGTAACCTGCTTTTCTTATTCTAGGTTTACGATATATTGAAAGATCCCTTGTAGAAGGTACCAGCAAAAGATATGCTTCTTTAATCGGTGAACGATTTCCTCTTTTCCCCCTATTACTTAAATATTCTTCAATACTTGTTAATAATAATTCTGTCAATTGATCATATAATTGTGAACAATCTAATATAGAATGAGATATGATATTATTAAATAAACTTTCTATAAGATTTCTAAAATCAGGTTCTATCGACAATAAGCCATTGCTTATTTCAAGTTTTAAAATTAACGATCCTTTACTATTTCCTTTAATAGCTCTTGATATGCTTTCTCTCTCAGATACATTTATTATACTAAGAACCCAATTCCTATTGAAAATATTTATAGACACCTGACGAACCAAATCACACTCCATTAGTATTTCAACTATATCACAAGTATCAATTCTTGATTCTCCATCTCCTACCGTCCTATCTATATCTGCTGTTGCTAAAGCCATGATAATAACTATTTACTAATCTTATTCACCCTTCCAAGGTTTGATTTGATCTTCATGAATTAATGGGCTTTGTCCACATACATCACAATGAACTTGTACTGAATGCCCCTGAACTAATATAACTTGTGCTCTGTGATTAGCACAATCAGCACAGCCTGGTTCATAACCTGATCTATGTGAAGGTATTTCCACTATTTCCCCAATACAAAATCCTGCATTTTCTTCTATAGCTTCTCCTCCCTGTTCATGCAAAATTTTATATAATAAAATAAAATCTATCCCATAATCATATCACAATCTTCCCTTGACACAAACAGAATAAGAATTAATAATAAGTAAATATCTTTTATAACTTTGGACATGAAAAAAGAGAAAATAATCAATTTGATATTACTTATCCTAATACCCCTAATCGGCGGAGCTTTCGCTAGATATTACAGAACAAATGGTATGGTTTCACTTCTACTTATTTATGCTGCTCCATCTGTCTATATCTCAATTAAAAATCCTAAACACGTCGCAAAAACAACTCTCTTTTCATTTTTTATAGGTATCCCACTAATTATTATTTTTGATTTCATTTCTCATTATACAAACACATGGGAAATTTATAACACAATTTTCGGTTTCAGGCTCTTTAATTATGTAACTATAGAAAACATGCTGTGGGCTTTCTTCCATCTTTATTACACTATCTTTTTTTACGAACACTTCATTGATAAACCAGAAAAAAATAAGATTAAAATACTTCCTAGAATGAAATATATCCTTTCAATTATTTTAGGGTTATTTATTACATTTATCGGACTCTATTTTTTCTCTCAAAAAACCTTGTTTATTCACTATTTCTATATGTTTTTAGGAATAATAGTAATAGTGATTCCAACTACAATCTTTCTTGTTAAATACCCTAAGTTCATCAACAAATTTACTTTAGTAACAGCTTACTTTTTCTTTTTTTCAATTCTAGTAGAATATGTTGGATTAAAAAACAACATTTGGAATTTCCCAGGAAATGAATTCATCGGGTGGGTTCAATTATTTGGAGGTAAATTCCCTTTTGAAGAACTATTCTTTTGGATGATGCTTTTTTCCGGAGCTATACTATCATTCTACGAGTTCTTTGATGATGATCGCAAGTAGCTTGCATTTAAATTTCAACAACTCTTCCTGATGCTCTTATTCTATCAAGTACTAACATTCTATCTGTTTTAACAATAAAAGGAGGAATTTCTCTTGGTTTCCCGAGGACTTCATACTCATGAATGAAAAAATCATCTATAACCCCCTCTACAAAACCTTTTAAATATTCAATCCAAATATCCTCCTGATAAGGATCCCCCATATATTCCAATATACGACAATCAATAACATATTGGGATCCTGAACTTGGATAATTACTACTTTTGATTTTATCTACAGCTTCTTTCCAACTCATATATTCCGACATTTCTGTTAACAGCATAAACAAATCAAATACAGCTAAAGGTAATTCATCGTAATATACTTCTGAAAATTCAATACCTCTATAATACATCCATGGTACTCGATATAATAATTTTTCTGGGCTTCCATCAGTAGTTCTTCTACATATAAAACGACTAAAAAAAGTTGGATGAGTATAGTAAGTATTTACAGGATCCATTCTTACTCCAAGCAAACTTAATCCTAATCGTACATAATCAGTAAACTCATGTGGTATACGATATAAGACTCGTTGAGCAAAATTTCGAAAAACTTCTCTATGTATGTATCTTCTCGCTTCCAAACAATCGATTTCGCTAAATTTAACTAGATCAGAATTCACATATATTATAGGTGTACTACTGTATGGTGAACTCCAAAAAGCTCTACAGCCGGCTCTTGCAGCTTCTCTTTGTATTAGATTCACAAATTTATCAGGATTAATATCAGGATCTAATATATCTTGATACGCTTTACAGGCTTTTAATTAAATTTCTAGTCCGCTTCTATATCGAAATTTTATTCCTTTTTGTAGTAACGTTTCTACCCCAAGTGACTCTAATGCATCATAAACTCTAGGAAATAAACCTTTTACTGCATTCCCAAATGCATCTTGTTCGTAAGCTAGATTTTCTGTGTTCATACATAAAAACATTAATTAATCCTATAATATTATAACACAGTAAATATAAATTCTTAAAATGCTTAAAAATACTATTTTAAATACCATAATCACTGTATAATTTACAAAAATGAAAAAATATCTCAAAATAGCACATATTTCATTTCTAAACTACCTGGAATATAGATTTGATATACTATCCAACCTTTTAATGAATTTACTAGGAATAGGAACTTCCTATTTTATTTGGCATAAGCTGGCAAGTGATTACTCTCAAATAGGTAGTTATAACCAAAATGAAATCATAAGCTACTATTTAATTTCCTGCCTTTTTATAGGGTTTATAAATCCCAGGACTGCAAAGCGTTACGAAAGACTAATAAAAGACGGAGGACTATCTAACCTTCTCATTAAACCTCTGAATGAAAAGTTAAGTATCTTTTTCAAAGAAATAGGAGGTCAATCATTTATAATTTTGCTTTCAATCTTAGTTTTTTCAATACCAATATATTTAATACCCGGGATTAGAAACGAATTAAATATAAATCCCAGCTCAATATTTTTTACATTGATCTTTATGGTATTATCTAATTTATTTTTATATCTAATGTATTCAGCTATCGGTGTTTTTTCATTTTGGACCGACAGCGGAGGCGGCTTGAGAAATATAATCATTAACTTAATAATTATTCTTAGAGGGAGCTGGTTTCCTCTCGATTTAGCACCAACGTCTGTTCAGAAAATTCTTTCTCTTATTCCATTCCAATATGCTATGTATTATCCAGTCAAAATTCTAACTGGTGAAACAAATGTATCCTTACACATCAGAGGTATAGTTGTATTAATCCTATCGATACTTGCATTTGGTTTATTAACTAATTTCTTATGGAAGAAAGGTATTAAAAAATACGAAGCTTATGGAAATTAAATTGAAATAAAATCATGTTTAAAAACATAAAAAAAATAATAAAAGTTGAATTAATTTTGATAAAGCTTAATTTTGAATCCTTTCTTTTCTATAGATTGAATGCACTTTTGATATTCGTAGGTTCTGCATTTTATAATCTAGGCGCTATTTTATTTATCCAATTTTTATTTAATAATATCACCAGTTTTGCTGGATATGATAAATGGGATTTATTGTTATTTTACGGAATCGGACAATCACTAGGATTCATATATTTATTTTCTACTAATCCAAATAAATATAAATTCGTAAATATGGTAGATAATGGTAATTTAGATTTAATTCTAACGAAACCCCTTAATTCAATTGTCTATTCAACTCTTAATAAATTTTCATTTGAGCATCTCATTGGACTCATACAGCCTGTAATGATAATTATTTATGTTTTTTCAAACAAAACCTATATGTTCAATCCAGCAGGAATTATAATTGCTCTTTCATCAATCTTTATTTCTATCATTTTATCCCATTTAATAAATGTAATTACTCTTATCCCAACATTTTGGCTGCAGCGGCAGCAATTATATAGATTTTATCCAGAAACAGCTGATTTATCTAATTACCCCTATGAAATTTTTGATAGTAAAATATCTAAATTCATCTTTTTCATTCTAATTCCTTACGCTTTACTGGTTAACATACCATTCCGCTCCATATCAGGAGATTTAAATACTAATTTGTTTTTTCTAGAAATTTTAGTATTATCATTTTTCATACTTACAACAAAACACTTATGGAAATTTGGTTTAAAAAACTACCAAAGTGCAAGCAGTTGATGTATACTAACTCCTCATTTTTATTATTCTAAATTAATTTTAAGATAATTTTTCGACATGCCTGAAAAAGCTGCCAAAAATGAAGATACATTTTTTCTTCAGATTCTTAGGAATTCTCACAACACACAAAAGGAAACTGCTTTAAGACAAACTTCTCCTTTTTTATCATCTGTATCTACTTGTTTAATAGATTTTTATGATAAGTGTTTTAGTAATTTTAATCAATCGCATACATCAGATATAGATTACGAAGATTACAGAAACGTATGTAACCTTAGTATCCAAATAATAATCGTAATTGACAAAATAATAGAAGTATTAAATAATGAAGACCAATTAAAATTTCAGTTAAATGAATTATTCTTAAGATTAAATGCATTTGCAGAATTCTTAGAACAAATAACTAATATCGATATAAGTAATTTTTTCATAAGTACCTGGCAACAACCTGACGGAGAAATTGGTCTTCCTATAGATAAATCTCAAGAAGATTTATTATTAACTACTTTAAATAAATTAAGTGATATAACTACTTTATCGCCAGCATAATCACATAACTAAAAGCAGCTACTATAAAGGCAGAATAAGATAAATTTGTGCTATAAATTATCAAAGCTAAAAGAATTATAATCACACCACCTCCTATATGATAAGCCATCTCTCTTATAGTAACATACTCGTCTGCTAAACTTCTCACATTTTTGAAACGCTTATACATAGTTTTTTGATAAGGAATCTGTACTATAGAATCGCCAAATTTCTGAACATTATCAGCAATAAAATAGAATATGTTATTGATAGATACCCCCTTTATAATCCACCCAAAAGATGCTATAAAAACACCTATACCAAGAAGCTTATTTTTCAAAAACCGCCTTTTGTCAATAATCTTGCCTAGCAATACTACAAATAGAGCTGTAAAGAAAGAAACGCCTGCAGTAAGTAACCCAACATCTATAACACTCTCTAATACTGTATATATAAAAAGCCCCCAAAATGTTGAATTTATATACCCCTTTATTCCTTCTGCAAAAAAAGGCAAATAGTTCTTTATCTTTTTAATATTAAAAAGTTCCTTTATATAATCCTTGAATTTATAGCTCGTTTCCGGTTTTTCATCGGGTCCAAAAAACAAAGGGACTACAGATAGAGTAAGGAAGATTATTTGTAAAAAGAATAATATGTTTAAATTCGAATTCTGGAGAATAATACCTCCAATAACCGGCCCTACAATCGAAGCACATTGACCAATAAAAAATAAAACACCTAAATTTTTCCCACTAGAACCTTCCTTTAGAAATAAACTCAAATCCGTATGAAATGCCGGCCAATAGAATGTCTGATATAAAGAACAATTTAGGGCTGTAATGAAGAATCCCAAAATCAGTATATTTTTATAATTATCAAGATTGATACCGCAACCAAGGAAATATATTAGAAAGATATTATATAGCATCAATAACAAAGTTCCGATTATTAGACTCTTCTTTATACCAATCCTACTCATAATCTTCGCACCTTGATTTACTAATAAAGCATATAATAAACTTTGTAAACCATAATAGAGAAGTACATATTCAACTCGTTCGCCTAGAATCTTATAAAAAATGATAGGCTCAAATACACCATAAAAAGACTGGCCTAAATTTTTTAGAGTCACACTAAGCTTAATGTCGAACAGCCTAGACTTCTGGAGCTTGTTATAAATATAGTATTTCATAAATCTTACCCTAATTTAGAATAATATAACAAAGTTATAATTTCATGTCTAAAAAATATAAATAATTACTACACATATATCTTATATATTGCTATAATATTTTTTAGTTTTGAACTAAAAAAAATATGGAACCAGTAATAAAGGTAAATAAGCTATGTAAGTACTATAAACAGCATAAGAAAGAACCTGGACTTAAAGGTTCTATAAAAGCACTATTCAAAAGAAAATATAAAACAATAAAAGCCGTTGAAAAAGTCTCATTTAATATAGATAAAGGTGAGATGGTCGGCTTCATAGGTCCAAACGGAGCAGGAAAGACAACTACACTAAAAGTCTTAGCAGGTCTGCTCTATCCAACAAGCGGTGAAGCAAAAGTATTGGGATATATACCACACAAAAGACAAGCTGAATATCAGAAGCAATTCTCACTTGTCATGGGACAAAAAAACCAATTATGGTGGGACCTGCCAGCTATGGAATCTTTTATATTGAATAAAGAGATTTATGACGTACCGGACAAACAATATAAAGAAACAGTTAATGATCTGGCAAAACTATTAGATGTAAAAAAAATATTAAAAGTGCAGGTAAGAAAATTATCACTCGGTCAAAGGATGAAATGTGAGCTTATAGCGGGTTTGTTACATTCTCCTAAAATTTTATTTTTAGACGAACCTACAATAGGTCTTGATGTAATAATGCAGAAAAAAATCAGGGAGTTTTATAAAAATTATAATGAAGAATATAAAACTACAGTTATACTAACAAGCCATTATATGGACGACGTAAAGGAATTATGTGATCGAATAATTATAATCAATAAAGGAAAAATAGTTTTTGACGGAGAACTTAAAAAAATTATAAAAAAATATGCTAAAAATAAATATTTAACACTTGTGTTTTTAAAAGAGGTTGATAAAAAAGATATTGCCAGATATGGAAAAGTTGTTAATTATGAACCTCTGAAAACAACGATTTCAGTATCCAGACATGTTACACCTCATATAGCCTCTGAAGTACTAAAAGATCTTCCTGTAGATGATCTGGATATAGCTGAACCTAAACTTGAAGAGATAATCAGGGGATTATTTCAAACTAAAAAGAAAATCTAGTTTATAAAAATAATTCAACTACATACGGAGTAAAAATAATACATCCTAATATCACATCCATTACTGCCGCAACAAAAACCGCTGCAGCAGCTAAATCCTTTATTTTCTTTATAACTGAATTAAATCTTTTTAATTCTCCTAGTACTTCTATACTTGTATTCATGAGTTCTGCTGATAAAGTGATCCCAATACATAATATAATAACAATCCATTCAGATTTATTTACATTAAAAACAAATCCCATAAGAATAACAATAGCCATAAATAATAATTCTATCTGGAAATTCAACTCATGGTTGAAAGCTATATTTAAACCATTAAATGCTGCCTTATAACTACGAAGATGCTTTCGAGTCTTATTGGACAATAAGGAAAAAACATTCATAGATAATTATAATTAATAAATATTTCAAATTAATATTAATACCAATTTCAATTATTATCAAATTAGGCTTTTTAACTAATTCTGATTATAAAGTTATAAATATCTAATAACATGTTTTAAAACTATGTAAAAATTGAAATACATTTTAGGTAGCCCAACAGTAGAGGTGAGTTTGGAAACAATGAATACTAACAATATTTCCTCTCAAATATAATATATATCTTTTAATTATTTCATAAAGTTTTTTTAATTTTGTACTTTTTTAGAAAAAGTACCACAAAAATCGTGGAGGAATTAATGTCTGACGGATTACTCACGATTATCAATATTTCGACCACGTAATTCCCCCACACCCATAATTTAACAACTTTAATAGGATTACATTAAAAAAAGACTTAACTCAGGATATTAAAAACAATAATATTATACTTATGTTAGTTTCAAGCCTGCCTATCTTATACCTTCCGCCTATCTGTCAGCAAATAGATATCAGGCTGGTTTAAACTAACAGTTAACTGCTTTTGTTACAGAATTATAAATAGCTAAATTAACTATTAATTTTTAGTATCTTTTCACAAAATTGCTTTTTAAAAAAAATTATGTATTATATACCTCATACATAATTTTTATATACCAATTCTATATCTCTACAATTATGACAATTGATCAAAAGATAATATTAATGCCAAAAATTGATCTTCACAGGCATTTAGAAGGAAGTATCCGTCCAAAAACTATATATGCTATGAGTAAACAATCAAATAAGAACTATAAACTTTCTCAATTAAAAAAGAATATGCATGCAGAGAAAGACGATAATACCTTAATGAAATTCTTAAAGAAATTAGGTACTCCATATATGTTGGAATGTTGTACTAATAAAGGAGTTTTAACTAGATTCTCATATGAAGCCTTTGAAGATGCAGCAAAAGATAATATTTCTTATCTAGAATTAAGATTTTGTCCATCAAATTATTATAAAACTAAAACAACTGCCGAAGAATTTATCGAAGGAGTTTATGAAGGATCCAAAAAAGCAGAACATGATTTTGATATCAAAACTGCAATAATTATTTCAATAAAAAGAGAAGAATCCAATAAAATTAATTCCGAGATAGTAAAACTTGCCTTAAAATATCATAAATTAGGAAAAATAAACGGAGTCGACTTATGCGGAGATGAACCTAATTATCCTACAAGGAATTATAAAGATATTTTTGATATATTTTATAAAAACAATATTCCTATTACTATTCATTCAGGCGAATCAAGAAGAGTTAAAGATATAGACAATGTAATTTCAGCTATTAACCATTTACATTCAAGAAGAATAGGGCACGCATCAATTGCATTGAAATCTCAGAAAACACTAGATTTAATAAAACAGAAATCAATACTAATTGAAAGTTGTCCAACCAGCAGTGTACAAACTGGTACTGTAGATCCGGATAGTGATATCCCAACTTCAAAATTTAAAGACTATAAGCTAAAACTTTCAATTAATACTGACGATCCCGTTACCTCAGATATAACTCTAAGTCAAGAATATTTAACTCTAATCAATAATTACAAGTTTACAATACAAGATTTAATTAGAACAAATTTTGATTCGATTGAATATGCATTCCTACCCCAAAAAGTAAAAGTCAAACTAAAGAAAAACTACAATAGAAAAATAAAACACTGGGCTCAAAAAAATCTTTCTCAAGAAGAAAAAGATTTATTAAGAAAATATTTATTATAATGTAAACTTTCTTTATATAATCTTTTTGTTTATAATATCCTCAATAAATTGAATTAAAAACTTTTATGCACTCGTTTGAAATAAAGAAAAATTTTATAGATTTTATGAAATCAAAAAATCATAAGGTCCTTCCAAATATTTCATTACTTCCAGAGAATGATCCAACTGTTTTGTTCAATATAGCCGGAGTTCAGCCAATAGTTCCTTATATCATGCAGGGAAGTCATCCATTAGGTAAAAGGCTCTGCAGTGTACAAAGATGTATCCGTACAATTGACATTGAAGAAACAGGAGATAATAGGCATCTCACATTTTTTGAAATGCTGGGAAACTGGTCGCTTGGGGATTATTTCAAAAAAGAAGCATTAAATTGGTCTATAGAACTTCTAATAGATCATTTTAATTTAGATCCAAATAGAATTTATGCATCAGTATTCATAGGAGAAGATAGTATTCCTCAAGACAACGAATCGATAGAAATATGGACAGATATCTATAAGAGATACGGAATAAAAGCCGAAGTATTTAATGAAGACAAAAATAACGATAATGCGCGTATTTTTCTGCTAAATAAAAATGATAATTTCTGGGGTCCAGCAGGACAAACCGGTCCTTGTGGTCCTTCTAGCGAGATCTTCTATAGATTTTCTAAAAAAGAACCTGATTTTTCAAAAAGCCGACCCGGATTCAATGACGATATTGAATATATTGAATTATGGAACGATGTATTTATGGAATTTGAAAAAACAAGCGATGGGAAATACATACCACTAAAACAAAAAAATGTGGATACTGGTGCAGGTTTTGAAAGAATATGTTTAGTATTACAGAATAGGAAGAAAGATGGTAGCATACCTAAAAATGTAAGTGTCTTTCAGACAGACCTATTCGACACTCCGAAAGCATTTCTGCAAAGTCTAATCGAAGACGAAAGTAAAATATCCACCCTTAATGAAAATACTAGTAATATAGTTGAATTTGATTATACTTTAACAGATATTAAAAATGTTAAACAAGCAGTCAAATCTTTTAGAATAATTTTAGATCATATGCGCTCATGCATTTTCCTTATAGCAGACGGCGTAACTCCTTCCAACAAAGACCAAGGTTATATTCTAAGGAGACTTATCAGAAGAGCAATAAGGCATGCTAAATTATTAAATATCAAACAAAACTTCACTAGAGAAATATCCAAACTCTATATAGACAAATATAAAATTCAATATCCTCATCTTGAAGACAAGAAAAAAGATATATTGAATAAACTAGAAAAAGAAGAAATCTGCTTTGAAAAAGTAATCGAAAGAGGAGCTAAGGAAATTGACAAACTGGAATCTAAGGGCAAGAAAATCACCGGAAAAGATCTATTTCACATTTATGAAACATATGGTTTTCCTATAGAAATGGCTCTTGATGAATTGGGTATTGAAAAGGAAGAAAAAAGAAAACACTATACAGATGAATTTAAAAAAGCCAAAAAAAGCCATCAAATAAAATCAAGAAAAGGTGCTTCAGGAAAATTCAAATCCGGATTAGCCGACCACACAGAAATAAGCAAGAGATATCACACAGCAACTCATTTATTATTAAAAGCCCTTCAGATAGTACTTGGAGATCATGTACATCAGAGAGGAAGCAACATTACAGAGAAAAGACTTAGATTTGACTTTTCACATAATAAAAAACTAACCCAAGAGGAAATCAAACAGGTTGAAAATATAGTTAATGAAAAGATCAAACAAAATCTAGTAGTAGAAAAAGAAAAAATGAAGAAAGAAGATGCTATCAAAACTGGAGCTGAATTTGAATTCCCTGAAAAATACCCTGATATGGTAACAGTTTACACGATTAAAAATTCAAAAGATAAATCAGTGTTTTCTAGAGAATTTTGTTGCGGACCTCATGTTAAAAATACAGGTGAATTAGCAAAAGCCGGTAAATTTATAATTATCAAACAAGAAAGTGTAAGTTCCGGCACACGAAGAATAAAAGCAATAATAGGATAACGTGATTTACCGCGTTCAAATAAAAATAAAACGTAGGAACGTAATTCATCACGTTTTAAAATAATGAAACGACAAAACTGCCAAAAAACAATTTATATAATAAGACATGCTCAAACCAATGCAAATAGAAAGGGTAAATGGATAGGTGCTAGATCTGTAAACAAACTAAATGAATATGGAAAGAAACAAGCCCGTTTTACCGCAAAGTATTTATCAGAACAAAATGTAGATGCATCTAAAATTTTTTCAAGCCCAACAGAACGGGCATTAGGTCATGCAGAAATAATTCAAAAAAGACTTAATATTCCCATTGAAAAAATTCACTCTTTAACTGAAATGAATTTAGGTATACTTGAAGACCGGACTCAAAGTGAAGGCTTTGTATTAGCCCCAAATGAATACTATAATTGGAAAAACAATCTGCGTAAATTTGAACCTCCTCTTGGTGAATCGGCTGTTGAAGCTTCAGAACGATTCTACGAAATTGTTGAATTCATATCTATAAATTATACCAAAAATGATATTATAATAATCGCACATGGAGTAGTTATAAAACTTTTTCTAGCTAGAATATTGAAAGCTTCTATAGAAAGAGGAGAAACAGAAATTAAAGTACCAGAAACAACTCACGGTACTATTACACAAGTAAATTTTGATGGACAAGCCTTTAAATTCATCAAAGTAATTCCAAACAAATTCCCCGACAGCAGAAGAGTAGCTACTTTTGGTTAATCCTTTTCTAGTATTAGTTCTTTTTATTTAAAATATTCTATTATTATTCCTAATTAACGGTCGCTATATATAGGGGTTCGAATTATTCCACTTGGATTGTTAATCCTTTATCGGCTGTTCACCGTCAGCAATTTTCTGCTCACAATGCTACGCATAACGTTTCAGGCGAGCGGATAAAAGAACCAACACCAAGCTAAATCATATCAACTAATTCAACGATTGTATATATTTTAGGGTCTTAGGGAAATGTTACTGCAGTTTGTGTACTAATCCAAGATCGTTTACTGAGGCAATTAACATTTCCCTAATCTTTTTTTTGGGTATTTTTTGAGACCAAAAAATACCCTGTTTTTGTATAAATAAATACTTTAAATTATTAGTTTTATAAACTTTTACAAAAAAGTTCTTTAGTATACTTTACAACAAGAAGTTAGCGTTATTATCATTTCTTTCCTTTTTATAAAATAATAAACCAGAGAGTTCTTACTAAACCGCTATCTAAAATCTAACACCTGACATCTAACCTTCACTAGTTACTTTCCCTTTTCTCATTTGTTATATATAATAATTCAATCTCATATACTTAGATCAAATAGATTTAACCAATTAAATGAACTTTAATGAAGCGAGATATTTTATTAACACTATTTGCAGGTTTAATACTAACAATTTCTTCATATTTCATTTACCCGGTATGGAGCATAATGGTAAGCCTCTGGTTTTTGGCTGTAATCTCAATTAAATTAAAAAGGCTAGACAAATCATTATCTCTTAAAGAAAAAAATCTCTTTAATATATACATTTTCTTCTATCCAATATCAGAAACTATCATCAGGCTGATTATGATTAATATTGAATCCCCACCTTTCCTAAATAGGATTGAACATCTATACTGGACATTTTCATTAGTTATTCTTTTCCTGCCAATAATAAAAAAATTTACTATTAAATTTAGTAAAATTCAAAAACTACTCTTCATAATCTGCTTTGTATCTTTTATCGGCAATTTAAATGAATTCTTTGAATATTTGTTAAGATATTATAATCAAGTTCAAAATCTAGGACTTTTTTATTCAGATACAATTTTTGATATGGTAATAAATATAATCGGAAGCATGCTCGGTTTCTTTACATTAGAAGTAATAGATAAATCACAATGAACAAAATATTCTTCTCTATAATAATTCCGGTTCTGAATGAAGAAAATTATATTCTGGATGCTCTTAGGTCGTTGGAAAGACAAACTGAATCAAATTTTGAAGTAATAATTGTTGAAAATGGTTCTCAGGATAATACATTAAAAGTTATAAAAAATTACAAAAAAACATCTAAGCTTAAAATTAAAATAGTGTTCTGCAAAAAGCGAGGAATTAGTTATGCAAGAAATTTTGGTTCTAAGAAAGCAAGAGGGGAGTATCTGATATTTTTCGATGCTGACGGACTAATAGCTAATACATGGATAGAAGTAGCAGGTAAATTATTAAAAAATAAACCTGATATAAAAATATGCGGCGGTCCGATATTTTATACCTCATCTAATCCTTACAATTACATTTTATATAATGCATACCTTTATGGATATATCATATTATCATTACTTATAGCTCCTTTATGGAAAAGATGTTATCACTTCTGCGGGAACAATATGTTAATTAATAAAGAATTGTTTTTTAAACTAGGCGGTTTTCCAAACATTGTAGGAGAGGATATTGAATTTACAAAAATAATTCATAAAAAAAATGTTCCCAAACAACATCTTTATTTTTCACCTAAACTGAAAGTTTATTATTCATCAAGAAGATTTAAGGCAAAGGGATTTGTTCGTAATGTAATAGACTGGATAAGAGATTTCTCTAATAAGAAAGACTCAAGTAAATACGACCTCTATAGATAACAATTTTCGGCTCATAATTATAGAAAATAAATAATAAATGAATTTTCTTAAACTGTTAAAAGTTACATTATAAGTTAAAAAAATGTTGTTAAACTAAATAGTTTCTATAGAATTACATATTAAAATTCAATATGATATGGTGCTATAGTAAGTTAGACATATATTAAAAATAGAATAAATAAAATTTTTGTGGTATAATATATTTATATATTAGTTATATAAATATATGGAAATAAGAATACCAAAACCAACTGATTCAGCACCGAGAGATCATGCTGTTTGTATAGAAACTGTACATAAAAACATTATTACCTATACAGCTATAATTACAGTATGTCTTATGCTCTTAGGATCACATTCAGCATGTAAAAGAATTGATCCTGTAGGAGACTTAAAAAAAGGAACTCTATACCCTACACATCAAGTTGGAGCTTCAAAAGTTCCTGATAAATACCACCAAAATTGGGGAATAAATGGCGGTGTAGCATCACCAACTCCGACCCCAGTTCAACCTTAAACAAAATATCAGCTTTATTATATATCCTATAGACAAACAAATCATTCACTGATATAATTATTCAATATTTATTTATAGATATAATTATGGCACTAGATACACCTGAAACATCAACAACTACACCTGCAACTGAGACTGGCCAACCATCTTCGCCTGAATCTCCACAAACTTCCGAAACTTTAACCCAATTTAAAACAGCATTAACTGAACTTGCTGGAAGAGTAGTTGAAAAAGTAAACGATGCCATCCAATTCGTAAGAGAAAGATTAAATATTAATATTACATTTGAACAGTTATTATATCTCTGTAGAGACGAGAGTGGTAAAATTAATCTAAATCTTACTTTAACCGAATATACTGTTTTATTATTATGTGGTACTGTTCTCGGTATCGGAGGATTATTTGCACTCGCAGGTACTCCTATGGATCCGCTTGCAAGAAATAAAAAAGGTGTTGTTTTAAATACTGCAACACCTTTTCCAACAGCCACTGCAACACCCCAGTCTTTTATACCTTCACCAACGTCTGCACCACCTACTCCTGTACTTCCCACTGCAGTACCACCAACTTCTGTACCTCCTACATCTCAACCTCCTGAAAAACCGCAAGCTTTAGAAGAAGCAGTAGATGCACTAATTCCTGCTGTATCAATAAATGCTGTTGACACAGCACTCTATCTCTTAGGTTATACACTAATTTCAACAATTGAAGTATTACAAGAAGGATTACCTATTGATACAGATTTAGAAATTTTTTCATCTCCAAATTTAATAAATAAATTTAAAATTGGAACAATACAACCACAAGTAACTGTACCTGGCTTTATAGTAACACTTAAAGATGGAACTACATTCAGAGCAATAAGTATTTACGATCTTCCTCAGAATCTTGTTGTTTGGGAACCAAATCCAGAATGCGGTAGATTTGTATATGTTCCAGCTTCAACATCTAACTAATAATTATTTTTAATTTACATAATAAAACTTTTTTGTAAAATCTTGTACTTTGGTACTTTTTTTAGAAAAAGTACCACAAAAAATCGTGGAGGAATTAATGTCTGACGGATAACTCACGGCTATTAATATTACCACCACGTAATTCCCCCACACCCATGATTTAACCACCTTAATAAGACCAACGAAGATTAGTCTCTTCAAATAATATCTTCCTAAAAATACATTCCAAAACTCTGTAAAAGCTGAGATATAAATTTGACAGTTATAAAAGCAGATAAGATATCTAAAGATACAAATATGATTACTGCATAAAGTGAGTTATATAATAGGGGTCTGGGGACAATCATTTCCGGTGGGAATATAGTTATTGTTTGTTCACTGTTGGAATTTGATTGTCCCCAGGACTTTTGGATACTTTTGGTCACAAAAGTATCATAGGAAATAAGACATATTCTTTATAATTTCTATTAGTGTAATAACATTTACTAAGTTAAAAAACATACTTTTTTCTTATCTGTTCAATATGTACAAAGCCAGTATAAACTCTTACTTTATTTCCCACACTGTTATATAATATCCTAAATATAAATAATCTAAATTATGCAAAAAATTTTAGATACATTAGTAAAACAGCTGAATCCCCAAAATACCCAATTAAATGAACCTCTTTCCAAGCATACAACATTAAAAATCGGCGGCAAAGCAGATATATTTTATGAAGCACATGATTTAAACGATTTTATTAATACTATCAAACTTGCAAAACTGCAGAATATCCCTGTAACTATAATAGGGCGGGGGAGTAATGTCCTAATTTCTGATAAAGGCATTCGAGGACTTGTCATTAAAAATTTCACAAAAACCATTAAAATAACTGGTGAAAAACCGATACATGAAGATAAAGTAAAAGTTGATGCAAGATGGGAAACCGATTCATCTAAAGGCACATTTAAAGGAATTGAAATGAAAGATATTGACTATGATGAATCAGACAAGCCAAGAATTGAAGTTATAATGGACAGCGGAGTGGATCTTCCATTTGCAATTAATTATCTTATATCAAAAGGCATTACCGGTCTCCAGTGGTTCTCAGGTATTCCCGGAACTATCGGGGGAGCAATCTTTAATAATATTCATGGCGGTTCACACATGCTCAGCGAAGTACTATCCAAAGTAAAAATCTTGAACAAAGAGCTTGAAGTAAAAGAATTAAATATAAGCAAATTAGGCATGGATTATGATAAAAGCAGATTCCACAAAAGCGGGGAAATCATACTCCAAGGTATATTTAATTTATACAAAGGAAATAAAGAAAAAGCTAAATTCACTGCAACAGAATGGGCAAAAAGGAAAAGAGTCCAGCCAAGAAACTCAGCTGGATGTACTTTCGCAAACATTACTCAAAAACAAAAGGATAAATTAAATCTGCCGACTACTTCAATCGGTTATATTGTTGAACACGAAATTAATCTAAAAGGCTTTCATGTAAACGATGCAGCAGTATCTGAAAAACATCATAATTTCATAGTTAATAATGATAGAGCAACTGCAAAAGACTATCTTGCAGTAATGAAGGAAATTTATAATAAAACAAAGGAAAAACTTGGCATTAAATTAATTCCTGAAATTATACTTCTTGGGTTTAAGGAAAATGAGATTACTGAATTCATGTAATTTATAAAGATCTTTCTAGTTGCTCAAAATTATGTAATATATATACATGAAGGTCCGGATCTTTCGTAAGATCACAAGTTGTTATACCTGCATCTTCAACATTTATCAGTTCCATCATTAAATACACGGAATCTACACCTTGCAAGTTCGCACTTCTTCTTCTAACAAAAGTAAATTCTATTCTTTGTCCTTCTTCAGGAACTAAATCTCTCCCTATTTTTCTACTTGCAGTAAATCTTACACTTACAAGAGCTGCTTTTACTCCTCTATACAATATATATCCTAAATCAGGATTAGGTAAAATCCTCCATCCCGATCTAGCTCCACCTAAACAATCACGAATTAATCCATACATTCCAGGGATCATTTTATAAACATCTGAAGTAGTACCTATATATTGTTCAAATACGATTCTTCCATTTCCTCTACCTTCCCATACAGTAGGAATAGGAAATGCTGGAGTTACTTTCTTATCTGAACGATTTGGTTGTGTTCCTGTAACTACTTCGTTCATACGAAGATATATAATAGCTATATACCTGTATTATACACCAAAAACAAAAAAAAATCAAAAAGGATTCTATAAATATGAAATTATTACAAATAGGATTTAATAGAAATCTCAAGTATCAATTAAAGATGCTAATTGCTCAAATTCTACATGTAAAGCTTGATAAATTCTTGGAAGACAAAAACGATTTGTAGAGTATCTACGAGAAGTTGAGGTAGGTCTACACGTTAAATCCATGAAGGCAATATAGTCATTACCCTCTTCTCTATAACAAATAAACTTTATTGGTTTCTCTACCAATCCCTTATTTTGTTCAATGGAAAAATAAAATACAACCTCTGTAACTACAACCTCAACATTACTTCTTACAAATAACATATCAATTCTAGTTACTTCTCTATTTATAGTTTCAGTTACAATTCTACACATTTCAGGAGCAGTTCGCCGAACATCAGCTACTTGTAACTCCATACTCTGTGTACTTTCAACAGATGGTTGACACAATGCATCTTGAATAGCAGACACTAACCTATTTGTCTCACTAACTTCTTCCCCCTCAGGCATTATATATATACATTAAATATTATAAGCTTCTAAATGTTATCTTAAGTAAAAATAAAATACAATAGCAGTTATATAAAATAAATATAATATATTCTATAAAATAATAATTCTAAGTTGATAGATTTAACTATTTATTAATATTTCAATCTTGAATGGATAAGTGAATTGATAACTCTGTTAAAATTCTATAGTAAGTCTCGTATAAATAATTCTCCGGCGGTATATAGGTATATGTAAATTTACTTGTACCACCAATACTTGCAAACCCAGTAATACTATCAGAAGGAATAAACCGATCTACTGGTAAATTACTATTTCTTTGATGAATTTCTCTATAGTCCATTTTAAACCCCTTCATAGTCCCATCATCCATTACAAAAACAATTCCCCATACACTTCTTTCTAACGGTCCACATATTAAATGGATAGAATTAATATTTTCAGATGAAACTCCAGATACAAATTCTGCACTATCTACACTCTTTAGTACCTCTAAAACTCTATCTTTATCATCGGATGTTGAATAAGACATTACTTCTACACCAAATTCCCATCCACTTTCAGAAAGTAATACTTCTATTTGATTTTGGCTGCTTACTACTTCAGTCATTTTTTTAGTCGAAAACGCTACATTATATCTTAAAAAGACATTCAAATACCACATTTCCTTTAATTTAATATAAGTAAATGTTAATTTTCTTTGTTGTTTCAAAGACTATCCTCCCAAGGCGAGTCATGTAAAATATACGTAGCTGGAAGGTCGGTTTGAATTTTCATATTTTTTAAATTTCCTTCATAGTTCAAATCTGAAGATTTGAACTATCTTTGGTCTTGTTGGTTCAAATCTCCCCTCCAAAGACGGGCCAAGTAAGATATACGTGGCAGGCAGGCTAGTTTGAACCTTGAGGTGTTATTCTGTCTTGTTGGTTCAAAGCTCCAGCTTTGAACCTTGATGTAGTATTCTATTCTCAATATAGTACCTATAATAATGTACCAAATAAAATATATTTACAAAGTAACATTCTAGAATTCTCATTTACAAATTTGTGGTTGTTAGAGATCGAGTTCTGGAGTATTTCTTTTAAGTAGGAATTTTAAAATAATGATTGATAACCATAAACAAATTACCACCAAGTGGCTTGTGGGCGAGCAGGCTCATCTTCACTAAAGCTGTAATTGAATCCTGTTATTGATGCGATCTTATTATGGTAGTTAAATCATGGGTGTGGGGGAATTACGTGGTGGGGATATTTATAGTCGTGAGTTATCCGTCAGACATTAATTCCTCCACGATTTTTGTGGTACTTTTTATAAAAAAGTACCAAGATAAAACATTACAAAAATGTTCTACAATTTATCTTAAAAAATATCTTTAGCATTAGCAATCTTTATCTAACACATCTGACATCTGATATCTGCTAACTATTTACTGAAAACTAACACCTGATATCTACCAACTTATCCCAAATTGCCAAAACATCCTAAATAATCTACAATTTACACACATCAACAAAAAAAATACCTGCCATATGAATTTAATTCATTAAATTCTTTAAATGATAATAAAACTACACTCAAACTTAATTAATAAAATCGCAGCAGGAGAAGTAGTTGAACGCCCGGCATCAGTTCTAAAAGAACTGGTAGAAAATTCTATTGATGCTGGATCAAACAAAATCACTATTAATATCAAAAATGCAGGTATTGATTTAATCGAAGTAATAGACAACGGCAGGGGAATGAGCAAAGATGATGCTTCTATCGCATGCGATTCTCATTCAACATCGAAAATTACCTCATTAAAAGATTTAGAAAACATTAACTCTATGGGGTTCAGAGGTGAAGCTCTTGCTTCTATCTCATCAGTAGCAGAACTGGAACTTCAAACAAAGAACAAAAAAGAAAACACAGGTACTTTAGTTAAGATTGACAACAGCAAAAAAATCAAAATCGAAGAAACTTCAACAAATAAAGGAACAAGAATCTCTATAAGGAATCTTTTTGCAAAAGTTCCGGCCAGAAAAAAATTTCTAAAATCTCAATCTACAGAATACAAACACATATTAGCAACGTTCTATAATTATGCATTAGCATTCCCAAACATACATTTTATCTTTACCCATAATGGCAAGGAAATCCATAATCTTCCTATTAGCTCAAAAGACAGCTTTAACAAAGAATTAAAAATAAGAATAAACGATCTCTTTGGAAACAAAATATCTTCAAAACTTGTTGAATTAAAATACAACTCTCCATATATCCAAATTCTAGGTTTTACCGGCCACCCATCTTTAGCTAGAAGCAGAAGAAGTTATCAGCTGATTTTTCTAAACAAAAGACCGATAAATAATAATTTAATATCAAAAGCAGTATATGACTCATATCGTGGTTTAATCCCGAAAGGCAGATATCCAATCTTCTTTCTTTTTATAAAGATGAATCCAATTGAAGTTGATGTAAATGTCCATCCCAGAAAGAGTGAAGTTAAATTTGAAAACCCCCAGAAAATTTTCAGCGCAGTAAAACAGAGCGCCAAACATACACTTCTTCAATTTGTAAAAAATGATGCTAAAAAAGCACTTGATAAATATTCATATCTTAATACTAATCCAAAGATTTCTAAACCGGCAGAAAAGAATATCTTAAAGCCACAGAGTTATAAAGGAACATACAAACCATTAGACTCAAAACCGAACAAGAAAACAATATCACAGTCTATGCAGTTTTCAGAAGAGCTCCTAAAACCATCTTATACAAGTCCATCTAAGCCTTCTTATATACCTTATAAAGCCTGTCAGGTATTTAATGAGTTTATTATTATCGAAAAGGATAACTACCTTCAAATAATTGACCAGCATGCTGCTGCCGAGAGAGTAACTTATGAGCATCTTCATAATCAATTAGATAAAAAAAATATAGACACTCAAAAATTATTAATCCCGGATACTATAGAATTAAATAAAATTGAATTTGAAGTTGTAAATGAAAATAAAAAAATGCTGAATGAACTTGGAATAAGGATTTCACTATTCGGTGATAAATCATTTAAAATAGAAGAAGTTCCTGCTCTGATATCAAAGGCAGATATAAGTAAGCTTATAGAGGACTTGATATCTGATTTAAATTCAGACAAAATAGGAAAAGAAGCCGATAGTTTCAAAGATCTAAAGGATCATATCATTGCTACAATGGCCTGTCATTCAAGCATAAGAGCTGGTATGAAATTAAACCAGCAGGAAATGGAAGACCTTGTGAAAAAACTATTAAATTGCGATAATCCATATTCATGCCCTCACGGCAGACCAATAATTTGGAAAATATCTAAGCAGGAGCTTGAGAAAAAATTTAAAAGGACTTAAATTATGATCATGAAAAAGGAAGAATTAAAAAAGTCAAAAGAAAAAATAATTAAACACATCAAAGAAAATGATAACTTTGCAATTCTAATATCTGATCCAGATGGAGATGCAGTTGGTTCAGGTCTTGCTATGCAGGAAATCCTTCAAAAAATGGACAAAGAATGCAAACTTTATTCCAGTTTTGAACTTCCAGATTTTACATACCTGCCGCGTTTTGGAAAATACATCATTAAGGACATAGCTACTATCGATTTCACTAAATTTAATTCACTAATAGTACTAGATTCAGCCCACACATACAGATTGATAAATAAAAAAATTCATCCAAAAGGATTCGATCTCCCAAAAGATAAATTTGTAATCAACATAGACCATCATTTAGACAACAGTCTCTTTGGTAACTTAAACTATGTACCTGACGACCCAATTATATCTTCAGTAGGAGAAGCTCTATACGATATTTTCCACAATGAAGTTAATATAACGTCATCCATAGCAACTAATATATTTGCCGCAATAGTAGGAGATACTGGATGTTTCAGGTATTCAAATACATCTCCTAGCACTTTTATAGCTGCTTCCAAATTATTAAAGGCAGGATCTAATATGAGACAAGTTATCAAAAATACTTTTTACAACTTTGAGGAAAAAATTGTAAAAATGAATATCCAAGCAGCACAAAAGATAAAAATAATAAATTCAGGCAAATACAAATTCGCATATACGATAATTAATCCAGATGAGTTTGATCTCGAATATGCTTCAAGAGGACAACTGTTTATTATTCAAGAAATTTTGAAATCTACAAAAGGAACAAACTTTTCACTAAAAATAACAAAATTAAAAAAGGACTTAACTAAATTATCATTTCGTTCTCATGATACTGCTGTTAGAAAGATAGCAAAGCATATGGGAGGAGGCGGGCATGAAGAAGCCGCCGGCGCAATTGTGCAATTACCAATTAATGAATGCCTTAAAAAACTTACAAAATTTTTGAAAACTGCTAAATTAACTAAACTTTTTTAATTAGACTCATCCTGTTATAGGTCCTCTATAAACAATCTAATACTATTACAGAATATCAGATTCAGTAAAGTAAAACACTCCTTATTTCATATTTATATAACCACATATTCTAGGCTTGCTTTTTTACCATAAGTGTGTACTATGTATATAGAACAATTTAATAATTTTTAAACTCAAATTTATGAAAAGATTTATAAAATCTTTATATAAAAATCTGCCTTTTGCAGTTTCATTTTTTATCTTATCCAGTTACTTTTTACCTCTTCTGAATTTTATTAATTTTGATGTATACGCATCTGAGTATTCTAATACACTAACAATGGGTGACACTACATCAGAAAGCAATCATAATATTCAAGGGTGGAGTTCACTTGATATATCAGGAGGGTATGGAGGATGTAACGGTGGTAAGAACTGCCACTATAGACAGATAATTGAAGAAACAGGGTGTGATGAAAATTCAAGAACAGCTTCAGCAACATTTAATGTTGGAGATAGTATCGTACAAGAACTTACGATAAAACATTTGAACGGTAAAACTGATGATAGTTTTGAAGTTTATCTAAATTCAGTTGAAACAGGAAATAAAATTGGAAATTATGATTGGATTGATAATGGAAGTAATGAAGAATGGAAAGAGACATCTTTTACTTTAGCTAATCTTAGCGGAGATTTTACAATAATTCTAAAAGCAACAGGTAACATTTGGGGATCATGTTCAACTTATGGACAAGGAGCAGTACAATGGATTAAAGTTTCAGGATATACCAAACCAGATGCACCAGCAAATTTAAGGTGGAAAAATCCTACAAAGACATGCGGCGGATATACCAACAGTTATACAATAACTGCTGATTGGGATGACGTCACTGATGCTGTAAAATATGAATATATGGTTGATACACCGAATATTACAGGCTGGACAACAACTACAACACAGTCAGAATTAAATGGTGCATTTAACCAAGGTGAAGGCACATATACATATAGTGTAAGAGCTCAGGATTCAAATGGAGACTGGAGTGAGTGGAGCAGTGAATGTTCGATAACTTATGACACAACCGCACCATCACAACCTCAAATAAAAACTATATATAAAGGACATGATTCAAGTACTTGGGAAGAAGTAACATGCGGAGGTTATACTAACGATACAAAGATCTCAATTGAATGGTATCCAAATTTAGAATCTGATATTGCTGGCTACTGGTTTGGAACAAAAACTAATCCTTACCATCAATGGTTTGACCATCCAAATATATTTAAAAAAGGTAATATGACACCTGGCAATAATCCTTATTATTATACAGTAATAGCCGTTGATAAAGCAGGTAATGAAAGCCTTATTTCTGAGCCTTGCGGATTAATACTAGATACCGAAAACCCAAATTTAACTTGGAATAATCCTTCAGAAGGACAAACAATAAATGGCAATGTAACACTTGAGGCAACATGTGATGGAGGAGCTACAGAATCCCAATATGTAAATTTCTGGTGGTGGAAAGAAAGTGAAGGGCAGGAATTAAAAGTTGATAATGATAAAAACAACGAAGATGATGATGCTTTTGAAAACAACCAATATCATTACGTAAGAAGACATGATCCATCTTCTGGAACAGTTACTGGAAACACTTTCAGCTGGGTACTCGATACAACTGATAATTCACTGAAATCTCCAAATTATGATTGGGACGGGGAGTGGAGATTTAGAGCTGCCTGCAAGGATGAAGCGGGAAACTACAGCCATGCTGAGATAAATGTAACAGTTGACAATGAACCTCCATCATCAAATTTTACAACTCCAACAAGTAATTCGTCATTTAATAATCCAATATCTATAAGCGGACAAACTACTGATGATGGCAGCGGTGTAGATTTTGTTGATATTTCATGGACAACTTATGATGACAGTACTTCTACTTGTATAGACAACTGGCAACCATTGACTACATTCGATAATACTAATGACGACACACCATTCAATTGGCCTGAAAGTCCATATAACTGGACTCCAGATAATGAGGGAAAGTATTGTTTGAAAGCTGAAGGCACAGATACTTTAGGAAATAAGGAAGCAACTGTTGTTGTAAGTAATGTATCTTATGATACTTCAACACCAGAAATAACTGAGCTTTCTGTTACTCCTGAGTATTTAGCTCAAGATGTACATAAATCAGGTACACCAATTGGAAACACAGTCACTGTAACAGCCAGAGTTACTGATCAATCAGGAGTAAAAGCAGTTTCTGCAGACTTCAGTTACAATGATACCTATACAGATAGACCATATCCTCAAAGTGTAGGAATGTATGATCCAGATGGTGATGGGTATTATACAGTTGATTACAATATACCCGCTGATTGGAGAAGCGGAACTCTATATGTAAAGGTAGCTGCCCGAGATAACACTCCAAGCGGTAATTGGGGTAGAGGATTTGAAACTGAAACACTAATTATAGACAACCAGCAAATTGATATTCTAAATGTTTCAACAGATAAATCATTATATAGAGCAGGAGAAACCATAACTTTCTCAGCTACAATTAAAAATGTTGGTCAAGTAGATATTACTGATGGAAGAATAAAAGTAGGACTTGATAAATCAGGTATCAGAATCAGTGGAACTGGTCAAAATTACTATTTTGCTAATTATCCACCTATTCAGCCAGGTGAAGAAAAAACAATAGAATTCACTCAATTAGTTTCAGATACGTGGGAAGGAAACGATTACTGGTATGACATAAAAATTTATGGACAAAAATTTCCAATTAGCTACTGGTACAATGTAATTAATAGAGCAGTGGATATAACTATTGATAATACGAAGCCAACACTTAATATAGACACCCCATCAAATGATAATTTTATATCTGGTCCCTTTGATGTTACAGGAACTGCATCCGACAACTTATCTGGAATCAAAGATATCCGAGTAAGATTTAGAAATGAAAGTGACAATCAGCTTATAGAAACATGCTGGGCAAACTATGACCCTTCGACAGAAGAATGGGATCTTACTGTTAATGATGGAGTAGCATGCTCTGTACCAGACGGGATTTATAAAATTGTAGTTAGAGCCAGAGACAATGCCGGAAACAACAAATTTAAAAATGTAAGAAGAGTTACTATCGACAACACTCCTCCAACAATTGACACTATAGATGACCAGTCATTCAATGAAGGGGAAGAAGTCGATCTAGGTATTCTTGATGGTCTCGGCACATACGATAATTTTGGATTATCTGAAATCTGTTATGATCTAGACAGTCCTGAAGGTTTCAGCGGTCCTTCCGGATTAACTTTGCCAAGCAGCTGCGAAGATATAAGTATTCTAGGAACCGGTGATTCAATTTCAGGTTTAAGTGGAAATTTATTGCCTATAGATACATCTATTCTTTTTGAAGGAACTTATACATTGAATTATTACGTTACGGACCTAGCCGGAAATGAAAGCACTCATCACGAGGTTGTAATTAATATAAACAATGTAAAACCAAATGTAATATTGGGATCAAATCAAACCATTAATGAAGGAGATACAGCTGTATTTACAAGCTCATTTGTTGATCCAAGCTATATAGAAGATTCACCTTTTTATGATGACGAAAATGATACGAACGATCCAGACTCGAATACTCCAGATGATGCTCCATGGACAGTAGAAATTGACTATGGCGAAGGTGATGGATATCAATCACAGCCTGATATGGCTATTCCAGGAATTATCAGAAACTTATCCCATCAATACAACAATAGTGGTATATATACCGTTACAATTAGAGTATGTGAGGGAACTGAAGATATCAATGAAGACGATCTTAATGATGGAGAAGGGGAATGTGGAACTGATATAGTTATAATAACTGTAAATTCAACTGGAGATGATACCAATAATAATGCCACCACAGGCGGTAATGTGGAAGGTGCTTCTAATATTCCTTCAGGTGGAGTAAGAAATGCGCTTCAGTCCGTTACTCCTAATAATTCAGAAGAAGATGATGATACTGAAGATAAATCAGAAGAGATTGATCAAGAAATTCTTGGAGAACAGGCATGTGAAAACACTTCTGTTATATCAGGATACATATACTACGATGACAATGAAAACGGCGTGAAGGATACTACAGAAGAGGGTATTCATAATGCACTTGTTAAAATCTACCAAGAAGTTGATGGTGAAGAAGAATTAATAACATCAGCTAGAACAGATGAAAATGGATATTGGGATGCAGAGATATGTCCCGGAGATTATAAGATAAAAATTGATACTGATACTCTGCCAGAAAAATCTGAAGTTTTAGGAGATTCATCACAAGATGTAACAATAATAGAATATGAAAACATAGGAGATGTTAACTTTACAGTTAAAAAATCTAAGAATCTTCTTGAAAGTTTCAATTGGCTTTGGTGTTTAGCGCCTTTATTACTGTTAGTTGTGATAATAATAATTTATTCAATCTTCAAACCAAGAAACAGCAAGGTAAATACAGTTAAAATGTACTAGGGAATAATATAGAATTTAATCTCTATCTATTTTACGGTAGATAGAGATAGGGGTCTGGGGAGTTTCACTTTGGGGGGAAATCTTTATATTGAGTGTATTTTTGTACTTTTGGCTACAAAAGTATAAATAAAAAAACATGATTATAAACTCCTAAAGAAGATACTATCAGAAATCAGAAATCAAAATTCAGATCCATGTGTTTGTTCCATTATCCGCCCGCCTGCTATTTCGAAAAGCTGCGTTATTGTTGCTAGTATACAACACTATACATAGCACAACAGGTAGGTAATGGAACCAATATGATTATACTAACTTAGTATAGAATATTAGGGCATGTCTATCTATTATAGCTTTAGCGAAAACTAGAGAATAATAAGAACAGTAAGATAAAATTAATTTGGTAGATTCGCATTCCCAATATAAAACTAATAAATCTAAATAGCTTATAATATATACGTAACCTACGCATATATTTGCAAAAACACTTCACTTTTGCTAGAGTATTAGAAGTTTATATCTCATTACTAATTACTTTAACATCTTGAAAAATGAAAAAAACACTTGCTGTAATTTCCTTAGCATTCTCAATCTTTATAATCTCCCCAATATTTCTTTTAAATACTAAAGCAGCTGAAATTAAAAATAATGAACAAAGTATTATAGTTAATGAATACATAGATGACGATCTTTACATCAGCAGTGGAACAGTTTCAATTAAAGATGATATTAATGGTGACTTAATAGCCTTTGGCGGACAAATAACTGTAGAAGACGATATTTATGGTGATGTAGTAGCTTTTGGAGGAACAATTAGTTTACAAGGTGATGTAAGAGGCAATATTATATGTGCTGGAGGGCAAATCGCTGTTGATGGTAATGTTAATGAAGATATATATGTAGCAGGCGGGCAAATAACAATTAATGGAAACGTCACTGATGATGTAAGAGCAGCGGGTGGTAATGTCAATGTAAATAGTAACGAAATAGGGGGTGATTTAATAGTTAGAGCAGGTAATGTTAATATATCAGAAGATACAGTAATTGACGGCGATCAGGAAATTAATACCAGCGAAACAGAAAAACCAAGTACACAATTTAATATTATTAATAGGATAAAACAAAAAGGTGCAACTGGAGTAATATTAAGCCTTTTGAGAAAAATTGGAATATTAGCCGGATGGTTAATTGTAGGCTTGCTTCTTTATAAATTTATACCAGTAAAAAGCAGGCAAATAACAAACTTACTATCTGATAAAAAATCTACAGCCAAAAGTCTCCTTATTGGTTTTGCTTTTGAATTAGCAATATTACTACTAACACCTTTGATAATACTTTTGATCTTCCTAGGTGTAGGCCAGCCGGTCTTTCAATTAGGATCTCTGTTATTATCCACTGCAGTTACTATTAGTGGTTTATATTGTTCTACAGCAATTACAAAAATGTTAATACAGTCTACTAAGAAAAAAGACTATGATAAATATATAATTCCTATGCTAATCGGAGTTACAGTATATCAGGTAATAGGTTGGATACCATGTTGCATAGGATTTACAGCTAAAGTAATAATTACTACATGGGGACTTGGAGGTATTCTCTTAAATAAATGGAATCATATTCAGGCATCAAAGAAAAATTATAAGAAGTAAATATTTTAATTATTAAAATAAATTTATGAGCAAAAAAATTGCTAAATTTATATCAACAGCGAGCTCAATAATCGCAAGTCTCAGCCTATTTTCCCAAAAAGTATCTGCACAGTATTATGACTGGGACTATAGTTCTACATCTGCTACTGATGGAGGAGCTTGGGCAGTATTAACTGGTATGGGCCTACTTTGCCAAATACCAATGTGCATAATTGGAATTGCCTCTTTAGCTTTCACAATCTGGATGATCATTGATGCTGCTAAAAGAGACGAATCAGTACTTCCTGGGAAAATTAAATGGATTATTCTAATGGTATTCACAGGATGGATCGGGTCATTAATCTACTTCTTCACTAGGAAGAAAAAAATGGGTAAATAATTGACTTTAGAATTAAAAAGAGGCTTTTTTAAAAAGCCTCTTTTTTAACAACTATGTATTAAATAAGTTTTGTGTACGAATAAACGGTAGTTAAAAATCGGTTTCTAGAGTATCTCGTTTGGTGTTGTTGGCTCAATTATTTGCCCGCCTGCTAGCCCAAAATTCTACGTTACCGTTGCTAGCGGGCAACGATATACATAGTATTTCGGGCAGGCAATGGAGCCTTACTGATAGTAAAACAAGTTACTTTATATAAAATTGAGATTTCGTAAATATTTCATATAATCGACATTACTTTATACTTATTTTTTACTAATTTAATAGAATTTCTTGAATAAAGCTTATACATAGATTATAATCATATTACACTTCCATTATTTAATATTAAACATTAATTAAAAATGGCAGACACATATCTAATTCCATCAGTAATCGAAAAAACAAGAACCGGAGAAAGAGCCTATGATATATATTCCCGGCTTCTAAAAGAAAGAATTATATTTTTAGGAACAGCGATAGACAGCCAGGTAGCAAATGCTGTTGTAGCACAATTGCTATTTCTCCAAAAGGAAGATAACAAAAAAGATATTATGATGTATATCAATTCTCCTGGAGGAGTTATTTACTCAGGTCTAGCAATAATTGATACGATGAATCACATTGGTTGTGAAATTGCAACAGTAGGTGTAGGAGTAGTAGCCTCTATGGCTTCTTTAATATTATCGAGCGGAACTAAAGGAAAAAGATACTCCTTATTAAACACAATGATTCACATTCACCAGCCCTTTGCCCCATCAGGAGTCAAAGGTCAAGCAAGCGATATAGAAATTGAAGCAAAGGAAATACTCAGAGTAAAAGAGTTATCAGCAGAAATACTTGCTAAAACAACTGGACAAAAGAAGGATAAAATTATAAAAGATTTTGACCGTGATTATAATATGACTACTAAGGAAGCAAAAGATTACGGATTAATTGATAAAATAATAAAATAATATTTTTTTCTTATTAGGTCGAAAACAATGAATAAAAATTCATGGATTAAAGCAGGCTTATTAGCCTCATGCACAATGATACTTATTCGAATTATCGGAATCATTCCTTGCTTAAATTGTCTTTTCATACCCATTACCTGTCTTGCATGGCTGATTGTTCCTTTAGGAACTGGTTATCTAACAGCATTATGGAGTGAACTTGACCGTAACCAGTATGACAAAGCAGCCATCCAGGGTGCTTTATCTGGTTTAATTTTAGGAGTATCGGAGGGAATTTCTATAATCATCATATTTATTTTTCAATTTTTCTTCTCATTTACTTCAAATTCATGGCTGAATGTATTAGAGAACAACCAAGAATTATTCGGTTTTTTTAACAATTCAAATCAACTATCAGGTATAGGAACCTTATTTTTAATTGGAGGTTTTGGTATCATAAGCGGCTTCATAATGATAATTAAGGATGTATTTTTCTCCATAATTGGTGGTATAATTAGAACTGCACTTTCAAAAAATTAATCACTTAGAATAAGGACTGTTAGCTCTCCCCCGTTGGCGGGCAGGCAGTTGATTTAGTTACGTAAAGAGTATGGGCAGTTAGCTCAGTTGGTTTAGAGCATTCGCTTGACGTGCGAAAGGTCACAGGTTCGAATCCTGTACTGCCCATACTCTTTACGGGATGATGTAGGAAAGGTTATAAGTTCGCTCAATGATCCTCCAATGACAGAGAATTAGTCCTTAGTAATTACTTAGAATATAATGATTAAGGGAATTCTGTATTGTTCTATCCATTCGGCTCACTTTTCACAAAACTTATTATTATTTAGTCTAAAGAATTGAAGACAATACTGTAAAAATTTAATTATTCAAATTCTCATAGATAATATAGTAAATATATAGGAAATAAAAAAGAAAATACTCGTAATTAATGGAATTAAATCACAATTTAGCGACTACAGAATCCTTAAAAAATCTTTATAGGTTCTCGATCTCCATGATCTAAAATAAAAGAAAATCCCCAGAAAGATCTATCTGCCCAGTCAGATCTACTTTCAACCTTATGTTTAAATAACTCCCTCGCTTCTTCATATTCTTCTTCATAACGTCCTATTCTGTAATCATACATTAATTCAAACAAAAACCACTCCTTAGAAGAAAGACAGTGAAGATATAACTCTTCATAGAGTGGGTCATCTAAACGTTGTGAAACCATCTCTATAACATCATCTAGAATAGTTAGTGCTTCTTCGATACTAGGAACTCCTCTTGATTTGTCTGTCATTGCTGTATTTATATAACCACATAAAACTGCTTTATTATAAAGAATATATGGATTATCAGGATCCTTTCTAATAGCTTCTTCTATATCAGTAATCAAAGCACTATTACTATCCAGAGAAACCCTTCTTAGTATTTTATTCCTAAGATATCGAGCCATCGCAAGATTATTAAAGCCTATGGCATCGTCAGGTTTAATTTCAGTAAATCTTTTAAAAAACTTAACAGCTTGATCTACAAAATAAAACGAATCTTCTAACGATATTTCAGAATCATCCCTCTTTAACACTAATCTGCATCTAGACAATCCAGCATTTAAGAGTACTCTTGGATTATCAGGATTATATTCTAAAGCTTGCTCATACAACGTACTAGCTCTTTCAAGCTGACCTTTAATATCATATCTTCTAGCTCTATAAAAAATCACTTCTGATGCTAACCTCATAAAACAAGATCTGAGTCCTCCGCCTATTTTTATATTTCTAGACTCTGGTTCAACAACTTCATTCATATTTTTGCGATAAAATATAACTATAGGATTATAACATGTACAAAAGTCACAATCAATATATAAATGGTAAAAGTTGGGATACATATTACGCACAGGAGTAATATAAAAGAAGTAATACTAAATAATTTTTGTGTACAAATTTACGGTAGTTTAAGATCGAGGTCTGGAGTATTTCTTTTGGGTTGTAGTTCTAGAATATGACTGTTTACCGTTAGCAAATTCCTGCCCGCAATGCTTCGCATAGCGTTTCAGGCGGGGAAATACTCCAGCACTTTTTGTAGTACTTTTCCCGCCTGCTTCGCTGCTAGCATTGCGGGCAGGTGGTGACAAAAAGTACCGAATGGGATATGGGCTGTCAAACCCAAATACAAAACTATTAAATCTCAAGAGTTCGTAAGATGGATTCAACCTGCACATAAATTTGACTTTTAAGTATATCCCAAATATAATTAAACCCAACAGAGAGAAAAATACCCAAAGTGAAAATTTTTCATCATTTATTATTTACTATAAACAAGTTAATACACCGCTCAAAAGTGCTTCAATACAGAAGAATTAGAGTGGAACCGCGGAAAGAATGTCCGTCTCTATTTATAAAGTATAATTTATATATAAAGATGGACATTTTATTGTTTTATATAATGACTAAAATATACATAACTAAAATTCTGCAAATTCCAGACACCCCTTATGGGGGTATTACTAATATCTGCATTAATTGTTAACTTCCTTTTAATATTTACTAGCTAAATTAATTTTTACAAATCTAATCAAATGGCACAAGAAGAATCAAAAATATCTGAAATTGAAATAATGAGACACACTTTTGCCCATGTTTTAGCCCATGCTGTATTAAAAATATTTCCTGAGGCAAAACTTGGAATAGGGCCTGCTATCGAAAACGGATTTTATTATGACTTTGAACTATCTAAACCTCTAACACTGGAGGATCTTCCTAAGATAGAGAAGGAAATGAGAAAGATAATCGCAGAAGAACAACCGATACATCAGGTGATGCTTACTAGAGATGAGGCGATGGATGCACTTCACCAACAAGGACAAATATATAAAACTGAGCTCTTAAATGAAATTCCAGATGAAAAAATCAGCTTTTATAGAACCGGAGATGAATTTATGGATATGTGCAGAGGACCTCATATTGAACATACCGGTAAGCTAGGTGCTTTCAAATTAATGAACATTGCAGGAGCATATTGGAGAGGTGATGAAAAAAGACCTCAAATGCAAAGAATATACGGTGTTGCATTTGAGACAAAAGCAAAATTGGAAAAATACTTAAAAAATCTGGAGGAAATGAAGAAAAGGGACCATAGAAAAATCGGCAAGCAATTAGAACTGTTCCAAATTGACGATATTACAGGACAGGGACTTGTTATGTGGCTCCCTAAAGGTGCAACAATTCGTAAAATAATGGAAGACTATGAATATCAGGAAAGAGTTAAACTTGGATACAAACCGGTTTATACCCCTCATATTGGAAGCATTAAACTATTTAAACAATCAGGACATTGGCAACATTATAGGGATTCTATGTATGCACCTATCTCGATAGACAAAGAAAGATACCTGCTAAAACCTATGAATTGCCCTTTTCATGCTAAAATCTATTCTAGAAAGATAAGAAGCTATAGAGATCTTCCAATAAAATATGCTGAATATGGAACTGTTTACAGATACGAAAAATCTGGTGAACTCTCGGGACTAGTTAGAGTAAGGGGATTCACACAGGATGATGCACATATATTCTTTAGAGAAGATCAGACAAAAGAGTTAGTTAAAGAAACACTTGAGGCAACAATAAGATTAATTACTGCATACGGCTTTAATAATTATAGGGTCAGACTATCTCTTTGGGATCCAAAAGATAAAAAGAAATTTATCAATAAACCTGATCTATGGAAGAAAGCTGAGTCTCAATTAAGAGAAGTATTAAAAGACATGAATATGAATTTTGAAGAAGGAATTGGAGAAGCTGCTTTTTACGGTCCAAAAGTAGACTTCATGGTAAAAGACGCATTAGGCAGAGAAGAACAGTGCGGTACTGTACAACTTGATTTTAATGTACCAGAGAGATTCAACCTTACATATGTAGATGAAAAAGGTAAAGAAAAGGCACCTGTAATGATTCACTGGGCTCCATTAGGCTCATTTGAAAGATTCTTTTCTAGATTAATTGAGCATTATGGCGGAGCGTTCCCAGTCTGGCTCTCGCCAGTACAAGCGATGATTATACCTATCTCTAAAAAATTCTTAAGTTATGCAAAAATAGTAAAAGAAGAACTCGATAAATACAACTTTAGAACAGAAATCGATTCTAGAGATGAGACACTTCAGGCTAAAATCCGTGATTCAGAAATAGAGAAAATACCTTATATGTTAGTTGTAGGCAAGAAGGAAAAAGCAAACAAGGCTGTTTCAGTAAGGCCAAGACTTGGAAATGACTTAGGTATGATGAAACTTGAAGAAATAACAACTAGAATTCAAGAAGAAATCGAAAATAAAAAGTAAAATATAGTTATAAAATAAGGAAATAATTGATTTTTGTATAAAAATTAGTTATCATTAGATAAATATATAATTTTTTATTAACAAAATAAAATAAGTTACCAGAAAAAATATTCAAGAAGTAAGAGTCCTTTTTATAGAAGGAATTCATATATACGTATTTCTTCTATACTATTAATTGATGAGAAAGGGAAAAATTTAGGTAAAGTTGATACTCAAAAAGCTCTAGAAATGGCAAGAGAAAAAGATCTTGACTTAGTAGAGGTCTCACCAAATTCTAAACCGCCTGTATGTAAAATCATGTCTTGGTCGAAATTTAAATACGAACTTTCAAAGAAAAGAAAATCATCTTCAAAGGGAAAATCTAAAGATATGAAAGAGATGAGATTTACACCTTATATAAGTGATGGTGATATAGATCATAAATTAAAAAGAGTAGAGGATTTCTTGACAAAAAAACATCCTGTAAAATTAACAATAATAGTTAGAGGCAGGATACAAGAACAAGTAGTAAGATCTTTACTAGATAAAATCTTGAAACTTTTAGAAGGAAAATATGAGACAGATGAATCTCCTCATCATGAAGGACGCAATTTAGCCATACTAATTTACCCCGCTAAGTCAATTTCAAAGTCTAAAAATAAGAAATAATTAACTTTAAAAATATGATCAAAAGAAATGAACCTTTTGTATGCAAAAATTGTGGTAAATTAGTAAAATCTGCTAAAGGTGGAAAATGTAGGAATCATTGTAATTACTGTCTATATTCCAGACATGTGGATATACAGCCTGGTGATAGAAAACATCCCTGCAAAGGCTTAATGAGGCCTATTAGAATTGAAAAAAGGAAAAGTCAGCTGTATATATTGCATAAATGTACAAAGTGCGGTATAGAAAAGTGGAATAAAATCCTTGAAGATGATAAAATAGAAAACCTTAGTTTACTAAATAGCAACAAGAATATATAATATAAAATTATGAAAACACACCAGGGAATAAAAAAACGATTTAAGAAAACGAATCCCAAAAATGGGAACTATACACTTCTACATCAATCAAAAGGTAGAGGGAGCAAACACCTTAAATCAAAACAATCAAATCCAAGAAAACACAGAATTAGAAAAGCAAGAGAGACAATTAAAACCAAAAATTTGAAAAGAACAGTAAGACACCTATAAATTTATATCATTAATTGTAAAAAGATGAGAATAAAAAGGGGAAAAGTAAAAAATAAAAAACACAAAAAAGTCCTAAAGAGAGCTAAAGGATATAGACTATCTTACAGCAAACTATATAAAAGAGCTAAAGAAGCTCTTATGCATGCTGGAGCTTATTCCTATGCACACAGAAAAAAAAGAGGCAATGACTTCAGAAGACTCTGGATACAAAGAATCAATGCTGCACTTGATAAATATGATATTAAATACAGCAGATTCATCAATCTATTAAAGAAAAAGAAAATAGAAATAAACAGAAAAATGCTCTCCGAGTTAGCAATCCACGAGCCAGATATTTTCAAGCAAATTGTAGAAAAAGTTCAAACTAATTAGCCAAAAGCGGTCAGCGAGTAGCGTTAAGCAAAATAATCACCTATGGCGTAAACCTTCCGCTATTTTCTTTTACTCTTACAAAGTACCCTCCTACTTCAAATATCTTAAAATCATTACCATATGATATATTTTCTTCCTTTATATAATTATCATACCTGCCACTTTCCCATTTTGTTACTGTATCTGCTCCTATCCCTGCTTCCACCATTCCATCTATCAGGCTATCTGCTGTATATTCATTATCCGGTGATATAAATCCTACTAAATTCCATCCAACTTCCAGATCTAACGGCAGACTCTCCTCGAATTTATTTCCTCCTATTTCTAATCTGACCTCTGTATGTACTCTAATAAAATACCCAACACCCGGAAGTATATTAAAATCATTTGAAAATGATACATCTCCTCTTTGTGAATACATCTTCCATTTCCCTCCCGAATATGTTGCAACATGAGTTGCATAACCTCCACTTTCAGCGATTTTCTGTAATAATCCTTTAGCTGTTCCGATCTCATCCGATACTATTGGGAATGATATTAAATTCCATCCCTGATCCAAATTATATGCAATTGCATCTTCTTTTTTAACAAGATTAATACCTTCTAAATCTAGATATTCCTCGTCGTCATCTTTTTCACCGTCCTTATCTAAATCTTCAAAAAATTTAACCACTAATTCCTCCTGTCCCTCTTCTAAAACAATTGAGATTTCCTTACTCCCACTAGATACTATAGCTCCTTCAACCTCATATACTCCTGACGAGTCAATTACTTTAGTCTGACTCTCTTGATTATCTGAACTTGATGCTTCTATTGAAGAAGCAATACCTTTATCAAAAACTGTATTATCTTCATTATAAAGATTAGCCTGATTACCATCCTGTACACATGCTCCATCATGCACTTTTACTGAATTATATTTTAAAGCTTCATCCTTAAAAGATTTATAGCATAAAACTGTTGAAGGAATCCATATAATATCAGGGATATTATTAGGATTTTGTATTATATTAGTAAATCCCCAACACTCATCGTCTACTGTTCTTATATAACTAGGTTCAATATCATAGCAATCTAAGTCATAACAAAGACCATTATAACAAGCATAGTTATATATCGTGTATCTTTGTAAAACAGACTCGTTTAACCAATTATCCTCTGAATTACATAAAGCATGACATTCAGGACTTTCATTACAACTCCTACATCCTAAAACAACAGGTATTTCTATTTCATCTAGACTATTACATGTACTTTCGTATCCTTGCCAATAACTATCACCCTTACACTCCCACTCGCACTCCCACTGTCTGTTTCTATTTCTTAAACTATATACTCCTTTTTCCTTTTCAGGAAGATCAAAAATAATATTTGACTTTCCTGGAAGTTTCAATGACTTAGTTTCTCTCTTACATAAATCAACTTCTTTTTCTCTACACTTAAGCACTCCAGCACTATCATTACACTCTTCTGAATTGCTATCACAATAAATGCTTACTTCACCATTCATCCATGTATTATCTTCCTCGTTATACCACTGTACTTCCTTGATACACTCACCAGTATCTGAATTGTAATCAAACATACCAATAGATGCACAATATGGATCACCATTATCATTTGTCAGTAAAATTTGATCCCTATAAGGACATTTTACATCTAATGCTTCTTCTTCAGATAAATAACATCTATCATCATTACCTTGAGACAATTCCTTACATCCTAATGACCCACATTCTTCCTTTTTTTCTGGACAATCGTATTGACTATTACAATAGTATAAATCATCGTCATAACAATATAAGCCAGGCAACCCACTCCAATCTTCATCGCTGATAAGCTTTGGTCCCATTGGAGAGTAACAAGCAAATTGGTAAAAAGTATCCCCTTCAGGACAACAACTTACAACAGAAATTACATTTTCACCAGAATAAACCTTACATTTATTAATCTCGGCTCCTGGAACTAATTCTTCTAAACAATTTCTACCTTTAGGACATTCAGGCAACAAATCACATGATTCAGGATAATCATCTCTATTTCTAACTAAATTATAAGTACCATATTGACAAGATAATACTTCTGCTTCTTCCTCTTGTGGTATCTCTTCTTTCCCACACCTACATAAATCTTGTCCTCCGCAACATGGGCTATTTGCTTCAACAACTACTGGACATCCGGTACCGCACCATATCTGTGAATCAGTTTTTTTGCCATTCTGATCTACCAACATACCACTGCCAGTACACTGGTCTCCACCTTGTCCATGATGTATATTCTTATATTTACATGTCTGTTGTTGCGGTGTATCCTGCTGCTCCGGTGTTTCCTCTTCCTCTTCGTTGGCTGGGCATACACATATTTTTCCTGCTTCTACGCTCCCGCAATCTTTTCCAGTTGTACTATTCTTACATGAACAAGAACCGTCATCATAGCAATTTCCACAAGTCTGCCCGTCATAACATGCATAATTCCCATAACAGGTATGATCCATACATGTATCCCCTCCATCCTGTTCTTCATCACCACCTCCACTATCATTACACATACTGCATGCACTATCTACATACCAACTTCCCTGACCGCTGCAATGCCATTTACATGTTCCATTTGGATTGCATCCTGTAAATGTACCAGGCGAATGCTCTGGACATGGATCTTCAGCATTTCCATTATCTCCTCCATCCTGCTGACCGTCATCATCCTGATTCTGCTCCTGTTCGGACTGATTTCCTTCCTTGCACATCTTTGCACACTCCGGATCAGAATGAGTTAAGCACGCTTGTCCACAATATGCTCCTTGTACCCATCCATTCTCGGTACATAAAAATTCATAACCGCTTTGACAATTACAATGTGGACCAGCAGTATCTACTCCATCACAATCCAAGGCAAGTACTAAATTTATTATACTATCCATTCCGTTAAATACACTAACGTCCACTTCTTCATCACGATTCAGTTCAATTATCACATCATCTATCGGCTGCAATTCATCAGAACTTATCCCTATAACTTCATTCCTCACACCTTCTGTATATATATCTAAATTTACTGAAAAATATTCACTTAAATCAACAATATTTTCAAAATCTTCTGTCCATGTATTTGCTATATCAATACTCCATCCTGATGATTCATTCGATACTGTGCTTAAAACTTGAGACTTTTTTACTCCAAGCTCTTCATTCTCTGTATCCACACCTTCTAGTTCTAACAATATTATCGAGTCTCCCAGATAATTACCCTGTACATCTAATATTCTTCCATAAACAGGATAAGGACTATTAAGCTCATCTGCTACATCCACTGTTTCTAGAGCAGGGTAGTCATATTCTATACTCTTCATCCCAGTACTTATTCTGTAATAATACTTGCTGTTTGGCTCTAAGTTTCTCAGTGTTACATGATGTACGTAATATTCTTCCCACTTCTTTAATTCATACTCTCCATATTCTACCTCTTCTGTGTCTCTGTCATCATACGCTCTCTTTTTTCCTATATTCTCTATCACTGGTACCCATTTATCCTTCTCTGAATATATCACGCTTCCTCTTACTGCTTCTTCTGTCACCCATGTTACTGTCGCACTTGTTCCTGTTATATTTGTTACTCTCACTTCCTCTATATCTACTGTCTTCTCAGTTAAATATATCACTACTCCTGTTATTAATGCCACGACTAATATTCCTCCTGATACCATTACCAAAATCTTTCCTATCTTCTTGCTTTGGAAATATTTACCAAAATTCTTTAATTTTTCTGATATATTCATTAATGTGACTTTAATATATTATTTAACTAATTAGTACAAAGCTGTTAGCGATAAGCGAGTAGCGAAACGCAGACAGCGTGTAGCATTAAACAAAATAATCACCTAGGGTGTAAACTTTCCTCCATCCTCCTTCACCCTCACAAAGTACCCTCCTACTTCAAATATCTTAAAATCATTACCATATGATATATTTTCTTCCTTTATATAATTATCATACCTACCGCTTTCCCATCTTGTTACTGTGTCTGCTCCTATTCCGCTTCCTACTATTCCATCTATCAGGCTATCTGCTGTATATTCATTATCCGGTGATATCACTCCTACTAAGTTCCATCCTACTTCCAGATCTAATTGTAAACTTTCCTCAAACCTATTTCCTTCTATTCTCATTTCTGCTTCTTGATATACTTTTATGAAATATCCTACTCCTGGCAGTATATTAAAATCATTTGAGAATGACACTTCACCTCTTTTTGAATACACTTTCCATCTTCCACCTTCATATGCCGCTACATGTGTTGCGTATCCTCCGCTATCAGATATACTCTCAAGCAATCCATCCGCTGTTGTTATATCATCTGATACTATCGGAAATGAATACAAATTCCATCCCTGTTTGAAATCATATGATGTTACATCCTGTTTCTTTGAAAGCGTAACACCACTTGAATCAATGTATTCTTCTCCTTCATCTTTTATTCCATTACTATTTTCATCATTAAAAAATCTTACCTTCAGCTCTCCCAGCTCTTCATTTACAACTAAAGTTATTTCATTTGATCCAGTCGTTACAGTTGCCCCCTGAACTTCATACACACCCGACTCTTGAATATTTACCTCTCCTCCTGATTCTTCTGCATGTACTTTATTTATCAGCTTATTCTGCTCTATATTAGAACTTAAACTCGACACACATTCTCCATCATGAATTTTCTCTGCCCTATAAGGTACTCCTCCTGTCGCATCAACACATGTTGCCCAACATGTTGGAATATATCCGGAAGCGAATCTATGATGTTTTCTGTATAAATAACAATCGCCCTCATAAGTTTCTATACGATCTGGTATATTACCAGTACATTTTGTTGTTGAACCCGAAAATCTTCCCATACATATATTTATTGCTTCACTACCCATAGCTTCTTCCTCCATCACTCTATAATCAGTATCATTCTGTTCAACAGGAACTTCTATTTCATCTGTATCTATTCGACTTACAATCCAACAGTTTTTAGATGAATCAGCATTGTCAGTTCCATTACATGATATTTCAAATTTCATTCCATTAACTGTATATTCATTATTATCACCACAATTCATACCAATTGCTTCTTCAGGAACACCTAAATCATCAAACCCTATACTTGTTCGATCACATTTACATTGCCCATTTTCTTCTACAGAATCACTTTCACACTTTACCCCCCAATTACCATCCGTAGCACAAGTACCATCTGGACATTCAGTAGTTTCAAAACCATAATCACCAGTAATCCATTTGTTACTATTGTCATCCCACTCTATTATATTTCTATAACAAGCATCATCATATTCATAAACATTGTTCTTCACACAATAACATGAATCATTCTTATAATAGGGTCCTCCCCAAAGATCATTCCAGGGACAACTTAAAGTATCACAATATGCTTGATCTATTGTAGTTTCATCTTCCTCACTTACATACGCTTCACACAAGCTATCACATTTGGAATCTTTGTCTTCTTCATCACAACGCCAATACTTCCAACATATACAAACTGTAGAACAGTCACTAGTTTCTTGCTCAGCTAAGAAATGAACACAAAAATCATTATCATTTTCTTCCTTATCTATAAAATATTGTCCTATCTGAAAATTCAGTTTTTTCCACTTATTTATATCTTTAATACAATGTAAAGTACCTTCACCATCACTACAAATTCCTTCACAAACATCTCCATCCACTATCTCCTCTTCCTGTTCCTGTTCAGGAGCTACTGGTTGTACTTCATCTTCCTCCCCACCACCTCCGCTTGGCCTGCATGCTGCACATTCTCCTTCTGGTACTTCATCCCATGATTTCTCATTCCAATTACAATCTGCATCAAACTGTCCACAGCTACTTCCTTTACACATATACTGATACGGAGCTGATGCCTCATTTGCACATGTCCCTCCGCTTCCTCCTGATGTATCTTCACCTGATCCCTCTTTACATGCTCCATTCTCACATCCATATGTGCATGTATCGTATCTCCCAGCCTTTGTCTGTATACATCCATCTGCATCACAATATTTCTCTCTGCATACTAAGTTCCCATTCCCATCACAATATCTGCTCTCACACCAGTCTATTGTCCCTCCTGGATTCCCACAGCTTCCACTCGCACATGTTACTCCTCCTCCGGGATCCGTCTGTGCTGGACACATATCCTGACACTCTACTGTCTCTATCGTACACGGCGACCAATGAAACTGATCATACCCGTCTTTTCCCTCACATTTCACTACTGTTTTCTTCTTGTTGCATGCACAGCATTCTTCCCACCTCCCTAATTCTACTCCTGTATCATTTGGATGATTGCAGTTTAAATTTGCTGTCTCTTCTGCTTCTACCTCTTCCATTATCCATCTTCTTAATGACTCGGTCTCTTCTTGTTCTTTTGCTATCAACAGCGTACTTGCCGGCTGGTCTTCTTCACTATCTACCTGCAAATATCCCTTATTGTATCCATTTGCTGCTACTTCTATATTCTCATAATACTTTTCTCCTTCTTTCACAAACATCTCATCTAAAAACTTGCTCCTTACATTCACCATATCAAAACTATAGCTCCCGTCTCTGCTTACTACACTATACTTCGCACTTTCCTCTGTATATCCTGTCTCTCCATTCTCAAAGTACACTGTTAAATATATTATCGCATCTCTTTCTAATTCTTCTTGATTCTCATCCTTTATCATTCCATACATCGGATCCGGCGATCTTATCTCATCTATCACTTCTCCTGTTTCTATCTCAGAATAGTATGTCTTCTCATCTACTGTCTTCATCCCTGTACTTATTCTGTAGTAATACTTGCTATTTGGTTCCAGCCCTCTCAATGTTACATGATGTACGTAATATTCTCCCCACTTCTTTAATTCATACTCTCCATACTCCACCTCTTCTGTGTCTCTGTCATCATATGCTCTTTTCTTTCCTATGTTCTCCATTACCGGTACCCATTTATCTTTCTCTGAATATATCACGCTTCCTCTCACTGCTTCCTCTGTCACCCATGTCACTGTCGCACTTGTCCCTGTTACATTTGTCACTCTTACTTCTTTTACACTCGCAGTCTTTTCTGTTGCATACATTACTACTCCCGTTATCATTGCTAAGACTAATATCCCTCCTGATACTATCACTAAAATCTTTCCCATTTTCATACTCCTGAAAAAATTTACTATTTTACATGATGATTTATTACAAGTATCCATTAAAAAATAAATAAAAAAATAATATATTTCTCTCTATATCATTATGCATAAGAGATAAATGTATGTCAAAAATCATTGTCATTAAATCTCAAATTCATCTTCATAATCTACTTTATTTACTATTTTTTTCTCCCAAATATTTTTATAATTCCAAGGAATAAATATAATCACGCATCCAATCCCAAGAAAAAAGACCACTAATCCAAAAACAGTAGTAAAAGCCCATGAATCTTCTATACCTGTTTGGGGTAAATTTTCATTATCTTCTAAACTATCACTTTCACCAACTAACGAAGAATCATCATCTAAAGAATAATTACTCCCACCAGTTGTAGTAAAAACATCTCCGCTATATCCAGTTCTCGACAACTCTATATTTAAAACATCATTTTCTAAACTATTTAGATTAATATTATTTACATATCCAGTATAACCATTAGGTGCATATATTCTCGCTTCTAAACTATTACTAGAAGAGTATGTAAAATAGGAATTTAGATTAGAACTTCTTGCTGTACCAACAATAAGTTCAATACCTCCAGAACTAGTATATACACCACTAACTGAAAAAGAAATAGAACCTTCAGTACTTTCCTGTCTAGCTACAACAATATAATCATTATTTGAATAACCATCTACAAGATTTGATGTAACAGAAACTGATGACGGAATAGAGGGAGAAGTTGTAAGAGGAACATTTAAATACTCATATAAATCCCCATCATTATCAAACTCCTCACCTCCAGAAATAATCTTAAAATAATAAACCAAATCATCCTGCCTTAGCTCAGTATCAGTATTAGTAATAGTAACATGATGAGTAAACCTTTCCTGCAGATTACTTGTATTACTTTCTCTATCATCATAAGCTGTGGTGTTAACCTGTGTCTCGGAAGTACCGTACTTCACATAGCCTGTGTTAGACTCATCCGTAACCCAAATAATAGACCAAGTGCGATAATCTTTATTAGTAACCATAACATTCTGCTGTGTATTCCCATCGACTACAGTAGGGTCTCGGTATTCCTCAGTAGCACTAACATTATCTTCTGTATCATCGTCTTCTTGATCTGTAATCTGAGTATCACCACTATCATCTTCTAATTCAGCTGCATAAACTTCATTTGTGCCAAGTGTTATGGTTGGTATAGTTGGAATTGAAGTGCCTCCTAAACAAATAACTCCTTCCGGACACTCATCATCTGCTTCTTCTTCGTCAGAATAAGTAACCTCTTCATCACTTTCTTCTGGATAATCCGTTCCATCTTGGCTTGACACATTCTTTGTATCAGAAGTCTCTATTTGTTTAACTTCACTATCATCCTGCTTACTTATTACCAAAAAATAAAAAACACCAAAGCCAACACCAACAGTAATTAGCATCACCGAAATTATAATCAGAACATTTTTCATTTTATTCCTCTTTAATCATAACTAGAAAGATTAATTATCTCTGTCTTCACACTACCTTCTCCACGACCAGCACCATCTGCTGTAATATATAAAGTAGATCCATCCAAATCAGTAAATATATCGTCTAGTTTAGAATCCCTTAAATTTGATAAATCAAATGTATAATTTTTGTTTTGAGTTAAAGTCGACAACTTGCTTGATATACCCTGACTATTTTGAGCATATAAGTAAACAATCACCTCTTCATCTTCCTCATAAGGATCTTCTATAGTACCTCTAATAGGCTGGGGTACAGTAATGGAATCAATAACAGAACCAGTCTGTACTTGATAAGGTCCATTATCACTATTCTTATATTCAGTTCCTCCTACATAAACAACAAAATAATAAGTAGTATTAGCATTCAAATCACTAACATCGATATAATGCACTGAATACTCCTCTTGTTTATTATTATTATCCCTTTTATCATAGGCTATATTCTTCAAATCAGTTGTATTACTATATTTTATATATCCCTTTGTCTCTTGAGAGGAAGTTGTCCATGATACTGAAAATGATGTATCTACAATGTTGGTTATTTCTAAATTTTTAGGATCTTCTGTAGGCAAAGCTTTTGTTCTTATTTCTATAACATATTTAACAGCAAAAACAGTTAATGGTATAAAAACAACCCCAATAAGCAAAACAATAATTACAGGCCATTTGGGCTTTTTATTAATTTGTTTTGTTTGAGAAGATCCTTTGGGCATTGATTTTTTGATAATTACAATCTATAATTAATAAGTCTTTACCAGAGCTATTACATATCTATGTTACTATAAATTAAAAAATATTTACAAAAAATATTCAATAATGCAAGTTAAAAAATTAGAAAAAATTGAAAAACAAGCTGATAAGGAACTTGAAAAAGTAAAAGACATAAAATCTCTTAAGGAAATAAAAATAAAATTTTTAGGCAGAAAAGGTGTTTTGACAAATATCCTGCGGTCAATAAAAGATGTAGCTAAAGAAAAAAGGGCAGAGATAGGATCAGAAGCAAATAATATAAAGAAACAAATAGAAGAGAAAATAAAAGAAGCAAAAAACAGAATTGATGCACAGAAGGTTATTGATGAAGATAGCCATTTAGATGTAACTGCTCCAGGCATCAAACAAAAAATCGGCCACATAAATCCTGATACACTCATGATGTGGGAAATTGAAAATGTTTTTCAGAAAATGGGTTTCGATGTTTACGAGCCATATATTGTAGATAATGATTATAATAACTTTCAAGCACTAAATATACCCGAAGACCATCCTGCAAGAGACATATGGGACACATTTTGGACAGAAAACGACCTTATCCCCATAACTCATACTTCGTCTATGCAAAACAGGATCTTAAGAAATAATAAACCACCAATTAGAGCAATAGTTATAGGTAAAACTTTTAGAAATGAAAGAACAGATGCTCGTCATGAGCATTCACTCTATCAATGCGAAGGAATTTATGTAGATAAGGGGATTTCCCTATCAGATATGATAGGTACATTGAAAGAATTCTTTAGTAGAATTTTTGAAAAAAAAGTTAATGTACAGATAACACCTGATTATTTCCCTTTTGTTGAACCTGGGAACGCAATGAACTTAAGCTGTGTTTTATGCGATCAGAAAGGCTGCAGAGTCTGTAAGTACACCGGCTGGCTTGAAATAATGGGTTGCGGAATGATTCATCCAAATGTCCTTAAAGAAGGAGGAATTGATCCTGACACGTATTCCGGTTTTGCATGGGGATTTGGAGTTGATAGACTAGCAATGTTAAAGTATAAAATAAATGATGTCCGTCTTTTTCACAGTGGAGATCTAAGATTTATTCAACAATTTTAAATAATAGAATTATGTTAATATCAAAAAGTTGGCTGTTACAATATCTTCCTGAAGGGATAAAGATTTCAAATGATAAATTAAAAGAGAGACTATCTGTATCTACAGCTGAAGTAGAAAGTATAAGAGAAATCGGAGAGAATTTAAAAAATATTGTAGTGGGTGAAATAGAAAAAATTACCCCTCATCCTAAGTCTCCTAAACTTCAAATTGCAATAGTAAATATCGGAAATAAAAGAAAATATTCTATAATATGTTCAGCTACAAACATATCCCAAGGTGTAAAAGTTCCAGTTGCACTTCCAGGAGCAACTGTATTAAACCCAAAACAGAGTATTGGTAATCAAGATATATATAAAATAAAAGAAATTGAAATCCTGAAAGTGAAATCAAGTGGAATGCTTTGCAGCCAAAAAGAACTTGGTTTAAGCGACTCTCATGAAGGGATCTGGATACTGCCACCAGAGGCTAAAATAGGAGAAGATTTTGTGAAATTAATCTCTGATACTGTATTAGAGATAGAAAACAAAACCTTAACTAACAGATCCGACTGTTTCAATCATTTAGGTATAGCAAGAGAAATATCTGCAGTTGTAAAAACACCTTTTGATTATCAAGAAACTGAAGAATTGCTTATTCCAACAAAAACCTTACCATTTGTTGTAAAAGTTAATAATAAAGATTTATGTAAGAGATATTCAGCTATAGTAATCCAAGGAATTAAAATTAAACCTTCACCACTGTGGCTTCAGCTTAAACTATTAGCATGCGGGATCAGACCAATTAATAATGTCGTTGACGCTACAAATTATGTAATGCTTGATATAGGACAGCCATTACATGCATTTGATTATAATAAACTTAATACACCAAGAGTTATAGTACGTACTGCAAAACCAAGAGAGAAAATAACAACTCTTGATGGTAAAAAAAGAAAATTGAAGAAAGTTCACCTACTAATATGTGATCCTTCAGGTCCAATTGGAGTAGCTGGAATCATGGGAGGTTTAAATAGTGAAATATTTGAAAAAACAAAAGACATAATCATAGAATCAGCTAACTTTGAAATGTATAATATCCGAAGAACAAGTAGAGAACTAGGCATACGTTCTGAAGCAAGTACTAGATTTGAAAAAGGTCTAGATCCAAATTTAACTTTAACAGCACTAAAAAAAGCAGTCCAATTAATTATTGATATTGCTGGTGGAGAAGTAGCATCTGAATTAATTGACTTTTATCCCGACCCTGTCAAAGAAAAATCACTAGAAATAGATATTTCTGATGTCCCAAGACTTCTTGGTATTGAATTATCCAAAGATGAAATTAAAGATATATTTGAATCACTTCAACTAGAAGTAAACTCACCTGAAACCAACACTAATAAGATAAAGGTCACAATTCCAACATTCAGAAGAGATTTAAACATTAAAGAAGATTTAATTGAAGAAATAGCAAGAATCTACGGTTATGACAAATTCAAACCGACCTTACCTCAAAAAAAGGTAAGTGCTGTAAAAACAAACCAAAAACGCAAATTGAAAAAAACGATAAAACAAACTTTAGCCGGATTAGGTTTCGATGAGGTATTAACCTATTCATTTACAGGAGAAAGACAATATAAGAATACATTAATGAATATTAATGATTGTATTAAAATAAAAAATCCAATTTCACCTAAATTAAATTATATGAGATCGAGCATAATTCCTAACATCCTTGAAAAAGTACAGCCTAATTTAGATAATTTTGATGAAATAGGTTTTTATGAAATTTCTGAAATCGTTTTGAAAAATAACATAAAGGATGGGTTACCTAAACAGCCAAATATGATTACTGGTATACTGAGCCAACCTAAATCAAATGAAGAACTCTTCTATATCCTCAAAGGTAAAATTACAACTTTATTCAAAAACATAAATATTAGTCAAATTATCTATCAGAAAGAAGATGATACTAAATATCTTCATCCAGGACAGCAAGCAAAAATAATGCACAAGAACACAATTCTTGGTCATATAGGAACTATTCATCCTCAGGTAAAAAAGAATTGGAATATAAAACAAAATACAGTAATCTTTGATCTATATTTTGAAAAAATCTTTAAAATAGTAAAAAGAAAGAAAAAAACTTTTAAAAAATACTCTGTTTATCCGAGAGTTAAAAGGGATATTAGTTTTTGGATAGATAAAGATATAGAAATAGGAGCAGTTCTAAATAAACTAAAAAGCTCCGAATGTAAATATATAAAGAAAATTGAAATAAGTGATATCTATACAACAAAAAATAAAAAAGATAAAAAAAGTATAACTATCAATATAATACTTCAATCTAAACGGAGCACTTTAAGTGAAGAACAAATTAAAGAAGAAATGAAAATAATCATATATAATATTAAAAAAGCCGGCGGTACAATTAGAAAACGCAAATAAAAAAACAACCATTTTAATAGTATCATTACTTCTTAAGGATTTGCAGCATCTATTGTAACAGTTTGTGATGCAACTTCATCTCCATTATCTAACTTTAGAACTACATAGATTGAATAAGATCTTTCTTCCTCAGGAGCCCATGAATAAGTATATTTACCACCACCATCATAAGTCATGTACTCAGACTGAACAACTCCGTCAATATATATATCTGCATAATTAACTGAAGAAGAACCATAGTGCTTAGCTGCTATATCAGCTAACACACCTACATCTAATGTTGCACCATTGGATGGACTCGTTATAGCAACAGTATCACCAACAATTATCCTAACCGAATCACTCTCTGTTCTTCCAGCACCATCGTACGCTTTAACTACCAAATTATGTCTGCCAGCAGCTATACTTCCAGGCACTGTAATATCAGCAACATAAGGATTGCTTGAAGCCTGAGTCACATATACATCATCAATATAAACCTCAATCTTTGAAATATCATCAACCGAGGAATATGCAGTCGCTTCAACACTAAGATTTCCACCCAAATCTACCATAGCATCTCTAGATGGCTTCGATATTACTACCCATGGATTCTCCTCCCCAGATGGATTTCTATTTATATCACAGTACTCTGTTGGAGGAGGACCTTGGTCAAAAGCCTCATCCCAATACTGCTGCCACTCTTCTTTAGGCGCTTTTATATATCGGTAAACCTTATCTACCGCATAACCTAATTGTTCATCGATCTCCCTAGCCAGCCTATCAGGCTGATCAGTACATACTCTAAACACTTCAGTTGAATCCTCTTCAGGCGGCAGCTTATCCTGTATAAACAAATCAGAAATTGCCTCACAATGTTCATTAGCCAACAAACCACTATCATTACATACTGATGCTGTTACTATACCGCCAGGTCTCGGAAAAGTTGTAGGCGTAAAACGACCTATAACCTTATTTGTATAATCAATCCAAATAGGTCTGGCCACACTATATCCATATGCTGCAGTAGTCATTCTAGAATTATCATTATTACCTGCCCAAACTCCAGTGACAAATTCAGTAGAATAACCCATATAATAAACATTCCTATTATCATCACTCGTCCCTGTTTTACCAGCAAATTCATATCCAGCTGGTGGAGTTACATGGTAATTTTTAGAGACATCATTAACTAAATAACACGCTCTCTCATCAGCAACACGAACACCTTGTCTTGACTCATCCTGTTCATAATCATATATAACGTTTCCCTCACGGTCCTCAATTTTTAATATCGGAGATAAAGAATGATAAACTCCTCCTGAAGCAAAAACTCCAAAAGCATTTGTATGTTCAACCAATTTAACATCTCCAGCACCAAGAGCAAGAGCTGCACCATAATTTTCAGGACTCGTAAAAGTTGTGTAACCGAATTTCTCTAAACTATTTATAAAATTGGTTACGCCAACAATCTCGATCGCTTCAACAGCAGGAATATTTCTCGAAAGACGTAAAGCTTTTCTTAAAGTCATCACTCCCATAAAACCCCCCTCGTTATTTTTTGGCTCATAACCATTCGAGAAGGTAATTGGAATATCAGGTAAAACAGAAGCAGGATAAAGTTGTCCTGATTCAAACCCACTATAATAAACTAGAGGCTTTAAAGATGAACCAGGTTGTCTTAAAGCAACTGCAACATTAACTTTCGGTTCAAATTTACAATCTGCCCCCAGCGTACACCCTTCAGGTGACTGTTCAGCAAAATAATTTGCCGATCCTACCATAGCTAATATTTGTCCAGTTTTTGGATCTATTGTAACTAGGGCGGCATTATTTGCACCATAACCTTTAGCTAAATCTTCGACGCCACTTTTAACTGAATCTTCAGCTATATTCTGCATATCTAAATCTAAACTTGTTGTGATCTTCAACCCACCTCGTTCAATCTCAGACAAAGTAAAAGGCTGCCCATTATTATAATTTCCTTTTTGTAATTCGTCCTCAACATAAAATACGAAATGAGGAGCTTCAATATCAATCCTGCTTGATTGATAAATAATTTCTTGATCTCTGGCTTCTTGTATCTTTTCTTCAGTAATAAAATCTTCCTCGCTATCCCATCCGTTATGCTTTCTCACATACGCGTTAATTGTATCTTTTTTAGCAAGCATTTGATCTAAAACATAATTCTGTCGTGTAATAGCTAATTCTCTTGCTAAATCAACATCAGAAGCAAATAGAGGAGAGTAAATACCAGGAGCTCGAGGTAGTCCTGCGAGAAGTGCTGCTTCAGCCAATGTCAAATCTTTAATATCTTTACCAAAATATATACTTGCGGCTGTCTTCACACCATAAGTATTTCCCCCAAATCCAATCTCATTCAAGTACAACTGTAACACTTCCTGTTTCTCATACTTCTGTTCAATCCTTAGACTCAAAATTATCTCTTTAATTTTTCTTTCATAAGTTCTTTCTGTCGTCAAAACAGTATTCTTAATCATTTGCTGAGTAATCGTAGATCCCCCCCTTGGCTCACCAATTTTAAATACTTCATACATGCCTGCTTTAATTAATCCTCCCATATCAACACCCTTATGTGTATAAAAATCCACATCTTCTGCTGCTAGAAATGCCCACTGAGCTTCAAGAGGAACATCTTCTATTTGAACTATATCTCTATTTTCATCTCCATGTATCTTATAAAGTTCTTTCCCGTTTCTATCATATACATAACTTGTTAAATCCTGACCTCTTTCAAAAGGCTCATCAGGATTCGGCAACTCTGCGGAATATTTCGCAACAACTGAGAGGGCAAATATTGTCCCAATAAAAACAAAAACAAAAACAATACCAGCAAATACACCTATTACTTTCTTCAACTTAGATTTGAGAGTGTTTTTCCCAAGAGCTTTTTTACTCCAAGATCTCTTCGATCTTCCTTTTCTAGATTTTTTTAATCTTTTCTTGAATCGGGATTTATACGATCTCTTTCTATTATATTTTATAGATGTTTTAAATGCCATATCTTTAATATTCCAAATGCAATTATATTAATAATATATTATCATAAATATAACGTAAAGGGGTATAAAAAGTAACAAAAAATAATTACTATTAAAAATTGCGTCTAACTAATAAAAAGCTGGTTGTATTATCTTTATCATCTTGTAGATTCTTATCGATTATCTCTAAATCATACATCTTCGCTAATTGCTTTGGACCTAAAACAGCAATTTTTCCATCAATTTCTCCTTTTGATAAAGCGTAGGCAACCTTAGCTGTGCCGATGAGATCTCCTTTGCCGCTTTTTAACTCCATTTCTGGATACTTCCTCTTAATACTACTTTTACACTGTTTTAAAACCTGAGGATGAGTCATAAAAGTATCAATGTTTTCTTTCTTTATATCTTTTCTCTTCATTAAAAAATGCTTGATTGGAATAGAAAATTCTTCTACTATTTTAAATTTATAATTTGAAATTGCTTTAATCGACTCCTGAACTACACCGCCTACTGAGTTATGAATCGCAAATAATCCATAATCAATATTACCAACATGCAGATTTTTTAAGACTTTCTTAGTTGTATATAGGTATTTAATCTTATAATCCTTAATCTTATTCTTTTTAATATATAAATTTACTGCCTCATCATTGAAACTGCCTATTCCTCCTTGAATACCATAAATAATATATTTAGAACTAATTCTCTTCGGAAGAAGTTTATTATAAATAGAGTTATAAGCTTTACCAAATTTAACCCTCATCTTCTTTGTGTATAAATTATAGGTTTGAAGATCCAAAAACAACTCCCATGTATCATTACATGTCTGATCCATTATTTCCTGAAGCTTTTTTGCTCCTAAAGTATCAATCCTAGTAGGTTTGATATCAAATTCTTTTAGTAATCTTCCAATAAAATGAGTTACTCCTTGTGAATTTGCAGCCAATTTATCATGTTCTTTTGGAGTAATTTCAACCACTCTCAATTTATTCTTAATAAAATATTTCTTCCAAAACTTATAACTTTCTCGACTTGCATTTAAATTATTCATAACAATCGGTAAATCTTCAAAACCATTTCTACTGCTGTCTGGACCAAACATAGGATGGGTAAGAATTGCCTCTGTTTTAGTATTCCTTAAACACTTTTTGAAGATTAAAGCAGGATGTTGTTTTACTGAAAGTACATCAATTAGTAGTTGATTTGCTAAATACTGCTTATGACTTGAAACAACATCTTCAAATGCTGAAATAGGAATACAATAAAAGATCACTTCGCTTTTATACACTTCTTTAAGATCCTTCAAACTTGAATATGCTTTTACACCTATCTTTCCTTTTAATTCGTTTAATACCTTCCTGTTTTTATCATAAATTATCATTTCAAAATCATCTTTTAGAAGTCTATACAAAGTTTTTCCAAAATGTCCGAAGCCGATAATGCTTACTTTTTTAAACATAGTAATTATTTAATAAATTAATTTAAACTTTTTATAATCTTATAAACTTTATTAATATCCGATACTAATTTTTTAAAACTTTTAGTACTAATAGTCTGATTTTTATCAACCAGCTCTTTTTCCGGATTCGTATGTGTCTCAACTACTATTCCATCTGCACCTACAGCTATAGCTGCTCTTGTTAAATATTTAACCATATCTCTTCTTCCGGCAGTATGTGACGGATCAATGATAACCGGTAAATTATAGTCATGTTTTACAACTAATGCAGAATTAAAATCAAGTGTAAATCTCATAGAATCTGCACCTGTCCGAATTCCTCTCTCGCACATGATAACTTTATCTAAACCAACATATTTCGCGGCTCCCATCCATTCTCTAATAGTAGATACAAGACCTCTTTTTAAAATTACAGGACGAGGATCATTGCCTATTCTCTTTAAAAGTTCAAAATTCTGCATATTTCTAGCACCAACCCATAAAATATCAACTACATCTTCTACTTTCCCTACATGCGTAGGATCTAACATTTCCATTACAATAGGAATCTTAATTTTTTCCTTTATTTCTTTTATCCACTTAATGCCCCTTGCTCCAACTCCCTGGAACGAATCCGGCTCTGTCCTTGGTTTCCATAATTGAGCTCTTAAAGCATGAGCACCATACCTTTTAACTTTTTTTGCTATTTGGATTATTTGATCCCTAGATGATACTGAACATGGCCCAGCAACTACTAATGGTTTGTTGTTTAAAAATTCTTTTCTTGTAATCATATTAAAATAATATAAATTTAAATTCTACTAAATACTTTGATTTTCTTTCTTACAATATCCTCAATATATTCCTTTACTCCTTTTAGTAATCTATATGGAGCATATTCATCAGAATTCTGCTTAATATTAGTTTTAAGTTTATTTGTATAAGCCAAGCGAATTTCTGTATTTATATTTATCTTAGCTACTCCCTTGTTAATGCAGCTATCATACATATCAACCGACAGGAATGATCCTCCATGTAACACAAATGGTATTTCAGGCAATAATCTATTTAATTTACGTAAAGTCTCTATATCCAAAGGTTTGATCTTTTTATATTTCCCACTTTGAGTTCCAATAGATACAGCCAATGAATCTATTTCTGTTTCTTGAACATATTTATAAGCAAGATCAGGATTTGTAAGCTCTAGATTATCTTCAATTTTGTCTCTGTAATAGCATAAAGGTACTATCCCAATTTCCCCCTCAAGTTGTGCTCCGTATTGATAAGTTAATTCTCTGACTTTCTTTGTATTTTCTAAATTCTCTTTATAACTTACCTCGCCATAATCAATATGTATAGAGTTATATCCAGCATCTAAACATCTCTTTATCCAATTGTAATCTTCACCATGATCTAGATGGACACAATAATCAACTTTATAAATTTGGGACAATTTAGAACATATTTCCACAACAAGTTCAGGAGTTAAATATTTCGATTCACCAAAAGAAGTTGTAACAAAAATGATAGATTTCAAACTTGAAGCTGCTTCAAAAACAGCCTGCAGTGCCTCAATTGAAGACACATTAAAGGCACCTACAGCTTTTTTGTCTCTCTTTGCTTTTGTTAAACAGGATTTTGCATCTATTATCATTAATCTTAATTTTACAAATACAAAAAAATAACCTCCTTTTGGAGGTTATTCTAAAATGAATCTAAGTTGAGTAGAGAACTACCTCCGGAAAAGAAGGTTTGTAAAAAAGAAATAATATTTTTTACTTGTATTTAAAGTTCTCATTGGATAGTAATATATCAGAGATATAGAAATGATGTCAAATGATTCTAAAAGTAATTTTTATTTTTAATTAGAATTGATTCAAGATAAAGTTATTTAATCTTCGTCAGGAGCTGCCGAGGGACTCGGACTTATTTCTTCCTCGAAGAAATATCCACTATTTTTCAAGTTCTCAATTAAGTCATCATAGTTGTTATCATTCTTTAATTCCAGCAAATTATTAAAAGCATTATGAATATTCTGATCTTCCAAAAAAAAATCCTTTCTAAATTTGTTTTGTGCTTTATTAAAATCATCAACATACTGTAATGTATGAATAAAAATTTTTTCTTTTCCTTCAGGGTTTATCCTAATATGCAAATGATTGCCATTTAAATCAACGCCTTTGTAACTCTCAACACTCTTTTTAAGAATTGCCTGATGAGATAATCCACAACGTACTGATTTATAAATACATTCGCTCATTTTAGGAAATCTATATAGTTCATTCACTTCTCCCATCCATGTTTCTATAAAATTAATGGATCTTTGCTTACTATTACTATTAAAACCCTCAATTAATCCTCCAAGAAAATCTATTCCAGCATTTACTAAATGAAGGAAAGGAAGAGTAAAAGGGAGTTTCTCTCTTTTTAAAATATCAAGATCTTTGATCAACATAGCATCGAAATATTTTTTCAAGTATTGATCAATATAACCTTTTTCTTCTTTAATTTGTTTATCCATAATTTTATGAAAATACAAAAACAAACTATTTCTATTTCCCACTTAATAGCTAATTAAGATTTAGTTTTAAATAAATTTATTGCTTTGTACTTATATATCTAATTATAGTTATTCTTGAAGGTTACGACAATAAAAATAATTTGGGAGGTTGGCAACCCCCAAACCCCATGCCATACTTTTTTACACAAAAAAGTATGCAAAAAGTGCTGGAGTCTTTCAGTTTGCTGACGGTTAACGATCATAATTCAAAAATTTCCACCCAAATGAAATACTCCAGACCTCGATCTTTAACTATCGTATATTCGTATATAAAAATTTTTAAATACCCCAATTATATTTTGTACTTACTGATTTACGATTGTAATATCTTGGGGTGTGGGGTTGATTACGTCCGGGTGTTCCCTAATCTATGTATGTTTTTTGAAGGACTTAATCAACCCCACGAGTTTTTGTACTTTTGCGATCAAAAGTACAAAAGAATAAAAAATATATCAAATCAAAATAAAACGTATACAATACCAATCTTATACTTTTTTATTGACATTTAATATATAGTTATTGTATCATCATAATAGTCTTGATTATAAAACAATAGAAAAATGTACAACAGAAGTATTAAGTCAAACATTATTAATATTAGCATTATTATAATCTCCCATTAGCAGGAGGATTTGACTTTTCACTTCAATTTTTAGAAATTATATCCTCCGAAAGGAGGATTTTTTTATTTATCTCTAGGAAATTCAAACGATCCCGCAAAGCGGGAGAGTAAAAAATTTCCGTAGAGATAAATAATCCTGTATAAGCGAATGTAATGAGCTTATATGGGATATGGCTTAAGAAAATAGATAAATACAGAAGAACGGGACTAACAAATCTTACTAAAACATTTCACTTTGTTTATATTGTTAAGATTTGTTTGAATAATCCCTATGAACTAGGTGATATCAGGATAAATTAATAAAAAATTATGAAAATATTAACAAATGGAAGTAAAATACTCGTAAAAGCAACATTGGATGCTGGTATTAACTTTTTTTCCGGCTATCCAATAACTCCTGCAGCTAAGATATTAGAAACATTCGCTTGTAAATCTATAGAAAACAAAGATTTAGTTTTTCTTCAATCAGAAGATGAAATTGCTGCTATACACCATGCAATAGGAGCTTCAGTCGGAGGCAATAAATCTATGACAGCAACATCAGGACCCGGTTTTTCCCTCATGCAGGAAGGTCTAGGACTGGCATATGCAACTTCAGTACCACTAACAGTAGTTAATGTTATGAGGCAGGGACCATCAACTGGAATGCCTACTAAACCAAGCCAGGGAGATCTTCTTCAAACACAATATGGAACTCATGGTGACTATAAAATTATTGTTTTCTATCCAAATTCAATTACGGAAATATATGAATATACAATTAAAGCTATAAATGCTTCAGAAGAATCAAAGTCACCAGTAATAATATTACTAGATGCAATCCTTGCAAACCTTTACGAAACTATTGATATCCCAAAAGACAAACCTAATCTTATTAACCATAAATTAAAATTTGGAACATCAAACAGGCATCTATCCGGATTAGTAACTGATAAAAACGGTGTACCTAAAACTAATAATTTCAATGTGTATGATAAATGGCTCAACAAAAAATTGAAGCATATAACAAAAGTTGCTAATAAATACGACTTTTATGAATACAATAAAAACGATAATAATAAGACCTTAATTATTTCATTTGGAAGTTTATCAAGGTTAATTAAAAATAGGGGTAATTACGATACGTTCAGACCGATTACGCTATTTCCAATAAGTCCCAAATTAAAGGAAATTTCCAAAAAATATTCAAAAATTTTAGTACTTGAGATGAACAAAGGACAGTACAGTTTTGCACTTGAATCATTTCTAAAAAGAGAAATAAAAACAATTTCAATTTTGGGCAACAGTTTAAATCCAAATGATATTTTAGAGAAAATAAATGAAAAAATATAAAGCATTAAAAACAAATAGATTACCTTTCAGCTGGTGTCCCGGATGCGGCATAAATATAGTTACCATGCATCTTGCAAAATACTTTGAAGATAATGATTTTACTAATAAAAATACCTCAATAATATCGGGTATAGGCTGCAGTGGAAGATTTGCCGGATATTTCAATATGGACACAATGCATACAACACATGGCAGAGCAATACCTATAGCAGAAGGACTAAAGTTATCTAATCCAAAATTAAATATAGTCGTAGTTTCAGGAGACGGTGATCTTTTAAGTATCGGACTTTCTCATTTAATCCATACTGCAAGAAGGAACACTAATATTAAAGTAATATGTCTAAACAATTCAATCTATGCAATGACAGGCGGACAGACTAGTCCATCTACACCAAAAAACAAAATCACAACAACATCTCCTCAAGGGAATCCGTTTAAATTCATTAATGCTTATGAAATAGTCTGCAAACCCTTCAACCGGCTATATGCAAGATTAACACCTCTGACAAAAAAATTATTTTATAAAGCTTTAGATTTTGCTTTTAAAACAACAAATTTCTCTTTCATAGAAATAGTCTTTCCCTGCTATGAAAATGACCTAAGAAGATATGGAGGCAAGAATCCAATGAATGCATTAAGAACATTTTCAAAGGCATATTCAGAAAAAGGAATAACTAATAAATTAGAAAACAAACAACTTGGAATAATCAAAAATTATGAATAAAGAAATAAAAAAATTAATAATATTGGGGACGGCTGGAGATGGTATAAGATTTCTCGCAAGAAAATTAATAAATATACTTTTTGCAAAGGATAATAATTTAAATATTACTTATTATTTTGATTATGACTCAACGGTGCGGGGCGGAAAAACTTCAGCTTATATCTATGTTGATAAAAATAAAGAACCTAAAAGTTTTATTTTCAATAATTGTGACTTAATCCTATCATTAAGAGACAATGACAAATTTAATATAAAAAACAGAGAGATCATTAAAGGTATAGGTAAAAAAACTTTTCAAACTTTATCTCAAGAAAACTTTGGATCTAAACTATATACAAATATGATAGCACTGGGATATTTATCCGCAAAACTCAAACTTAGTGACTTAGCTAAATTATCTCAAAGAGTTAATTTGGGAAATATAAATAAAGAAGCTTTTAAATTAGGATTCAGGTTATACAAATGAAAATACAAAAAGTATATAAAAAATGGGAAAAAATAATTCTTGCAAAAGCATTAAAAAAAATGCCCGAAAGAAAAGAATTTGAAACTTCGTGGGGTAAAAAACAAAAAGTAGTCAACTTACCTGAAGAATTCGATTATCTAAATGAATCCGGCTTTCCAGGAAAATTCCCATATACCAGAGGAGTTCAGCCCACTATGTATAGAGCAAGATTCTGGACTATGCGGCAGTATGCGGGTTTTGGAACAAGTCAAGAAACAAATAAAAGATTCAAATATCTTTTAAAAAATGGACAAAATGGTCTTTCAGTCGCCTTCGATCTTCCTACTCAAATAGGACTTGACAGTGATGATCCGCAAGCTAAAGGCGAAGTCGGTAAAGTTGGAGTTGCTGTTGACAGCTTACAGGACTTTGAGGAAATATTCGAAGATATTAATCTGGGAAATATCTCAACATCTATGACAATTAACTCTACTGCAATAATTCTACTTGCTATGTATATAGCTTTGGCTGAAAAACAAAATATACCATTAGAAAAATTATCCGGTACTGTCCAAAACGACATTTTAAAGGAATATATTTCTAGGGGTACTTATATTTTCCCAGTTAAAGAATCCCTAAGACTTTCAACTGATATAATTGAATACTGTTCAAATAATCTACCTAAATTTAATTCTATAAGCATTTCCGGATACCATATAAGAGAAGCAAGAGCTAATGCCTTGCAGGAACTTGCATATACTATTGCAAATGGAATAACTTATGTACAATCAGCACTCAATAGAGGACTGAAAATTGACAAATTTGCACCAAGAATCTCGTTTTTCTTCTCAGTCAATATGAGATTTTTAGAAGAAGTTGCTAAATTCCGGGCTGCAAGAAAAATCTGGGCTGAAATAATGAAGGATAGATTTAAAGCAAAAAATCCAAAATCAATGAAACTCAGATTCCATACTCAAACAGCAGGTTCTTCATTAATTACTCAACAACCTCTTAATAATATTACAAGAACGACAATAGAGGCTCTAGCTGCAGTACTTGGTGGAACCCAGAGTTTACATACAAATTCATATGACGAGGCTCTCAGTATTCCAACTAAAGAGGCAGTTGATATTGCCCTGAAAACCCAACAGATAATAGCTCACGAGACAGATGCTACTCATAACGTTGATCCTTTAGGAGGATCCTATCTAATAGAAACCTTAACAAAATCACTAGTAAAAAACACTTATAAAGAATTAGAAAATTTAGAAAAAAGAGGAGGAGTTATTAAATCAATAAGAAATGGATATATTAAACGAGAAATTGAAAAAACAGCTTATGAATATTATAAAAACATGAATAGAAAAAAAGAAATAGTAGTTGGGAAAAACAAATTTGTTAATAATAGATCTAAAAAGAGTAATTATAAAATCGAACAACATAACAGCAGGAAAAAACAAATCAAAAAATTGAAGCAATTAAAAAATAAAAGAGATAATGAGCAAGTAAAGAAAACTCTGAAAAAGTTATATATGCAGGCAAAAAACCAAAATTCAAATCTATTAGAACCAATAATAGACTGCGTAAAAACTTACTGTACAATAGGTGAAATTACTTCTGAACTAAAAAGGGTATTTGGTATATATAAAGATAATTATTCAATAAAAATTAAATGAAAAAAATTTTAATAGCAAAAATTGGACTTGATGGACATGATGTCGGAGCTCAAGTAATTACAAAATACTTAAAAGATAACGGTTTTGATGTTAGATATACTGGAATAAGAAAAGATATTAACGATATTTTAAAAATTACCAAAGAGTTCAAACCCGATGCAATAGGAGTAAGTATAATGACAGGAGGACATCTGCATTTCCTTCCTCTGCTTAGAAAAGCTTTAAATAAAGAAGGTATAGATAAGATTAAACTAATATGTGGAGGGTTGATTCCCAAAAAAGATAAAAAAGAACTTTTAAAATATGTTGATGCTGTTTTTAATAATAATTCTAACTTAGATGATATATTAAAATATTTTAAAAAATGTTTGTAAACGGCAGTTATCAAACAAAATTTGGTATAAGAGTAGAAAGTCTGGACGAACTAATGTTCGAGGCAATTAAAGGCTCACTGGAAGATGCTAATGTGGAAATTCAAGATATTGATGTCTTCGTTCTATCAAACAATCTTGCTGAATTCACAGAAAAGCAATGCAACTTAGCAGCAGTTCTCCCATCTCTTACAGGAGTTGGAGGCAAACCTGTTTTTAATTGCGAAGCAGCATGTGGAGCAGGCGGAACTGCATTTACAAAAGCAGTAAAGCTACTAAATATCTACGATAAAATAATGATAATTGGAGCTGAGAAGATGTCCGACTATTCAACAAGTGATATGCTTTATTTTGTAGGCACCGACTCAGACAGGCAGCTTGAACAAAGAGAAGGACTGATATTCCCCGCAGCCGGCGCTCTTGTTGCTGATCAATATATGAAACGCTACAATATATCTCTTGATGATTTATCGCTTATTTCACTAAAAAATCATGAAAATGGGAAAGTTAATCCTTATGCACATTTTTATGGTAAAGAAGTCAATTTAGAGATGATAAATAATTCTCCTATTTTATGTTCACCTTTGCGGCTTTTCGACTGCAGCGCTAATTCAGATGGAGCAGTAGCAGTTATTATTTCTAAAAAGAAAGTTAATAAAAAAGATATTAAAATAAAAGCTTCATGTACAGCGAATTTTGATTTAGCAACATTCGGCTCAAAAGACCCTATAGATTTCAAACAAATAACTGAAGTTTCAGATAAAACTTTAAAATCCGCAGAATGTAAAATAGACGATATTGATATATTCGAAATACACGACGGATTTTCAATAATGGAAATAATTGTACCTGAATATATAGGATTATTTGAAAAAGGAAAAAGTAAATTTGCTATCCGTGATGGCGAAACAAGAAAGGACAGCAAATTTCCAATTAATACTACTGGGGGATTAAAGGCATGCGGGCATCCACTAGGAGCAAGTGGACTACGACAGATTCATGATATTAGAAGGCAACTTCTTGGTAAAGCTGGTAAAAACCAAGTCAATAAAGTTAAAAGAGGACTGGCATTTAATTTCGGCTCTATATTTAAATCAATTTCAATGACAATTTTAGAATTATAAAATTATGTATAAAAAATGTAAAAATTGTAAACGAATATACTGGAGAGACATTAAAAGTTGTCTATACTGCAAGAGCAACTCGAAACTTGAATTAATTTTTCCAAAAATATTCAAAGTAATTGGAATTACAACAGTAAATATTCCTTCAAGAGAACATATGAGAGTCCCTTACTATATACTACTTTTAAAAAATGAATTCGGACATACTTCAATAAAGAAAACCTATAAAGAACACAAAATCAATACTATTTTGCGACAAAGAAAATTATCAAAGGATAACTATATAATATGTTCGAAAATGAAATATATTAAAAAATCAGCTGTATTTAATGTATTACATTATCTTGAAAAAAAATTAAAGAATATTCAAATAGATATTAATTTAGTTAACTGCAAACCAAAAGATAAATTTGAAGCCGGACAGATGCCATCGAAATACATCACAAACTCAGTTTTTGAATATTTAGATAAACATAATATTGACAATAATATTATTAAAAATGAATATATAGATCTAATCAAATTAAAATATCCCCAATTAAGTAATTTTAAAAATAAAATTGAAGGCAAACTAACTTTAAAAATAGTAACAATTGACAACTTAAAAGTAATAAAACAGGAAAATAATACTATCTATCTTATTGATGCAAATTTCCTTACAATAAATAGTACTTTAAAAAAATCAAGTCTTTTATTTGCTACAAATAATCTAAAATTATTTAAAGAATTTTTAGAAAACAAACATATATATGAAAAAACCTTTTATGGAGAAGAAACTGAAATAATTCAAGATGAACTTAAATATTTAAATTTTAATTAATAAAAATATGGGAAAAAGAATTGCAGTTGTTACAGGAGGCACAAGTGGTATTGGCAAAGCTACAACCGAAGCACTTCTAAAAAATAAATACTTTGTTATTGTTAATTATATAAATCAGGAAGAAGCTGATGATCTAAAAAAAGAATATAAGAATAATATAGACTTTATCAAAGCAGATGTAGCTAATAGAAAAAAAGTTCGAGAAATGAAAAGGTATATAAAAGAAAAATATAAAGAAATTTATCTTCTTGTTAATAATGCCGGAATCATACATACATCAAAACTACAAAATATGAAATATGAAAAATTTGATAAAGTTATTGGTATAAATTTAAAAGGAACATTTAATGTTACAAAGGAACTATTAGAATTAATCCGGGACAATGGAAGAATAATAAATATGAGTTCAATTGCAGGAATTTACGGAAGTTTTGGTCTCTCAAGCTATTCAGCTTCAAAAGCTGGAGTAATAGGATTAACTAAATCTTTAGCCCTCGAAGTTGCTAAAAAGGGAATAACCGTAAATGCAATTGCTCCGGGAATAATCGATACACCATTAACAGGTTCTCTTAATAAGGATGAGATTGAAAAGCTTAAAAAACAAATACCTTTAGGTTATCTTGGTAAACCTGAAGATATAGCTTCAGCAATTGTATATTTAGCATCTAAAAAGGCTAAATATATAACAGGGTGTATTTTAAATATAGATGGCGGATTTAAATTTTAAAATATTAATTATTTAACAAATTATGATAAAAACATTTAATGAACTAAAAAATAATGCAGTTAAATCAGCTATAGCGCTTATGGCTGCAAGTGCAAAAACTGCACCTAAGTCAAAAGGAAAAGATGATCTTGAAATCATTTATTTAGATGGAGTAGATTTAAAAAAGGCAATCAATTACATGTCCTCAGATAAATTCATCAAAGAAACAACTAAGAAAAAAGAATATTTTATCGACTCGGATATAGAAACATTGAAAAAAGCTTTAGGGGTATTTGCAATTGGGATAAAAACAAAAAGCCCATTAATGATGAACTGTGGAAAATGCGGGTGTAAAGACTGCAGCGAATTCACTCAAATGTTAAAAAATGGGAAAGATGTAAACTGTATATTTAAAATATTGGATTTAGGATTTGCTGTTTCATCAGCTTGTAAAACCGCTTCAGATCTAAATATTGATAACAGAGTAATGTATGATATCGGAGAAGCTATTCGTAAAACATACATGAAGAAATGCGATATTGTACTTGGTATTTCTATATCAATTAAAGGAAACAATATATTCTTTGACAGATATCTAAAATTTTTCATTGATAAAGCAAGAAAAGAAAAAACTTCTTTAGATGAATTACTTAAACAATATAGAATTAAAATTAATTAAATTATTAAATAAATTAAAAATGAAACAAAAATTATCAAAAAAAGCTAAACTTTATAAAACTGAAGCTTTAAAACAAATTTTATCAGCAATAGCTTCACCCGGCATGATTTCTCTAGCAGGCGGAGTACCGGCACCTGAGAGCTTCCCACTTGAACTTATTAAAAATTTATCTAATGAAGTTTTTGATAAATATAAAACAAAATCACTTCAATACAATAAAACCTGCGGAACTGACGAATTAAGAGGTACACTATCTGAATGGATGAATAAAAAGTATCAAATGAATGTTGAAAAAGAAAATATTTTAATAACAACTGGATCTACCCAAGCATTCGATCTCATAGGAAAAATATTTTTAGACCCGAATGATAATATTATAGCTGAAGATCCTTCGTACCTTGGTGCTCTGTGGGGATTTGATCCTTATCAGCCTAATTATATCACTGTAAAAAGTAAAGAAGATGGAATAGATATAAACGAATTAGAAGATAAAATAAAGAAAAAGAAAAATATTAAATTTCTCTATATAGTATCAACTTTTCAAAACCCAACAGGAAGAGTAATTAAATTATCAAAAAGAAAAAGGCTTGCAGAACTTGCTTCAAGATATGACTTTCTAATAATTGAAGATGATCCTTACAGTTATCTTAGATACAAAGGGAAACCTGTACCTCCAATAAAAACATTTGATAACAATGATAAAATAATTTATTTATCAACCTTTTCAAAAATATTAGCGCCAGGTTTCAGGATAGCCTTTGCAGTAGCTTCAAAAGAAATCATTGATTTACTAACTGATGCAAAAGAATCAGCAGATCTGCATACAAATGTTTTTGGGCAGCTTCTTGTTAATGAATACATACAAGGAAATTATATTGATAAGCAAATTAAGAAAATAATAGAACTTTACAGACCAAGATATTTAACAATGTTAAGAAGTTTGAAGAAATACTTTCCTAAAACAGCTCACTGGACAGAACCGGAAGGCGGAATGTTTTGCTGGATAGAACTTGACAAAGATACAGATACTTCTAAACTCTACAAAAGATCAATCGAGAATAAAGTAGCTTTTGTACCAGGTGTTTATTTTTATGCAAATAAAGATACAAAAAACACATTAAGACTGAACTTTTCAAATGTGTCTAAAGATAAAATAGAAGAGGGAATAAAAATTCTTGGATCCTTATTAAAATGAAAAGAAAAAAATATAAGATAAAAATAAATAAGCAGTTATGCAAAGAATGCAAATTATGCACCGCTTTCTGCCCTTTGAAACTGTTAAAAATTAGTAAAAAATTCAATAAAAAAGGATATCATCCTGTAGAATGCATTAATAAAGAAAAATGTACAGGATGCGGTATATGTGCACGCATGTGTCCAGAAGGTGCAATTGAAATTATTGAAGTTAAAAAATGAAAAAGAAAAAAATATTGCTAAAAGGAAATGAAGCAATAGCAAAAGGAGCTATCGATGCTGGTCTTGAAGCTTACTTCGGCTATCCGATTACACCTCAAAGCGAGTTAATTGAATACATTGCTAGAGAAATGCCTAAATCAAAAAGAATCTTTGTGCAGGCAGAAAGTGAAATCGCTGCAATAAATATGGTTCTTGGAGCAGCTTCATGCGGTGCTCGGGTAATGACAAGCTCATCAAGTCCCGGAATCAGTTTGAAACAAGAAGGAATTTCATATTTAGCGGGATGCCAGCTTCCTGCCGTAATAGTAAACATTATGAGGGGAGGACCAGGTTTAGGAAACATTGCCCCAAGCCAAGGAGATTATTTCCAAGCAACTAAAGGAGGAGGTCACGGTGATTATCATAATATAGTTTTAGCGCCAAATTCTGTCTCCGAAATGTATAATATCATGAAAAACGCATTCGAACTTGCCTTTAAGTGGAGAAATCCGGTAATGGTCGTTGCAGATGGTATTATGGGACAGATGATGGAAAACGTCAAAATAAATCAAAGACAGAAAAAAGCTAAAAAGGGCAATTTGTCATGGACAGTAAATGGCAAGAAAGGAAGAAAACAAAATATAATTAGATCTTTGTATCTTGATCCTTCTGACTTAGAAAAATTAAATAAAGAAATAATTAAAAAGTATAAAAAAATACAAAAGCAGGAAGTAAGATTTGAAGAGTATAACATGGATAATGCAGAGATATGTATAGTTGCTTTTGGAATTTGTTCCAGAATAGGGAAGGGGATTATAGAGAAATTGAAAAATCATAAAGTGGGATTAATCAGACCAATTACTCTTTGGCCTTTTCCAACAGAAATAATTAAGAACAGACTAAATCAATTAAAAGAAATTTGGGTTTTTGAATTATCGAGCGGACAAATGGTTGAGGATGTAAAATTAGCTGTCAATGGCAAAATTCCAGTCCGATTCTTTGGTAAACTAGGCGGAATGATCCCAAGTGAAGAAGAAGTAATAAAATTTTTTAATCAAAGTAATAAAGTAAATAATATGTAAATATTGTTATAAAAAATATATAAGAAAATGTATAAAAGACCAAAAACTTTAAAAAATATAATAAATCATTACTGCCCCGGATGCGGACACAGCTTAGTACACAAACTAGTAGCTGAAGTGATAGACGAACTAGGTATTCAAGATAAAACAATCGGAGTAGCTCCAATCGGATGTGCTGTATTTATATATAATTATCTTGATGTAGATTTTATCGAACCGCCACACGGAAGAGGTCCAGCTGCTGCAACCGGAATAAAAAGATATATGCCGGATAAAATTGTATTTACTTATCAAGGAGACGGCGATTTAGCAGGTATCGGCACAAGCGAAATAATTCACACGGCAAACAGGGGAGAGAAACTAACCGTAATATTTATAAATAATGGAGTATACGGCATGACCGGCGGTCAGATGGCACCTACAACACTTACAGGACAAAAAACGACAACAAGCCCTTATGGTAGAGGAAAATCTGAGGGAAAACCAATAAGGATTCTCGAAATGTTAGCACAGCTTGATACAGAGGCTTACATTGAGAGAACGACAATTATCGATCCTGCTAATATAATAAAAACAAAAACTGCAATTAAAAAAGCCTTCCAATATCAAATAAATAATACCTGTTTTTCAATAGTTGAAGTAATATCCAACTGTCCAACCAACTGGAAACTTACACCTTTAGAAAGTTTTGATTTTATTAAGAAAGAAGTTCTGCCGGTATATCCATTAGGCGTACTCAAAGAACCAAAAGTATCAAAATAAGAAATATTATGAAAAACATCAATAAAAAAATTAAAATATCAGGCTTTGGAGGGCAAGGAGTATTATTTTTAGGAAAATTTATAGCTGAACTTGCAAACATTAAGGAACTATATATAACATGGCTTCCTTCATACGGTCCTGAAATGAGAGGCGGTACAGCAAACTGCAGTGTCGTTATCTCATCCAAGCCAATACCTTCTCCAGTAATAAATGATGTAGATATTTTAATAGCTTTTAACCAGCCCTCTTATGATAAGTTTAAAAAACAGGTTTTAAAAAATGGATTAATAATAATTGATTCTTCATTAGTTAAAACATCAAATAAATCTGTTATAAAAGTGGAAGCCACTAAAACTGCAGAAAGACTAGGAAATAAGAAAGTAGCGAATATGGTTATGGCAGGAGTTATATTAAAAGAATTAGATTTATTTTATATAAAAAGTATAAAAGAGATATTAAAAAAATCAGGATTTAAAAAAGAAATGATCGATTTAAATCTAAAAGCACTTGAATCAATTAAATGAAACATCAAAATTAACTCTTATAACCTTCGAAGCAATACATATTCCATAGAACCTAATGAACAAAATTGATTTAATTCTTCAAATAAAAAATGCCACTGTGAATTAATATCCCTAACTAAGAATTCAATCCTATCAAAACCTTCTTTATTTACTTCGTGTACATCTTCATATCTTAATGGGAAATAGAATAATGTTCTAGCTCCTGCAAATACTTCGCCTGTATCTGGATCAACATAATCGAAATGATTCCCCTCTACAAGATATCTTGTATCTGTAAATGCCCCATATGCTCTGAATCTAGAATAACTGTTACCTCCTCTATGTTCATCCAATGGTCCAGAACTATGACATACACTTAAAGGACAAGAAAAGCCGAGTTGTTCCATAAGCCTCCTTGATATAACTAAAGAATCTATATAAGTTTCACCTTTTTTCCTCTTGCTAGGATAAAGTATCTTACCTAAAGCTTTATCGGCTTTTACCATATTCCCTTCAACAATTCCTCTCAAACGGACTAAATCTACTAATATAGCTTCTATATAAGCCACTATTTCATAAACTCTATGAGGAGGTATTCCTTCTTCAATACATAAAAGTGATTCCCATCCATCCGGCCGTTCATCCGGTTTCTGCAAGAATAAATCTGCTCTGTACCAATCAGTGCTGTTTAATATTACACTAATTAATCCTTCACTTTCTCTAGTAAAAGTTATTGACTCAATTCCCAGTCTTCTCATATATAAAGATTCACTAGCATCTATACGAAGCTCTCTATGTTGTCCCAAAATTTCTAAAACCTCTTGATAAACTTCACCAAAAACTCCATCAACCATCATAAAAGCTTCAGACATTACATCAGGAGCACCAATAGCCTCAGTTAATGAACTACAGGTTATAGCTCCCCGAAAAGGAACATATCCAATCGACCGCATAAATGTATTTTGAACTGCTACTCTCAGTGTATCTAATTTATATTTCTCTATCTTGTCTGCTACTGCATCTCTTTTTTTTAATAATTCATCTCTTAATACCAAAATCGTTTCTTCTGTCAAATCTGCATATTCCCCAAAAAACAACGCTATTGACTTAATTTCCTCTCCCTCAAATGTAGATAAACAATCAGCTAATGTTTTTAGGTTATCCAAATTTTCTATAACCCAATTTTTAAAAACCCATATATTTTTATACAAAATTTGCACTGATTCATTAAGACAACTATCAGTTATATCAACTTTTTCTAAAGGTAATGCAAGCAATGCAGGCACTATTCCGCCTAATATTTCTGTATATGTACCCCTCCTCCCGCCTCTTTCTGAAAGATAGGAAAGTATATCGTCAATAGTTAACTCTCGACTAAAGAAATCTCCCACACAAACACCTCCAAATTCAATCCCTACCATACTACTTTCAACATATTCGCCAATTGGAATAAAACTATATTCTATTGCTCTCCCTCTTATAACTCCTTCTTTTATCTCAATATAAGAAACATTATCAATACCAGCTGCGACTTGATTTAACAGACTTAGTACTGCCTCTTTATCCCTTCTTTTGCAGGCTTCCCTTAAATCAACATCAACCGAACGCAACATCGGCATAGCTGTTTCTCTGACAGATTCTCTAGCATTTTCGAATTCTTCCCGTATTGCTTCTCTTTGTATCCTTATAGATCCAGCAGAACTAACTTGAATAACTCTATAATTCTCCCTTGAATCCGTCTCAATTGTTAGTAACTCACTCATTAAATTATCACTATAAGTTCTTAATTAATATCGGCATTATATCATCTTTCCATCTTCTATCAACAATTTATATATATTCATCCAATACAAAATAGGATATTAAAATAATATTAAAAAACTGGAATAATCTTATTTATTCTTTAGAAGCTTTTTATAGATTTTTCTTTCAAACTCTAACTTTCTTTTTCTTTCTCTCTTAAAATCATTATTCAAACAAAATTTTGCTTGTGATAAAGCATTAGGATTTGTCTCTCTCATCAAAGATATATATTCCTTAACCTTATTTTCTAATGCCGCGCTATTCTCGACAACTTCGTTAATTAGATCGATATATTTAGCAGTTTCCGAATCAATCTTTTCTCCAAGTAATACAAGCTCCTTAGCATTAGAAAATCCACATACTTTTATCAAACGGGAAATACCGCCGCCTCCAGGAATAACTCCCAGTTTAACCTCAGGTAGACCAAAAACTGATTTTGATGTAGCAATTCTTATATCACATGCAAGAGCCAACTCAAGACCACCTCCAAGAGCATAACCATCAATTGCAGCAAAATATATCAATCTAGAATCCTCAATTTTATTATTAATTTTATTAAATTTATAAAGATAATCTTTTGATTTCTCTTTATCTAATACATGCCCTTCTTTTAAATCAGCTCCAGCTGAGAAGGATTTTTTACCCGATCCTTTAATGACTGCGAAACGTACTTTTTTATCCTTTTCAATTCTATTAATTTCATTTAATAATTCTTCTAACAATCGCTCATTTAAAGCATTATGAACATCAGGACGATCTAAAACAATTTCCTTAGCAAAATCTTTATTAGAAGTTTTTATAAATTTATAATTATTAGAATCGAGTTTCATAGTGGCTAATTATACTATGTAGTAGATTAGAATTTAAGTTAAAATCTTTTTATTTGGTTTAAATGATTTTTAAAAAGGAATTTAATAAAAGGTTTATGGTGCGGCTACTACACCTCCAGCACCTTGCTCAGCTTGAACCATAAGGAGAATGATAGTAACAAAGAAAGCAATAACTAAAAAAGTCATCAATGATGTTGTAAAACTCTTCATATATCTTCTTTATGTTCTTATTAAATATTTGTGTGTGGAATTTTACAATTATCAGTATACTCTTGTCAAGAAATTATTCCAATATACTTTTTCTATAAAACCTTTAATTAATTAACAAATTTGATACTATAAGATACTCGGGATATAATATTCTATATTTTATACAACATTATTTGTGGAAACAGAACCTGCTGCACAATCAATAATTAGTTTAGCTGAACGTTCCAGAGAGTATCGAACGAAAATACATCCTGATTATCCTTCACAATTAAGTTTTACTTTATTCTGTTATTTAGGTATTCTGATAGCACGCTTATGGAAAGTTAAACCAAATAATCCAAGGTATAAAGGAGTTTTGATGTCCTTATCTATAATTAACCCTTCGAGATTAGCCGCAGTTTTAAAATCTAATGGATGGATAACCGGCTTAACTCCAAATCAAATTACAAATCTCGAAACAAAATTTCGGTTTTCAGAAGTAGCATTAGGGAAAAATACGCATACATCAGAACCAGATGGAATACTTATTATCGCTTTGAGAAGACCTTACCCCAACATTTTAATTTTAGGAGCTAGAAAGTTAAGTCTGCCACTTTCTGGAAGAGTGTACGCTAATGAAACACTAGCTATAGTTGATGATAACCTAAGATTGTATATTGATAATGAACAAGAAGAGGATGGACCCCAAGAACATTTTTATATTCTAAGAGATGGTATCGACCAATCTGCTGATTTATTACTGAAATCTTTAGCACATTTGTTTAAATTTTCCACCTTAGAATTAATCAATATGATAAAAGTTATTAATTTAAGAATGACTAGGATATTACGGGCGTTAAAGATTTCTTACTTAGAGTAAATTGAATTAAATATTATTAAGAAATTACTAATTCACATTTGACTATCTTCCCCCAATTATGATATAAATTATTGGGTAAATACCCAAGATATAAATTGTTAAATAAAACAATATGCCAGCAAGAGACGGAACAGGACCACTAGGACAAGGACCAAGAACAGGAAGAGGATTTGGTAGAGGTGGAGGTATGGGACAAGGAAGAAGAGGAGCAGGTGGAACAACCGAATGTGAATGTCCAAAATGCGGTTATAAAGAACCTCATGTTAGAGGAGTTCCTTGTACAGAAAAAAAATGTCCAAAATGCGAAACTCCGATGAGAGGTGCTTTTTGCAAATAAACAATTAAATAAATTTTAGAACTATAGACTGTGAGAAGAAGATGCAGAAGGAGAGTACAATATAATTTTAATGATACTTACTTCAAACCTAGAGGTATACCTTTGCAGCAGCTTGATGAAGTAACAATTACAGACGAAGAACTGGAAACTCTCAGATTAAGATATATTGAAAACCTCGACCAGGTTAAATCAGCAAAAAAAATGGGTATATCCCAGAGCCAGTATCAAAGAGATATAACAAAAGCTATGGAGAAAATTACAAAGGCACTAATTGAAGGTTATGCTATAAGTATTAAGAAGAATATAGTTAATAAATAATAATACAAATTTAATCATACGATTTATCAATATTATCCACTTCAAATTCCGAGCTTTTAACTATACTCATATCTAATCTACCAATTCTATTATAAACAATAGGCTCATCTGAAAATTTCCTAATAACATTATCGCCAGATTTAAATTCGTCATTTTTATGTTCATATAATTCATCATTAATTTTAAGTTTATCAGGATTAATGACTTCTATCTCTACATACTCTCTTTCAATAATATCTACACCACTTCCATGTACTTGATGTATACATCTTCTTAAGCCTTCATTATCTTCGTAAAACACGTAAGTATCCCCTGCAAAAGTGCTATCATCAATCCATGTAGTATCGTTTAAATAATTCCATAAATCTTCTTCAGCCTTATTTATAGATAATCTCAAAACTATAATAATTGTAACAATAAACAATATAACTACTGGATAGATAACTCTTTTATTTTTTACTAATTCTTTCATTTAATTTATTCTTTTTAAATATAAATATTGATATGGTTCTAAATCTAATTCTAATATATCACTTTCTCTCTCAAATGTTTGCTTATTCATTAAATCCATAAATTTTTTATTATTAATTTTTATCTTGGTATTCTGAATCTTTCTAGAAAAATTAAAGACACCATATATATCATCATTTTTAATATTATCTTTAAGATAGACTACTATCACTTTTGAATTGCCGACATTTATAACTTCTCCAAATGGATTTGACGGATTAAAAGCACTTTCACTCTTTCGAATACCTAATAACTTTTTAATTCCTTTCATTACCTTATACATATGATTTTTCTTATCAGTTAATTCCAATTTCAATTTATCAAAATCACATACCTCTCTATTAATTGTCCTATTTTCATCAAGACCATCCTCAGGTATATAATTTTCAGAACCAAAAAGACCATTAAAATAAAATGCTGGAATTCCTTTTATCATTAATCCAAGAGCAACTGTTAAAAGATATCTATCAACTTGCAAATTCATATCCTGCTTTGAATCAGGAGGATTTATCAAATTCCATGGAGTAGCACATATCTCATATACAATTTTCTTTCCTCCAGGAAGACTAGCAAAATTAGGCAAAGCTTTATGTTTATCTACTAAATGATTTACTAATTTATCAATCTGTTTTTCTCCTAAAAAGCCTCTTACAGGTTTTAACCCCAAGCCGTCATGGCTTCCAAGAATTGTTATAAATTGCCTGCCTTTTATCTTACCTAAAGTTTTTAACCATCTTTTGTATGGTTCAGTATTTTCAAAATGAAGCGAATATAAAACAAGAGGGAAATGGGCAAACTGATAAATCAAATCTGCTTCATTTTTGAAGTTACCCAGATAAGTTATACATTTATCCTGAGGCTCATTTACTTCGGCAATAGTTATTATTCCCGGACAAATACTTTTTAAAACTAACTGAAGAATTTGTATAATAATATGAGCTCCCTTTTCATGGAGCGAACTTGAATTCAGCTTTTTCCAAATATATCCTACTGCATCTAAGCGTATCAAACCACATCCCTTTTCAACATAGGATAACAATATCTTTATTACCTCCAATAATAATGTTGGATTTTTAAAATTTAAATCAACCTGCCTAGTTTCTTCTTTTCCTTCTTTATTCTTTGGTCTTGAAAATGTAGTCCAAACCCATCCCTGTCCAAGTATCTTAACATTTTTATCTATAATGTCTTTTCTTGTACCAAGTATAGCTTTTAATTTTTTTGTGTTACTATTTTCAAAAATAATATATTTGGTTAGAACTGGATTTGGACGTGGTCTTGCTAACTTTGAGAGAGATTTTTTACCAGGCTTATTCTTATCCGCAAATGAAATGACAAAGCTTTTATACTTTCTGTACTTTTCATACCTTTTATCTCTTTTAGATAAAACACTTTCAATCAAAGACTTCTGCACCAGAGGATTATCTATAGAAGCATGATTTGCAACGAAATCAAACATTAAATTAATTACACTCGCCAATCCTTTTATCTCCTTCCAAGTTCCATATCTTTTGTCTACTTTATAATAATCTTTCACAGAAAAACCCCTATCAGTATCCCATGGATAAAAGGGTAGTATATGAAGTGTATTAAAATACTCATCAATATTGAAATTCTGAATAAATTCTTTTAGTACTTTTAATGCAGGCTTCTGTTTATCTTTTGAAACAACAGAACTGGCATATGATATTAAAGCTATATCGCCAGAATCTATTTCAAATTTATCTTGATTATTATACTTCAATCTGTCCTTATAATTTTTAACAATATCATCAATACTTCTGATTATTCCTTCTATATCGCAATCGGGGTAAACCAATAATAGTTTCTTTTTTAACTCATTATACATGACAATTTACACTTATATAGCAATTTTATATCTACTTTGGAAATAATTCAACAATTTAAAAAACTTTCGGAAAGAGAACTCCGGTTCTTTTCTTATATTCAATGTATTTTTCGTTCTTTCTCCATTTCTTATCAGCTCTTTTTTCAAGTAATGGAACACCGCTAACAAAAAACAAAAGTAAAGATATATATACTGGACCAATTAAACCTAATATAACACTCACAGTATCTAAATAAGAAATAATAAAAAAATAAATACCATACCAAATCATTATTTCTCCAAGATAATTTGGATGCCTTGAATATTTCCACAATCCACTTTCTATCCACTTCTTCTTATTTTTTGGATTACTCTTAAAATTAAATTTTTGACTATCTGCAACTGCCTCTATAATTAATCCTAAAAGCCAGATTATCATTCCGAATACTGATATTAGAATAAAATTATTAGTTGTATTCTCAAAAAATAGTACACTCGGGATAAGAATTACCCAAACAGAAATTCCTTGCAAAATCCAAAAACTTAAAAACTTCCAGAAATAATCTCTTTTATCATCAAACCTTTTATCCCTACCAGTTTTTTGGATACGTATGAAAAGATAGACACCTAATCTTACTGCCCAAATAAAAATCATAATCACCAATATAACCGCGGGTAAGGTAATTTTGTTTAACATCATAGTAGAAATTGAGACAACAACAAAAGTCACTGCATAGGATATATCAGTTAACTTATCAGTTTTAAATTTGAAAGCTGGAATAAACATTAATAAATTTATTCCTAAGGAAATAGCTAAAGCTATCAATATATTTGACATAAGCAGTCAATAACAACTAAGTACCTCATATTACATTATAATCATCTATTTAACAACCATATCTGTTACTGATAAAATATGACTTATCATCTTGAATAAAAATGTTTAATATTAATGATTATCCAAAATCATTTGCTTCGATTAAGCCGAATGATTATAGACTTAAAGATTATTTGGATAAATCACCAAATGAATTAATAAAAATTGAAAATAAACTTTGGAAATTTATAAATAAGGAATTAAAGGAAAAGAAGCCTATAATCAGTTTTAAGAATTATAAATATTTATCTTCAGGTTGGGAATTCTCAGTGTTTTTAAAGAATCCAAAAACAGTTATAAAGATACCCTCAGGTGTCTTTTCAGAAGTTAATTCTCCAATTTATTTAAGGAATGTTGAATTTGCATATAAGAAAATTCTAGAATATTTCCCAAAAATGTTCGTTGCAAAAACTACATTTAAAAGAATAAATGGTATAAATACAATAACTCAATCTTACATTAAAGGAAAAGATAACTTTTTCATAGGCTATAATACAAAGAACAAAAAACTACTTTAAAAATGCAAAAAACTTCTCCAAAGCTCATTAAACATGCTACAGGAATACAAATCAATTCCAAATATTGAAACAATAAAGAAAAGGGGAGGGTATTATTTATATGATGTGATATTTCAAGAAAAAACTTTTATACCAAAACTTATCGATTTTACTGATTATTATGACGTATTAAATCTGTACCCAGAAAGAGAAAAAGCTGAAATTAAAGACAAGACAAAAAAGATAAAAGATTTTATAAATTGGATAGATTCAAAATTAGAATGATTGAATTAAATCTAAAACGTAATTAAAAATAGTATTATTCATATTTCATTTCATTTAAGTTGTCAATTATTTCTACTTTTTTCTAATATCCTTTTTAATAATATTCTCAAACCTTCTTTTTGAAATATAATGATCAGCAAGTATCTTGCCATCATTGATTAGACAAAATGTACCATAAGGACATGGAGCATTCTGAGCTTGTTTTACAGTCTTCAACTCTTTGACTTTTAACTTTAATTTATTTTTCTTTGCAACGTCTGCCAATACTTCAATTGATCTTATTATCCACGGACATTGCTTTGAATAAACAATATGAAGTCCCTTGTACTTAGCAAGCTGCTTCTCCCAAATTTTGAACTTCGGTATTGGTCCCTTCTTTATAGATTTAACCATCAAATGATATAAAGGTTTAATTTCATCTATAGATTTAAATCCGTTTTTCTCAAAAACTCCTTTACCAGCCATAAAACCTCCTTCACTTGTAACAACTGCAACTCCCAACATTCCTTTTTTCTTTGCATCATCTATACATTCTTTGATAAGCAGTGATCCATTTCCTTTATTCTTAAATTTATTTGGAGAAACCCAGATACAATGTATGAACATATAACCTTTTGCATCAACTGGTCTCCATGCATTCTTGCCATCAGTGTATTCTATAAATGCATTTCCTTTTTTCTTATCTTCAATATAGATGACTTTAATGACCATTCCTTCTCTAAAACGGTTTTTCAACCACTTTAATTTTTCCAAATGAGCTTCGTGTTTTGGATTCAAAAAGCAAGGACATCCATATTTTTTGTAATTTTTGGAATTTAAGGTTACGACTTTCGGTTTCTTAGTCATAATAAAATATACTAAACGAACATGTTAAATCAATATCAATTCTTTTCTTTTTTTGTTAAAAACCAAGTAATTATTAGAATATTTCCTAAAACAATAAGAGGTATAGAAACTGCAAACAAAACAAACAAATGTTTCCAGGAACGGTAAAAAATTATACTACTAAAACCCATAAGAGTAATCAGAATTCCACCAACCAGTTCCCATTTAAATGCTATGTAAATCATCAAAAACAGAATTAACCACGGAAAAGCATTGGGGCTGTTCATTATTATTCCCTTTATTACCCCCTCTGACGAATCTGCACCAGATACTAATGAGAAAAGAAAGAGTAGAGAAGTGAGTACTAATAAAATTATCCTAGCAATGTTACGGATGCCTATTATAACCTTTGGAGAGATTTTCATAAAATTATTATATAAAGTAATTAACTAAGTTAATAATAACAAAAATTCGTAAATAGCACTATTTTATAATCCTCAGCATCTATCTATAACTAACCCTTGTTGGATCCGGTATCCTTCCACCTTGTAAAATGCGTCAGAGACCGCATTCTACATTCTGTTGCAATAGAGACATGATACATCTTCGTAGGTTCTCATATATACCTTATAAAAAAGTATTGGCATTTGAGGATGAAAGGATTGTATGAGAAGTTTGAGGAGTAGGGGAATGGTTAACTTTAAAACATTTAGAGAAGATTATTAAACTAAAGTAAATATTTAATTCCTCTTAACTCTTTAATAGTACTTCATAAACAATTTGTACTAATTTCTAGTAAGAAATATAATAAAATATCTAACTTCTTTCAAAACAATTATGAAACATAAAAATAAAACTGCAATTGTAACAGGAGCTACACGAGGTATTGGTAAAGCTATCGCAATAGCTCTAGCAGATCTTAACTATAACGTTGTTGGCGTTTACGAAAAAAGCAAAAATAAGGCAAAGCAGATTGAGAAGCAATATCCTAATATTAAATTATTAAAAGCTGATATCGGCAGTAAAGAAAAAATCCGCAGGGTTATCAATTATACTGCTGATAAATATGGAGCAATCGATATTCTTATAAATAACGCGGGCATAAATCTCTGGGGACCAATAAAAGATTATTCTCTTAAAGACTGGAATAGAATGCTCGATGTCAACTTAACATCAAAATTTCTCTTCTCAAAATATGCTATCCCATTTCTTGAAAAATCAGACAACGGCGTAATTATAAATATTTCCTCAAGAGCAGGGATAAATAAATTTGTATTTGCAGATTTTATAGCTTACTGTGTAAATAACGCAGGTATCAATAACTTTACAGTAGCATTAGCAAAAGAATTAAAACCTAAGGGAATAAGAGTAAATGCAGTAATTCCAACAGTAACTGATACAGATAGATTTAAAAAAGCATTTACAAAAGAGGAAAAGGAGGAAATTATAAAAGCAGGGAAGTTAGGAACTCCTGAAGAAGTAGCTGATTTGGTAATTAGTTTAATTAAGGATAAAACAAAAACTGGTGAAATATTGATAGATAAAAGAGTCTTTATAAAATCAGAAGCTTAAGAATTTCAATAATAATTGCTCTTCATCGACCTACACAAACAGCAACCCAATCCCTTCAGTTACTCCAACAATCTTCCTCAAATTCAACTTATTAAAACTTAGGTACTAACCTCCCAGTTCTTTTCATATACTCCTCATACTCCTTTCCAAACTCCTCAATCATCATTTCTTCTTCCTTTTTTACTCTTAGGAAATACAAAATTCCCCATACCAAAATTCCATAAATTAAAACAATCCAATTATCGAGTATTAAACCTTGGAAAATTATTAATATCCAGAAATGAGTATACATTGGATGTCTCACTTTTTTGTATGGACCATATTGAACCAATTTGTGCTTTTCCCTAATTTCTAAACCTGAAGACCAATTTTTACCCAAACTCTTATGACACCATATAAAAAAACCAAGATTCAGAAAGTAAACAATCAATGCTATCCATCTTACTACCTGATATAAATTGATAGTTGCAAAATCCAGCTTTGTACTAAAAACAACAAAAATAGGAAGGAACAACATGCTTATATAATTTAAAGACTCAAGAAAACTTTCTAAAATAACCCTTTTCTTAACTTTTGTTTTGATACTAAATGATTCTTTCTTATATGGCATTCTAATTAGAAACCATAAAATGACTAATACCAAATATGCCCATTTCCAAAATTCTTTTCCCATGTTATTGCATTAAAATAAATATAATTTCAACAAGGTTCACAAGTAACTTTATTTATCTATTAAAGTCATTATAAAACGAATTCGTGTTATAGGCAAAATGTATTTTAAGTGGCAGAATTAGACCTCAACTGAGCTCAATCGAAGTCTCGAAGAGCTGCTCGCCGTGAGTGAAGCTGAGCTTGTCGAAGCTGAGTCGAATGGAGAGAGAGGGATTCACATGCTCGCTTACTTCGTTCGCTCCCAGTATCAATTCAGGTAAGTTCACTTCCTCATTTAATTCGTTGTTCACTAACCCTTCATTGTCGAACCGTCGGTTCTCATAA
>Ga0180432_10000028_pt1 | contig 210214 bp, 172 predicted proteins | sample SS_ome_10_FD_132414 | JGI IMG/M metagenome (GOLD analysis project Ga0180432, IMG submission 132414) | Hypersaline lake sediment archaeal communities from the Salton Sea, California, USA - SS_1_MS_2 metaG | ecosystem: Environmental > Aquatic > Non-marine Saline and Alkaline > Hypersaline >... | reverse complement strand
GTCCAGGTCTCGGTGGCTGCGCTGGGCTGGTTCGCCGTAATTCCAAACACCGTGCCGTTCCCCACGTTGCCGCCGCCCGGCGTGACCGCCCCGGCCCCGGCCTGGTAAGTCACGGTCCAGTCTTCGGTCTCGGTGGCGGAGGGGTCGGTGGTCACATTGGACATGGTCCCGTTTCCGGTGTTGGACTCTCCCGCCACCGGCACGGTGGCCGAGGCCGAGGGAACCACATAGGTCGCTGTCCACCACTCGGAAACGGAGGTGGCGGAAAGGGTGGGCGTGCTCATGGCGCCCCCACACGTTCCCGCACAGGTCGGGCCGGTGTCCACCCAGCCTCCCCACTGAAAAGACGCGCCGTCCGCGGCCAAAAGTGCCCCCAGTCCTTCCGTGCCCAGCCACACATAGTCGCTGCCCCCGTCGTCGGCCAGCACGGTGAGGCAGGCCGCGTCAGCACTTGCAATCCCGTACCATTCCTCTACATTGTTGCTGGTCCAGTTCCGGCCCCCGTCCAGGCTCCGGTACACATTGCCCCTGCCCAGATACCCTGTGGCCACATACACCACGTCCGGGTCATCCGGATCCACGGCAATGGCGTTGTTTCCCTTGATATAGGGGTCCAGCCAGTTCTGTCCCCACTTGAGGCTTTCATCGGACCGGGCGATGTTCTCCCAGGTGGCCCCGGCATCGATGGATTTATATACACCGCCCCCGTTGGTGCCTGCATACATGACGTCAGGGTTGCCGGGGGTGACCGCCAGGGAGGTCACATGGGTGGTTCGGCTGCCCACGGCCTCGGCGGTGACCGAGACAAAGCCACCCTGGGGTTGTAAATAGGTGCCCCCGGAAACCAGGTTGTCCGTGGCCGTGCCATTGGCGGTCACGCCGGATCCGGACTCAAACCACCCGCCCGTATTATAGGTCTTAAAGGCGACGGCCGTGTTGTCCGGGATGGCGTTCCCGTATACATCCGCGGCGTTCACAGTCATACCGTCTTTCAGGTTGGCTCTCTCCAGACCGGATATGTTGAGGAACTCAGCGGCTATCCCGAATTCCTCCCCCACCGGCGGTCCGGCGTTGATAATAATCTGGCTCGTGGTGGTGCTGATGGTGGTGTCATGGTAGTACACGGCCTTGATGCTCACCGGACCTGACTTGAAGCCGCTGTACAAAATGGTGCTCACCTGGCCGTTCACCGTGGTGGCGGAAAGGGGAATGATGTTCTCTCCCCCGTTGGGGCCGCTGTCTATGGTAAAATCGATGCGGTATCCGTCGGCCACCAGGTCGCCGCCCGTATCCTTCACGTCAAAGGTGATCTGGGAGGTGGATTGCCCGCCTGTCCCCTTGATACTGATGGTGGCAGGATCCGGGGAGCCCGCAGCCATTTCGATAAAGGCCGGCGGGGGCTGGATGTCAATGGTCTCTGATCCGGTCACATCCACACCACCCGTATTCCAGGTGCCTGTAACCGTGGCCGTTCCCCCTTTGGCCGCGGCCGTAAAGGTGACCTGGGCCTCTCCCTGGGCGTTGCTCAGGGCAGAGCTGGGGGAGACCGTCCCCAGGGTGAGATCGTCCACGGTAAAATTCACCGTTTCCCCCACTGCCGGGGCCCCTGCGGCCGTCTTGAGGGTGGCCACCACGGTGGCCGTTTCCTGGCCTGTCCCCAGGACCGAATTGGGAGTAATGGTCAGGGTCACGCTCCCCGGGGTGTACTCCACCTGGACCTCCGCGTTCCTGCCCCCCGATTCCGCCCGGATGGTGGCGGTCTCGGCCGTGGTCCCGCTGGTGAGCGTGGCCAGGGCCGTGCCCCCTGAAGTGGAGGCCGTGGCGGTAATGCTCCCTCCGCCCTGGGTAATGGAGAAACTGACCGCGGTCCCGTCGGGCGGGGCCCCGCCGCCCACCACGGTAAGGGTGGCGCTGATGGTGGCCTGGGTGGAGCCGTCCGCGGGAAGGCTCGTGGGATTGGCGCTCAAGGAAATGGTGGCGATCTGGGCCCCAATGAGGGTAATCAAGGCCGTGCCTGTCTGGCCGTTGCTGGCCTCCACGGTGATGGTATCATTCCCGCTGGCAGGCACATAATTGGGGGCCGTATACGTGTTGGTGGCCATGCCCCCTGACGTTGTCGCCGTGATGCTGCTCATCTGCCCGTCATTGGCGTTAAAGGTCAGGACTTCCCCGTCGGCCACGGGGTTGTCGTTTCCATCCAACACGGTCACATGGATGGTGCTCTGGGAGGTCCCGTCCGCTGTCAAGTTGGAGGGATTGGCCCGCACCACCACCTGGGCGGCCGGTCCGGCCACAAAGTTCACTGTGGTGGTATTGCTCACTCCCCCTGCCGTGGCCCGGATGGTGGCCGTGGCGAGGTTGGTCCCGCTCGTCAGGGTAAGGCTTGCCACGCCGTTGGTGGTGGTGGCACTGGGGGCGGAAAGGATCCCGGCGGTGGTTACAAAATCCACGGTGGTGCCGTCTGCAATGTTATTGCCGTTCGTATCCTTCACCTCGGCCCGGATAATTGTGCTTGAGGCCCCGTCCGCCACAATGCTGGCACTCCCGGCGGTCACGGTCACCGTCCCCACGGATGCGGCAATAATGGTGATGGTCACATTGCCGGTCGTGTTGTTGGTGGAGGTGGCCGTCACCGTGTCCGTCCCACCGGCGGGAACCGTTCCGGGCGCCGTGTAGGTCACTGTAGCGATACCGTTGGCATTGGTGGTGGCACTCGCCTCGGTGAGATTTCCACTGACCGCGCTAAAGGTAATGGACTCATTGGCCACTGGATTGGCATTGGCGTCGGTCACGGTGGCCTGGATGGTACTTGTGCTGGCCCCGTCCGCGGTCAGGTTGCTTGGGTTGGCCGTGACCCCCACACTGGCAACCGGACCGGCTACGAAGTTCACCGTGGTGGTGTCATTCACCCCGCCCACCGTGGCGGTAATGGTGGCGGTGCCCAGGAGGGTGGGGCTCGTCAAGGTCACCGTGGCCGCCCCGTTGGTGGTCGTAGCGCTCCCTGCCGAAAGGATGCCGGCGGTGGTGGTGAAACTCACAGTGGTTCCATCGGCCACGTTATTGTTATTGGTATCTTTGACCACGGCCCGGATCAGGCTGGTGCTCACCCCGTCGGCCACAATGCTCGCACTCCCGGCACTCAGGGTGACGGCGCCTACAGCGGCCCCCACGAGGGTAATATTCACCGTGTCGGAGGCCCCGCTGGCGGCCTGGGCTCGAATAGTGGTGGTCCCTGCGGTGAAAGACGCCATATAGGTCACCGTGGCCACGCCTCCGGAGGTGTTGGCCGTGGGGGCTGAAAGGGTGCCGGTCCCGGTGGTGATTGAAAAGCTGATCACCTCACCGTTTGAGACGGCGTTCCCGTTTGCATCGGTTACCACGGCCCGGATGGTGCTCGTGCTGGCACCGTCCGCGGTCAGGTTGTTGGGCGTGGCGCTAAGGGAAATGGCGGATGGGGCCCCGGGAACAAAATTGACCGTGGTATTCCCCGAAACACCGCCCGTGCTGGCCGTGACCGTAGCAAATCCCACAATGGTTGAACTTGTCAGGGTTACCGTGGCCACGCTGCTTGCGGTGGTTGCCGTGGCCGCGGACAGGGCCCCGGCGGTGGTGGTAAAGGTGACCACCGTACCGTCGGCCACGTTATTATTATTGGTATCCTTAACGGTGGCCCGGATCACCGTCCCTGAAACACCGTCCGCGATAATGTTTGCACTTCCTGCAGCCACAGTGACCGTACCCACAGGTGCGGCATTCAGGGTGAGGTTGACCGTGTTGGTGGTCCCGTTTGCAGACTGGGCCGTGATGGTCACGGCCCCGGCGGTATAGGAGGCCGTGTAGGTCACGGTGGCGGCCCCACCGCTGGTGGCGGCCGTGGGCGCTGAAAGGGTTCCCGTGCCCGTGGTAACGGCGAAGCTGATGACTTCACCGTCCGCCACGGCATGACCGTTGGCATCCGTTACAAAGGCCCGGATATTGCTCGTGCTCGCCCCGTCTGCATTCAAGGTGTCGGGAGTGGCCGTCAGGGCAATGGCAGCCACCGGCCCGGGTACGAACTGGACCGTGGTGTTATCGGATACCCCACCGGCCTCGGCGGTGACGGTGGCCGTTCCCAGGCTGGTTGAGCTGGTGAGGTTGACCGTCGCCACCCCGTTGGCGGTACCGGCCGTTGGAGCAGAAAGGGTCCCCGCGGTGGTGGTGAAATTGACCACCGTACCGTCCGGCATATTATTCCCGTCTGTATCAATGACCGTGGCCGTAATCGAGGTGGTGGTGATACCATCCGCCACAATCGTGGCGCTTCCGGAGGCGACGGTGACCGTACCTACATTCTTTGCCGGGACCGGTTCGCCGCCGCCGCCCCCGCCGCTTCCGCAGGAAAACAGAAACGGCAACAGACAGATGATACTAAGAGATATAATACCCTTGCGCAGGTGCTCTTTCATTTCCTCCCCCTTAGAGGTGTACCGACGTTTTTTCTGAGTAGGCTTCAGCTTTTTCCACCAAGAGCTGATTATTGCGGCCAGGCGCCGCTTGCCCGAATTATTCGAGTTGATAGTGCTGGATCAAGGCCTTTGCCTCCTTGCCCAGGGGGCCGTCCGGATCGAGGTCTGCAGCCCGGCGAAGCTCATGGGCCGCCTCCTTGCGCCGGTCAAGCTTGAGATAGAGCTTTCCCAGCTTGAAGTGGGCCGGCACATCCCCGGAGTACAAGGAAATGGCGTTTTTATACGCATCAACGGCCTCGTCCCATTTGGTCATGGCCTCATATACCCGGCCCAGGTTGTAATAGGCCAGACCGAAAGAGGGATCGGCGTTCAGGGCCTTGCGGTAGTTCATCAGGGCCTCTTTGTAATTCCCTTGATTGTAATAAGCCAGGCCCAGGTTGTTGTAAGCAAAATGGGGTGTCTCATAGGTCACATTGTTGATCGCCGTCTTGAAGCAACCAATGGCCAGATCCCATTTCTTGAGCAGCAAGTAGAGGGTCCCCAGGTTATTCCGGGCCTCGGGAAAATCGGGACGGAGGGCCAGGGCCTTGTGGAATTCCTGCAGGCTGCGTTCATGTTCCCCCAGGTCTCTGTAAACCAGGGCTGTCTCATGGTGAATATCAGGATTTTCAGGGTCTAATTGGGCCGCCTCCAGCAGGCGCTTGAGCCCGGCCCGCCTCTGCCCGTCCCGCACCAAAGAAATGCCCAACTCTTCTTTGGCCTTGGCCTCTTTTTTCTTCAATAGGGCCCTGTCCTCTGCGCATCCCCCCAAAAGGGCGAGTAAAACACTCAGGACAAGCATGGCCCCCACTTTTTTTATATTCACCCCGTTGTTGCATAAAAGGCGCTTAAGCATTCTGCATTTTGGCTTCTATGGGTTTCATATGCGACTAAATCTCCACGCCTCAAGCACGCGCCTCCTGGGGCCTACAATTTCTCGCCCGGCTCCGCAATGACTGTGGGCGTCAGGAAGATAAGAAGTTCCACCTTGTCACTGCTTGTTTTGTCAACCCCAAAAAGGGACCCCAGCACCGGGATCTTATGCAACCACGGAATCCCCTCCTGGTTTACGGAGCTGTTCTCCTTGAAAATCCCACCGATAACCACGGTGTCGCCGCTGGCCACCATCATCTCCGTCTGGGCATTCTTTGTCTTGATGGGTACGTTGTCCGCCACCACATTGGCATAGTCCGGGAAGTCGTCTTTCACCTCGATGTTCATGATCACCATATCATTCGGGGTGATCTTGGGCGTTACCTTGAGTTCCAGCACGGCATCCACCATCTCGTAGATGGTCTGTCCCTGGGTATCCCGCCCTGAAGGAACCGCGATCTGGGTCCCCTGTTTGATGGTGGCTTCCACCGTGTCCCGGGTGATGATCTTTGGGGCGGACAGGGTCTTGGCCGTCCCCTGGCTTTCGGCCAGCCCGATTTCCGCCTGAAGGATCTTTGTCAAGGCCGTGTTGGCAAAACTCAGACCTATAATGGTATCGGAGGGTATGCTCTGGAAATTCGTGCTGAAGTCATAGAGATAATTCCCGGTGCCCCCCCTGATATTGTGGGTGGTTTCATACTGGCCAAACCAGTTCACCCCCAGCCCCTGGCTGAAGGTTGTTGTGGCCTCCACGATACGGGCCTCTATCATGACCTGTTTTCTGGGCCTGTCTTGGCGGTTCTTCAATTCCTTGGCCTTTTTGATATTGGCGGCCGTATCCGTATAGATGATGGTCTTGTTACCCTTGTCCACGGATATCCTTCCCCTGGCCCCCTTGACGTTTTCTTCAATAAGGGTCTTCATGCCGTCCACATCCACATAATTGACCGTAATATACTCGGTCACCAGGGGTTCCAGCTTTTTGGCCTCTTTCTTCTCCTCTAATTTCTGTTTTCGGGCCGCCTCGGCCTCTTCCCGTTTCTTCTTTTCCTCCGCTTCCAACTGGGTGATTTTTGCCCGGGTGGTGACCCAAATGACATTTCCTTCCTGTCTCATCCCAAGGTTGTTATTGGTCAACACCAGATCCAGGGCCTGGTCCCACGGCACGTTCTTGAGCCGCATGGAGACCGTGCCCTTGACCTCGGGTCCCCATATAATATTCAAATTGCTGATTTCCCCGATAAGCCTGAGGATATTGGTGACATCCGCATCCACGAAATCCATGGTCATGGGGGCGCCCGTGTACGCCTTCTGCCCCATTCCCATAAGCCAACCGCGAGTTCCCGGTATGCCTCCGGGTTTTGGGGGTGAATTCCTCTCAGGGGTTGCTTGCTCGGCTTGGGCGAATTGCCGGGGCACCAGCTTTTCCTCCCGGGGCCTAAGATCGCTGCGACCAAAATCGATGTGCACCTCTTCTTTTGTCTGGTCCACATGAAAAGGCACCATCTCCCGGAGCACTATGGCCAGGGAAAGGCGGTTTTCCGTGGGGGAATAGTGTGGTTTTACGCGATCCACGGCCCCTTCGAAAGAGGAGCTGTCCAGGCGCCTTAAGAGTAAGTCCGGAATCTTGGTCTTCTCCAGGGTTAAGATGAGGGTCTTGGGTCGTTCCCGCTCCAGGTTAAAGGCGACCTTTTTGTCGGTGGTCACGGTGAGCCTGGACTTGCCATGGTCAAGCAAGGTGAAATCCACCCCCAGCACCTGGGCAAGGGGGCCGTCCGGCTTTGGCTTAAAGAATATCCTGGGCTTATGGGGCTCAACTTGTGGGGCCGCTTCCTCTTTCACCGCCGGCTCGGACGGGGTAGCCGCCGCCGCTTTTGCCTGGGCCACGGCTTGTTTCCCGGGAGTGATGGACAAGGAGATGAGGGTCTCCTTTTCAGCGATCTCAAAATCCGCATTTCGCTCCAGACCCACAATGACGCGCATGGCCGTGACCAGGGGATCGTCCCTTTCTATGCGGATATCCTTGACAGTCCCGTTGTTTACAGGGAGAACCGCAGCAAGGTCTTTTCCGGGCACCCCCTGAATATCCAGCACCACCCTGGGCGGACCCACCAGCTTGAACGCGGTGTAAGGCACCGGCTTGCTGACCCTTAATTCTACCACGGAGGCCTCCCCTTCAGGGGCCTTGGCCTGAATCGACTCGACCCTGGGCGGACCCGTATCTTCGGTTGGAGCCTGTGTTGCCGTATCCACAGCACAGGCCACCAGAAAACAGGCGCCCGATACCAACCCCATGTGCGCGATCAAAAGCATCCCTTTGATCACTCTTTTTTTGATACCCATGCTTCCCCCATATACCCCGCTATGGCGCAACCAATTTCTTGGTAATTCTTCTGACCTGGATCTCGCCCCTGAAGTCCCTGTATTTCTCCAAAATGATCACTTCCCTGTCTCTTACCTCCTCTACCACACCGTTGTGAACCCCGATGGGTGTCCCCTTTTTGATGACATAGCCCAAACCCTTGGCATCGCGGACCATGGCCCAGTCTCCCTTTTCACCGGTCACCACGGCGATGAGATCAAGCTGAGAAATATCCAGGGTCTCAAGATAGGTCCTGGGCTTTCTTTTGCGCTCTTCTTCCGGTTCAACAGGTTCCTGTTTGGCGATAAAGGGCTTGAAAGGATCCGCCTTCCCCGTGGGATCAAAGACATAGACCGGTGCGGATTCCTCTGCCGCTTCCTTCCCTTTATCTTTTGAATCTTTAGACGCCTTTCTGGGACCTTCTTTGGATGCCTTTTCTGGCGCCGTTTTGGGCTCTTCTTTGGATGCCTCGGAGGCGGCCGGCTTGGGCTTGGTGATCGCTTTCTGGGCCCTGGGCCCGTCATAGATCACATCCGCTGCCGCCCCCGGTGCACCGTAGAAAAAAATCCAGATCACCCCCAGCAGCAAAAGGGGGCCAGCCTTACCTTTTTTTCGCAGCCGCCCCATCTGTGCTCCCTTTGAACCTGTATGTCACCGCCTCGCAGGAGGTGTTCAATGTGGTGGAATGACCCTTTTCCGGTTTCATGGAAACATTGAGAATATTGACGATCCGCTCCATCTTGCCCACCTTGTCGAAAAAGCTGGCCACATCATAGTACTTCCCGCTTACTTGTATTGCCACTGGGATCTCGATGTAAAAATCCCTGGGCCGCTCTCTTCCCGGGCTGAAGAGGCGGAACTGGAGATTGGCATCTGCCCCCAGCTGGGTGATTCCCCGCAACAGGGCCGGTATTTCCCGCTTGTTGGGCAAGAGCCTCAGGGCGAGTTGGAACTGGTGCTCTACGTCTTCAAACTCCTTTTCAAACTTGGGAAGGTTCCTGGCCCTGATCTTGGCCTGAGTGATCCTCTGATCGAGACCGTTGATCTCACTTTGGAGCTGCTCGATCTGTTTGGTCTTGGGCGTATAGACGAGAAACACAAAGGCCACCCCCATGAGGGCAACGGTCCCCGCCAGGATCAAGATCCTGTAGATCATCTTGATCTTTTCAATCTTCTCTATAAAGGCGGCCTCTGCCATTTCTCTCCCTGTCTCGGGCTAGCGACGTCTACGCCCTTTCCTGGGTGGCTCCTTGGGTTTTTCCTCAAAGGAGTACGTCTTACAGGTAAGTTCAAAATCACTCACATTAAGCTTATACGCCTCTAAATGCCTAAGCTTCGTGGAGCTGAGATCAACCGAGTTGACGAGTTCCGCCTTCTCCAAGTTGGTCATAAAGAGGGCCACCGTATCATTGTCCATCGCCGTGCCGGTGAGGCTCAAGATCCCTTCCTTTTCGGTAAGGGACGTCAGCCAGAGCTTATCCTTGGGGACCGCCATGGCCACCTCATCCAAGAGACGGACAGGACCTGTCTTTTTTTCTTCAAGCCCTTTGATGACCTTCAGTTTGGTCCGGATCTCTTTAATCCTGGCCTTGAGTTCCTTAATCCGCTTATCCGTCTTCGCATACTGGGCGAGTTGGGCATTTTTTTGGGCCTTGTCCGCTTCAAGGGCTCCCACCTTTTTATTGAAGTCCACATAGAAGTATCCCAGGACCAGCAGAACAAAGACCAAAGTAAGGCCGTACACACTTAACTGTCTTCTGATGTTCTCTTTTTTTCTGGCCGCCCTAAAGGGCAAGAGATTGATTCTTATCATTTATCACCAATGCTTCTCAGGGCGAGACCCACGGCAACCGCCGCCTGAGGGGCCATGTATCTCAGATAGTCCAGGTCAAAGATCTTCTCATTGATGATGAGATTAGAAAAAGGGTTGAGTTCCTCCACAGGGATGTCTGTCTCCAATTCCAGGTACTTCTGAAACCCTGGGATCCGGGAAGAACCCCCGCTGATGAAAATCTTCTCTATGGATTCTTCAGGATAGGTGCTGGCCACAAAGTCCAGGGCTCGCTTTATCTCCTGCACCCATTCCGATACCACGGAAGAGAAGATCTCCTCCAGTTGTGATTTTTCCTTGTCTTTTTCCACCTTGGCCCCCCCCAACTTGATCTTTTCGGCTTCCTCAAAACTGGTGTTGAGGGAGGACATAATGCCTTCTGTAATCTGGGAACCCCCATAGGAAGAATCCCGGGTAAACAGGGAGACCCCGTTCTTGATCACGTTGATCCCCAGTTCTTCGGCACCCACATTGACAAGGGCGTAACAGCCCTCCATCTCTTCGGCGCTCACCTCAAAGGAATTCTGAAGGGCAAAGGCGTCCACATCCAAAACCGCCGGGCTGAGGCGGGAGAGCTGGAGAAGGCTGACATAGTCGTCGATAATGTCCTTTTTGGCGGCCACCAGCATGACATCCATCTGCTCAGGACCCGGTTTCTCCTCCTCTTCCTCCTCCTCTACGGCTTCTTCTGATTCTTCACCGGCACCCAGGATATCAAAATCCAGGTTGACTTCATTGATATCAAAGGGGATATACTGCTCTGCCTCTTCTTGGATGGTGGCCTCGAGTTCTGATTCCTCCATGTTGTCCACGGTAATCTTTTTTACGATCACCGAGAAACCCGATATGGAGGTGGCCACGTTCTTGTTTTTCACCTTTAGATTCTTCAAGAGATTTCTTACGGCGGAGGACACGATCTCCATTTCCTTGACAGAGCCCTCAACAATGGCGTCAGGAGGAAGCCCAATAATCCCAAAGCTCTTCAGCACCTTTCCCTTCTTGGTGTGGTCTATCTCGACGAGCTTGATGGAATGGGAGCCGATGTCCAGCCCGACCAGCTGATTTTTCTTGTGAATAGCCATTGCCGGCCCTTCTAGTTTTCAGGAAAGATTTTGTCTTTCTCAGAGAGCTTATACCCAAGCGCCAGGATGATCTTTCGCTTCGTCTCCATTCGGCAGCTCATGGATTTCTCCACCCGGTCGATGGTCAGGGGTGAAACACCCGCCTTTCTGGCAAGCTCAGCCTTACTCATGAGCAGCTTCTCTCTGATCTCTTTTACAGCATTCTGCGCCAATTTATCCTCCACCTTAAAGTCACACGGGACCATAGCCACACCAGGCCGTATAACAGTACGCGGCATCAGAACATAAGAAACATGATTTGTCAACCATTTTTTATAATTTAATTAAAATGTATATAATTTATGCATATCTCGTAGATAAAAATCCTTCCAGGCACAATATGTTGTGCCCGGATCCTGTTCAAAAAAGTCCTTTACAAGCTCCAGATGAAGGATTACATTCCGTCCAATTCTTTTCAGGTTCAAAGGAGGGCCTGGTGGAGCCTCAAAAAGAAACAACCCGGATAAAGAAAAAAGGGGTCTTCAGAGAATATGCCGAAGCAGCGGTTATTGCTATTCTCCTCGCCTTGTTTATACGGACCTTTGTGGTTCAAGCCTTCAAGATCCCTTCCGGTTCCATGGAACCCACCTTGCTGGTGGGGGACCACATCCTGGTCAACAAGTTCATTTACGGGGTAAAGATCCCCTTAGCCCGAAAAACCCTCATCCCCATAAGCGAACCCGAACGAGAGGATGTTATCGTCTTCATCTATCCTGTAGACGAAAGCAAGGATTTCATTAAGCGGGTCATCGGTCTGCCCGGAGACCGTCTCGAATTCAAGGGCAGAAAGATCTTCATTAACGGGGAGCTCTATAACGACCCTTACGGATATTATTCAGGGCCACCCCCGTCGGGCACTTCCCTCACCAAGACCTCTTTCCCGCCCGTAACCGTTCCCAAGGACCGTCTCTTTGTTATGGGGGATAACCGGAACCACAGCTACGACAGCCGGTTCTGGGGATTCGTGCCCATTGAATCGGTCAAGGGCAAGGCCTTTATTATTTATTGGTCCTGGCCTCACTGGGATCGTTTCCTGGATGTCATTCACTAGCCTTCGCTCTGGTCCCGCATCTTCACCGCCTTCAAAAGGATCTCTCTCAGAGCTCCCCCCATAACGGTGGTCTCGATTTCTCCCACGGGTACCCATTTCATCCCCGTGATATCACTCCCCGGCCGGGGCCTGCCGGAACGGAGCCACCCCCAGTAGTCCACCAGCACATAATGGTATTGAACCCGGCCCCGGGCATCGCGGAAGATGCGGTCAAGCACGTCAATCAGGCCCCCCACCTGAATGGTAATGGAGAGCTCCTCCCACAGCTCTCTCTCCAGGGCCTCTATGAGGCCCTCACCCACCTCAACGGCCCCGCCCGGCAGGCTCCATTCCCCCAGTCCCGGTTCCTGGCCCCTTCTTGCCAGTAAGACCTTGTCTCCCTCAAAAACCACCGTCCCCACCCCCACAACGGGGTGATCAGGATACATCCTTTGCATGTCTCCTTGACCTTTCGCACGCGGTTGACAAAACCGCTCCGTGTGTTTTAATGTTCTATTCCTTTTTACGTCCTGTGAGAGGAGTCAGGTTAGTGAAAAATATCCCAAAAAGCAATTGGTCCGCTCCAACCCCCAGGGAAGACCATACAACTCAAAAATCTTGAGAAAGGACTAATGTCATGACCAAGACGACAAAAACTATAGAAGGCAATGAAGCGGCGGCCCACGTGGCATACGCCATGAGTGACGTGGCAGCCATCTATCCCATTACGCCCTCCAGCAGCATGGGGGAATATGCAGATGAATGGGCCTCGCACGGAAGAAAAAATATTTTTGGCCAGGTTTTAAACGTTGTGGAGATGCAGTCCGAGGCAGGGGCGGCAGGGGCGGTTCATGGGGCCCTCTCCGCAGGAGCCCTGTCCACCACCTTCACCGCCTCCCAGGGGCTGCTTCTTATGATTCCCAATATGTACAAGATTGCCGGGGAGATCATGCCCGCGGTGTTTCACGTGTCTGCCAGGGCAGTGGCCACCCACGCTTTGTCCATTTTTGGGGATCATTCGGACATCAACGCCGTGCGGCAGGCCGGGTTCTCCCTCCTGGCCTCGGCCTCGGTGCAGGAGGTGATGGATTTGGCCCTCGTGGCCCATCTCGCCAGCATCCGCACGAGCCTGCCCTTTTTGCATTTTTTTGACGGCTTCAGGACTTCTCAGGAGATTCAAAAGATTGAGCTAATAGACTATGACGACATGGCTACTTTGGTGGATTGGGATGCTATTGACGATTTCAGGGGCCGCGCCATGAACCCTGAACACCCGCAACTTCGGGGAACAGCCCAGAATCCGGACATCTTTTTCCAGAATCGAGAGGCGTGCAATCCCTTTTATGATCGTATAGCCCCCATTGTCCAGGAGGAAATGGAAAAGGTAGGGGACCTGGTGGGCCGGCCTTACAACCTCTTTGATTATGCGGGCAACCCTGAGGCGGACCGGGTCATCGTATCCATGGCCTCCAGTTGCGATGTCATGGAGGAGACCGTTAATTACCTGACCAACCAGGGAGAAAGGGTGGGGCTGATTAAGGTCCGTCTTTATCTGCCCTTTTCAAGGGAGCATTTCCTGAGGGCCCTCCCTGCCACGGCCGAAAGGATTGCGGTGATGGACAGGACCAAGGCCCCGGGCGCCTTGGGGGAGCCCCTGTATCAGGATGTGTGCACGGTTTTCCAGGAGAGAAGCGAGGCCCCTGTCATCGTGGGAGGCCGTTATGGGCTGGGCAGCAAAGATGTAACGCCCACCATGGTGAAGGCCGTCTTCGACAGCCTGCGCTCCAGGGTGCCCAAGAACCACTTCACCGTAGGCATTGTGGACGATGTGACCCACACTTCCCTGGAACTCCCCGAAGAGATCGATCCCTCTCCCGAGGGCACGGTGCGGTGCAAGTTCTGGGGGTTGGGCGCTGACGGGACCGTAGGTGCCAATAAAAACGCCATTAAGATCATCGGGGAAAACACGGACCTCTTTGCCCAGGCCTATTTTGCCTACGACGCCAAAAAGTCCGGGGGGATCACCATGAGCCACCTGCGGTTCTCCCCCCACAGGATCCAGTCTCCCTATCTCTTGACCAAGTCCGACTTTATTGCATGCCACAACCCGGCCTTTGTCAACCAATACAATATCCTTGAAGGGATCAGGGAAGGGGGCACCTTCCTGCTCAATTCGCCTTGGGATCTTGAGGAAATGGAGAAACAGCTCCCGGATCACGTGAAACGAACCATCGCTCAGAGAAACCTCAAATTCTATAATATCGACGCCGTAAAGATCGCCTCTGAGATCGGTCTCGGCGGCCGGATCAATATGGTCATGCAGGCCGCCTTTTTTCAGATCGCCGAGGTGATCCCCCCTGAAGAGGCGCTCAAATACGTCAAGGAGGCCATTCAAAAGACTTACGGGAAGAAGGGAAAAGACGTTGTGCAAATGAACATTGACGCCGTGGACAAGGCTATCGGGGCCCTGGAGGAAATCAAGGTTCCCGACCATTGGGCCACGGCCGGTCACGAGGCCTACCTTGAAAAGGATGAGCCTGAATTTGTCAGCCTGGTCATGAGGCCCATGCTGGCCCAGCAGGGAGACAAGCTGCCTGTAAGCCTGCTCCCTCCGGACGGGATTTTCCCCACCGCCACCACCCAATACGAGAAGAGGGGGGTTGCCATCAATGTCCCGGAGTGGCAGCCGGAGAACTGCATCCAGTGTAATCAGTGTTCCTTTGTCTGCCCCCATGCGGTGATTCGACCGGTCCTGGCCCGGGAGGAGGACCTCCAGGATGCCCCCGAAGGATTTGTCACCGTGGAGGCCAAGGGGAAAGAGCTCAAGGGACTGCGATACCGAATCCAGGTGAGCCCCCTGGACTGTACGGGCTGCGGCAACTGCGCCCAGGTGTGTCCTGCCAAGCAAAAGGCCTTGGTGATGGAACCCCTTTCCACACAGACAGGAACCCAGGTGCCAAATCATCTCTTCTCGACAACACTTCCCCCCATGGACGATATCATGCCCATATCCTCTGTTAAAGGGAGCCAATTCAGAAGACCACTTTTTGAGTTCTCCGGAGCCTGCCCTGGGTGCGGTGAGACGCCCTATGTCAAGCTGGTTACCCAGCTCTTCGGAGACCGCATGTTGATTGCCAATGCCACGGGGTGCTCCTCCATTTACGGGGGCTCTGCCCCGGTCTGTCCTTACACCGTCAATGATGAGGGCCACGGTCCCGCCTGGGCCAACTCCCTCTTCGAAGACAATGCGGAATACGGTTTTGGCATGGAACTGGGCGTCTCCCAGAGACGCTCCGCCCTGGCCGACCAGGTGAAGGAGGCCCTGGACCGCGGGGTCTCCGAGGACCTGGAAGAGGCCTTAAAGGGATGGCTCCAGAACATGAACGACGGAGAACAGTCCAAGGCCTATGCCCGACAGATCACGGAGTCCATCGAAGAAGAACTGGCTGATCCCGACGCAGAACTTAACCCCCTGCTTTTGGAAATCCTGGACAGGTCCGACTACCTGACCAAAAAGTCCATCTGGATTGTGGGGGGCGACGGATGGGCCTATGATATCGGCTACGGCGGCGTGGACCATGTGATCGCCTCGGCCCGGGACGTGAATATCCTCGTTCTGGACACAGAGGTATACTCCAACACCGGGGGTCAGGCCTCCAAGTCCACCCCCACCGGGGCCGTGGCCAAGTTTGCGGCCGCGGGCAAGCCTACCCGCAAGAAAGACCTCGGTCGCATGGCCATGACTTATGGGTACGTCTATGTAGCCTCCGTGGCCATGGGGGCCAACAAGAACCAATTGCTTAAGGCCGTCCTGGAGGCCGAGTCGTACCAAGGCCCCTCCCTCATCATCGCCTATGCCCCCTGCATCAATCACGGCATAAACATGGGCCAGAGCCAGGAAGAGGAGAAGAAGGCCGTTGAGGCGGGCTACTGGCCCCTTTTCCGCTATGATCCCCGCCTTAAAGAGGAAGGGAAAAACCCCTTTGTCCTGGACTCCAAAGAGCCCAAGGGGGATTTCCGGGAATTTCTCATGGGGGAAGTGAGATACTCAAGCCTGACCCGGACCTTCCCGGACCATGCCGAAGACCTTTTTAAGCAGGCCGAAGAGGATATGAAGGAGCGCTATGCCCTCTATAAGAGCCTGGCCGCCCAGGGAGAATAGGCCCAAAAGGCCTTGAAGGGGACACAAGGGCTTACCCGTCCGATGCGGGCAATGTGTCCCCTCCCAAAGAGGGCAGAGAAAGCTGCCGTAACCGCTCCAGCTCGCTTTCGCAGGTAAGGTCGTAATGAATAGGCGTGATGGTAATCTTGCCGGCCCTTAGGGCGGTAAGATCGTTGTCCGGAATCCCCTCTTCAACGATCTTCTCCCCTGCAAGCCAATAATAAACCATGCCCCGGGGGTCATTTCTCTTCTCAAAGCGCTCTTTGAACCTTGAGAGATCCTGCCTTGTGAGACAAACCCCCTTGATCTTATGGGGGGGCAGGGCAGGGATATTCACGTTCAAGGCGGTACCATCCCTTAATTGGCATTCCATGATAAAGGGAATAAGCTTTCTGCTGAATTGGGCTGCAAAGGTAAAATCCGGTCTTCTCAGGGTGGCCAGGGATATGGCCGCCGAGGGCACTCCCAAAAAGGCCCCTTCTGTGGCCGCCGACACCGTTCCTGAGTAGAGGATATTGACCCCCACATTGGCGCCCAGGTTTATGCCCGACAAAATAATGTCCGGGGCTTCTTCAATAAGTTCCTGCACAGCGATCTTCACGCAATCCGCCGGTGTTCCGGTGACCGCGTAGCCGAAAAAAGTCCCGTTCTTATATGTCTCCCGCACCCTGAGGGGCGAGGTCAAGGTTATCGCGTGTCCAACGGCGCTCATCTCCGCCTCGGGTGCCACGATAAGCAGTTCATGCTCAGAGGTCAACGCCTGGCTCAGGGCGGCCAACCCGGGTGCGTGTATGCCGTCATCGTTGGTCAATAGGATTCTCATGGTTCGTCCCTTTACCGTGCCGGGCCGCCCCGGGGCCCGTAAGGCCGGGGCCCTAGGAGGGTACTTTTCATTGCGTCTCCTTGCCATCTCCTGTATATTGGGCACGCATCACCCACGACTGTACCGTTTATCGCATTTTGTGGGTATGGGTCGGCGCCCTGATACAGGACTGATGAAAACAATTTAGATCTTTGAACCGGCCTTCCTTATCCGGGCGTGCGCATTTATTACTAATGTTCCACTGGCAAAAAGTCAAACCCAATTGGAGGACCCTGATTCACCATCAAGATGTCATCTGCTGCGTTGCCTTCGATCGCTTCTCTCGTTCGACCTGGAGGCTCTCGACAGGCTTGCGGCGTATTGTTTATACGCCTCAGTCGGCGCTCCTCCCGCACACAAAAGCGGGATCTGCGATGCGGCGCCTGGCATCTAACACCTTGCTGGTGCCCAGGGACTGCCCAAAATCATTGATTATCATTGTCTATCGAGAATTTTGATGGTGGACACAGGGAGGACTTTTTATGCGTCAGGTCTCATCACAAACCATTGCCGAGGCGGTTAAAGCGGCGGCCATAAAGGCCAATTATGAATTAGGGCAAGACGTGATTCAGGCCCTGGAAGAGGGACTTAAGACGGAGGAATCGCCGGTAGGCCGTGATATCCTTACCCGTTTGATCGAAAACGCCCGTATCGCCAGGGAGGAACGTATCCCCATTTGCCAGGATACGGGCGTGGCCGTGATTTTTGCTGAAGTGGGTCAGGAGGTCTCTATTACAGGGGGAGACTTCAGAACCGCCCTTGAAGAGGGGGTCAGACAGGGGTACCAGGAGGGATATTTGCGCAAATCCGTATGCCATCCCTTCACCCGAAAGAACACGGGGGACAATACCCCCATCATCGTTCATCTGGACCTGGTTCCTGGCGAAACCCTCAAGATCTGGGTGGTACCCAAGGGGGGCGGCAGTGAAAACATGAGCCGTCTTTTCATGCTCCCCCCCTCTGCCGGCTGGAGCGGGGTAAAGGAAAGGGTTGTGGAAACCGTGGCCGAGGCAGGACCCAATCCCTGCCCCCCCACTATCGTGGGTGTGGGTATCGGGGGCAACTTTGAGCAGTCCGCCATAATGGCAAAGAAATCCCTGCTCAGGCCCCTGGGAACGGCCAATCCGGATCCCGAGCTAATGGACATGGAGACGGAGCTCTATGACGCGATTCAAAAGACCGGTGTGGGGCCTCAGGGCCTCGGCGGGCGGGTGACATCCCTGGCCGTGCATATCCTGATGATGCCCTGTCACATTGCGAGTCTTCCCTTGGCCGTAAATATTCAATGCCACGCGAGTCGACATGAGGAAATCCTTCTCTAGATAGACAGCGTTGATAAATAAAGGCAAGTCATGGAGGAATCTATGGATGATGTCATACAGCTTAAAACCCCTTTGACCGTGGCGGATGTTGACGCCCTGAGGGCCGGAGACAGGGTCGCTATAAGCGGCCATGTCTACACGGCCAGAGATGCGGCCCACAGGAGGTTGATCGAGTTGATCGAGGCCGGCAAAAAGCTTCCCATCCCCCTTGAGGGCCAGGTGATCTATTACGTGGGCCCGTCCCCGGCGCCGCCTGGTAAAGTGATCGGGGCCGCCGGGCCCACCACCAGTTATAGGATGGATCCCTATACGCCCACCCTCCTGCGGCTCGGACTCAAGGCCATGATCGGCAAAGGCAAACGTAATGAAGAAGTCAGGCAGGCCATGATCACATACAAGGCCGTATATCTTGCCGCCATTGGCGGCGCCGGCGCCCTTATGGCCAGGGCGGTGAAGGAGGCCCGGGTGGTGGCTTACGAGGACCTGGGTCCTGAGGCCATCCGGGAACTCCGTGTAGAGGCGCTGCCTGTTATCGTGGTCAACGACACCCTTGGGAACGACCTCTATCAGGAGGGCCAAAAAAAATACGCCATAACCTAGCTCGTCACACATTCTCGGGTCCCTTTCAAGGTGAAGGCTCAATCTCATAGAGACATTGAACAAAAGGAACTGAAGGCCCTTATACGGTTCAGTGCCCTGATCAATTCCTCCCTTCAAATCGAGGATGTCCTTAATTTCGCCATGGAATCTGCAGAGCAATTCATGCATGCCGAAGCCAGCAGCATCTATGAGGTGGACCCGGAACGGGGGGATTTATTTATCCGCATCGCCAGGGGGGAAAAAAAGGAACCTGTCAAGGGGATCCGGCTCAAGTGGGGCCAAGGGATCGCAGGACGGGTGGTGGAATCCAAAAAGCCCATGGTGGTCCAGGATGTGAGCAAGGAAAAGGCCTTCAGCCCGGAGGTGGACAGGAAAACCGGTTTTACCACCCGGTCCATGGTCTGTGTCCCTTTGATCCTGAGGGGTGAAGCGGTGGGTGCGGTTCAGGTCCTGAATAAAAGAGACCAAGAGCCCTTCACTTCCTCGGACCTGGAGCTGCTCACCACCATGTCTCAACAGATCGCCGTGGCCCTGGAAAACGCCAAGCTCTACGAAAGGCTCCAGGAGCAATTCCGTCTTACTGAGCAGGAATTGAGGGTAACCCAGGAAAGACTCATCCGCTCCGAGAGATTGGCCGCCACGGGAAACCTCATCCAAGGGGTGGCCCACGAGGTCCGAAACCCCATTATGACCATCGGCGGGTTTGCCCTGAGGATCAAAAAGGCCTTGAAAGACCACCGCAAAATCCAAGAGTATGCGGACATCATCCTGCAGGAATCCCAGAGACTTGAAAACCTGGTAAGAGAGGTCCAGGAGTTCGCCGACATTCAATCCCCAACCCTGAAGCGGGGCAACATCTCCGAGGTGCTCCAGCGGGTCTTGAAAAAGGTTGAGGCCTTGGCCCGGGAACTGGCCGTCCGCCTCTTTGTTGACATTCAAGAGGATCTGCCCCCCACCATGCTGGACGACTCCCAGCTCTTCAAGGCCTTCTCGAACATTTTGGAAAACGCCCTGGAGGCCATGCCTGAGGGAGGGACCCTGACCATTGAGGCCCTGAGTGCAAACGGTCACATCAGGATCAAGATCGTGGATACGGGGTGCGGTGTTTCAAAAGAGGCCCTGGCCTGTATTTATGATCCCTTCTTTACCTCCAAGACCCATGGAGCGGGCCTGGGCCTTACCATGGTACATCAGATCATGATGAACCATCACGGAGAAATCAAGATCCAAAGCGGGCAGGGGATCGGGACCACCGTGACTCTTCAGATCCCCGTAAGCCCTTGATCGGCAGGAGAAACGTCTTTACCATGGGCCTGCACGGTCTCATAAGGAGCCAAAAATCATGACACAAGGCAGGATCGGAAAGCTTTTGCTGGTGGCATTATTTATCGCGATTGGCGCGGCTATCGGTTACTTCATCTATTCCGGGTTAGACCCCGGTGACGAGGAAACCCCCGTAAGCCAGGGGCCGAAGCCCCCTAGACCGGAACCGCCGGCACAGGAAGAACGCGAGCCGCCACAAGAAAAGCCGGAGCAGCCGGAGACCGCCCCTCCGGAAAAGGCGCCGTCTATGGCCTTGCCTGAGGAGGGATACTGCACCCGGGTGGAAAAGGATTTAGAGGAGTTTTTCCGGTACTTAAATACCAGAGATTATGTGAAGCATTTCGAGCCGGAGCCCGATACCTACACCCGCTTTCTGGAGATTGTGAAACAGCTGGAATCTGATCCACCTGTTCCCGCAGGAGAGGGCATTGACCCCCGCATTATCATCCGGAATGTATATTACTTCTTCCGAATCCTGGACCGGGACGACCTCCGCCTCATCAGGGAAGTCATCCGCAACGAGGCCGACACCATGGAGATAAACTTGCTCATCTTTTATCGCTGGCTTAACAGCAAGGACCGATGCCCCGGCCTCGGGGGGGCCAGGCCATCTGGAGAAGCCCTCTATCGTTATGCCGGCTATCTTTTGAATACGGTGGGCGGCAGGGCCTACCTTTCACGGCGCCCGCCCCAGCTCAGGGTCCTTATAAGCTATTACTGTATTTTGATCGTTCACAGGGCGGACCTGAGAGGCAGGAACAACTACGGCATCGATATATTTCCGTATGTATTAAATCTGGCTGATGAAATTCGGCACTATCCTGATCTGCAATTTTACCCTGAATATATGGAGCGGTTAAAAGAGATTGAAGGGTATTACTATGAGCGGAGGTAACACCTATTACCAGTGTGCCTCCACATTGGCATCGTCAGCCAAGGGCAACTTACCGTCCAAATAGTCCCTCACCGCCTCCCTTACAGTGCCTTGGGCGTTGTTGGCCACTTTGATATTTCCGGCCTTGAGGGCCTTAAAGGCGTTGGGCCCGCAATAACCCGTGAGCAACACCTCGGCCCCTTTCTCACTGACCGCACCCGCGGCCTGGATGCCGGCCCCTTTTAAGGCATTCAGGTTCTCCTTGTTGTCTATCACGGAAAACGCCATGGTCTCCGTGTCGACCACAATAAAATAGGGGGCCCTGCCGAAACGGGGATCCACCCGGGCATCCAGGTCCGTGCCTGTTGATGTGACGGCTATCTTCATCTATCTCTCGCTCCCTTGGGCCTCGGTCCCTTTATCCTTCTGATTCTGGTATTCCTCCAAGGCCTTTTGTAAGGTTTTCACCGCCAGCCGGGCACAATGCACCTTCTGGTCCGGCAGCTTTTCCAGCTCCTCATACAAGATATCCACATCAATCTTACCGGCCTCATCCAGGGTCTTGCCCTTTGCCAGGTTCACCACCGCACAACCGGAGGCCACCGCACCGGGACAACCAAGGACCTGTATCTTTGCGTCTCTTATCCGCCCACCTTCTATATCCAAGGAGATTTTCATGGTATCTCCACAAGGGCCTGTGAGATCCGAGACCAGATCCGCGTCTGAAAGGACACCGATATTTTCAGTGGCCTTAAAGTATTCTATGGCCTTGTCAGAATATCCCGATTGAGAAAGCATCTCGTACACATCGTCCTTCGCGTCTCGCTTTTCCATTGAGAATCCTCGCATGCCTAAGGGTGATATTCCCACAGACGGCTTAACTGGCCATTCCGCCCCCGCCCCCGCACACCTGGTCCTCTGCTATGAGGGGCAGCTTTCCGGCGATGAGATCTTCCACCACCGGCCTGATCTCGGGCCGGGTCCCGTCATAATAGACCTCGATGCCTACCTGCCTGAAACCCATGAGGGGCCGCATGCCGATCCCGCCTACCACCAGGGCCTGCACGTTATGCCCTGCCAGGAGATTGACCGGGACCATGCATCCTCCCTGGACGTGGCTTTGATTGGCAACGGTATTAACCTCCTTAATCTCCCCGGCCTCTACGTCCACCAGGGTGAATACATCGCAGTGGCCGAAATGTCCCGACCTCTGAGCGTCCAATCCGCCCGTCCCTAAAGAGGGAATAGCTATTCTTCCGTCTTTCATCCTAAAAATCCTCCTCCATTAAAAATGCCTTAAAACTATTGTTGCGGCTTATCACGGCCCTTTATTTCCATCCGACCCGATGATCCCCTCCAGGACCTGATCGTAGGCCTTGTTTATTTCCAGCCCCGACTTTTCCATGAGCTCGTCCAGTTTGCCTTTATCCCCCAGATCCACCATTTCGGCGGCCAAGGGGATCTCCCCGAGAAGAGCGATATCCATGGTTGCAGCCGTCCTGGCGCCGCCGCCGCTTCCGAAAATGGAAACCCTTTCTCCACAATGGGGGCAGACAAACCCACTCATATTTTCCACCAAGCCGATGATTTTCATATCCACCTGACGGCAGAAATTGATGGACTTCCTAACATCCGCCAGGCTGATCTCCTGGGGCATGGTCACGATCAGGGCCTCCGCATCCGGTATGGTCTGAGCCACGGTCAGCGGTTCGTCCCCCGTTCCCGGCGGGGAGTCCACAATCATATAATCCAAATCCCCCCACTCGATATCAGAGATAAACTGGCGGATAGCTCCGATCTTAAGAGGCCCCCGCCAGATCACAGCCGTATCCTTGTCTCCCAAGACCATCTCCAGGGACACGATCCCCAGATGGTCGGAAAAGCGATAGGGTCTCACTGCGCCCTCGTCGGGCGACATATCCAGTCCCCCCTGGACATTCATGAGACGGGGGATACTCGGCCCGTGAAGGTCCACATCCAAAAGGCCGGTCTTATACCCCTTTGCACTCAAAAGAAGGGCCAGGTAACTGGCCACCGTACTCTTCCCTACCCCGCCCTTACCACTCATGACCAAGATCTTTCTTCCAATCTTGGCCAGGTTGGCCTCGATCATTTTGTCCTGTTCGGCCCTTTCCAGGTCTCCTGGGGTGACATTTTTGTTTTGCTCTGCCTTTTCCAATATCTAACCTCGTGCTTTCTTACCACCTTTGCGTTCATAAATGGCTCTTTTTCACAAATCAAGTATAAACTAAACATGCAAAACCAATTGTCAACTTTTTGCCGCCCGGGGCTTCGCGCCCTCCCGGGGATTAAAAAAAAGGACCCCCCCAAGGCCTTTCACGCCTCTTGGGGAGGCCCCCTCATGGGATGAACACGCGTCCTTTGGGGCGTACCCCTCTTATAGCTCCAGCCAGGAATCCGAATACAGGGAGTGTCCCAGAATCACCTTGGCCGTCTTCACATAGTCGGCCATTTTCCAGGGTCCATTCGGCGCGTCCGGAAGGGAGGCCATATCCACCTCCTCGCTGTCCATGACCTTGTACACCAGTTCCACAATATCCGGCCTCTCACCCCTGGCGATAGAGACCAATTCCTTATCATAGGCGTCGGCGATACAAGAATACATCCCCTTTCGCTCCAGCATAATCATATAGGCCTGGTTGAGAATGGGGCGAAGATTATCCGGGGGGCCATTGGACACATTGGAGAGCCCGCAGGTGGATTTCGCACCGGGGGCGATATCCTGAAGCATCTCCTGAAAAGCCAACAGGCTCATGAGCTGGGGCTGCTGGATGTTGACCGGGGTCACGATCCCGTCTACAAAGATGTCTTCATTGGGCACGCCGGCCTCGTTGGCCGCATAGATCAATTCCACCGCAAGGGCCGCCCTTTCATTCTCATCCCTGGGAAGCCCTTCAGGACCCCACATGAGGGCGATCATGTTCGCCTTGTACTTGACCGCCAGGGGGATCATGTTTTCATACCGTTCCGGCCGGCACATGATGGAGTTTATAATGGCCTTGCCCTGGTGCACGGCCAGCCCCGCTTCCATGGCCTCTATGTTGGAGGTGTCCAGGCAGAGAGGCGGCGTATCCCCGATGGCTTCCTGCACGCTTTTTACCACAAACTCGATCAACTCCGGGCCCCCTTTTCTGGCGGGACCCAGATTGATATCGATCCAGTCCATGCCCAGCTCTTTTTGCCGTTTGGCTTCCTCCACAATGGGACCGGGATCCTTTTCCTTAAAGGCCTTTCCGATCACCCGGTTGATGACATTCAAATTCTCTCCGATCAATAGCATGGGTTCACTCCCTTTTCGGTTAAATCGGTTTACTCCCAGACTGATTGAATATCGCGCCCCCCAAGCCTAAAAATCAGACTCAGGGGACGAATAACACCCTAATCCCGGGCCTTCGATTCGTAGATACCGGCGTATCTACTCACTCAGGACTACGCGTAGCCCTGATCCTTCAAATATTTGGGGATCAAAGAGGCATCTCTGGGCCCGATCAGGATCTCCCAGTCGGGAAGCTCTTCTTCCATCTCCCCGCTGATGGCCGCGGCGTAACCCGGGATAATGATCTTCTTCTCGGCAACCTTATCCGCAATACCGCTCTTCTTGACAAAATCGCCCACCAGGTCCCCGGAGAATTTGCCGGCCGCCCAGGCCGTCATTACGGAAAGACCCTCTGTATCCATGATGAGGAGCCAACTGGGCACCCGGCTGGCCTCCACCTCCCCGCTCACAATAAAGTAAGTGAGTGAGAAATTGGTGGTCACCAGGATGGGGGACTTCTCCGTGGGGCCCCCGATCTCGTATATACCCTGGGTGACCGTCATGGGCCGTTGCGGGTCTGTAAAGAGGTTCAGCCTCTCCAGCAGCAACGGGAACAGGCTCTCGCCCTGGAAATCAGAGAGCACCACAATGCCCGCATACTTGGCCACCAGCATGGCCCCGATTACCGTCTCCATATCCAGGTTATCGGCCATTTCGCAGGGGAAGGTAATGGTGGGAAAGCCCAGAGACCTGTTCCCAGCCTTCAGAGCGGCCCTTCGAATCAGCACCTGGTCTTCAAAGACCTGCTTTAATTCCCTTGAGCCTGGATCCAGCACCAGGTCCTTGAGACCCATGCCTGTAAGCTTGTCCGTGAGACCCATGAGGTCTTCAATGTTATCCGCCTTCAGGGTCAGGGGCACTTCTTTCTCTTTGGCCAGGTTGCCCATTTCCTCCGCATTATCCGCGGTGGCCGCATAAAGGAGCGGTTTTTTGAAGGCGCACGCCTCCAGGCCCTGCTCCAGGACGTCTGTCTTATCACTCATCAAAATGAGGTTGAACTCACTTCCCTCTGCAATCTTTTTGGCCGCCGCGCCAAAGGCACCGCCGTCCCCGTTCACGTCCTTCAGGGCCACGAGCTCCGGCCTCAGATTAAGACCCACCCGCTCGAATTGAAGGGCATTCCACTCCTTCAACTTCTTATCCAGGGCGCCGGGGTCCGTATCAGAGGTGATCAGCGCGGCCACACCCGTGGGGTTGTAAAAGGTCTTTTCGTGCCTGAACATGACCGTTTCACCACCCACGCTCAAGGCCCTGGTGCCGGCCCCGATGCGCACCGGTCTGATGGGCGGGGCCGAGGCCTCCGCAAGCTGTTCCCGGGCCTCGTCAGACACATACGGGCAGGCGTCCAGTTCCGCCTTTCCAGAGGCCAAGTTCATGGCAAAGGCCAGACAGGTGGGGACGCCGCACTCACCGCAATTGGTCTTTGGCAACAGTTTAAAGATCTGAATTCCAGTCAATCCCATAATTCTCTCCTAGTCACGATGGGGAAGGCCCCCCCCGGGCCCGGCCCGGGAGGAAACCCACCACGGTTTCTACTTCCGCTTCCGCTCTTAGCCCACAATGGCATCCATTTTCAAGGCCGGATGATCCTTTTCCTCCAGAAAAGGCCGAATTTCCTCTTCCGTGATACCAACCGTCTCATCCGCAATCCGATCGATCAGGTCGGGGCAACCCAGTTCCTCACCTCTCTTGAGCAGCCGGTCCCGAATTTCTTCTTTGAGGATCTTGGGCATCCACACCATACGGAGGAGCCCTCCGTCACCGGTGATGAACTTCCCCTGGGTGATATTGTACTTGGAGTGGCCCACAAAGCCCGGTGAAGACTGCCCGCCGCCCATGACACCGGCGAGGGTGGTAAACTTCATGCCCGAAGGGGTTTCTCCTGTGTACTCCCGGTTCACGGTCATCACACCGTTCAGGCCCGGCAGAACGGCACAGATGCACTCGCAGCAGCCGCACGTGGTCATGGGATCAACCACGACGCTGTAAAAGTTATAATGGTCGATGGCCTGTCTCGAGGCCTTGTAAACAAAGTCGTTTACGCCCTTCCACTGACCCAGCACGGGATCCAGGCACTCCCCCACCTCTACGGGCTGGTTGGGGCCCGTGGGATTGATCTGAAAGGAGGCCTTACAGTCCATCCAGTTGTAGGCCCCGCAGAGGCCCGTCCTCTCAGGGCTGACCACACACACATGGTTGGGTGCGAAGGACTGACAAAGGGTACAGGAGTAAAAGATGTCCACGTCTTCATCCGTCATGGTCTCAACGCGCTCATCCCGCCTCTTGTATTCGCCCCGAGCCCTCTTGGTGAGGGCTTTCACATCCTCGTCCTTGGTGTAAAGGGTTACCTGAATCTTGTCCAAGATACTGCCGAAGTCCTGATGCAGTTTTGCATGGAGGATGGTGCCGATATCTTTGAGGGTAAAACCCTTTTCCACCGCAGGTTCACCCACGCGGATCCAGGAAATGTCCCTTTGTCCAATATGCATGATGCCTTGGGCATAGTTGATGAGGTGATGGATCTGCCGCTCCAGGATGGGCTCAAAATCTTCCTGCATCTCCCGGCCGGCGACCTGGACATAGATGCCCAGGGGCAGGCGGTCGCCTTTCTTGGTATCCCCTACATCGGGGCCTTCCACGATCACCTTGCCGTCCTCGATCTCGTTCATCTCCGCCATCTTGCAGAGCTCGGTGCACTGGGTCTTGCCTCCGCCCATTTCCAGATATAGATCGTCCTTTCTCACCCGTTCCCCCTCAAAGGCCGGGCCATAGGCGAGAGGAATGTCTATTTCAGTGATGCTTACCTTGAGGCCGCGGATCTCAATGGACCTGGAAGGCATCTCGTCGTGTACCACGTTGGCCACCACGTGCTCATAGGTACATACCCCGGTGGGAAGGATTTCGGGGATGTCCGTGTCCGCGATGGTGGGGAAGCCCCAGTTCACGGCGCCGGCCGCGTTGGCGGCCCATTCCGCGTTGACCTCACCCAGGGCGTTGACAAAGGCGAAGATCCTGTTTTTCTGATATTGAAGCATCTTCTTGTAATCGCCGGGCTGTATGCCGCCGAAAGACATGCCGGCGCGGTTGGCGAAACCCAGGGCGAAGACGGCCGCCGAGATGTCCGGGCCAAAGGGAACCAGCCGGGTATTCCATCCGATCTGCACCTTTTCTTCCAGGAGCTGCTCTGCAAAGGTGGTCCCACCCTGGTTGGCCGCCATAAACACGTAGATGGTCTTAAGCTGATACTCCTCGGCCATCTTTTTGGCCGTGGCCGGATCAGGCGCCGCACCCACAATGGCCGCGAATCCGGGGGCCGTGCCGTCCACGAACTCCACCCCCCGCTTTCTCATAATGGCGTCATCCGCCGCTCCCAGCCAGATCTTGCCGTTTTCCACGTCAGGGTCCTCAACACAGGGCTGGTAAAAGTCGGGATCCTCTACGTAGCGGATGGCCTCGGCGATCTCCTCGGCAAAGAGGGCCGCCATGCCGGCGTCCAGTAAGGGTCCCAGGTAAGGGACGTGGACGTCCTTCTTCACATGGGGCGGCAGGAGTTTTCGTGCAAAGTCAAGGGGTTTTTTGGCCGAGTCCAGATCCGTCACCTTGATCCCGGTCAAGGAGTAAATAATCGGTAAGAAATAGGCCGTATTCGGGAATTCCACTTTCTGGCTTCCACCATAAGTTTCCAGGGCCCTTTTATATTTCCCTTCCGTCTTGGAGACTATGTTGTAGGCGCCCTGGATCGCTGCAAATGCTACCAGTTTTGACATGCTCTGTTTCCTCCCTTCTTAAGAGGTTTTTCCTTTTCAGTGTTCAGTCCCCGGGGCGTTGGCCCCGGGGACTTTTTTAACATTTCTTAGGCCGCTTCCATCTCTCTGCGGTCCGACATATCCATGAGCACCCTCTCGCGGGCCTTATCAATGCCCAGGGCCTTCCGCTTCTTATCGATATGAGCGATCATCTTCTGGGCGTGTTTGATGGGATCCGCCTCCAAGTCCCACATACCCCCGTAGATGTCTTCCAGCTCGTTATAGAGATAGTTTTCAAAGACCGGCGATCCGCTCACCGGCAGAGTCACGCCGAAGACCGTGTAAACACCGGCGGTGACAAAGTAGTGACCGATGCTTATGGCCTTTTCACTCATCCACTCGGGCGCGGACCCGGCCGCGGGCAGGTCACTGATGTCATTGCCCAGGCCCCCGGCCTTGACCACTTCTGTGGCCGCCATGAGGATCCGGCTGTTATCCACGCACGAGCCCATGTGGAGCACCGGCGGGATTCCCACAGTCTCGCAGACCTCCGCGAGACCGGGACCGCAAAAGACCTTGGCCGATTCCGGTGTGAGGAGCCCGGCCTTGGCGCAGGCGATGGCGTTACATCCCGTGGTCAACACAATCACATCATGCTTGATCAATTCCTTGACGACGGCGATATGCCCCGCATCCAGCGAGGTTCGGGCGTTGTTTCACCCAACCACGCCGCCGATACCTCGTATGCGGCCGTTGATGATGTTGTCATTGAGGGGGACATAGGATCCACGGAAAGTTCCGCCCAGATGATAGTTAATGGCCTCGTAACTGAATCCGCAAATCAACTCCTGCCTCTGATCGGGGATCATGACCTCCTTGTCCCGGTTGGGGAAGTTCTCGATTCCGGTGCGGACGATTTTCTTGGCATCGTCAAAAGCGGTATGCTCGTCAAATTCGATGTGGGTGGTGTCCCCGGATGCAATCCTGGCCCTGGGGTTGGTGGTGATCACTTTGGTATGAAAACACTGGGCCACGTTGGCGATATTCTCCATGATACACTGCACATCCACCACCATGGCGTCCACGGCCCCGGTGATGATGGCCAGTTCCTGCTGCAGGAAGTTGCCGCAAAGGGGCACGCCGTGCCGCATCAGGATCTCGTTGGCCGTGCAACAGATCCCGCTGAGCTGGATGCCCTTGGCCCCTTTCTCCTTGGCCAGGTCCACCATCTCAGGGAGCTCGGCCGCCTGAACAATCATCTCACTCAAGAGCGGCTCATGACCGTGGATGACCAAATTCACATGGTCTTCTTTGAGGGTTCCCAAATTGGCACTGCTTTTCAGGGGATACGGGCACCCAAAGAGCACGTCCTGCAGATCCGTGGCGATCATGGACCCGCCCCAGCCGTCACCAATGGCGGCCCGGCTGGACTGGAGGATCAGGTTTTCGTAATGCTGGTCCACCCCGATGTGGGTACGGTGCATAATCTCCACGATCTCCCGGTCAATACCCCGGGGCAGGACCCCCAGCTTCTTCCACAACTCGAATCGGGCCTCAGGCGCCCGCTTGGCGGTACATACCACGCCGTTCTGCTGGCCCCACTGGGCCAGGGCCTTTTCTCCCACTTCCACGGCGATCTCGTCTATGTCCCGGTCAAGGACCTCGCCGTCCTCTCCTTCCACGGTAATGTCTACACCGAAATCAGGGGCGATCTCCAGGAGCTTTTTGGTGTCCTTTATACGATAGTCATCTGTTTCTTTTCTGGCTGCGGCCAGGAAGGTCTCCGCCACACCTCTGCCGTGATCGGAATGGGCTGCCGCGCCGCCGGCCACCATGCGCGCAAAATTCCTGGCCGCGATGGTGTGGGCCGTGGCCCCGCACAGGCCCTTTCTTGTGTCCTCCCCCTCAATACCGCCTTTGGGCAGAGGGAGCCTGCAAGGCCCCTGGGAGCAGTTCTTACAGCATGTCCCCTGGGCGCCGATATTACAAGGCTTCATGGTCTGGGCCCGGTCAAAAATGGTCTCTATCTCCATCTCCCGGGACCTGACGATCATCTCCTGGCTTGCCACATCCAGGGCCAGATCCGCCGGGTTCGGGGCCGCCTTCTCCTTCTTTTTTGCGACAACCTTTTTTTTGACTTCTTCTGTTGCCATTATTGAGGTTCCTCCTCTCTTCGTGGGTTAGAAATTCTCTAAAAACCTATGGGCACCTGTTATGCCCAACGCATCTAAGGATCAACTGCACACGGTTTACCCGGGGGCCAGGGCCACCAGGAAAAAGGGGGGTGAGGCTTCTATTGCCCCACATTGAACCGCCTTTCCCGGGCCTTAGACCCGCTTGTGTATGCGGTCGATATTCTGCATTAACCTGTCAACCAGGGTCAACTGGACCTTTGCCGCGGTCTTTGGGACTTCTTCTTCCCGGGCCGCCTTCTCTGCCTCATGTCTTTCCCGCTCCAAGGCCCTTTTGTATCTCAAGGCCTGAAGCTCCTCGCTCTCCTTGGCCTTGGCTTTGGCTTTGGCCTCCTCTTCGGCTTTGGCTTTGGCCTCCTCTTCGGCCTTGGCCTTGGCTTCCGCCTCCTCCTTGGCCTTGGCTTCCGCCTCCTCCTTGGCCTTGGCTTCCGCCTCGGCCTTGGCTTTGGCCTCCTCTTCGGCCTTGGCCTTGGCTTCCGCTTCGGCCTTGGCCTCTTCCTCGGGCTTGGGCTTGGCCTCCTCTTTCGGCTTGGCCTCGGCCTTGGGTTTAGGGGCCGCCTTGGGTTTGGCCTCGGCCTTGGGCTTAGCCTCCTCCTTCTTCTTGGGCGGTGGCGCGGCCTTTTCTTTGGGGGCCTCTTTTGCTTCACCAAAGTCCAGGTTCGGCTCCGGCGAAATGGCAACCAAGTCCACCTCCTCGGCCTCTAAACGTTTGGCGATTTCAGGGACATCAGCGGCCGAACCGCCACTTACCATGAGCTCAATAAAGGCCCGAACCAGGCGTACCGTCTCGGGGTGCCGCAATATAACCACGCTGGATCCGGCCAGGAGGTAACACACCGCCGCCACTGCTTCCATGAGAACGGGCCGCTTTTCGGGGTCCCCCAAGGTGGGCGCCTCTTCAATGGATTCGCCGGCCTCCTTGCATTTCCAGACTTCATTTCCAATATTACTGATCATGGGTACCTGGAGCTTGTCATCCTCCTGGGTAAGGGCGGCCATCTGGATCCTTTCCATGACGGAGTAGCTGTATTCCAGGCCATAGCCCAGGCCCCCTGTGGTGGGATCCACCACGATTTTGTTCAAGGGTACCCCCAAATTCCCAAGGAGGATATTCAACTGCTTGGCCAGGTTCACGTCAATGGGGGAGGAGGCCACCAAGCTGTGGTTGTAACCCAGGGCACTTGCGCCCACACCCTTGTGGTTGGCTTCTTCTACGGGCCCCAGGGCCAGGTTTTTGCCTTCACAGGTTTCTGAAATCTTCTTAAGGACCTCTTCGTCCTTCTGGTTATTAGCCGTACCCCACAAGACAACCGGCACGTCCACCGCATCAGCGACCTTTTTGGCGACTTCCGCGGCTTCATCCGGGCTCCTGTCCATGGCATTGGGGTCCGTACTCTTCAGCTGGAGGACGATCATGTCCGCCCCATACTCCTCAACGCATTTCTTGGCCCACGCCTCGGGTGAAGACAGGACATCCTTGAAGGGTTCAATGGCGGCTTCCGGCCACTCTTCCGACGGGTCATAGTCCCATATCTCCATGGCGATTTTGGGAGGATTGGGCATATCTCCCTCAAAAGTCAGGAATGGGTATGACGTCTGTCCACCCAGAGTGACGGCGGCACTGCCCGATCCTAGGGCCGTCTCCCCTATTTTTCCGGAATAGGGTTGTTTGGGAATTTCAAAGGCCAATTTTCTTACCTCCTTCTTGAGTTTTATTCTTCACGAGGGGTTCACATACGCGCAATGGGCAGGCCTCGGGCCGACCCCCTGCGCCCATAAAGCACGCTGGAAGGTTGCCGATTTATTGTGAAAAATATAACAAATAAGTACAAAAAAAACCCTCTACGATTGAGGTTATCAAGGAGAAAGATTAGATGAATACATATTCATTGTCAAGTCATTTTTACAATAATTTAGCGCCTTTTTAGGATAAAATAGACTTCTATATGTGGTGGAGATAAAATTTAAAGGTACAAGATGTAGAGATCATTTTTCGAGGATCTTTTCAAAAATTCCGTACGCCGCCTGGAGAACCGGACTGTGCTCATTTAGCTCCACAATAGGCCTTCCCTCGAGGTCAAATTCCTGGACTTGGACATCCTCGGGCACCGTCCCTGCCAGATCCAATTTATAGGGCGCCAAGGCCTTTTCTATGGCCTCCTCCTGGCCCGGCTTGGCCTGGTTGACAACCAGGAATTTACGGCCCACGCTTAATCCCAGCTCATCTGTGAGGGTTACAATTCTTGCGGCCGCCTGAATCCCCCTTCGTGTGGGGTCTGAGACCACCAGGAGGATATCAATATTGTCTGTGGTAAGGCGACTGATGTGTTCCATTCCCGCCTCGTTGTCGGTCACCATATAACTGTAATTATTCACCAGTTTTTCCAAATACATGGTGAGGAGAGAGTTGGCCGCACAATAGCAGCCCGGCCCTTCGGGTCGGCCCATAACCACCAGGTCAAAACCCTCTGATTCAACAATGGCCTGCTGAATCTTCATTTCCATGAACACGTCTTTGGTCATGCCCGTGGCCACGCCTTTTTTCATCTCCTCCCTGGCATCACCCAGGGTTTCTTCCACCTCAAGCCCCAGAACCTCGTTCAGATTGGCGTTGGCATCGGCATCCACGGCCAGAGTGGGCCTCTTTCCCTTTTCCACAAGATACTTAATCAGCAGGGCGGCCATGGTGGTTTTCCCGGCGCCCCCTTTCCCTGCCAGCGCGATTGAATAGGCCATAGTAATCTCCCTTTCTCACAGATTTTAGTTGATATTTTTCCGGAATTATTATAATGTATAAAATCTTTTAAATTCCATCACTTAAAATGGCGCATCCCTCATAAACAGCCTTTTTCCGGACCAGTGCCAAGGGCCTTTAGGCCCCTGTCTTTCAGGACCCTCGTCACGGCCCTATTTCCGGGCCTCGAATAGGGATAGAACTTATGAGGCGCGTCCAGTTATTGCTATGTTAAAAAAAAAAGAGATTTGGGATCTGATCTCAACATCTTTAGAATCCCATATTTCAAAACGCGAGTTCAAGACATGGTTTTCCCGGGTAAGGCTCAAGGAATTGAATCCAGACCTCGCCGTCCTGGAAGTACCCAATAAATACGTGGCCACATGGCTGGATGAAAATTATGGCGACCTAATACGCCGTTCCTTTAAAGACGGCCCAGGCCTGGTCCCTCAAATCAGATTTACCTATACCACACCGGCATCGGAAAAGGAGACTTACAAGAAAGCCTCCAAGGAACCACAATCCCCTTTTACATCGCCGTTAAACCCCCTGTGGACTTTTTCGACCTTTATTACGGATCCAGGCAACCGCTTTGCCTATGCCTCGGCCCTAGACGTGGCAAAAACGCCGGCGGGCCCCTACAATCCCCTCTATATCTTTAGTAAACCGAGTCTGGGAAAGACACACCTCCTTAACGCCATCGGCAATTTTGCCCTTTATGAAAATCCCTCCACCCCAGTAAGATACATCACTGCGGATCAATTCGCCTCAGACTACTCCCTGGCCTTCAAAAAGGGCGCCCTGTCTGAATTGAGGGCCTCCTACAGGCATTTTCAATTTCTTCTTCTCGACAATATTGACGTCCTCACGGCCCACGCAAAACCCCAGCAGGAATTAACGGCCCTTTTCGACTTTTTCCAGACCTCTCAAAGACAAATCGTGGTTGCCGGAAAGCCCCCCCCAAGGGCAATAGATTTCTTGGTACCCCAGCTCAGGTCCCGCTTGGAATCCGGACTGATCAGCGAAATCCAGTTTCCCACTCGCAAGACCAAGCTTCGAATCATTGAACAGAGGGCCAAAGAGGAAGGCCTGGACATCCCCGATGATGTGGCGTTTTTCCTGGCAAATACCACGAACGATCTAAAAACGCTGATTCAATACATCATCCACGTGGGGACCCTTGCTTCGCTTTACCAGCGCCGGATCGATATGTCCACGGTTAAATCCATCATCAAAGACAAGCCCCGGCAAAGGACCGACGTCCATGATATTCAACGGATCATTTGCGAGCATTTTAACATATCCCTCTCCGATCTTTTATCTAACAAAAAGAAGAGGGAATACTCCTATCCGAGACAGCTCGCCATGTACCTTTCCCGGGAGGTAATTGGGCTCTCTTTCAAAGATATAGGCAAGGCCTTTGGAAACAGGAATCATTCCACGGTGATTTACGCCGTCAAAAGGGTACGTTCAGACAAGGCCCGCAAAAAGGAGATCTTGGATGACATCCATAGCCTTCAAAGCCTTCTTTCATGACCGTGGATTGTTGAGGGCAGGTGGAGAACCTGTCAGGAACCCTTCACCTGTGGTAGGTCCACATGGGAAAAGAGGCAAAAGAAGAGATTTTTTGTAAAATTTTTCAGTAAAATATTTATATCATGTAAAGGGGTTAGCACATGTATCAACAATTAGACCGTCCTTATATTATGAATAATATATATATTATTCTAACTTTAACAGAAAGAGGGTAAGAAGTCCGACAGACTAAGCCGTAATTTTTTTCCGTCTTTGGCGGATGAATAGATTAACCTTAATCTCTGGGAGGCAGACATGGAAATAAAGGTTGACCGGGAGGGACTTTTCAGAACCGTGTCAAGGGTTCAAAGTATTATTGAAAAAAGAAGCAACATGCCCATCCTTTCCAATGTCCTACTGACAGCGACCGGCTCGGACCTCTACGTATCAGCCACCGACCTGGAGTTGGGGTTCCAACAAATCCTTACCGCCCAAGTACTCGAAGAAGGGAGTGTTACCATATCAGGGCGAAAGCTATTTGAAATTTTAAAGGAAAGCAAGGCCGAGCAATTCCATATTAAGGAGAAAGAGAACAACTGGGTCCTTATCACAGATAAAGTAGCTCGCTTTAATTTGGCCTGTCTTCCTTCGGATGAATATCCGGCCCTGGTGCAACCTGAAGGGGTGGGCATGGTGGAAGTGCAGGCAGATCTCATTAATGAAATGATCAGTAAAACCATTTATTCAGTCACCCTGGAGGAGGCGGGATTTAAGCTCTCGGGGGTTTTCACCGAACGGGTGGCCCATGAAGGCAATACCTTTCTGCGCATGACCGCAACCGACGGTCACCGCCTTTCCATGATTGATAAAGCCGTGCCGAATGTGGAATCTCTGGATCTGGGCAGTGGTGTCATGATCCCTAAAAAGGGAATGAGTGAATTAAACAAGATCGCTTCGGAAGGAGGCTCTTTGGAACTGGGTTTCAAACAGAAGAATTGCGTTGCCAGAAAAGAAGGGGCCCTTCTGGTGATGCGCCTTTTAGAGGCCAAGTTTCCGGATTATCAGGCCGTTATCCCCAAAGAAGAAAAGTACAGCCTGGAGGTCAACCGGGTGGCCTTGATGGAGGCGATGAGAAAGATGCAGATCCTCAGCAATGAACGCTACCGGGCCGTCAAGATCACCCTTGATGATGACGCCATGGAACTGGTTTCCACCAATCCGGATTTGGGAGAAGCCCAGGAGAGCATAGAGGTCAAATTCAGGGGGGAACGCATAGAAGCGGGATTTAATCCCAGATATTTTATTGATACCCTTCAGTCCATGGAGAGCGAAACGGTTATTCTGGGCTTTGTGGACAACTCGAAACCGTGCATAATCAGGGGAGAAGCCGACAAAGGTTTTTTGGGTCTGATTATGCCGATGAGGCTTTAAAATGAAGTGGGAAGATACAACATATGCGGCCTCAGACATTAAGGTCCTTGAAGGGCTCAAGGCCGTCCGGAAAAGACCGGCCATGTATATTGGAAATACCGGGACAGAGGGGCTGCACCATCTGGTTTATGAGGTTGTAGACAACAGCATTGACGAGGCGCTGGCGGGGTATTGCGACCAGATAGATGTAAGGGTCTTGGGCGATAACAGTGTAATCACCTCAGATAACGGCCGGGGTATTCCGGTGGACATGCATGAGACAGAAAACATGCCCGCCTTACAGGTGGTTATGACCAAACTTCATGCCGGGGGAAAATTCGATAACAAGACCTATCGTGTGTCCGGAGGACTTCACGGGGTGGGAGTATCTGTGGTTAATGCGCTCTCCGAGTTCCTGGAAGTGGAGGTATATAGGGAAGGCAAGATCTTTTTTCAGCGATACGAACGGGGAGAGCCCAAAACCGAACTGGAGGTCAGGGGGGATACCAAGAAATGGGGAACCAGGGTCCATTTTATACCGGACAGCCAGATCTTTGATACCGTTGAATTCAACTTTGACATCCTGTCGAGGAGAATGCGGGAACTGGCCTTCTTGACAAGAGGTGTTCGCATCAAGATATCCGATGAACGGAGTGGAAAGAAAAAAGACTTCTTTTATGAAGGAGGAATAAAGTCTTTCGTGGAATACCTCAATAAGAACAAAGAGGTGCTTCACCGTAAACCCATCTATTTTTCCGGGGAGAAGAACGGAATCTTGATGGAAATCGCTCTTCAGTACAATAACTCTTACAAGGAAAACCTATTCACCTTTGCCAACAACATCAATACCAGAGAGGGAGGCGCCCATCTCATCGGGTTTAAGTCGGCCTTGACCAGGAGCATCAACCAGTACCTGCAAAGTTCCTCCATGGCGAAGGGATTTAAGGAAAAACTGAGCGGAGACGATGTGCGTGAGGGCCTTACCGCAGTGATTAGTGTGAAGCTCCCTAATCCTCAATTCGAAGGTCAAACCAAGACCAAACTGGGCAACAGTGAGGTTAAAGGACTGGTTGAAAACTTGGTCAACGAAGGGCTGAGCAGGTTTTTTGAGGAAAATCCACCGACCATTAAAGGAATTCTCTCTAAGGTTATTGATGCGGCCAGAGCGAGGGAAGCCGCCAGGCGGGCCAAGGAGCTGGCCCGGCGTAAGGGTGTGCTTTCAGATCATTCCCTGCCAGGAAAGCTCTCTGACTGTCAGGAAAGAGACCCAGCCAGAAGTGAGATATTCATCGTGGAGGGAGACTCAGCCGGTGGTTCGGCAAAACAGGGACGAGACAGGAGAAATCAAGCCGTGCTCCCGTTAAAGGGAAAAATCTTGAATGTGGAGAAGGCCCGCTTCGATAAGATGATATCCAGCGAGGAGATCCGCACCATGATTGCCGCCCTCGGCACGGGTATCGGTGACAAGGAATATGACATTAATGCACTGAGGTACCACAAGGTCATCATTATGACGGATGCCGACGTGGACGGATCGCACATTAGGACTCTTCTTTTAACCTTTTTCTTCAGGCAGATGCCCGAACTCATTGAAAAGGGCCATCTCTATGTGGCCCAGCCCCCGCTCTACAGGATCGGAGCGGGAAAGGACGAGGTTTTCATCAAGAATGAAGAGGACTTTAATACCTACCTCCTGAAAAGGATTGCGGACAAGGAAAAGATCGTCCTTGAAGACGGTGAAAAGATATCCGGTCCCAAAATGGTGACCTTTTTTAAAGGGTTGATAAGGTTTTACGAAAGCCTGGACCGGCTGGCCAAGAAGGGTTATAGCCAGAAATTCATCGAATTTCTTGCCTCTGAAGGGGCCACTGAAAAGCGGTTGTTCAAGAACAGGGAGTTTATGGAAGACCTTTTTAAAAAGCTCGCGGAAAACGGGTTTCACGTAAGCGACGTAGAGTGGCGCGAAGAGGACGGATGCTATGAATTTGTGGTGACGGAAAGCCGCAACGGAGGGCAGTTCTTCACGGTGGACTGGGCCTTCCAGTCATCGCCTGAGCTGAGACAGCTCAGCAATAAGTCCAGGGATTTCCGGAAACTCAAGCAAGGCAGTTATACCCTCGGGGACGGAGATGAGAAAAAGAGAATTGAAGACCCCCGCCAGCTCCTGGAAGAGCTCATGGAGAGGGCCCAGAAGGGGCTTAGCATCCAGAGATACAAAGGCCTGGGGGAGATGAACCCGGAGCAGCTTTGGGGCACCACTATGGATCCCGGCCGGAGGACCCTGGTGAGAATCGCCATAGAAGACGCAGTGGAGGCCGATGATATCTTCACGGTGCTTATGGGAGACAAGGTGGAGCCAAGAAGAGAATTTATCCAGAACAACGCCCTGGAAGTTACAGAACTGGACATCTAAGAGAGATAAGCTGAGAGGGCCCTTGGCCTTGTTTCGTGGGGTTTGTCAGGCCGACGAAAGGGCGGTGACGGGCCCCACGGATGGTTTAGGCCCGGTGGCCGGGCGAAGCGGTGAGAAAGAGGTTGGAGAAGAACCATGGTCGGAGAGATTAACGTTCATTCGGTGAACATTGAATCGGAAATGAGGAAGTCCTATCTGGAATACTCCATGAGCGTCATCGTGGGGAGGGCCCTCCCCGATATTCGTGACGGACTCAAGCCGGTTCACAGGCGCGTCCTCTACAGCATGCATGAGCTGAGGAATTATCACAACAGGCCCCATAAGAAGTCAGCCAGAGTGGTGGGAGATGTAATCGGGAAGTATCACCCCCACGGGGACGCGGCGGTCTACGACGCCATTGTGAGAATGGCACAGGCTTTTTCCATGCGCTACCCCCTGGTGGACGGCCAGGGCAATTTCGGTTCCATAGACGGAGATCCACCTGCGGCCATGCGGTACACAGAAGTGAGAATGACCCAACCGGCCCAGGATTTCCTGAGAGACATAGAAAAAGAAACCGTGGATTTTGTCCCCAATTACGACGGGGCGATTCTAGAACCGGTTATTCTGCCCACGGCCATACCGAACCTCCTGGTGAACGGCTCTTCGGGCATCGCCGTGGGTATGGCCACCAATGTACCTCCCCATAATCTTTCCGAGGTGTGCGATGCGATCATAAGGCTCATTGAAAATCCGCAGGCGGACCTTGAAGCGCTGATGGATCTCATACCCGGTCCGGACTTTCCAACGGCGGGGTTCATCCTGGGTACACAGGGGATCCGAGAGGCTTATAGGACCGGCCGTGGAATCATCAGAATCAGGGCCAGGGCTTTTGTGGAAAAGGTGGGCCAGCGTCGTGAAAGGATCGTGATTTCGGAGATACCTTACCAGGTGAACAAGGCCAAGCTCCTGGAGAAGATGGCGGAACTGGTCAGGGAGAAGAAGATAGAAGGGGTGTCGGAAATACGGGACGAGTCGGACCGGGAAGGCATGCGGATCGTGGTCGAGGTAAAGGCGGACGGCAAGCCCTTGGTCCTCTTGAACCGGCTCTACAAGTTCACCCAAATGGAGACATCCTTCGGCCTCATTTTACTGGCCATTGTTAACGGTCGGCCTCAGATTTTGACCCTGAAAGAGGTGTTGGAGCATTTCATCAAGCACCGCCGGGAGATAATTGTTCGGCGCACGGTTTATGATTTGCGCAAGGCGGAGGAGCGGGCCCACATCGTGGAAGGCCTGAAGAGGGCCCTGGATTTTCTGGATGAAGTGATCGAGGTGATACGTTCTTCCTCAGACCCCAAGGAGGCCAAGGCACGGCTCATGGCCGACTTTGACTTTTCAGATGCCCAGGCCCAAGCGATCCTGGACATGAGGTTACAGAGGCTCACAGGGCTGGAGCGCGAAAAGATCAACGCCGAGTATCAGGAGCTCATCAAGAATATCGCCCGTTTCAAGGCCATCCTTGAGAGTCAAACCATGGTGCTGGAGATCATTAAGGATGAACTAAAGGAGATTCGAGACAAATACGGGGATGAGCGAAGAACGGAGATTCTTGAGGATGTGGACGATATCGCCCTGGAGGACCTTATCGCCGAAGAAGATATGGTGGTGACCATCAGTCATCGGGGCTATATCAAAAGGAACCCCATCAGCCTTTACCGGGCCCAACGCAGGGGGGGAAAAGGACTCACTGGTGTGAAACCCCAGGCGGAGGATTTTGTGGAACTTCTCTTTGTGGCCTCTTCCCACGACTACCTCTTGTTTTTTACCAACAAGGGAAGGGTCTACTGGAAAAAGGTGCATGAAATCCCGGAAGCGGGCCGGATGTCTCGGGGCAAAGCCATTGTGAATCTGCTCAGCCTCAGAAAGGGGGAGCACGTGGCCACCACCCTGGCGGTGAGGGATTTTGAAGAAGGTAAGTACGTGGTCATGACGACCAAGAGGGGGCTGGTGAAAAAGACGGAGTTGGTCTCTTTCAGCCATCCCCGGTCGGCCGGCATAGCGGCCGTCAAGATCCGGTTCGAAGACGAGCTCATCGCGGTGCGGCTTACAAATGGAAATCAGGATATCTTTATCACCACCCGGAACGGGAAATCCATCCGGTTTTCCGAGACCGATCTGAGGAGCATGGGACGGGTGGCTACGGGGAATATCGGTATCAGACTGGAACCGGGAGACGAGGTGGTTGGAATGGAGGCCCTGGGGGAAGGGGCCGCCATTCTTACGGTGACGGAGAACGGCTATGGAAAACGCACCCGGACAGGTGAGTACCGGCGCCAGACCAGGGGGGGAAAGGGAATCCTCACCATAAAGACCACTGAGAGAAACGGGCCTGTGGTGTATTCCTACCAGGTAAGCGATCAAGACCAGCTTATGATTATTACCGGCCAGGGTAAGATCATCCGTTTAAGGGCCGCGGATATCTCGGTAATAGGGAGAAACACCCAGGGCGTCAAGCTCATTGATCTGGCCGAGGGTGAGAAGGTGGTGGCCGTAGCCAAGGTGGTGGAAGATTGATGACGGGGAATGTGACAAAGGTGAAGGAGACGGATCTTTCCAGGATAGGGGTTATCGGTGCAGGGAGTTGGGGCACGACCCTGGCAAACCACCTGGCGGGGAAGGGCTTGGAGGTTGATCTGTGGGCACGAGAGCCGGAGGTGCTGCGACAAATAGAGGAGCATAGAGAGAACCGCACTTTTCTGCCGGGGGTGGAGCTTTATCCCTCATTGCGGGGCGTAGGATCTTTTGAGGAGGCCCTGGTTGAAAAAAGACTGGTCCTTATGGTGGTCCCCTCCCATGTGTTTAGAGAGGTCCTCATCGGGATGAAACCCTACCTGCGGAGCGGCGTGACGTTTATGACCGGGACCAAGGGCATTGAGAATGAGAGCCTGATGATGATGTCCGAAGTGGCGGAGAGCGTTCTGGGGCAAAGCCTTACCCAAGGCTTTGCCTGTCTCTCGGGCCCCAGCTTTGCCAGGGAGGTTTCCGGGAGATACCCTACGGCGGTTACCATCGCCTGCCGGGACATGGAATACGCCGGAGTGCTTCAGCGACTCTTTTACAGTGAGTATTTCAGGGTTTACACCACCCAGGATTTGGTGGGAGTACAACTGGGAGGGGCCCTTAAGAATGTGGTGGCCATTGCGGCCGGGGCGTCCGATGCCCTGGGATTCGGCCATAACGCCAGGGCTGCCCTCATCACCAGAGGGCTGGCCGAGATAGCCAGGGTGGGGGTTTCTATGGGAGCGAATCCCCATACCTTCGCAGGGCTGGCCGGCATGGGGGACCTGGTCCTTACCTGTACGGGGGATCTGAGCAGGAACCGCACCGTGGGGTTCAAGATCGGTACGGGCATGAGCCTTGAGAAGATTACCGAGAGCATGAGCATGGTGGCCGAAGGAATCAAAACCGCAAGGTCCGCCCATGAGCTCGGGCTCAAGATGGGTGTAGACATGCCCATAACCAGGCAGGTATTTGAGATTCTCTATGAGAAAAAGGACCCCCGGGAGGCGGTGAAGGAGCTCATGACCCGCGCCCTAAAGGCGGAATTGGAGCACTAACTGGAGAGGAATGGTCCGGGACAGGGAAAAGCCCCTTCAGGTGGATTGGGTGAGGGAACGGTTGGCGCGTTCCCTTTTTTTAGGTCCTCTTGTTTATAGACCCTCGGTGGATTCCACCAACACCCTGGCCAGGGAAATGGCCGCGGCAGGGGCGCCCCAGGGGACGTTGGTGCTGGCCGAGGAACAGTGGGCGGGTAAGGGGAGAAGAGGCCGAAAATGGCTCTCGCCCCCTTACACCAACCTCTATCTTTCTTTACTTCTCAGGCCCCAGATGGAGGCGGAGGAGGTCTTTATATTGACCGTAATCCTGGCCCTGGCCGTCCTGGAGAGCGTGGAAAGGGTGAGCGAACTAAGACCGGCCATCAAGTGGCCCAACGACATCTACGCGAAGGGGAAAAAAATGGCCGGGATTTTGACCGAGTTTTCCACCACAGGGAAGCGCGTGGAATACGTGATCTTGGGGCTGGGGATCAACGTGAACTGGAAGCCCGAAGAGGATCGCTCTATGCTCTACCCGGTTACGAGCATTTCGGCGGAGACCCAAAGGGCCGTATCCCGGGAAGAGGTGCTGGTGTATCTTTTAAAGGCCTTTGGGCGGGATTACGGAGAGGTCCTGGCAGGGCGTCGGCGGGCCTTTTATGAGAAATGGAATGAGCGTTCCTTTTTCCTCGGTCAGCGGGTGCGGTTAAAGGGACCGAAGGGAGAGATCTCGGGGCGGGCCTTGCGGGTTGATGAAAGGGGGGCCCTCATTATCCGGGATGAAAAGGGTGAAGAGCAAAGAATCCTCAGCGGGGACGTCTCCGTCGAGGAAATTGGGGACCAAGGCCTGGAAAAGGGGCCTTTTTCAGAAGAAAGCGGCGTTAGGAAAGGAGAGAATGGCCATGGCAACAATTCAGCCGAAGGGTGAAAAGGTGCGTAAGGCCGTGAAGTGGATCTCTGAGAGGAAGAAGGAAAATGAAGAGGCCAGGACCGCTTTACTCATTCAGGAGGCGGCGAACCGGTTCAACCTTTCGCCGAAGGATGAGGAATTCCTCCGGGCCTTTTATGAGGAAGGAGGCCAATAGGGTTCCCAAGGGGGTTGAGCCCTGAAGGACCGGGGGACCGTATTAGAGGTTAATGAGGCGCCCTGGTTTCATGTGCCTGAGGATGAGCTTGGCGGCCCGAAGGAAGAGACAGAGGACGGCGGCCAAAAGCATGGTTCCTGAGAGGAGAGGGACCCAGAAACCGGACTGAGGGAGGTTTAACAGGCCGGTGCGAATGCACAGGACGGATATAAAGGCCAAGTAGAGAGCACTTAGGGCCGACGCGGTGAGGAGACACCAGAGCCAGATATTATTAGATCTGGAGGGGTTTTTAGAGATCATGAGTTAAGGTGCTGGATCTGTTTACCTAAAAACTCCACCTGGTGCTTTATTTTTGGGTCGGTTTTCATTTTGTGCTCTACCGTCTCTGATGCGTAAAGAACCGTGGAGTGACTCCTGTTTATGGTCTCGGCAATATGTTCAAGGGTCTCGTCTGTATACTGACGGCAGAGATAAATATAGATATTTCGGGGATAGGCATGGACTTTTTTCCTGGACTTGGAGCGTAATAGGTCTGGTTCCACCTTGTAATACTTGCAGATCAGCTGCTTTATGTTTTCTGGGGTGGCCGAACACTGCTTGTTGACCAGGCATTTCACCACGTCCCGTGCCAGATCTATGTCGATTCTGGCGTTGAGCAGCTCGGCCTTTGCCTTGAGGCAGGTGAGGGCGCTTTCTATCTGACGGATGTCTCGCCGCAGACTGGCCGAAAGAAAGTGGACGATTTCATCAGAGAGGGTGATCCCCTTTTCAGCGGCCTTGTTTTTGAGGATTTTGACGCGAGTTTGGTAGTCAGGGCCACCGATGGTGGTGACCAGGCCGGAGGCCAATCGTGAAGAAAGGCCCTTGGACATGCGGGGAATGTCCTTGGGTGGCAAGGCGCTGGTAAAAAGGACTTTTTTGTTATCGTTGGCAAGGGCGTCCAGGGTGTGTTCCAGTTCGAGCTGGGTCTTTTCTTTGCCGCTCAGGAAGTGTACCTCTTCCAGGAGGAGGACATCGCAACAACGGCGGTATTTGTCTTTAAATGCCTCAATGGAATTGCTCTTTAAGGATGAAACCATTTCGTTGGTAAAGTCTTCGGCGGTCACATAACGCACGCGATGGTGGGGATTTTGAGCCAGGATCCAGTTGGCGACCGCCTGGGAGAGATGGGTCTTGCCCAAGCCGGTATTCGCCAGCATGAGGAGGGAGTGATAATTCCATGGCCCCCCCTGGGCTAGGGCCTTGGAGGCGCTGAAGGCAAACTCGTTGCATGCCCCGACCACGAAACGGTCGAAGGTGAAGTCCCGTTTGAGCAAACGGTTGCCGGAGGAGCCGTTTGTGGAGAGGTTAGGGAGCACAAGCTGCTTGGAATCGGTCGTTTCTTCAGGGGGCAGGGGGCGCTTTTTTCGGGGTTCTATTTTTAAGACCACATCCACGGGGCCGGCGCCGGCTTTGTGAAGGCCGTCTTGGATCAAATCGAGATAGTGTTCCATGACCCAGTTGCGGGAGAATTTATTGGGGCAGCCCAAGGTAACGGTGTGATCCTCTTTTCTCAGGAATGTAATGGGGCTGATCCACAGTGAGAAGCTGTTTTTTGAAAGGTGCACGCCGATTTGGTTTTTGATTTCCTCCCAGGTGGCTCTCATTGTAGACTCCTGTCGTCTTTACCCTGAAGTTGCGCAAAGGTCAGCATGGAGGTTGGTGCACGGTGTCCGGCACCCTCGAACAAATCCTCCTCGCAGGGGCGTGTGTCCGTGCCCGAAAGGGGCCTGAAGCGCAAGGGCCCCTTAGAACGTGGAAGATTACCTGCGGACCTCGGGGGAACTGGGATTACAAACCTCTCAGAGGAGCCGAGGGCGGCAGGGGGTTTAATGTTTGGAGAAAAGGGTTAATTGATCTCGGTTCGCGGCCGGGCCAAAAGGTAAATACTTAATCATTGTGAAATTGAATAATGGGTTGATCCATTAATGTGCAAGTTCGAGAATTGCAGGGGGTTTTACAGGAGGGGGCGCTCCTTGTCAACGGTTGTGGTTGGGAGGGAGCACTTATGAGGGTCCGTCTTTTTGACACCGGGTAAGGGGGCTTCTTCACAGGAAAATTTTGGGTTGAGCCCATAAGGTCCTGAGAAAAGAGAGGATTCAGGACGGAAAATTCCAGCGACAATTCAAAGACTTAGCCGGAAACGGCGGGATGTGAAGAATTTTTTCTACATTTCAGATCTCGCTTATTCTTTCTTTTTTGCGCTTTTTTTTTGATTTCTATTTTATTATGGGCCTTTTTTTGGGGGACGGGGAGAGTATTTTGTCCGTGCCTTTTTGTGGAGGAAGGGGGGCTAGGGCGCAAGCCCCTGTAAGGAGAATGAAAATGGGACGGCGCGGGTGGGGGGGCCAGGTTTGGGCCGGAAGGATACGGGAAGGAGGACTCAAAAATTTTTACCCAGAGGGGAGGAACCGGATATGAGTAGGATAAGGGTGGCCCTGTTGGCGGGGGGATGGTCCGGGGAGCGGGAGGTCTCCCTGAAGAGTGGCGGGGCGGTTGGTAAGGCCCTGGACAGGGAAAAGTACGAGGTGATCTCTTTGGACCCCCGGGATGATCTCCTCACGTTGATAGAAAAGAGAGATTCTATAGATGTGGCCTTTGTCCTGCTCCATGGAAGATTTGGTGAAGATGGGCGGATTCAAGGACTGCTGGATATCCTTGGAATCCCTTATGTTGGCTCCGGTGTGCTATCGAGCGCCATGGCCCTTAATAAAAAGGTGGCCAAAGAGAGGTTCAAGAGCGGGGGTCTGGCCGTGGCCCAGGACATGGTGGTGGAGCGTGACCGGCCCTTTTCACCCGAGGCCGTCCTTCAGGCCTTGGGGCCTAAGACGGTGGTCAAACCCGTGTCGGAAGGGTCCAGCCTGGGTGCCTCGGTGTGCCATGGCAGGGAGCAACTCCTGGAGGGGATTGAGAGGGCCTTTCGCTACGATGATGAGGTGATTGTGGAGTCCTTTATGGCCGGACAGGAGGTGACGTGCTGTGTTATGGGGACCCGTAAACTCGAAACCCTGCCTCTGGTGGAGATTGTCCCTCAGGAGGGGTACCCGTTCTTTGACTATGAAGCCAAGTACACCACTGGCGCCACCCGGGAAATCTGTCCAGCCCCTCTGCCTGAGGCCGTGGCTGAAAAGGTGAAGACCTGTGCCAAAAAGGCACACCGTCTCCTGAAATGCGGGGTGTGGAGCAGAACGGACATGATCCTTTGCGGTGAGGCCGTGTTTGTACTGGAGACCAATACCATACCAGGCATGACGGAAAACAGCCTCTTTCCCTTGGCGGCGAAAGCGGCGGGGCTCCCTCTGGACCGGCTTGTGGACCGGCTTATTACCCTTTCATTGGAGGAGCGCGGGAGGGTCAAGCCCGTGGTTGCATAAAAGGCCCTTAAGGATTCGGCGTTTTGGCTTCTGCGGATTGAAATGCCCCTATTCGCGTTTTAGATGCCAATTGTGAGATCCAGCCGCTGCAGGTACAACGGCATAGGTCCTTGTTCTGCCTGTATTCATATCTGACGGAAGTCAATGCGTTTCCAACAACGGGGTCAACAGATCCTGGGCAACTGTTCCCCGGTGAGCATGGAAACAATGCGGGTTCCCCCGATTGCTGTCTTAAGAAGGACCTTGGCCGGGTTTTCGGCCGTAACGGCGCCGATGACCCGGGCCTCTGTTCCGAAAGGGTGCCTTTTCATGGCGGCAACCACTTGCTCTGCCAGGTCTTTGGGCACGATGACCAGACACTTACCCTCATTGGCGATGTAGAGGGGATCCAGGCCGAGGATCTCGCATGCGGAGAGGACGGGCTCTCGTATGGGCAGGGTCTCTTCGAAGAGTTCTATGCCCACAGCGGACTGGCGGGCGATCTCGTTGAGGGCCGTGGCCACCCCGCCCCGGGTGGGGTCCCTCAGGACGTGGACTTGCAGGGTGACCGTAAGAATGTCGGAGACCAGCGAATTGAGAGGGGCGCTGTCGCTGGAGAGCTCCGTCCTGAAATCAAGACCTTCCCGCTGGCTTAAAATAGCCGTGCCATGGTCCCCGATAGGACCGTTAATGATGACCGCGTCACCGGGCTGTGCGTTATGGCTGCTCACGTCTACACCCTCGGGGATGATACCCACCCCTGAGGTGTTGATGAAGATCTTGTCCATGTGGCTCCTCTGAACCACCTTGGTGTCACCCGCGACGACTTTCACACCGGCCCTGGAACAGGCCTCTGCCAGGGAATCCACGATGGGGATGAGCTTTTCCAAGGGCAGCCCCTCCTCCAGGATAAGCCCCAGAGTCAGGTAGAGAGGGCGGGCGCCTTGCATGGAAAGGTCGTTCACCGTGCCATGAACAGCCAGACTCCCAATATTGCCGCCCGGGAAAAAAATGGGATCCACCACATAGGAGTCGGTGGTCACGGCCAGTTTTTGACCGGCCAAGGGAATGACGGCGCTGTCGTCAAGGGCCCGTAAAAACTCGTTGTCCAGTCGGCTCATAAAGATGTCCTTGACCAACTCGTGAGAGGCCTGGCCGCCGCTTCCGTGATCCAGCCCGATGAATGCTTCCTTCATGATTGTCTCCGGGGAAAGGGTTGGTGGTATTACAAAATAGTGACGAGCCACTCCGGGTGTCAAGGGGAATCGGCGAAGAGGGAGGCCAAGGGGGTTTTGCAGGGGAGCATTATGATCTAACCGGCTGATTTAATAGAAAAAGCAGGCCTTAACGGGGGTGCAATTCCCGAAATGTTCCACGTGAAACACGGCCTTGTTTTTATCTTTTCAAGGGGGTGGGATTGTGCTATCAACAGGCTCAAGTCGCCCTTGTACCCGCTTCAAAGGGAATCCCCTGTCCCTGAGGAACCACTTTTTGCCACGATTTATGGCTGTTGCCAGGGGTGCGGCTAACGGCCCTGGAAGGAAGGTGGGACAAGCGCATGGCACATGTCATCTGCATTGCCAATCAGAAGGGAGGCGTCGGGAAAACCACGACGGCCATTAATCTTGCGGCCTCTATGGCCGCGGCAGAAAAGGCCTGTCTCCTTGTGGATTGTGACCCCCAGGGTAATGCCACTACCGGCCTGGGCATTGATCGGGATGAGCTGGAAGCCGGGCTTTATGATTTGCTCTTCGGGGGAGGGGATGTGGAGGCGCCGGTCGTGGAAACGGGCCTCCCCGGTCTCCACCTGGTGGGAGCTACCACGGACCTGATCGGTGCGGAGGTGGAAATGGCCTCCCAAAAGGACAAGGAATTTATGCTTCGCAAGGGGCTGGGCGGCCCTCGAAACAGATATGACTATATCTTTCTGGACTGCCCCCCCTCTCTGGGCTTCTTGACGGTAAACGCCCTGACCGCGGCAGACGCCCTTTTGGTCCCGCTCCAGTGTGAATATTACGCCCTTGAAGGATTGTCCCAGCTTTTGAAAACGGTTAGGGCGGTGAGAAGGGGTTTGAATCCGGGGCTCCGCTTGGCCGGGATCCTCTTGACCATGTACGATAAACGAAATAATCTCTCCCAGCAGGTGGCCCATGAGGTTCAATCCCATTTTGGCAGTGAGGTGTTTAAGACCATTATTCCACGCAACGTACGCCTGAGCGAGGCCCCCAGCTACGGCAAACCCATTTTGCTCTATGATATTCGCTCTACAGGGGCCCAAAGCTACCTGAGCCTGGCCAGGGAACTTATCGGAAGGGGTGGTATATAGGATGGCACGAAGAAAGGCCCTCGGAAAAGGCCTATCGGCCTTGATCCGTGACGCCAACACCGTGAATGAAGGGGCGGAACAATTCTTTCAGTGTCCGGTAGAAGACCTCGAACCCAATCCTTACCAACCCAGGAAGGCCTTCTCCAATGCGGAGCTGGAGGAAATGGCGGAATCCATCCGGGAAAAGGGGGTTCTTACCCCTCTTCTGGTGAGCAAGACCGACACGGGATATCAGCTCATTGCCGGGGAGAGACGATGGAGGGCGGCCCAAAAAGCAGGCCTGGAAAGGGTTCCCGTTGTAGTCCGGGAGGCCTCCCCCGCGGAGGCCCTGGAGCTGGCCCTCATTGAAAACATCCACCGGAAGGATCTTAATCCCGTTGAGGAGGCCCTGGCGTACAAGAGACTGCTGGAAGAGGTCGGTCTCACCCAGGAGGCCCTGGCCAAGAGGCTGGGCAGGGAACGCTCGTCGGTCACCAATATGTTACGCCTCCTCAACCTCTCTGCCTTAATCCAAGAGGACTTGGTAGCGGGGCGGCTTACCATGGGGCATGCCCGGGTCCTGGCAGGGATAAAATCCAGGGAAGCACAAAAAGCCCTGAGGGATCAGGTCGTGAAGCGGGGCCTTTCGGTCCGCCAACTCGAGGCTATGGCCAGGAGAAAGAAGGCTCCCTCCCCGCCAAAGAAGGTTCCCCAAGGAGACTTCTACCTCCAATCCCTGGCGGACAACCTCAAAAGGTCCCTGGGCACCAAGGTGGAAATCAAAAAAAGGGGGAAGGCGGGCCACATCCTGATCCACTTTTACTCGGACGACGAATTGGACAGGTTGCTGGGGCTCCTCACCTGATTCCCCTGACTTCTCCATTTCCTTTCTTCCCCCCGCAAGAGCCTCCGCAGGTTGTCTTTGTGTCTTGCAGAGATAAGCACGGCCCCGATGAGGGCGCCGGCCACCAGCGGCCCGGGCTTTCCGAAAAAGGTCATGAACAGGGGAATGGAGAAGGCAGATACCATGGAGCCCAGCGAGATGTAGTCCCACCGCCAGACCAGGACGACGAACACCACCAGGGCCCCCACACAGGAAAGGGGCGACAAGGCCAGGTAGGTTCCCAAGGCCGTGGCGGCCCCCTTTCCCCCGCGGCCCTTGAGAAAAACAGAGAATTGATGGCCCACCAGGGCCGCCAAGGCGACCAGAGCCAGGGCGCCCTCTCTATGGGGGTATGCCGGGACGCTGAAAAAGGAAAAGGCCGCAACAGGTAAAAACCCCTTCATCATGTCCAGAAAGAGGGTTAAAAGGCCCCATTTGAGGCCTACGGTCCTGGCCACATTGGTGGCACCGATATTCCCGCTTCCCGCCCCGGTGATATCCAACCGGGCCGCTCTTTGGGCGATGAGCTTTCCAAAGGGAACAGCGCCCAAGAGATAAGCGGCCATGGCGACGGTGATCCATAGATATGTCATGGCAATCCGCACCCAAGGGAAAAAAGCCCCTATCAGGGGGCTCGATTTATCTTGTCATCCATGCCGGTAGGATGGCATAAGACTACGAGGGACGCCCGAAGGATATCGGCATCAGGGAGGCGAAGCAACAGAAATTTGTTGTTTGCGAATACCAGGACGCAGAGGAAGATAAGTTTGAACGGTTGGAACCCATATTTTCAAGACTCTAAATAAATATCCAATTTCTAACCGAGGGTTACACAGTGAGACTGATTGTCATGGACGGGCAAGGCGGGGGGATTGGAGCCACCATCATTAAAGGGCTTCGAGAGTCCCTCGGCAACGAGCTGGAGATCCTGGCCCTGGGCACAAATTCCATTGCCACCTCAAGAATGATGAAGGCGGGGGCCAACCGGGGGGCCACGGGCGAGAATGCCATTGTGCAGACGGCCGGGACCGCGGATGTCATCGTGGGCCCCCTGGCCATTTTGATGGCCAACGCCATGATGGGTGAAGTGACTCCGGGCATGGCAGCCGGTGTCAGTTCCAGCAAAGCAAGAAAGATACTTATCCCCTTGACCCAGGAGAAAGTCACCATTGTCGGGGTGACCGGAGAGCCCTTACCCCACTTGGTGGCCCAGGTCGTGGGGATTATCGAGGAGATGAAGGGAAATGTGTGAATCCGCAGCCTACATAGAAAAGGAAGGCAAGGAAGAACTGCTTATGGAGAGCCTGGATGTCCTCGAGAATTGGGAGGATGGGGTCAGGCTCATAGACATGTTCGGGGAGGAGAAGCAGGTGAAGGCCCGGGTGAAGACCCTCTCCCTGGTAGACCATAAGATCGTTCTGGAGTCTTTGTAAGGGCCTGGGAGCTCAAAGGGAGGTGAAAAGAACGGGTTTCCGTGCTCATTCTCGAAAAGGCGTAAAAGACGCAGTTGCAAGGCTTGATCTCGAACTTTTTCCGAAACCGTCTAAAGCCTGACTCTTTAAGCGGCCATCATCCTTTGAATCGCTCCTCGATCCTCTTGGGGAGCTGCAGATAGAATCGGGCTTCTCTGGTCCTTCCCCGTTTGAGGCACCCCCTGCCGTAGATGAGGCTTTTTTCCGCGAGGGTCTCTACCGTGGCCTGGAGCTGCTCCATGGTGAGGGTTTCCCTTTCTATGAGGTTTAAAAGGGCCTTGATCCTGAACCGGTCCATGCCCTTGTGGCGGGAAGAGAGCTGATCCGGATGCCCCCCCTCTTTGACCACAAGGGGCTCCGGGATGAGGGCCACGGGGTGGCGACTGGCGATCCTCAGCCACAGGTCATAATCTTCACAGGCGGGGAGCGTCTCATCAAAGAGCCCCACCTCCTGGAGCAGGCTTCGCTTCAGCATGACGGCGGAAGGGCTCACCAGGCAGAGCCCTAAGGAGGGCCTGAAAATGTCTCCTGAGGGTTTTGCGTGCCTTTTCTTGGGATTCACCCTTCGGCCGTTTCTGATCCAGATCTCCTCGGTCTGGCATATCAGGGCCTGAGGACGGTTTCTGAAGAAATCCACCTGAAAGGCCAGTTTTCGGGGGAGCCAGTAATCGTCCGAATCAAGAAAGGCGATAAGGGGTGAGGTTGACTTTTTGATCCCGAGATTTCTCGCAGCTGAAACCCCCGCGTTAAAGGGCCTGCCCAGGTAATGGATCCTCTCTTTAAAGCGTTTCAAGACCTCTTGGGTGTCATCCGTGGATCCGTCGTCCACCACGTAGATTTCAAAATCGGTAAAGGTTTGAGACAGGACGGAGGAGACGGCCCGGAGCACCCTGCGGGCCCTGTTAAAGGTGGGAATGATCACGTCCACTTGGGCCATGGCTATATTCACCCCGTTGTTGCATGAAAGGCGCTTAAGGATTCGGCATTTCGCCTTTTATGATTTCAAATGCCGCTTTTAACGCTTGAAATCTGGAATTCACCAATAGTGATATTCAGGCCCTGGATATAAAATGACATAACTCTCTGGTTTTACTGTGGTTATGTGTCTGGGAGCTCGATGCGTTTGCAACAACGGGGTTCATTCACCGGACCAAGGCCAAAAAGCCGGCCAGAAAAAAATTGCCTTCCACCAGGGCCTCCAGGGTGAGGCCCTGCTGGAGCCAGTGCCTTTCATAGGCAAAAAGGCAGAGGGATAAACCAAAAACAGAGGCGATTATGGCACCGGAAAAGGACGGGACAAGCCCGAGCAGGGGGCTTACCCCCAGGATCAGGGCGGTGAGCGTGAGGAGCACCTTGAGGAGGACCAGGGCCTTTTTTTCTCCCAGCGTAATGGGCAGGGTCTCCGTGCCAACAATGAGGTCCCCCTGGACCTGAAAGATGTCAAAAAGGACAGATCTTATATAAGCAATTAAAAAGACTGCTAAAATAGTAATAAGGGCCGTCGGCGGGCTTACCTGTTTCATGTCCAGCAAGGGGAGAACCCCTATGAGCGCCACCCAGGCAAGGGATTCGGAGAGACTCCTGGAACCGGGGACATCCTTGATCTTGGCGTACCGGGACTTATGGCGGATCCTCTTGGGAATCAGGGGGATGCTGTAAATGATCCCCAGGAGGCTGAAACCGGTCAGGGCCAAAAAGGTTGCGGGGCCCTTGGTATAGGCCAGGGCCAGGGCCGTCAAGATGGCAACGAGGGCGCTCAGGATGAGGGGGACCTTGAACTTTCCCAGAAAGGCGGCGCGCTCAGGGTCGTTGTAGGCGCTCGCGCCTTTGTCCAGAAACCGGTTGAGGACATGCATGGCAAAGATGTAGAGAAAGGTCACGCAGGGAAAGGTGAGATCCGGGTTGTGCCGGAATAGAAGGATAGAGGCGGCGTAGGCAAAGGAAAAGGCGCCTCCGGCCACGAGGAGGTTACTCAGAATCAGAAATTTGAAGGCCTGCCTGATCCCCCGAAAGATGGAGGAGTCCTTGCTGCTCCGGATGCCTTCCAACTCCTGGATCACGTTTTTGATCATCCAATTGGGGGTAGACGCCCCTGCGGTCACCCCCACTGATGCCATTTGGGATAAGGCCTCCCTGTTGAGATCCTTTTCGGTTTCTACGTGAAAGGTGGGCAGGCCCACCTCCCTGGAGATCTGGGCCAGGCGCTGGGTGTTTGCACTGTGATAGCCTCCCACCACCACAACCGCTTCCACCTGGCCCTGAAAGGCCCGAACCTCTTTTTGCCTCTGGTGGGTGGCGTCGCAGATGGTATTAAAGACCTCCACGTTTTGAAAGCGTCTCCGCACCGCATCCACGATGTGGTCAAAGGCCTGCGCGTTTTGTGTGGTCTGGGCCACCACCAATACACGGTCCATGGGGGGCAGGGCCTCCACCTCTTCCTCTCTTTGGGTGACATGCACCGGCCCCGCACTGTAACCCACAAGGCCCTTTACTTCGGCATGGTTTTGGTCTCCTACAATGACGGCGGTATAGCCCTTTTTGGTATGATACCGGATGATGGCCTGGACCCTGGCCACCCTGGGACAGGTGGCGTCAATGAGCCTTAATCCCGTTTCCCTGAGGGCCTTCCGCTCTTCAGGGGGAATGCCGTGGGCCCTGATGACGATCCTGCCCGGGGGGAGGTCCTTCAAATCCTCCAGGCTATGTACCCCCTTGGATTCCAGCAGTTGGAGCACCTGTTTGTTGTGGATGAGCGGGCCGAAGGTGTAAAGGGGTCCCTCTTTTTTGTTGGCCTCTGCCAGCACCATTTCCATGGCCCGGCGAACACCCATGCAAAAGCCGGCGGTCTTGGCCAGTTTGACCTTCACGCGTCTTTCCTTTCCAGCGTCGTAAAATACTCGTCCAAAGCCAGCATAAGGCTGTCTTTGTCTTTGATCCGGGCGGTGGCCCCCCGAAAGCGGGTACTCCGTGGCAGCCCCTTGGTATACCAGAGCAGAAGCCCCCGCATGGCCCTGGCCGCCCGGGGCTGGCCCATGGCGTGGGCAAGGAGTCGGAAGTGTTCCAGAATAAGGGCCTTTCGTTCATCCAGAGAGGGCTGAGCCACGGAAAGCCGCTTTTGCAACTGAAGAATCTGAGTGAAGATCCAGGGATTGCCTACGGCACCCCTCCCGATCATGACCCCATCACACCCCGTCCGGTGCATCAAGTCCAGGGCCAGGGAGGGAGAAAAGACGTCCCCGTTGCCGATGCAGGGGATGGTGACCCGTTCTTTCACCTTACGGATAAGGGACCAGTCCGCAGGACCCGAGAATTTCTGGGTGACATATCGGGGGTGGAGGGTAAGGGCATCCACCCCGCAATCTTCGATGAGAGAGGCCAGGTCACAGGCCGCAGGCTCGTAGGGGGACCACCCGGCCCTCATCTTTACCGTCAGGGGCACCGGGCAGACGGGGCGCACGGCATTGAGGATTTCCTTGACCCTGTCCGGTGATCTGAGCAAGGCGCCTCCGGCCCCGGTCTTGACCACCTTTTTTGCGGGACAGCCCATGTTAATGTCCACCAGGTCCGCACCGGCCTCCACCACCATCCGGGCGGCCCCGGCCATAATCTCGGGCGTGGAGCCGAAGAGTTGCACTCCCAGGGGGCGCTCGTCAGGATGGGATTTGAGATATTCCATGGTCTTCTTTTGTCCCAGGGTGAGGCCGGCGGCACTGACCATCTCGGTAAAGACCAGGGCGGCTCCCTTCTTTTTCACAATAAGGCGGAAGGGCAGATTGGTGATGCCGGCCATGGGCGCCATGACAAGGGGGTTTTGAAGTTTCAGCCCGGCGATCTCAAGCATACCGTTATTCTAGTGGGCTCCAAAGGGAATGACAATAGCCCTATTGACCCGGTTGTTGCAGATGTAATGACCGTTTAGACATATAAACTAAATAAAAACACAATTTTATGTCATGTCGTTGTTGGGGAATTCCTAAGACCTTAAGGGTCGCATTTGAAACTATATGAGGCAGAATGGAGAATCCTTAAGCGCCTTTTTTCAAACAACGGGGTTGACTCGAAAAAACATTTATGCTTTCTTTGACGCTCATTTTTTACGGGGTGCCCGTGTCAGCCCTTCCGGAGGGGCTCTTAGGAAAGGGGGAAGCGAATGTTCAAGATCAATTCAAAGGGAAGAGGAGGAAGAGGATGAGGAAGTTTGCAGTCATGGGAGTCATGGTGTTGGTTTTTGGCATGCTGGGCGGGGTTGCCTGGGGTCAGAGCCTTGTTCCTCTCAAGGTGGGAAACTGGTGGAATCTGGAACAAGAGGGGATGCCGGGCTCAGGCGAGACCTTAAGGATCATCGGCTTTTCCAATCTCTTCGGGGTCTGGCTCTATACCATGGAAATGGAAGAGAGGGAACCGTGGGATACGGATTTTGAGTTCGGCTTTTTCCTCTCCACAGCGGACGCCTTGTACGGTTATGAAGGGGGGCTCCCCTTTGTGGGATTTAAGACAGGGCCGGTGGGCACCACCTGGTCCTATACCGAGGGGGACGGCAGTGTGGTGAACTGCAGGATTTCAGCCATTGAAACGGTCACTGTCCCGGCCGGCACCTTTACGGGATGCTACCACTACGTCAAGGAGGCCTATGACGGAGGAACCCTCCAGTACAGCTGGGAAGAGGTGATCCATCCGGGCACAGGCCCGGTCAAGTGGGTGGTTGACACCCACACGGCGAGTCCCGTCACCTATGTCCTCACGGATTATAACGTCAAGTGAGGGGTCTATTTAGGTTTTTAATAAAAGCGAATCGAAAGGGGGCCTTAAGGCCCCCTTGTTTTATTAAAGGATCTTTTCAAAAAAGGCCTGCCAGTTCAGGCCCAGGACCTTTCTTATACCCTCCTTCCCGTACCCATGGGCTTCCATAATCTCCTCAAGGCCATGGAGCTTGGTGATATCCTCGAGCCCCGAGGCAGGCCTGGTGAAGCCGCAGAAATCCGAGCCCATGCCGATGCCCTCGGGGCCGAAGGCCTGGATGTAGGTGTCCAGGTGGACAAAGAGCCGCTCGATATCCGCGTCGCCTTCCGGGGAAAGCATCTCAGGGTTGAAGGTGATACCCACCATCCCGCCCCGCATCAGGATTTCCCGGGCCTGATTCATATCAATATTTCTCGGCGTATTGCAGACCGGGCGCAGCCCCGTATGGGAGGTGATGATGGGGCCTTCGTAGATCTTTAAGAGCTGCCAGAAGCACTGGGGATGAAGATGGGCCACATCGATGATAATTCCCTCATCCTGGAGGGCGAGGATGACCTCTATGCCTTGGTGCGAGAGGCCGTCGGGATAGGTCACCCCGTTGCCGTCGGCGAGGCGGTTTTTCCCTTGATGGGTGAGCCCCACCGTGAAGATGCCCTGTTCCCGTAATGTTTCTATGGCGGAGAGATTGCCTGCCAAGGCGTCCCCGTTCTCAAGGAGGAGGAGGGTTCCGGGTCCCGCCTCCCCCTGTTGGAGCCCTTTCAGGTCTTCTTGGGTCTTGACCATCTTGACCCCGTCGAAGCGCTCCAAGGTGAAGCGGAGTATGGCCTGAAACCGGTCAAAGGATGCCTGTCCATTGAAGGCGTCCTCGCAGTAAAGGGCGGTGCAAAAGAGACCGATTCCGGCCCGTTTGGCCTTTTCAAGGGTAAAGGGCCCCTCTTCGAGATGAGAGAGGTGGGTCTGGTGGCCCTTTTTCATCATGAAATAGGGCAGGTCCACGTGGCCGTCCACCCAGAGGTCCACGGCTCCGGGGTGCATCTCCGGGGTGTCAGACACGCTCCGCACCTCCTCCGCGGCCTGCGGCCTCCACCGGGGATGGGGGTAACTTCCGCAGGAGGGCCTTCTTCTCTTCCGGTATGGCCTCCAGCTTGGGGAACCGGTCCCTATCGCTAGGGGCCAAAAACATGACCTTGTGCATGAAAATATCCTTTCTCTGGTCACGGCCCGAGGCCATCAACAGGGGTTTCCCCTAAAGCACATGAACCGTCTTCATCCAGTCCGGTCTTCTCGATCGGGCCCCTTCAAGGGCCGTAGGGGACCCCAGGACCTTCACCAGCCCCTGGTCTTTTACTTTGTCCAGTTCCTGGGCAAAGGCCCTGAAGTGGTCTTTTGTTGTGGCCAGTATTTGATCACGCATGAACTGGCGGTCCTCTTCCGAATCTTGGGTAAGGTGCCGAATCATAGAGACGTATCCCTTTTCATGGGGCAACATATGGGCGTCCAGGTCACCGATGGCACCGATGATCCCCTTGGTCAGCTCCTCTCTACTCAGATCCGTTTCGCGGAGGAATTGGGCGGTTTGGTCAAAGACCTCCAGGGTGTCCATAAGATTGGGGTCCCGGTAAGAGAGGAGGGTGAGCACGCCGGAGAGGCGGTCAAAGAGGCAGAAAGCACCGTAGGCCCCTCCCCGAACCCGGATGCGGTCCCAGAGCCAGGTATTTCGTAAATAGCGGATAATGACCAGGGCTGATCCATGGAACCGGTAGCCCAGGCCATAAAGGTCCGCCCCCTTGCCCACATAATTGACCTGTGCGGGGATGGTCATCCCTTCACAAGGCGGGGGCGCGCCCAAAACCCATCCGGCCGCTGCCGCCGGGCCTTGTTTCATGGAATCCAGGAATTCCCCCATGGCGGGATCCAGAGAGGACCTGCCCTCTTGGTCCGCCGTAAGATTGATGACCATGGACCTCCGGTTCACCAAGGTTTGACGTATCTCTTCGAGGTCTGCGAAGACCCGGGGCCAGTTTTCGTCAACGGCCCGGGCGAGCTCCCTCAGAAAGAAAAGATAGCTTACCCCCTGCATTTGCTCTGCGGCCCAGTGGGCCTCGTTAAAATGAGATCGAAGCCGGAGGTTGACCACTTGGTGTCCCCTGGGGACCAATTTTTGCTCTTCCCTGGCCTTTTCTTCCAGCACCATCTGGCGGAACCGTTCCCGGTTGTCCAGGTTCGCCTCTAAGAGCATGTCATGGAGGAGGTGGATCAGGGCGGGTCCTCGAGTGGCCATGGCCTTGCCTCGGAGGAAAAGCCAAGCGGCGCTTTTCGAGGGCCCCCGTGCGGCTGAAGTGAAAACCCGGGGCCGGATTCCCCCGGTTTCCCGGCTTATCCTCTGAGTAAAGAGGACAAAGTCTTCTTCTTGGGTGCCCATTTCCACCAGGGCCCGGCCGAAGAGGGGGACATAGGGAATAAACCGGGCGGGGAGGGCCTGCAAGTCCAGTCCCACATCAACATAGACAATGCCATTGGTGAAGAGGTCATGAAAGAGAAAGGGTGTGCCTTCATGGTCAGCCACGGACAGGGGGATCTTTTTGTTTTCTTTTTCCAGATCTGAGATCTTCAAGACCGGAATAGTGGCCAGGGCCTCGGGGGAGTCAGGTGTCTCTTGAAGACGCCTCAGCTCCTGGACCTCTTCCAAGACGCCGCGGGTCTCCGCCGGCGTCATGGCGGAGCGGGCTTCGGCCAGCCGCTCTCTCTCGGCCCGTTCTTCCCTCTCCCGCAGGCCGGGGTCAGGCTTGAGAATAAGGGTGGTGCGGTGAGGATTGTCCAGGAAGAGACGGCGGATATACCCTTCAAAGTATCCCTTTTTGGAGCGGGCCAGGGATTTGACCGTATTGAGAGGCCCCTCAAAGGCGAGGAGGGCGAGGGGATCGTGGTCATAAAGCCAGGTGGTGAGGGCCCTCAGCATGAGTACCAGCCCTCTAGGAAGGTGGCCGGGGTTGTTTTCCCGCAATCTGAATTCTATGGTGTTGAGGGCGGCCTCCACGGTGCGGGGATCGATGCCTTTTTCCGCCAGATCCTCCAGGGTCTTTAGGACAAGGCCCTGCAAGGCTTCCGAGTTGTCCGGAACCATGCCCTTGAGACCGGTGGAGAAAACCATCTGCCGAAGTTCAGTGCCGAGGCCTTCCCCGGCAAGCCCTTCCCCCAGGCCGGAGTCTATGAGGGCCTTGCGCAGGGGGGAGGCGGGCATGCCCAGGAGCATGTACTCGAGCATGCGTAAGGCGAAATTGTCTTCCACCCCCGTGGTTTCCGTCAGGAGCCAGTTGAGGGTCACCATGCCCTTGGCATCCGCCCCTTGCCCGGCGTTGAAGGGTTTTACCACCTGCCTGGGGTGGTCGAAGGGGGGCTGGAGGGGGACAGAAGAAGGGATATCTCTATACTCAAAGTCCTCGAGATATTCGTTGATGATCCTGAGTCGTTCGTCCGGATCGTCATCGCCGTAAAAGTAGATGCGTGCGTTGGATGGATGATAGAAGGTGCTGTGAAAGGCCTGAAACCGTTCAAAGGTGAGATCCGGGATATGTTGCGGGTCCCCCCCTGAATCATAGCCATAGGGGCTTTGGGGGAACAGCGATTGAAGGACGTATTCGGAAAGCAGGTTGTCGGGGGAGGAGTAGGCTCCTTTCATCTCATTGAAGACGACCCCTTTGTACCTCAGGGGCCGGTCCGGGCTCTCTGCTTCAAAATGCCAGCCCTCCTGTTTGAAGATGCACCGGGTGAGGCGGGGATAAAAAACCGCATCCAGGTAAACGTCGATGAGGTTGTAGAAATCCTGGAGGCTCTGGCTGGCGACCGGGTAGCTGGTCTTATCAGGATAAGTAAAGGCGTTTAGAAAGCTCTGAAGGGATCCTTTTAGGAGTTCCACAAAGGGCTCTTTGACAGGGTATTTCCTGGACCCGCAGAGTACGGAATGCTCCAGGATGTGGGCCACCCCCGTTGAATCGGATGGTGGAGTGCGGAAGGTGATGCCGAAGACCTTGTTCTCATCGTCATTGGAGAGGGAGAGGATCTCCGCCCCGGTCCTGTGGTGGCGAAAGAGCCTGGTCCTGCTCCTTAATTCTTGTACATCCTGCTCTCTTAAGAGCTCAAATCCGTGACGGGTGTCCATGCGCTCCTCCCGGCCAAGATACCCTAAGGGGTTTGGGTGTTTTCCGGATCCTTGCCTGGACCCACGGTGACCATGACGTACTTCTCAGGGAGAATGATCCGTTGGACCCCGGCCTTGACCTCCTCCAGGGTGACGGCCGCCACCTCCTGAAAAAAAAGCTGGAGGTGGTCATAGCCCAGGCCGTAAAGCTCGTCAAGGGCCATCTGCATGGCCTGGCTCCCATTGGTCTGGTGATCGATCTTCTGATTGCCCAGGAGGTATTCTTTCGCTGCGGCCAGTTCTTCTGGCGTAAGGCCCTGGCGCCTCACCCGTTCCAGTTCAGAGAAGAGGCCCTTCTTGGCGGCAGGCAACTTTTGGGGGTCACAGGCCAGGTACACACCAAAGACGCCGGTATCCAGTCCCGGGCGCCTGAAGGCGGTCAGGGCGTAAGCCAGACTCTGTTTGTCTCTCAGTTCAGAGAAGAGCCTGCCTCCTTGCCCGGAAAGGGCGGTGCTCACCAGGGCCATGGGGGCGTTGTCTTTGCTTTTCATGCCGGCCCCCAGATAACCGATGGCCACATGGGCCTGGGCCCCGGGCCGCGTGAGGTGAACCTTTCGAGGTCCGGTCAATGGGGGTTCCGGGGGCACCGGGAGCCGCTCCTTATCGCGGGAGGCCAGCCCGCCGAAGAGGGTTTTAATAAATGGCATGACCTGATCCTGGCTCACATCACCCACCACGGAGAGGACAAAATCAGAGGGGACGGCCCGATTGCTGTACCAGTTGACCAGATCGGCGCGGGTCATGGCGCGCACGGTCTCTTCCGTCCCTGTCTGGGGATGGCCGTAAGGATGATGGCGAAAAAGGGTCTTGTAGAAAAGTTCGAAGAGCTCCGGTACAGGCCGGTCTTTTTTGGCCCGAATGCTCGCGAGCATGTCCTTTTTCACCTTTTCCACTTCCTCCCGGGGAAAGGTGGGATTGAGCAACACGTCTGCGAAGAGTTCAAGACCCCCATAAAGGTCCTGGCTCAAGAAGCGGGCCGAGAGGCCAAAGGTGTTCTTCCCGGAAAAGCCTTCGAGTTGGCCCGCCCAGGACTCCACGGTGGAAGCGATTTCCGCGGCGGTTCTCTCCCGGGTTCCCCGGGTGAGCATACGGGATACAAAACTGGAAATGCCCCACTGCTCGGGACCTTCCAGGCGCACCCCTCCCAAAAAGATCCCTCTCATGGAGACAGCGGGGACGGTGTGGTTTTCTTTGATAATGACCCGCACGCCATTGGCGAGGGTGGTCATTTGGACGTCCTTATGGGTGGGCTCCCGGGTGGTAGGGGCGGCCCTGGCTTTCTCCCCCTGAAAGGGGGCCGTTAAATCGGCCGCGGACAAGGTGATCCCTGAACCTTCAGGCGCCAGGACGGCGGCAGAGAGGTTTTGGGGACTCAGATATGCCTTGGCGACCCGGTGGACATCCTGGGGGGTCACGGCCCTGAGGTCTTTGAGGTAGGCATCGGCCCCATAGAGATTTCCTGTCATGGCCTCAAAAAAGGCGAGGGTCCTTGCCTGGCCTTCCATGGTCTCCATTTCAAAAACAAAATCCGCCTCCGCCAGGGTCTTGGCCCTGTCAAGCTCGGTGACGGGGACCGGCACCGACGAAACCCGGGCGATCTCCGCCAAAATGCGGTCCAGGACCTCGCTGAATTCCTTCGGCCTGAGTGTGGCATCCACGGCAAAGAGCCCGGGATCCACCAGGGTCAGGGCCCCCGCCCCAATGTGATGGACCAGGTTTTTGTCCATTTTTAGGCGCTTATAGAGCCTGGAGCTTTTGCCCCGGCCCAGGATGAAGGCCAGAAGGTCCAGGACAGGCACGTCGGAGTGGTTCAGGGCCGGGATATGCCAGGCCATTTCCAGGTAGAGCTGGTGGACCTTCCCCTCCATCACCAGGGTCCTGGGCGAGGTCTGTTGTGGTTCCAACGGTCTCGAGGGCATGTGGCCGGTTCTTTTGGGAAGATCTTTCACCAGGGCCCGGATGGTGCTTAAGGCGCGGTCCACCTCAAAATCGCCTACGGCCACCAGGACCATGTTCCGCGGGGTGTACCACTTATCCATGTAATTGAGGATAGCCTCCCGGGTAAAGGATTGGATGGTGGATTCATAACCGATGACAGGCCTTTGATAAGGGTGTTTTTCATAGCACAAATCCATGAGAGCCCGGCCCAGCCGGCGCTGAGGAAGGTCCAGGGAGCGGCGGTACTCTTCCAGGACCACCTCCTTTTCTCGCTTTAATTCAGTGGGGTCAAAAAGGGAATGCTGCACCGCGTCCAGGAGGACCTCCAGCCCGGTCTTGAACTCAGAGGCCGGGATTTGGACGAAATAGACGGTACGGTCCAGGGAGGTATAGGCGTTGATCTCTCCCCCGGATGCCTCGATGGTGCGTGCGATCTCGCTGGTTTCCCGGGATGGGGTGCCCTTGAAGATCATATGCTCAATGAGATGGGTAATGCCGGCCTCTTTTTCTGTCTCGTTGGCGCTCCCAGTCCTAATCCACACCTGAATGGCTGCGACCGGCGCGCTGTGGTCCTCTTTGAGGATGACGGTGAGCCCATTATCCAAGCGGAACCGCCGGGCTCCGTCTGTCACGGAAACGGCCAGGGCCTCCCCCGCCCCGATCATGGCGATAAGGGTCCAAAACAGGCAAATGAGAACGCGATAGGATTTAAGATGTTTCAAAAGGTGTTCCTCCCGGAGTCATTTGATGACCTCCCCTGCCCGCTAACTCTCTCACGCCCGTTGGCCTTAGGGGTGGGCTCATGGAAGCGGGTTAAAGGCATGGTTTTCATCTTGACATACAATATATGGTAGCTTAATAATGAACATTCCCGTTTATTTAGCGTTGTTAAAGAAAAGTTTCCCCTTCAAGAAGGGGGTTCTTTCCGCTCCCGTTGGTAAAAAACTCTAATCACTAAAACCGAAAAGTCCAATGGTGTAAAGGGAATCATTCCCGAGGAGGGCCCATGGGCCAGAAAGGCAAGATCCTAGTCACCGAGGAAGGCGTCTTTGATCTCTCGTCCTATCGCTGGGATGATCATCGCTTTTCAGACCTCCTGATCAGGGAAAATCCCATTAATTCCGATCAGGCCATGGACATCAGCCGTTTCCTTCGGGAAGTGATCACCAACATGGAACTCCACACCATCACCATGCCCGTTATTGAGAAGATCATTGAGGCCAAGCTGCTGGAATACGGCCTTACCAAGGCCTCTCCTGTGAGGCTGGATAAATCCATCTTTGTGAGAAGCGGGCCGGTCCTTTCTGAAAATGCCAGGAGGGTGCTGGAGCGGCGATACCTCAAAAAGGACGGCCAGGGCCGGTTAATGGAGACACCCGAGCAGATGTTTCGCCGGGTGGCTCACCAGATTGCCCTGGCGGAAAAGAGCTACGGGGATGAAGGCCATGTAAAAGAGATGGAAGAGATCTTCTTCACCCTCATGACGGAGTGTAAATTCTTACCCAATTCCCCCACCTTGATGAATGCCGGCAGGAGGCTCGGGCAGCTGGCGGCATGTTTTGTCCTTCCCGTGGAGGACAGCATGGAAGGCATCTTTGATTCCCTGAAGAACGCAGCCCTTATCCATAAGTCGGGTGGGGGAACCGGTTTTTCCTTTTCCCGTCTCAGGCCCAAGAACAGCAGGGTGGGGACCACAGGCGGTGTCGCTTCGGGGCCGGTTTCCTTTATGAAGATTTTTAACACCGCCACGGAACAGGTGAAGCAGGGCGGCACCCGGCGGGGGGCCAACATGGCGGTCTTGAGGGTGGATCATCCGGACATCATGGAGTTCATCCACTGCAAGAAGGACAAGAAGGCCTTAAATAATTTTAACATCTCCGTTGCCGTGACCGATGCCTTTATGGAGGCGGTCAGAGAGCAGGGCCACTACGACCTGGTAGATCCCAGGGATCAGAAAAAAGTCGGGTCCTTGAATGCCTGTGAGGTCTTTGAGGACCTGGTGAAACTGGCCTGGGAGACGGGAGACCCCGGCGTTATCTTTCTGGACAGGATCAACCGGGACAATCCCACGCCTCTTCTTGGAGAAATGGAGAGCACCAATCCCTGCGGGGAACAGCCCCTCTTGCCCCTGGAGGCCTGTAATCTGGGCTCCCTCAATCTGGCCAAGTTTGTCATCGAAAGCGATGAGGAGCCGGTGGTGGATTATGAGGGACTCAAGGAGGTGGTTTGGTGGAGCGTACGCTTTCTGGACAATGCCATTGATATGTCCAAGTATCCCTTACCGGAAATTGGCAGGATGGTGAGGGGAAACCGGAAGATCGGCCTTGGGATGATGGGCTTTGCCGACATGCTCTACCAGTTGAAGGTCGCTTACAACTCGGAAAGGGCCCTGGAGATTGCCGAAGAGGTTATGGGATTCATTCAACGGGAGTCTCATGAGGCCTCCAAATACCTGGCTCAAGAGCGGGGTGTGTTTGACAACTTTGAATGGAGTGTCTTTAAGGAAATGGACGATTCCGGGCGCAGAAACGCCACCACCACCACCATCGCGCCCACGGGCACACTCAGCATTATTGCCGGATGCTCCAGCGGGATCGAACCCCTCTTCGCCCTCAGCTTCGTAAGGAATGTCATGGAAAACGACAAGCTCCTGGAAGTGGATCCCTTCTTTGAAAGGACGGCTCGAGAGCGGGGTTTTTACGGGGCCTCCTTGATGGAAGAGATCGCGAAAAAGGGGAGCATCAGGGATATCCAGGAAATACCCGAAGACGTACGGGAGGTCTTTGTGACCGCCCATGATGTGTCTCCGGAATGGCACATAAGGATGCAAGCCGCCTTTCAGAAATACACGGATAACGCCGTCTCCAAAACGGTCAATCTCCCCGGGGATGTAACGGTGGACGAGGTCCGCAAGGTCTATAGCCTGGCCTATGACCTGGGCTGTAAGGGGGTGACCATTTACAGGGACGGGACCAAGGAGAACCAGGTTCTCACCCTGAACGAAAAACCCACCCGGGAAGATCAGTTCATGACGGCCGTAAAGGAACGGCCCGAGACCCTGGAGGGCTTTACCACCAAAATGGTTACGGGCATGGGCAATCTCTATGTGACGGTGACGGAATATGAAGGCCGGCCCTTTGAGGTCTTTGCCACTATCGGTAAATCAGGGCGATCCACCACTGCCAAGACAGAGGCCATCGGGAGGCTGGTCTCCCTGGGCCTGAGGTCGGGGGTGGAGGTGGAAACCATTGTGGACCAACTCAAGGGGATTGGAGGGGAATACCCCGTGTTTCAGAAAGATGGGCTGGTCCTGTCCATACCGGATGCCATAAGCCGGGTCCTGGAGAAGAGGTACCTGAACAAAGGGCCGGCCAGGCTGAAGGGGAGGCAGGAAAACAGCCTCCTGGGGGCAACCTGTCCGGAATGCGGCCAGACCATCAGCTTTGAAGAGGGTTGCATGACCTGCCACTTCTGCGGATTCACCAAATGCGGATAAGACCTTCCATCCCTTCTAAGTAAGCCGGCGGCTAGGCCTTGGAGACGTCCCTCAAGTAGTGGCCGAACTGACGCAGGCCCAAGGGGGAAAAGCGGTCTACAACGGTCATCATCTCAAGACCGGGTATCAGGGCCTTGACCACGGGGATCTTCAAGTCCTTCCGGGTTAAATCCACATAAATGGGGTGATAGCCGTTCAGGATGAGGAGCCTTTCCAGGGTCTCGAGGTCTTGGGGAGCTTTGTCCGAGGAATAGTTCGGCAGGTCTTCATAATAGCGGATGGGAAGGTCCCAGGGTGCGGGCATGGACCCGAACCAGTAAGGATAGGGATAAGGGATTTCTGTCATGGCTGAGGCCACCGCCCGTTTCGCGTCAAGATGGGCCCCGGATCCCTTGAGTATGACCCCGCCGGGCCCTTGTATGAAGGCCTTGAAGCAGGGGATGCCGAACTCGGGCGTCATATCCATAAACTGGATGTGAATGCCCTTTTTTTTGTGCCCCTCAAGAAGGTCGCTCACTTTGGGATCCTCTGCCTCCAGGACAAAACACCGGTGCCCGGAGTAAGGGACCACCTTTTCCGCATCCCTCTCAATGACCTCTAAAAGGGCGCTCACTTTGGCTTCTTCCATGGTGTTGCCGGCGGCCAGCCCGTTAGAGGGCAGGCCGGTGGTGAGGCTCTTCTCATCCAGGTTGGAAAAGAGGAACACCAGCTGGGCCGGAACATAAACGGGGTGAACCCCTTCCGGGGCCCTTCTCTCGCCTTGAATCCAGGCCAGGGACTGATCCTGATAAGCCACCTCCAGGCATATCTGCTGTGGATCCAAGACAGAGGGCCCCTTTTTCTTGAGGTCCTCATACCGGGCCCTGTGAAGGGCATAGTCCTTTGTATGTCCCTCGGTACGGCCCGAGCGGATGGTGGCAAAGGCGGAATAACGCTCCACCGTCTCCATGAGACAGGAGATGCGGCCTTGATGGACGTTGAAACCCCGGCCGTAGCCCGTGAGAATACCGCTGAGGCGACACTGATTTCTCCCGTCCTCCACGGTGATGTCTAGATTCCATGGCCTCTCAATGGCGTAAGGGCTAAGGGTGGCCTCCGTCCTGGTCTCCCACCCGGTAAGAATGCCGAGGGTCTCCATGGCGTTGCGCAGTTTTTTGGCCCTTTCTTTGGCGGGCCGGCTGTCTGAAGGGGCGTGGCCTCCCTGGGTCGGGGAAACCAGGTCCTTTAAGTGAACCACCCCCCGGCGCCATCCATCAATCAAGTCATGGCCGAAGGGGATGGGAAAGGCCGCCTCTTCCGGGGCGGGCAGGGGCGTCAGAAGGTTGGCATTGGCCGAAAACGCCCTGAGCCAATAGAAGTTATCCTCACGGTTGCTTTCTTGAGACCAGGGGATGTAGATGAGGGGAGAGTGCTCGGCCAAGGCGGCCAGATTAAGGCCTTGGAATGCCTGCATGAGCGGCTGGTATCTGGCATGGAGAAGGCAGGTTTCGTAAAGCAGGGCCAGGAGATGAAAGTCTTCCTGTTTCCGGGCCTGGGCCCTGAGCCGATCCATCTGGTCCGGCTCGTATTTGGCGGTCAGCTCCAGGAGGTATTTGTGCATGAACTGGTCATGGGGGTGTGTGCGGCTGTAGGAGAGGGCCTGATCAAAGTCCAGGGCCTGGGCGGGGATGCAAGAAAACCACCCCACCCCCATGCTGCTGCCGACCCGGGAGAGGTGGTAGTGCATGAGGCCCTTCGGCGGGTTAGGTGCGCTCATAGACCCGGCCTACGCGGTCTTGCAGGTAAACATGATGATAGGCACGGTTGCGGGAGGCCTCTTCAAACCAGTTAAGCCCGGTTTCACGGCACAGGGAGCAGGCCGCCCGGGGGATGTGAACGGCAAGGATATGTTGGCCAAGGCTGGAGGATGACTCAATGCAGAGGGCACCCGCGCAGTCCCGGCAGGCCCTCACCCTTTCGTGCTGGGACTCGTGAATGCCGTCTGTGTCATAGAAGATATCTCTTTTTCGTTTAACCATGTCCCCGGCCTTGTATCCCTTTTTTCGCAGTTGGCCCTCCAGGAAGGTCCCCTTGAGTTGGGCCACAAGTTTCTCGATATATTGGGTGATGTCTTGGGGCTGAGGCTGGTAATCCCGGTCATAATTGGGCTCTTTCACAAAGGAGGTGTCCAGGCCGGCCATGGCCATAATGATTCCTACATTGACGTAAGGAAGGGCGCTTTCCACGGCGTATCCCCCCTCCAGAACCGCAATGTGAGGATTGAGGCGGGCATTCAAAAGGGCATAGCCCCGGGCCGAAAAATTCATATTGGTGATGGGGTCATTGAAGTGGTTGTCCTGGCCCGCTGAATTGACGATGATCTCCGGCTCAAACCTCTCCAAGAGGGGCATGACCAGGGTCTCGAGCACGTACAGAAAGCCTTCTTCTCCGGTTCTGGGAGGGAGGGGAATATTAACGGTGAGCCCCTGGGCATTGGGCCCGCCTGCCTCCTCCGGAAATCCTGAGCCGGGATACAGGGTTCGGCCGTCTTGGTGAATAGAGATAAAGAGGGTGTCCGGATCATGCCAGTAAATGTCCTGGGTCCCGTCGCCGTGATGGCAGTCCGTGTCTACAATGGCCACCTTTCGAACGCCGTACTTGTCCCGGAGGTATTCGATCATGATGGCTTCATTGTTGATGTTACAAAACCCGCGATTGCCGTGAACCACCGTCTTGGAATGGTGACCGGGCGGTCGGACCAGGGCGAAGGCGTTGTCCACCTCCCCTTTAAGTACGGCGTCGGCCGCCACAAGACAGCCCCCGGCGGAGATGAGGTGGCTTTGGGTGGTTACGGCCCCTTCATCGGGCACACAAAAATGGACCCGCTGAATATCCTCAAAGGCCGCGGGGCGCACCCGGTATTCCACGAGGCCTTCCACGTCCAGGAGGCCCTCCTCCATAACCTGGTCCTGGGTATAGAGGAGGCGTTCTTCCCTCTCCGGATGGGTGGGGGTGATGGCCCAGTCATAGGCGGGAAAGAAAATCAACCCGGTTCGCCTCGGTGCGCGTATCATGCTATCGGCCCCTTTGCCATTCGGGAATAAGGCCGGGGGTGATACAGGTCTTGAGCCGGATATTCCGGCCCGTCCTGGAGAAGCCCCGGATCATGTTAAATACCTGTTTTTGGATCACGGAAATGTCCAAGCTTTCAGGGTCGGCGCCCATCTCCACCGCCTGTCTTTTCAATGTCTCCCGGGCCAGGGCAAGGGCGTCGTCAACCGTAAAGCGATGGGTGATGGACTCTTCCAGGTCCGCTTCGGGAATGATCACTGTTCCCCGTTCCGTATCCGCATGAAGGGTGTTTTCAAAGGTGACCCGGGCCACTGCCGCCCCTATGGCATTGGCCACGCCCGAGTGGGGCGGGACCCGGGGTGGCAACCCAAGGGCCTTGCCTACATACGGGGCGAGCTGGGGGGCCGGCCCGCCGATAATCACCACGGAGGCGGGCTCCACCTTTTCCTCTTGGAGCACCTCATAAATGGTGTATACAGGCCTGGAGTTAATATAGTGCAAAAAGGCCCGGGCGGATTCCGCAATCCCCTGGGCCACTTCCTCTAAAATACGCTCTGCGGTTATGCGGGGCTCCCATCCCAAGGGCCGGCCAAGGGCGTCAATCGCCTTGGTGGCCGCCTCCCTATCCCCTTGGTCAAGGAGTTCCAGGGTGACCATGGCGTCCGTGGGTGTGGGGGCTGGACCGCCAAAGGCCACCGGTTTTCCCCGGCGCAGGGGTCCGATTTTCAAGACGCCGTCTTGTTCAATCCGCACCTCACTGTCTCCTCCAAGGCCGATGGACCGGGTCAGGAGAGATCGAATCAGGGTCCTGAATTCAGCCAGCCTGATGCCGAAGGGGGCCCGCAGGGGAATCCCATTGAGGACAACCGCCATGTCCGTGGTGGTCCCTCCAATGTCCAGGACCAGGCAGGTATCGTGACATCCGTCCAGGGCGAGGGCCCCCATAACACTGGCCGCCGGGCCGGACTGGGCCGTCCGGCACGGCGCATTACCACTCTTTTCAAGTTCAATGGTGCCGCCGTCCGGCTTAAGAAGAAAGCGGGGCCCCTGAAGGCCCTGTTCATCGAGGATCTGGATCAGGGTCTGGGAAAAGGTCTGGTGGAGGCCGTGGAGGGCGGCGTTGAGATAGGTGGTGGCGATACGCCGGGGGAAATTAAGGACCCCCGAGGACCGATGGCCCAGGGCCACGTGGGAAAAGGCGGACCCCACCCATTCCTGGATCTGGAGCTCATGGGCCGGATTGCGGGTCGAGAATTTGGTCACCACTCCGACCGTGTTAATCCCCTCTCTTTGTATACCCTCGGAGGCCTGGAGAACAGAGGCCTTGTTCACGGGGAGGGCCTCAAAGCCCTGGTGGTCCAAGCAGCCCTCCACCACATGATAAGAAGGCCCCAGGGCAAACAACCCCGGATCCATGCCGGGGCCGGCGGAGACGATCATGGCTGTTGGTTCCAGGCGGTCCTGCACGATGGCGTTGGTCGCCATGGTGGTGGAAAAGGCCATGCGGTCTATCCGCCCCGGGTCCCCTCCCACCAGGGTGCTCTCAAGAGACCGCCTCAGGGTTTCCAGAAGATGGTCCCCTGTGGGTGTTTTCGTGTGAGCCACGACCCGGTTCCCTTGGATGAGCACCGCGTCGGTTTGTGTGCCGCCGACATCCAGTCCCAAGATCATAATGTTTTTGTCTCTTTCTCTAAGTCACGGCCTTGCCTACACAAGGCACCTATACCATGAAGCGCCCCTGTTTCGCAAAGGAGAAATAGGATGTCCCGGGATTAGCCAGAATCGTATATCATGATTTTTTATGGAGAATGTTGATGGTGGATTTAGGATCGAGGAGGCCTCTCAGGGCCTTTCGTCTAGAGGGATATAGGACCGCTCTTTCGGTCCCATGTAGATCTGCCTGGGCCTGTGGACCTTCCATTTGGGGTCATCCACGCTTTCCTTCCACTGGCTGATCCACCCGGGAAGGCGACCGATGGCGAACATGACCGTGAACATGTTAATGGGGATGCCGAGGGCCCTTAAGACAATGCCGCTGTAAAAGTCCACATTGGGGTAGAGGTGATGATCAACAAAAAAGGGGTCTTTCACCGCCCTTTCTTCCAGTTTCTTGGCGATCTCCAAGAGGGGATCGTCCCAGTGGCGTTTTTCGAGGACCCGATTGCACATCTCTTCCATAATGATGGCCCGGGGGTCGTAAGTCTCATAAACCCTGTGGCCGAAACCCATGAGGCGGAAAGGGTCCTGTCTGTCTTTGGCCCGCTCGATAAAGGGGTCCGGATCTCCGCCGCTGTCGTGAATCTGCTGAAGCATCTCCACCACAGCCTGGTTGGCCCCGCCGTGCAGGGGCCCCCACAGGGCGCATATGCCCGCCGAGATAGCGGCGTAGAGGTTGACCCGGGCGCTACCCACCAGCCGGACGGCGGCGGTGGAGCAGTTCTGCTCATGATCGGCATGGAGGATCCAGAAGACATTGAGGGCCTGTACCAAATCATCATCGATGGTATAGGGACGCACCGGGGAGTCGAACATCATGTTAAGGAAGTTGGCGCAATAACTCAGGTCGTGTCGCGGGTAGACCACCCTCTGGCCGGTGGATATCTTATAAGACATGGCGGCCATGGTCCTCACCTTGGACAGGAGGCGGGCAAAGGTAATATTGATTTCTTCTTCTTCACTCCTCTCGGGCAGTTCCGGGTAGAAGGCCCTGAGGGCATTGACCATGGAAGAGAGGATGCCCATAGGATGGGCCCTGCGGGGATAGTTCTCAAAAAAGGCCCGCATGTCCTCATGGACCAGGGAGTGGTCGTTGAGCATGACGGAAAAACGGTTCAGTTCCTTGCGGTTCGGGAGCTTGCCGTTAATGAGGAGATAAGATGTCTCCGGAAAGGTGGAGTGCCTGGCCAGCTCTTCCACCGGGATGCCCCTGTAGCGGAGGATCCCCTTTTCCCCGTCCATGAAGGTTATGGTGCTCTCACAACTGCCTGTATTGGGATAGCCCGGGTCCAGGGTGATGAGCCCTGTCTGCCGGCGAAGGAGGGAGATATCGATGGCCTTTTCGTTTTCCGTGCCTGTAATAATCGGCAATTCATAGGTCTTGCCCTGAAAGATCAGTTTGGCCGTCTCATCCATTGATTTCACCCCTTCCTGATGTTTAGCTCCCTTATGAACAGCCCATGTTATGGCAAATGGCCGCGGCGAACTCGGAGCACTTCACCTCTTGGGCCCCCTCAATCTGCCGGGCCAGGTCATAGGTGACCCTCTTTTGGCCAATGGTCTGGACCAGGGCGGCCGTAATGAGCTCGGCCGCCTCGATCCAGCCCATGAAACGAAACATCTCCACCCCGGAAAGGATGAGGGAGCTTGGGTTGACCTTGTCTTGGCCCGCGTATTTGGGAGCGCTTCCGTGAGTTGCCTCAAACAGGGCCCGGCAGTCGCCGAGATTGGCCCCCGGGGCCATGCCCAGGCCGCCCACCTGGGCGGCGGCCGCATCTGAGAGATAATCGCCGTTGAGGTTGGGAGTGGCAATAACGTCGTATTCCTCCGGCCTCAGAAGAAGCTGCTGGAACATGGCATCGGCGATCCGGTCTTTGATGATGATTCGGCCTGGAGGCCTTTGGCCCTGGAAGCGGTCATGCAGGGCCTCTTCGGGAATGGTTCGCTCCGGAAATTTCTCCCTGGCCAACTCATAGCCCCAATCGCGAAAAGCCCCTTCCGTGTATTTCATGATGTTGCCCTTATGAACCAGGGTGACGCTTTCAAGGTTATGGTCCAGGGCGTAATGGATGGCCCGGGCCACCAGCCGTTTGCTCTTAAAGGCACTCATGGGCTTGACGCCCAACGCACTGTCCATGGGCAGGAGGTCCCGGCCTTCTTCACCGGCCCAATGGTTGATGTGCTGGATGAGTTCGCGGGCCTGAGGCGATCCGGCGGACCATTCCAGACCGGCGTAGACGTCCTCCGTGTTCTCCCGGAAGATCACCGCATTGAGCCGCTCCGGGTGGTGGAGCGGAGAAGGGACGCCCGGGAGGTGACGTACGGGACGCATGCACACATAGAGATCCAAGGCCTGCCTGAGGGCCACATTCAAGGAACGGATGCCCCCGCCTACAGGGGTCGTTAAAGGGCCTTTAATGGCCACACCGCAATGGGAAAGGGCTTGGAGGGTTTCTTCGGGCAGGAACGTGCGAGGACCGTACTCCTGCGAGGCCTTTTCACCGGCCAAAACCTCCAGCCAGAAGATGCGCCTTTTTCCCTCATAGGCCTTTTGGACGGCCTGGTCAAAGACCGGCCTGGCTGCGGCCCAGATATCGGGGCCGGTGCCGTCCCCCTCTATAAAGGGAATAATGGGCCGGTCGGGCACCTGGGGATTTTTTTGCTCATCCCAGCGGATGGGTTCTCCGGCCCCTGGGGGCTGTAGGTCCGTGTCAGTCATGTCCTTGAAGCGCCTCTTTCATCTGGTTCAGCCTCCCGCCGGCCAACAGGACGTTCCTTTCCCGACCGGAGAGAAGGAGTTTGCCCATGAAATGTCCCTTCTGTGGGCACGCCATGGGGAGTTCATGGGACCCGGCCACGGCGCCGCGAATATTTCTCAAGGTGAGGGTGTCTCCCGCATCCAGGGATTCGTAGACCTCCTGGTCTATGACGATGGGGACGACGCCGAAGTTGATGAGGTTGGCCCTGTGGAGGCGGGCAAAGGAGAGGGCCAGAACGGCCCGGATCCCGAGGTAAACCGGGGCCAAGGCCGCATGTTCCCGGCTTGACCCCTGGCCGTAATTCTCGCCCCCCAGGATCACCCCGGGGGAGGCGGCCTTGGCCCGCTCGGCGAATCCAGGGTCATGGCCTTTAAAGACGTGGGAGGCCAGGGCCGGAAGATTAGAACGCAAGGGCAGTACCGTGGCCCCTCCCGGGAGGATATCGTCCGTGGTGATATTGTGGCCCACTTTGATGATGAGCGCCGGGTCCAGGGCGTCGGGAAGGGGGTCAAGGAGGGGAAGGGGCTTGATGTTGGGCCCCATGCGAATGGTCCCCCCTTTCCCCTGGGGAGGGGGGGCCACAACGGAATCAGAAGGGGGATAGGAGCCCGGGTCAGGGATATGGGGTGGCTCATCCTGTTCCCGCGGATCCTCAATCCGGCCCTTCAGGGCGGCGAGGGCGGCTACCTCGGGGCCGGCCAGATAGACCTGGGCGTCCTGCGTGCCGCTCCTCCCCGGAAAGTTTCGATTGAAGGTGCGAAGGCTCACCGCCCCTGAAGGAGGAGCCTGGCCCATGCCGATACAGGGGCCGCAGGCGACTTCGAGAATGCGTGCCCCGGCCTCGATCAGGTCTCCCAGGGCGCCGTCCCGGGCCAGCATGGTCATGACCTGCTTTGAGCCCGGGGCAATGACCAGGCTTACCTCAGGGTGGATTTTTCGGCCCCGCAAGAGCCGGGCCACCAGCATGAGATCCCGATAAGAGGAATTGGTGCAACTGCCGATGGCCACCTGATTGAGCTTTAACCCGGCCAGGTCGGTGACCGGCACCACGGCGTCGGGGCTGGACGGGCAGGCTACCAAGGGGACCAGGTCGGAAAGGTTCACAGAGAGTTCTTTTTCATAGTCTGAACCCTCTCGGGCCGCCAAGGGGACCCAGTCCCCTTCCCTTTTTTGTTGTCTGAGATAGGCGCGGGTCACCTCATCTGAGGGAAAGATGGATGTCCATGCCCCCAACTCTGCACCCATGTTGGTGATGGTGGCCCGTTCAGGGACACTCAGGCCCTTCACCCCCGGGCCGCCGTACTCCAAGGCCCAGCCCAGGCCCCCTTTGACGGTGAGGCAACCCAGGATATAAAGGATGACGTCCTTGGCCCCAACCCAGGGGGGGAGGCTCCCGGTGAGGTGAATGAACATCACCTTGGGGAGGGACATATAGAAGAGCCCGCCGGCCATGGCCAGGGCCACATCCATGCCCCCCGCACCCATGGCCAGCATGCCCATGCCCCCCGCCGTAGGAGTGTGGCTGTCCGAGCCCAGGAGAGTTTCCCCGGGGCAAGCAAAACGCTCCAGGTGGACCTGGTGGCAGATCCCGTTTCCGGGACGGGAGAAGTAGGCCCCATACCGCGCGGCGGCGGTCTGCAGGAAGAGGTGATCATCGGCGTTTTCACATCCGGTCTGGAGGGTGTTATGATCCACATAAGAGATCGAGGCCTTGGTCCGGATGCTGTCCGCCCCCAGGGCCATGAACTCAAGAAAGACCAGGGTCCCTGTCGCATCCTGGGTAAGGGTCTGATCGATACGCAACCCGATCTCTTCTCCCACGTGGAGGGACCCGTCACCCAGGTGTTTCGCCAGGATCTGGCCCAGGAGGTGGTCGGAGTATGCCATTTCGGTGTCCTCTCCTAATACTCCTGCCAGACACAATCCAGGTGAGCGGATTTCTTCTTGATCCGGTCCAGGATCTCCTCTCGCCTGTGGCGGGCCCATTCAGGGAGCCCCTTTTTCCAGGCCTCCGCAGAGGGGATGTGAATGACGGAAGACGTTTTGAGCCCTGGATCCACTTGAAATTCAAGGGCGTTTTTGCCCTCCATGTATTTGATGTATCGAAAGGAGATCAGCAGGTCGTAGCCCTTTGCTCCGGTTCCCGTGGCCGGTCTTTTTTGGGGGAAAGGACCGGCTACACCCTCCTTTTGATCGATCTGTTTGATCCTGGCCACATGACGTCCACCCTCAAAGGGGGTCTCAAGCCAGACCCCTACGATTTCAAGGGCTTGGTCCAGGGAAATCAGCCTCGCTCCCAGGGAGAGCATGTTTGCGTCATTGTGCTTTCTTGAAAGGATGGCCGATTGGCGGTTCCAGCACAGGGCGCAACGGATTCCCCGGACCCTGTTGGCCACCATGGCCTCCCCGTTCCCGGAGCCGCCCAGGACGATTCCCCGCTCATAGATTCCCCGATTGACCGCTTCGGCCACCGGTCGAATATAGAGGGGATAATCCACCGGTTCCTCAGAACGGGTACCGAAATCCTGAATGTGGCGCCCTTTTTTTTGGAGAAATTCTCCTATCTTCTCCTTATACACATATCCGGCATGGTCTGAGCCAAGGGCAATATTCATTCCTTTCCCTCCCGTGGGGTGGTGGTTTCTTCAATACAATCATCATACCAATTCTCCCGGGCGGGGGCTACACCAAAAAGTCCGGGTGCCCCCGGGGTGAGACCAGGGGTATGGTGAAAAGCGACCTTTCGAATTGCCACAAATCATGGTATTAAAAAAGCATCTCAGTAAGGCCTTTGCAGAGGAGTGTCCCCTTTGATGCATTTTACATCCCTTCAAAAGGAGGCCGAAGTGGCCCTTGATCTGGCCCGGAGGGCCGCGGCGGCGACAGAAAAAATCCGCGAGAGGGGGCTGGAAATAGTCTGCAAGCAGGATGGAAGTCCCCTGACCCAGGCGGATGCCGTGTCCCAGGCCATTATCCTGGCAGGTCTTAAGCGGTTTTTTCCACAGGACCGCATTGCCGCCGAGGAATACCTTCAAAGGGGAGATGAGGCCCGGGGCCTCTGGGTGTCGGTCTCCAGCGTCCTCGAGTCCCTGGGGATGGCCGAGGGCAAAATCCCCCTTGAGGCATGGATTAATTACCGGGGGAATCCAGCGGGGAGGCGGGTGTGGCTCATAGATCCCATAGACGGGACCAAGGGGTTTCAAAGGGGCCTGTGTTATGCCGTGGTCTTGGGTCTTTTCTTTGAAGGGAGGCCCCGATTCGGGTGTATGGCCGTGCCCGGGTTTCCTGACCCTGACTGGAGAGGGAAAAGAACGGTCGTCGCCTATGGGGGAACCGGAGAGGGGGCCTTTCTCACGGACCCGGATCAGGGCCGGTCCCGGAGGCTGCGGGTTTCCCCTGTAAACCGATTCCCTGAAATGCGCCTCCTGGGATCACGGGCTCATGACCGGGAGGATCTGTGCATTAGACTCATGAAGAAGACGGGAATCACCCGGCTCCTCCGCATGGACGGAGAGGCCAAGTACCTGATGCTGGCCGCTGGCCGGGGAGAGGTCTACGCCCGCACTGCTGATCCGGACTTCGGCATCGGCTTTCCCTGGGACCATTGTGCAGGCCAGGTGATTTTGGAAGAGGCGGGCGGTGTGGTCAGTGATTTTGACGGAAGGCCCCTGCCTTACAAAGGGCCCCTGGAAAGCCCCATGAAGGACCTCCAGGGCCTGGTGGCCAGTAACGGCCGGTGCCACAGGGCCATCTTAGATCTTGTCAGCGGCATGGCATGATGATACCAGTAGGATGATGGACGGCGTTGAAGCGGCCTTTTGGCGAAAGGAGTGGAAATCATGGCGGAAGAACAGAACAGGCAGCCCGATCCCCAGCGCTTGGAGGCGCTCAGGAGTTTGCCCCAGGAGATCACCCGGCTTTTAACCAAGGAGGAGGTGAACGCCTTTTTGTTTGATGAGGACTGGCCCGAATCGCTGCGGGAGAAACTCAAGGACTATATCGTGGATGAATAGGCGTCTGAGGATTAGCACGGCCGACGGGAGGATGCCTACGGGTTAGGAGCATAGGTATGCCGGCCAATTTACCGCCCCAATATTTTGAGGCAGAAAAGCGATACAGGGAGGCAGGCACCCCGGAAGGCAAGGTGGAAGCCCTTGAAGAAATGCTTCAGATCATGCCCAAGCACAAGGGCACTGATAAGCTTAGGGCGGAAGTCCGCCGAAAGATATCCAAGGTCAAGTCCCAGGCCCAGCAGAAAAAGGGCGCCTCCAGGAGGGAAACAGCCTATGCCATTGACCGGGAAGGGGCCGCCCAGGTGGTGGTCATCGGCCCACCCAATTCGGGAAAATCCTCCCTTGTCGCCAGTCTCACCAATGCCAAGCCGGAAATAGAGGTCTTTCCCCATTCCACCTGGAAACCCACGCCAGGCATGGCCCCCTATGAAAACATCCAATTTCAGCTTGTGGACACCCCTCCTCTTACCAGAGATTATGTGGATACCCTCCTGGGCGATTTAATCCGGCGCTGTGATATTATGGCCATCCTCATTGATCTTCACAAGGACCCCTTGGCCCAGATCGAAGAAACCCTCGCGCTTCTTCAGGGCCTCCGCATCTTTCCTCTGGGCCTCCCCATACCCGAAGACCTGAAGAAACCGCCCTTTGTAAAAAAGACTTTGGTGGTGGTGAACAAGGTGGATGACGAGGCGGACGAAGAGGATTATGAGATATTCCTTGAGCTGTGGGAGTCCGAACTGCCCTGTGTGGGGGTCTCCACACAAAAGGGGCGTAACCTGGAGCGCTTTGTTCAAATGCTCTATGACCTTGCGGGAATAATCCGGGTCTTTACCAAGACCCCGGGCAAAAAGGCGGACCTTAATCAACCTTTCATTCTTCCCAAGGAGAGCACCTTGGAGGAACTGGCCTCCAAGATCCACAAGGATTTACAGCGGAATCTCAAGTTTGCCCGGGTCTGGGGCAGGGAGGTCTATGACGGGCAGATGGTTCAGCGCGACTATGTGCTTCAAGACGGCGATGTGGTGGAGATCCATGCATAGGCCTGGACCTGGATCCCTCCCTCCTTTTTGTTGACTTTAAAAAGGGGATCATATACTGGAGGGCACGGGGGGTGTTTTCAGGGCAGGGATGTCTTGGGCGGGGGTAAGACAGGTCATGGAGGACATACAGAATCACAGGGATTCCAGGAACATAGACATTGATCAGGTGGGGGTTAAGGGGATCCGTTACCCCATCACTGTCCTGGACAAAGACATGGGGGAGCAGCAGACGGTGGCCAAGATCAACATGTACGTGAACTTGCCCCGTTACTATAAGGGAACCCACATGAGCCGTTTTGTGGAGATCCTCAATGAGCATAGTCGGCGTATATCTCTTCAGAATTTTACGGAAATCCTGGAAGAGATGAAAAAACGGCTCAATGCGGAGAGCGCTCACATGGAGGTCACCTTCCCTTACTTCATCAGCAAGCCCGCCCCGGTGACAGGGATCGAAGGGCTCATGGAATACAAGTGTACCTTCAAGGGGTCCTCAAACAAGAAGAGTGACCTGGTGGTTATGATCAACGTGCCAATCTCCACCCTGTGTCCCTGTTCCAAGGAAATAAGCGATTTCGGGGCACACAATCAAAGGGGGGAGGTAAGGCTCCAGGTAAGATTCAATAGGTTCGTCTGGATCGAGGACCTGATCCGGCTGGTGGAAAGCTCGGCCTCTTCGGATGTGTATTCCGTTCTCAAGCGGGAGGATGAGAAATATGTGACTGAGAAGGCCTATAACAATCCCATGTTTGTAGAAGATATTGTGAGGGAGATCGCGGTCGGTCTGAACAACGACCCGAACATCACCTGGTTTGCGTTGGAGGCTGAGAATTTTGAGTCCATTCATAACCATAATGCCTATGCGTGTATAGAGAAACACAAGGCGGAGAAGCCGTTACAGTAAGGAAGGGGAGAAGCAAATGGGTGACGATCTCAAAAAGATGTACCGGACGGTCATGGACGATCATTTTCCCGACAAGGTCACTCTCACCTTCGGGGACCAGGCCCTGGTTTACCGCAAGAGGGCCTGGAAGATTCCCGAGGAGAAGAACGGGGAATTGATTGAAAAGGGGCTTCGATACGGGGAAAACCCCGGCCAGGAAGCGGCCCTTTACGAACTGGTCAAGGGGAACCTGGTTTTGGGGGATTGCCGGTTTATTGAGCCGGGCAAGGGGCTGGTCTCTGCCATTTCAGAAGAGGATATGCTCCAGAGCGGGAAGCACCCGGGCAAGATCAATCTCACCGATGTGGACAATGCCCTGAACATGATGAAGTATCTTGCCGCCGGTCCGGCCGTGGTCATTGTCAAACACAATAACCCCTGCGGCGTGGCCTACGGCTCCACCCTGGCCGAGGCCTATGAAAAGGCGGATATGGCGGATCGGATCGCCGCCTTTGGCGGGTGTGCCCTCTTTAACCGGGCCATGGACAGAGAGACCGCGGAAAGGGTGTCCGAAAACTACCTGGAAGTGGTGGCGGCCCCTGACTTTGAGGAGGGGACCCTTCCGATCCTATCCAGGCGGGCCAACCTCCGGATTATTCGTATGAGTCGAATGGACCGGCTTTCAGAATATGCGGATCTGCGCTATGTGGATTTCAAAAGCCTTATGGACGGGGGGCTCATCTTACAACAATCCCCCCTGAATCGGATCAAGTCTGCAGAGGACTTCACCGTGGCTACAGCGGAGTACGAGGGCAAAACCTACCGCATCGAAAGGGAGCCCACCCAGGAGGAATACAGGGACATGCTCTTTGGGTGGCAGGTGGAGCAGGGGATTACCTCCAACTCGGTCATCTACGTGAAGGACGGGGTCACCGTGGGAATCGGGACAGGGGAGCAGGACAGGGTGGGGGTGGCAGAGATCGCGATATTCAAGGCCTACACCAAGTACGCCGACGCCCTCTGCTTTCGCCGCCACGGCCGCTCTTACAAGGACCTGGAACTGTCCGTGGAAAAGGGCCAGCAGGACCAGGCCCGTCTCAAGGAGATCGACGAGGAGACCCAAAGGGCCAAAGGAGGGCTTAAGGGGGCCACCATGGTATCGGATGCCTTCTTCCCCTTCAGAGACGGCGTGGATGTAGCCATCCGGCAGGGCATTAGGGCGATCGTTCAACCGGGTGGGTCCTTGCGGGATTTTGAGGCCATCCAGGCCTGTAACGAGGCCAGTCCCCAGGTGACCATGGTCTTTACCGGCCAGCGGGCCTTTAAACACTAGCCTTCACGCCCAAGGGAGTGATTCCCTTAAGGCCCCCGAGCGCCCGGGTGCGGGGGCTTTTTGCGTGAGGCGAGCTTAGAAGAGCTCCAGTTGTTTGTGGGCGTTGCCCTTGCCTTTCCATGGGCGTCGGTCCAGGGGAGTGCACACTCCGGGGGGCATGGCTTGAAGAAAGGGAGAGGGATTCATAGAAAGGGCCCGGTGGTTGAGGGTCCGCCGATTTGCGTGGGAGAGGATGAGCCGCGAACGGGCCCGGGTCATGCCCACATAGAGGAGGCGCCTTTCTTCCTCGTCGTCTCTGGCCCCGAAAAGGGTGCAGGGCAAGAGCCGGTCTTCACAGCCCGTAATAAAGACCACAGGCCATTCCAGCCCCTTGGCCGCGTGGAGGGACATGAGGGCGACCCGGTCGCCTGCCAGAACGGCATGATCAATCCCCCGGTCCAAGGTAAGCCGATCAAGAAAGCCCCTCACATCCCCGTTAAAGTCTTGGGCCAAGGCCTTCAGGCGCCTTAAGGGTTCCGTTGTTTCCTCCTCATTGAGGCCATGGAGTGCCAGGACCTGTTCTACGATCTCCGTGAGTGAAGGCCCTTTTTCCCAAGAGAGGGTCTGCCCCAACAAGGGGCTTTGCGGGACGAGGGATGCATATTGGTCCCTGTAAAATGGATTTTGAGGGTATTCAAGGGTTTGTAAAAACCGCCAGACAATGTTGACCGGGTGTTGAGTGGTAATGGGGGCCCCGCCGGAACGGATGATCGGGATGCCCGCCCTCCCAAAGGCCTCTTCCAAGGCATCGCCCTGGGCGTTGAGGCGGAATAAGACCCCTATATCTCCGAAGGCCAAGCCCGCCTCCCCTTCATGAGCGTCCACCCGACCCGTGTCCAGTGAAAAATAGGACGTCCCCCCGATAAGCCTTTCCACGTGCTCTACGATCATCTCCGCCTCTTCTTTTTCCGTGCGGCAGGGGGCCAAGGCCACCGGCCCCAAGCCCCCGTGAGAGGCACAGTCAAGGGGTGCGGCTTTGGACATGAGGGCCGCAGAGGCCTGGAGGATCTCCTTCGTGGACCGGTAATTCCTGGCCAGTACCACCTCCCCGGCCCCAGGGAAATCCCGGGCAAAACGGTGGAAGTTCCCCACGTCGGCGCCCCGGAAACCATAGATGGCCTGGTCCGGGTCCCCGATGGCAAAGAGGGCGGAACGTCCCTCCGGGCAGAGTGCCTTGAGCAGGGCTGCCTGGGCTGGATTGGTGTCCTGGTACTCGTCCACAAAGATCCAGGGGAACCCCTTGCCCTGGGGCCCGCACACAGGGCCATGGTCCCGGAGGAGGCGGAGGGCCTCTACTTCCAGGTCGTAGAGATCCAGCATGCCCAGGTCGGTGAGCCTGTGCTGGTATTTCTCGAAGAGGGAGACAAGGTCCGGGTCAGGCGGGTTGGAGGGAAGATCGACCGCCTCTGGGGCCTTGAGCCTGAGGAGGGCCCTGAGCAAGCGAGAGGCCAGGCGTTCCCCTTTTCCGGATTCAGAGACGATTTCCAAGAGCAGACCTTGAGCGTCCTTTTCAGAACAGAGGGTAAAAGTCTCAAGGAGACCCACCCGGGACCCCTGCCTGCGCAGGAGGTCAAGACAGAACCCGTGAAAGGTGGAAATCTGTATCCGTCGGCCCTTATGACCCTCGATGAGATCTAAGATCCTCTGGGCCATTTCTCGGGCCGCCTTCCTGGTGAAGGTAAGGGCCAGGATCTGTTCCGGCGTGGCCAAGCCGCTCCGGATCAGGTAGGCGATGCGGTGGGTCAGGGTCAGGGTCTTGCCCGTCCCCGGGCCGGCTGTTACCAGGAGGTGGCCGCCCTGGTGAAGGACCGCGGTCTTTTGCTCCGGGTTGAGGGGGTCGAGGATGGGGTCTGTGGGTTGGAGAGAGGGCATTTCTCCGGCCCTTGGTCCTTTTTTGAGGCCCTTTGGGCGAGGTGCGGATCTCGGCCGGGTGCTCACGGGCTTTGCCGGGGCCTTGGTGAAGAGGGCGATCTGGCCGGCCAGGGACTGTATCTCCCCCTGGTTGAAGAGTCGAATGGTCCCGTATTCCCCGTCATAGCCCTCCTCACAGATGACCTGCTTGGCCCGCATCCTGCCCACCGCTTCAGCGAGCAGGGGGCTACCGCTTTGCTGGATCTCTTTAAGGGGGGTATCCATGAGAATGTGGAGCTCCGGCCCCAGGTCCGATAAGAGTCTTTCATAAACCTGAGTCACCTTCTTGGTGGCGGGACCGCAACCCAAGAGCTCGGACAGTACTTCGGGAAGGGGGATGAGGCTCAAGAAATCCTTGGAGAGGCGGGGAGTGACCCGGTCCGAGAGCTGATCCACCCGGTTTAAGACCCCCACGGTGAGGGGCCGGCCGCACTCGGGACAAACCCCCCCGTGCTCCCGGGTTTGTGCAGGGTGGAATCTGGCCTTGCACTTGCGGTGCCCGTCCAGGTGGTATTTCCCTTCCTCAGGGAAGAACTCTACGGTGCCAATAAAGCCTTGGCCGTGGGTCATGGCCTGGACCATGGAACCATAGTCCAGGGCCGTCTCAAAAATGTTGGCCTCCCGGCCCAGCTTGGCAGGGGAGTGGGCGTCGGAGTTGGAGACCAGGACATAAGGGTCCAGGGCGGACAAGCGGCGGTTCATGGGGGGGTCTGAAGAGAGACCCGTTTCCAGGGCATGGATGTGGCCGGTGAGGTCCCCGAAGCATTCCTCAAGGGTGCTAAAGCCGGATTTGGATCCGAACACGGAAAACCAGGGGGTCCACACGTGGGCGGGGATGAAGAAGGCCCTTTCGCTGGACTCGAGGGTGAGCTCCAGGAGATCTCTTGAATCAAGGCCCAGAATGGGCCTTCCGTCCGAGGCCAGGTTGCCGATCCGCCCCAGCCGATCCCGTAGCCTTTCCACAGAGGCCAGGTCGGGCATGAGGATGAGGTGGTGGACCTTTCGGGTCTTATCCCCCTTTTTGTAGATACAGCTGATCTCCCCGGAAAGGATAAAGCGGGTGGGACCCCGGCACGAGGGGGCCGCCAGAGAATCGACCTGCTTTTGGATATCGGGCCGAAGCCGGTAGAGCCCGTTTTCGGCCTCTACCAGCTTTTCCTGGATTTCGGAGATCCAACCGGGGTGGGTGAAATCGCCCGTGCCAATGACGGCAAGGCCTTTTTTCCGGGCCCAGAGTCCAAGGTGTTCGGGGTCCAGGTTTCTGGCGGTGGCCCGTGAGAACCGGGAGTGGACATGGAGGTCTGCAATAAATTTCATGGTGCCCCAAACCGGACGTTCTATGAGATCCCGGGAAGCCAGCATTCCTCATGCCAGGTGAGGAATTCCACGACCGCGTAAATCAGCTTCTGATTGAGGTCCTTCTGATCGATGCGGCCGTCCCCGTTAAAGTCCCCCCATGGGGTCTTGGGTATCCAGTAATTTTGCATCCAGGCCATGAAGGTCTGGACCGTATCGTCCCGTTTGGTATCAAAGTCTTCTTGATTGATAAAGCCGTCCTCATTGTAATCCCCGCACCCCACTTGGGGCACCAGGTAGGTGGCAGGGCAGGAGACCCGGGCGGCGCGGTATTTGATCCGCATGTAGCCGTCTTCGCCCCACCCGGTCCCCCAGCTGTTCCGCAGGATCCAGTACCCGTCTTCCTCGGGATCGCCGTTATCATTCCACCCCAACAGGGCGATGCAATGATTTGTGGTCGCATAATAACAAGGCCAGGCATTGCAGACGGTTACAGCGTCTTCGTAGATGCCTCCCGTGTAAGCCTGAAAGGCGGGGCTGGCCTTTATTGCCGTGTCCACCGGGCCATAGGTCATGACGGCGGTCTTTATGGCGTCCACATCATTGCAGGGGATGCGGCGCCAGGACCGAAAAAGGGTCCGCGGGTCGGCCCAGTGGGTGCATCCTCCGGGGTCAGAGGGACTGTAAGGGAAGTCCTCCTCGGCGCAGACCCCGAAAGTGGAAAGGGCCTTAAGCTCGTAGTAGTCGTAATCCGCGCCCCCGCACCCGAAGAAATGGGGATAATACCAGGGGATCCTGCCCAGGCACCATATGATAAAAGACTCGGAAAAATCCGCGGTGTTTCCGTCATAGAGGCCCATGGCCCGGTTATAGGTCCCTTCTGCCGCAGCACAGGCGCCAAAGGCGTAACAGGCCCCGCAAGCACCCTGGTTTCTGACAGGGCCGATATAGGCATGCCCGTTATGATTTCTCCAGTCGAACTGAGCGGGCAGCTTTTTCCCCAGGAACTTTTTGAGGGGACCCATATCTTCTGCTTCATCCGCCTCGGCAGAAAGGAGCGGGGGGCGGCGGGTGAAGAAGGCCCGCTTTTCCTCAGGGGACATATCAAAGACCCAATTGTGACCTACGGTGAATTTGTAGCCGTTGTGTTGGATCTTGGCCCTTAGGTCTTGCAGGGTGTCCCCGGGCTCGAATTGGAGCAGGTCCCGGGAAAAGGCAGGACCCGCCAGAGAGAGCATAAAAAAACACAATAAAAGACCCAAAAGGACCTTAAACGCATGAGACTGTTTCATGGTTGAATCCCCTTGATTACGTGTTCTCTGGAGTTTTTCATTCCGCCCAAGGGCCTTGTTTTTTAAAAAGCCGCTCCATCCTGTAAAACTGAAGCATCTCATGAAAGGGGCGGCTGTCGAGAGGATCCCCTTTCATGGCGAAAAGGTGGGAGAAACAGGTACAGTCTGAGGAACCAAATCCCTTGCCCCGCCAGTCCGCGATTTCTCCCAAGGCCTGGGCTATCTCAATTGAAGTCCCGTCCCGGATTCCACAGGGCGTCCCTGAGGCCGGAGGTCCGCCGGGTTCGGCGTCTTACGCCTTCAAGGAACACCTGTTGAGGCCCCCAGACCTCAATGCCTTTCCTGACCCGGGTAATCCCCGTGTAGATAAGTTCCCTGGTCACCACGGGGGAATCTCTGTCCGGCAACAAGAGCAGGGCCTTTTCAAACTCGGATCCCTGGCTTTTGTGGACCGTCAAGGCAAAGGCGGTCTCATGCTCAGGCAGCCTTACCGGGGAGAATTTTCTCACCGTACCGTCCGCGGAGAGAAAGTGGGCGCATAGGTCAGGGGCCGGGCCCGCATCCGGCAGCACGAGGCCTATATCACCGTTAAAAAGCCCAAGGTTATAGTCATTCCTTGTAATGAGCAGGGGCCGTCCCCGGTACCATTTGCCCCCCCCGCCTATAAGGTGGGCCTCTCTCAAGATCCGCTCCACGAGGTCGTTGAGGGCCGCGGCCCCATAAGGGCCGCGTCTTAAGGCGCAGAGGATTCGAAATTGATCAAAGAGACGAAAGGCCGCAATGGGATCCGTGGTTTCCAGGTAGGTCTTGTAGCCTTCCAGGACCGCCTTTCTCAGGGCCTTGAACAGGGCCCCGCGCACCGGGAGTGGCCTTAAAACAATATCATTATATCTCTCTTTCTCCATGATTTCCAGGGCCAAGGTCCCCTGGCCCTGGTTGATGGCGGCGGCCGCCGCCCCGATACCGCTCCGGCCTCCAAAGCGGAAGCTCTCTCTCAGCTCTACTACACAGTCCTGGATGCCTGGTTCCACCCCGGGGCGACCATCGGCCACGGGAGGGACACAACCCGTTATCGCCTGAATCCTTTTGACCAGCGATGCGGAAAATCCGTGGGACCGGCCCGTATCGCATATGTCCCCAAGCACGGAACCGGCCTGGACCGAAGCCAATTGATCCTTGTCCCCCAAAAGGATGAGACGGCTGTGACCGGGCAGGGCCTGAATCAGTTTGGTCAGGAGGGCCAAATCCACCATGGAGGCCTCGTCCACCACGGCCATATCAGCAGAGAGGGGGTGTTCCCTGTGGTGGCGAAAATAGGGGGACCCGGGTAGGGCGCCCAGGAGGCGGTGGAGGGTAGAGGCCTCTATGGGGATGGCCTCCCAAAGGGTCGTTTGCGTGGACAAACCCTCCCTGCCCTGCTTGACGGCCTCCTGCAATCGGGCGGCGGCCTTGCCTGTGGGTGCGGCCAGGGCGATACTCAGGGGTTTGCCCTTTTCTTGTTCAAGGACCAAGGCCAGAATCTTGGCAATAAGGGTGCTTTTTCCCGTGCCCGGGCCGCCGGAGATGACCGCAAAGCGGTTCAACACCGACACACAGGCCGCCACCTTTTGCCAGTCTGTTTTCTTTCCCTCGGAACCGGGAAACAGCCTTGAGAGCCCTCGGGCCAGAAGGGGGCCGTCCAGATCCTCTAAGGGGGAGTAGGCGCGGGCCTTGATCCCTTGGGCCAGGCTCCTTTCATAATCCCAGTACCGGTAAAGGTAAAGGCGGTTCTCTTCATCCAGGATAAGGGGTTTGAATTCCCCAGGCCTTCCTACCACCTCACTGGGCAGGAGCCGTTTAATCCATTCATTCACGGGGGGACAGAAAAGGGCCTCCTCCCCAAGGGGGTCCGGGACCAGGGCCTGTCCGGCCACAGTAGAGAGGTCCAGGCAGACATGTCCTTCTGAAGTGGCACGGCTTGCCAGGGCTGCGGCGAGGAAGAGGGCGCCATCAGCCTTTTCCGAAAACTTGGACATGAGCCGTGCAAAGTGGATGTCCACTTCTGTAAGCCGGCCCTCATCCCTGAGGCCTTGTATGGCTTTTTGATCCAGGTCCATGAGCGGTTTGGTGTAACCTACCAGAGGCCGAAGGCGGCTGCAAGGGGTTATCAAGGCCCCTGATCCAGGGACACATGCAGGCAGTTGAAAAAAGGGGGGGCCTGCTGTATCCTGAAAATTAAATGCGAAATATTCTATGGAGGTGGAGAAATATGGCCGAAGTCACCCTGGAAGAGAAATACCAACGGGCCGCCCAGGTGATTTGCAGACAGGGCACCGTACCCTTCCCTGTCAATGAGACCACCCTTTCCATCCTAAGACTGGTGATTGAGGATGATGAGGAAGAGCTGGATTTTATTGAAGCCTTCAGGGACCAGCCCTCCCAGGTGATGGACCAGTTGAAAGCGTCGAGCGGATTGCCGGAAGAAAAGATTGAACAACTCACAAACAGCCTTGCCAAGAAGGGGCTCCTCTTCAACCAGCCCAACTCGGCTGGGGTCATGGTGTATCGCCTCCTTCCCCTCATGACTGTGGGCTTGATGGAGTATACCTTTATGGGGGAGCTCAAGGGGGATGAGAGGGAGCAGGCCTTGGCCGGGCTCTTTGAGAGGCTCTTAAAGGAGGTCCGGGATCAGGTCCAGGACAATTACGACGCCATGGTCCCCCTTTTTGAGGGGGCCCCGCCCGTAGATCGGACGGTGCCAGTGCGGACCACGGAGGAGGGCAAAGCGATCAAGGTGATCCCGGTGGACCGCGGCGTGGAAGTGCCTGACGAGGTCATCTTGCCCAGCCAGAGTGTGGAGGAGATTATCCAGAAGTTTGATGATATTGCCGTGGGCCGGTGTTTTTGCCGCCAGCGGCGAAAGATGCTGGGAGAACCCTGTGCCACTGATGCACCGGTGATGAACTGCTTTACCTTCGGCAAATCGGCCCGGCACACGGTGGCCCAAGGATTTGCCCAGAAAGTCACCAAAGAGGAGGCCCTCGGGATCATGAAAGAAGCGGAAGAGGCGGGCCTGGTTCACAAGGCCTTTCATCCCAACTCAAAGGTGGCCAGACCGGAGACAAGCATCTGCAATTGCTGCAAAGACTGTTGCGACACCCTGAGGGTGTGGCGTGACGGGGCCTTGCCCCTGGTTAATTCCACCTATTACCTGTCGGTTATCGACCAGGAGTCCTGCACGGGCTGCGGCGTCTGTGTCGAGCGGTGTCCTACGGAGGCGATAGAGATCAACGAAGACGGTGTCGCTCAAAGGGATGAGAACGCCTGCTTCGGGTGCGGCGTCTGTGCCCGTTTCTGCCCGGAGGAGGCCATTTCCCTGAAAGAAGGTTTAAGGCGGGTCTTTATCCTTCCTCCCCGATTGCGTGGGGGTGCCGAGAACCGGGAATTTTGATGGTGGATTTGGGGGGGGGACATGAGCCCTCCGGTTATTTCATGCGGTAGGTAATGAGGCCGTGGGAGGGATCATAGGGGGAGACGCGGACCTGGACCTGGTCGCCCACCATGACCTTAATGCGGTGCTTTTTCATTCGTCCTGAAAGGCGCCCGTTCACGGTGAGGTCATTATCACAGTGGACTTCCATGATCCCGGGGCCCAGAATCCTGGTGACTCTGCCTTCCAGTTGGATGAGATCTTTTCGACTCAAGGGGACCTTTATATGCCTTTTCCCGGAGGGACACAGGAAAAAGCCGAACCATGGGGACAAAAAAAGCAGAGGCGCCTATTTCCTGAAAGCCCCTCCGCTTAGAGTAATAAGCAATCCTTGAAGTTACTCAAATTCCACCTTGAAAGTCAAGAAAAAAAGAAGGTTTAAGGACAGGGCATGAATGTCAGGGTCCCGGCGCCGTAACACTGCTCAAACTCGCGGTTTGTCCGGTCAAAATCCAGCCGGGTCTGAACGATGGTGCCGCTGAGGGTTGCCAGATCAAGCCGGATCTGCGCCACCCCCATATCCACCCACTGGCTGAGAGAGTGCTCCTGACCGATGCTGACCGTAAATATGAGCCCGTTTCCGATGATCATGCCTGATCCCCCGAAGACCGGAGGCCGATCCCCATTGGGCATCTCCGCGGTTCCCTGAAGGGTAAAATGCTTCCCCCCCAGGTAAGTGAGAACCGCCCTGACCATGATCGGGTTTTCGGTGACCGGGCCGTCTTGGTCTTCCGTGATCAAGACCTGCCAGCAGAATTCGCCCAGTACGATGGGCCGGAACCCTTGGGCTTGAACCTGTTTGAGCCCACCCAAGCAGAGGATCAGGGTAATGAAGAGGGCGCTTTTCCAGAGAATTCCTATGACTTTCATGTCTTTTGCCCCCTGGTCTTTATCAAGAATTAAAATGCCTTTGCTTGCTCGCAAGAAGCTACTAAAAGCGGCTTCGGAGGTCAAGGGTCTGCTCCCCCAGGCTTGAGGTCCGTGATCGAACCAATCGGATCATCAAGACGGTCTGAAGGGCGGAGAGAACCACGAAATAGCCGATCCAAAAAGGCATTCCCGCCCACTGGGGCTGGGTCTTGCCCCAGGCCCAGAAGTCCAAAGAAAGGAGGAAGACACCCAGGAGCATATAGAAGTAAGGATCCCGGAGCCACCCGGGAACAGCCAACGCAATTTCCCGCCGCAGGAGCAGCCCGTGTACTCCCAGATACACGCCGAAAGAGACCACCATGACCGGCACAACCGGCAAAAAGCCGCCCGTGGGGAGGACCTTGAAATAATAGAGGACCATCAATGCCTCGCCCGACAGGATGGAAAGGATGGCGGGCAGGGCTCGAACGCGCTTTAGATAGAGGCCAAAGAGGACGGTAGGAAAGAGCACGGCGAGACCGGTAAAGGTCTGTGTGGCGATGCGGAGGATGGTGGCGGGCGGGTTGTAGGCCAGGGCCAGCCCGGCAAGGCCCAAAAAGATGACAAACACCCTGCCGGTGATATGGCCCTGTATGGTTTTCCCAGAAAGGAGAGGAACCACGTCCTGAGTGAAGATGGAACTCAGGGTGAGGAGTTGGGAATCCATGGTAGACATAAGGGCCGCAAGGCCGCAGGCGATGACCATGGCGGACATGACATCCCCCGAGACCAGGGTGATCACCATGGGGAGGATCCGGTCGGCCTCCTTGCCCACCAGGTCCGGGAAGGAGAGGCGACCCATGACCCCCACGGCGATGGGCAAAAAAAAGATGACCGTGCACACCAGGGGGTAGAGCAGCATCATCCTGGAGATGGTGTTCTCGCTTTTGGCGGAAAAAAACCTCTGAAATAACTGGGGGAACATGGGATCACAAAAGAACCAGAGCATCATGAAACTGAACCAGATGCCCAGGGAATACTTTCCCAGTCCTCCGGGCCGTGAGAACAGATCCGGGTTCAAGGTCATGACTTTCTGGTTTGCGGCCACAAAACCGCCGTGGTGGCCCGCGATCAGGAAGAGGGATATGGCGAGAAGGACCACCATGAGCACCCCCTGAAAGAGGTCGGTCCAGGCTACGGCCCTTAGCCCGCCTCTTAGGGTGTAGACCATGATGATTCCCGTCACCAGGAGGCATCCCTGAAAATAGGGGAGGCCGATGAGGGCCTCCAGGGCGTATCCGGCGGCCATGGGCTGGAGGGCCAGGTAGGGAATGGTAAACACGATCATGACCAGGGCGAAGATGAAGGAGAGAAAAGGGCTCCTGTAGACGGAGCGTATCATCTCAGGAGGCGTTACGGCACCATAGTGTTGACCCGCCCGCCAGACCCTTCGGCCGATGATCCAAAAGGAGAGGGCCATAAAACCCGTGCCAAAGCCCATGATGGGAAAGAATGCGTAGCCGTCTCGATATCCCGCCCCGGATGTTCCAAACACGGTAAAGGCGGAGAAATTGGTGGCCACCATGGTGCCAAGCAAGACCCAGGTGCCCAGTCTCCGGTTTGCCAAAAAATACTGCTCCGGCGAGGATTTCCAGCGGGTTCTCGCGATAAACCCGATGAGGAGTACCACAAAGAAGTAACAGCACAGCACCATGACCCTCACGTTCATATCTGACTTACCCTCGCTTCTGTTCTCCGGCACCAAAGCAAAAAAGCCACCCCAAAGTCGGGATGGCTTACGCCTGGCATAACTTTGCACCGCAGATTGAACCCGTTTGACGGCGCATCCTAAACGTTGGGGATCACCCTGTCAAGGGGCAAGTGCTCACCCTGATCCACCGTCAAGATGTCATCTGCCCTTCGGCAGGCTCAGGGCCCTGAGAAACATCGAAGGGCCGTTCGACGGGCTCATGGACGGTGGTCCAGGAGGGCCTTTCTCAGTGAGGCCAGGAAGGAGGGGGAGGGAAGAGCCCTGTAAATACCGCAAGAGGGGTCCCTTTCAGGGTCCACTCCTCGGAGAAAGATATAGTAAACCCCCCCGAAGTGCTCTTCATACCGGTACCCGGGCAGGCGCTGCCTCAGGTATTGATCCAGGGCCAGGGTGTAAAGGGTGTACTGGAGGATGTAGAATTCCTCTTTCATGACCACGGCCAGGGCCTCGGGGTGGTAGTCCTCCAGCCGGTGGCCCAGAAAATTGGATTTCCAGTCCACCAGAAAGAACCGGCCTTCCCATTCAAAGACCAGGTCCATGTAACCCCGCATGAATCCCCGGGTGGGGGATAAACGGAGACGGTCCATCTCCTCGGACAAGCCGTGTATCCCAGGGCCGGTCTCTTGTCCAAAAAGGTGTTGAAGCCCCTGAAGGGTGACCTTTTTTAGGGGAAAGGTGAACTCCAATTCGTTAAGGCGGGACCTGGTGGAGATCCTGGCAAGGCGCAGACCCTTGTGCCGCGGGTCCAGGGGCGCGGAAAGGACCCGCCGGAGCATGGCCCTCACGGCCTGGACCCATTCAAGGTCGTAACCGTAAGCCCCCAGCCTGTCGGCCACCACATCCCTGATGGGGCCCTCGTCCGTTTCGGTAAAATCCAGGTGTTCCATGATTTCGTGCAGACAGGTGCCTGCCTTGGTCCCCTTAGGAAAGGTGAATATATCCCGAGGGGTGCCTTCATCCATGACCAGGCCCGGCTCCTCAGTGCGATCGGCCGCGCGGGTGTCCCGATCCGCCCATTCTGCAAGGTGAGGCCTGTCTGCAATCAGGGAGGAAAAGCTTGAGATACGCCAGCTTCGGTTGATAGCCCCTCTAAAAGGGCGGGAGGCCAGCTCCGGTGCCTTTTCCGGGTGGGGGCTCATGGGCCGCCCGGATTCCAGGGGCAGGGATGAGACCCTGATGGATCCTTGGGCCCTGGTGGTCAGGGATGCCAGGTCTCGCCGGAGGGTCTCATCCTCCAGTTTTTTAAAGGCCCGGCCCAGGGCCTGGACCATATGGTCTTCCTTCCACACGTCGGGCTTATGGAGGAGATAGGCCGGGGCCGAGGTTTCCGCCTCGTTGAAACGGCCCCAGACCAGGTAGGCGAGGTTCTCGGCCCGGGTGAGGGCTACATAGAGGAGCCTGAGGTTTTCCGAAAGCCATTCTTTTTCGGCCTGTCTGCGGTTCCGGTCCCTGTTCTCGGATCCCAGATCCAGGGTCAGCGTCATATGGTGGCCCTGATCATGAAAGGTAAAGGGATCTGTTTTGCGCCTGATCCTGGCGCCCTCCCAGGCAAAGGGACAGAATACCACCGGAAATTCGAGTCCCTTGCTCTTGTGAATAGTGAGGATCTTGACCGCATTGGCATCGCTCTCCAGCCGGAGTTGGTGCTCCTCCCGGCGACGGGTACGGGGATCGCGCTGCTCGGCCAGCCATTTGATGAGCCTGCCCATACCGGACCTTTTTTGAAGAGAGACATGTTGAAGCACTTCAGAGAGATGGAGCAGGTTGGTGCATCGGCGCTCACCGTAAGGTATCGACATGAGGCGGGGCAGGATCTCTTCGTGGACGAGAAACTGCCTGAACATGGGGATAAAACCTTGATTATACCATAGGATCCGATAGCCCTCGAAGGTGGTAATCCACCGCTCCCACCGGTCTGCATCCTCCAAGAGGCGTTCCATCTCCTCGCCTTTTACGCCCAGCATGGGGGTGCACAGGGCCGCCTTGAGGCGGCCTTCGTCGCGGGGTTCTGCTATGGCCGAGAGAACCCTTTCCATTTCCAGGGCCTCAGCGGTGTCAAAGAGATTGCCCGTGCTGTAAAGGACACTGGGAATATGAAGGACGGAGAGCGCTTTCTGGATGTCTTGGGCGTCTTTGTTTTTGCGCGTCAAAACGGCGATATCCTTTTCCCGGAGGGGGCGCCCGCCCAGCAGGGTCTGGTGGTCCCGGGCGGAGGCGAGGAGACTGGAGATCTCTCCGGCCACGGCCTTGGTGATGAGGGGGGTGGCCTGTTCTTTGGTTATAGCCTTGGACGGTTCCCCTTGGGGCTCCACAAACCACAGGGTCAAGGCGGGTGGGGTGCGGCCGTGTAAGGACAGGGTTTCCTGTTTTTTCCCCCGGGCCGGGATCACCCCGTGGTAGGGAATATCTTCGTAAACAAAGGGTCGTTCCGGGGTCGAAAACAGGGTGTTTACCGCCGCAATGAGCCCTTTTTCGGAACGCCAGTTTTCCTGAAGGCTATAGGGCTCGGGGATCCGGCTCTTGGCCTTGAGGTAGGCGAAGATATCCGCCCCTCGAAACCCGTAAATGGCCTGTTTGGGGTCCCCAATGAGAAAGAGAAGTCCCTTTTTGGACCCGAAGACCTTGTGGAATATGGCATATTGAAGGGGGTCGGTGTCCTGGAATTCATCGATGAGGGCGGCCTTGAACTTGCGCCTTATGGCCCGGGCCAGGCTCACACCCGTGGGTGCCTTAAGGGCGTGGTGCATGCGGAGGAGGAGGTCGTCAAAGGACAGGAGGTTTTTCTCTTCTTTTCTCCTGGCCAGTTCGGCCCGGGCATAATCAAAGAGGGCGACTTTCAGGCCCAGGACCCGTCTCTGGAAGCCGGCGGCCATGGCCTCTTCTCTGTCCTTTAGGGTCTCGCACTGCTCGAAAAAGGGATGAAAAGGTGGGACATGGCCTTTTTTGGTGGCCTCCTGGATGACCCCGGCCGTGAATTTTTCAAACCCCTGGAACAGGGAAGACGCCTCTCCCCCTGAGGCGATATAAAGGTCCATGGCCTTGATCCAGAGGGGGATCTTGTGAAGGCCGTATTTGACCCTGCTAAGCCCCTTGTCCGTGGAGAGGATCCTTTCAATGTCCTCCCTCGCCTGGGGCCAGACCTTCTCGATATCTGAAAAGGCCGTCCTGTAAGCTTTTTCCTCCGGGGAGGTGTCCGGTATGGGGACCCGGGGGAGCACTCTCAGGAAGGGCTGCCCCGTTCGGTTTGAGAGGAGGGCCAAGAGGCTTGCAGGGGTCAAGCCGTTTGCCAGGGCAAAGCGGACAAAAAGGGGTGAGGCCCTGGTGAGATGAAGGCGCCAGAAATCCTCCACAATTTCCTGTTTGAGATCCTCCTGGTCAGGCAGCAACGCCGTATCAAAGGGATTGGCGCTTTCAAAGGCGTTTTCATGGAGCATGCGGGCGCAAAAGCCGTGGATGGTATGGATGGCGGCCTGATCAAAGGTCCGGATGGCCTCCAAGAGCCTGGTGCGGGCCCCGGCCGGATCCGGGATTGTGGCCCATAGCTCATCCAGGAAGCCGTGGGCCCTGCTGCCGGAGAGGAAGGCGTCCAGGGCCTGCCTGAGCATGGTGCGGATCCGGTCTTTTAGTTCCTCTGTGGCCGCCTCGGTGAAGGTGACCACCAGGATCTGTTCAACGCCCAGACCCTTTTCCAGGATAAGCCGAAGGTAGAGCCCGGTGATGGTATAGGTCTTGCCCGTGCCTGCGCCGGCCTCGATAAGATGGGTGCCTTCAAGGGGGGTCGTGGCGAGATGGAAGGGCCTGGTCTCCATGGTGTTTATCCGCCTCTAATCTCATTTTGGTGTTCCAGGAGGGGAGTGAAGACCTCCCTGGCCAGGTCGAAAAAGGGCCGGCCCAAGGGATCCACATCACTGAAACAGAGTTGAAAGTAGGGGTCTTTCCCCTCCCCCGGTGTATAGTCATTTCCGGACCATTGGGCCTGACTTTTTTGAACGGCCTCCTCAAAGGACAAACCACGAAGGGAGAGCTCGGCACATTTAAGGGAGGATCGGGGAAAAAAGGGGAGGGGCGTTGAAAGTCCTTTGCGGTAGGCCTGAAGGAGGACCTCCAGGATTTCCCTGCCGTGGTCTACGGGCCTGTATTCCAGAGCCTTCCAGACCTTTTCCGGAGGCGACCCCGCATCGAGCGCCATGAGCATGCTCGTCTTTGGATAGGCGGCCGGGGCCCCCGCATTGAGAAGCACATGGTAAATCCAGGTCCTGAGCCGATCCCCGGCCTTGATGCCGCCGTAGCGGTACAGGAGCAGTCTATCCGGATACACGGGCTGGATCTTCCCGGTGATCCGGAACCCGCAGGCCTTTATGTCCACGGGCAGAGGCTCAAGAGGAGGGGCCTTGAGGTAACCGGCCGTGTGGGCGGCAAAGTGTCCGATATCCTGGGCCATGCGTTCAAAAAGAGACTTTCCCACGGTGCCGTGGGGAAGGTCGCCGGAGGCACGCTTGAGGGGGAAAAGGGGGTCCAAAGGCTGGCCGGATAGCCCCTTTTCCAACAGGTCCTGTCCCATCCGATACCTGTCCAGCCCCTTAAGGTCAAAGGGCTCTCTGGGTTCCAGTAGCACCTCCCTGTCTCTCAGGTAGATACCGAGGCGCCGGTTGAGCAGGTACCGGACCGGATTGGCGAAAAAGCGGCACAAATCATCTAAGTCCAGCGACTCCCATGACGGGTCCGGCACGGAGAGGCCCCGGGAGATGAAAGGGACCGGGGGGTCCGGGGCCTGGACCAGGCGGCGGGCCGCTCTGGCGTTGGTTTGAGAATAGCTGTAAAACCTCTCGTTTCCCCTGAAGTATTCCGGGTGGAAGGCCTGGAGATGATGCCTGGTCACCAGGGCTTCCCGCACGGGGGTCGGACCGGGCGAGACGGCCTGTTCGATGTAGTCTATGAGCTCGCTCACGAGAACAGAGGGAGGAATGGGGCTGTTGTCCTGGATGCTTTGCCCCACATAACTGATATAGAGCCGGTCCCGGGCCGAGAGGAGAGACTCGAGAAAGAGATAGCGGTCGTCGTTGCGGCGGGAACGGTCGCCCCGCCTGGGGTGTAGGCTGATGAAGTCAAAACCCAATGGCTTGGATTGTCTAGGGTAGGCGTTGCTGTTCATGCCCACCAGGCAAATGACCTTGAAGGGGATGCTACGCATGGGGAGCATGGCGCAAAAGGTGACGCCCCCGGCAATAAAGCCCAGGCCATAGCCCCTTGTCTCCAGGGAACGTTCCAGATGCCATCGCACGGTGCGGATGTCCAGGACCTCATGGAAGCCTGCGGCCTCCTCCGTTTCACCCAGCCCATGCAGGGCACGGGCCAGGGCTTCCATGTCCCTCTCGGAGTCCTCATCAGGGCTGAAGAAGGTATCCAGAATCTCGGAGAGGGCCTGAGCCCACTCCTGAAGACGCCGGGGCCGGCCCAGGCCCGGTATGTGCACAAAGAGGCGGTGCGTAAATTCCAGGAATCTGCCCAATAGCCCGGCCTCCTCTCCCTCCAGGTCATCATAGGGGAGCACGCCCTTGAAAAGACGTCGGCCCCTGCCCGGCAGGGCATACCCCAGGAGGAGCCTTTCCAGGCCGGACTCCCAGGTATGTTCCCCAAAGGCCGGCAGGCCCTGTTGGGCCCGGTGTTTCTTGTTCAAACCCCACCGGATGCCGGTTTCTTTCACCCACCTGTGTATGCGTTCCAGTTCGGCGCCGGTGAGGGAGAACCTGCGGCGCACCGAGGGGGATTCCAGGAGGGAGAGTACCCGGGGGGCCTCAAAACGGCTCTCGTAGAGATCGAGAAACCCCAGGAAGGCGTCCACCACCTCGCTCTCTCTTTGGAGCCGGCGGTCTGCGATGGTGAAAGGAATCCTTTTGGCATCGTCTTGGGGCAGGTCAAATACGGCTTGAACGTAAGGGGCGTAGGCTTCAATATCCGGGGCCATCACCAGGATATCCCCGGGTTCCAGAAGGGGGTCTTGTTCAAACATATGCAGGAGCCGGTCCTTGAGCACTTCCATTTCCCGCATGGGGCTGTGACAGGCGTGGATCTGGAAGGTGGTATCCCCAGGAGAGAGAGGGAGCCTTTTTTCTCCCGGGCGGGTCCGGTCCTGGAGGTTAAGGATGTCGGACTGGATGGCGGCAAGGAGTGTTTCCCGGCCGGGATCCTGGAAACAAGGAAATTCTTGACAGGGGAATTCGTTTACCAGGTCAAAGAAATCCCGTCCCAGGGTCCCCATGGATGCCAGGAGGGGATTTCCCCGTTCCAAATGGAGGTCCTCCACGGCCTGTCGTCCCTGGCCAAGGGCCGGTGCCCTTTTTCTGGTCTCATGGTCTGAGAGGATGTCCCCCCAGTACTCCTGACAGGGGTTCAACAGGAAGAGGTTTACCGTCACGAATCCGGAGAGGGCGGCCAGGATCTCCATATGAAACCGGGGGAGGGCGGATATTCCAAAGACCGAGATCCGCTGGGGGAGGTCCTCCAGGGCGTTTTGTGCTCGGGCCTTTTGGAGGAAGGTCCTGGCCTGGGCCAGGCGATGGACCGGACCTGCCTCGGAGACCAGCGCTCGCCACAGGGCGGCTTGCCAGTGTTCAGCGCGGCCCTGTTCCCAGGAAAAGACCATTTGGGGCCGGAAGATGAGATACTGGTCCAAGGTGTCTGCAATGCGATGGGAGAGCTGAAGCCTCTTAAGGGCATCGGCCGGGTCTCCGAGATAGTGCCTGAGTCCTTTAAAGGCGGGCTTTTCCAGACAGGAGGGAAGGAGCCTCGCAATGCGCCAGGTCATGATTTGAGGCTCAAAAGAGGAGACCTGGGGGACCTCGGGCAGGGCCCTTGAGAAGGTTTCCTGGACAAAGCGGTTGGGAAAGGGAAAGCGACAATGGGCACACACACCGTGGTTCCGGGCCAGGGCCAGGCGCACCCAGCGCTCCATCCCCTTGCTCTGGACCACAATGATCTCCGGCTCAAAGGGGGAAGACAGGGGATTTTGCAAGGTCTCCGCCAGCTTCCGGCCGAGGATTTCCAAGCGATTGCTGGTATAGAGTCTGATTCCTGGTCCTTCCGTGCCCATTGGTCAAGAAGACATGGATTGGTCGTGTCCGGTCCGGCCCCTGGTGCGAACCACTGCCTGGTACAGCTCTTTTGCACGAAAGGAACTGCGCACAAAGGGGCCGCTGGCCACCTTCAAAAAACCCATGGTGAGGGCTGTCTCTTTCCAGGCCGCGAATTCCTCGGGTGGGATGAAGCGCTCCACAGGCAGATGGGCCTTTGAGGGTTGGAGATATTGGCCCAAGGTGAGCATTTCACAGCCCGTCTCCAGGAGATGGCCCAGGGCCTGTCGGATTTCTTCAGGGCTTTCCCCCAGACCCAGCATCAGCCCTGATTTGGTAGGGATGGCCGGGGCCATGTGCCCGGCCCGGAGGAGGAGCTCCAGAGACCGCCGGTAAAGGGCTTCAGGCCGGGCCCTGGGGTAGAGGCGCTCCACGGTCTCGAGGTTATGGTTCAGGACATGGGGCCGGCCCTCCAAAACCGTTAAAAGGCCCGCTTTATCACCCCGGAAATCGGGGATGAGGACCTCTACGGAGGCCCGGGGGATCCGGGTCCGGACGGCCTCGATGGTTTTCCTGAACAAATGGGCGCCGCCGTCGGGGAGATCATCCCGGGTGACGGAGGTGACCACCACATGGTCCAGCCCCAGGGCCCGGGCCGCTTCCGCCACCCTGGCCGGCTCTTCGGGATCGGGCGGCCCCGAGGGGCCCGAGGCTACGGCACAAAACCGGCAGTTGCGGGTGCACCGGGGACCCAGAATGAGAAAGGTGGCGGTCTGCCGGGAGAAGCATTCCCACAGGTTGGGACACTTGGCCTCTTGGCACACCGTGTGAAGCCCGCGCCGGCCCAGGAGTGTCCTCACCTGTTGATAATGGGGCCCCTTGGGAAGGCTTTGCCGAAGCCATCGGGGCTTGCCCTTTTTCGCCTTTGTTCTTAACTGGGCCATGGTGTTTTTCCTTGATTCCTTCCCCGGCCCTCAGGTCGTTGCCTCACCCTTGTCTCCCAAAGACCGGGCCAGTTCTGAAAGCCGGGCCTCTCTCAATTCAACGGCAAAGGCCCTTTTCATGTGGACCTTGAGGGCTTTAAGGACCTGGTCCATGGGGAGGGCGCGGCCACGCTCCCGTTCCATGGAGGTGGCCTTGACACCCTGGAGGCCGCAAGGGTTGATCCACCCGAAGGGGCTGAGTGAAACGTTGACGTTAAGGGCCATGCCGTGGAAAGAGATTCCCCGGCGGAGGGCAATACCAATGCTGCCCAGCTTCTCCCCCCCTACCCACACCCCCCTGTTCCTGGAATCCCTTTGCGCCTTGATTCCCCAATCAGAAGCGGTTTGAATCATGATCTCTTCGAGCCCTTCAATATACTCAAGCACCCCGAGCCTGGCCAGGCGAAGGTCAATTATGGGGTAAGCCACGACCTGCCCCGGCCCATGATAAGTCACGTCCCCGCCCCTTTCTATATGTACCAGGTCAACGCCCTTTTTTTCAAGGAGGCTTCGGGGTACGGTCACATTCTCCAGCCCGCCCCTGCGCCCCAGGGTAAAGACAGGGGGGTGTTCCACCCACAGGACCACGTCCCTGTCCAAGGCCCCTTGTTTTCTCGCCGTTACCAGCCGAACCTGGAGGCCCCATGTGTCCCTGTAAGGCCTCACCCCCAAGTCAAGCGACAACCATTTACGGGTGGGGCTCTCCGGGATGGGGTCTTCTGGGTGTGCTTTATTGGCGGTCACTGTGGATCAACCCCCTTCTAAAAAATCCCTAAGGGCACGGTCTCGACCCTTGGAACTAGGGGGACGATTTTGGAAAATAAACGGTCTCACAGGGTTTGGGCGGAAGCCTGAGCCGCTTGAGGCCGATTTCCGCGACCTGGGAGATGGGGTCGTACATCTGGGAGACAGGCGGGTTGTAGGAGAGCTCGGCATCCATGAGGTCATAGAGGTCCATGCCCCCGTGAATGGCCAGGGCAAAAAGATTGATCCTCCAGCCAGCACCCTCTTCCCCCACAGCCTGGGCCCCCAGGATCCTGCCACTGCCGGCATCCACCACCACCCTGAGGGTGACTTCCTTGGGACAGGGCATGTAATGGGGCCGTATCTCCCGGGTGGTGGATACGGCCTTGGCGTCATATCCCAAATCCTGTGCCCCCTGAAGGGTATATCCCGTGGATGCGATTTCGAGACCGCCCACCACTGTGAGAAAGGTATTAAGGGCCCCGGGATAAACCGTGTGGCCTCCCGCCGCGTTGACGCCCGCGGTCATGCCCTGACGATAGGCCGAAGTGGCAAGCTGCATGGTGGTGGCCGTGCCGTCGATCCGGGAATGGGTCTGTACCAGGTCTCCGACCGCATAGATGTCCTTTACGGATGTCTCCATGCGGTTATTGACCAGCACCGACCCGTCCTTGACGGTGACACCTGAGCCCTGGGCCAGGGCCGTATTTGCCCGCATGCCCACGGCCATGACCACGATGTCACAGGGCATGGTCTCCCCCCCGATCTCCACGGATTCCACCCTCTCGGTGCCGTTGATTCGGTCCAGGCCCTGGCCGAAAAGGACCTTGATGCCCAGTTTTTCCAGGTGTGCCACAATGAGCTTGCCCATGGGCGGGTCCAGATTGCGGGGAAAAGGGGGCGGGGTCCTTTTGGTGACGGCCACATCCAGGCCAAGGACCTTCAAGGCCACGGCCACCTCCAGACCGGTGGCGCCCCCGCCTACCACGACGGCACGCTTCATGGTGGGGCGCCTGGCCGCGTCCAGGAGGGCCTTGGAATTGGTCGGGTCCGATACGAAATGAACCCCCTTTCCGGAAAAGGCCCGGGCTCCGGCAACCGGGAGCGTGATGGGGGATGCACCGGTGGCCAGGATGAGGGCATCGTACGGGGCGTCTTTTTCTCGGCCTGAGAGGAGATCCCGCACCATAACGACCTTTCGGGCCGGGTCCACACTGAGCGCTTCATGGTGGAGGCGTTTGACGAGGCGGTTTTTTATTTCAGGGACCTGGTACTTGAGGGCCTCAAAGTCCCTGACCACCCCCTCAATGGCAAAGGGAAGGCCGCAAGGGGAGAATTGATCAAATTCGCGTTTTTCAATGAGGGTGACCCGGCATCGCCGGTTAAAGCTGAGGGCGCTCTTGGAGGCGTAAAGGCCCCCGGCCCCGAGTCCCACAATTACGATTTCTAAGGCCTGTTCCTGGGCCATGGGTCTTACCTGCTCCTATTCCAGATGAATTGAACCTAAAATGCTCCTATCCTGCAAGACAGGGCTTGCGGGCGGCGGTCACCTCGTCAAGACGCCTGACCTTGCACTTCCTGGGAGCTTCATGGAGCAGGTCCGGATCTTCCTCGCCCTCCTTGACGATGCGCTTCAAGGCCTCAATGAAACGGTCCAGGTCCTCCCGGGATTCTGTCTCGGTGGGCTCCGCCATGATGGCGCCATGGACCACCAGAGGAAAATAGACCGTAGGGGGATGAAATCCGTAGTCCATGAGGCGTTTGGCCATGTCCAGGGTCGTTATCCTGGCCTTTTGCTGGTGCTTGTCGGAAAACACGCATTCATGCATGCAAGGCCGGTCGTAGGGCAGATCAAGGGTCCCTTTGAGTCGCTCCTTGAGGTAGTTGGCGTTGAGTACGGCCAGCTGGCTGGCCCGTTTGAGGCCTTGGGCTCCCATGGTCCGGATATAGCTGTAGGCCTTGACCATAACTCCGAAGTTGCCGTAAAAGGCCCCCATTTTACCTATGGATTGAGGGAAATCATGGGACAGGGCGTATCTGCCGGACCGCTCCACCATGCGGGGCACCGGCAGAAAGGGTTCAAGGGCCTCTTTGACACACACCGGTCCGGCCCCGGGGCCCCCGCCCCCGTGGGGGGTGGAAAAGGTCTTGTGGAGGTTCACGTGCATGACATCCACGCCCATGTGACCCATCTTGACCATGCCCATGAGGGCGTTAAGATTTGCCCCGTCACAGTAGACCAGCCCCCCCTTGTCATGGACGATTTGGGCGATCCTCTCAAGCTCTTCTTCAAAAAGGCCCAGGGTATTGGGGTTGGTCACCATGATCCCGGCGGTTTCTTCATCCATGACTTGGGCGATCTCCTCTGCGGAGAGGATGCCCCGGTCGTTGGATTGGACCGCCACAGGACGGTAGCCGCACAGGGCCACGCTGGCCGGATTGGTCCCATGAGCCGTGTCCGGCACGATGATCTTGGAACGGGGCGTACCCTGACGGTGATGATAAGCATGGATCAGGAGCATGCCGGCCAGTTCCCCGTGGGCCCCGGCCGCCGGCTGGAGGCTTACGGCATCCATGCCCGTTATTTCGGCCAGGTAGCGCTCAAGATCCCGCATCAAGGCGAGGGCCCCCTGGCAGAGGTCCCCGGGGAGAAGGGGATGGGCGCCGGTAAAGCCCGGAAGGGCCGCTTGTCTTTCATTGGTCTTGGGATTGTACTTCATGGTGCAGGAGCCCAAGGGATAAAGCCCTGTGTCCACACCAAAATTCCACTGGGAAAGCCTGGTATAGTGCCGAACCACATCCATTTCGCTCAGATCAGGAAAGTCCGGGCCCGGGCCTTCAACGGCCGGGTCCACGGGGAAGGATTCCACATCGCGGCGGGGCATGGAAAAGGCACGCCGCCCCTTTCTCCCCTTTTCCCAGAGCAGGGGCTCATTCAGGACAAGGCCGGTGGTGCCTAAGATGTCATTCATGGGGTGACCTCCCTGACCAGGGCGTCCAGATCCTCCCTGGATTTGGTTTCTGTAACGCAGATAAGAAAATGATCGGCCAGCTCAGGGTAGTAAGGGGCCAGAGAAAGGCCGGGGATGATCTTCTTTTCCAGGAGACGCTGGTATAGGGCCTTGGAATCTCCGAAGAATTTGACCACAAACTCGTTAAAGGTGGGGGCCTCGAAAGGCAAGACCACTCCCGCTTTCTTGAACTCGGATTTAACATGCTCGGCCTTGTCGTAATTGAGCCGGCTGAGCTCGCGCACGCCCGTCCGCCCCAGAGAGGCCATGTACATGACCCCTGCCAGGGCACAGAGACTGTTATTGGTGCAAATATTGGAAGTGGCCTTTTCCCGCCGGATATGTTGCTCCCTGGTGGCCAGGGTGAGCACAAAACCCCTTTTGCCGTCCAGGTCGGTGGTCCGGCCCACCAGGCGCCCGGGCAGGCTCCGCATGATCTCTCTTTTGGCGGCGAGCATACCCAAGGCGGGCCCCCCGAAAGACCGGGGAATACCCAGGCTCTGGCCCTCACCGGCCACGATGTCCGCGCCCTGGGACCCCGGGCTCTTTAAGAGGCCGAATGACAGGGCCTCGGTAAAGGCACTCACAAAGAGGGCCTTCTTCTCATGGGCCAGGGCCGAAAAGGCGCTGATATCTTCCACGGAGCCGAAGAAGTTGGGCGACTGAACGGCCACGGCCCCAAGGTCGTCCAGGGCCTCGAGGGCGGAGAGGTCGGTGACGCCTGTGGGCAGATAGGGCAGTTCCACAAGCTCATGCCCGGTGGGTTCCAGGTAGGTTCGGACCACTTCACGGTACAGGGGGTGGATGAGGCTGGACACGGCCACCCTGGAGCGCTTGGTGAGGCGCAGGGCCATAAGCAGGGATTCCGCCAGGGCCGTGGCCCCGTCATAGTGGGATGCCGTGGCGATCTCCATTCCAAGGAGCCGTGCGGCCAGGGTCTGGTACTCATAGATAGCCTGAAGGGTGCCTTGGCTCATTTCAGGCTGATAAGGGGTATAGGCGGTGACAAATTCGGAGCGTGATAAGAGTTGGGACACCGTGGCCGGGATAAAATGGTCGTAACTGCCGGCTCCCAGAAAGACCTTGTACTCAGGCCCGGTGGCCGCCATGCGGGACAGGGCGTCCATGTGATCATTGAGCTCCCATTCGCTCATAGGCCGGGGCAGGTCAAGGTCTTCCCTGACCCGGTGGTGCCCGGGCACCGTGTCGAAGAGGGCGTCAAGGGCCTTCACGCCTACCGCCTCAAGCATGGAACGGATGTCTTCCTCCGTATGGGGCAAATAGGGCATTTATTCCTCTCCTTTCAATTTATCCAGGCAGGCCGCGCTGGTCATGAGGCTGTCCAGCTCTGAGACGCTCCGCGGATTCACCACCACCATCCACCCGTCCCCGTAAGGGCTCTGATTCATGAGTTCCGGCGCCTCTTCCAGGGCCTGATTGACCTCCACGATCTCGCCCCCCATGGGAAGATAGCATTCGCAGACCGCTTTCACAGACTCCACAGTGGCAAAAACCTCCCCTTTTTCAAAGGCTTCTCCCACCCGGGGAAGTTCTACAAAGACAATGTCTCCCAGTTGATCTTGGGCATAGTCGTCGAGACCGACCCTGACCTTGTCGCCTTCCAGCCTGGCCCATTCGTGGTCCTCTGCATAACGGACATCATCGGGCAGGACCAATTCATTGACTTCCTTCATCGTTTTGCCTCCTTAGGGAAATTGCCGTGTCTAAATCAAAGATTCGAACATGTACCATATGCCCTTGAAGATTGCAAATCCGGGTTTGCTTGGTTCTGCTGGGTTACCATTTTAACCTTTTATGGTATAGAACAACACGTTCATATGGCGTTTAATCAGGACCTTTATGGTCGCCGTTTTATCGGGGATTTGAGTGAAACCACCAGTCGTTGGGCCACAGGCTTCCATGGTTCTGAATCAGAGCCGTTTGACCGCTTTCGCCCTTTGTGGATTCCAAGGATATGGCCCATTTCAGCGGGTTGACGAAATTTCTGACGGCTGGTATAGGAGAGATCTTTTCTCCCCGCCCTTGCCGGCGCCTAGGGCGGTCGCAAGTGCCATGGGCCATTTCTGCAATGGTGCCGGGCGCAGGGCAACAGCAAAGGAGACACACCATGATTGCACTTAAACAAACCGTTTTTCACGACCGTCACACGGCCCTGGGGGCCCATATGGTGGATTTTGCGGGCTGGGATATGCCGGTGTTTTACCCCACCGGAATCGTGACCGAGCATCTTGCCACCCGCAAGGGGGCCGGTCTCTTTGACGTATCCCACATGGGCCGCTTTATTATTCGAGGGGAGCGGGCCCTTGCCTTTCTCCAACACGTCCTGACCAACAATGCGAAGGCCCTGGATATCAGGGTGACCGGGGCCCAGTACACCCTGATCCCCAACCAGCGCGGGGGGGCCGTGGACGACGCCTATCTCTACCGTTTTGTGGAAGACGAGTACTTGTTGGTGGTCAACGCGGCGAACGCCCGGAAGGACTGGGACCACCTCCAGCAGCTCATACAGGACTTTGACCGGGTGGAACTTACAGACGTGACAGAGGACATGGCCATGCTGGCACTTCAAGGCCCTAAGTCCCGAGAGATCCTGGAAGGAATGGTGCGCTCCTCCGAACTGCCCGAACCCGTCCGAAACGCCGTGGCCACCGTAAAGGCGGCGGGAGATGAAGTGAACATGGCTCGTACCGGATACACGGGTGAACCCCTCTGTTTTGAGCTCTTCGCCCCCCGGGAACACGGTCCTCGGCTGTGGGATGAAATGGTGGCCAAGGGAGCCGCGCCGGTCGGCCTTGGGGCGCGAGACACCCTCCGCCTGGAGGCCGGTCTCCCCCTTTACGGCCATGAGCTGGGCGAGGACCCCGAGGGAAAAGAGATTCCCATCATGGCCTGTCCTCTGGCCAAATTCGCCGTGAGTTTTTCACCCCTGAAAGGGGATTCTGTGGGCCGTGCGGCCCTAAGTCGGCAGCATGAGGCCTTGAAGCGGATTCTGGAGGAAGACTATTCCCTTATCCAGGATCTGCCCCGCATGATCAAGACCGTGGCCGTGGCCGGGAGAGGAATTGCCCGTGAAGGGGCCAGGGTCTTTAGAGGGGATCGGCACGTGGGGTATGTGACAAGCGGAACCATGGTCCCCATCTGGACCATGTCGGGTGAAGGACTGGATTCCGCCCTCACGGATCAACACGCCTTGCGCTCCATTTGCCTGGCCTACCTGGACAGCCCCATCCGTGAGGGTGACGCGTTGACAGTGGAGGTCAGGGGTAAGGGGGTTGACGCCGTGGTGGTGCCTTACCACCTTCGGAGCGAGGCTCCGCCCTACGCCCGGCCCATTGTGTTTGATCATGAAAAAGCCTCCAGGGAACATCTGGAAAGAGACCTGCCCGCCAATGCCCTTCGCCTTCTGGAGAAGACCGCTGAGAACACGGTTTGGCGGCAGAAGGAGTGCATCAATCTTATCCCTTCGGAGATGACCCTTTCCCCCATGGCCAGGCTGCTCTCGGTGATGGATCCGGCCTTCAGATACGCGGAACACCGCAAATCCAAGGCCTTTTATGATGTGGATATCTTCTACTACCAGGGGACCCAGTTCATCGGAGAGGTGGAAGCGTTGCTGGAGCAGGAGATGGAGGACTTCTTGGGTTGTGAGGAGGTGGAAGCCCGTCTCATCAGCGGGCAAATGGCCAACACAGCCGTTTTCAGCGCCATGGTGGACTATATCAACCGGGGGGACCGCAGGCGGGAGCCTCTCCGGATCCGCCGGGTGATGAACAACCACATTGGAAAGGGTGGGCACCTGAGTGCCCAGCCTATGGGGGCCCTCAAGGATTATGTGGCCTTCGATCCGCGCACAGAGCGTCCGGCCGTGGTTAATTTCCCGGTGCTGACCGAGAATCCCTACAAGATGGACGTGGCGGCCACAAAGGAACTGATCGATGCCTATGACCCCGAGCTCATTATCTTGGGCAAGAGCATGATCCTCCACAAGGAACCGGTTTCAGAAATCCGCAGGTTTGTGGATGAGCAGAACAAGAATCCGGTAATCATGTACGACATGGCCCATGTATTGGGCTTGGTAGGCCCTCACTTTCAAATGCCCTTTGCCGAAGGGGCTGATTTGGTGACCGGATCCACCCACAAGACCTTTTTCGGAACCCAGAGAGGGGTGGTGGGATGCCGTTTTCAAGAACATGAAGAGCGCTATCAGCTCTGGGAGGCTCTGCGCCGGCGCACCTTTCCCGGCGCCGTGTCCAATCATCATCTGGGCACCCTGCTGGGACTGCTCATGGCCACCTATGAAATGAACCATTTTAAGGCGTCTTACCAGAGCAGGGTATTGGCCAACGCCAAGGCCTTTGCCCGGGCCTTAAAGGAGTGTGGACTGGACGTGGCGGGGGATCCGGACATTGATTTTACCGAGACCCACCAGGTGGTGGTGATGGTGGGCTACAGCCGCGGGCCGGAAATCGCCAAGCGGCTGGAGGCCAATAACATCATCTGCAACTACCAGGCCACCGCGCAGGAAGAGGGTTTTACCGCCTCCGGGGCCCTAAGGTTGGGGGTATCTGAAATGACCCGGTTTGGTATGGAACAAGGGGATTTCCAAGAGCTGGCCTTGCTCATCCACGATGTGGTCAAGAACAATGCCCGGGTGAAGGATCAGGTGAAGACGCTCAGGGGACAGTTTCAGGATCTTCACTTCTGTTTTCAGGGAAAGGAATACGAGAACCTCTTAGAGCGACTCCACCAACTCCTATAGGCGGTCCATAGGGTCCCTCTACGAGAAGGGATGGCCGGGGTAGGACGGCGTGTTCTGAGGGGCCAGATGAAAGGCCCTTTCCATGTCTTCCACCTCTTTCATCCTTTGAGGAGCGAGAAAGGTCTTGTAGATGAAATCCTTTCCCTCCAGGGGCCTGGTCATGAGTTTCTTTTCCAAAAGGGCCAGGGCCTGGATGGATTTGTCACACACCGGATAGCCCCTGTCATCCACGTAGATAAAGGGGTGGAAAGACACCTTAGAGATATTATTAATATCAACCAGTTTTATGTCTCCGTGGGCCGTGAGGATGAGGTTGCCCACCCCGGCGAGATCAGGCACCACATTGGCCTCTAAAATCATCTTCTTGATCCGGCGCACGAAGGCTTGGGCCTTGTGTCTTACCTGATGGACCCAGCCGCCGTTTGTCCAGACCGAAGCGGCTTCAGGGCCCATGCGATTCAGAATCAATTCAAGATGTGCCGCCCCCAGGGGGCTCCAAGGTTCCAGGATTTCTCCCCTCACATATTCCTGGAGGCCGCACAAAAGGAGTTCCTCCCTCCCTTCAACCGTGTAAGTGACGATGAATTCCTGAGAGTCGGCGATGGCGTCGGGCAGAAGATACCTCTGTATGACCTTTACCCGCTTGAGTTCTTCTTCCACTTGTTCCAGGCTCCTGAACCGGGTCCTAAATATCCGCAAGACCTTGTTGGGCCTGGCTCTGGGATACCATCTAAGCCCGTTTAGGAGGAGGCCCTTTTTCTCGCGTTCAACCGCCTCCGGATCCAAGATCTCCATGATATGGGAGCGCAGCCCGGCCCGATAGTGTCTTCTAAAGACATACGGGCAGGCGCTTCTGATGAAGTTTAACCCTGCCACATCCGCGTGGTCCAGGTGAGTCCTATCCCTGACATCCTCGGGCATGGGAAAGGCCGGCTTTAAAGCCTTCTAGTCACCCATCTTGGCGAGATAGTCATCCAGGAGGGTTTCGAGCTTCAGCTTATGTTTGGCTTCTTCCTGGGAGAGAATTTGAAAAAGGCGGGCATGCTCCTTGTTGTGCGTTTTTTGTGCAAAGTCGTTGTACAACTTTAGGGCCTTTTCCTCTCGTTTCATGGCGAGCCTGAGGATATCCGCATAGGACATGCCGGGCCGGTATTCAATATCCACAAGGTAATCGCTTCTCTTGAGATCGGGTACCTTTTCTGTTTGGTATTCAGGCAGGCCCTCTTTGGTGAAATTTTCCAGCATGGCCTGGTGCGTTCGTTCTTCTTGGGCAAAGTCCTGGAAGATCTCTTTGGCGCCTGAAAAGGCCTCCTGTTTGCTCAAATCATCATAAAAGGCGGCCGCTTCTTTTTCTTTTTCAACGGCATAATCCATAATTTCCTCAAAGGTTTCAAAGTGCATGGATTCCTCCTTTCCCTCAAATATCCTTCAGGGGGTCGGTGATCATGTAAAGGATCATGAAGTCCTTGTCCAGCCTCTTGATGAGTCTTTGGAGCCTTGCTTCAGGGAGCTTCTTGATTCTGATGAAGACGTGCCTGTATCCCTCGTCCGCGGTGTCGCAGGTGCTGAGGATGCTTACGATTTGCCCCTCTTCCTCCCTGATGAAATCCGCCACCTCCTTGATGCTTCCGGCCCGATCTTCAAGGTTAAAGGCGAACTGGACCCCTCCCTGGTAAATGCCGGTAATGGAAATAAGCACCCTGAAAACGTCCCCCTGGGTGATGATCCCCACCAGTTCCCCTTTGTCCGTGAGCACAGGCATGCCTGTCACCTTGTGTTCAAGCATCTTGACCGCGGCCACTTCCATGGTCTGGTCGGGCCGAATGGCAATGGGATCGGGCCGCATCAGGTCCTTGGCCTTCATTTCTGAGAGCAAGTAGTAGAGCTCTTCCGCCTTAATAGCCGAGGCCTTGGAGGGGGCCGCCTCCTTCATATCCTGGTCTGTGATCATGCCCACGAGTCTGCCCTGGCTCATAACCGGAACATGTCTCACATTGTTTTCTTCCAGGGCCCGGATCACCTTGATGATGGGGGTATTCTCATCAACCGTGACCACTTCCGGGCTCATCCAGTTTTGTACTTGCATGGCCGCAGACTCCTTTAAGCCCATGTTAATCCATATGACCTGGTCTCGCAATTCGTTTTTCCTCGTTGACGCCCTTTTCGTGCAAATTTATATTGACCCCGTTCTTTCATAAGAGGCGTTTAAGGATTCGGCATTTTAGCTTCTGCTAGAAATGGCACTTTTATGGCTTTGAATTTGGAATTCACCCAAACTAAGAGCCGGACCCCGGATGTAAAATGACATAAGTATTTGTTATTGCAGGGTTTAGATCTCAATGATGTTAATGCGTTTGCAAGAATGGGGTTGGTTTCATGGCTGAAGCCCCTCCCAGCATTGATCAGGTCTTGGGTCCGGACGGCCTCCTCGCCCAATCCCTTCAAGGTTTTGAATACCGGCCCGGCCAGGTGCAGATGGCCCATCTTATTGATGGGGCGTTGCGCAAAGGGGGCCCGGCCCTGGTGGAGGCGGGTACAGGTACGGGAAAGACCTTTGGCTATCTCCTCCCCCTTATTCTAAGCGGAAAAAAGGGGGTCATTTCCACGGGGACAAAAAACCTCCAGGAACAGATCTTTTTTAAGGATCTTCCTTTGTTACAGAAGACGGCCGGTCTAAAAACAGAGGCCATGATTATGAAGGGCCGCAAGAATTACCTTTGTCTCCACCGGTATCATGAGGTCTTTTCTCAGCCCTCTCTTGTAAAAGAAGCCCTTTCCACTTCCAGGGAGAAGCTGAAGGCCTGGCTTGAGAGGACGGAGTTCGCCGATCGCTCCGAAATTCCATGGCTCGCAGACAATGATGCCCTGTGGGATGCCCTTTCTTCCTCCTCCGAACAATGCCTGGGTGGGGATTGCCTGTTTCTGGATCAATGCTTCCTGGGCAAGCTCCGGAGGAGGGCGGCTGAATGCAAGATCATTATCGTGAACCACCATCTCTTCTTCGCGGACCTGAAGGTGAAAAAGGGTGGTTTTGGGGAGATTATCCCCCGGTTTCAGGTGGTCGTCTTTGACGAAGCCCACGATATCGAGGAGATTGCCACCGCCTACCTGGGGGAAAGTCTGGGTACAGGCCGGCTCCATGAATACATCAAGGACCTTGAAAAGGCGGTCAAGCTTGATCCGGACCTGGAGGAAACGAATGTAAAGGCCTCTCTGGAGGCAGTGAGTGGGGGGGTACAGAAACTGGCAGGCTTTTTTGAGGGGCGTGAAGAAAAGGGCCGGCTCGAAGAGGAAGACCTGTCATCACTCATCCAGGGACCGGCCCGGGATATCAGCCGGGGTCTTAAACAAGCGGCCCGTACGGCCCGGCTCAGGGCCTCAGACAATCTGACCTTCCCCGGCCTGGCCGCCAGGGCCGAGGACATGGACAGGCTCCTGGAAGAGACCCTCATGAAGCGCGATGCCACATGGCTTAACTGGTACGAGAGGCGCAGGCGGAGCCTTGTCCTTCATGCCTCCCCCCTGGATATTTCCGAGAGGATGAAAGCGCTTCTCTACGGAAAGGTGCAAACTGTGGTGTTCACATCGGCGACCATCTCCACCAACGGCAGCTTTGACTATATCCGCGGCCGCCTTGGTGTGCAAGGGGATGCCCTGGAAGGGATTTATCCCTCCCACTTTGATTTCGTGAACCAGGCCCTCCTCTATCTCCCTAAAGATCTTCCCCTTCCCCATGAACCAAATTTCGCGCTCCAGGCGGCAGAGAGGACAAGGGAACTCCTGGAGATCACTCAAGGCCGGGCCCTGGTTCTCTTTACCAGTTATCACAACCTCAACCTGGCCTATCAACTCTTGGAACAAAAACTGCCCTATACCCTTTACAGGCAGGGTGACCAGCCCCGACACATTCTCTTGGAGGCCTTCAGAAATGATGTCCCTTCCGTGCTCATGGGTACGGCCTCTTTTTGGCAGGGCGTGGACGTGCCGGGGGAATCCTTGAGTTGCCTTATCATAGACAAACTCCCCTTTGATTCCCCTGCCGAACCTCTGGTGGCCGCCAGGATCCACGCCCTGCGGGAAAGAGGGGAGAACCCTTTTATGACCTATCAGGTGCCGTCGGCGGTGATATCCCTCAGGCAGGGCCTTGGACGGCTCATAAGAAGGGGGTCTGACCGGGGTCTCCTGTCCGTCCTGGACATTCGAATTCTCCGGCGCCCCTATGGACAGGTGTTTATGGAGAGTTTGCCCACCATGCCTCTCTGTCATGACTTGAACCGGGTTCGCCGGTTCTTTGGCAAGGATTCGGGGGAAGACCAAGTTTAAGGATGTCACGACCTGGGATGGTGATGGAATGGTCTTGACAAGACGGAGAGATTACCCTTAAATAGACGCCCGAAAGTGCAGCCCATGCACCCAAGGCGGGAGGAAACATGAAGCCCAATGGTGGACGGCCTTTTTCCTTCTTTTTCTTTGGAAGGAGCCTGTCCATGGGCTGATCGACATTTTTTCAGATCAAAAGGCCGTGGGCAGGACAAAGGCCCACGGCCTTTTTTGTGACATAAGCCCCGTAGTTGCATTAAAGAGACCCAAGAATCAGCGCTTTCGCTTTCGAGGTTTTTAATGGGATCTGCCCGCAAGCCGGCCTAAGCATCTGTTTTAATTGTGGTTCTTTCTCAGGCATGTCACTGCCTTTGCAACAACGGGGTAAAGAAAGGGGCAGAAAGACCGGAAGGAGAGGCTAAGGAGGACTTTGTGAAAAGGAGCAGGAAAAAACCGGAGGGCCTTAAGGCCCTTAAAGACAAACAAAAAGAAATTGAAGGGATGGACCGGGAGATCCTCACCCTCATTGAGAAGAGGCAAGGGCTGGCCGAGGCCCTGGGCCAGGCAAAAAGGGAGGCCGGCATAGATATCCTGGACTTGGCCAGGGAGGAGGAGATCCTGAAGGTTCTCACCTCCAGGACTGAATCCTTGAGCAAGGATGCGGTCCGGCGTATTTTCAAGGAGATCATGTCTGCGGCCCGATCTGTGCAGGGACCCTTGAATGTGGCTTTTTTGGGTGCAGAGACCTCCTTTACCCATCAGGCGGCCCTTTCTCTTTTTGGGGCATCAGCCGGTTACCAGAGTGCGGAGACCACGGAAGACGTCTTTGACATGGTGGATAAGGACCTGTGTAATCGGGGCGTGGTCCCTATTGAAAACGCCTTTGAAGGATCCCTGGGCAACGTGCTGGATCTCTTTTCCCGCTATGAATTGAGAATATGCGGTGAAAATCTCCAGCGCATCAGGTATCATCTTTTGACCCGGGCGGAGCGAATAGAGGATATTAAGTGCCTTTATTCCCATCCCCTGGCTGTGGCCCAGTGCCGGGCCTGGATAAAGAATCATCTCCCGGGGGTCCCCCTGAAAAAGTCGGAGAGTTCGTCCCTTGCGGCCAAAAGGGCCGCTGAGAACGAGGGGGCTGCGGCCCTGGGGAGCCATCTCTCGGCCCGCACGTATGGGTTGAATATGGTGGAACAGGACATTGGGGACAGGCCGGACAATGTGACCCGGTTCGTGGCCATTGGAAAGACGGACTCCCAGCCCACGGGCCAGGATAAGACCTCTTTGCTCTTTTCCGTGAATCACAGGCCCGGCGCCCTTTTTGAGGCCCTGCGGTCCCTGGCGCGGAAAAAGATCAACATGACCAAGATTGAATCCAGGCCGATCCGCGTAAGGAGCTGGGAGTACCTCTTCTTTGTGGATTTGGAAGGCCATGCCCAGGACCGTAAGCTCGGGGAGGCCCTCAAGAATATGGAGGCCTGTTGCGAAGAATTCAAAAACCTCGGCTCCTACCCTGTAGCCGCGAGTCCATGGCCCTGATGACTTGCCGGCTCAGGGGGTTGAGATAATGGTGGCGCCCCCATGAGGATGGGATTTGGGCGTAAAAGATTTGTCAATCCGTGCATTTGATGGTAAGCACTTCTTGTGGACCTCCTGTCCCGGCTATGCCTCGGGGGCGGCTCCGGGGTCAGGGGTTTAGAGACATGCCCCAGGAGGAGGTGGACCATGAAAATTTTTTGGCTGGGGCTTCTCATGCCCTTTATCCTCTGCGGGGGAGCCATGGGTTCAGGGCCTCCCGTTAGCGAAGATACCCAGACCTGTCTTGAATGCCACACCATGGTGCACCCCGGCATTGTGGCCGATTGGCAGAGAAGCCGTCACGCCGGGATCACGCCGGAAGAGGCCATGAAGGTGAAGGGGCTCAAGCAAAAGGTCTCCGCGGAAAAGGTGCCCGAGGGGCTTTCAAAAAAGGTGGTAGGCTGTGCCGAATGCCACACCCTGAATCATGACCAACACAAGGACAGTTTTGAACACAACGGGTATAAGGTCCACATGGTGGTCAGTCCCGGGGATTGCCGGACGTGTCATGCCACGGAAGCCGGGCAATACGAGCAGAATATCATGTCCCATGCCTATGGAAACCTGATGCATAACCCCCTATACCGGGACATGGTGACACAGGTCAACGGAACCCAGTTTTTGGAGCACGGCAAGACCGTCCTCACTCCCCCTGATGAGAAGACCAACGCGGATTCCTGCCTCTTTTGTCACGGTACGGTGGTTACCCTGGAGGGTATGAGGCAGGTGGAAACGGACCTGGGGGAGATGAGACTTCCCATCCTTTCGGGCTGGCCCAACAACGGCGTTGGTCGCATCAATCCGGACGACACAAAGGGCTCATGTGGGGCCTGCCACGCCAGACATGCCTTTTCCATGGCCTTGGCCAGGAGTCCTTCCACCTGTGCGGAATGCCACAAGGGTCCCGATGTGCCGGCATACCCGGTGTACCAAGTGAGTAAGCACGGAAACATCCATTCAGCCCTGGGAAAGGGATGGGATTATGAGGCGGTGCCGTGGCGGGTGGGAAAGGATTTCAGTGCGCCCACCTGCGCCGGGTGCCATGTGAGTTTACTGGTGAATGGAGAGGGTGAGATGGTGGCTTCCAGGACGCACCGGATGAATGACCGCCTTCCGTGGAGGCTTTTCGGCCTGGTCTATGCCCACGCCCATCCAAAGGACCCGGATACGACTATCATAAAAAACAAAGGGGGACTTCCCCTGCCCACTGAATTGAGCGGAGAACCCGTAAGTCAGTATTTAATTGATAAGGCCGAGGGTGAAAGGCGGTTGGGCCGCCTCAAGAAGATCTGCCTTAGTTGTCATGGAAGCGGCTGGGTGAAGGGTCACTTTGCACGGCTGGAGAAGACCCTCGAAACAAGCAATGTCATGACCCGCACCGCAACAGATATTTTGGCTTTGGCGTGGAAAAGAGGGCTTGCCAAAGGCCCGGGCCAAAAGGACAGCATCTTTAATGAGGGAATCGAAAAAAAATGGGTGGAACAGTGGCTCTTCTATGCCAACTCCACCCGGTTTGCCACCGCCATGGCAGGGGCGGACTACGGCGTCTTTGCCAACGGTCGATGGTATCTTGCCAAGAACATTCAGGACATGCTCGACTGGATGGAACTCAAGGGAGAGAAGGAGAAATAGGAGGAAACGCCGCATGGTACTTAGTCTCATGAGAAGGCATGCCAAGTCCTGGCTGATAAAATTTTTGATCGGCATTATCGCCGTGGTTTTTATCTTCTACTTTGGCTATTCCTTCACATCCAAGCAAGGACTCAAGGTGGCCTACGTGAACGGAGAGGTCATCACCGGTCAGGAATATCAAAAGACTTACAGGGATCTCCTGGAGGCCTTGCGGAGGCAATACAAGGGGCTGTGGAATGAAAACCTCATCAAGGTTTTTGATGTGAAGAAGCGGGCCCTTGAAAACCTCATCAACCAGAAATTGATCACGCAAGAGGCCAAGAGGCTTGGACTGGCGGTGACAGAGGAGGAGATCCAGAAGGCCATCATGAATTACCCCTCCTTCCAAACAAACGGGCGCTTCGACATGAACCGCTACCGGGTGCTGTTGAGCCATAACCGGATGAAGCCCGAGGATTTTGAAGCAACCATAGCCCAGGGGCTCCTGGATTCAAAACTGCGAGAGTTCCTTTTTGCCTTTATGGAGGTGACCGACCGGGAGATTTTGAACCAGTATGTGTATGCCAATGAAAAGGTAAAGATCGCCTTTGTTCGATTTGAGCCTGACCAATTCAGGAAATCCGTCCATGTGGATCAGGCGGCCCTGGAGAAGTTCTTTGAGAAGAATAAAGAGAGCTATCGGGTCCCGGAGAAGATCAAGGCCGTTTTTATTGAGGTCGATCCTGAGGACTTCAAAGATGAGGTTAAACTGACGGAAATGGAGATTTCCGATTATTACGAGTACAACCTGGAGGCCTTTAGCGAGCCTGAGGCGGTGCGGGCGAGGCATATCCTTTTCAAGGTGCCAAAGGACGCTTCATTGGAGGTAGAGGAAACGGTCAGGGCAAACGCCCAAAAAGTGCTGGAAAAGGCGCGCTCCGGCGAGCCCTTCGAAGACCTGGCCAAGACCTATTCCGAAGGTCCCACCAAGAGCAAGGGGGGGGATCTGGGTTATTTTTCCAGAGGCAAAATGGTAAAGCCTTTTGAGGAGGCCGCCTTTGCACTGGAAAAAGGGGAAATCAGTGACCTTGTCCGCACCCCTTTCGGCTATCACATTATCAAGGTGGAGGATGTGCGGGAAGGAAAGCGCAAGCCGTTAGAGGAGGTGCGGAATCAGATTGTGGACACCCTGGTGGCAAACGTGGCCCTGGATTTGGCCCACGAAAAGGGGCTTTCCCTCATCGATCAGATGCCTTACGAAATAGATTTGACCCGGTACGCGAAACAGCATGGACTGGCTGTGAAGGAGACAGACTTTTTTTCCCAGGCCGATGAGATCGCCGGGGTAGGGGGGAATGAAAAGCTTCGGGAATCGCTGTTTGCCCTGGAAAAGGGCGAGATGAGTGAATTGATAGAGGTGGATGGAAAATTTTTTATTTTTCAGGTCAAGGAGAGAAAGCCCTCGCATTTGCCCGAGTTGGGGGAAGTTGAAGAAACGGTGCGAGAGGAATTTGTGTCCCATCTTGCCACCAAAGAGGCCGAAAAGGCGGCTGAGTCCCACCTGGAGCAACTCAGACAAGGGAAGGGCTGGGAGGCGCTGGCTCAGGAGCAGGGGCTGAAACCTGAAGAGACCAAATTCTTCACGCGCCGGGATTCCCTCCCTGAGATTGGTTACGAGCCCGACCTCAAAGAGGCCGCCTTTGGCCTCAGTGAGGAGAACCCCTACCCGGATAAGGTTTTTGAAAACAGCAAAGGAGTGTTTGTGATCAAATGGAAGGCGGACCAGGGCATTGATCAAGAGAAGTATGAGGAGGAAAAGGAGAAATACCGGTTTGCCCTCATGGAGGCCAAGCAGAGGCGGGCCTTTGAGAAATGGCTTCAAGATTTGAAACAAGAGGCCGACATAGAGCTCGTCACCCCTGTTGAGGGCTAAGATCCCGGGTTTTCCGGGTAAAGGGGATATTTTTTACCCTTTGAGAAAAGATAGATGAGGTCGGCCTCTTCTTCGATGTGCTGGCAGAGTTGGTAATAGGCCGGCCGGGTGAAACGGGCCGGAAAGGCCCCTTCCTTTACACGACAGTAAAGGACGTTTTCCTCCCCGATCCAAAGGGTCTGGGGGGCGAGTTCTTCCACCGTGTCATCGCTCAGAGACAGCAGAAACCGGGTGTGTTCGGGGGAATCCTTTTGCGCGCAGGTGACCCTGCGAACCACAAAGGCCGTATCTTCCACCCCCACCTGGCAGCGTTTGCCATTCCAGGTAATGATGTAGCGGTTTTGAGAATCCAGTTCCAGGTTTTGGTAAAAGAGGCGAATAAAGTCCCGGTGGATCATTTCCGCCCCCTCATGGTACCAACGCCCCTCTTTGTCGATAGAGATCAGGCAGGGGGGGATTTCCTCTTCTTGGTGTTCAACCATGAGTTCCTCTCCTCCACATCCCTTTTGCGCAAGATCTGATTGAGTTTTCGGTGAAAGGTGGCGTAACCCTGTTCTATGTCCCGTTCATCCGGCTCGCTTCCCTATAGTCTTTAAAAACCTTTTAAAAAGGTCAATACCCTATTTCAGCTCATCCGGACATGGGGGTCTGCTGGCGCGGTTTTTCGGGAACCATCTTGACAACCCGGGGCGCTTGGCTTAACAATGATGAATTACAAGGAATTGATAGGACTTGCCCTTTGCAAGGGGCTGGTTTTGGGGGAGGATAAGATTATGGCAGATGCAGAAAAGATTCTGGAAGCGCGGGACCTCAAGGAAACGGGAGAACCCCAAGGGGACGTCAAGAGAAAGAAGATGAAGGGCCTGGATCACCTCGACTGGGGAATGCGAAACCGCCTCTCCCGGCTCGTGAGGGAGGACGGACACTGTCAGTTCCTCCCCATTGATCACGGGTATTTTCAGGGTCCTACCCGGCGCCTTGAAAGGCCTGGAGAAACCATCCGGGACCTGCTTCCCTTTGCCGACGGCCTTTTCGTGACCCGGGGGGTGCTCCGGTCATGCGTGGATCCGGATGTGGATACCCCCATCATCCTGAGGGTTTCGGGGGGGACCAGCGTGGTGGGGAAGGATCTGGCCGACGAGGTTATTACCACGGGCGTTGAAGAGATGGTCCGGCTCAACGTGGCCGCTGTAGGGCTCTCTGTCTTTGTGGGCAGCGATTACGAAAAAGAGACCCTTGAGAGCCTTGCCCTCCTGGTGGATGAATGCGAGGCCCATGGGGTTCCGGTGATGGCTGTTACGGCTGTGGGCAAGGAGCTGGAAAAGAGGACCGCAAGGTTTCTGGCCCTTTCCTGTCGTATTGCCGCGGAGTTGGGGGCCAAGATTGTCAAGACCTACTATTGTGCCGACGATTTTGAAAAGGTGACGGTGGGATGCCCTGTGCCGGTGGTGATCGCCGGCGGGCCTAAGTGTGAAACAGAGCTGGAGGTCTTTGAATTCGTCTATGACGGCATGCAGAAGGGCGCCATCGGGGTTAACCTGGGCAGAAACGTATGGCAGAACCCCCATCCCGTGGCCATGATGCGGGCCTTAAACACGGTGATCCATGAGGGGGCTACACCCAAGCAGGCCTTTGAGCTCTTTCAAACCATGAAAAACCAATAGCTTTTTTCATCCTGGAGAGGCCCGATACCCATGACCAAGAGCATGCGTGTGCTCATGTATTACAGCAACCAGGATGTGCGCCTCCAAGAGATGGCCGTGCCTGAAATAGGCCCCGGCGAAGTGCTTATGAAGGTCTTTGCCAGCGGCATCTGCGGCAGTGATGTTATGGAGTGGTATCGGCGGGACAAGGTGCCGCTGGTCCTGGGGCATGAAGTGTCCGGAGAGGTGGTGGAAGTGGGAAAAGGGGTGGAGAAGTTCCACCCGGGGGATCGCATCGCCGCCACCCACCATGTACCGTGTAATACCTGCCATTATTGCCTTAACGGTCACCACACCGTGTGCGAGACCCTTTTACGGGGCACCCACTTTCACCCGGGGGGCTTTGCGGAATATATCCGGATACCTGCCATAAACGTGGATCGGGGTACCTTTGCCATTCCGCAGGGTGTTTCTTATGAAGAGGCCTCCTTTATGGAGCCCCTTGCCTGTGTGTTGAGGGGGCAGAGAAACGCACGCCTTCAGCCGGGGCAGGCCGTGCTGGTCTTGGGAAGCGGCATTTCCGGACTCCTGCATATCGCCCTGGCCAGGGCCCTGGGGGCCGGGCTGGTGGCGGCGGCCGACACCATTCCCTTTCGCCTTGAAAAGGCCAAGAAAATGGGGGCCCATGTGGTTCTCCCTGCAGAGAATCGGCTCATGGAGGCCTTAAGAGAGACGAACGAAGGGCGGCTCGCGGACGTGGTCATCGTGTGTTTCGAGGGCTTCATCCCCTTGGCCCTCCGGTGCGTGGAACGGGGGGGTACGGTCCTTTTCTTCGCCGGGGCCTCTGAGGGGGCTACCATTCCCGCCTCGATCAACGACCTTTTCTGGAGAACGGAAATCACCCTTACAAGCACCTATGCAGGGGCTCCCTATGACTGCATGACCGCCCTCAAGCTCATTAGGGCGAGGGCCGTCCCGGTAAAGGAAAGCATTACCCACAGATTGGCCCTGGAAAAGGGACCCGAGGGGTTTCAGGCGGTGGCCTGCCCCACGGAGCATGATTGTATCAAAGTTATTGTGGAACCCCAGAGGTGAATAACCGCGGTTCCCGCCCGACTCCCTTGGGAGGGGTGGGACCCGGGTAAAACCAGAGGAGGAGAGATCATGATGTCACAGAAAGGCAGTGTTTCACCGGACTTTGAAAAGGCCCTTGAGATCGGTCGTCCACCCAATATCGTGCGGCTCTTTCCCCATTCCAGGGCACTCCTTGTGAGCGGAAAGGTGATTGACCGGACCATGATCGCCAAGGGCAAGGCCATAGCCATCGCGGCAAACGGAAGGAACCATTTCGTGATCCGTGGGGCCCTTTTGGCGGCCCAAAAGGCCAACGCGGCCTTAATCATAGAGATCGCCAAGTCCGAGGGAGGGGCCAACGCTTACTGCGCGGTGAATTACTGGAACCTGGCCAGGCAGGTGGACGCCGTGTGCAATGAACTGGGGATCACTGTGCCCGTGGCCCTGCACGCAGACCATTACGGCATCAAAGGCCCCAAAGACATTGAAAGCGCCAAGGAGGAGATTCCCTCCATCTTTGATGCAGGCCTGACCTCTATCGCCATTGATGCCTCCCACCTCCCAGACGATGAGAACCTCCTGGCCAATCTTACCCTCTCTTCCTATGTGCCCGGGTGGGCGGGATATGAGACCGAGGTGGGGGAGATAAAGGGTAAGGAAGGCCTTTCTACGAAAGAAGAGGCCCTGTTCCTGATCCAGGGGCTCAATGCCCATGACATTTTTCCGGACTGGATCGCTTTGAACAACGGTACGGCCCACGGGATCCAGGATGCGGAGACGGGTATTCAGGTCCCCCTGACCGTGGAAATCCACAAGGCCCTGGAAAACTACCAGATTTCGGGGGCCCAGCACGGCACTTCGGGGAATGATTCGGAGCGTCTCCGGCGAATCGCCCAAGAGACCCACACCACCAAGGCCAATGTGGCCACGGCGCTTCAGATGATCACCTGGGGCGTGAAGGTGAACGAATATGGAAACGCCATTCTGGATGAGGATGGAGAATTCGCCAAGATCCCCGATCAAGGGGTCCCCCAAGACCTGTGGGAGGAGATGGTCGCTTATGCCAAGGAAAAGGGCCTTAAGGGCGGGAATTACAAGAAACTCAACCTGCCCTTTGAAAATCGCCTTCTGGCCCTGCCCCGGGAGATCAGGGAGAGGATGACCAAGGGGGTGGAAGATTTTGTCTACGGGCTTCTCAAAGACGTGTTCAATGCCGAGGATACAGCCCCCCTCGCCTTAGAGGCCATCCTTAAGGCCGGGTCATACGATCTGGGGCCGAAAGGGTCCCGCATTGAAGATCCACAGGAGTGGACAGAGGAGAAGATCCGGGAACGGGCGGCCAAGCTGAATGCGGACAAGGGGCCTTCAGGAAATTTTGAGGACTAGGGCCCGGGACCAGGATGAGGTCCTGAACCATGGCAACACCTCCAAGACAGGAAGAGGCCCCTCATCTTTGGCTCAAAGATATTCGTGAGAACCAAAGGGTGAGGGGTCGCTACTTGGTCAAAGACAAGAGGATGGGAACCACCCGTCGGGGAGATCCTTTCCTGATCATCACCCTGGCCGACCGAACCGGGGCCGTGGCGGCCAAGGTGTGGGAAGGGGCCGATAAGCTCTCCTCGCTGTTTGCTGAGGGCGATGTCGTTAAGGTGGACGGCTTGGCCGGCGCCTATCGGGGGCAGATGGAGATCACCCTCTCCGGGCTGGAGGCCGTAAAGGGGGATGTGGACCCGGGCCTTTTTCTGGAATCCGCCCCCCGGGAGATCTCCGAAATGATGGCCTCTCTCAGGGAGACCCTGGAAGGGGTCAAGAACGTGCACCTCAAGGCCCTTAGCCGTCGTTTTCTCGGGGACCAGGCGTTGATGGCCCGGTTTAAGAGGGCCCCGGCGGCGAAGAATTTTCACCACAGCTATGTGGGTGGGCTTTTAGAACACACCCTTTCCGTTTGCCAGATGGCTGTACGGGTGACCGACCACTACCCCCGTCTAGACCGGGACCTCCTTCTCACCGCGGCCTTTCTCCACGACATAGGTAAGACACAGGAATTGACCATGGACTCGAACATCGCGTATACGGATGAGGGGAGGCTCATCGGTCATGTGGTCCTGGGTGCGGAGATGGTGGACAGGAAGCTGGGGGAACTCAAGGCATTTCCCCAAGAACTGGCCCTGAGATTGAAACACCTCATCCTGAGCCACCACGGCCAGTACGAATTTGGTTCGCCCAAACGCCCCAAATTCCTGGAGGCCTTTGCCCTGCATCTCATTGACGACCTGGACGCGAAGATCAATGGATTGAGCCGGTTTTTTGGACAGGATCGTCAGGAAGGTCCCTGGACGGACTTTAACCGACTCTTTGAACGTTACCTGCTGAAGGGGGAACTTTTCCCCGGGGAGCAGGCGGCTGAACCCGGGGCGGACCCGGATGACCCCCAGGGGAGTTTGTTCTCATCCTAGCGGGTCATGGGCACGAACCGGACGGCCATGACATTTTTTGTTTCCAGGCGACCGCCCCTTTTTATGCCCCTTACCAGTCTTTGAATACTGCCTTCCTTGCCAACCGGGATGATCATACGGCCCCCTTCCTCGAGTTGCCGCACCAAGGCCTCGGGGACCCGGTCCGGGGCGCAGGTCACGATGACGGCGTCAAAGGGGGCCTCCCGAGGCCATCCCTTGTGGCCGTCACCGATCCTGACATGGACGTTTTTGTATCCCAGCTCTTTCAGGGTTTTCTTGGCCCTTTGTCCGAGGGTTTCGATGATTTCAATGGTATAGACCTCCTTGACCAGTTCGGCCAGGATGGCGGCCTGGTAACCCGATCCGGTGCCGATTTCCAGGACTCGATCTTGGGATTTGAGGTTCAAGGCCTGGGTCATATAGGCCACCACATAGGGCTGGGAGATGGTCTGGCCCTGGCCGATGGGCAGGGGATAGTCCCCGTAGGCGTGGTCCCGGTGCCTTTCGGGGACAAAGCGATGCCTGGGCACCTCGAGCATGGCCTCCAAAACCCTTGGGTCCTTGACCCCCCGGGCCGCAATTTGGCGTTCGACCATGCGCTGGCGCAAATGGGCATAACCGTCTTCATCGCCGGCATGGATGGGCCCGGCGGCGGCGAGGAAGAGGAGGATCAAAAAAAGGGAAATAAAGGGTCGCCTTTTCATGGGATTCTCTTTGTGGCCAAGGTGGGGGATGCTCCTTTCATGCAAAAACGGGGTTTATTTATATTATAGGAAACGATTCCAGGAAGATCAACCGGACCATTGACAGGGGTTACAGAAAAGTGGAAAAATTCCAGGAACACATCGCCCGTTTCATCAGGGAGGAGGGGACATGAAAATTCTCTTTGCAGCCCCGGAAAAGGCCTTTGGGGGGGTATTGGACATGATCCGCTCCCACCTCCCCGCCCATGATTTTGAGGCCACCGGCCGCTTTCAGGTGGAGGGGCTGGAGGGGGTGGACGTGCTTATTCCCACCATGTGTCCCATTACCAGGCCATTGCTTGAAAAGGGCGATCGCCTCCGGCTCATCCAGCAGTGCGGTGGAGGGCTTGAAGGGGTGGATCTTGAAGGCGCTCGGGACCTGGGTATCTGGGCCGCCAATGTGCCCACGGACATCTCCGGAAACGCCGACTCCGTGGCCGAACTGGGCGTTTATTTAATGATCGGTCTTTCAAGGGACTTCCGAGGTATGGAAAGGAGCCTCGGGGCCCGGAAGATGGGAGAGCCCCAGGGCAAGGCCTTGACCGGCCGCACTGTGGGGCTGGTGGGCTTGGGGGGCATTGGACAGGCCCTGATTAAACGATTGCGGCCCTTCGGGGTTCGACTCATAGGGATCAAGCGCCACGGGCCCGAGGAGGCCGCAAGGGATCTGGGCCTGGAATGGACGGGCGGGCCGGATGAACTCAAGAACCTCTTGGAGCGCTCCGATTATGTGATCCTCTGCCTTCCCCTGTCTCCTGAAAGCAGGCATCTCATGAACCCCAATACCTTCTCCTTCATGAAGGAGGGGGCCTATCTCATCAATCTCTCCAGGGGCGGACTGGTGGAAAGAGACGCCCTGGAGGAGGTCCTGGCTTCGGGCAAGATTGCGGGGGCGGGTCTGGATGTGTTCTGGGAGGAACCGCCCGACCCCGGTGACCCCCTGTTTCAATATAACGTGCTGGCCACCCCGCACATAGGGGGGTCCACAGATGTCTCCATGGCAGGCATTGCCAAGGTGGTGGCCGAGAATATCCAGCGGGTGGAAAGGGGCCAAGAGCCCTTTTATATAAAAAACCCGTAACGCCCGGGGCTGGGTCAAAAGAGCTTGTTCTGAGAAGGACCGCTCTCTTCTATCTTGAAGCCAAAATGGAGATAAGCCCTCTTTGTGGCGACCCGACCTTGGGGGGTCCTTTTGATGTATCCCTGCTGAATGAGAAAGGGCTCATACACATCTTCAAGGGTGTCCTTTTCCTCGCTCACCGCTGCGGACAGACTGTTGATGCCGATGGGGCCGCCGTCAAAGCGCTCGATGATGGTCTGCACAATGTAACGGTCCATCTTGTCCAGGCCCTTATGGTCCACCTCCAGCATGTCCAGGGCCCGGCTTGCCACTTCCCGGGTGATGACCCCGTCCGCCTCCACCTGGGCGAAATCGCGAACCCGCCTGAGAAGTCTGTTGGCCACTCTGGGGGTGCCCCGCGCCCGGCCGGCGATCTCAAGGGCCCCGTCTTCGTGTATGGGGATTTCCAGGAGCCGGGCGGAACGGGTGATGATCTTTTCAAGGTCTTCAGGCCGGTAGAAGTCCACCCGTAAGATGACGCCGAAGCGGTCTCTCAAAGGAGGGGTCAGCAGCCCCGCCCGGGTGGTGGCCCCGGCCAGGGTAAAGGGGGGAAGGGGGATCTTCATGGTCCGGGCTGAAGGGCCTTGGCCGATAATGATATCCAGTTGGTAATCCTCCATGGCGGGGTAAAGGATTTCCTCCACCACATGGTTGAGTCGGTGGATCTCGTCAATAAAGAGGACATCCCTGGGTTCAAGGCTGGTGAGGATAGCTGCCAGATCACCCGGCTTTTCGATGACCGGCCCGGAAGTGCTCCTGATATTCACGCCCAGCTCGTTGGCGAGGATATGGGCCAGGGAGGTCTTGCCGAGACCGGGGCTGCCATGGAACAGGACATGGTCCAGGGCCTCGGAACGGGCCTTTGCCGCCGCTACAAAGATGCGAAGATTCCTTTTGAGCTCTTCCTGGCCCACATATTCGTCCAGGTCTCTGGGCCGGAGGCTGATTTCAGCAGGGATCTCCTCGGCCCGGGGTCCGGGATCTATGATCCTCTCTTCCATAATACGTTCCTTTGCCAGCAGTAACCGGGAGGAAAGGGTCTAGGCAAGGATCTTGAGGGCCTCCGTGATCAACCCTTCCAGGGTCATGTCCTCGGTCCTGTGCCGGGCCTTTTCCACGGCGTCCCGGGCCAGTTTTCTCGAATAGCCCAGATTGAGCAGGGCTGAAAGGGCGTCACCTACAAGGCCCTTGTGTTTCTCCTCGGGAGCAGGGACTTGGGTGGGGCCCTCCAAGGTTGTAATCCGGGATGCCCGATCCTTTAGCTCCAGGGCGATCCGCTGGGCGGTCTTTTTCCCCACCCCGGGAATGGCCTGGAGACGCACGGAATCGCCTCCCACAATGGCGTTGAGAAGCTCCTGAGGACCTGTGCCCGAGAGGATGTTGACGGCGAGCCTGGGCCCAATGCCGGAAACCGAGATCAAGAGAAGGAAAAGCTCCTTTTCAAGCCCGGTGCGGAAGCCAAACAGCTGCAAGGCATCTTCCCGGACATGGGTGTAAATGTGGAGGCTCACCCGCTCATTATTCTCCGGCAGGGTGTAATAGGTCGACAGGGGCACAAAGACCTCGTAGCCGATCCCTCCTGCATCCACGATAAGCGATTGGGTCGATTTCTTGAATACCAGGCCGCTTAGATGGGCGATCATCCCTTCTTGGTTTCTCCCGCCAAAAGGCCTGCATACCTTGACCAGTTGAGGTGGCAGATGGCTGCGGCCAGGGCGTCTGAGGTGTCCAGGGCCGGCTTGGCGTCGAGGTGCAAGATCCTCTGCACCATGGCATTCACCTGTTCCTTGGTGGCCCTGCCGTAGCCCACCACGGATTTCTTGATCTCAAGGGGCGAGTATTCAAAGATCTTGACCCCGCACTGGACCGCAGCAATCAAAACGGCGCCCCTGGCGTGGCCGAGCTTGAGGGAGCTCTTGACATTCTTGGCATAGAAGAGGTCTTCCATGGCCATCTCCACGGGCCGGTAGCGGTCCATGACCTCTACCATTTTCTGAAATATTCCATAGATCCTGTCATAGAAGGGCATTTTGCCGGGGAAGCTTATCTGTCCGTGATGGACGGGGGTCAACAGGGTGTTCTTTTTCTCTATCAGGCCGTAACCGGTCACCCTTGAGCCGGGATCCACACCCAGCACCAGCATCAGCTCATGGCCTCCAGGACGTCATCGGATATGTCAAAATTGGCATAGACCTGGTTGACGTCGTCGTTGTCCTCCAGGGCCTGCATGAGGCTCAACATCTGCTGGGCCTGCTTGCCTTCCAGCTTAACGGTGTTTTTGGGGGTCATGGTGATCTCGGCCAAAGTATAGGGAAGACCGGCCTCCTCAACGGCCCCTTTCACGGCCTCAAAATCGGCCGGGTTGGTGATGACCTCAAATTCGGTTCCCTCTTCTTTTACGTCTTCCGCACCGGCCTCCAGGGCCAGTTCAAGGAGTTTCTCCTCATCCACCTTGTCTTTTTCCAGGACAATGACGCCCTTTTTCTCAAAGATCCAGGACACACATCCCGGTTCTCCAAGGTTTCCGCCGTGACGTTCAAACTGGTGCTTGACCTCGGCCACGGCCCTGTTTCTGTTGTCCGTAAGACAGTCGACAAGAACGGCCGCCCCTCCGGGGCCGTAACCCTCGTAACTGGATTCCTCGTACGAGGTGCCCTCCAACTCTCCGGTCCCTTTTTTGATGGCCCGTTCAATGTTGTCCTTGGGCATATTCTCCGCCTTGGCGGCGGCAATGGCCGTTCTCAACCGGGGGTTCCCATCCGCATCCCCGCCTCCCAGGCGGGCAGCCACGGTGATTTCCTTGATGAGCCGGGTAAAAACCTTTCCCCGCTTGGCGTCTACAGCCCCTTTTTTGTGTTTTATGGAATGCCATTTTGAGTGACCCGACATGTGCCTCCCCCTATTCGGACAATAGCTTACTGGTGTATGACTCCCCGTGCCTCTTTCACCTGCCCCAGGCCCACAAGATAGACCTCGCGGCTCCCCTTGCGGGTGGCTTCCGGTCTCAGGAGCCGCGTGGCTTCAAAATGGTCTGAGACCTCGGCACGAAAAGGCTTCACATCCTCCCCTTCAAAGATCTTACACACAAAGCGGCCGCCCCTTTTAAGGACCGCCAGGGCAAGATTCCGGGCCTGAAGGGCCAACTCCATGGACCGGCTCGCATCGGTCCCTTTGATTCCCGTGGTCTTGGGCGCCAAGTCACTCATGACCACGTCGAACACGCCCCATTCCCGGCCGAGCCGTGCCGGATCCAGGGTGAACACGTCGGCCTGAATGAATCTGAAATTCTCGGCGAACAGGCGGTCCGGACGGACCAAGTCTATCCCCACGACCTCTCCTTGGGTTCCCGCCCTTTTGAGGCCATACTGGGACCACGATCCCGGGAAACAGCCCAAGTCCAGCAGTCGATCTCCCTTTTTGATGAGCTTGAAACGGCGGTCGATTTCCTGGAGTTTATACACTGACCGGGCGAACCATTTCTCCTCCCTGGCCCGCCGGGCATAATGGTCCTCCCATCTGTTTCCCTTCATTTCGTGACTTTTATCACAGATATACCCGGTTTGCAAAAAAATTGTGGGGCCCAGGGGCCGTGTCAACGTCCCTTGAACCGCGGTTTTCGCTTTTCCATGAAGGCCTTCTGACCCTCTCTGAGGTCCTCGCTTTTCAGGGACTGGAGAAAGAGGGCGCGGATTTCTTCCTCTTCTTCCTTTTCCAGGATCGGGTACCGGGCGATCTTATAAAGGGCCAACTTGCTCCCCCGCAGCGAGATGGGGGCGTTTTCCGTGATCTCCCGGGCCATGTCATAGGTAAAGGCCTCGATCTCGGCGTCTTCCACCACATAGTTGACCAGGCCCATCTGGAGGCATTGCTCACTGGGGTAGCGGCGGCCGGTGAGGAAGATTTCAAGGGTCCTGGTGAATCCCAGGACCGTGAGAAACCGGCGATACCCGGGGTAGGGATAGACCAGGCCGATTTTTGGGGGAGGCATGCCCATTTTTACCCGCTTGGCCGCGATACGGATATCGCAAGAAACGGCCAACTCGCAGCCCCCGCCGTAGGCGTCACCGTTGAGCATGGCGATGACCGGATAGGGAAAGTCCCTGATCGCCTCAAGGGCCTGTTCCAGGGGCGGTTTCTCCCTGAGGGCCTTCTCCATATGAGGGGGGGGACCGGCGGGTAGGGCGGAGATGTCATAGCCCGCACAAAAGGCCCGGTCCCCGGCTCCGCGGAGGACCACGGCCAGTACGCTGCCTTCCGAGGCCAGGGCCTTAAGGGTCTCGGCCACCTTGAGAAGGGCTTCAGGCGTCAAAAGGTTTCGTTTTTCCGGCCTGTTGAGAATGAGGGTGCAAAGGGCACCTTCCCTTCGGACCAAGAGTTCCGGTTCTTTTTCCATGTTACCTGACTCCTCTTTCAAGATCTTGGGTAAATCCTCCTGTAAAAACTTTATAATATCACGGCCTGTCCGTTGGGAGGAATAAAATATGGGGCCTCAAAAGAATCTGATTCCTTCCGGTAGGTGGCCATACGCCAATCCCCTGGCTTCTTAATGTTTTTTCCGTATTAACAATTGACATTAACTATCACTAATAGAAATTTAGCTGCCAATTACATAGGAGATCGCCGGATCGCCCTGCGGCCATGGGAAGGGACCATGTCGATGGAAAAACCGAAAGATGTGCTCAACATAAACGAACTGGCCAGTTATTTGGACATTCCCAAATCGACGATTTACAAGCTGGTTCGGGAAGGCAAGATCCCGGCCCAGAAAGTGGGGCGTCACTGGCGGTTTCACAAGGAAACCATCGATGCCTGGCTCGGGAACCGTACGGAGGCCGAGAAACCGTGAATACGAACAACTTCAGTGGAAAAGTAAGCTTCATCTGGTCAGTGGCAGACCTGCTGCGGGGTCCCTACCGCCCGAATCAATACAAGGACGTCATGCTGCCCATGACGATGCTTCGTCGGCTCGATTGCGTTCTGGAGCCGACCAAGGACAAGGTGCTGGCAAAACAGAAATCGCTTTCCGGCGGGAAAGTCAAAAAGATCGATCCCCTTCTGTGCCGGATTGCGGGAGTGCCCTTTTACAACACAAGCCGCTATTCATTCGAAAAGCTCAAAGGCGACCCCAACAACATCGCCGCCAACCTCACCAACTTCATCAAGGGCTTTTCAAGCCGCGCCCGAGAGATCATCGAGAACTTCGGCTTCGAGGAACACATCGGCAAGCTCGATAAGGCGGACCGACTTTACCTCTTGGTATCCCGGTTTTGCGATATTGACCTGCACCCGCGGGAAGTTTCAAACCTTGAGATGGGCTACATCTTCGAGGAACTGATCAGGCGGTTCAACGAGGCGTCGAACGAAGAGGCCGGCGACCATTTCACGCCCCGCGAGGTGATCCGCCTGATGGTCAACCTGATTTTCATGCCCGACAGCGAAGTGCTCACGACCAGGGGCATTGTCAAGACGCTCTATGACCCGGCCTGTGGCACCGGCGGCATGCTGTCCGTTGCCGAAGATTATGTCCGGGAACTGAATCCCGACGCCCGCCTGGAGGTCTTCGGCCAGGACTACAACGCCCAGGCCTACGCCATCTGCGGGTCGGACATGATGATCAAGGGGCAGGACATCGAGCATATCGCCTATGGCGACAGCTTTACCGACGACCGTTTTTCCAGTCACAAGTTCGATTACATGCTGGCCAACCCGCCCTTTGGCGTGGAGTGGAAGCCCGAGGCCGACTTCATCAAGCGAGAGCATGAGGAGCAGGGTTTCGGCGGCCGTTTCGGGGCCGGTTTGCCGCGCATCAACGATGGGTCGCTTCTTTTCCTGCAGCACATGATCAGCAAGATGAAGGACCCCACCCGCCTGCCGGACGGGCAGGAGGAAGGCGGCACGCTCGAGGAAGGCGAGTATACCTGCCTGCCGGCAGGCACGGTCCGCGTCTTCGACAACGAAGACTTCGGCTACCGCCGCATCACGGTCGAGCGTCCGCTTCGACTCAACTTCGCAGCAGACGAGGAGCGTATCACGCGGCTTGCCGAGACCAAGGCCTTCACGAACCTGGCCGCCAGCAAAAAACGCAAGGACACCAAGGCCGCCAAGGCAGAGATCGAAGCGGGCCGTAAACTTCAAAAGGATATTATGGCCACTCTTGAGCCGCTCTCATCGCTCGGCATTGTCAAAGACCGCGACGAGTTCTTAAATCGTTTGACGTCCGCCTTCAAGAAAGCCGGGATCAAGGTCCCTGCTGCGCTTTTCAAGTCGGTCCTCATGGCCCTGGCTGAGCGGGACGAGACGGCCAAGGTCTGCACCGATGCCAAGGGCAACCCGGAACCCGATCCGGAACTGCGCGACTACGAGAACGTGCCGCTCAAGGAGGATGTAGACGAGTACATGAAGCGCGAGGTGCTGCCGCACGTGCCCGACCTGCCCGCCGCGACACCCTGTTCGGGTGAATTTTGTGTTTACGTCTTAAAATGCTCGGATGGATCGTTCTACAAAGGCCAAACCAGTGATTTCCCCAAAAGGTTCGCGCAACACCGTGAAGGTGAAGTCAGCTGGACAGCTAAGAATCTTCCTATTGAACCTATACATTGGGAAATTTATGACACAAAAGAGCAGGCGATAAAAAGAGAAAAATTTCTGAAAACCGGAAAAGGGCGCGAGTGGCTGAAAAGACATTGCGACGAGAAGAGATTGAAGTCCTTTGAACGGCAGGCGGGTGCCTGGATCGACGAGTCTAAAACCAAGATCGGGTACGAAATCAATTTCAATCGCTATTTTTACAAGTACACGCCGCCGAGACCGTTGGAAGAGATCGAAACCGACCTCAAGAAGATCGAGAAGGAAATTGCGGACATGCTCGCGGAGGTGACGGAATGAGCGAGGTGCAGGAGACACCGGGTGGAGAACTGGTGGTCTATCGGACCGAAGACGGCCGGAATCGTATTTCCGTCCGGTTCGAGGGCGAAACGGTTTGGCTGACGCAGGCGATGATGGCCGACCTTTACGAGACCTCCGTTCCCAATATCAACATGCACATCCGCAATGTATTGGATGAGGGCGAATTGTCCGCCGAGGCAACTATTAAGGAATACTTAATAGTTCGCCAGGAGGGGCAGCGCGCCGATTACGGAAAGCAGATTCTTGCCACGCTGTCTCAAGAATTGACCCAGGACTATGGTAACGGGTTCAGCTATGTTTTTCATCATTCATCACTCCGAAGGTGGGGCGAATGAGCAGGGGTGATTTACATGCGAACCGCCCGGAGCGGCGGAGCCGCCGATCCATCCGGTTGAAAGGATACGATTATGCCGGTGCCGGGGCGTATTTTGTGACGATTTGCGCGCACAACCGGGAATGTCTGTTTGGGAAAAGCGTGGATGGAAAAATGGTGTTGAACGATGCAGGCCGGATGGTGGAAACGGTTTGGGATCAATTACCGATTCGATTCCCCCATTTGGAATTGGATGAATTCATTGTAATGCCGAATCACATTCACGGTATTTTGGTGTCACCCCGTAGGGGCGAACCTTGTGTTCGCCCAATCGATGTTCGCCCGAATCGTGTTCGACCAATTGATGATCGCCCAACACCTGTCCGCCGCCGTGCCTGCCGACCACCAGGAACAGACCCATGGGAGGGCCGAAGATGAAACATCGTGCCTATCCTGCGTACAAGCCGTCGGGGATGGAGTGGGTTGGCGATATTCCCGAGCATTGGGAGGTTCGTCGTATGAAGACAGTAGCACGTTTCGGTTACGGTGATTCATTGGCCGCTGATGATCGTGTCGCAGGCCCTTATAAAGTTTATGGCTCAAACGGTGTTGTTGATCAGCATGATCGGGCAAACACACAGTCACCGTGTCTGATCATTGGCCGGAAGGGCTCGTTTGGAAAGGTGGCATTTTCAGATAAACCGTGCTTTGCAATCGATACCACCTACTTTGTTGATTCACGTCTGACAGCCGCAAATCTTCGGTGGTTGTATTACTCTCTGCAATGGCTCAGGCTTGACTCTATTTCAAAAGATTCCGCTGTTCCGGGACTATCGCGTGAAGATGCCTATGACAACCGGATTGCCTTTTGCCCGTTGGACGAACAACAAACCATCGCATCCTTCCTTGACCGCGAAACAGCGCGGATCGACACGCTGATTGAAAAAAAGCAGCGGCAGATCGAGTTGCTCCAGGAGAAGCGATCCGCCCTGATCAGCCACGCCGTTACCAAGGGGCTCGATCCCGATGTCAAGATGAGGGACTCCGGGATTGAATGGCTGGGGGAGATTCCGGCGCATTGGGAAGAAATACGGTTCAAGTATGTTCTCTGGCTACAAAGAGGTCATGATCTTCCTGGTACGGAGTTTCATGAAGGTAAATATCCTGTATGCGGTTCTAATGGCTGCATTGGTTATCACAACCAATTTACCACCAAAGGCCCTGGAATTACTGTAGGAAGAAGCGGTAGTGTAGGAGAAGTGAACTATATCGATACCGATTATTGGGCACACAATACCGCGCTCTATGTGAAAGAATTTCGAAAAGCCATTCCCAGATTTTCCTATTATTTACTCAAAACTCTTGATGTAAAATATCTTAGTGCAGGTACTGCTGTTGGCCCTCTGAATCGTAACTATATTCACGATTTGCCTATTGCAATTCCTGTTATTAAAGAGCAGAGTATCATTGCAGGGTTTTTGGACCAGCAGACGGAAAGAATCGATGCGTTGATTGGAAAGGTCGAAAAATCCATTAATCTGCTCCGTGAACACCGCACCTCCCTAATCTCGGCAGCAGTAACAGGCAAGATCGACGTTCGCACCGTGCCTGCCGGCAGGCAGGAGGAGGCCCCCAATGCGCGTTGATGTCAAACCAGATTTCCTTTTATGGGCTTGTGAACGCTCCCGGCGCAGCATAGGTGAACTGGCAGAGCGAAAGTCCTTTAGTAAATTGCCTGATTGGATCAGTGGAGAGGCGCGGCCGACCTTCAAACAGCTTGAAAAATTCGCACAGGCAACCTACACCCCGTTCGGATACTTTTTTCTTCCTGAGCCTCCGAAAGAATCCATTCCCATTCCCGACCTTCGCACGGTCGGAAATCAATATATCGGCCGCCCAAGCCCCGACCTGCTGGACACGATTCATGCGATGCAGCGCCGGCAGGCGTGGTTTCACGAGGATTTGATTGAATGTGAGGCCGAGCCGTTGGACTTCGTGGGAAGCGCCCGGACGGAGGACGATTCGCAAGGAGTCGGGCGCGAAATGCGACGGATGGTCGGCCTCGACGATGGCTGGGCCGCTAAAGTCCGAACTTGGCAGGAAGCGGTCAGCGAACTGAGACGGGCTATCGAACATTTGGGGGTGATGGCCGTTATCAATGGCGTCGTAGGGAATAACACGCATCGCAAATTGGACGTCGGGGAGTTTCGAGGTTTCGCTTTAAGTGACAAATACGCCCCCCTTGTATTCGTTAATGGAGCTGACGCGAAATCGGCTCAAATGTTCACACTGGTACATGAACTGGCGCACATTTGGCTCGGAGAAAGCGCCTTGACGGATACCGGTTTGATATCGCAGCCCTCGCAAGAGACCGTGCCTGCCGGCAGGCAGGTCGAGTCGTGGTGCGATCGGGCGGCGGCGGAGTTCCTTGTCCCGGCGCGTGAGCTGAAAGCGTACTGGCGCGAAGTCAGGCATGCAGAAGCGCCGTTCGATGCCATTGCGCGACATTTCAAAGTCAGTCCCATCGTGGCGGGCCGCCGTGCAATGGATTTACGTATGGTGGACCGGGAGACGTTTTTCGCATTCTATCATGAATACATCGCCAAAGAGCGTAGGCGGAGCCCTGCCGGTGCCGGGGGTGACTTCTACAACAACCAGAACACGCGCGTGGGCGAACGGTTCGCTACGCAGGTCATTTTTGCCGCTAAGAGCGGTCGCGTGAGCTTCAAGGAAGCCTACGACCTTACCGGCCTGCGCGGGGGCGCTTTTCAGGAATACGCCTACCGCTTGGGGGCCGATCTGCCATGAGTATAAATCGTCCCTATATTCTGGACTCTGACGTGTTCATTGCGGCGAAGAACAGCTACTATGCCTTCACGATATGTCCGGGTTTCTGGGACAGCCTGATTCACCATCATGAAGCGGGAAACATTGGCAGCATCGACAGGGTCAAAGGCGAACTGCTTGCCGGGCGACCGACCGAAGACCTTGTCCAATGGGTCAAGAATGATGTGCCGGCTGGATTCTTCATGGGTACGGATGATGAAAGCGTGATTTCCGCCTATGAGGAGATCATGCTTTGGGTGCAGCGGAACTCGCAATATTTCGATCAGGCCAAAGCAAAATTTGCGACCGAAGCGGATGGTTGGCTGGTCGCCTATGCCGTGGCGCATAATGCCACTGTCGTAACGAATGAACAGCCTCGCCCGCAATCGCGAAACCGCGTCCTGCTTCCCGATGTATGCGTACAGTTCAAAATAACCCCCAAGGATACATTCTTCATGCTCAGAGATTTGGCTGTCCGATTCGAATGGAGAGAGGTTTCCTGATGCCGGGTCAACATACGGAATACGCCTTCGAAACCGCCATAGAACACCACCTGACCACGGCCGGTGGATATGAAAAAGGCGACCGGGCCGGCTTCGACACCGAGCGCGGCCTGTTCATCGGGGACGTAATCGCGTTCATCCGGAAAACCCAGCCCAAGGAATGGGATTACCTTGCCAACCTCCAAAAGGAAAAGTCCGAAGAGACGCTGATAGACGATTTGTGCCGTGCGCTCAACTCCAGCCATGAGGGGTGCCTCTCGGTTCTTCGACACGGGTTCAAGTGCTTCGGCAAGCTATTCCGGGTGGCCTATTTCGCCCCGGCCAGCGGAATGAACCCCGACACCCAGGCGCTCTATGCCGCCAACCGGCTCACCATTACGCGCCAGCTCCGCTATTCGGCCAAGCACCTGCCTGCGCCGCAGAGCGGCGCGAAGCGGCAGGCAGGCGGCATTCTTGATGTGACCCTGGCCCTCAACGGCATTCCCGTAGCCACCCTGGAGCTGAAAAACCCCATGACCGCCCAAAACTGGCGACATGCGGTCACGCAATACAAGAACGACCGCGATCCGTCAGACCTGATTTTCCAGTTCAAGAAGCGCACGCTTGTCCATTTCGCGGTGGACACCGACGAGGTTTACATGACCACGCGCCTTTCGAGCAAGAGCACGCGCTTTCTGCCCTTCAACAGGGGCTGCGGTGGCGGGGCAGGCAATCCGGAAAACCCCGGCGGCTACAAGACGGCGTATTTGTGGGAAGCGGTGCTGGAGCGTCACAGCTTGCTGGATATCCTGGCACGGTTCATTCACCTGCAGATCGAGGAAAAGAAGCTCGGTGGCAAGCGAATCAAGAAGGAAATTATGATATTCCCGCGCTATCACCAGCTCGATTGCGTGAAGAAACTCGTCGCCGACGCCCGCGAACGCGGCACCGGAACCAACTATCTGATCCAACACTCCGCCGGCAGCGGCAAGTCCAACTCCATTGCCTGGCTGGCCCATCGGCTTGCGAGTCTTTACACCGAAAGTGACGAGAAGGTTTTCGACTCTATCATCGTGATCACCGACAGGGTTGTCCTCGACCAGCAGCTTCAGAACACGATTTACCAGTTCGAGCACAAGCAGGGCGTGGTGCAAAAGATCGACATCAACTCGACCCAGCTGGCGGAGGCCCTCGCCTCGGGCGTTCCGATTGTGATCACCACGCTCCAGAAGTTCCCGTTCGTCACCGAGAAAATGGGTGATCTGCCCATGCGCCGATACGCGGTGATCGTGGACGAGGCGCACAGTTCCCAAGGCGGCGAGACGGCGACCGAACTCAAGGGCGTGCTCGCCGGCGCTGCCATCAAGGAAGAGGCCAGGGCAAAAGCCGAGGCGGAAGGGCTGCCCGATTATGAGGAGGAAATCCTCAAGACCATGGCAAAGCGCGGGCATCAACCCAACATCAGCTTTTTCGCCTTCACGGCAACGCCTAAATATAAAACCCTGGAGGTCTTCGGCACCTGCCTGCCGGCAGGCACGGCACCCGGCGCGAACCTGCCTGCCGAAGCCTCGGCGCAGGAAGGCGGCAAGCCGAATCCCTTCCATCTTTACAGCATGCGCCAGGCCATCGATGAGGGGTTCATCCTCGACGTGCTTCAGAACTACACGACATACAAGACATATTACCGGCTGATCAAGTCAATCGAGGACGACCCGCAGGTGGACAAGCGCAAGGCCGCGCGGGCGCTGGCGCGATTCATGAGCCTGCATCCGCACAATATCGCCCAAAAGACCGAGGTCATGCTCGAGCATTTCCGGCACTTCACGATGCACAAGATCGGCGGAAAGGCCAAGGCCATGGTTGTAACCTCCAGCCGTCTTCACGCGGTCAGATACAAACAGGCGTTTGACAAGTACATTAAGGATAAAGGCTATACGGGCATTAAAACGCTGGCGGCCTTTTCCGGAACTGTGATCGACCCGGACCTGCCTGCGCCGGGGCTCCGGCAGGCAGGCGCTGCGGGCGTCGAATACACAGAATCCGGCATGAACGTGGACGCCCAGGGCAAGCACATCAAGGAAAAGGAACTGCCCGAGCGGTTCGGGACAGAGGAATACCAGGTGCTGCTTGTCGCGGAGAAGTATCAGACCGGCTTTGATCAACCCCTCCTTCACACGATGTATGTGGACAAACGCCTGTCCGGCATCCAGGCCGTGCAGACGCTTTCCCGCCTTAACCGGACGCAATCCGGCAAGGAGGATACCTTTGTCCTGGATTTCGTGAATGAACCGGATGAAATTCTCAAGGCCTTTCAGCCCTATTATGAGCAGACGCTTATCGGCGAGCGTGCCGAACCCCAGCAGTTATATGAACTGCAGGCCAAGCTCGACGGCCACCAGGTTTATTACAAGGCCGAGGTCGAGGAGTTCTGCAAGGTTTTCTATAAGCCCAAGCCGAACCAGACGACGGCGGATCATTCCAGGATGAATGCCTGCATCGATCCGGCGGTGGGACGCTACAACGACCTGGACGAGGATGTCCGGGAGGAATTCCGCAAGACGCTCGTTGCCTACAGGAACCTTTATTCCTTCATGTCACAGGTGATCCCGTTCCAGGATACCGACCTCGAAAAGCGCTATTCGTACATTCGGTTCCTGCTGACCAAGCTGCCGAGAGGCGACCGGGGCCCGGTCTACAACTTCAACGACGATGTTGCCCTGAAGTATTACCGCCTGCAGAAGATCGGCGAAGGGTCAATCGTGATGGAGCCCGGCGCCCGCTACGAGGTGTCAGGCCCTACATCCGTAGGAACGGGCGTTGCCCGGGGAGACGAGATCGAACTGTCCAAACTGATTGACATCCTCAATGAGCGGTTCGGGACGGATTTTCGTCCGGGTGACCAACTGTTTTTTGAATCGATCCGGGAGGACGCGGTATTGGACGGCAACCTCCGCCAGGCAGCGCTCGCCAACACGATGGAAAACTTCGGCTACGTCTTTCGCAAGGCTTTAGAGGGGCTCTTCATCGACCGAATGGACCAGAACGAAGAAATTACAGCGAAATTCATGAACGAGGATCAATTCCGGGACGCGGTCAGCAAGCATCTCCTCAAGGAGGTCTACCAAAAGATCAGAGAGGAGGCTGAAGTCGAAACTGTTTATTGAATAAATACAGGGTGTTCACGTCAGATGACAAACCTTTTCGGCGTATCCATCGGGTCCTCTGTAAATTGGATGAATCAGGGAGAGGGTGACGTGGCGCACGTTAGGTATCCTTTTCATATTCCTTGAGTTGTGGAAGGACTGCTTTTTGGATACGTTTTCTCAATACCTCCAGGTCTAGAGGCCTCACCTCTTCATCCGTCTCCGCGGCTATGAGATTCGGCGACCACTTCCTGTGCGTGCGGATCTTTCCCGTCGCGGTTTTGTCGTTTCCGGCGTCTCGTCAGACTCATTCTAACGCACATCATTTTTGTAATTTAACATTCAGTCGAGATAATAGCAATTTGATTGCTATATAATCGCCTATTTATCAAATTTCACGCGTCCATTGACTGAAGCAGCCATCAAGGAAAACAGGCATTGATATCCTGGTCAAGGTGATCGATACCTTCGGCAGCGGCACTTCCGAGACCTTTGAATTTATTGGGTCTGTGTCTCATAAATCGCCCCCTTCGGGGAGGAATAAAATATTCCCGGGCAAAGGGGTTTGCAATTTATGGTGGGCATATTAAAATGGTAGTAAGTTTGGAGGTTAAGAGACGATGGAAAAAGTGACCATTGATGGGGTGGAACTCCATCTGAGCGATCCCGATGAAGTGTCCATGGCCTGGGTGGGCCAGCCCGAGCTGATAACCCAGGTCCTGGCCGCGTGGCTGGTGATCGACGACGAAGACCTGCCCTTGAGCCCCCGGCTCGTAGGGAAGCCGGGGGTGGGAAAGACGACCCTGGCCTATCATGCGGGACGGGCCTTGAATCGGCCTGTGTATCTCTTCCAGGCCACCATGGATACGAGGCCGGAGGATCTCATCGTGACACCGGTCATATCCGAAAAGGGGCAGGTGAAATACATGGCCAGTTCGGTGGTGGCGGCCATGATCAAGGGTGGGGTGGGCGTCATTGATGAAGGAAACCGCATGAGCGAGAAGAGCTGGGCCTCGTTGGCCCCTCTTCTGGACAGGAGGCGGTACGTGGAATCCATTGTGGCGGGCATCAAGATCAAGGCCCACCCCGAGTTCCGCCTTTGCACCACCATGAATGACGATGCCAGCACCTTTGAACTCCCGGACTATATCCATTCCAGGCTTCAGCCCCAGATCTTTATCGATTTTCCGGAAAGGGACGAGGAACTCCTCATCCTCAAGAAGAACCTTCCCTTCGCGGACCTGGATGTCCTCCGTTATGTGGTGGAATTCCTCCAGGCGGCCCATGAGGCCGACGAGCGTTACTCGGTGAGGGACGGCATCAACATCGCCCGTTATGCCTTGAAGCGGCTCCAGGCGGAGAAAGAGGGGGAGAGCGGGGAAAGGGGGAGGAGTCACTTGGGCCTGTACCTGCGGGAGGCGGCCTCCATGATCCTGGACAGCACCGCCGCAGAATACTTCCAAGACCTGATGGATGACTTCGAGGACGAAACATAGGATTGAGTGGAAGAATGTCCGTATGGTGCCCGTACTCCACGGGCGGATGGAGTTCTGCCAGGAAGTGAGGCGCCAGTTCGAGGAATTTAAGCCCCATCATGTGGCCGTGGAATACCCTCCCACTCTGGGCCCCAAGATCATTCAAGGGGTGAAACGGCTGCCCTTCCTTTCCGTGGTCTATTACATGGAGGAGAACGGCGCATTCACCTACCTCCTCATCGAGCCCACCGACGGTCAGGTGGAGGCCATCCGGCTGGCCCTGGAAAGGGGCCTCCCTGTCCATTTCATCGACCGGGATACGGAAGGCTATCCCCTGGATTTTACTCCCTTCCCGGATTCCTACGCCCTCAAAAGGATCGGGCACTTCGGCTATTGTCAGGCCTTTTTAAAGGCCCATAAAGACAGGTCCCGCTCCCCGGAGGATCTGCTCCGGGAGAGGACCATGGCCTTTCATCTCAAGCGCCTGGCCGGGCAAGGGGAAAGGATCTTCTTCGTGGGCGGGTTGACCCACGCCCCTGGAATCATGGACATGCTGGAGCAACCCCAGACAGAGGTCATCGGCAGGAGAAGGCGCAAGGGGGTGGGATTGGCCCATCTCCACGAGGACTCCAGCCGGGAGGTCATGGGTGAAATGCCCCACCTGGCCGCGGCCTATGAACGGGGCAGACAGGAAGGGGATCTTGACGTGCCCGACCGCCTCGAGGTCCAAAGCGATTTGATCACCCGGGCCCGAAAGGAGCACTGGAAAAAAAACAAAGAAGAATTGTCGCGTCAACAGGTGCGCATTTTACACAAGTTCGCCAGGAACTATGGTCTCATCACCGGCCGGCTTGTGCCCAATTTCTACCAGCTCCTTGTGGCGGCCCGGGGTGCGGTGGACGACAATTTCGCCTACGAGGTGTGGGACCTGGGGAGCCGTTACCCTTGGCAGACCGAAGAACCGGGGCTCCCCATTTTGAGGCTCAGGGGGGAAGACCTTTTCCTGGACGAAAAAAAGATTACCTTTCACCGCCGGTTAAAGACCCTGAGAAGACGTCTGGTTCCTGTACCGGTCAAGAAAAAGAAGCGGGAGCGGTTTCCCGGAGAGTGGAAAAAGGGATTCAAGGGATGGGCCATATGCTCGTACCCGCCCGAGGATGTGGTGGTGGAGGGATACGGCCGATATCTTCAGAAAAAGGCCCTGGAGATCCGCACTGAAGAGAACCCCAGGATCCAGCCCTTTACCAGTTCCATGATGGACGGCCTGGATATCCGGGAGACCATCCGGGACTGGGGAAGCGGCAAGATCTATGTTAAGGAGCAGATGCCGGTCCGGGGCAAGGTGGGTTCTGTGGTGGTCGTCTTTGACCCGGACCTGGGAGACGAGGAAGGAAGGGAGGCCTTCCCCTGGTGTGTGACCTGGCTGGGAGAACACGAACAGGAATCAGACATGGCCTTTTACAGCACCCCCGCGGGGGAGGTCATGGACGGCCCGGGCATTTCCAGGTGCCAGTACGGCGGCTTTATGCTCACCTATCCGCCCATGCGGGTCTATGATATCTGGAAGGACCCCTTTTTTCGTATGGCCAGAAACAAGCCGGAAAGGATGCTCATGGCGGCCATTGATTACAGCCAGGAAACCCATGTGGTGTATGTGGCGTCCACGCCCCCGTCAGGATGGTGCCGGAGCCTGGCAGCCCGCCTGGGGAAAAAGATCATTTACATGCCTATAGGCATGTTCTCGCCGGTGACCCTCAAGAAGATACGGCAGTTTCACGTCCTGGACGGCCACCATGTCCGAACCTACGCCCGGCGCTATATCCGGTAATGGAGCACTATCCCTGTAGGTTTGCATGAGGTTCTGCACAAGTTTGGACATAAAAATCCTGTCCGATTTCAGGTTATCGATCGGCCAGGATGTGCGCAGAGTGAGGCTGATTCCGAGCCCGGAATGATTACGGCCGCCCTACCGGACCATCCCATTGACAAGTGCAAGGCCGATGGGGAAATATCCGGTGCCAAATACCGCAGGACGTCGGATTGTTCCAAAAGGGATTGACAATCAGCCATGTCGGAAGTATATTCCAAAAAAGGTATTTAACGGGTGATATTCATGATGAGGGATTTTACCAAACTAATGAAGGCCCTTTCAGACCCTAACCGGGTCAAGATTATCAAGATGCTTCAGCACAAAGCCATGTGTGTGTGCGAGATTAAGGCGGCCTTGGGCATTTCCCAGCCCAGTGTATCCAAGCACCTGAGAATACTGGGGGAAGCCGACCTGGTGGATTACAGAAAAGACGGGCTTTGGGTCAATTATTTTCTTGCTGATGGTCGGAAATCCCCGTATGTCGCCAGCATGATGGGAAACCTTCAACATTGGCTGGATGAGGACCCTGAAATTGCGACGCTAATCCAAAAACTGCCTTCCATTCGCAGGGAGGATATCTGCAGGCGATAATTTTTTTTGAGCGGATTAAATAACTATATGACTTTTTAGTTATTCATTTTCAAGGCAGAGAGATTTTATAATGAAAGAACGCTGGAAACTTTTACTGATCGTACTGATTTTTGTCGGTGCCTATTACGTACCCTGGGCCGATCCCAGAATACGCCAGTCCGGACTGGAGGCCTTCATGATGCTCCAGGAATACGCGCGGGAGCATGTCCTGACCTGTCTGATCCCGGCCTTTTTCATTGCCGGAGCCATTTCGGTGTTCGTATCCCAGGCAGCCGTGTTGAAATATTTCGGGGCCACGGCGAGAAAGATCCTTTCCTATTCGGTGGCCTCGGTTTCCGGGACCATCCTGGCGGTTTGCTCCTGCACGGTGCTGCCCCTTTTCGCGGGAATCTATTCCCGGGGGGCCGGTATCGGACCGGCCACCGCCTTTCTCTACTCAGGCCCCGCCATCAACGTCCTGGCCATTGTGCTGACCGCCCGAATACTGGGATGGCAACTGGGCCTGGCCCGGGCCGTGGGTGCCATTATTTTTGCCGTGATCACCGGGCTTTTGATGGCCTTCATTTTCAGGAAAGATGACGCTGAACGAACCGCAGGCCAGATCTACCTCCCGGATGAAGAGGGAGACGGCAGAACCCTGACCCAGGAGGCTCTCTTCATGCTGACCCTGGTGCTGATCCTCATTTTTGCGGCCTTTGCCAAACCGGCCGAAGGCTCCACCGGACTGTGGCCGGCTGTTTTTGCTGCCAAATGGTATATCACGGCCGGGCTTCTCATTATTCTTGGCTTCATGCTGAAGAAATGGTTTGTGAAAGAGGAGAGAACCACCTGGGTCCAGTCCACCTGGGGGTTCATGAAACAGATTTTGCCCTTGTTGGGTGCCGGGGTCCTGGTGGCCGGCTTCATGCTGGGCCGACCCGGGCATTCGGCCCTGATACCGGAGCACTACATTGAGACTTTGGTAGGGGGGAATTCGGTATGGGCCAATCTGTTTGCCTCCCTCTCGGGTGCGCTCATGTATTTCGCCACCCTCACGGAGGTCCCCATTTTACAGGGACTTTTGGGCGCGGGCATGGGTAAGGGCCCGGCCCTGTCGCTGCTCCTGGCCGGGCCGGCCTTGTCCCTCCCCAACATGCTGGTCATTGCCGGGGTAATGGGGGTCAAAAAGACGGCCGCCTTTTGTGTCATCATCGTGATCTTAAGCAGCATGGCCGGGATGACCTATGGGTGGATTGCGGGATGAAGCCAAAATCTTCACCGCAAAGCCGCAAAGGACGCAAAGGTGAATTATTCTTTTTGCCCCAACTGGGTTTCCTTTTGCTTTCCGGCGTCCTCCGCCCTGTGGAATGCAGAGCCTATTCCTACGGGGTCAGCGGTGAACAAGAACAGGGGTAATGAATGTCACAGGATGATGTAACGCAGATCAGGGTGGGCAATTCGCCGGTGGGTATCATCGGACTCAAGGCGGTCATGGAAGAGATGGCCCCTGAGTATGCTGAAGAAGCGGACCCGGTGGTGGCGGATGAGCTTCTGGCGCGGCTTTCCAGAAAGAATTATATCCCGCCCAAGGTACGGGACAATTACCGGAAGGCCTTTTTGCGGGAATTCAAGAAGTTTCTTGGGAAACCGGTTGAAGAGGAAGCGCCGGAAGGGCTGGAGGTGAAGGTCCTGGGCCCGGGGTGTGTGCAGTGCGATCAGCTTGAGCAGCAACTTATGCAGGTCATGGCCGAAACCGGGATCGTGGCCGATATACAGCACATTCGGGATGTCAAGGAGATCGGCCGTTACGGCGTCATGGGAACTCCGGCCTTGATCATCAACAACACCGTCAAGGCAGTGGGAAAGGTGCCTCCGAGAAATAAACTGAAGCAATGGTTGGAAGAGGCGCAAGCACAAAAGGCTTAAGGCCTCGGCCGTATGAAAACAGATTAAAAACAGAAGGGGGAATGATGATGGAAATCAAAGTATTGGGTCCTGGCTGCCCAAAGTGCCAGCAGACGGAAAAGAGCGTTAAGGATGCCGTGTCCGAGGCCGGTGTTTCCGCCGACGTGGTGAAGGTGACCGACACCATGGAGATTGCCAAACACGGGGTTTTCGGAACCCCGGCGGTGGTGGTGGACGGCGAAGTCAAGAGTGTGGGCAAGGTACCGGATAAAGATGAAATCAAAGGATGGATAACCAAATAACAAGCCATTGCCGCCGTAAGGAAGGGCATATGCCATGATACATAAAGACAAGGAGATACAGGGCCTGGTCAAAGAAAAGTATGCGGCCATCGCAAAGGGGAAGCGCGGTATTGATGCGTCTTCGTGCTGCGGCCCCACCCCGCTGGTGGACATCCAGTCCCTGGGCCGGACCCTCGACTACAAGGAAGAGGACCTCCTTTTGGCGCCCGGAGAAGCCAACCTGGGGCTGGGCTGCGGCAATCCCATCGGGAAAGCGAACCTGAAGCCGGGGGAGGCGGTACTGGACCTCGGCAGCGGTGCAGGGTTCGACGCCTTTCTCGCTGCCAAACAGGTGGGTGAGGCAGGACAGGTCATCGGCATGGACATGACCCTGGAAATGGTTGAAAAGGCCAGAGCCAATGCCCAAGAGTTGAACATCCACCATGTGGATTTCCGCCTGGGTAAGATCGAGACCCTTCCCGTGGAAGATCAATCCGTGGATGTGGTGATCTCTAACTGCGTCATCAACCTGTCTCCGGACAAGGCGGCGGTTTTCCGTGAGATCCATCGCGTCCTCAAACCGGGGGGCCGTATCGTCATCTCGGATATCCTTCGATCCGGGGAGATCCCGGAAGCCCTCAAGAACGATCCGGCCGCCTATACCGGGTGAGTGGCCGGGGCCATTTCACCCGGTGAGGTGAAACACATCCTTTCCGATCTGGGGTTTCAACACATCCGGATCGAAGAGAAGAACCAGAGTGAGCAGATCATTCAAGGCTGGAACGTGGGTGACGGTGCGGAGAAGGTGGTCTTTTCAGCCTACATTCAGGCGGTCAAACCTTCTGCCCGAGGATGAAGACAAGGGGGAGGAATGCCGGCGCCAACAAATGGGATATGGGCAAGCCACTGAGGCATGCATCGACTCCCATAGATCCTTTGAAGGAGGTAGATAAATGACGGAAAACTGTTGTGAAGGAAATGGAAATATCATGGTCCTGACGTGCTCGGGCGGCTCCAATGTGGGTCAGTTAGCCAATCAGGCCGCGGTGGAATTGACCCAGGAAGGGTTCGGAAAAATGTTCTGCCTGGCCGGTGTAGGCGGACATCTCGGAGGATTTGTCCAATCCGCCAAGGACGTTCCGGAGATGGTGGCCGTCGACGGGTGTGATATCGGCTGTGCCAAGGCCATTCTGGAACATGCCGAGGTCCCGCTGAAACGGTATATTGTCTTGACCGGAATGGGAATTGAGAAAAACAAGGAGTTCAAGCTCAAAAGAGATGAGATCGATAAGGTCAAGAAGGCAATAAAAAAGGCCTGCGGGCATACTCTTTCCGCGCAACCACCGATGGCAAACACTGCCACAACCTGCTGTTGTGGTTAGTTCCGGTTATTCAGGAGATTTATATGATTAGATGTAGATTGACGATTGTGGGATTTGTCTGCTTGTTGTTGGTGTATCTTCATGTGTCCGAGGTCCATGCGGACCAAACCGGGACCGGGACGGTGGAGCAGGCATACCCGGGCCTTGCCACCGGTATGCTCAAGAAAGCGCAACTGGTCCCCATGAAGAAGGAGATCCTTCTCGTCACTGAAGGGCTGGAAATCAAGGCGTCTCAGCTCGATGAGAAAATGAAAGGGGCCGATGCGGGCATGAGAGCGGAACTGAGGAAAAACCTCTTTTTCCTCTTGGAGCAGGAGGCCATGCAGGCGATGTTGGTCCAGGAAGCCCGATCATCCAAAGCCGTAGCCGAAGGCCTGTCTGACACGGAAGCCATTCAGGCCTACCTGAACCAGAAGTTTCAGGATGTTGAGGTGTCGGAGCCGGAGGCAAAGGCCTTTTACGAGGCGAACAAGGCCATGGTTCAGGGGATGGCGTTCGAACAGGTGAAACAGGCCATTCAACAGGTTCTGACGCAGCAGAAACGGCAGGAGGCCTTTGCATCTTATCTCCAGGAGTTGGGGGGAGACACGGATATTCAAGTCAACGCAAAGTGGGTCAAGGGCCAGTATGCCCTGGCAATGGATAATCCGGTGGATAAGGCCCGGATGTCGGGCAAGCCCACCATGGTGGAGTTCGGTGCCAAGGGCTGTTTCCCCTGCGATATGATGCAGCCCATACTCGATCGACTCCGAAAAAAATTTCCCAAAAAGCTTAACGTGGTTTTTGTGCACGTGGGGCAAAACCGGCTCCTGGGGGCCCGCTTCGGTATCCGGTCCATTCCGGTACAGGTCTTTTATGACCAAAAAGGCAAAGAGGTCTTTCGTCATGTGGGATTCTATGCAGAGGAAGAGGTTATGAAGCAACTGGCGAAAATAGGGGTCAAGTAAATGCAGAAGCCAACCATACGCTTTTCACTCACTTTTGTGGTGATTATTATCCTCTTCGGCGGACTGGGCCTTTTTATCTCCGGGTGCTCTTCTGAAGAACCTGCGGCATCCCATTCACAACCGGCAGGCGATATTCCGGTCCAGGGAATGCCCACCATGGTGGATCTGGGCGCCAACGAATGCATTCCGTGCAAGATGATGGTGCCGGTCCTGGAAAAGGTGGAAAAAAAATACCAGGGGAAGGCCGCCATCATCATTGTCGATGTCTATAAGAACAAGGAACCGGCCAAACGGTTCGGCGTCCGGGCCATCCCCACCCAGATCTTCTTTGATAAAGAGGGCAGGGAAGTCCACCGCCATGAGGGGTTTATGAGCGAGGCGGACATTGACCGGATCTTTAAAGAGATGGGCGTGGGTTAGCTGACGATTTGGAGGATTTGAATGCTAGAAAATATCTTTCTCACTGTCAATCAATGGATTGCGGCGGGAACGGCGATTGCCGCCTTAGGTTGTTTTGTCTGGGGCATGATCAGCGTGGTGTTCAGCCCCTGCCACCTGGCATCCATTCCCCTGATCGTGGCATATGTGGGGGGGCAGGAGACGCTCCTCAAGCCGAGGCAGGCGGCCCATTATTCCATCGCCTTTACCGTGGGCCTCTTCATCACCATCGCGCTCATCGGCATCATCTGCGCCCTCCTGGGCCGGATGTTGGGGGACGTGGGAGGCTATTGGCAGATCCTGGTGGGCCTGGTGCTGGTCTGGGTGGCGCTGGGCATGCTGGGTGTTGAAAAGTGTTCCATGGCCGGCAGCCTCCTCTACAGACTCAAACTTCGCGGCATTGGCGGGGCCCTGGTCCTGGGTCTGGCCTACGGGGTCCTCTCCGGGTCCTGCACCTTCGGGTTCATAGCGCCCATCCTGGCCGTCGTTACCGTTCAAAAACAGATTGCCGCGGGTATCCTGTTTATCCTCCTGTTCGCCATCGGTCACTGTCTTCCCATTGTGGTGGCGGGCAGTTCAACGGCCGCTGTGAAACGCCTCATGGAAAACAGCGCCTGGCAGGGGGCTGGCAACTGGTTCCGAAAGGGGGCGGGGGTGGTGGTTGTTCTACTGGGGGCATATTTTATCATCAATCCGTTCCTCACATCCCTATAAGGAAGGAGGGGATTATGTTGCTTGAGAGTTATCAAAAGGAGATCTTTCGTCCCAAATGTAACCCGGGCTTTAAATCCGTGCACTGCATTGCGCATCTGGACCAGGATATCGGAGAGGCACTCCCGTATCTCAACGCCGAACTGGGGGAAGTGGCAATGGAAGCAGGGGAAATTCTTCCTGGTGGCATCCGAGATTGCCGCCCGGGCGACGTGTACCCCATCCATCATAAAGCCGTGGAACTCGAGCCGGGCAAATAAGGTCAAGCCATGAAGAGCGAAGGGATCAAGGGAAGAATATGGCGGGCTGCCTGGCAGTCTGCATCAATGGTGGTCCTGGCCTGCGTCATCGGGCTTCTAATCAATGAAAGCCGGTCGAACGGATTGGCAGTGGTGGCCGACTGGTCCCCTGAGGCGCGTCTGGCCATGGATGCAGGCGACAGCATGATCGTATCTCTCGAGGAGGCGGAGCGGCTTTGCCTGGAGAAAGACGCGGTGTTTTTGGACGCACGGTCCCCGGAGGAGTATGCCCGTGGACACATCAGCTGTGCCATAAACGTGCCCTGGCAGGGCTTCGAGGCATACATGGACCGCGTCTGGGGCGTGATCCCTGAAGATGCGTGGATCGTCACCTACTGTGACGGGGAGACCTGTTCACTGAGCGAGGATCTCGCCAGGGAACTGATTGCCATGGGCTACAAACAGGTGAAGGTCCTTCTGAACGGATGGACCCGGTGGACAAAGGCCGGGCTCCCCGTGGAAAAGGGAGATAAGGACAGCCAGATAGCCGGGATAGATAAAGCCGGCGCGCGCTTGTAAGCTCGGGGGGCGCCACTTATGACATCTCTGATGGAGGTAAAATGAATGACCGAAGGCCAAACCGGTTTTTTCAGACGACAATGGAAGCAGGACGGACCCCTTGGCATCATTTCCCGCCTGATCCTGGGGCTGATTTTCATTTACGCCAGCATGGACAAGATCGCCCGCCCGGCGTCCTTTGCAAAGGACATCTACAATTACCAGATCCTTCCGGACGCCCTGATTAACCTCCCCGCCATGGTCCTTCCCTGGCTGGAGCTCATCCTCGGCATCTTTTTGGTGGTCGGCCTGTTTCGAGAAGGGACCGCGTGGATGGTGACCCTGCTTTTGGTTGTATTTTTCGGCGCCTTGGTCTTTAACCTGGCCCGGGGCCTCGACATCCACTGCGGCTGTTTCCACTCCAGCGCACAGGGAACGGACGGTCCACCCATGGCATGGTATGTGTTTCGAGATGGTCTTTTTCTCGTTCCGGCGTTCTACCTGTTTTATTGCACTTTTCGGGGCGGAAGGAACCCGGGCGAAAGTTCCGGATCAATGTATAAGCGGCCCCATTTCGTGAATCAGGAGGGGACTTCAGCAAATGACCGACAAGATGAAAATACTGTTTTTATGCACCGGCAATTCCTGCCGGAGTCAGATGGCCGAGGCGTTGACCAACACACTGAAAGGCGAGCAGTTTGAGGCGTATTCCGCTGGAGTGGCGCCCAAACCGATCGATCCCAGGGCCGTCAAGGCCATGGCCGAAACGGCGATCGATATATCAGGACAGAAATCCAAAGATATCGACTCTCTCGGAAACCTTGAATTTGATTATGTGGTCACCCTGTGCGACAACGCCAATGAATCCTGCCCCTTTTTCCCGGCCGGAACCAGGCTGATGCACCGGGGGTTTGACGATCCCCCAAGACTCGCGCAACATGCCGTGGATGAAGCGGAGGCCATGAAGCATTACCGTCGCGTGCGGGATGAGATCAGGGTCTTTGTGGAGAAGATGCCGGGGATACTGGAGGAAAAATAGACCCGCACGAGATCCTTAGGAGGAAATCCCCTATGTCACCCCATGAAGAGGATGTATTGAAAAATCCGGACGACATCTCACTACACCACCCCTCGAAGGCCTCACATGAAGGGAACGAATGAAAGGACGGGTGAGTCTCTCCCCCACCGGCAGTTGGCCGGCGGATGCTGACATTTCCGGATCATACCCAGGTGAGCGTGAAAGGCCTCGACGAGATCATGGCTGCTCTGTACGCTCAAGACAGAAGGCCGAACCATGAGACCGCCACGGAGATGATCCATCGTTTGGAAGAAAAAAAGAACTTTATCCCCTTCTCCGAACATGTGCGCAGAGAATATGCCCAAGTCCTGTTAAGTGAATACAGAACCTATGTGAAAGATCGATCGGGAAGCGACCGGTAAAAAAGGGATTCGGATAAACGAACAAAGGCGTAATCGGAAGCTATTTTTGAAGAACCCTGTAGCCCCGACAGGTCGGGATCTACGCTTCGCTCCGACAAGCAGCGGGGAATGCGCCCGCTGAGCATTTTCAAGGAGGAACATCATGTCTCAAGAGCAGACCGTCGGTAAACAGCTTTCATTCCTCGATCGGTTTTTGACACTATGGATCTTTCTCGCCATGTTCATCGGCGTGGGGTGGGGATGCGTGTCCCCCGGCGTTGTGGATTTCTGGCACCAATTCCACGTGGGAACCACCAACATCCCGATCGCCATCGGCTTGATCCTCATGATGTACCCGCCGCTGGCCAAGGTCAAATACGAGGAATTGGGGGAAGTGTTCCGTAACTACAAGGTCCTCGGCCTGTCGCTGGTGCAGAACTGGGTGATCGGCCCCATCCTCATGTTCTTCCTCGCCATCATCTTCCTGCGGGGCTATCCCGAGTATATGGTGGGTCTCATCATGATCGGGCTGGCCCGCTGCATCGCCATGGTCATCGTCTGGAACGACCTGGCCGAGGGCGACACGGAATACTGTGCCGGCCTGGTGGCCTTCAATTCCGTATTCCAGGTCCTCTTCTTCTCCATCTATGCCTATATCTTCATTACCATCCTCCCCCCGCTTTTCGGGCTCAAGGGGCTGGTGGTGGATGTCACCATCGGACAGATCGCAGAGAGCGTTTTCGTCTACCTCGGCATTCCCTTTATCGCCGGGATCCTGTCCCGGATCATCGGCCTCAAGACAAAGGGGAAGGAGTGGTATGAAAAAAGGTTCATCCCCAAGATCAGCCCGATTACCTTAATCGCGCTGTTATTCACGATCCTGGTGATGTTTTCCTTGAAGGGCGAGTACATCGTCAAGATCCCCCTGGATGTGGTGCGGATCGCCATACCCCTTCTCATCTATTTCGTTTTAATGTTTGTGATTTCCTTTTACCTGAGCCGGAAACTGGGGGCCCATTACGGCCAGTCCGCCACGTTGTCGTTTACGGCCGCATCCAATAATTTTGAGCTGGCCATCGCGGTGGCGGTGGCGGTTTTCGGCATCAACTCCGGTGAGGCCTTCGCCGCGGTGATCGGGCCCCTGGTGGAGGTGCCCGTGCTCATCAATCTGGTCCATCTCGCCCTGTGGATCCGGAAGAAGTTTTTCCCGTACGCCGTGGAAACGCCCGCAGGCGTCTGTTACGTCAAATGCCAACCATAGAGCCGGCTTTAGGCAATCAAGAAACATGAACCATCAGAAAGGAGGCATCCAATGGAAAAGGTATTGAACGATTTTAAGGCACTTACCGACGAAGAAAAAATCGCCTTCATGAAAGCGGCCATGCCCTTGATGGCGGAGGCCTTCGGAAACGACCCGCTGAAGATGATGGGCGAAATGATGCCCTTCTGCATGAACATGATGCAATCTAAGGGCATGGACAGGGACCGGATGCGGTCCATGATGAAGGGTATGATGGGCTAGCCCGAGGTGTGAGGTCCGCTCTAATCGCCCGGGCAGCGGGGAGCCTGCGCTCAAAATCCCGCCCCCCGGCCCTGAGATTGCCTTCAGTTATTGTCTTGACGAGAATCCAAAAATATATTATTCAAGAATCATGAAAACAACAATCGATATTCCAAAAAAGGAATTGATGCAGGCAATGAAATATACGGGCGCCAAGACCAAAAAGGCTGCGGTGGTCTTTGCCATAAAAGAATTTAATAAAAAGCGGAGGCTTGCAGACCTTTCCAAAATGTTGGGGACATTTGAAGATTTCATGACACAAGATGAATTGAAGGTCATGCGCGAAGAAGATAAATGGGACAAAATGAAGTAACTTTAGTGGATACTTCAAGCTGGATCGAAGCCCTGCGATCGAAGGGAGAGGAAAACATCCGCGAACGGGTGAAACTGCTGCTGATTGATGGTCTCGCGGCATGGTGCGATATGGTGGCGCTCGAGCTATGGAACGGCGCGAGGGGAGATTACGAGAAAAAAAGGCTGGCGGACTTAGAAAAGGATATTATCTGTCTTCCGACAACCGATGAAGTGTGGAGCGGGGCGCGTGAACTGGCACGAAAATCACGCCAGGCCGGCCATACGATGCCCCCTGCTGACTTGATCATTGCCTCATGCGCCCTATTCCATGGGGTCGAAATTGAGTATTGTGATACCCATTTTGAAATTATTATCGGTATCCATAACAAATCTTATTGACCCCATTCAACTCTGACCAGTTCCCCTAATTCATTTGCCGATTGCCCGGCAAATGAAAAAAGCCGCAAGCGTCTCTTCCCTTCCGCGGCAACAGGCCTTCGTGGCTTTCACATGCATCTCGGGGTGTTCAAACATCTCGGAACTTCTGCCCATTAATTATGTAAGCACGCACAGGCTCTCCGGGGGCGAGAAAAAGCTCGTGTCCCTTGCCACGGTACTGGTCATGCAGCCGAAGGCCCTCCTGTTAGACGAACCCACCACCGGCCTGGACGAGAAGGCCCGACTCGCCATCGCTTCTCTCTTAAATCACCTCGATATGAGCATGGTCATCGTCTCTCACGAATACGATTTTCTGGCAGAGATTGCTCAGAAGATCTACAGCATGAAAGGCGGCCGGATCGAATGCGACGGAGACGCCGGCACCCCGCCGTAAGGCATCCCCACAGGGATCAGGGGCCGGAAGATGAAAAAGTATGGGTTGAGCACGTAACCAATGCTGCATTATGTTGATTGGCTTGGCTTTTTCTTTGCGTTACAGAATCAACATCCGGTTGCGCTTCGGATTTGGCAGGAGAGCGAAACACTCACGTCCGTCATTGTTTTGTATGAACTCCAAAAAAAGCTTCTGAAAGGAGAATTTGAGGGCTGGCCAAAGATCATTTCGGATATCAGTCTGGCAGTAAAGGTCGTGCCGTTTGATCAAAAGACAGCCTTGCAGGCAGGTCACATTGGGCATGGTACCGGCATGCCAGGGCTTGATGCATTAATCCTAAGTTCACTTCTGGTCCCTGAATGCACCGAAATCTATACCACTGATTCACATTTTGAGCTCTACCAAAAAAAGGGTCTCAAAATCGTTAATCTACATTTATAAGCGCCTGGACCGCTTCGGGATCGACCATCCTGTCCTGCAATTCGAGACCGCCCAATGCGGCACCGGCGCCATGCTCTGCGAGCTGTCCTGCGGAAAAGGGGGCGCCTCTAACCGGTGGTACCGCGCTCAGCAGGCACTATAGCCCGGTTCGATACTCGGAGGACCTGGAGCTGTTTGTCAACAGGGACACCGAATTTTCGAAATGGGTCGAAGGGCAGGACAACTCGCTTGCGGCAGACCTTTAGATGCCGGTTATGGCGGATGAATGAAATGTTTATCACCTTCGGCCCGTGGCGTATCGTTTCTTCAACACGAATTTCAACTCGCCCTTCAGCACAGTTCTCCGCGCTGATTGGTAATGGTGGAGCTCAAGGTTACGACCCCCGTGCTCTTTCCCGGCTTGAGGTCGGTCACCGTCAATTCCGGGTAAAGGGTGTCCCCCAGAAACAGGGGCTTGAGGAATTTGGAAGACTGCTCGATAAAGGAGATCAGGGATGCCTCGCACACATAGGGAAAATCGCCTGCACCAGGGGCCGTGAGAATCAGCATCTGGAACCCGTGGGCCATGAGGTCCGGGTAGCCCAGGGCCCGGCAGTATTCACGGTCATAATGGAGGGGATGATTGTCCCCGCTGGCCAGTTGGAATGCGGCGAAGTGGCTCTCGGTGACGGTTCGGGAGGGGATGTAAAAACGATCGCCTTGTTTGAGGTCTTCAAAGTATTTGGATTCTTTGAATTTTGGTTTACGCATGGTCTCCTCGGTCGCGTCCGGATTCAGCCTGTTGTCTCCTCCCCCAACACCTTTTTCACGGTGATTCCTATCTTTTCAAGGGTGTAGGGCTTTTTGATGTAGGGGCCGGCCCCCAATCTCTGGGCTTCCCTGACACGGTCGGTCTCAGAAAAGCCGCTTGCAAGGATGGCCTTTTGTCCGGGGCAGCCTTCGAGAATCTTTCGGTAGGTTTCCAGTCCGTCCATGCCGGGGTCCATAATCATGTCCAGGATCAGAAGGTCAGCGTTCTCTTTCCGGAGATAGGAAAGGGCCTCCTCGCCGCTGGAAACGGACGTGACCCTATAGCCCAATTGCTTTAGCATCTGCGAGGCGATCTGCCTCTGCTCCCGGATGTCATCCACCACCAGGATAGACTCTCCGTGACCGGTATAGTCGGCAAGAGGTACGCTGGAGGGGGCCTCTTTTAGAGGCTGTCTGGTGGCAGGAAAATAGAGGGTAAAGGTCGTTCCTTTTCCTTGGGTGCTTTGGACGTCAATGTAACCCTTGTGATCTTTGACGACACCCCAAACCACGGCCATACCCAATCCCGTGCCGCTCCTTCCCATCCGTTTCTTGGTATAGAAGGGCTCAAAGATCTTTTTATAATCCTTCCGAGGGATGCCCATCCCGGTGTCGGAAACGGCCAAAACCATGTAATCCCCCTGCTCTATCCGGTCATATCCGCTCACGGTCCGGTCCAGGTATCGGTTTTCCGTGCTTACCGTGATCTCTCCACCCCCGGGCATGGCCTCCGCCGCGTTGGAGAGGAGGTTCATGAGGGTTTTACTGACATGAACCGTAGATCCGGAGACATTCATGAGGTCGCCGGCAAGATCCGTCCTGATTTCCACCCCTTCGTGAAGCTGTTTCAGCTTTTGACATTCCGGACTTTTCAGGAAGTCCAGGATGATGTCATTGACATTGAAAACCTCCATGGTGGCCACGCCTCTCCTGGCCAGGGTCAGGAGGTCCTGCACAATGGCGGCCGCTTTCTTGCCTGAATCCTGGATGGTCAGGATGGGTTTCCTGAGGGGACTGTCCTCCGGAAGCTGCAGCAGCAAGAGATCGGGATAGCCGACGATCCCCGAAAGGACATTGTTGAGATCATGGGCGACCCCGCCTGCAAGGGACCCGATGGCCTCCATTTTCTGGGCCCGTTGGAGTTGGCTTTCCAGCCGCTTCTGCTCGGTCACATCCAGAAATACCGTCAAGACATAGGATTTCTCGGCAATCTGGATGAACCGGGCGAACATGACGGCATTGAGGACTTGCCCGTCTCTGGCCGTGAAGGCCATCTCCATTCCGTGGACCTCGCCTGTGCTCTGGAGACCCTGAACAAATCTTCTCCTGTCTTCCTCTGAATAAAAACCCAGACCCGTGGTGGTCCGCCCGACCGCCGCCTCCTTGGCATACCCTGTCAATTCACAGAAGGTCCTGTTCACATCGATCAGTCGCCCCTCTTCCAGGTCCGTGAGGGCGATGGCCTGGGGGGACAAATCAAAGAGGGAGCGAAATTTCATTTCGCTTTCGATTACGGCCTGCTCGGCCTTCTTTTTCTCCGAGATGTCCACGATGATTCCCCGGATGCCCACGGCCTCACCCCCACGAAATATGGCCGTGGCGTTCAGGAGGACGGGAAAAGGGGTGCCGTCCTTTTTCAGGGCCGTGTATTCCCGGAGGCCCATGTTTTCACCAGATAAGACCCTCTGGATATTTTCGGCCATCCTCGGATGCTCTTGTGCCGATATTATTTCAAAGGCATTTTTTCCCTGCAGGAAATCCTCCATGGTGTATCCAAAGACTTCCAAGGCACTGTTGTTGACATAGGTCAGCCTCCCTTCCGTGCCCATTTCAAAGATGGGTTCCGGGAGCAAGGCGGCCAGTTCTCTGAGTTGTTCGTGACTTTCCTTCAGGGGCTCCTGGGCCTGGGCCAGTTCGCTAATGTCCTGTACCGTGCCCAGGGATCGCAAGGGGTTGCCCCCCTCGTCGTACTCGGTGCGGCACAGTTCCCTTACGTACTTAACCTTCCCGTCTTTGAGCAAAAATCGGTGGATGATGTCATAGGGTGTTTTATTCTTCACGGATTCGGTATAGGCCTTATCCACAAAGGCCCTGTCTTCCGGGTGAACCTTTTCAAGGAAGGCCTCATAGGAGGCACCGAAGGCCTCAGGATCGACCTCAAATAGCTGATAAATGCCTTCAGACCAGTAGAGCCGGTTGGTGACGAGATCCAACTCCCACTGCCCGAGGCGGGCGATCTCCTGGGATTCCTTGAATCTTCTTTGGTTTTCACGCAGGTCTTGTGCCGCCGTGTTCTTGAAAAAGGCATAGAAGATGAAGAACCAAAAGGCCGGGGTGAGTATCTCGATAAAATCCTCAAAAGGATCCAGGGTCTTGTCTATGCCACTCCATTCCAGGATATTGCTCAGGTGATGAAAAGTGGTGAAAAGGAGAAGCCCGAAGACCAGGAGCTTGATATCCTCCGGCAACCCCCGCCGCCAGCCCCAACAAAGGACGGCCAAGGCGAACAGGGTTGCCAGGAAGGCGACAAGATCCAAGATGGCCACAGGGTGCATCATTTGCGAGCCCTTCCGGCCTTGAGAACCTTAACACACCAAGCGGTCAACAGCAGTGAACTCAAGGCATAACACAGATGCTCCAGGAAGTTGAAAACGCTGTTGAGAAAAAAACCTTCCACAAGAGTAAAAAGCCATCCGGTCCAAAGGGTATAGAAGCCAAAGGCGAGAAGGTGATGCCAGGGGATACGCCTCACCCATGGGCGGTTTCCCCATAAGAAGATCAGGACACCTGTGCCCAACAAGGCCATGATGATTTCGTTTCCCTGGAGCATTTCTGGTCCCTTTTTCAGGCCGCATCCCGGATTTTCAAGAACGGGAGGAAGGAAGTCAATGCGTTTGCAACAACGGGGTTCATGTTAACCGGACCGAGGCGCTTGGGTCAAATCATTTTTTATTTAGTCCAATTGAGATATTCCAAGCAACAAACTCTTTGGTGAATCAACACATGTTATGATAGGCTGTACTTATAGAAAATGAGGGTAAGAGGCCTGTAATGGCCCGGCACGCCCGACACCGAATAGATCATCTAGGAGGATGCTCTCTTGCTAGGCCCAAATCATGCATCGATGGGAAAAGGCAAATCTGCACCGGCCGGAATGACATCGATGTATTTTTTTCGAAATGCCGGGTCCTGCATTCGGCAGGTCTGTCTCCAGTTCCGGTATTCGGGATGGGCCAATAGGACCTCCCACAAGTCTTTTACCGATTTTTCCCGTATATTGCCGAAGCTAAGGGGCGTAAAATCGCACGGGGTGAAGTCGCCTTGCGCCGTGATATGAAACTGCCAGTTGGCCGCCAGGCATCCGATGAATCGCGAAAACCCCTTTCCCGTATTGGTCCAGGTCTGGGTTATCATCCTGGGCCTCCCGCCATATTTTTTGTTCACAGACCGGCTGTCGGAAAGGAGTATCTTCCGGGCGGCCTGGTCAAGGGTCACCTCCTTTTTCCCTCGAAGCCTTCCGGTTTCAATGGCGTCGAACACGCTGATCTCATGGACCCCCCAGTCGGCACAGAGGTCCGCCAAGGGAAGAAGGCCGTGGTTGAACACTCTTTCCTTATTCGCGTAAGTAGAAATGCCCACCAGGAGTCCCGCGTCGAGGGCATTTTGAACCCCCGTTTTCACGGCTTCAAAGGCCCCGTTGTAACCACGGAGGGCATCGTGCTCTGCGGGGACGGAAGAATCGAGACTGATCTGCACGGCGAAGGCTCCGGCTGCTTTCAGGGAGTGCGCCCGTTCGTGGCTAAGTCCCAGCCCGTTGGTAAATACCTGGGCGAGGGCCATATCGGGGGGAACGGAGGCAATACAATGTTCCAGGTCCTCCCTCAGAAGGGGCTCTCCACCGGTAAAGGTAATATTGGAGATTCCCAAGTCCAGGCACTCTTGAATGGTTCGACGTAGCTCTTCAAAGGAAAGGATCGGCCGGTTTTTGGGCCGTCCTGCTGAGCTGCAATGGAAACAGCGATACTGGCAGGCGTTGGTCACCCCGATGGTGACGGCTACAGGCATTCGCTTTTTGAAGAAGAGGGCCGCCAAAAAGGCCTCCAGCATCCTGGCATGGGCCGAACTGGGGAAGGGGGGGACGTACAGGGAATAGACATTGCTGTCCTTATGCCGCCCCAGGGTTCCCAGGGCGTTATAAAAGGCAAAATAGCGCTTGATGACGAACCACCACCAAGGGTTTCTGGTGCCGGACACTCTGGTCTTGATCTTGGCACCCTGGTTTTCTACGAGCACCCCCAGGTTCTTCAATGCGGGAACATTTTTAAAGCGGTATTCAAGTTTCATGCTCACAGTATTTTCTACGTGTTAAGGACCGTCCCCCGGGGCACCAAGGGAGAAGCCCTTCCTACGAAGCGAGAGAAAATCCTCGGTCAATGATCAATGTGTGGCTTAACCGGTAGCTTTGCAGACCAGACAGCGTTAATATGACCCTTTGAATTTTAACCCCGTTGTTGGTGCGCCATTGAGAGGATTGAGCCAGAACCACAATTAAAACAGCTGCTTAGTCCAGTTTATGGGCAGATCCTTGAAGTCACTATTCGTGGATTCCAGATTTAACGCGCTAAAAGCGGCATTTGAAAGACCTGGAAGGCAAAAGAGCTGATTCTTAAGCCTCTTTTATGCAACAACCAAATAACATATCATGCCATCAAAGAAACAACAAACTGAAATAGTCAGAAGAGATTGAATACGGGTTGGGGAAAGAATAGTATTGATAAATTGAAAAACCATGTATAAATATCCGGGCATCTCTTTGACGGTGAGGGTTGGTTTTAGGCGGATTTTTTAATCAAAAAAAGGAGTGGGGAATATGGATTTTCGATTCACGGAGCAAGAGCAGGCCTTCAGGGAAGAATTTCTCTCCTGGCTGGAGAAGAACCTCCCCAAGGGCTGGGATCCTTCACGATACCGTAATTATGAGACCTACGAGGAGTGGGCCCGGGTCCATCGGGATTTTCAGAAGCGACTCTTTGACGCCGGGTACGCGGGGATGAACTATCCCAAGGCTTACGGCGGTCAGGGAAGAAGCCTCATGGAAGAGGTCATTGTCCTTCAAGGCCTTGCCTCCACCTGCTATGAACTCCGGGGCCCGGGGGTCATCACCTTTGGTATGGCGGCCCCCACCATTCATGTGTGCGGGAATGAGGAGCAGAAAAAGACCTTTCTCCCGAAGATCCTGGACGGGACCCATATCTGGTGCCAGGGTTTCAGCGAACCCAATGCGGGTTCTGATGTGGCCAATGTATCCACCCGGGCGGTCAAGGAAAAGGGGCATTACATTGTGAACGGCCAAAAGGTCTGGACCAGTTACGCCCATATCGCGGACTATTGCATCCTGGTGGTACGCACCGACCCGAACGCCAAGAAACACAAGGGATTGAGTTACCTTCTCCTTGACATGACGCTGCCGGGGGTGGAAGTGCGGCCCATCACCCAGATTACAGGGGAGCACGATTTCAACGAGGTATATCTCGAAGACGTCAAGGTCCCCGAGGAGATGCTGGTCGGCAATGAAGGGGACGGATGGAGGATTACCATCACCACCTTGATGTTTGAGCGGGTCATCGGTGATGCCACCATGGCGGCGCTCTATGAGACGAACTTCAAGAGGATGCTGGACATGGCCGCTCAAGTGAAGCAAGCCGGAAGGCCGGCCATTGAAGATCCCCTCGTCAGGCAGCGTTTAGGCCAGGCCTATATAGAGGTCATGGCCCTGAAGTACCACGGATTGCGGAGCCTGAGCAAACAGATCGGGGGAGATATCCCGGGGCCCGAGGGATCCGTCGGCAAGCTCCTCTGGAGCGAGTCCAACCAGCGTATCACAGAGGCGGCCGTCGACATTCAGGGACCTAACAGCCAGGTGATGGGTGGCAGCCCGTGGTCGGTGCAGGATGGATTCTGGCAGTTCAACTTCCTCAGGTCCAAGGGGAACACTATTGAGGCGGGCACCTCTGAGGTCCAGCGCAACATCCTTGGTGAACGCGTCCTGGGTCTGCCCAAGGATGCCAGCCGTGCCTTGAGACGGTCATAAAGGAGGTGAGAAGGAATGGATATCAAATTGAGTGAAGATCAGGTGGAGATTTCCAGGCAGGCACGGAGGTTTTGCGAAAACGAATGCCCCATGGATTATGTCCGGGCCATGTATGAAGACGAGCGGGGTTTTGAAGATACCTTCTGGACCAAGATGGCGGAACTGGGCTGGATGGCCATGCGGATTCCAGAGGCCTATGGCGGGCTGGATCTGGAATTGATGGACCTGGCGGTTGTCCTGGAGGAGATGGGACGGGCCGTGTTACCGGGGCCTTTCTTTTCCACGGTCATGCTGGCCACCGAAGCCCTTATCGAGGCGGGCAATGAATCCCAGAAGACGGCCTATCTCTCAAAAATGGCCACTGGAGAGCTCAAAGGGACCCTGGCCCTCTGCGAACCCGATGGGGGGGCTGATATCACGTACATTCAGATGGGTGCTGAGAAAAGGGGGGAGACCTATGTGCTGAACGGGACCAAGGTTTTTGTCCCTGATGCCCATACGGCCGACTTTATGGTCGTGGCGGCGAACACCCTCCCAGGACAAGGGGTAAGCCTCTTTTTGGTGGACCCTGGGGCCGAGGGAGTGACGGTGACAACGCTCCCGACCATGGACGGAACGCGCAAGGTGTGTACCGTGGAATTCAAGGATGTGACGGTGAAAGAGGACGATCTCCTGGGGGCGGCCCGGAAAGGGAGGGAACCCTTGGAGCGGGTCCTTCAAAGGGCCCAGGTGGGCCTTTGCGCCGAGAGCATCGGGGGGGCCCGGCGGGCCACGGAGATCGCTTCCGAATATGCCAAGGTTCGGGTCCAGTTTGACCAGCCCATCGGGGCCTTTCAGGCCATCAAGCATCGCTGCGCCCAGATGTTCCTGGAGACGGAAAGCGGTCTGTCGATTCTGTATTGGGCCGCATGGGCCCAGGACCATGGGGACGCCAATGAGGCCGCCCTGGCTGCCTCGGTGGCCAAGGCCTATTGTTCAGAGGCCTATACAAAGGCGGCGTCCAGTGCCATTCAGGTCCTTGGAGGCACCGGCTTTTCCTGGGAGCACGACATCCACTTGCACTTGAAAAGGGCCAAGGGAAATGAATTGACCCTGGGGGATCCGGCCTTTCATCGGTCCAGGGTGGTGGCGTTCCTCGAGGGATGATACCCCGGGTCAGGAGCTTTTCCCCAAGAAGATGATGAGTACTTCCTCCTTTCAAGTCCCTGTGGAAGGGCGCTATTTCCAGGATTACGTGGCGGGATCGGTCCACGAATTCGGCCCTATCTTGGTCGAAAAGGATGAGGTTATTGCCTTTGCGCGCCGATTCGACCCGCAGGTGTTTCATGTGGATCCGGAAGGGGCCCAAAAGAGCGCCTTCGGAGGGCTGATCGCCAGCGGTTGGCATACCTCCTGCCTGATGATGCGTCTCTTTGTAGACCATTATCTTTCAAAAGTGGCGAGTCTGGGCTCACCCGGTGTGGATGAGCTGCGGTGGAAAACGCCTGTGCGTCCGGGCGACGAGCTCAGCATTCGTGTGACCGTCCTGGAAACCAAGCTGTCCACGTCAAAACCGGACCGGGGAATTGTGCGTTCCTTCATCGAGGTGTTGAATCAGAACCGGGAGGTGGTCATGACCGTGAGGGCGGTAAACTTGCTGCTGTGCCGGGATGTGCCAGGAAATGATTAAATGGCGATTTGGTTTTAATGATTCCGCCTTTCAGGCAGCATCAAGTTGAATGTCGTGCCCTCCCCGGTGCGGGATTCAAAGGTCAACTCGCCGCCATGCTCTTTAACGATCCTCTGGGTAACGGGAAGGCCGAGGCCGGTCCCTTTATACCCTTTGGTGGTAAAGAAATCAGTGAATAGCCGTTTTTGGGTCTCTTGATTCATGCCCGTGCCGTTATCGGAGACCTGGAACCTTACCCCCCACCCGTGGGGCCGGTCTGTTTTTACGGTTATCACCCCGTTACCCTCCATAATGGCCTCCAGGGTACATGCATCAATGGCATTGCTGATCAGGTTGAGGAGGCATCGATGGATGGCGGTCCTGTCCATGGCAACGACCTCCAGGTCCGGCTGCAGGTCCCTTACCACCATGACACCGGAGGTCCGGGCCTTTTCCTCCATCAGTTCCATAACCTCTTCAAGTAAAGTATTTGGGTTAACCCATTCATATTGGGGCTTCCGCTCGTGGGAGTAGATAAGCATGTCCGTGACAATATTGCTTATTTGGTCGATATTTTTCTCCACCATTTCCCACCCCTTCCTGGCCAGCTCCAGATCTCTTTTGGACATGGCCGAGTTGATCACATAGGCTCCCCCTTTCAGGCCGGTGAGAATGTTCTTAATATAATGGGCCAGGCCCGCCACGGTCCGGCCCACCGCAGCCATTCGTTCCGCCTTTCCCTTTTCTTTTTGGAGGCGGCGTATTTCTCTGAGATCTTGAATAAAGAGGACCGCCCCCACTTCCTTCTTCCGTTCAAAGAGCAGGGTTGCGGAGAGCCTTACCGGGATGGTTTCGGCGGCCTTGTTCAGGAGTTTGGTTTCCATGTTGATGATTTTTCCGGGCGGTCCGTATCGGGTCCCTGAAAAGGCCTCCCTGATGGCCACGGCCGTTTCATCAGGAAGGATCTCCTGGTAACTCATCCGGCCGATGAGCTCCTCGGGCGTATACCCCAGGATTTGAGTAGCCCCCCGGTTGAATATGACGATTTTCCCTCGGGCCTCTGTGGCGATGATGCCGTCGATGGAGTTTTGAATAAGATTCTGTACAAAGGCCTCCCTCCGCTTTATTTGTTGGGTCATCCGGACCCGTTCCGAAAAGTCCTGGTAGGTCACGATGGCCCCTTGAATATTGCCGGAGTCGTCTTTGATGGGGGCGGCGTTGAAATAGAGATGGGTGCCTTCAGGACCCAGATGGGAGAAGAAATGCTCGGCCTCATAGGCGCCTTCCACCATGGGGGACCTGCGAAGATTCATGTCCTTGTAGAGCCTCTGGATGGTCTCCGGGTCATCATCCATGACCAAATCGGCGAGAAGGGGCCGCTTATTGGGGTAAAAGGGCTTCCAATGCTGATCGGTGCCGATCATTTCCTGGCTGGAGTAGCCTGTGAGCTTTTCACAGGCCTTGTTCCAGTAAAAAACCCTGTGGTTCTTGTCGAGGACGAACATGGGTATGGGAGATCCATAAATGATCCCCTCGGCCGTCTTCTTCTGCCGGCTGGCCTCCTCTTCCGAGGCCTTTAATTCTCGGGTTCTCTCCTCTACGTCTTTTTCCAGCCTCTCCGAGTAAACCCTTCTGGATTCCTCCAGGCGTTTTTCCAGGGTAATGTCTCTGGCCATGAACCGAAAAAGGCCCTCTTCAGGGAGCCAGGTCACATTGGCCTCAATGGGTAAGGTGTCGCCATTTTTTCGGACAAAATCCATTGTCACGGCCGTGAATCCCAGTGTTTTGAGGTCGTCGAGATAATCCCTCAAGATTTTCTTGGAGGGGCCCTTGGCCAAATCAGAGATACCCATGCCCTCAATCTCACCCTTGAGATAGCCCAGCATATAGGCAAAGCTGATATTGGCCTCCAGGATCTTTCCGTGTGGATCAAAGAGGAGCAGACCCTCCCGGGCGTTATCAAAAAGGTCCTTGTATTTTTTCTGAGATTCCTCCAGGTCCAGTTCCAGGCGTTTTCGATCGGTGATTTCTCTCAGGCTGATGAGCCACCGCGTATCAAGGTTGTCCTGATCCTTGAGGGGCCTGAAGTGTGCCTCATAATAGACCATGCGGCCCTGCCGGGGGACTACATATTCCTTTTGTCGCCTCTGAGGGCCCTCTTTGGACACCCGGGATATGGGACAAAAGGATGCCTCACAGGGTTCTTGACGTTTGAAAATGGCCTGAAAGCAGGGCCGTCCGATCACCTCGTCACGTTCCAGGCTGAATTCCTTGAGAAAGGTCTGATTGACATTCTCGATCACGAAGCCCTTGTTCATGACGATTACGGAATCAATGAGGTTGTTCAGGATCTCGGCTGTCTTGTCCCGTTCTTTTTCGACCCTCTTTTCCGCCTTCTTTTCAGTGGCCAGCTTTTCATCCTCAAGGCGGATGAGATCCCAAAAGAGGCGGGCCACGGTGTGGTCCATCAACTGGACATGGACGGGTTTTTCCTTTTGGATCGCCTGGCTCACCTCCGCCCGACCCGAGAGTTCGATAAGGAGGTCCAGCCCCGGGATGTCAAAAAGGTCGTGATAGTCCTGGGTGGTAAAAATGCCGAAGGACCGGGCCCTTTCCAATGCAGGGGCCGCAGGGTTAATATCCGCAATGCCCACAAGGTGCATTTGGAGCTGTCGGAGACGATCTTTGAAGATCATGTCCATGATGGCCAAGCCACCTGGACCGCCTCCCACGATGGCCACGTTGAATGTTTTCATAGGCTAAAATTTTATTGGTATTTTAGGGGGTTGAAACAGCTGCCCATGGCCGCCTCAGCAAAAAGCGTCTACTTCAGGGCCTGAAACATGAGGATGGGCTGTTTGGAACGGTCTTGGATCTATCCCAAAACCTCCTTGACGAGTCTTACGATTTTTTCCGGGTCTATGGGTTTTTCCACATACCCTTCAGGCCTCAGGGCCTCCCTATCTTTATCTCCGGTCGAGGTTCTCTTAAAAAAGGCTTCCAGATCAATGCCCGTTTCCCCGGATACACCGGTCACCATAATGACCGGGATTTTTCTCAACTCAGGATCCTGCTTGAGATCGGAAAGCAATGAAATACCGCTTTTTTCAGGCATCATGAGGTCCAGAAGAATCAGGTCGGGCCGGTCTGAAGTGACCTTTTCCAACGCCTCCAGGCCATCGGCGGAAGACAGGGTCTCGTAACCCTGATCCTGTAAGACGGTTGAGAGAAACAGGACCACATCCGGGTCATCGTCTACAATGAGTATCTTTTTGGGCATGGGTCACTCCCTTAGAATCATTCATCATAGAAAACATATATCCGGCCCGGTCTGTCAAGTCAAGCCCGTGCATGGACATTCAAGTTGGATCCAGTCTTTTGTTGACATTGCAAAAAAAGGGTCTAATCTTTTTTTGTAAAGGGATCAAAGAGTGAGGGCCTGCGGTGTGTCAAGACATATGCTCTCGCCCCCTTTTTGCGCCATACCCCGGGCCCGGCAAAGAGCAGAAAAACATGACCAAGAACAAGAAAATCCAAGAGACACACACAGAGATCATCTTAGACAGCATCGCGGATGGTGTTTTTACGGTCAACGCCGACTGGAAAATAACCTCCTTTAACCGGGCAGCGGAAAAGATAACAGGTATCAGAAAGGAACAGGCCTTGGGCAGACATTGTTGGGATGTGTTGCGGGCCAGCATTTGTGAGCAGAGTTGTTCCCTGCGCCGGACCATGGAAACGGGTCAGCCGGTCGTGAATCAAGCCATTTTTATTGTGGATTCAAAGGGGGACCGTGTCCCGGTCAGCATTTCTACGGCCTTGCTCAAGGACGAGCAAGGGAATGTAAAGGGGGGGGTGGAGACCTTCCGCGATCTGAGCGTGGTTGAGGAATTGCGCAAAGAGCTTGAAGGAAGCCACTCCTTTTTTGATATTATCAGTAAGAATCTGGAAATGCAGCGGCTTTTCGGCATCCTGGAGCAGGTGGCGGAGAGCAACACCTCTGTTTTGCTGCTGGGGGAAAGCGGCACAGGAAAAGAGCTTTTCGCCAAGGCCATCCACTCCCTAAGTCCCCGGAAAAAGGGCCCCCTGGTCACCATTAACTGTGGCGCCTTGCCAGACACCCTTTTGGAGTCAGAGCTTTTTGGATACAAATCAGGGGCCTTTACCGATGCCAAAAGGGACAAGCCCGGCCGGCTGGCCCTGGCCCACAGGGGGACCCTTTTTTTGGATGAGATCGGGGATATCTCACCGGCCCTGCAGGTCCGGCTCCTTCGGTTTCTCCAAGATAAAATCTATGAACCCTTGGGCGGCACCAGGCCGCAGAAGGCGGATGTCCGGATTGTGGCGGCCACGCACAGAGACCTTGAAGAGCTGGTTGCGGAGGGCCACTTCAGGCAGGATCTCTACTACCGTATCAATGTGGTCAAGCTCTGTTTGCCGCCTCTAAGGGCGCGTAAAGAGGACATCCCTCTGCTGGCGGATCACTTTATCCGCAAATTTAACCGTCTTGCAGGAAAGGAGATTCAAGGCCTGTCACCCGAGGTGATGCCCATACTCATGGCCCATGATTTTCCCGGAAATGTGCGGGAACTGGAAAATATCATTGAATACGCCACTGTGGTGTGCAAGAACTCGGTCATTGGCGTTGAGCACCTCACGGATTCCCTCCGGCCCTCGGTCACTACAGAGAGGACGCCCTCCGGGGATAAGGCCGAGTCCCTTTCGTGGGAGGAACTGGAGAGGGGCTTCATCCTTCAGGCCCTGGAACGCAATCGGTGGAACCGTTCTGCCACCGCCTCTCAACTGAACATCCACCCCAGTACCCTGTGGCGCAAGATGAAACGCCTTCAAATTGAGGCCCCTTGAGACGCCCTTTCCCCAGCCATTGCATAAATGCAATTCCTTTGGGCCTTCTAAATCCCAGCAGGCCCTTGTGGGCCCGAAGCCCCAGTAATTCCTTGGCCCGTTTATATTTTTATTTTAGGGGCTTATAAGAATTAAGAGGGCCTTTCCCTCGTCCGGGGCCTCTTTATCTTTCCCTGGCATAATCTCTGCATGGATTTGAGGCGGACCCTCAAAAGGAGGTAAGGTCAGATGCCCATCTATGAATACCAGTGCAGGTCCTGCGGCAGGATTTCAGAGTTCCTGGTGGGGGTGGGAAAGGATAGGGCCATCACCTGTTCCCACTGCGGAAGCCCTGATATGGAACGGGTCATGTCTACACCGTCCGTTTTGGGTGAAAGGACAGGGCCCGGGACCACTTGCTGTGGCCGGGAGGAACGTTGTGATTCCCCGCCATGCTCCGCTGGGGAAGGATGTCGAAGAGACATAAAATAGACTCGATCATTTCAAAATTGCAATTATAAGGGGTCTGGTCTAGTAAAACTGCAAAGTTTTTTTGTCCCCATAACATTGAATTGGACCGAGCCGCGTCTTAGCGTATTAAAAGAAGATATGGAATAGATTAGAAATTCTGCGGACAAAGGCCGGGTCGTTTCAGGGCCCAAGGCCTTTTTAAGGAGGAGATAATCAATATGAAGATAGTGGTCAGTGCAACCGATAAAGACCTGGATGCAGCCATTGATCCGCGATTTGGTCGCTGCGCCTATTTCGTTTTTGTAGATACAGAGGATATGGCCTTTGAGGCCTTTGACAATGAAAATGTGGCCCTTGGCGGGGGGGCAGGGATTCAGGCGGCCCAGTTCGTGGCCTCCAAAGGGGCTGAGGTGGCTATTACCGGTAACATGGGCCCCAATGCCATGCAGACCCTTTCCGCTGCCGGGGTCAAGGTCATTGTTGGCCAAGGGGGAACCGTAAGAGAGGCTGTCACTCGATTTCGGGAAGGAGAATTGAAGACCACGGCTGAAGCGAATGTGGCCGACCATTATGGCATGGGGGGCGGAGCCGGCCTGGGTCGAGGCATGGGCCGGGGTATGGGCCGGGGTATGGGCCGGGGTATGGGAGGCGGCATGGGTGCCTCCGGTCCCCCGCAGGCCTCCCCCCTGAGCAAAGAGGAGGAGTTGAAAAGGCTCAAAGAGCAGGCAAAGGAGCTCAAGGAGCAGATCCAGGCCGTTGAATCTCAGATTAAGAACATGGAAAAGGGATAAAGGAAGGAAAGGTCCGGCCTCCATGAATATCGCCATTCCGGTGTGGGAAGGGAAGGTTTCGCCGGTTTTTGACACCGCCTCCAGGTTGTTGGTTCTCAAGGTGGAGGACAAGGAGGAGAAGCACCGCTTTGAGACCTATCTGGAAGAAAAAGACTTGATGCGCCGTTTCGACCGTGTTCAGGGTCTTGAGGTGGATATTCTCATCTGTGGGGCTATTTCCCGGCAGTTTCACAGGATGCTCAGTGCCGGCGGGATTGACGTCATTCCCTGGATTTCCGGCCCTGCAGAGGAGATCCTGAATGCCTATCTGGAGGGGACCCTCTCTGACGCCAAATACCTGATGCCGGGTTGTGAGCGGGGAGAAGGGAACTGGAGATAGGGGGGAGGGGCGCTTTTACATCCGTAAAAGGGCTATTAAGGGGCGTTTTGGAATAAAAGAGGAGGAAACTGATTCATGGCAAAGGGCATGCATACCGACAAACATCAGCAGCAGGACGTGGAGATTAACACCACCCTGAAACAGATAAGAAACAAAATCTTGGTCATGAGTGGAAAGGGGGGCGTGGGCAAGAGCAGCGTGGCGGCTTATCTGGCCGTGTCCCTGGCGAAGAGAGGATTCAAGGTAGGGCTTATGGATGTGGATCTCCACGGGCCCAGTATTCCCCGTTTACTGGGATTGGAGGGGACCATTACACCGGGCACAAAGAGCGGAAAGGCCCGTCCTGTCGAATACCTGCCCAATCTGCATGTGATTTCCATTGAAACCCTTATGGGCGAAAACAAGGATTCAGCCACCATATGGCGGGGGCCCCTCAAAATCGGGGTGATCAGGCAATTTCTGGCAGATATCGAATGGACAGACCTCGACTATTTGGTTATTGATTCCCCCCCGGGCACGGGGGATGAGCCGCTGACCGTGGCCCAGACCATCCCGGACGCCCGGGCCTTGATTGTGACCACACCCCAGGAGATCTCCCTGGCCGACGTACGTAAATCCATCAGCTTTTGCCGGCAGGTCAACATGGAGATCCTGGGGCTGGTGGAAAACATGAGCGGTCTTGTGTGTCCCCACTGCGGTAAGATGATCGAACTCTTCAAGACCCACGGAGGGATGGTCACCGCCAAAAAGCAGAATCTCAGGCTCCTGGCCACCTTGCCCTTTGAACCGCAGATGGTGCAAGGGGGTGATATCGGCAGCGTGGCCTTTCTCGAAGATGACCAAATCCCCGTAACCAAGGCCTTTAATCGCCTGGTGGATCAGATCGTTGAGATGCCTTCCCCCAAAAAGGATCAGATTGCCGAGGAGCAGAAAAAAAAGGAATTCCCCTCCCGGAGAAAGGATGCCTCAGAGGGTAAGGTTGTTGCGGTGCCTGTCTCAGATGGAAAGCTCTCGGCCCATTTCGGGCATTGTGAGCATTTTGCGTTTATCGAGACCGAAAAGGGTAAGATCGAAAGCACGGAGATGCGCACACCCCCACCCCACGAACCGGGCGTACTTCCCGGCTGGTTGTATGCCCAAGGGGCTGATGTGGTGATCGTGGGCGGCATAGGCGAGCGGGCCGAGCAACTGCTCAGGGAAAAGGGCATCGAGGTCGTTTCAGGGGCACCTATGGACACCCCCGAGTCCCTGGTGAACCAGTATTTGACAGGGAGCCTGGTTACCGGGACCAATATTTGTGACCATTAGAAGAAGGGCTACGGTGGACTTGGGACTGGAATGTAGGGGATTTCGCCACGAAAAACCTTGTTTTTTCCCCGGCCATGGATCAGAATCCGGCATGCAAGGGACCCGGAGACCACGGCAGGAAGGGGGAAGACGCTATGAGCAATGACTTAGATGATTTTGTGCAGGAGTTGCAGGATCGGATTTATGAAGAAACCCGGGAGGCTTACGGCGATATAGCCTTTGAGAGGTGGCTTAACCCCCTCTACATGGGGCCCATGGAAGGCCCGGATGGGTATGCCCGCGTGACCGGTTCCTGTGGAGATACCATGGAGATATTTCTTAAGTTTGAGGATAGACGGGTCAAAGAGGCCTCTTTTCGAACAGACGGGTGTGGGACGAGCACGGTGTGTGGGTCTTTTGCTGCAGAGATGGCCCTGGGCAAAGACCCCGATGAACTCCTTGAGGTGACAGGGGAGGCGATCCTTGAGAAGGTGGGAGGCCTGCCCGATGAGGAGGAGCATTGTGCCTTCCTCGCAGGAGAGACCCTTCAGGAGGCCTTGAACGCCTATATGATCCAGCAGGCAAATGCGCATAAAGAAGAGCAAGGGTTGGAGAGAGACCATGATGACTGAATCTGAGAAAGGGCATTCCTCTTCCGGCATTATCATCAGCGTGGCAAGCGGGAAAGGCGGCACCGGAAAGACTACCGTGGCCACGAATCTGGCCCTTTCTCTTGGATCAGGGGTTCAGTTTCTAGACTGTGACGTGGAAGAGCCCAACGCCCACCTCTTTATTCAGCCCACCATGGAGGAGGTGGTGGGGGTCACCACGCCGGTGCCGGAGGTGGATGAGGACAAGTGTACCCTTTGCGGAAAGTGTGGGGAGATATGCCAGTTCAAGGCCATCGTAGTGATCGGGGAAACCGTCTTGCCCTTTCATGAGCTCTGCCACAGTTGTGGCGGGTGCATGGAGGTTTGCCCGGAAAAGGCCATCAGTGAGACAGGGCGGGAGCTGGGCGTTATCGAAAGGGGGCACAGAAACGGCCTGGAGTTCGTGCACGGCGAATTGCGGATTGGTGAGGCCATGTCCCCTCCATTGATCAGAAAGGTGAGATCCTATGCGCGACCCGATAGGGTGACGATTATCGACGCCCCGCCGGGGACCTCATGCCCGGTTATTGCAGCCATGAAAGGGGCCGATTTTGTCCTCCTCGTCACTGAGCCCACGCCTTTCGGTCTCCATGATCTGGAGCTGGCGGTGGGAGCCGTGCGGGTCCTGGGAATCCCGGCGGGCCTGGTGATCAATCGCTCGGACGTGGGAGATGACAAGGTCAAGGCCTATGCGGAAAAGGAGGGCCTGCCTGTGCTGATGGAAATCCCCTTTGATCGGGGCATTGCAGAGGCCTATTCCAGGGGTGAGCTTATGGTAGAAGTCATGCCCGGGTGGAGGGAGCGCTTTCGGGGCCTCTTTGATCGTATTGTGGAAATCGCAGGCACAGAGGAGGCTTTTTCATGAAGGAAGTGGTGGTTATCAGCGGCAAGGGAGGGACGGGAAAGACCACTATCCTTGCAGCCTTTGCTTCACTGGCTAAAAACAAGGTCCTCTGTGATGCAGACGTGGATGCGGCGGATCTCCACCTTATCATGGCCCCTGACATCCAGGAGCGCCACTCTTTTGAGAGCGGCAACACGGCCGTCATTAATGGGGATAAGTGCACCCAGTGCGGGCTTTGCAGGGACCTGTGCCGGTGGGACGCCATCAGTGAGGATTTTGTGGCGGACCCCATAGAGTGCGAGGGATGTGGGGTGTGTGTCTATTTTTGCCCCGAAGAGGCCATCGACTTCCCGGTGAATACCTGTGGGGAGTGGTTTATTTCCGAGACCCGGTTCGGTCCCATGGTCCATGCGAGGCTGGGCATTGCAGAAGAAAACTCAGGGAAACTGGTCACCCTGGTGCGCCAGGAGGCAAAGAAGCTTGCCGAGGAAAAGGGCCTTGACCTCATCCTGACCGATGGGCCCCCGGGTGTGGGATGTCCCGTCATCGCCTCCCTGGGCGGGGCCAGTGGCGTACTCATCGTGACCGAGCCCACAGTCTCAGGCAAACACGATATGGCGAGGGTCGCTCAACTGGCGGCCCATTTTCAAATACCCGCCATGATTTGTGTGAATAAATTTGATCTCAACCCCCAGGAAACGGAGGCCATCGAAGGGATGGCAAAAGAAAGAGGCGTAAAGGTCTTGGGGCGCATTCCCTTTGATCCCATGTTTACCAAAGCCATGGTGCAAGGATTAACCATCTTTGAATATAACGGCGCCTCAGATGCAGGCAGGGCCGTTAGCGAAGTGTGGACAAAGCTGGGCGAAGAATAACAGGAAAATCAGGAGAGGGTAAAGAGAGATCCAACGCTGTTGAGCTCAAAGGAGGTGGGGAAGGCCTCTGAAAACCTTTGAATGGCCTTCCACCCGGTACAGTGCATGGGCACGACCCACTGAGGGGCCATATTCTTCATCTCTTTGATGGTTTCTTCAATAATGGGTTCGAAAAAGGGCCCGGAGAGATGGAACCCCCCCATGACGGCGTGGATCTCCTGAATCCCGGTTATTTTTCTTGCATAGAGAAGGGTGTTTATGATCCCTGCGTGGCTGCATCCGGAAATGACCACCAGCCCTTTGCCCTTGAGATGGATGACCAGACCCTGGTCATCTAAAATAGGATCTTTCACCACTTCTCCCTCCCGCTCCAGCAGGGCGTTGGGAAGCCCCTTTTCAAAGCCTGTGACCCGTTCCACCTCTCCTGTGACCAGAACCGTGTTGTCGGCCAGAGGGGTAGGCTCTTTTCTTTCCTGGATCTTTGCTCCCCGGGCCTCCAGGTCGCCTTTGACCAGGGTCTGGGGAAAGAGGAGCTTTCTCCCGTCGTCCAGGCCGAAGTAGCGGGGTGCCGAAAAGGCATCCGGATGGAGCACCAGGGGAATGAGACCGGGGATTTTCTCAAGGAGGGGATAAAGGGCCCCGGTGTGATCCATGTGACCGTGGCTGAGGACCAAGGCTTCCACCCCCTTCAGGTCCACGCCCAGCTGTTCCAGGTTGTGGGGCACTCCGATCTGGCTGTACCCGGCGTCAAAGAGGATTGTATGGCGGTCTTCCCCGGTATACACGGTGACCAGGAGAGAAAGGCCATGCTCGGCCACCGGGGTGTCTGAGGGGATATTGCCCCCCTTGGCCAGGGGAGGACGGGTGACGACCTCTGAGTTCCTGAGCAGGACGTCCACATAGTTGTCCATGAGGGTGAGGATTTCGACACGGTCCACAGGGTTCAAAACAAAGGTTGAATCGGTCATTTTTTGCCTCCTCTTTGCGGGTTTTTTTGAAGTCCCTTAAGGGTGTCCCAGAGGGCGTCCACCTGTCTTCGGGTCTGGTCCAGGGGGCCGTTGTTGTGGATGACGAAATCCGCGTTTTTCACCTTCTCATCCAAGGGGAGCTGGGCCTTGAGGATGCGGGCCGCCTCATCCCTGCTGATCCCGTCCCGCTTGATCAACCGATTGATCTGTTCAGCAGGAGGGATATAGACGACGAGGATCTTGTGAACCAAGGCCTCTAATTGGACCTCAAAGAGCAAGGGGATCACCACCTGGATGATGGCGTCCGGGTCTTTCTCTACCACGGCGTTTACCCGGGCCTGGTATTCCTCCAGGATCCGGGGATGGGTCAGGGACTCCAGTTTTTTTCGTTCCTTTTCGTCTTGGAAGACGATGTGACCAAGCTTTTTCCGGTCTAATTGGCCGTCCTCTTGAAGGACCTCATGACCGAAATGGCCTATAATCTCTTTCCAGGCGGGTTTTTCCGGCTCGACCACCGTCCTGGCCAGGGCGTCAAAATCAATGGTAAAGGCCCCGAGATGGGCGAGCATATCGGCCACCGTGCTCTTTCCGCTGGCAATGCCGCCTGTTACGCCCAGGAGCAGGAGGCGGTCCTTATTGAGGAGGGAGGTAAAGGCTTTTTGCTCTTCCTGGGGCATGGTGGATCCGCTTGAAAGGGGAACTTGGGAGACCATGGGATCTGGTCCGTTCTTATGTCAGTCTTCCATGGATGTCAAATGGGAATTTTAGCGTGCCCCAGGTCCGGGATTCTTCGGATTGCCCTATTACCCAAGACCGGCCGCGTCTTGAGAAGAGGCCTTGTGGGAGGGGGGGATTAACCTTGACAGACAGCCATTGGGTTATATAAGTTCGGGTCGGGTAAATGTAGAAGTGAGCAATATTTTTGGGGATTGAGGCTTGGCAGGGGCGTTTACGTTTTATGAGGGGGAGCTATGTATGCTTTAAAATTTGATGAAAATGTGTGCCGCACCTGTCCCACGGGGGACTGTCTCGTCAAGTGCCAGTACATGGATCTGGACAAGGACCAGGCCGTGAACGAGATGGTCAAGATCGCCCGAGGGGAGGGCTCCTTTGTATTGCAGGATTGTGTGACCTGCTATGGGTGTGAGGAATACTGTAAGCGGGGAAATCACCCCTTTTATCTCATTACGGAGCGCAGACAGGAGAAAGGGATTCTGAGTTCGCCAAGGGCTGTGACAACACAGTGGATCAACATCGGGGAACCCCAGGGCAAGTACAGGGTGGGAGAGGTCAAGGACAAGATGCTCTCCTTCGGGTTCATGCCCGAATTCCTGAGGTGGGTCAAGGGAAAGCTCTTTGAAGACCTGATGCCCGCCTATATTTTCGGTCAGGAATTCTTCTGTAATGTGGTTTACATCCATTTTGCCGAGACCTCGATTATCAAGGAGAGGCTTCCCCAGGTGATGGAGAATTTCAAGAAACTGGGCGTTCGGGAAGTGGTATGTATGCATGATGAGTGCTACGGGTCATTTGCCCACCTTGCACCCGCCTTCGGCATTGAGGTCCCTTTTGAGCCCATCCATTACTTTGAATACCTTTACAACCGGCTAAAGGTCCTGGGTGACCAGGTCAAACCCTTAAATATCAAAGTGGCCTATCAGAGACCTTGCTCCTCCCGCCTTTCGGCGGATAAGCACCATTTTGTTCGGGACATTATGGATCTCCTGGGGGTTGAATTGGTGGACAGGACCTACCAGGATGAAAATGCCCTCTGCTGCGGGGGTATTCTTGGCATGAACTATGGTTATGATCTTATGACGGATGTACAAAAGCGGAACCTGGACGACATGGTGGAGCATGAAGCCGAGTACTGTGTCTTTAACTGTCCGGCCTGTCAGAGCACCCTGGCTGAAAAGGTCTCCAAGAGAGGGATAAAGCCCGTCCATATGATAGACCTTTGCAGGATGGCCATCGGCGAAAAACAGTAACTGGAGGTGGCGATATGCGTGATATCACCCGTGCACTTGCGGAGATCGTGGGAGAAGAATACGTCTCCAATCACCCAGAGGAGGCCTATTTTTATGCGCGCGACCCGGGCTTGATGCCCGCCCATGAACCGGACTATGTGGTGGTCCCCAAGACGGCGGAGGAGGTCCAAGCCGTGGTGAGGCTCGCCAGTGAGGAGAAGATCCCTGTGGTTCCCATGGGGGCCGGCATGGCCCTGACGGGCCTGATTATTCCCCTGAAGGGGGGAATCGTCATTGATATGAAGCGGATGAACAGAATCCTGGAGGTCAATGAGAAAGGCCGGTATGTGATCGTGGAAGGAGGGACCTCCCAGGGGAAGTTAAGGGCCTATCTGGAGAAACATTATCCCCGGTTACGGCACAGTATCCCTGACTCCCCGGCCACGGCCACCATAGCGGCCAATGTGATGATCCACGGCCAGGGCAGACTAACCCAGGAATATGGATTCAATTCGGACATGGTCTGCGGTTTGGAGGTGGTCCTGGCTTCAGGAGAAATATGTCGCATTGGATCCTCCTCCATCTCCCCTTATTGGTTTTCAAAGGGGGCTCCCATTCCGGATTTGTCGGGGTTGTTTCTGGGATGGTTTGGAGCGACCGGTCTTCTGACCAAGGTGGCCCTCAGACTTTATCCCCGCAAAAAGATGAGAGATGTGGAGATCTTTATCACGGATTCGGCGGACTTGGTCCCGGACATGGTCTATGAACTCACCCACACGGAGATGGTAGAAGATATCAATATCTTTAACCAGCCTTTGCCCATGATTTTCAAAGACAACCACCATATGACCATATTTATGACTGCGGATTCGGACGAGGAGATGGAGTTTAAGAGAAAGATGGTCTGGTATGCCCTCGACCCTTTTATCAAGAGGAAGGACGGCGGATTTATGATGGTCGCTCCGGTCATGAAGCCTACTCTGCTGGAGATGCCCCAGAGGAGTGTGAGCCGGTTTGCTGATGTAAAAAAGGGCGGGGGCTTTGAATATTCCGGCCCCATCATCCCTGTTGAGAAATATCCTGAATGTGCCCAAACTGTCATAGATCTGGCGGCCAAGTATGATCTGGGATATTCAGGCATGGCCAGGATTATCGGAAGGGGGCACTGCATGATGTATGGGTTCGCCTTTACCTTTAACCGGGCCGATACGGACATGATGGAAAGGACCAGGAAGGCCCTCCATGAAGTCAGCGAATATGCCCTTAAGGCGGGAGGTATTTTTTGGAAACCCACCGTGGACGAGCAGCGCATGGCCCTTGAAAAGATGGATCCGAACACCCGGAACCTCATGGGCATGATCAAGAAGAGCCTGGACCCCGACAATATTATGAATCCAGGAAACTGGGAGGTAGGTTAAATGAAGTATGAAGAGATCGTACACAGGTGCTTCAGGTGCGGGTATTGCAAGTTTACCAGTGACTATACCGACTTTAACTGCCCGGCATACCGTAAGTTCCGATTTGAGACTTACTCTCCCGGGGGCAGGATGTGGCTCATCCGAGCGTGGTTGAACGGGGATATCCAGAACAGCGATCGGTTTCAGGAAATCCTTTTTTCCTGTGCTACGTGCGCCAACTGCGTGGAGCACTGCGTCTTCACCTTTAGTGAGGACCTGGTCAATATCTTTATTGCCGCCCGGGAAGAGATGGTCAACGGCGGCATTATCCCCCCTCCGGTAAGGGATTACTTAAAGAACATCAGTGTGAACGGCAATCCTTACAAGGAGCCCTCCCAGGAGAGGGGCAAGTGGGCCGAGGGTACCTCCATCAAAGGCTATGACGGCCAGGAGCACCTTTTTTATGTGGGTTGTGTGGGATCCTATGACGAGCGGGGCAAAAGGATCGCCAGGGCCGTGGGGGAAGTGCTCATCAAGGCCGGCGTCTCCATGGGTATCCTGGGTGAAAGGGAGCGCTGTGACGGTAATGAGGTCAGAGCGCTGGGAGAGACCGGTCTATTTGAGGCCTTGGCCGAGGAAAACGCGGCCCTTTTCAGGGAAGTGGGGGCAGGAAAGGTCATCACCCTGGACCCCCATGCCTTTAACGCCTTTAGGAATGACTATCCAAAAATGAACGGGGGGATCCATGTGTACCACTATACCCAGGTCCTGGCCCCTTTGATCCAGGCCGGAAAGCCCCCTGTAAAGGAATACAAGAAAAGGGTCACCTACCACGACCCCTGTTATTTGGGACGGCATAACAAGGAGTATGATGCCCCCCGGGCGATTCTCCGCGCCATTCCCGGCCTTGAATTCAGGGAGCTGGACCTGAGCGGGGAGAACGCCTTCTGCTGCGGCGGCGGCGGGGGTAATTTTTTCACGGATATCCTGGGGGGCGGTGAAGACAGCCCGGCCAGGATACGGGTCCGGCAGGCCCTTGACACCGGGGCCGAAGTCCTGGCCGTGGCCTGCCCCCAGTGTGCCAAGATGCTCGATGACGCGCTCAAGATCGAAGGGATGGAAGACAGGCTTGAGGTCCTGGACGTGGCCGAGATTGTGAACCAAGCCCTGGCCTGACCCGCATTACACTCAGAGATAAGGGATCAACATCTCATGCCCCGTTTTTTGGGACCCAGGTGATCCTTTTCAATGTCATAGGCCATCTTGACCCATTTACACAGGAGGGATCTGGTTTCCCGGGGATCGATGATATCTTCTATACCGAATGCCTCCGCGGTCCGGAAGGGAGAGGCAATGGCCCGATAGGTGTCATGCAATGTGGCGAGATAGGCCTCGGGGTCCTCGGCCTTCTCAAGTTCCGCCCGATGGGCCGCGTACACCCCCCCCTCGACCGGGATATTTCCCCAAACCGCTGATGGCCAGGCATAACGCCAGCTAAGACGGAGCCCGCTCTTTTGGGCCCCTCCGGCCACGCCGAAGCATTTCCGGAGATAGATGACGGCAACAGGGATGGTGGCCTGGATCATGGCAAAGCTGGCCCTCACCCCCTTTCGAATGGTCCCGTGTTCCTCGCTCTTTTTCCCGATCATGAAGCCCGGTTGATCCGAGAGGTTGACCAGGGGGAGATGAAAGGTATCACACATGTCGATGAAGCGCTGGAATTTCTCGGCCGCGTCATAGTTGAAGGACCCCCCATAAAATCGGGTGTCATTGGCCAGTACACCCACAGGGTAACCGTTGAGGCGGGCCAAGGCCGTTACCTGGGATCGACCCTGATACTTCGCGATCTCAAAGAGGGTCGCCTGATCAAAGACGTGGTTCAGGAGCTTGCGGATGGGGTAAGGCCTCTTGTGGTCTCTGGGGATAATGGAGAGCAGCTCTTCTTCCTGCCGGTCCGGGTCATCGTGTGTTTCCTGCCAAGGGGGCATCTCCCAGACATGAGAAGGGAGGTAGGAGAGGAATTTTTTGGCCTGCCCCAGGGCATCCATCTCATCTTCCGCCTCATTGTCCACCACACCCGTAAGCCGGGTGTGAAGCCTGTATCCGCCCAGTTCTTCTTTGGTAATATCCTCTCCAAAGGCGGACTTGACCAAGGGCGGTCCCCCTACAAAGACATGGGCCTTTTCCTTAACCATCACGGAGAAGTGGCTCTGGACCATATACATGGCGCCCAGACCGGCCACCGACCCGAAACCCAAAGAGACGACCGGGATCTCAGAGAGTACCTCAACGCGGTTTTGGGCACATTCGTCCCCGGAACTCGGGAGCTCGGTATATCCTATCTCGAGGATTTCTTTGATAGAGCCGCCGGCGCCTTCGAGTAACCGGACAATGGGGAGCCTAAAGGTTCGGGCCATTTTGAGAAAATAGGCCCCCTTTTCTTTATACATCCTGCCCACGGAGGCCCCTTTTATGGTGAAGTCGTCTCCATGGATGGCCGCTTTTCGGCCCTCGATTTCACCGATGCCCATCACAAACGGGCAGGGTATGAGATTGAGGAGACGGTCTTTTTCATAGGTGGCCACACCGGTAAGGATACCCCTTTCGAGAAAGGAGCCCTCATCAACCAGGGCATGAATGCGTTCCCTCACCGTCATCTTTCCCCGGTTGTGCTGCTTGGCGATGTTTTTTTCTCCCCCCAGCCGGTAGGCGATCTCTTTTCTCTTTTGGAGTTCTTCTGCGCCCTTTTCCCACATGGCTTTCAGCACCCCTCCTGAAAGGTTGTTTGGCACCTTATAAGAAATAGTTCCTTTTTCAGCCGGCAAAGGTGGCGAGATCTTTTGTGATATTCTTTCCTTGGCTCTGAAGGCGCTCGCGAATACACTATTGCCCTTCGTAGTGCTTTTCAAAGACCGGGGTTTTCCGGGTCTCCTTGGGCAAGGCCCCCGGCTCAACGAATTCTATAGAGGGCCGGATCTTGATCTCCCTATGAAGGGCCGATGCGATCTTTTCGGAGAGTCCGGGAAGGTCTGAGTGTGCCGTGTGCGGACCGTGCTCGATTTTGAGCTTCAGGGGCGGCTGTACCCTGGGAGGGGGCGCCTCCAGGATAATCCTCATTTCTCCGGTCACGTCAGGTACAAAGGTGGTGACAATGTCCTTGATGGCGGCGGGGTATACATTGACCCCTTTTACGGTGAGCATGTCATCGGCCCGGCCAATCAACCTGGCCCTTTTGCCTTTGAAACCGCAGCCGGGACATTCCCCCGTCGAGATCTGCACCACGTCTCCATAAGCGTATTTCACTGCGGGACAGGCCTCTCTTTCCAGAGAGGTGTGAACCATTTCTCCAATGGCTCCGTCCACATCAGGATCCACGGGTTCTTTGGTAATCGGGTCCACCAGATCATCGTAACTGGTACAAACATCCGGGGCCACGGCGTGAAGCCCGTAATAGGCGCCGGCATCACAGGAGATGCCCATGGCATTACCGCAGGGGGACCAATAATCAAAGGCCCGGCATCCGTAGGCGGATTCCAGTTTTCTCTTGATTTCCGGGATGGCAATGCCGATTTCACCGGTGGTGAGTAAGCCCCGGAGGTTGAATTGACCGACCTCTTTTCCGAGGTGGGTGGGACACTTTTCTATGAGGTATTCCGCCAGAGAAGGGGTACATGCCAGGTGGGTTGGACGGGTCAACCCCATGAATTTCAAAAGGAGATCCGTCCCGGCCCTGGCATCAATATCAATGGGCAGGGCCCCCAGGTTCCTCAACCCCCAGAGGGTCATGGTGGTGGCGTAAATGCCCAAAGCAAAGAAGAAAACCACACGGTCTCCCTTGCCCAGGCCCGTGAGGGAGAGGCGATGACCCAACTGGCCGCCGATAAATTGGATGTCTTTTTCAGTAAAGGTATAACTGAAGGTGGGCGTCCCGGTGGTCCCTGATGTGGTGCCTGTAAGGTAGATGTTTTCCACGGGGGCGCAGAGGTGTAAACCAAAGGGATGGCCATAGCGTTCGAGTGATTCCTCAGCGCTCTTTCTTTCATCGTCTTTAACCATGAAAACAGGCAACCTGCGGAGGTCTTGAAGGGTCTGAATATCTTCGGGTTTGGCCCCGCACGCATCAAAGCGGGCCTTGTAAAACTCGGAGTGATCATAACAGTATCTGAGCTGCCCGGGCAGTTTCTTTTCCTGGTATTCTCGAATTCCCTCTTGGGACATTTGATTGAGTTCAGGGACCAGGTAGAAATGCTTTGTCATGGCCGTGACCTCCTTTCTGAGCCCTGAGGTTTCTGAATGGGCACCCTCGGGACCGGTCCGGGATTGAACGGGCCGGCAGGTGACCGGAGCGGCGGCTTATTTATCATGGACTCAGAGGGTTCGACCTTCTAAAAAGGCGAGGCAGAGATCCACGATGAATTTGGAGCACAGGATAATCAAGGGTTACTTGGATGTCAAATAGTATGGACCATCCAGTAAATGTCCTTGACCCTGCGGGAAGGGTTGGGGTACTTGTGGAAGGGAGGTTTTTTGGGCGTGACCATGGCAAAGATTCTGATTGTGGATGATGAAGGGCCTGTGCGTGAACTTCTGGGTCAGATCCTGGAAATGGGTGAATACGATTGCAATCTGGCCGCGGACGCCTTTGAGGCCCGCACGAAGCTGGGGGAAGAGGATTTCGACTTGATCCTTTGTGATATCAACATGCCGGGGGAATCGGGCTTGGACTTCGTCCGATATGCCCTGGACGCATACCCTCGGACCGCGGTGGTCATGGTAACCGCCATTGATGACCCGTTGATCGCCGATGTGGCCCTGAAGATCGGGGTGTATGACTATATCATCAAGCCCTTTGAGAGAAACGGCGTGCTCATCAGTGTGGCAAACGCCCTCCGTCGCCGCCAGCTTGAGAAGGACAATGAGGCCTACCGGGAGCGTTTGGAGAAGATGGTGGAGGAGCGGACCGCGGCCCTGCAGGAGAGCATGGCCAAGGTCCGAAAGGCCCTGGAGGGCAGTATCCATGCCATGGCCTTGACCGTTGAAATGAGAGACCCTTATACTGCGGGCCACCAGCAACGGGTGGCCAAGCTGGCCGCGACCGTTGCGGAGGAAATGGGCATGGACCGGGAACGGGTAGAAGGATTGCGCATGGCCGGGGTGGTCCATGATATCGGGAAGATCGCCATCCCCGCAGCAATCCTCAGCAAGCCCGGACGCATCACCGAAATTGAATTCAACCTCATCAAAATTCACCCCCAGGTGGGTTATGACATATTAAAGACCATCGAATTTCCGTGGCCCATCGCACAAATCGTTATTCAGCACCATGAAAGGATCAACGGTTCAGGCTACCCTTCCGGCCTTTCAGGGGATGACATCTTAATGGAGGCGAAGATTCTGGGTGTGGCGGATGTGGTGGAGGCCATGGGATCTCACCGGCCGTATCGTCCCGCCTTGGGTATGGACAAGGCCCTCGAGGAGATTTCCCAAAAAAGGGATGTTCTTTACGAGGGAGCGGTGGTGGATGCCTGTTTGAGCCTTTTCCGGGAAAAGGGGTTTGTCCTGGTTTAGGTCTTCAGCCTGCGGCGCATCCCGGCGTTTATGCGCAGTTTCTCCAAAGAAAGCGCGATGGTGTCTTTGGCCAGGATCTTTTGCTCCTTGTAACGGTCAAAGAAGGAAAAGACCTCCTCTTCCCTTCCCAGGCCCGCCAGGGGGATAACCCCCTCGATGACCCGCTCATAGTGGAGGGGATGAAAACGCTCAAAGGTTTCCACCCCTTCCCTGTACCAGTCCCAGAGGTAAGGGATGGCGCCGGGATTGGTGGCCATAGAGAGGACGGGCATGAACCGGTTCCGGGCCGGTACTTTTTCCAGCGTGAATGCTTGGGCCCTCTTAATCAGGTCTTTTTCCCCAAAACTCCCCAGGGCCACGAGGATATTGATCCGTTCATGTTCGCTTTGTACGGAATCAAACCTTTTTTTAAGCCACTCGAAGGTCTTATGCTCGCCTGTGAAGGCAGCCACCCGGAGGATGCTTTTCATGAGGTCCGGATGGATGCTTTCTCCTTTGAGGAGCCTTGAGAACTTGTCCAGCGCCTGTTTCTCGGTACTCTCCGAGCCGTAGAGAACGGCGTCCCACATGATCTGGTCCCTCAGAATGGTAAGAGTGTGTTCTTCCCCGGACCGGGGTTCATATCCCAGACGGAAGAGGATCTTCTCCAGGAAGGTCCTTCCAAAGGAGCAAACCCGTTCTCTTTGAGGTTCTTTAAGGACCAGATAGGCGTGAAGCAGGTTTTGGGCGATGCTTGTGATGGGGAGATAGGCCTCTTCATGCTTATAGAAGGAGAGAAATTCGAGGTATTCGTCAATGGACACATCTCCTTTCTTGACCAGGGCATAGAGATCATTCTGAAGCCCCCACCGGTCCAGACAAGGGAGTTTGTTTTCAAGGACATATCTCCCAAGAACCCGGAGATCTTTTTCATGGAGATATTTGACCCTGTAAAACCCGCTTTGCCCGTCATTGACTTTATAGGCCTCAACCCGCTCATCCATTTCAAGCAGGTGAGTTTCATTTTCCAAAAGGAAGGGCACCCATTCGCTGTGACCATCTTCATAAAAGAACCTCACCGTTACGGGCACAAGCCAGCATTCGGGGGATTGCCGGTCCAGATAAGTAAACTTTTCTTGGGTGATGCGGAGCCCGGTCCCCTCCTTTTTTACCGACAAGAGAGGGTGCCCGGCCTTCTCAACCCAACTCTTCATGATCCTGGTTATGGGCTTTTCCGTGGCCTCCTCAAAGGACTCCCAGAGGTGCCGGCTCGATGCACATCCGTAAGCATAACCGGCCAGATAGGCCCTGAGGCCCTTTTTGAAGCCCTCCTCTCCCAGGTAAAGGGCCATCTGCCTCAGGACGCTGGCCCCTTTACTGTAAATGATGGGGGCGGTACTCGCATTAATGACCACATGTTCCCCTCCAGGGATTTCAATGGCGAAGGTATGACAGAGGGCATCCCGGTCAAGGGCCTTATCTGTTCGACCGTTTATGAACTGATCCCATATTCCCCACTCGGGAAAGTAGTGGTCCACAATCCCGTAACCGAAGTAGGTGGCGAAACTCTCGTTGAGCCAGAGATATCTCCAGTCAGAAGGGGTCACCAGGTTTCCAAACCATTGATGAACGATTTCATGCGCGATGGTTTCACAAATGCCTTCTTCCGCCGCCTGCGATGTGGTGCCCGGGTAGTGGAGGAGGAGGTTCTCCCTGAAGGTGATGGCGCCCCAGTTTTCCATGGCCCCGAAGGCGAAATCGGGAATGGCGATGAGGTCCAACTTTGAAAAGGGATAGGGGACACCATAGTAATCCTGGCAGAATTCCAAGGCTTTCCTGCCGAAGTCCAGGCCGAATTGTGCATAGGGGGTCATGCCCGGAAGGGTCGCTGCCCGGACCACCGGGCTGCCCGGGTCCTCAGAGAATTCAAAGTCTCCTACGGCAAAGAACAGCAAATAGGTGGACATCTTCGGGGTTTGCTGGAACCCCACCTGCTTTTTACCTTCGGGCAAAGGCCGTTCTTCCACGAGGCGTCCATTGGAGAGGGCCACAAGGTCTTGATCGATAACCATTTCTATGTCAAAGGTCGCCTTTTTGTCGGGCCGGTCAAAACAGGGAAAGGCCCTTCTGGCATCACTCTCCTCAAACTGGGTTACGGCCATATAGGCGGTTTGCCCGTTCTTTTTATAGCGGCTTCTATAAAAGCCGGCCATCTTGTCATTGATCTCTCCCTGGTAGTGAATCCTCAGGGCCAGTTGCCCCGAGAGATTCCGGGGCAGGAAAAGGGAGAGCGCCTCTTTCTGAGGATCCACCCGAAAGGGGCACTCCGAGAAGGCGCCCTCCACAAAGGCCTGGCAGGACCGGACGGCCAGTTCAAGGCTGTTTAAGGTGATTTTTGCCACAGGATACGGGGCGTGGACCAGGATTTCGGTGGTGGCGGAAAAGGTAAAACGGCGCAGGTCCGGCTCCAAGTGAATTTTGTAGTTTATGGGGCTTAATTGAGTCATCAAATCCTCTCAAAGATCTCCCTTTGGGTTTGTGGGCTCACCCAGGGAACGGGCCCTGGGGATTTTTTCTTTTATAAAGGGTCAGGATGTTCACGTCTCCCTCCCTGTGATAACTCACGCGGTCTGTCATCTTGTGGACCAGGAAGAGACCCAGACCTCCGATCTTCCTCTCTTCCAAACTCAGGGAGAGGTCCGGTTCCTTGACCTGGAGGGGGTTGAAGGGGACGCCTGTGTCCATAATCCGGACCACGAAGACGTGATCCTTGTCCATTTGGCACTGGATGGTGATATCTCCGGGCTCATCCGGATAGGCATAGCTGATCACGTTGGTGAGGACCTCATCGGCGGCCAGCTCAATTTGCATGGCCGCAGCCTCATCAAAGCCGCTTTGGGCCGCCCTGTCCAGAATGAAATGCTTCATGGCATGGAGGTTCTTCAGGTCGGCGGGAAGGGTGATTTCATCTTGATGTGGAGGAGCCACGGTCCGTCTCCTTGGTAACGCCTTAAGGGGTTTCGAAAAAATGCCCAACCTAAGTCACGCCGGATCACCGCCGAGGTAGAGTCTCCTGACCATGTCATTTTCAGACAGGTTCTTTGTCTCGTCTTCCAGGGCGATTTCTCCGGTCTGAATCACATAGCCTCTGGTGGCGATCTGAAAGGCCATCAGGGCGTTTTGTTCCACCAGCAACACGGTTTTTCCTTCCTGGTTGATGCGCTGAACTGTTTCCAAGATGGTCTCTACCAGGAGAGGTGCAAGGCCCATGGAGGGCTCGTCCAGGAGCAAGAGCATGGGCCTGGCCATAAGGGCTCGACCGATGGAAAGCATCTGCTGTTCCCCCCCCGAAAGGGTCCCGGCTACCTGCCTGCGTCTCTCCTTTAATCGGGGGAAGAGGCGAAAGACTTCCTCCATGTCTTTGCGGACCTCTCCCGGATCCTTTCTTATAAAGGCCCCCAATTCCAGGTTTTCCGTAACACTGAGACGGGAGAAGATTTTTCTTCCCTCAGGGACTTGGGAAATACCCCGGTGAACCACCTGGTGGGGATTAAGACGGTCGATTCTGGAGCCCTGAAAAAGAATCCGCCCCTGCCTGGCGTTCAGGATGCAGGAGATGGTGTTAAGCAAAGTGCTCTTCCCTGCCCCATTGCTCCCGATTAGGGTGACGATTTCCCCCTGATTGACGTCAAGGGATACCCCTCTGAGGGCGTGGATTTTACCGTAGAAGGCGTGCACGTCCTCCACATGGAGTACCTGCTCCGCAGGTGGAGAACCGGATGTCCTGTGATGCTGCCCTCTCACGGATGTTCTTCCTTTTTCATGCCCGCCCCTTGGCTCATTAAGGCACCGAATCGTCCCAGGTAGGCTTCGATGACTTTGGGATCCTTTTGGACTTCACGGGGGCTGCCTTCAGCGAGCTTGACGCCATAATCGAGCACGGTCACCCTGTCAGATATACCCATTACAACCCGCATATCATGCTCGATGAGGAGGATCGTGAGGCCCAGCTCGCTCCGGATCCGTTCAATGAAGGTCATCAATTCGGCTGTTTCCTGCGGGTTCATCCCTGCGGTGGGCTCGTCCAAGAGGAGCAGTTTTGGTTCTGTGGCCAGGGCACGGGCGATCTCCAGCCTTCTCTGATTGCCATAGGGGAAATTCTTGGCCAGGACATGGGCCTTGTCGTCCAGTCCTATGAATCGCAAGAGCTCTTCTGATCTCAGGAGGGCCTTTTTTTCTTCCTCCAGGGTGGGCCGGTTGCGGGTAACGGCCCCCCACACCCCGGCGCGCATGCGGCAGTGTTGACCCACCAGGATGTTTTCGAGGGCGGTCATGTTATTAAAGAGCCGAATGTTTTGAAAGGTCCTTGAAACGCCCAACCGGGTGATGACGTGGCTTTTAAGCCCTCCCAAATCTTGGCTCTTGAACAAGACCCGCCCCTGGTCAAAGGGATAGACCCCGGTGAGACAGTTGAAAAGGGTGGTCTTACCCGCCCCATTGGGACCGATGAGCCCGGCAATCATCCTCGCTTCCACCTTGAAATCGATGTGATTCAAGGCGATTAAACCACCGAAGCTCTTTAGCAATCCCCTGGTTTCAAGTAAGGTGTCCATACACATGCCCTCCAGGGGCTCTTCCCTCATGTCTCCAGCTCCAGTTTTCTTCGGGCTGAAGGAATAAGGCCGGTAGGCCGGAAGATCATCATCACCACCAGGAGCCCTCCGAAGACGAGCATCCGGTATTGCTGGACTTCGCGGAGGAGTTCGGGGAAACCAATAAGGACAACCGCACCCAGGATGACGCCCGGTATACTGCCCATACCGCCTATGATGATGAGACATAACACATTGATAGACACCATGAGGGAGAAATTTTCCGGGAAAATGGACCCTTGACGGGCGGCAAATATGGCGCCCCCGATCCCGGCGAAGGAGGCCCCGATGGTGAAGGCCAGGAGTTTGTATTTAAGGATATTGATCCCCATAACGGCGGCCGCGTCTTGGTCTTCCCGCATGGCGATCCAGGCCCTGCCGATACGGGAATTATTGAGCCTGTCCGCGATAAAGGCCGAGAGAAAAATGCCGGCCAGGATCATGTAATACCACCTAAAAGGGCTGTTGATGGCAAAGTCTCCGATGGTGGGGGCATCAATCCGCAAAAGCCCTCGGGGCCCGTTGGTTATGGGGTCCAAGTTGTTGAGGAGGATCCGGATTATTTCACCAAAACCCAGGGTGACAATGGCCAGGTAATCGCCTCGCATGCGCAGAACGGGTATGCCGAGCAGGGTGCCGCCCAGCGCGGCCAGGGCCACGCACCCGGGAAGCATGAACCAGAAAGGGATATGAATGCCGAACTGGGGAGAGGCTACAAGGGCATATCCGTAAGCCCCGATGGCATAGAAGGCCACATAGCCCAGATCCAGAAGCCCGGCAAAGCCTACCACCACGTTTAGCCCGATACCCAGCATGACATAGATGCCGATGTCTCCCAAGACCTGGGCCCAGTAATTCCCCACCATTGGGGGCAGGGCCAACAAGAAGAGGAGGCCCACCCCGAGAAAGACCTTGGGGGGAATGACGCGCCATATTGACCGTATCTGTTGCATATTTGGTTAGGCCCTTTCCGAGACCACCTCGCCGAGGATCCCTTTTGGTCTGAAGATCAAAACAAGGACAAGGAGGCTGAAGGCGATGACATCCTTATACTCGGCAGGCATGAACAAGACCCCCAGGGCCTCTGTCAGTCCGAGAAAAAAGCCCCCGAGCATGGCACCCGGGACATTTCCGATTCCTCCAAGGACTGCTGCGGTGAAGGCCTTGATACCGGGGATAAAACCCATCATATGATTGATCTGGGTATAATACATGCCCACCATGACACCGGCGGCGGCGGCCAAGGCAGAGCCGATGATAAAGGTGATCATAATGATTCCGTTTACGTCAATGCCCACCAGAAAAGCTGCCTCCTTATCCTCGGCCACGGCCCGCATAGCCTTGCCTGTCTTAGTCCTTCGAATAAACAGGTAGAGGGCAACCATGAGGAATATAGAGCCCAGAATGATGAAAATTTGGAAATAAGAGATGCTAAACCATCCGTATTCCAAAAAGTTTTCAGGGATGACGTCCGGGTAGACCTGCATGCGGGCCTCTATGATGAGCATCATCACGTTTTGAAGAAAAATAGAAGCCCCTATGGCACTGATGAGGGGGGCCAGCCTGGGGGCGTAACGAAGAGGCCTGTAAGCGATCCGCTCCAGGAGGGCTCCCAAGAGGGATGAGACCACCATGGCGGCCAAGAAGGCCCCAAGGATGGACAGGGCTGGATGGCTCTTGGCAAAGCCCGTGTTGACAAAGTAGGTGAGTACGGCAAATCCGCCGAAGGAGCCGAACATATAGATCTCGCCATGGGCGAAATTGATCATGAAAAGGACGCCGTATACCAGGGTGTATCCCAGGGCGATGAGGGCGTAGATGCCGCCGATGGTGAGCCCATTCAAGATTTGGGCGATGATCACTTCAGGGGTGAGGAAATAGGGCATAGTGCGTTCCCTGAGGCGTCCCCGGTGGGGAAGCAAAATAAGGAAAAGGCCGAAAATTCCTCGACCTTTTTTTCGAAACTCGGTTCACCCTCTGCCCGGACCCCTTTTAGCGCTAAAAGACGAGTCGCTTGAAAAAGCGCCTCCCTTCATCCTCCACGACCTTGTAAACAGCCACCACGGAACCGGTCCGGTCCCCATAAGGATCGAAGGCGATTTTGCCGGTGATGCCCTCATATTCGGTGTCTGCGACAGCATCTCTCAGGGCCTTTTTCTCGACGACAAGGGTTCCATCGGCCTTCTTTTTCGCTGTTTTTTCCACGGCCATCATGAGGATATTGGCGGCGTCGTAAGCCTGGGGCGAAAAAGTCTGCCTCGGCCCGTACTTATCCTCAAACCTTTTGACCCACTCAGGGTCAGGCTCCTGGGCGTAAGTGACATAGCATCCGTTGCTGGCCTTTCCGCCGGCATGGATAAAATCCTTTTCCGTATAACAACCGTCATCACTCATGAAGTGGGCCTTGATCCCCACCCTTTTCATCTGCCTGGCCAGGAGTACCCCCTCGGCTGCCATTCCGCCGAAGTAAATGAGCTGGGGTCTCAGAGGCTTGATCTTTGTGAGTACGGGTGTAAAGTCCTTATCCCCTCTGGTGATCCCTTCCAGGACCGGGATCTTCCCTCCCTTTTTCCTGAGATTTTCCGCAAAATCTTCGGCAAGGCTTTGGCCGTAGTCACTCTTGTCATGAAGGACGGCCACCCGAGTCCATTTGCGGCTTAAGGCAAAGGCCGCAGCCCTTCTGGCCTGAATCTTGTCGTTCCAGCAGGTGCGGAAAAAGATGGGAATGTTGCGCGCGGTGAGTTCCAGGGCTGTGGATGATGGAGAGATCATGAGGACCTTGTATTTGTTGTGAACATCGGAGGCGGGCTTGCTCCCGCCGCTGCACATATACCCCACCAATCCCGCCACCCGGGGGTCGTTACAAAGCTTTTCCGCAATGGCTACTGAAGGCGGCCCGGCGCAGCCGTCGTCTTCGGCCTGGAGGACAACCGGATGGCCCAGGATGCTTCCCTTCTCCTGAACGGCCATTTCCGCGCCGTGCATGATATCAATCCCCAGACTGGCATAATCGCCTGTAAGCATGGTCCCCATGCCTATCTTGATCTCCTCGCCCGGGGGTATGGTTATGGTACCCCACTCATCGGCGAAAGCCAAGAAGGGAATTAAAAGGATCATGAATAACACCCCAAGAATGAACCTGCCCCCTTTTCTGACCATGATGAACCTCCCTGTTTTCAATGTCATGGTTCGGGTTTTAAAAACAAGGCCTGTTGCACCTTGTCTTTTATCCTTTTTACATGCCCTCGCCCCAGGCCTTTGACTTCACACCCCAGCTCAAAGTAGCGTTCTATCTTGGTATCATCCAGGATGCCGAAACAGTCCAGGACCGCAAAGGGGCCTCCGGCCATGCGCACCAGGTCATCGGGCTGGAGTTCCAAATAAGGCCGGTGGCGGACGGCCAGGACGACGGCGTCGGTCCCTTTCAAGGCCTCCTCCAGGGTGGGGGTCATGGTGAAGTGGAGAAGGTGCTCCTGATTCCTGAAAAACCGTGAGAGGGAGGCACCTACAGCGGGATAGGTGTCCTGTTTTTCAAGCTCCCACCAGTGCGACACATAGGGGTCATGGGCCCTTACATAGGCGCCCATCTCCGTCAGCTTTCTGAAAATGATCTCCGAGCCGCTGTGCCGGGTATCGCCCACGTCTTCTCTGTAGGAAACTCCCAGGAGGGTGATCTGTGATGCCGCTACGATTCGGCCCATATTTCTGAGGGCGTCCCTGACCAACTGGGCGGCATGTAAGGCCCGCGTATCATTAATGTTGATGGCTTCAGGCGTGATCTTGAAGATATCATCTTCAAACCCCATGAGGTGCTTGTAGGCCCAGAGGCCCAAGGCGCCGTCCTTGGGCAGGCAGTATCCACCGATCCCAGGACCAGGAAAGATAATATTGTTATGAGTGGGCCGGACCTTAATGGCATTGACCACTTTGATAAGATCCACGCCGTTGGTCTCCGCAAAGAGACTCCATTCGTTTAAGAAGGCGAGGATGGTAGCCCTGTAACTGTTCTCTACAATCTTGCATGTTTCGCTTTCAATAGGCCTGTCCAGCATCGTTATGGGGTAGTTGTCTGTATTGACGATGCCTGACAAAAAGGACAGGGCCCTTTCCCGGCTCTTTGGGGTGATGCCGCTACACACCCGCCATATGTCTTTGACAGAACGGACATAATCCTTGCCGGGCATCACCCTTTCAAAACTGTGGGCCAAAAGGGGCTCTTCCTCAATCCCCCGGGCCATAAAGGCTTTCTTGATAAGGGGATAGGCCACGTACTCCGTGGTTCCGGGAGGGACGGTGGTTTCGATCAATACCAGGCATTGGGGGGGTATCTTTTCTCCAATGACCCGAAAGGCCGTCTCCAGGTCACTGATTTCGGCATATCCGCTGCCCAGGTTGCCCAACTCCTCCTTGATAAAATCGCAATGCACGTCCACCACCACCACATCGGCCAGGGTCAGGGCCTCGTAAGTGAAAGTGGCGGTGAGGGTCTTCTTCCGGGTGACACAGCGCCGGATCATCCGCGCCACTTCCGGGTCTTCCGTCTCAATGGGAGAACGGCCCCGGTTGATGACGGGGATTTTCCAAAAACTGCGGGGGCTGGGCCTCTGCATGCCGATAACATACGTGTTGGGTCTGCCCTGCTCGTCTGAATCGGCCACCACCCCGGCCATGACGGCACCGACAAAACCCAAACCCATGACCACGACGATCTGTGAGCCTTGCTCTCGCCAAGGAGTCACGAGGTCTTGTAGCCTGTTGAATTCTTTCTCGTAATCCCCCTGGGTGGGAAGCTCGAATTTTTCCCCGGCGGGGCTGACCGAATAATCCATGAGAGGCATTCCTCCCTCAACTATTGGATGGCCTTAAAGGTGTTGGGGGTTTTCCTTTGCCGTCACCCCAGGGGCCTCACATGCCCCTTCAGAACGGAAACCCACCCCTTCCCGGAATTGCTGGGTGAATGGGCACTAAATAATGGAAACCCTTAAGTATGTCAACCCACAATGGCTCCCTCAGAGGGGCAGGAGTAGGGGGGGGGCGGCGGCCGCTGGGGGTGCCGGAATTTTTGGGTAGAATTTTGGGAAAATGTATTTATAATAATAAAGTTTAACCTGAAAGGATAAATTTACCGTGTCACCTTGGTTCCATGATCCTCATAAGCACTGGAAACAGGTGAAGTTTTACAATTTACCCAACCCTTTCCGCCTCCATTTGATGCTGGGGGCAGGAATGTTTGGCAGAGGAATCCACACTTTTTGGAGGTCTTTTTTCATTGAATCCCTTCTATAAAAACTTGGCCCTGTGGCTCGTGATCAGCCTCATGATGGTAATGCTCTTTCAGATATTCAAACATCCGGACAGGAGCAGCATCTCCGTCAGCTACAGTGAATTCCTGGGGATGGTGGAAAGCGGCAATGTGAACAGCGTCACCATCCAAGGAGACCATATTACGGGCATGTCGGCGCAGGGGCCCTTTAAGACCTTCGCCCCCAAGGACCCGGAGTTGATCAAGCTCCTCCGGAGCAAAGGGGTGAAAATATCCGCGAAACCCGAAGAGGATTCCTCGTGGTTCCAGGTATTTCTCTCCTGGGTGCCCATGCTCTTGCTCATCGGGGTATGGATCTTCTTTATGAGGCAGATGCAGGTGGGAGGAGGAAAGGCCCTTTCCTTTGGAAAGAGCCGGGCCCGGCTCATGAGCGATACCCAGGAGAAGGTGACCTTTGAAGACGTGGCGGGCATTGATGAGGCCAAAGAGGAATTGGAAGAGATCATTGAGTTTCTCAGGGACCCCAAGAAATTCACCCGCCTTGGAGGCAGGATCCCTAAAGGGGTCCTTCTCGTAGGTTCACCGGGTACGGGGAAGACCCTTCTGGCCAGGGCCATTGCCGGAGAGGCAGGGGTACCCTTTTTCAGCATCAGCGGCTCCGACTTCGTGGAGATGTTTGTAGGGGTCGGGGCTTCAAGGGTGAGGGATCTCTTTGTGCAGGGAAAGAAGCATGCCCCTTGCATTATTTTTATTGATGAAATAGACGCTGTGGGCCGACACAGGGGGGCCGGCCTGGGCGGGGGACATGACGAACGAGAGCAAACCCTGAATCAACTCCTGGTGGAGATGGATGGCTTTGAATCCAATGAAGGGGTCATACTGATTTCGGCCACCAACAGACCCGACGTGCTGGACCCGGCCCTCTTGAGGCCGGGTCGATTCGATCGCCAGGTGGTGGTCCCGGTTCCGGATGTCAAAGGCCGGGAAGGCATTTTAAAGGTTCACCTCAAGAAGAAGCTCGTGGATGAAAAGGTGGATGTCCTGGTCCTTGCCAGGGGCACACCGGGTTTTACCGGGGCGGATATTGAAAACATGGTGAACGAGGCGGCCCTCATGGCGGCCAGGCGGGGTAAAGACCGGGTGGGGATGGTGGATTTTGAGGACGCCAAGGACAAGGTGCTCATGGGTGCGGAGCGCAAGAGCATGATTATAAGCGAAGAAGAAAAGAGGATCACCGCCTACCATGAGGCCGGGCATGCCCTGGTGGCCAAACTCATTCCCGACGCGGATCCCGTCCACAAGGTGACCATAATTCCCCGGGGCCGGGCCCTGGGCCTGACCCAGCAGCTTCCCCTTGATGAAAAGCATACCTATCCCAAGGGGTATCTCCTGAACAACATCGCCATATTGATGGGTGGCAGGGCGGCCGAGGAAGTGATCCTTAACACCCAGACGACGGGTGCAGGCAATGATATTGAGAGGGCTTCCGAGATTGCCCGCAGGATGGTATGCGATTATGGGATGAGCGACGAGGTGGGACCCCTCACCTTTGGAAAAAAGGACGAACAAATATTCCTGGGCCGGGAAATTGCCCAGCACAGGGATTACAGTGAATATACCGCTCAAAAGATTGATCAAGAGGTGAGGAGAATTATTACGGAGACCTATGACAAGACCAGCCAAATGATCAAGGAAAACCTGGACGCCCTCAACCGGATCGCCAATGCCCTGCTGGAAAAGGAGACCCTGGACAGCCATGACATTGACCAGATCATGGCAGACGGTAAGAAGCCCCAAGAGGGAGAAGAGGCCTTGAGCCAAGAGCCGCAGGCATGAGAAAAGAGGGGGATTTTGAACCCAACGCTCACGTGGGAAGGATATTGCCTGGATCTGGGGGCCAGAACGCATATTATGGGCGTTTTAAATGTAACGCCCGATTCATTTTCCGACGGGGGCCGCTACTTTCATTTTGACCAGGCGGTGGAACATGGCCTGGAAATGGCCCGGGCAGGTGCGGATATCATTGATATAGGCGGGGAGTCGACAAGGCCTTATTCTAAGAGGCTCTCCAGTGACGAAGAGATGGACAGGGTGCTCCCCGTCATAGAGGCCTTGCGCAAAGCCCTCACCACCCCCATCAGCATAGACACCTGGAAGGCCGATGTGGCCAGGGAGGCTATCAGGGCGGGCGCCTCCATGATCAATGACATCAGTGCCTTGAGGTTTGACCCCTCCATGGCTTCGGTGGTTTGCGAGACCGGGGTGCCCGTGATCCTTATGCACATGAAGGGGACCCCTGAAGACATGCAAAGGGGTCCTGTCTATGACGATCTCTTGAAAGAGGTGTACGATTTTCTTCTGGAGGCGATCAGACGGGCCGTGGAGGCGGGCATCAGGGAGGATCACATTGTGGTAGACCCCGGAATCGGGTTTGGAAAGACATTTGATGACAACCTCCGCATCATCAAGAACCTGAGCCGTTTTCTTTCCCTGAAACGGCCCTTGCTACTGGGGCCTTCCAACAAGGCCTTTATCGGCCACATCCTGAAACGGGAACCCCACGGACGGGATACGGGAACCATGGCCGCCGTTGCCGCAGGGGTCTTAAAGGGGGCTCACCTGGTGAGGGTTCACAACGTAGGGAAAGCGGTGGAAACGGTCAAGATTATAGACGCCATAAAGCGGGGAAAGTCAGTATGAGAAAGGGTTCCGTCCGGGATAGGTTTATGGGCCATGCTTTTCTGTATTGATATCGGAAATACGAATATTGTCCTGGGGGTCACCGACCGGGACGAGATCCTTCATCACTGGAGGATCAGGACGGAAAGGGAGGTCACTCCCGATGAGCTGGGCATCCTGGTGTCCAACCTTTTTCAGGGTGTAGGCATGGGGTTGAAGAGGATCAAGAACGCCATTGTATCCTGTGTGGTGCCGCCCCTGGTCAACCCCATAGAAGAGTTCTGTGCCCGGTATTTTAAGATAAAGCCCATGATGGTGGGACCGGGTCTCAAGACGGGGATGCCCATCCTCTACGATAACCCCAAGGAGGTGGGGGCCGACCGTATCGTCAACGCGGTGGGCGCCTTTGAAAAGTACAGGACCGCCCTGGTGGTGGTTGATTTCGGAACCGCCACCACCTTCGATTACGTTTCCAGGGATGGTGCTTACATTGGAGGGGCTATTGCACCGGGGGTGCTTATATCCTGTGAGGCCCTTTTTCAGAAGGCCTCCAAGCTGCCCAGGGTTGAGATATTCACGCGGCCCCAGAGCGTCATAGCCAAGGACACCATCAGCAGTATGAATGTGGGGATCATATACGGATACGCGGGATTGGTGGACGGCATTGTGAAGAGGATCAAGAGAGAAACGGGGGAGGACCTGACCGTGGTGGCCACGGGCGGTCTGGCCCCCTTGATCTGTGACGTGTCGGAGACCATTGATTATGTGGAGGAGTTTTTGACCCTTAAGGGTTTAATGGTTATCTTTAGACGCAATCAGTAAATAATAAAGAGGTAGCGCCCTTCCACATTCCATCTCCAAAGTGAGCCTTCCCCTTTTTGAGACGTGTTTTGACATTCCACCCACGGAATAGATTGACGGAAAAACCGGCCCTTGTGAAGCCGCCCATCCTCCGGGCGGGGGATAGGGTGGGTGTTATCTCTCCCTCGGGCCCTGTGGAAAAAGGGGAACTCCAGGAGGGGCTTGAGACCCTGAGACACGCCGGTTTTGAGGTGGTTGTCGCCCCCCACGTCTTCTCTAAGAGGAACTACATGGCCGGAGAGGACGGTGAGCGGCTGGAAGATCTCCATGCCGTGTTTGAAGCCCCGGACATTAAGGGGATCTTTTGCGCCAGGGGCGGGTACGGATGTTTGAGGCTCCTTGATAAGATCCATTACAACTTGATTGAGGACCATCCAAAGATCCTTGTGGGTTACAGCGATATTACCGCCCTCTTGATGGCCGTGCTTTGCAGGGCGGGTCTGGTCCCCTTTCATGGACCGGTGGTGCGGGAGCTTACCCGGGAAAGGCAGGGAGACTGGCTCGCCTTACAGAAACTCCTGAGCTCCAAAGGCGCTTTGAGTCTGGAACTCGCAGGGGGGCGGGTCCTCAAGCCGGGGCGGGCAGAGGGTCCTCTCATAGGGGGCAATTTAAGCCTCCTTTGCCATCTCGTTGGAACCCCCTTTTTGCCCTCCTTGGAGGGGTGCATCCTTTTTTTGGAAGACAAAGGAGAGCCTCTTTACAAGGTGGACCGCATGCTGACCCATATGGCCCTGGCAGGGCATGTAAGGGGCTTGGCCGGACTGGTTTTGGGGGGTTTTGAGGGCTTGGGAGATCCTTTGCTCCTGGAGGGACTTTTAAGAGAAGTCTTTTCACATATGGAGGGACCGGTGGCGACGGGTCTCCCGGTAGGGCACGGGGTGAAAAACCGGGCTTTACCGCTCGGGCTGAAAGCCCGGTTGGATACCTCTTCCATGTCTCTTTCAGTGGTGGAGCCCTGTTTTCAGGAATGAAAGGCCTCTTGATGGCCCGGGGGAAAAAGAATCAGGAAGGTGATGATCCCGTGGATGTTTGGGGTTTTTTCCATGCCGCAATTTGAAGATGAACATTTTTTACGACTAAAGCGTTGGGTGACCCAAGGGGTTCGATCAATGCATGTTACCGGGCTGGGCGGATCCGCCCTGTCCTATTTTCTGGCCCGGTTCCTCAAGGACCTCCAGAGACCCTGCATGGTGATCCTGCCCAGCCGGAAAGAATCCGAGCGTCTTTACAGGGAACTTCGCTTTTTTATGCAGGATCAGGGGGGGGAAGATCAGGGCTCAGCCAGCCGGCTTTACCCATTCCCGGCATACGACCTGTCACCTTTGACGGGCCTCAGCCCCCATAAAGAGGTGGTGAACAGCCGTCTGGAGGCCCTTTATGCCCTCACCGCCTATCAAAACGCTGTGATCATTACCAGCCTGGACGCTGTGTGCCTCAAGGTCATGCCCAAGAAGGCCTTTCTCAATGCCCTCGAGTATGTGGAGGCCGGAGAGGAAGTGGAGAGAGCCCCTTTCCTTCGAAGGCTTGAGGCCGGAGGGTATGATCGGGTCTCTTTGGTGGAAGAGCGGGGGGACTACTCTGTGAGGGGAGGCGTTATCGACATCTATCCTCCCCTCTATACCCTTCCCATTCGGCTGGAGTTCTGGGGAGATCACCTGGAATCCATTCGTTCCTTTGACCCCCTCAGCCAGAGATCCGAGAGTCATTTGAGAGAGGCCGTATTGGTGCCCGCCAAAGAGGTCATCATGGATGAGTCGGGCCTGGAGAGGGCCAGATCCCTGGGCAGGTTGCCCGGACGGTCTGAACAGGGGATGCGTTTTCCGGGACAGGAGGCTTGGCTCAACCACTTCTATCCTGTCTTAGGCACCCTCTTTGAATACCTCTCAGAAAAAGGCATGTTTGCGCTTTTTTCGCCCCATCGACTGGAACCTGTATGCCGGAAAATGGGGGCGAAATTTCAGGAGGAGGTGGAAAGGTTTCGTAAGGAGGCGGCTGAAAAGGGTGTCCCCTTTCCTGAGGTGGAGGACCTCTTTGTGCCCTTCCAAGACCTGCGCTTACGCCTGCACGAGCGCCAGTGTCTGGAATTGAGTGAGCTATCCCTGGATTCAGAGGGAGAGCCGGAGCAAATCATGGCCGTCAAGGGTCCCCTTCACATGGATGAACCCTTGGACCTAAGACTTGAAGGCAAGGGACGGGTATCCATGGCCCCTTTGGCCGAGAAGATCTCCCACTGGATCAAGGCCCGGGGCAGGGTGGTCCTGGCCACCCGGACCGAGCAGCAGGCGGGCCGTCTGGAGGAAATCCTTGAGAACTACGGGGTGTATGCCGACCAGGTGGCCCACAACTGGGCCGAGATACCTGAAAAACCGGGTTTGAGTGTCTGTCTGGGCCGACTTTTCAAAGGTTTTGTCTGGCCGGATCTGGGTCTCTATGTGATCAGTGAGGACGAGATTTTCGGGCCCAAGAGGGCCCGGTCCAGAGAGCGCCGGGCCGATGCGGAGGCCCGGCTGAAATGGTCTGATTTCAGTCAGCTAAAAGAGGGGGATCTGGTGGTTCATGAGGACCACGGGGTGGGCCGTTACAAGGGTCTTACAAAGATGGAGATCCAAAAGAAGGCCAATGACTTTGTAATCATTGAATACGCACACCACGACAGGCTATACATTCCGGCGGATCGGATCAGCATCCTTCAAAAATATGTGGGCGCCAATGATGGCAATCCGGCACTGGACCAGCTGGGAGGCCGTTCCTGGATCCGGGCAAAACAAAAGGCCAAAAACTCGGTCATGCGGATAGCCAAACAGCTTGTCAGTCTCTACGCCCTGCGCAGGTCTCGAAAAGGATTCAGCTTTGCTCAACCGGATCACCACTACAGGGAATTTGAGGCCACCTTTGAACATGAAGAGACCCGTGATCAGACCCGCGCCATTGAGGCGGTCCTGGAAGATATGGGCTCCGAGCGTCCCATGGATCGCTTGGTATGCGGAGACGTAGGCTTCGGAAAGACCGAGGTTGCGGTTCGGGCGGCATTTAAGGCCGTTTCCGATGGAAAACAGGTGGCTGTGCTGGTGCCCACGACCGTTCTGGCCGAGCAACACTATGAGACCTTCAGGCAGCGCATGGAACCTTATGCGATCAACGTGGGTATCTTGAGCCGCTTTAAGACCAAGCCGGCCCAGACCCAAGTCCTGGGAAAGCTCCGTTCGGGCAAGGTTGATGTCCTTATCGGGACGCACCGGATATTGCAAAAGGATGTGGAATTCAGGGACCTGGGGCTCCTGGTGATTGACGAAGAACAACGCTTCGGCGTCAAGCAAAAGGAAAGCCTCAAGAGGTATCGGGCTTTGGTGGATGTGTTGGCAATCACAGCCACGCCGGTCCCGAGAACCCTTCAAATGTCTCTCATGGGGGTCCGGGACCTTAGCATTATTGAAACGCCTCCTGAGGACCGGCTTGCCGTGCAGACCTATCTTAGCCCTTACGATGACGCTCTTATTGTTCGGGCCTTTCAACATGAATTGGACAGGGGGGGCCAGGTCTTCTTCGTACATAACCGGGTTCAGACCATTGATCTTGTGGCGGAGCATTTGAAGGGGCTTTTCCCGCAAGGCCGTTTTGCCGTGGCCCACGGCCAGATGAAGGAGAGGGATCTGGAAAGGACCATGATGCGGTTCTTGAACAGGGAGGTGGATATACTGGTTTGCAGCGCTATCATTGAGTCCGGCCTTGACATCCCCTCTGCCAACACCATTGTCATTAATGAGGTCGATCGCCTCGGACTGGCCCAGATATATCAACTCAGGGGGAGAGTGGGGCGGGCCAAGGAAGAGGCTTACGCCTATTTACTTCTTTCAAACGGGGCGGTCATGACCAGGGATGCGGAGAAGCGGTTAAAGGCCCTCCTGGATTTTACCAATCTAGGGGCAGGGCTCCACCTGGCCATGCATGACCTGAGGATCCGGGGCGGGGGTAATATCCTCGGTTTTTCACAATCAGGGCATATCTCGGCGGTAGGTTACGAATTCTATTTGAAACTCCTTGAACAGGCCGTTTCCGAGCTCAAAGGAGAAGAATGGCATGAGGAGATCAATCCGGAAATCAATGTGGATCTCCCCGCCTTTCTTCCTGGGGACTATGTGCTTGATACGGACCTGAGATTGAATCTCTACCGCAGGCTCTCCGGCCTTAGAGAAAAGGCGGAGCTGGAGGGTATGGTAGAAGAGATTCGAGATCGCTTCGGTGCCCTGCCCGAGGAGGCGGAGAATCTCCTCTCTCTCATGTCTATACGGCTTGTGCTCAAAGGGATGGGTGTGAATCGGTTGGATATAGGAGAGAGAAGTCTGATCCTCACCTTTTCCCGGGCCGAGGACAGGGACCCCACAGCCTTAATCCGGCTGGTGAAGGCATCCCCGGATCGGTTCCTCTTTTTGGCCAAAGACCGGCTTCAGGTCAGGACCGGCCCCCTCAGCCTACCCCGGGACCTGAAACAGGTGGCGGGGATCTTGGAGGACATGGGCCTTTGCCTGGAACAAGAAGACCATTAGGGTCGGTGTCGGGTAACGATGAAGGGGATGGCTCCCCCATGAGGGGGCGGTTCGAAAAATATGCTTGCAATTTCGAATCTTACTGGTAATTTAAATAATTTGGGTCTCATATAGGCCGCAAGGCATGACGGGTTTTTGGGGGGGCCGGACGGGCATGAGAGAAAGGCTCAGATACTGGAACCGAATAGGATGGATTTTTTGGGGTCTCTTTCTTTTGGCCGCTTGCAATCCCTTTGGACATGCTGAAAAGGATGTGGTTATCACCGTGGGCGCCAGGAAAATTACCACCCATGAGCTCAAAAGAGATGTGGAATTCATTCATGGGGGAGTGGAGGTGGCCAGGGGCAAGGAATTGAAGGACGCCCTTATTGAGCAGGTCATCAATTATTATCTCATCTTGGAATATGCCCATGAAGAGGGGATTTGTGTGTCCCAGAGGGAACTTGAGGACAACCTTGAAGAGATCAGGGAGGGCCATACGGAGCGTACCTTCAGGGAGGCCCTGCTTCGGGAGTATGTGGAGCCGGAAGGGTGGAGGGAGCGCTTAAGAGATCAACTGCTCGTGAGAAAGATTGTAGGCGAGGTGACAAAGAACATTATTCCGCCCAGTTATGAAGAGATAAAACAGTACTTCGAGGCACATCAGGAGGAATTCGCCTTCCCCGAAATGGTAAGATTCAGACAGATTGTGACTGAAGATAAAGCACAGGCCGAAGACCTGCTCAATCGCCTCCAAGGTGGTGAGGGCATGGAGGTCCTGGCCAGGCGCTATTCTACAGCCCCGGAGGCCCAGGACGGAGGCCACGTGGGCTGGGTGGCCCGGGCCCACCTTGAGGAATCCATGGAGAAGGGGCTATTCTCCGTCCCCCAGGGAAAGATCGGCCCGGTCATCAAAACCCCATACGGATACCATATCTTTCAGCTTCTGACCGTCAGAGAGGGGGGAATAAGAGACCTTGCCGAGGTCTATGGGCAGATCGAATCTTTGCTTTTGGTCCAGAAGCGGGAGGTGTTTTTGAGAAAATGGTTGAAGGAGCTCAGGACCCGCTTGGGGGTTAAAGTGAACCGTGAGTTGTTGAACACCGTGGAGCTGTAATCAATGAAGGCCTTTAGAATTCTGATCCTTTTCATGGGGGTCCTTTTTCCGGTTATTTCCGGGCAGTGGGACCCGGTCCCTGCTGAGATCTGTAACCGGGTCGTGGCCATTGTGAACGATGACGTGATCACCCTTTATGAGCTGAACACCAAGATGAAAGAGCTGACGGGCATGGATCCCGCAGCCCTCAAGATGAGGGATGAGGACAAGTACCTTAAAGCGCGCCAAAGTATCCTGGACCTCTTGATCAACGAGGAACTTGCCAGCCAGAAGATCCAGGAATTAAAAATCAAGATCACGCCCCAGGATGTGGATGCAGCCGTCGAAAGGGTCAAAAAGGCGCACGGTCTGACCCAGGAGGAACTGCTCGCCAATCTTAAGAAGGAGGGGGTCAGTTACGAGAAATACCGGGAAAGGATCCGGGGAGAGCTGGAACGGGTGCAACTCCTCAATTTTGAGGTAAAATCCAAAATCATTGTCAGCGATGAAAAGGTGAGACAGTACTATGAGGAACACAAGGACGAATTCACCAGTGATGAGACGGTCCGGCTGGCCACCATATTTTTGAGCCAGAAGCCCGGGGAAGGGGAAAATGCGCTTCGCCGCAAGGCCGAGGAAATCCTCTCCCGCCTTAGAGAAGGGGCGGATTTCGGTGCTTTGGCCAAAGAATTCTCCGACGGACCCGGGGCCGAGGAAGGCGGGGACCTGGGAGAATTCAAGGTCGCCCAGCTGGACCCGAAACTCAAAGCGGTTATTGAAAATCTACAATCCGGGCAGGTAAGCGATCCCATTTTGCGACCCTCGGGCCTGCAACTCATCAAGGTGGTGGAAAGATACGGGGGCGGCTTAAGGCCTTTCGAAGAAGTCCGAGATATGGTTGATGAAATCCTTTACCGCAAGGAGGTGGAGAAGAAGTATTCTGCGTGGATTGAGGAGTTAAGAAAACAGGCCTACACGAAAATAATCTTTTGAGATCTGCCAAGGATGACCCAAGATACACATCATGACCCCGCCTCTCAGCCCACTTTGGTTGAGGGCGCAAGGGAGGCAGAGGCGGAAAAGGAAACCCTCTGGGGGACGGGTATCGGTACCCTTTTGAGAAGGGAGAGGGAGAAAAAGGGTTTTAGCCGTGAGCAGGTCTCGGAGTGGACTCGGCTTAGGCCTTACATAATAGAGGCCCTTGAAGGGGAAGACTGGGATCGGCTCCCCTCCCAGGGATTCGTAAAGGGCTTTATCCGTTCTTACGCCCGCGCGCTTGGACTCAAAGAGGCAAGGGTCATGGACCTTTTTCGGGAGGCCGTGCCCGATGAATCTTCTCCCATTATGCCTCTTGTGGGCCCCCCTAAACGCAGGCTATGGCTTCGCCTCTTATGGCTACCCGTGCTCCTCGCCTTGATTGTGACCTTGACCTATTATCTTTGGAGGGGGTATCCGGGCACGGATAGGCGCTCCACGGCGCCCCGTGCCCCGGAAAGCGAAACGGTAAAAAAGGGACCCGAGAAAGGTCAAACCGTCCCGAGTGAAGAACCGGATGTGGCGACTGAACCCGAGGCGAGACCCCCGGGGGTGGAGACTTCGGTCCCGGAAGAGCCGCCTCCAAGGGAGGAAAAGGCCGGAGGGGGGGATCTACCACAAAAGGAAATGGCCCCTGGTGAAGAGCTTGCAGACATGGGACCCCCCGCTGAGCCGGAGCCCAAAGTGGTGGCGGAGGCTCCAACCCCTGTCAGTTCTGGTCCACCGGAGCGGGAAGTGCCCCCTGAGCTTGTATTGAAGGCCCATGTCAAGGAAAGGACCTGGCTCAGGATCGTGGTGGATGGAAAGGAGCCCAAGGAATACATTTTTCAGCCCGGGAGTCACCCCGAATGGAAGGGTGAAAAGGGCTTTGAACTGCTTATCGGAAATGCGGGAGGAATCCAGCTTGAATTCAACGGGGAAGAGATCGGAAAAGTAGGGGAGCGGGGGGAGGTGGTCCGCCTCCGCTTTCCCCGAGGGGTTGATGACCCCTCCCCGTCTCAATAGCCGGTGTTTTTCCCTGGAGGGATGCCCCCCGGAAAAGGCCGGACAAAAAGGATTAGAGGAACAGAGTGGGCAACGTATTCCAGATATTTGAAGAACGGGGTTTTATCGAACAAACCACGGATGAGGCACTCCTCAGAGACCTCTTGAGGACCCCTACTACCTGTTATATCGGCTTCGACCCTACGGCCAAGAGCTTTCATGTGGGTAGTCTGCTGCCTATCATGGCCCTGGTGCATATGCAGAGAGAGGGCCACAGGCCCATGGCGGTGATCGGGGGGGGGACGGGTCTGGTGGGAGACCCGAGCGGAAAAACGGAAATGCGCCGGGTGATGACCCGGGAGGAGGTGGATGAGAACGGCGAGGCCTTGAAGAGACAGCTTTCCCGTTTTATCCGTTTTGGTCCGGGAGAGGCCGTGATGGTCAACAATGCGGACTGGCTCACCAGCCTCAAATACATTGATTTCTTAAGGGATATCGGCCGTCATTTCAGTGTCAACAGGATGCTGGCGGCGGAAAGTTACAGGGCAAGACTGGAGACAGGGCTCAACTTTATCGAATTCAACTATATGCTCCTGCAGGCCTATGATTACTGGCACCTTTTCAAACACTACGATTGTCGGCTCCAGATGGGCGGAAACGATCAGTGGGGCAACATCCTGGCAGGGGCGGACCTGATTCGGCGTCTGGAAGGGGAAACGGTCCACGCCCTGACTTTTCCTCTTTTGACGACTTCTGCGGGCATAAAGATGGGAAAGACCCATAAGGGCGCCATCTGGCTTGACCCGGAACTGACCTCTCCCCATGAATACTACCAGTATTGGATCAATCAGGATGACCGGGATGTGCCGCGATTTCTGGCCTTTTTTACCCTGTTGCCCATGGAAGAAGTGCACAGACTGGGGGGGCTGAAGGGGGAAGAGATCAGAGCGGCCAAAAAGGCCTTGGCCTATGAGACCACCAAGCTGTGCCATGGAAAGGATAAGGCGGACGAGGCCCGGGAAGCGGCGAAGGGGCTTTTCAGCGCGGATATAGAAGAAAGGGTGGGTCTGTCCGCCCGTTTTTCGGCGGAGGTGGTTCCCACATGTCGGATCAGCGCAAGGGAGTTGCAGAAAGGGATCCCGGCCTATATCCTTTTTGAAAAGGCCGGCCTGTGCAAGAGCCGGGGGGAGGCCCGCCGCCTCATTGCCCAGGGCGGAGGATATGTGAATGACAAAAGAATTGAGGCCTTTGACCAGGCCATTGACGCAGAAGACTTCAGAAACGATTCCCTGTTGATCAGGGCGGGTAAGAAGAGATACACAAAGATTTCCCTACAAACGGATTGAGAGGCCTTTACAGTTCTGGTGCTTCCGAATGGCCGGTTCGGGACCGCTGTCGGATCCTCTGGCACCTATCCCTAGTGCACTCCTGTATTTCTCATGAGGCGATTGCTTTCTTCGGCCCCGACCAGGGGGAAGAGGAAGCCGTGCCCGGCAAAGGATAAAAAAATGAACCCTTGGGCTTGCCCTGGTGGAGGAGCCCTTATCAGACGACCCTATGACGGATAAAGAAGGCATACCCCTAGAGGAAGAGGATATAGAAGAGGCCGAAAAGACCCCTCTCCCCGTTCCCAATGAATTCGCCCTGGCCCCCCGGCTTCAAGCCGAGGATCGGGCCCTGGTCCCGTACGATCCTCTTCAAATGTATCTTCTGGAGGTCAAGCAATACCGGCTTTTGACCCGTGAGGAAGAGAATGCTCTCGCCATAAAGGTGAAGGAACACAAAGATCAGAAGGCGGCTTACCGGCTGATTACGGCCAATTTGAGGCTGGTTGTCAAGATTGCCATGGATTTTAACCGGTACTGGACAAAGAATTTGCTGGATCTTATCCAGGAAGGGAATGTAGGCCTCCTGCAAGCGGTTCAAAAATTTGATCCCTACCGGGGCATCAAGTTTTCTTACTACGCCTCTTTTTGGATAAAGGCCTATATCTTGAAATTCATCATGGACAACTGGAAGCTGGTGAAAATCGGCACCACCCAGAGCCAGCGGAAGCTCTTTTTTAATCTGGCAAAGGAAAGAGACAGGCTCATCGCCCAGGGTTTTGAGCCTGAACCGCGACTCCTGGCCGAACGGCTTAATGTAAGGGAAGAGGAAGTGGTGGAGATGAGCCAGCGCCTGGGGGGTTGGGAGGTTTCTCTCAGCTCTCCTGTGAGCGATGAGTCGAGGGACGCTTATGGCGCTCTTTTGCCCGATCCGGGGAGAAGTGCTGAAGAACGGCTTTCAGAGGCCGAAGGGCGGGAGGTCCTTGCGGATAAGCTCGATGAGTTCAGGAGTACCCTCTCTGGAAAAGAGGCGGACATCTTTGACAACCGGATCTTGGCGGAAAACCCTGTGACTTTGCAAGAGCTGGGAGACAAATACGGTATATCCCGGGAAAGGGTCCGTCAGATCCAGGAAAAGGTCATCCGAAATATCAAGAAGTGGTTAACAGAAGAGATTCCCAATTTTGAGGAAGAATACTCTGATTTCTTGAAGTAGGGGGAAATCATCCCCTTTCCCCATGGGGACGTATTGGATAGATTTTTATGACCAGAAAAACTTTGAAACCATTTATCATGTCGGCCTTGTTGCTTTTTGTAAGCGGATCGGCCGCTTGTGTGGGGCTTCAAAAGGCGCCCGTTTCCGAGGAGAAAAAACCGGAGGCGGCCCAAGGGGAGCCTTCCTATCAGGGCAAGGACAGGATCCAGGAGGCTTACAGCCAATTCGCCCTGGCTTCCTTGCACCTCTCCCAGGGTGAATACGAAAGCGCCCGTCAATGCCTTTCCGCGGCCATTGACAGGGATCCGGAATCCGCCTATCTGCACAGAGAAATGGCGCTCCTCCTGAAAGAACTCAAAGATTACCCCGAGGCCTTGACCCATATCCAGGAGTGTATTCGCCTGGAACCGGAAACCGCCAGGAACCAGATCATTCTGGCCGATATCTATACCCTCATGGGCAAGGACGATCTTGCCGTAAGGACCTATGAAAAGGTGGCCTCTCTTGACCCTGAAAATCAAAGGGTAAAGCTCCTTCTTGCCACCCTCCTGATTCGGCAACACCGCTTCGAAAAGGCCCTGGCCCAATTGCAGGACCTGATAAAGAGGGATCCGGATCTGGTTATCGGCCACTATTACCGGGGAAGAATATATCTGGAGACGAGCCGTTCTGAGGAGGCGGAAAAGGCCTTTCTTAAGGCCCTCAGTCTCAACGAGAGCCTGGAGCCCGCCCTGTTTGATCTGGGAACCCTCTATCAGATGACCAACAGGTACGCCCATGCGGTGGAGGTCTACGAGAAGCTGATCCATTTTTATCCCGATAACCTGGGGGTCAGGGAGAGGCTTGTAAATCTCTATTTTTCCCTAGGGCTCAAGGCCAAGGCGGAAGAGCAAATGCAAAAGATCAAGGCCTATTCCAAGCCAGGTGAACCGGAACGACAGGCCCTGGGGCTCATATACCTTAGGCAGGGCAGGCTGGATGAATCCATTGAGGAGCTCAAAATGATCGTGTCGGCCTGGCCGGAAGATGAAAAGTCCAGATACTATTTGGGCTCGGCCTATGAGGAGAGGGGGGAGACGGAAAAGGCCTTGGAACATTTCAGGCGCATCAAGGCGGGCTCGCCCTATTTTATCCGGGCCCAGATGCATATCGCCTATCTGCTGGATACCCGGGAACGCTACGATGAGGCCGTTGAGGTCCTTGAAAAGGCCATCTCTTTGGATGAGAAGAACGTAGAACTCTATTTGATGCTTGCATCGGTCTACGAAACCACCCGGGAATACCAGAAGGGCATCCAGGCCCTTGAAAGAGGCCTGGAACAGGAGGAGAGGAATGTGGAACTTATTTTTCGCCTCGGGGTCCTCCGGGATAAAAGCGGTGACAAGACCTCGTGTATCAAGGAGATGAGGAGGGTGCTGGAAATAGACCCCGATCATGCAGATTCCCTAAACTATATAGGGTATACCTATGCTGAAAAAGGGGTGAACCTGGACGAGGCCCTTGACCTCATCAAGAGGGCCCTGAAAATAAAACCCGAGAGCGGCTATATCATGGACAGCCTGGGGTGGACTTATTTTCAGATGGGGTTGTATCACAAGGCGGTGCAACACCTTGAAAAGGCCGCCCAACTCAATGGGGAGGATCCCACCATTAATGAACATCTGGGGGAGGCCTATTTCAAGACCGGGGCCTATGAAAAGGCCCTGAAATGCTATGAAAAAGTCCTCTCCTTAGACCCCCCCGGTGAGGAGCGGATAAGGGAAAAAATCGAGAGGACGAAACAGCTCCTGGAGAAAAGGCCTTGAGGGATTTCCGGGAGGGCACTCAATTTGGATCTCTCATGGCAGGGGTGAAGAGGCGCTTCTTGCTCCTTGCCGTGGCCTGGGCCCTGATCCTCCTTGATAACTGCGCCCCTGTGAAGGTAAAACCCACGGCTCCTCCCCTGGACCGTCAAGATATAAACCGGGTGATTGCAGAGGCCCGGGAACAGGAACAGCGGGTAAAGGCCCTGTTTGCCTCCGGCACCGTGACCTTCAGGCGGGAGGATTCCGGGTCTAAGGCCCATATCCTCATTGCCGGCACCCGGGATCCCCTGAAGATCAAGATTGAACTGACCCACCCATGGGGCCGTCCTCTCCTTCATATGGTGATCAAGGAGAAAGGGGTTGAAATCCTCTCCTTTACGGAGAAACGGTACTATCTTGGAACCCTTAAGGAATTTAGCTCGTGGAAGCTCTTCCCCGGTCCCCTGAAACTCAGTCAAATGTGGGGCCTTGCCAGGGGTTACCCCAGTTTTCCGGATTTTGCAGATGCCTTCTCCGCACAGGGGAACCGGATCACCCTGCTCAACCACCGTGGGGAGACGGCGGCCTCTATTGAATTGTATCCGGAAAAGAGATTTCCCCGTGTCATCTCGTTTCCTCAACAGGGAATGGTCTTTTCTTATTCAGACTATGAAGTAGAGGACGGGATCTATCATGCCCGGACTATCCAATGTAAAGCCCTGGACGGGAAGAGGGCACTGGAGATGAAGGTGAGGCAATCGCGCTTCAACAAGACCATCCCTGAGGAGGTTTTCAGGATGGAGAAGCCCGAAGACTTCAAGACCTGCTATTTGCGGGCAAAAGAAGGGCCATGAGCCTGTCGAACGGCAGATGACATCTTGATGGTGGATCAAGGGGGATGGGGTTTCTTGACAGGCCAGGCCAAAGGGGCTAAGTTTCTAACGTCTGGAGCAAAATGACCGGCTTAGGTATGTGGCGAAAACAACGAGGATGAGAACATGCTAAAGGCGATATTGGGCCAGAGCCTTGCCCGATATGTAAGACGACACCTGGGTCTGCTGGTTTGCACCCTGATATTCACCGCCGTGTCCTCGGTCTTTGTCGTCATCCCGGCCTATCTGCTTCAGCCCTTTGTGGATGAGGGCATGAAGACCGGATCAGAACCGGTGGCATGGAAGATACCCTGGATTGCCCTGGAGCCCGGGTCCTGGTTTTCCTGGCGCCGTACCGAACTGGTGCTGGTGGACGGCATTTCGCCCAACACCCTCCTCATGCTTCTCATGTTCATTGCCTTTTTATCCGTTCTCTTCAAGTCCATCACCATTTATATCGGTGGGGTCTCCGGGGCGGCCCTGTCCAACAGGGTGGTCCGGTCCGTACGCGTCGCCCTCTATGAGAAATTTGTGCTTCTTCCCCTGGGGTTTTACCACGATAAAAAGGCGGGCGAACTGGTAGGGAGGGCTACGGCGGATCTCGCCATTATGCAGGCGATCATCTCGAGTGTGTTAACAGGGCTTATTCAGTATCCCCTCACCGCCCTGGTCTTTCTCTGCTTCCTCTTTATCATGAACTATAAGTTGACCCTCCTGGTATTTGTGGTGGTACCCCTCATTGTGGGGTTGGTGCGGCTTTTTGGAAGAAAGGTCAAGAAACATGCCTCGCGGGTCCAGGATGCCATGGCGGAGGTCACCTCCTCTTACCAGGAAACCCTGCTTTGTCTTAAAGTAGTCCAGGGTTTTTTCATGGGAAGAAAAGAGATCAGGAGATTTACAGAAATGGCCGATCGCCTTTACAAGGCGGCCATGAAGTGGAACCGGTGGCAGTTGGGGCTGGGTCCCATGATGGACTCCACGGTATTCCTGGTCCTCCCGGCGGTATTGATTGCGGGAAAGATCTACTTTCACCATTCCCTGGGAGAACTCATGTCCATGGTTTACGCCTTTTCCCGGGTGTACAGCCCGGTCAAAGGTCTCTCCATGGTGAACAACAACCTTAAAACCCTTCAAGGGGCCACAACTCGTGTTTTTGATATCATGAACACCGTTCCTGAGATCAAGGAGGATCCGGGGGCGAAACCGCTGCCCAGGCACAAGGAATCCCTTGAATTCCAAAACGTAAGCTTTGGATATTCTCCAGATGAACTCGTGCTCAAGGATATCTCCTTCAAAATCAAGGCGGGCGAAATGGCTGCTTTTGTGGGTCCCACAGGCGCGGGCAAGAGCACCCTCTTGGAGCTGATTCCCCGTTTCTATGATATCAAGGAGGGCAGTATCAAGATCGACAACGTGGATATCCGCCATGTGACCCTTGAATCCCTGCGCAGGCAGATAGGCATTGTCAACCAGGAAGTGTTACTTTTCCATGATACCATCGCCAACAATATCCGCTATGGAAATGAGAGTAAGGGGATGGAGGATATTGTGGCAGCGGCAACCGCCGCCCACGCCCATGATTTTATCATGGCCCAACACAAGGGGTACGAGACCCTGGTGGGGGATCGGGGCTCGCTCCTTTCCGGCGGGCAAAGACAGCGCGTCGCCATCGCCCGGGCCCTTTTGGTGGATCCGGCCATCTTGATGTTGGACGAGGCCGCTTCGGCCCTCGACGTCGAGAGTGAAAGGCTGGTACAGGCGGCAATTGAGAGACTGAGGGGGGGAAGAACGATACTGGTCGTAGCCCACCGCTTGAGTACGGTGATGAAAGCGGATCGGATCTTTGTGCTGGAACGGGGTGAGATCGTGGAGTCCGGAACCCGGGAGAAATTGATGGCCATGAACGGGCGCTTTCGGCAACTCTGCAAGATGCAGCTCCAAAGTTAAGTCCTTTCCTTTTCGTTATTTCTGGAAGCCTCTAAGACTAAAGCGACCCCCGCCCATCCCCGCAAGTCCGGATTCCATGGATGGGTCAGCGTCCGGGATGACAACGGGAACCGGGCCGGCCTTAAGGCGGTGGTTTTGGCCGGACCATCCGAGAAGGAGGGGCTGTTCATGGAGCGCCTCCTAAGGGCTGGCTGGTGATCCGGAGAAGAGAACATTGGATCTATCCATTATCATCGTCAACTGGAATACCAGAGACATGTTGATGGACTGCCTCGGTGCCGTCTTTGAGACCGTGAAGGGGGTGAGCTTTGAGGTCTGGCTTGTCGATAACGGCTCCACGGACGGCAGTGTAGAAGCGGCAAAGGGGGCCTATCCAAGCATCCATACCATCAGCAATAAGGAGAATCTGGGCTTTGCCGCGGCAAACAACCAGGCTTTCAGGCGCATGGCCGGCAAGTATGCCCTTCTGGTCAACACAGATGCCCTTTTGACTCACAATGCGGTGAAGACCCTCTATGATTTTATGGAGGCAAGACCCGGCACCGGGATGGCCTGTGGGCAGTTGTTGAACCGGGATGGTTCCAAGCAGAACTCCATTGCCAGCTTTCCCTCCCTCTGGGCCCTGGTCTCAAATGAGACCCTTTTGAGGGTTCTCTTTCCCAAGAAATTCCCCAGCAAAAGGTGGGAGTATGTTCAACCCCTGGAGGTGGATTCCTGCATAGGGGCGTGCATGATCCTCCGCAAGACGGCCCTTGACGCGGTAGGGCTCTTTGATGAAAGGTATTTCTTTTTTCTTGAAGAAACGGATATGGCCTACAAGATGAAGCAGGCCGGATGGAAGGTCTATTTTGTACCCGAGGCCCGGATCTTTCATTTTCAGGGGAAGAGCGTGGGGAAGAGGGTGGACGGCAGGATCATGTACTACCGTTCCCGGTATGCCTTTTTCAAGAAATGGTACGGCCCTTGGGGTTTGCTGGCCTATCCTTTGGTCTTTTTTCGACTCCTCATTAACGCCCTTTTAAACCTTTTGGCCGTTTTAGGAACTCTGGGGCTTCAAGAAAAACCCAAG